>OKVU01000002.1_pt1 | contig 436335 bp, 348 predicted proteins | sample 1606901 | NCBI WGS metagenome assembly OKVU01 (sample SAMN03281017, study PRJEB24777) | human gut metagenome | isolation source: fecal sample PR221 from 1 month old male Chinese infant, caesarean... | reverse complement strand
CTGAGGCAGCACCTGGCACGGCTGGGACGGAAGTCGCTGTCGTTCTCAAAATCGGTGGAGCTGCATGACAAAGTCATCGGGCATTATCTGAACATAAAACACTATCAATAAGTTGGAGTCATTACCGTTGTTGGCTACCGTTACTTTGGTTTAGATGACCCGGCCTACCTGGTTTGGTTCGGTGAAATTGGCGTGCATGAATTCGCGTATCTGGTGAAAAACTACGTAGCTGCGGTTAACTAATTTAAGGAGTCTATCATGAAAACTTTTATCAAAACTTTACTCGTTGCTGTAACTATTCTGTTCTCTGTCTTCGCTACTGCGAAACAAGTAAAACTGCCAAATAACATCAAATACGTTAATACTACAGAAGCGTTTTCCTGTACCGAAATTGACGGTATGAATTGCCAGACAAAGAATCAGTTCAACTATAAAGATAACAGCTATGTTTTCGTGCTTGAACGTGGTGGTGCCTGGTGCTACGACTACACTGTCTCGGTAGTTAACCTGAAAACCGGGAAAGCACAAATGATTGAATACGGGGACAATCAACTGTGCTCAGGTAGCAACAAACCGTTCTTCGAAATCAAAAATGGCGTACCGACGGTAGGAGTCATCGACACATCCGGAAAACCTGTCGTTGTAGCCCAGGACAAACTTAAAATCTAAGGAGTAAACCATGCGTTTCTCTGCACATTATTAATATCAAAGGTAAATACAGCCCCAGCCATTGTTACCGGAAAGCCGCTTAATGCGTGGCTCGCCAGTGAAAGGCCTCTCAGACAATAAACCTTATTCATTTCACCCGTCAGGCCGCGTCTTCTCCGGGAGACGCGGCTTTTTTCATTTATTGCACCAGTAAATCTTAACCACCGATAAGGAGCAAAGTATGCGATTAGCAAGTCGTTTTGGTTATGCTGCAAACCAGATACGCCGTGACCGTCCGCTGACACATGAAGAACTGATACGCCATGTACCCAGTATTTTTGGGGAAGACCGGCACACCTCCCGCAGTGAACGGTATGCGTACATTCCCACCATTACCGTCCTGGAAAATCTGCAGCGGGAAGGCTTTCAGCCGTTCTTCGCCTGCCAGACCCGTGTGCGCGACCCGGGCCGCCGGGGATACACAAAACACATGCTGCGTCTGCGGCGGGCCGGAGAGATAAACGGAGAACATGTCCCTGAAATTATTCTGCTCAACTCTCATGACGGTACCTCCAGCTACCAGATGCTGCCGGGTTACTTCAGGTTCGTCTGCCAGAACGGGTGCGTCTGTGGCCAGTCTCTGGGGGAAGTGCGTGTTCCACACCGGGGAAATGTAGTGGAGAAAGTTATCGAAGGGGCTTACGAGGTGGTGGGCGTGTTTGACCGGATAGAGGAGAAGCGTGATGCCATGCAGTCGCTGGTCCTGCCGCCACCGGCACGCCAGGCGCTGGCACAGGCGGCACTGACTTACCGTTATGGTGACGAACATCAGCCCGTCACCACCGCCGACATTCTGACGCCGCGACGCCGGGAGGATTACGGTAAGGACCTGTGGAGCGCATATCAGACCATCCAGGAGAATATGCTGAAAGGCGGGATTTCCGGTCGCAGTGCAAAAGGAAAACGTATCCATACCCGGGCCATTCACAGCATTGATACCGACATTAAGCTCAATCGCGCATTGTGGGTGATGGCAGAAACGATGCTGGAGAGCCTGCGCTGATGCCGTTTCCCTGAGTGAGGGAATCATTCAGCTTTCGTTCCTGAAAAACACACATTTATTTGTTATTTAAGGAGTTATCTCATGAAAACCGTTTCTCAGAATACCCCCACAATTTATTCAGCTACAACACCAGAGAATAATCCGCCTCAGTTGGTTGCCAGCCTCGTCCCTGATGAACAGCGCATCAGCTTCTGGCCGCAGCATTTTGGCCTCATTCCACAGTGGGTGACCCTGGAGCCCCGTGTCTTCGGCTGGATGGACCGTCTGTGCGAAGACTACTGCGGTGGTATCTGGAATCTGTACACCCTGAACAACGGCGGGGCATTTATGGCACCCGAACCGGATGACGATGATGACGAAACATGGGTACTGTTCAATGCCATGAACGGTAACCGCGCAGAAATGAGCCCGGAAGCCGCCGGTATTGCCGCCTGTCTGATGACGTACAGTCATCATGCCTGTCGTACGGAGAATTATGCCATGACGGTCCATTATTACCGGTTGCGGGATTACGCCCTGCAGCATCCGGAATGCAGCGCCATTATGCGCATCATCGACTGAATGGAGAGAAGCACAATGCAACAACTTTCCTTTCTGCCCGGAGAGATGACGCCCGGCGAGCGCAGCCTCATTCAACGGGCCCTGAAAACCCTGGACCGCCATCTTCATGAACCCGGCGTGGCCTTCACCTCCACCCGTGCAGCACGGGAATGGCTGATTCTGAACATGGCGGGACTGGAGCGTGAAGAATTCCGGGTGCTGTATCTGAATAACCAGAATCAACTGATTGCCGGTGAAACCCTCTTTACCGGCACCATCAACCGCACGGAAGTCCATCCCCGGGAAGTGATTAAACGCGCCCTGTACCACAATGCCGCTGCCGTGGTGCTGGCACACAATCACCCCTCCGGTGAAGTCACACCCAGTAAGGCAGACCGCCTTATCACGGAACGTCTGGTACAGGCACTGGGCCTGGTGGATATCCGGGTGCCGGACCATCTGATAGTCGGTGGCAACCAGGTTTTCTCCTTTGCCGAACATGGTCTGCTTTAACCCTTCACAACCACATCACACCTGTTTTCACTTTTATCTTCTGTCTTCAGAGGTATCCCATTATGAAAATTATCACCCGTGGTGAAGCCATGCGTATTCACCAACAACATCCGACATCCCGTCTTTTTCCGTTCTGTACCGGTAAATACCGCTGGCACGGCAGTGCTGAAGCGTATACCGGTCGTGAAGTGCAGGATATTCCCGGTGTGCTGGCCGTGTTTGCTGAACGCCGTAAGGACAGTTTTGGTCCGTATGTCCGGCTGATGAGCGTCACCCTGAACTGAGTGGGAATTCTGATGAGCAGAATTATCGCCACTACCGGACCATTCTTAGCCGATTTTCTGTAAGGATTTTATCGTGTCAGACACACTCCCCGGGACAACACTTCCCGACGACAATCACGACCGCCCCTGGTGGGGGCTGCCCTGCACCGTGACGCCCTGTTTCGGGGCACGTCTGGTGCAGGAGGGTAACCGGTTGCATTACCTTGCCGACCGCGCCGGTATCAGAGGCCTGTTCAGCGATGCAGATGCGTACCACCTGGACCAGGCCTTTCCGCTGCTGATGAAACAACTGGAACTCATGCTCACCAGCGGTGAACTGAATCCCCGCCATCAGCATACCGTCACGCTGTATGCAAAAGGGCTGACCTGCAAAGCCGATACCCTCAGCAGTTGTGGTTACGTTTATCTGGCTGTTTATCCGACGCCCGAAATGAAAAATTAACTCTCCAGAATAGCCTTCTGCTACGGCCTGGTGTTTTCACCACGCCACTTTTCCATTTTTATATCTGCATATCAGGAAAATCTTCAGTATGAAAACATTACCTGTATTACCCGGGCAGGCGACCAGTTCTCGCCCGTCTCCTGTTGAAATCTGGCAGATACTGCTGTCCCGACTGCTGGACCAGCACTATGGCCTCACACTGAATGACACACCTTTTGCCGATGAACGTGTGATTGAGCAGCATATTGAGGCAGGCATTTCACTGTGTGATGCGGTGAACTTTCTCGTGGAAAAATACGCGCTGGTGCTACCGACCAGCCGGGATTCAGCGCCTGTACCCGCTCTCAGTTAATAAACAGCATCGATATCCTCCGGGCTCGCAGGGCGACCGGCCTGATGACCCGCGACAATTACAGAACGGTAAATAACATTACCCTGGGTAAGTATCCGGAGGCGAAATGATGACACTGGAAGCCGACAGCGTTAACGTACAGGCGCTGGATATGGGGCACATTGTCGTTGACATTGATGGTGTTAATATCACTGAACTGATTAATAAGGCCGCTGAAAAAGGTTATTCACTCCGCGTGGTGGATGACCGTGACTCTACCGAAACACCGGCAACTTATGCCAGCCCTCACCAGTTGCTGTAAGACAATGCAGTGATGCAGGGTATAGTGCCATTAACCACAGAAACAGCACTGTTGTCCTGTATTAAGCAGGCAAGAGAAGATGTCCTTACCCTGCGCCATCTGCAGCTTCTGCACCAGAACCGGTGAATCTCACTCAACAGGCTTCATTTCCCCTGACGCCAGCCTGAATACAGCTGGCGTTTTCATTTATAAACAGAAAGGAAAACCGATAATAATGGAATGGACGCCCCGACCATGAAGCAACGGTAGGATATTACTGATAAACCTTCCAGTGGAGGTGCGTTATGGCCGTTTTAACGATTAGCATTGACCTGACAAAAAATGAATTCCAAATCCACGGTCTGGGTAGGAACAGAAAAATCTAAGCTCAGAAAACGGATTAAAGTAAGCGTCAACGGAGCACCGTATTGACGCTTATTTATTGGTGAGAACTACGTTCCATGGCAGGAGTTCGTCAACACGGTTGGAGGGCCATTCCGGCAGTATGCTCAGAATATGGCGCAGATACGCTTCCGGATCGATACCGTTCAGACGGCAGGTGCCTGCTTTTCCGGCAACAAGCAGGAATCTCAGCGCTGAAGCAGGAATTAGAGGTAAAAACGCCCTACCGGGCCATGAATCACCCGGTCATTGGAGTAGTAACCAAAGCAGATTTAGCCAGCATGGAACAAATATCTTTGGTGAAAAGTTGGTTACGGGAAGCTGGAGCGCACAACGTGTTAGTAACCAGTGCAGTTAATAACAATGGAGTTACAGAACTTTTTGCCTTGCTGCATACAGAAGAAGGCTGTTGTTAATTTCGATTGGTTCTCAGATGAGAATGATGACGGTGATACACAGATAAGAATCAATGAGCAATGAGGGTTGCCGGGCAACCCTCATTGAATAAAACGGGAATTACTTCGCTTCGCCGTTTTTCATTTCGCCCATAGCTTTCAGCTTTTTGGAGATATCGCGGCGTTCTTTGGAGAGCTCGGCATTTTTGATGATGTAATCGTCAACGCGATCTTCATAGTCACCTTTCATGCTGGCGATGATGCCCTGGATTGCTTCAACGCTCATCCCTGGCTTGATGTAATCGCTCAGGTTGTCCAGCAACAGGACGCGCTTCTGGTTGTCACGGATCTTTTTCTCAACGTCCTGAATTTCACGTTGCAGTTTGTTCTTACGACGGAACAGACGAACAAATTCCAGTACGTCCTGGAATGAAGGCTTGGTAGTTTCCATTTTTATACCCCTGATAATGTGAGAGTCGGATTCGTTTAAGCAACCGCTATTCGTTAGGGCCAACATTACTCATAGCTGCCGCAGATGACAATGCTTTTATCCCTTTTCACTATCATACCCTTTATCCTTGCTGAATCGAAGCAGCAGCAAGATGATTCTGAAGTTCAGGAATTATTTGCGCAAGGCCCGGCAAATCAGATTCGATAGCAACTCAAGCTGATGTGCCGTTTCCATGTTCAGCCACACATAACCATAGATTGGTGTTTCCACAACCTTCAGGTCATGGTGGTTATTCAGCAACTGACGCAGCTCTTCCACAGCATCGTTCAATTTTTCCGTATTGGCAAAAACCGGCTGCGGATTACCTTCGTACAGCGCATGAACAAGGCTCAGCAGTATTTGCTGCATCATATGCTGGGTATCACGAAGTTTTTGCGCGTTCAATAACACGAAATGGCTGGGGCGCGTGGCCCAGTATGCATTGATTTGCAACTCCAGCATACAAACCAGATTGCGATTAATGGTCTGGATACCTTCATATATCGATTTTGGAATACGGGTTTCTTTGCTGGCGGGCGCAATCAGCCCACGCATTTTCACGGCATCGGTCAGGAGTTTTTGTAGATGGCTTTCCAGACGCGGGCGTTCGAGTAAGTTCGGTGAGAATGCAGATTGATAGACCCGATTATACTCGGTCAGACTTTTTGCCAGTTGAATGCGCCAGTGGATGAACGCCCGTTGTGGCCAGATACCGGTAAACAACATTGCCAGTAAAGAGCCGAGGATCACATCGCCGCTTCGCCATAACGCCGTATTAATTTCACCTGTCGGGGAACCAACAACAATTGCCAGCGTCACCCCAATCAATAAACCTTGATACGGTTTCTTGCCCAGCGCCAGCCAACCGCAAAGAAACATAGCCGCCGCGCACCAGACTAACATCAGCGGTAACGAGATTAACTCCAGTTGCAGAGCGATAAGACCTAAAATCGACCCCAACACCGTACCGCCAATACGTTCGAAGGCGCGAGGGACAACGTTCCCCCAGAACGAGATTGGCCCCATAATCACCACCATGGTGACCAGCGGCCAGGTGCTTTCCGGGATAGTAAACAGGCGGATAATGAGAAAAGTGAGCAGGAATGCCAGCGCGACCCGAGTACCATGCACAATGCGGTAATGGCGGTATACCCGGATTTCAAACGGGCTTAATGACTTATCGGCACGCACGCAGAAACTCCGTAATGAAGATTAAAAGCGCTCATAACTCATCTGTCGGCCAGAAGGCGCGCCTCTGAATTATCCGACGGACAAACCGGGAACAGTGTAATTTCCCGGCAGGAGCGAAAAAATTGAAAGGCGCATCTTACTCTTTTCGCTTTCAAAAAAAGAGTGGTCTTCGCGTCAACACACCGCCCTGAGATGAATTAGTGATGTTTTGGCTGCACCGCAACATACATTTCGATATCCCAGTACCCATCTTCCGCGCCATTGTTCAAGTAAACCTCGAAGCAGGGCTTTGGTAACATTTCATAAGCACTGTCCTGCAAGAGGCTATTAAAGAACTGATACCAGGGTTTAGCAAAATCATCACCGACTACACGAGCCACCGCCACCGCATATTGACCACCTGAAATTTCTGTCAGAATGACGCCCTCACTGTTTTCGGGGAGCGTAAAGTTATTCGGTACCGTCACGACGGTGTCGCAGCGTAATTTTTCGGCGGGTGTTTCATCCGGATTGTCGTAATAGACAGCAACCCACTCCTTCGGCACAATATTTTTGCTATCTACCCACATCATCAACTGCTCAAAACCTTTCTTTACCGTCTGTTCCCACGGGCCAACGAGATGGAAACCTGCAACGGTACGTTTATCTTCCTGCTTAATCTCGTAGTTCATGACGCCTCCATTATTACTGTTTTTATATACAGTATAGTTGCAATATTAAAACCACAAGGAATGAGTGTTGATTATGCGAGCAGACTCGCACTCCTGCCAGTCTGCTGCAAAAGAAAGGTCAGGCCTTATGGTGGAAATAATCACTCAGGCGAGAAAACATGCTGCCTTCCCCGACAGATTCCAGGGTAACCAGCGGCCAGTGCGCCACCTGTTTATCACGGTCGTAAAGTTCAATTTCCCCTACCCGCTGATGGGCGCTAATTGGCGCGGTGAGCTCTTTACCATTAAGGGTATATTTGGCTTTGATATGTGGAATTTCGGCTTTCGGTAGCACCATCCAGAACTCTTGTTCCGTTCCCAGGGCGATATTTTCTTTATCACCATACCAGATGCGTTCCGTACCGACCTTTTTCCTACGGTGCAAAATTTGCACCGTAGTAAAGTTTTGTTGCCCCCAACGCAGTAATTTTTTTGCCTCTTCCTCACGACCTTTTGCGCTGTCAGCACCCATTACCACTGCAATGAGGCGACGCTGCCCATCTACAGCCGAAGCAATGAGATTAAACCCGGCACCAGAAGTATGACCCGTTTTCAGGCCGTCAACATTCATGGTTTTATCCCACAATAATCCGTTACGGTTTTGCTGGGTGATACCGTTCCAGGTGAGACTTTTCTCACTGTACATATGATAAAACTCGGGCTCGCCGTGGATGATAGCGCGAGAAAGCACAGCTAAATCATAAGCCGAGCTATGCTGGCCAGGTGCATCCAGACCATGCACTGTTTCAAAATGCGTATCCTTGAGATGCAGCTTCTCGGCATAGTTGTTCATCATTTCAACAAACTGCCGTTGCCCACCGGCAATATAGTCAGCCAGAGCAACACAAGCGTCATTTCCGGAATCCACAATTAAACCACGGCTTAAATCACGTACCGATACGCGATCGCCCTCTTTCAAAAACATCAGTGAAGAACCGACAAACACCGGATTATCTTTCGCCCACGCATCGCGCCCTACGGTGACAATATCGTCTGGCGTAATGCGATGACTATCGATAGCGCGATCCACGACATAGCCCGTCATCAGCTTTGTCAGGCTGGCGGGATTGCGCTGTTGATGCTCATTACCCGCGGTGAGAATCTGACCGGTGGTGTAATCCATCAATACCCAGGACCCGGCATGAATCTCTGGAGGCTGAGGTGAAAAAGGAATGTTTTCCGCCGCAAAACCAGACGATAAATTAAAAACGAACAAAGAAGCAGCAATAATAAGACGGCGTTTCAACAGCAAACCCTCAGGTGTTTCAAATAGCTGTTCTTTTTACGGAAATACTTATGAACTGGCTGGAATAAAGTGCAAGAAAATGTGACTACTATCTCATTTTTATCTGACATGATCTGTTGTCACTCGCTGCCAAATTGTCGCGCTAAAGCTGATTAGCACGGTGATATTTGATACTCTGGCAGACAGCAGAAATAACGGATTTAACCTAATGATGAATGACGGTAAGCAACAATCTACCTTTTTGTTTCACGATTACGAAACCTTTGGAACGCACCCCGCGTTAGATCGCCCTGCACAGTTCGCAGCCATTCGCACTGATAACGAATTCAATGTCATCGGCGAACCCGAAGTCTTTTACTGCAAGCCCGCGGATGACTATTTACCCCAGCCTGGAGCAGTATTAATTACCGGTATTACCCCGCAGGAAGCACGGGCGAAAGGAGAAAACGAAGCCACGTTTGCCGCCCGTATTCACTCGCTTTTTACCGTACCGAAGACCTGTATTCTGGGCTACAACAATGTGCGTTTCGACGACGAAGTCACACGCAACGTTTTTTATCGTAATTTCTACGATCCTTACGCCTGGAGCTGGCAGCATGATAACTCGCGCTGGGATTTACTGGATGTTATGCGTGCCTGTTATGCCCTGCGCCCGGAAGGAATAAACTGGCCTGAAAATGATGACGGTCTACCGAGCTTTCGCCTTGAGCATTTAACCAAAGCGAATGGTATTGAACATAGCAACGCCCACGATGCGATGGCTGATGTGTACGCCACTATTGCGATGGCGAAACTGGTAAAAACGCGTCAGCCACGCCTGTTTGATTATCTCTTTACCCATCGTAATAAACACAAACTGATGGCGTTGATTGATGTTCCGCAGATGAAACCCCTGGTTCACGTTTCCGGAATGTTTGGGGCATGGCGCGGCAATACCAGCTGGGTGGCACCGCTGGCGTGGCATCCAGAAAATCGCAATGCCGTAATTATGGTGGATTTGGCAGGAGACATTTCGCCATTACTGGAACTGGATAGCGACACATTGCGCGAGCGTTTATATACCGCAAAAACCGATCTTGGCGATAACGCCGCCGTTCCGGTTAAGCTGGTGCATATCAATAAATGTCCGGTGCTGGCCCAGGCGAATACGCTACGCCCGGAAGATGCCGACCGACTGGGAATTAATCGTCAGCATTGCCTCGATAACCTAAAAATTCTGCGTGAAAATCCGCAAGTGCGCGAAAAAGTGGTGGCGATATTCGCGGAAGCCGAACCGTTTACGCCTTCAGATAACGTGGATGCACAGCTTTATAACGGCTTTTTCAGTGACGCCGATCGCGCAGCAATGAAAATTGTGCTGGAAACCGAGCCACGTAATTTACCGGCACTGGATATCACTTTTGTCGATAAACGGATTGAAAAGCTGTTGTTCAATTATCGGGCGCGCAACTTCCCGGGGACGCTGGATTATGCCGAGCAGCAACGCTGGCTGGAGCACCGCCGCCAGGTATTCACACCCGAGTTTTTACAAGGCTATGCAGAAGAGATTCAGATGCTGGCGCAGCAGTATGCCGACGATAAAGAAAAAGTGGCGCTGTTAAAAGCGCTTTGGCAGTACGCGGAAGAGATCGTCTAGTTTGAAGCCTCCGCCGCTGATACGGCAGAGGACAATGTTGGGTCAGGCTTTTTGAACGGTGATGCTCCACGCAGCATCGCCAATCTGCTGATAATCGGTGATGGCATGTCCTTCTTCTGCCGCCCATTGTGGGATTGCTTCTGTTGCCTGGGTGCAATCAAACTCAATTACCAACTCATCGCCGCTGGCCATTTCTGCCAGTGCTGCTTTTGCTTCTATGAGTGGAAACGGACAGACCTGCGTCACCACATCCAGCTTTTTAATCGCCATCTTTACACCTTACTTAATTTGCCGCAGCAGTTGCCAGTCGCGCCTTACGCTGCGGTCGAACATACACAAGCCAGGACGCAGTCCAGACTCCGAGAATCATAAATACAAGGCCAATCCAGCCCTGCCAGGTCATCATTGCAGTCATAACCAGTCCATTACCGATAGAGCAACCACCTGCAATACTGGCACCGAAGCCCATCAGTACACCACCTAACCCGCTACGTAATGTTGTTTGTGCATCAGCTGCGCGAACGCGGAACTCACGGCTCGCTTTGGCTGCAATAAATGACCCCACGAAGATCCCTAACACCAGGAAAACGCCCCAGTTAATGTATTTCACGTCACCCGCGACCAGAAATTGCAGAATATTGGCCGTTGGGGAAGTGATTCCTAACCCAAACATGCGTCCGGTTGCTTCACTCAGGGGCCAGGCTAAAAGCGCAATCAAACCGATGAGTACAGCAGTGACAAAGGGATGCCAGCGTTTTTCAAACAGAATATGAGCGATCCCGGTTCGGCGCGGCGGTAAGGTCGCGACTTTGAGTTTTGGCTTCTTCAACTCTTTCATCACCACCCAGAGCGTTATCACCAGCAAAACGGCAACCAACGGCCACACAGACAAATTAAAAGTCTCAGCAATAGAGTTATGTTCAGTACTGTAGTGCTGCAAGGTTTGATTTAAACCACTGGCATGTGGAGAACGCATCACCGCACTCATCACCATATAAGTGAAAAGCGCGATCCAACTGCCGATCAATCCCTCACCCGCGCGATACCAGGTCCCGGTGGCACATCCACCCGCCAGAACAATTCCCAGCCCGAAGATATACCCACCTATAACAGTACCAAGCCACGGGAACGCCCCGGCTTCGTAAGTCAGTAGGCCCGCCTGAATTAACGCAAAAACCCCCACGCTTTGTACCGAAATTGCAATCAGCAAGGCGTAAAACATGCGATTATTTTTCACGATATACATATCGCGAAAACCACCTGTCAGGCAAAAACGCCCACGCTGCATGACAAATCCCAGCAGAGCACCACAAATTAGCCCGCTTAATATCATTGAAAACATAAATTAATTAACCAGATGAATGTTAATAGGGAAATTATTCATGACTGGTGGAATGCAGACCAATAACCAAATTCTCTAAAATAGAACAAATGGTTATTAATGAGGATATCGATAAAAAAGAATAAAAAAACCGGAGCCCAATATTCATTCGACTCCGGTTTATTATTACAAAAGATGATTACGCTACGTCTTCGTACTGCGGAACCGGGTTACGGAAACTCTTGGTGACGCAAGCCAGGTAAATCAGACCGATAGCCGCCCAGATCAGACCCAGAACCATTGAGCTTTCTTCCAGGTTAACCCACAGCGCACCAACGGTCAGCGCACCACACATCGGCAGGAACAGATACTGGAAGTGATCTTTCAGCGTCTTGTTACGCTTCTCACGGATCCAGAACTGCGAGATGACCGACAGGTTAACGAAGGTGAACGCCACCAACGCACCAAAGTTGATCAGCGCTGTAGCCATTACCAGGTCGAAGTTGATTGCCAGCAAGGCAATCGCGCCAACCAGGATGATGTTCATCGCCGGAGTACGCCATTTCGGGTGTACATAACCGAAGAAGCTTTTCGGGAAAACGCCGTCACGCCCCATTACGTACATCAGACGAGCAACGCCTGCATGCGCCGCCATACCGGACGCCAGTACGGTAATGGTGGAGAAGATCAGCGCACCAACCTGGAATGCTTTACCTGCAACATACAGCATGATTTCAGGCTGTGACGCATCCGGATCTTTAAAGCGAGAGATATCCGGGAAGTACAGCTGCAGGAAGTAAGTTGCAAAGATGAAGATCATGCCGCCAATCAGCGCGGTCAGGAAAATCGCACGCGGGATCACGCGCTCTGCATCTTTGGTTTCTTCCGACAGATTGCTGATGCCGTCAAAGCCGGTAAAGGAGAAGCACAGGATTGTCGCCCCGGTAATCATCGGGATAACATGCGCATCGCCAGACCAGAACGGACGAGTGCTCGCCAGCGTACCAGCGCCTTCACCTTCAAATACGCCATAAACAACCATGCCCAGAATCACCGCGATCAGCACTACCTGCAACACGACGATTACAGTGTTGAAGTTCGCTACGGATTTCAGACTACGCAGGTTAAAGGCGGTCATAAAGGCCACCAGCGCCACCACAAACATCCACGATGGGATGGAAGGCACCAGAGCTTCAAAATAGATTTTCGCCAGCAGAATGTTGATCATCGGCGCGAACAGATAGTCGAGCAGAGAAGACCAACCCACCATAAAGCCGACAGTCGGGCTAATGGATTTCTGGGCGTAAGTGTATGCAGAGCCAGCAGAAGGATAGCGGCGAACCAGCTTCCCGTAGCTCAGAGCCGTAAACAGGATCGCAATCAATGCGAACGCATAGGCTGTCGGCACATGACCATCCGTGAGGCCTGAAACGATACCAAATGTATCAAACAGCGTCATCGGCTGCATATAGGCTAGACCCATCATTACAACCGGAACTAACGTAAGCGTTTTACGCAATTCCACGCGAGAGGTGTTTGGAGTAACGTTATGCGACATGGTTATTCTCCTTTACGGTGATAACCGTCGCGTAAGCAAAAAATTGCCCCATTTTTTTGGATTCCTCAGCGACAACAACTGTCGATTTTTAGTAAATATCTATCCGGTACGAAGCCCGGCCTCTTGGTATGAATGATTGGTTTGAAGCAAAAAATAACCGACGCTAATTAAACGTCGGTTTTTAGTCATTTTTTGACAGCGGCGCATTGTGCCTAAATGGGGGGGAAATGACAAGAGAATGAGAGGCTTGTCATAATAATTTTTCTTTAAATGGCTGATTTTCCGTCATCAGATTTTGCATAAACACCGGCGATCGCACTATTTGCTAAAATTTCATCTCGCCACCAGCCGCTGGCAAGCCCTGCGGTCTGTTCATTCCAGCCAATCCAGACAGGTTCAAAGAGGGTTTGGGCGACCACTTTCTTCTCGATTAACGCGCCACTATCGAGAAAACGTTGCGCCAGATACCGTGGTAAATAGCCGCAGCCAAGGCCGCTAATTTGCAGCTCCAGTTTGGTTTTAAAATCGAAAACGGTAATGGCTTCTTGTTCGTCGAGAAGTTGTGAGGCCGTAGAAGCGCCTGCCTGCGCAGTGTCCCCCACCACAATCGCCCGATATCGTTTAATGATACGACGGTTTAACGGTTCTTCTTCCAGGGCTAACGGATGATGAGGCGCGACCGCAAAGACTTGTTCAAGATCGCCCAACCGCGAGAAACCAAACTCACTGGAAGATGGTGGCTCATGCATCGCGCCAACGATAATATCCGCTCGCCCCTGAGTCAGGGCATCCCAGGAACCACCGAGTACGCCATTGATAAACTTCAGGCGCGTCACGCTATGATGTTGATAAAAAGCTTCAATGAGAGGCGTAAGCAGAGAAAAAGGAAACGTGTCGTCCACGCCAATCACCAGCTCGTTTTCCCAGCCTTCATGCAGTTTGATCGCCTGCTTTTCCAGTTCTCGCACGGTATGCAGAACTTCCCGCCCTTTCTCTAATAACATTTTTCCGGTTCGGGTGAATTTAGCGCGGTGTCCGCTACGATCAAGCAATTGAATATTAAGGTCGCTTTCCAGCTTGTGAACGGTGTAACTCAGAGCAGACGGCGTCTTGTAGAGTTTGGCCGACGCCGCCGCAAAACTGCCCTCTTTTTCTAAGGCATCGAGGATCATCAACACATCCAGCAGTGGTTTCATACACGCCCCCTTGCAGTGCATGCGGCGTCCTGCTGGCGTGATCGTTTACTCCAGCGGCATTACCAGCGGATCGGGATACTGGTATTCAAATCCCAGTTCATTACAAATCCGACTGCCATCAATAATCTTACCTTTGCCGCAGTCCAGACTATTTCTGAACTGCGGAGGTTCCAGCCCCAGTAAACGGGCCATCTGCGGATAGAAAACATTACGTGCAGGGTGAGCTGGCGCACATATATTATAGATGTGTCCGCCTTTAGGTGCCTGTAACAACAGAGTGATAGCGCCAATAACATCTTCTAAATGGACTAAATTAACACCATGTTCACCATCAGGCGCGGTTTTTCCGGCAAAGAAGCGTCCGGGATGACGTCCCGGTCCGACCAGGCCCGCAAGACGCAGAATATCGACCGAAGTACCGGGTAAATTGTGCAGCCAGTCTTCGAGTTCTTCTAATACTCGTCCACTGTTGGTTACCGGATTACGCGGGGTGGTTTCTTTCACCGTGCCTTGTGCGTCGCCATAGACAGACGTCGAGCTGGTAAAAATAATACGGGGAATACGATGAGCCAGCGCGCTATCCACTAACTCTTGTACCGCTTGTAAATAGAACTCATCGCCGGGGCCGCTACGACGTGCCGGAAGCGTAATGACCAGCGCATCGGCATCCATAAGGGCATCCAGATCGTCAGAATCGCAAACTAACTCAGGCTCCATGCGAAGCAGATAGCTATCAATGCCACTCATTCGGGCCGCTTCGACACCATCTTGTGTGGTTTTACTCCCGGTGACTTGCCAGCCTCGCGCTGAAAGTGACATCGCCAGCGGCATACCTAACCACCCTAACCCGACAATTGCGACCTTTTTCATCCGTTATCTCCTGATACACCTTAGATCTATAAGGCTACGCTAGCGTATCAAAACTGACAATTCATTCTATGAATGAATCTCTTCAATAATGATAACGACATGCTGCAATGAGCAGTGAATCATCAGTAACCGCGTATACCAGACGGTGCACCTCTGTAATGCGTCGGGACCAGAAACCTGACAAATTATGTTTCAGGGGTTCTGGTTTCCCCTTACCTTCAAATGGTGTTCTGCGGGTATCTTTGATAAGTTCATTGATCTTTTTAACAATTCGCTTATCTGTTTCCTGCCAGTACAGATAATCATCCCATGATTCCTCAGACCAGATTAGTTTCACTCAATAATGTCCTTTTCCGTTCCTTTGCCTGATTTCAGGCTATCGATTGAGTCCATCAATCTCCGGGCGTTAGCGGGGGAACGCAGTAGATAAGCCGTCTCTTCCAGCGAGTTGTATTCTTCGAGTGACATCAGAACACAAGCCTCTCCATTCTGACGAGTAATGAGGATCGGGGCATGATCTTCAACGGCTTTCATCATTGTTGCCGACAAATTCTGACGCGCTTCGCTGTAGCTAATTGTACGCATGTAAATCTCCTCTTTTGTACAGCTCATTGTACAATGATGGGCGTTAATTAACTATTTATTAATTAGTTTGTAGATCAAGACATTGTCAGCGAGACGAAAAATCAGACTTTGCTCTTTTTGGTGCTGTCAAGTTAGAGGACAGTCCTCTTAGCCCCCTCCTTTCCCCGCTCATTCATTAAACAAATCCATCGCCATAAAATATATAAAAAACCCCTTGCTTTCTAACGTGAAAGTGGTTTAGGTTAAAAGACATCAGTTGAATAAACATTCACAGAGATTTTTATGACACGCGTTCAATTTAAACACCACCATCATCACCATCATCCTGACTAGTCTTTCAGGCGATGTGTGCTGGAAGACATTCAGATCTTCCAGTGGTGCATGAACGCATGAGAAAGCCCCCGGAAGATCACCTTGCGGGGGCTTTTTTATTGCGCAGTTGTTAACGGTTCAGACAGGTTTAAAGAGGAATAAGAATATGACAGACAACACTCGTTTACGCATAGCTATGCAGAAATCCGGCCGTTTAAGTGATGACTCACGCGAATTACTGGCGCGCTGTGGCATTAAAATCAATCTTCACACCCAGCGCCTGATCGCGATGGCAGAAAACATGCCGATTGATATTCTGCGCGTGCGTGACGATGACATTCCCGGTCTGGTGATGGACGGCGTCGTAGACCTTGGGATTATCGGCGAAAACGTGCTGGAAGAAGAGCTGCTTAACCGCCGCGCCCAGGGTGAAGATCCGCGCTACTTTACCCTGCGTCGTCTGGATTTCGGCGGCTGCCGCCTTTCGCTGGCAACGCCGATTGATGAAGCCTGGGATGGCCCGCTCTCCTTAAATGGTAAACGTATTGCCACCTCTTATCCTCACCTGCTCAAGCGTTATCTCGACCAGAAAGGTATCTCTTTTAAATCCTGCTTACTGAACGGTTCTGTCGAAGTTGCGCCGCGTGCCGGACTGGCGGATGCGATTTGCGATCTGGTTTCCACCGGTGCCACGCTGGAAGCTAATGGCCTGCGCGAAGTCGAGGTTATCTACCGCTCGAAAGCTTGCCTGATCCAGCGCGATGGCGAAATGGAAGAATCTAAACAGCAACTGATCGACAAGCTGCTGACCCGTATTCAGGGTGTTATCCAGGCGCGCGAATCAAAATACATCATGATGCACGCACCGACCGAACGTCTGGATGAAGTCATCGCCCTGCTGCCAGGTGCCGAACGCCCAACTATTCTGCCGCTGGCAGGTGACCAACAGCGCGTAGCGATGCACATGGTCAGCAGCGAAACCCTGTTCTGGGAAACGATGGAAAAACTGAAAGCGCTGGGTGCCAGTTCAATCCTGGTCCTGCCGATTGAGAAGATGATGGAGTGATCGCCATGAGCTTTAACACAATCATTGACTGGAATAGCTGTACTGCGGAGCAACAACGCCAGCTGTTAATGCGCCCGGCGATCTCCGCTTCTGAAAGCATTACCCGCACCGTTAACGATATTCTCGATAACGTGAAAACGCGTGGCGATGAGGCCTTGCGGGAATACAGCGCGAAGTTTGATAAAACCACCGTTACTACGCTTAAAGTATCTGCTGAAGAAATTACCGCCGCCAGCGAACGCCTGAGCGATGAGCTAAAACAGGCGATGGCGGTGGCAGTAAAGAATATTGAAACCTTCCACACTGCGCAAAAACTGCCGCCGGTAGATGTTGAAACGCAGCCAGGCGTGCGTTGCCAGCAGGTCACGCGTCCGGTAGCTTCAGTTGGGTTGTATATTCCTGGCGGCTCCGCCCCGCTCTTCTCAACGGTATTAATGCTGGCAACTCCAGCGCGTATTGCGGGCTGTAAAAAAGTGGTGTTGTGCTCACCGCCGCCGATTGCCGATGAGATCCTTTATGCGGCGCAGCTGTGCGGTGTGCAGGACGCGTTTAACGTCGGCGGCGCACAGGCCATTGCCGCGCTGGCGTTTGGTACGGAATCTGTGCCGAAAGTGGACAAAATCTTCGGGCCAGGAAACGCCTTTGTCACCGAGGCAAAACGCCAGGTAAGCCAGCGTCTGGACGGTGCGGCGATCGATATGCCCGCAGGCCCGTCGGAAGTGTTGGTCATTGCCGACAGCGGCGCAACGCCGGATTTCGTGGCTTCTGATTTGCTCTCCCAGGCTGAACACGGCCCGGACTCTCAGGTGATTTTACTGACGCCCGCTGCTGATATGGCGCGTCACGTTGCCGAAGCTGTCGAACGCCAGTTGGCAGAACTGCCGCGTGCCGAAACCGCCCGTCAGGCACTGAGCGCCAGCCGCCTGATCGTGACTAAAGATTTAGCGCAGTGCGTAGAGATCTCCAACCAGTACGGCCCGGAGCACCTGATCATCCAGACCCGCAACGCCCGCGATCTGGTCGATGGCATCACCAGCGCCGGTTCGGTATTTCTTGGTGACTGGTCACCGGAATCGGCAGGTGATTACGCCTCCGGCACCAACCACGTTCTGCCGACTTACGGTTACACCGCCACCTGTTCCAGCCTCGGGCTGGCAGATTTCCAGAAGCGTATGACCGTGCAGGAACTGTCGAAAGAAGGTTTCTCCGCGCTGGCTTCGACCATTGAAACATTGGCCGCCGCCGAGCGCCTGACCGCCCATAAAAATGCCGTTACTTTGCGTGTTAACGCCCTTAAGGAGCAAGCATGAGCACCGTGACTATTACCGATTTAGCGCGTGAAAACGTCCGCAACCTGACGCCGTATCAGTCGGCGCGTCGTCTGGGCGGTAATGGCGACGTCTGGCTGAACGCCAACGAATACCCCACAGCCGTGGAGTTTCAGCTTACTCAGCAAACGCTCAACCGCTACCCGGAATGCCAGCCGAAAGCGGTGATTGAAAATTACGCGCAGTATGCAGGCGTGAAGGCGGAGCAGGTGCTGGTCAGCCGTGGCGCGGACGAAGGTATTGAACTGCTGATTCGCGCTTTTTGCGAACCGGGTAAAGACGCCATCCTCTACTGCCCGCCAACGTACGGCATGTACAGCGTCAGCGCCGAAACCATTGGCGTCGAGTGCCGCACAGTGCCGACGCTGAAAAACTGGCAACTGGACTTGCAGGGCATTTCCGACAAGCTGGACGGCGTAAAAGTGGTCTATGTTTGCAGCCCCAACAACCCGACAGGGCAACTGATCAATCCGCAGGATTTTCGCACTCTGCTGGAGTTAACCCGCGGTAAAGCGATTGTGGTTGCCGATGAAGCCTATATCGAGTTTTGCCCGCAGGCATCGCTGGCTGGCTGGCTGGCGGAATATCCGCACCTGGCTATTTTGCGCACACTGTCGAAAGCTTTTGCTCTGGCAGGCCTTCGTTGCGGATTTACGCTGGCAAACGAAGAAGTCATCAACCTTCTGATGAAAGTGATCGCCCCCTACCCGCTCTCGACGCCGGTCGCCGACATTGCGGCCCAGGCGTTAAGCCCGCAGGGGATCGTCGCCATGCGCGAACGGGTGGCGCAAATTATTGCAGAACGCGAATACCTGATTGCCGCACTGAAAGAGATCCCCTGCGTGGAGCAGGTTTTTGACTCTGAAACCAACTACATTCTGGCGCGCTTTAAAGCCTCCAGTGCAGTATTTAAATCTTTGTGGGATCAGGGCATTATCTTACGTGATCAGAATAAACAACTCTCTTTAAGCGGCTGCCTGCGAATTACCGTCGGAACCCGTGAAGAAAGCCAGCGCTTCATTGACGCCTTACGTGCGGAGCAAGTTTAATGAGTCAGAAGTATCTTTTTATCGATCGCGATGGAACCCTGATTAGCGAACCGCCGAGTGATTTTCAGGTGGACCGTTTTGACAAACTCGCCTTTGAACCGGGCGTGATCCCGGAGCTACTGAAGCTGCAAAAAGCGGGCTACAAGCTGGTGATGATCACTAATCAGGATGGTCTGGGAACACAAAGTTTCCCGCAGGCGGATTTTGATGGCCCGCACAACCTGATGATGCAGATCTTCACCTCGCAAGGCGTGCAGTTTGATGAAGTGCTGATTTGTCCGCACCTGCCCGCCGATGAGTGCGACTGCCGTAAGCCGAAAGTAAAACTGGTAGAGCGTTATCAGGCTGAGCAAGCGATGGACCGTGCCAACAGTTATGTGATTGGCGATCGCGCGACCGACATTCAACTGGCGGAAAACATGGGCATTAATGGTTTACGCTATGACCGCGAAACCCTGAACTGGCCAATGATTGGCGAGCAGCTCACTAAACGAGACCGTTACGCCCATGTAGTGCGCAACACCAAAGAGACGCAAATTGACGTCCAGGTGTGGCTGGATCGTGAAGGTGGCAGCAAGATTAATACCGGCGTTGGCTTCTTTGATCACATGCTGGATCAGATCGCCACCCACGGCGGTTTCCGCATGGAAATCAACGTCAAAGGCGACCTCTATATCGACGATCACCACACCGTAGAAGATACCGGCCTGGCGCTGGGCGAAGCGTTAAAAATTGCTCTTGGCGACAAACGCGGTATTTGCCGCTTCGGTTTTGTGCTGCCGATGGACGAATGCCTTGCCCGCTGCGCGCTGGATATCTCTGGTCGCCCGCACCTGGAATATAAAGCCGAGTTTACCTACCAGCGCGTGGGCGATCTCAGCACCGAAATGATCGAGCACTTCTTCCGTTCGCTCTCATACACCATGGGCGTGACGCTACACCTGAAAACCAAAGGTAAAAACGATCACCACCGTGTTGAGAGTCTCTTTAAAGCCTTTGGTCGCACCCTGCGCCAGGCCATCCGCGTGGAAGGCGACACCCTGCCCTCGTCGAAAGGAGTGCTGTAATGAACGTGGTGATCCTTGATACTGGCTGCGCCAACCTGAACTCGGTGAAGTCTGCCATTGCGCGCCACGGTTATGAACCCAAAGTCAGCCGTGACCCGGACGTTGTGTTGCTGGCCGATAAACTGTTTTTACCCGGCGTCGGCACCGCACAAGCAGCGATGGATCAGGTGCGTGAGCGCGAGCTGTTTGATCTCATCAAAGCCTGTACCCAACCGGTGCTGGGCATCTGCTTAGGGATGCAACTTCTGGGGCGGCGCAGTGAAGAGAGCAACGGCGTCGACTTGCTGGGCATCATCGACGAAGACGTGCCGAAAATGACCGACTTTGGTCTGCCACTGCCGCATATGGGCTGGAACCGCGTTTATCCGCAGGCAGGCAACCGCCTGTTTCAGGGGATTGAAGACGGCGCGTACTTTTACTTTGTTCACAGTTACGCAATGCCAGTCAATCCATGGACCATCGCCCAGTGTAATTACGGCGAACCGTTCACCGCGGCGGTACAAAAAGATAACTTCTACGGCGTGCAGTTCCACCCGGAGCGTTCTGGTGCCGCTGGCGCTAAGTTGCTGAAAAACTTCCTGGAGATGTGATGATTATTCCGGCATTAGATTTAATCGACGGCACCGTGGTGCGTCTCCATCAGGGCGATTACGGCAAACAACGCGATTACGGTAACGACCCGCTGCCGCGCTTACAGGATTACGCCGCGCAGGGTGCCGAAGTGTTGCACCTGGTAGATCTGACTGGGGCAAAAGATCCGGCTAAACGTCAAATCCCGCTGATTAAAACCCTGGTCGCGGGCGTTAACGTTCCGGTGCAGGTTGGCGGCGGCGTGCGTAGCGAAGAAGACGTGGCGGCGTTACTGGAAGCGGGCGTTGCGCGCGTGGTGGTTGGCTCCACCGCTGTGAAATCACCAGAAATGGTGAAAGGCTGGTTTGAACGTTTCGGTGCCGATGCCTTAGTGCTGGCGCTGGATGTCCGTATTGACGAGCAAGGCAACAAGCAGGTGGCAGTCAGCGGCTGGCAAGAGAACTCGGGCGTTTCACTGGAACAACTGGTGGAAACCTATTTGCCCGTCGGCCTGAAACATGTGCTGTGTACCGATATCTCGCGCGACGGCACGCTGGCAGGTTCTAACGTCTCTTTATATGAAGAAGTGTGCGCCAGATATCCGCAGGTGGCATTTCAGTCATCCGGCGGCATTGGCGACATTGATGATGTCGCGGCCCTGCGTGGTACTGGCGTGCGCGGCGTAATAGTTGGTCGTGCATTACTGGAAGGTAAATTCACCGTGAAGGAGGCCATCGCATGCTGGCAAAACGCATAATCCCGTGTCTCGACGTTCGTGATGGTCAGGTGGTGAAAGGCGTACAGTTTCGCAACCATGAAATCATTGGCGATATCGTGCCGCTGGCAAAACGCTACGCCGAAGAAGGTGCAGATGAACTGGTATTCTACGATATCACCGCTTCCAGCGATGGTCGTGTGGTAGATAAAAGCTGGGTATCTCGCGTGGCGGAAGTGATCGACATTCCGTTCTGCGTGGCGGGTGGGATTAAGTCTCTGGAAGATGCCGCTAAAATTCTTTCCTTTGGCGCGGATAAAATTTCCATCAACTCGCCTGCACTGGCGGACCCGACGTTAATTACTCGCCTGGCGGATCGCTTTGGCGTGCAGTGTATTGTGGTCGGTATTGATACCTGGTACGACGCCGAAACCGGTAAATATCATGTGAATCAATATACCGGCGATGAAAGCCGCACCCGCGTCACTCAGTGGGAAACGCTCGACTGGGTACAGGAAGTGCAAAAACGCGGTGCCGGAGAAATCGTCCTCAACATGATGAATCAGGACGGCGTGCGTAACGGTTACGACCTCGAACAACTGAAAAAAGTACGTGAAGTTTGCCACGTCCCGCTAATTGCCTCCGGTGGCGCGGGCACCATGGAACACTTCCTCGAAGCTTTCCGCGATGCCGACGTTGACGGTGCGCTGGCAGCTTCCGTATTCCACAAACAAATAATCAATATTGGTGAATTAAAAGCGTACCTGGCAACACAGGGCGTAGAGATCAGGATATGTTAACAGAACAACAACGTCGCGAACTGGACTGGGAAAAAACCGACGGACTGATGCCGGTGATTGTGCAACACGCGGTATCTGGTGAAGTGTTAATGCTGGGCTATATGAACCCGGAAGCCTTAGACAAAACCATCGAAAGCGGCAAAGTCACCTTCTTCTCGCGCACTAAACAGCAACTGTGGACCAAAGGCGAAACGTCGGGCAATTTCCTCAACGTAGTGAGTATTGCGCCGGACTGCGACAACGACACTTTATTAGTGCTGGCGAATCCCATCGGCCCGACCTGCCACAAAGGCACCAGCAGCTGCTTCGGCAACACCGCTCACCAGTGGCTGTTCCTGTATCAACTGGAACAACTGCTCGCCGAGCGCAAATCTGCCGACCCGGAAACCTCCTATACCGCCAAACTGTATGCCAGCGGCACCAAGCGCATTGCGCAGAAAGTGGGGGAAGAAGGGGTGGAAACTGCGCTGGCAGCAACGGTACATGACCGCTTTGAGCTGACCAACGAGGCATCTGACTTGATGTATCACCTGCTGGTGTTGTTGCAGGATCAGGATCTGGATTTAACGACGGTGATTGAGAACCTGCGTAAACGTCATCAATAACTAAAGCAAATCGGGCTGTATTTAGCCCGACTTGTACTCTTTATCCGCTCTTAGTCACTGCCAAAAAGATCGCGCGTATAGACCTTATCTTCGACATCGAGCAGCTCGCTCGCCATGCGATTTGAGATAATGACATCAGCCTGTTTTTTAAATTCCGTGAGATCGCGCTCCAGGCGGGAGTTAAAAAATAGTTCTTCCGTCATAACAGGTTCATAGATAATGACTTCAACACCTTTCGCCTTGATACGCTTCATAATTCCCTGAATTGAGGACGCGCGGAAGTTATCTGATCTCGTTTTCATTATCAGCCGGTAAATACCCACCACTCGGGGTTTTCTCGCCAAAATGGCATCAGCAATAAAATCTTTACGCGTACGGTTTGCATCGACGATGGCAGAAATAATATTGTTTGGCACTGAATGGTAATTGGCCAGCAGTTGTTTCGTATCTTTTGGTAAACAATATCCACCATAGCCAAAGGAAGGATTGTTATAGTGATTACCGATACGCGGGTCAAGGCAGACGCCTTCAATTATCTGACGGGAATTCAATCCCAGGGCTTCAGCGTAGCTATCCAGCTCATTAAAATAAGCCACTCGCATTGCCAGGTAGGTATTGGCAAAAAGCTTAATGGCTTCTGCTTCAGTGGAGTCAGTAAATAAAATGGGGATATCTTTCTTAATTGCGCCTTCCTGTAACAGCGCGGCGAAACGCTTTGCTCGCTCAGATCGCTCGCCGATCACAATCCTGGAAGGGTGGAGGTTGTCGTAGAGAGCTTTACCTTCACGCAGGAACTCCGGGGAGAAGATCAGGTTCTGGGTGTTAAACTTCTCTTTCATGGCTTGCGTAAAACCAACCGGCACCGTGGACTTGATGACCATAACCGCATCGGGGTTCAGCTCGATGACATCCCGGATAACCGACTCTACGCTTGAGGTATCGAAATAGTTCGTTTTAGGATCATAATCAGTAGGTGTCGCAATGATCACAAAATCGGCATTCTGGTAGGCAATTTTTTTATCTAATGTCGCTTTAAACTGTATATCACCTGATTGTAAAAAATGCTGAATTTCGCTATCTACGATAGGAGAGATCCGCTTATTTAATATGTCAACGCGTGCAGCCACAATGTCTAATGCTGTAACTTCATGGTTTTGCGCGATAAGCAGACCGTTAGATAGGCCAACATATCCGGTTCCGGAAATGGTGATTTTCATTTCATGCTCTCAGAATTATCTTACTAATTAATCATGATGTTTTAACATCCCGATGAGAAGTTAAAAGTTTTAGCGCTTAGAAGAACAATGATCAACGAAGCAGAAAACAATTCAGATTTTCTTTATCAGGTTAACAGTCAGGGATTAAGATAATATTAAGGAGCAGGATAAAATCAATCAGATTAGTAATAAAAAAGCCCGGATGATTAAGTCCGGGCCTTTTTTTGTGTTTTTCAGATTATTTATTCGGAATTATTCAATCCATTCCGTATGGAATACGCCATCTTTATCGATACGCTTATAAGTATGCGCACCAAAATAGTCACGCTGTGCCTGAATCAGGTTGGCAGGGAGAACGGCAGCGCGATAGCTATCATAATACGCCACTGCGGCAGCGAAAGTTGGTACCGGAATACCATTCTGAACCGCATAAGCCACGACATCACGCAGCGCCTGTTGGTAGTCGTCCGCAATTTTCTTGAAGTACGGTGCCAACAGCAGGTTAGCAATCTGCGGATTTTCGGCATAGGCATCAGTAATTTTCTGCAGGAACTGAGCACGGATAATGCAGCCTGCACGGAAAATTTTGGCGATCTCGCCGTAGTTCAGATCCCAGTTGTACTCTTCAGATGCCGCACGCAGTTGTGAGAAGCCCTGAGCATAAGAGACAATTTTGCCCAGGTACAATGCACGGCGGACCTTCTCAATGAATTCAGCTTTATCGCCTGCCGGCTGCGCTTGCGGGCCGGAGAGTACTTTAGATGCGGCAACGCGCTGATCTTTCAAAGAAGAGATGTAACGCGCAAACACGGACTCTGTAATCAACGACAGCGGCTCGCCGAGATCCAGAGCGCTCTGGCTAGTCCATTTACCAGTCCCTTTGTTAGCTGCTTCATCGAGAATGACATCAACCAGGTAATTACCCTCTTCATCTTTTTTGGTGAAGATGTCTTTGGTAATGTCTATGAGGTAGCTGCTCAGTTCACCGTTATTCCATTCAGTAAAGGTCTGTGCCAGTTCTTCATTGCTCAGATTCAGACCACCTTTCAGCAGAGAATAAGCTTCTGCAATCAACTGCATATCGCCATATTCAATGCCATTGTGAACCATCTTCACATAGTGACCCGCCCCATCCGCACCGATGTAGGTAACGCATGGTTCACCGTCTTCGGCTACAGCGGCAATTTTGGTCAGAATAGGAGCAACCAGTTCATAGGCCTCTTTCTGACCACCTGGCATAATAGAAGGACCTTTCAGAGCGCCCTCTTCACCACCGGAAACGCCAGTCCCGATAAAGTTAAAGCCTTCCGCAGAAAGCTCACGATTACGACGGATGGTGTCCTGGAAGAAAGTGTTGCCACCATCAATGATGATATCGCCCTTATCGAGATAAGGTTTCAGAGAATCGATAGCAGCATCCGTCCCTGCCCCGGCCTTCACCATTAACAGGATACGGCGAGGCGTTTCGAGGGACTCAACAAACTCTTTAACCGTATAATAAGGTACCAGTTTCTTACCTGGATTCTCAGTAATGACTTCTTCGGTCTTTTCGCGAGAGCGGTTGAAAACGGAGACGGTATAACCACGGCTCTCAATATTGAGCGCAAGGTTACGCCCCATCACGGCCATACCGACGACGCCAATCTGTTGCTTGGACATTTTTTACTCCTGACAGGTGATCTTTTTAACAATTGCACTGACTATGACTTATCATCAACATACTAACGCAAATCTCTAACCTTTTGCCATAAGCAGCAAAAATTGACCACATTTCGCTTAAGAACAACATGAAAGTTAGTTTTTCTACTTTAAATGTTTATAGACTTTGTATATAATAACAATTCACAAACATTTCATTTAATATCAGTAACGTATGTCTTGCATCATCAAGTATAAAGTGAAATTGTGAAACGACTTCGCAAAATATTTTGCAATAGTTAAGTTATAGTTCCTACATAATTTCTGTATTGACTATAACTGAGTAAATTTCATGCAAGTGGTATTTATTCACAAAGCCATGTAATTAACATAAAATATCAACATATAAACGTTGCCAAGGAATATAAATGTTATCCACTTCATTCGATACCATTGACACTAATATCCCCCTTGTCGTGGATCTAGATGGTACATTATCCAAAACCGATACACTTCATGAAGGCATCATCAGTGTTCTATTCAAAAATCCGATAAAAATAATTGGAATGTGCTTAGCACTCTTTCGTGGAAAATCATATTTTAAAGAATACATAACCCAGACGGTAACTCAAAACGCGGATGCTTTTTGTTACAGATATAACCTTATAGACTTTTTAAAAAGCGAAAAGCGCAAAGGTAGAAAAATACATCTTGTCACAGCGTCTAACCAAAAAATTGCAGACGCAATTGGTGAGCATTTAGGCATTTTTGACTCTGTAAAGGGCTCAGACAAAAATTTAAATCTTAAGGGACTGAATAAAGGTGCTTTTTTAGAAGAGGCATTTCCAGATGGTTTTATTTATGCAGGGGATCATAAAGCAGATATACCAATATGGAATGCAGCCAAAGGAGCAATATTAGTAGGGAAAGGTGAAACTTACAAAAACAGTATTGCTAGAAATATTCCCCAATTTGTGTTTAAAGACGAAAAAGTAAATATCATTAAGGCATGGATAAAACAACTTAGAATTCACCAGTGGGCAAAAAATATACTTATATTTATACCATTATTTTTGGCACATATGAGCACTAATGCTGATGCACTTGGTAAAACACTACTGGCATTTTTTGCATTCGGACTAATTGCATCAGCAACATACATAATTAACGATTTAGCTGATCTCGAGGCCGACCGAAAACATAAAACTAAACGAAATCGCCCTCTTGCCTCAGGGAATATATCTATTTTTCATGGATTGTTTGGCGCGTTAATTCTATTTTGCATAGGCGGAACAATAGCTTTAAATATTTCAGCAGGGTTCACATATTGCATTTTAGGTTACGTAACATTAACTCTTTATTATTCTTTCAAATTAAAAAAGATCCCTATGCTAGATGTATCGATTATAGGGGCTTTATTTACATTAAGAATAATAATGGGTTCAGTGATAAATGAACTTCCTTTGTCGCCATGGTTGAATTCGTTCTCTGCATTGTTATTCTTTTCACTTGCACTGGCAAAAAGACACGTTGAAATTCTAAAAAGTGAGCAAAATACAACCAAAATTGGTGGTCGCGGATATATTCATCAAGATTGGCCATTAACATTAACTTTCGGGGTAAGTAGTGCTATTTGTTCAATTTTAGTTATGCTGATATTTCTTACACAAGAAGCTATGGTGCAACTAAATTATACTTCACCGGGTTGGTTACTGATTGAGCCAATTTGCGTATTTCTTTGGGTAGTGAGAATATGGTTTTTAAGTCACCGAAAAATACTATCAGATGATCCCGTTATTTTTGCCATTAAAGATAAGACAAGTATTTCTCTAGGAATTATTGCTATAATAAGCTTTATCATCGCAAGCTATTGTTAAGATATGGTGACTTATGACTTTTTTTGTTTTTTTATTAGCTTTGACAAGTGTTTCTCTAAATGCACTCGCGCAAGTGGCATTAAGAAAAACAATGCTATCCATTCCTCCTTTACCAGAGGCTGTAACAGGTTACTTCAATTTTGCGTATCAATTATTGATTAACCCATGGTTTGTAGCAGGAATGAGTTGCTATGTTCTTAGCATAGGATTATGGATGGCCGTGCTTGGGAAAGTCGAAGTGAGTCTGGCCTACCCACTCCTTTCGATTGGATACGTAATCACTGCAATTATTGGTTACTTTTTCCTAAATGAAGACGTAAATACATTGAGACTAATTGGGTTGTCTCTAATTTGTGTTGGAATTATTTTCATATCCCGGAGTGCATAATGCGTCATATTATTACTGGTGGTAGTGGCTTCACAGGTAGCGTGTTAACACGTAGATTACTCGAAAAAGGTCAGGAAGTTGTAAACATAGACATTAGAGAACAAAAAAATGTTGAATTAAAAAAAAGCGTGCATTTTATACATGGTGATATCACTGACATTACTACATTAGAAAAGATAAATTTAAAAGAAGATGATGTTGTATATCATCTCGCCGCAAGGCAATTTGCTGATGATGTTCCTAAGTTATCACGAGAGGACTGGTTCAACGCAGTGAATGTCCGTGGTACAGAAATGGTTATTAATGAAATGAAGAAAACTGATTGTCATAAATTAGTATTTTTCTCTACTGATATGACTTACGGTATTCCAGACAGATGCCCGGTTCCTCCCGACCAGGAACAAAAACCTCTTGGCCCTTATGGTAAAAGTAAAGTTTTAGCAGAAAATATTATACGTAGCGAAAATGCTATTAGCGCCACTATATTCAGGCCTCGTTTAATTACTGGCCCAGGGCGATTGGGAATTTTGGGTAAGCTATTTAAACTCATAGAAAATAATCTACCAGTTCCAATGATAGGAAATGGAGATAACCGTTATCAGATGGTCGATGTCGAAGATTGTGCTCTGGCAGCAGAACTAGCTGTTCAAAAAAATTGTCCAAGTGTAAATCTCAATTTAGGTTCTGCAACACCACCGACAACAAAAGAACTACTTAATGGTATTATTAAACATGCCAACTCAAAGTCAATACTACTACCGATACCGGGTTACTTGCTTAAGCCAGTGCTGGCTACTTTAGATAAAGCAGGAATGACTTTATTATATCCGGAACAATTTGCAATAGCAGATAAAGATGTGCTCCTCGACACATCTCTTACTCAAGAAATTCTTGGCTGGTGCACATCAAAATCAGATATTCTTGCAATGTGTCAAGCATATGATGCTTATGTAGAAAACAGAATGACCATTAGCAATTAATCAAGGCTATAGTCCTCTCACTTTTGAGAGGACTAAAAAATAATTATTATAATTGAATTTATTACCTTACTATCTGCTCCCAGTACATTTTAATTAAGCCCAGGCCAATTTCTCGCGTGTCATTGCTCATGCCTAATTTAAAGGGTGATATTGGATTAGGTACAATTATTTTCACAGTGGCTTTATCTGCTATCTTCTGGAAATCAAATTTGGCATAAAAAGTATTTTCCTTTCCTTCAACAGGCAAAAGAACTCGCTCTTCGTTATTGACTTTGATAGTGATTTTTTTACCTATATTAGGACCAAAAGGAATAAGTTCCACATAAAAAATCATACTTTTATTTAAGTTAGTAGATAAATTTAATTGAATTTCGTTTCCTTGACTCCATCTCCCCCATGCTTCTTCCTGGCTAATACCAGATATGCCTAAAACAAACTCAGGCAATCCTTTCTTCGTAAAATCAATTTGATTAGGTTCGAATTCAGAATATTTGTAACCTTTATATGGAACAAATCCATCGCAATACATTTCACCTGAAATATAACGCCACCCATATTTGGATGCGGATGCGTTGCTGTAATTTATTGGCTGATGGGTAGCAAAATCTTTAATTTGCCCAGAACATATATCACTTAATAGTTTATCATTAGAAGCTTGATAAATAATTTTTGTAATAATGCCATCTTTATTCTTATAGGCATATGAATCCTGCATTCCTGAAATCCAGTCAGAAGGAGGAAAAGTTCGCATAATAAATATTTGTGGCTCAGGATTATAAACAGCAGGATAATTTTCAAGAATATACTGTGTCCATGGCTTATGACTTATATAATCTTCGCCTATCATATATCCTTTATAGAACATAATATAAATAATAGCCAGGGTAAATGTTACGGTTATTTTATAAATATTATTGAGAATTTCCGAAGAATATACGCAACACCAGGCTATAAGTGGAGAAATAGAGTATAACGCATAACGTTGAAATACACTTTGCCCAGCATTCATCCCGTTATTAGCCATTAAAGGAATGCAGATGACGACAGAAAAAATAAGACTAAAAACAAAATCTCTCGAAATATTTTTTGATGAACGCCACTTAACGAAAAGAAGAATCAAAATAAACCATGGAGCACCGACCCAAACCCCCTGGTCAAGGTCGAAATAGTACGATATAAAATGCCCAATGTTTATATTAGATAACTTGCTTGCATTTGTTCCGATTAAACTGAATTGACCAAATTTCCAATAATAGAAAAAGATTGATGTCAATGCGATGAAACCACATAGCCAAATTTTCCAATCCTTTAATAAACCAACTGATACTGTAATTAAATTTTTTCTGTCACGCCATGATATATATATTGGTACAACTACAAACAGCAGACATAATGAGACGACTTGTATGGATGCAAGGGAAATGAATAGAGCACAAAGGAATGTTTTATTATTAATCAAGTAATAAAAGGATAAGAATAAAAAAGTATATATCATTACTTCTGGGTGCGTCCATTTTAAGTAAAAAATAACGCCCCCTGCTAAAAAAATAAATTGTGAAATATAATTCTTATTTTCCTTAAAGGCCAATAGATACAATGCGAATATTAATACTATGGCATTTACTAGCTGGAAAGATTTAAGGGGATTAAGCTTAAATAAAGATAATAGAACTTCACTGCCTGATGCCAAAAGAGGGTAGAACCAGAAATGATAGCCGTAGTAGTCGCCATTATTATTTCTGAAAATTCCTGTTCTGCCAGCGTTTGACTCCTTATTTACAATACCATTTTTGATCTTTTCAAAATACTCAGGGATATAATCTTTAGAATTAAATTCTTTAATATCTTCCCACCTATCAGCTACATCCTTATCGGTGATATTTGGTGTAAGATGGTTCAAAAAAGCTTTTGCTGTAAGCGAGTATTCATGACCATCACCGTTTCTCCGTGGTTCAGTCGCCAACGTTATTGTAAGTAAAATAATAGATATAATGGAAAAGAAAATAAAGTTTTTGCCTTTTATCATTGATCTTCTCAATATATAATAGTGAATTTGTAACTATCCACAAAATAAAATTAAGTTACTATATGGAAATAAAATAACACATTTAATCAGATATAACCTGCATGTTGAGAATAATAGCATGGATTTTATTATATAACCATTACATCCCTTTATTCAAATTAATATTCATATGCTAAACACCATATATTTTTGTGCTGCGTTGCAAATTGATAAAGTTTATATTGCAACTATTTTTATTAATACAGAGCGAGCGCGTGGAATAATTTTATTAAAAACTCTCAACTATGGTTGATTTTTTATTGGAGTATCATTGGAATTTATTTTTATCACATGTGAATGTTAATTAATTATTTTCAATTTAACATTCACTTTAATTTATATAAAAATAAAAGTATTTAATTGTAAAATTGCAACGTCCGTATAACTCATGCTCTATTTATATTTGAAGATCCTATGCGATAGCTTATTAAATTGTTGAGTTCACCTCATTGGAGAATCTTTTATTTAATCAATTGCCATAATCAAACTATTACACTCGTCAAACAATAATCATGTATAAAGGACATTAATTTATAATTATTAGATTTAAAATTATTTCCAGCAGAGACTATTTAATATGTGTATTATAAATATTATTATATAAGGATATATAATCAGTTATCATTTTCTCAGAAGTAAATATTGCCTTAAATCGCTTATACGCATTTAAGCCATACGACTTAGCTAAAGCAGAGTCAGTATATAAACTTTGCATAGCTTTACTTAGGCTTAAATGATCACATGGGGGAACAACCAGACCCGTATGACAATCTATGTTAATAAAACTAGTACCTGTACCAATCTCACAAGAGATTAAAGGTTTACCATACATAGCCCCCTCAAGCAATGTGATTCCAAAAGCCTCAGAACGTAGATGTGATGGGAACACAACTGCATAGCAAAGTTGTAATAAAGCAGCTTTATCATCTTCAGGTAATGCACCTACAAAATGAACATTTGAAAGGTTAAGCTGATTAGCTCTTAATCGTATTTCCTTCTCTATTCCACCGCTGCCAACGATAACAATTGGTAGCGATGTCGTGTACGCTGCATCTAATAATGTATGCAATCCTTTGTAATAACGGAATGCACCTATAAAAAGAAAAAACTTATCACCAACTTTCTGTCTCCAATATTCCAGTTTTTCAGCAGTGATAAGTGGATAAGAACTTTCATTTAAACCGTATGGGATGACTTTAACTTTATTTTTGAATTTTTGCAGTACTGGACTTGTTTGTGCATAATTTGGAGAAGCAGTAACAATATAATCTACAGCAGCCAAAAAACGATTCATTAAGGGGGAATACAGACGTAAAAAAGATTTCTGTTTGACGATATCAGAATGGTAGCTTACTATTGAGGTTTTTTTAATCCCATCGATAAAATGCAGCATATCCATAAAAGGAAAGGGAAAATGATAATGTATAATATCAGCCTCTTTTGCCAACTTTCGGAATTTACTTATTGATGACACTGAAAAAGGGGTTGAGGCTATTTCAAAATTTGTTTTCGCATAATAAACACGATGTGAACCAATTTTTTCGTTATCATAATCCCCTCGTTTGCTGAGTGATAAAACTGTTGATTCAACTCCGAAGTTAAGTCCAGATTCACTTAACTGGTATATAACCTGTTCTATGCCACCAAACGTATCAGGATAGTATGTTTTATAAAAATGTAATACTTTCAACATTAATTTATATTACCTGTTTATATGCAGTGATTGTTTCGCTAGCACACCTTTCCCAAGAAAATTGACTGGCACGTTGTATTCCATGTTCCCCTGCCCACCGTCTCCAGGGGTCATCTTCAAGACTTTTTATTATCAACGTTGTAAGCGTCTCGACATCTAAAGCATCACACATCAAAGCGACATCCCCAACTACTTCCGGTAGTGAGGAACTGTTTGAACAAACAACAGGTGTACCAGAGGCCATAGCCTCAAGTACTGGAAGACCAAAACCCTCATAAATTGACGGGAAAATGAATGTTGTAGCACCTGCATACAAAGCAGGTAGATCCGCATAAGGAGTAAATCCGAGATAACGTAACCACCCTTCTCGCTCGCCCTTCATGAAACGCTTATGGAGATCATCACTATTCCAACCTTTAAAGCCGCTTATAACCAGAGGCACCCTTTGTCTTAGAGATAAAGGTAGACAGTTGTACGCGGTTAAAAGGGTACTAATATTTTTTCGAGGCTCAATAGATCCAGTAAATAAAGTATAATTTTTAAAACTAAGATTGTATTTGCGTAAAGTTTCAGTCGCTTCAAAGGCGGAATAAGGTCGATAATCTCTGCTACATGCCAGTTTTGCGGTATAAACTTGTGATTCTGGCAGATTAAAATAATTAATCAATTCACTTCTCGTAAAATCAGAATCCGTTAAAAAAATTTCAGCTCTTCTAACGGTTTGCAGTAACTCTTTCCGCATATATCTAACCCGTTCAGGCGGATGACATTGCGGTAAGGTAAATACAGATAAATCATGAAAAGTGACTACACACCGCCCAACTTTCGGGGGTAAATAAAAATTCGGCCCATGATATATTGCATCTTTGTGTTTTCTAAGAACATTTGTTTTAAACCATGGTGCGGTAATGCGGTAGAACTCAGATGCCAAACGGTTTTTTTTCAAAAAATGCTTAATACCTTCAGCAGAAGAATGTGCCTCTTTTGCAATAGGAACATGAGTACTGAGTGTGTTTCCACGTAAATAAAGCAGCTCGGATATTTCCGGGCTGCCAGCTAAATGATTAGCTAATTCAAACGCATAGCGGCCGATACCAGTTAATGGGAATTTAATAGCATCAGTTCCAAATATTACTTTCATTAGTCACTTTCCAACATCCAACGTAAGGTGTCTTCAAGGGGTGGGACATCCCACTCAGGTATAAAAGACTGAAGCTTAGTGGTATCTCCACTTAATGTTTTAACTTCATTAGCACGTACAAAGGCTTGGTTAACCTGAATTTCGAGGTGATGACCGGTAATTTTTTCACATAATTCAATAATTTTTCTTAGTGAGTATGTGCGCCCTGAGCAAATGTTTATCACTTCTCCAGTGGGTTTTGCCTGAAGTAGCTTCACATAAGCCTGACTTAACGCACGAACATCTGTGAAATCTCTCCACACATCAATATTACCAAGCTCAATCACCGGAGCTTTGGCTTTAAAATGTTTAACAATTTTAGGCAATAAAAAATTATCAGCCTGACCAACACCTGTATAGTTAAAAGGCCTGGTAATAAATACCGGTAGTTTGTCCATCCAGAGGCGAGCCATATATTCCATCGCCAATTTACTAACTGCATAGTCATTTGCCGGATTAGGTGCCGTTGTTTCACTTAACTTTCCGGCTGTACCGTTTCCATAAACATTCGCACTACTGGCAAGAAGTACCGCATCTAATGAGTTATCACAGTGACTAAGTGCCTGTAATAAATTACGGGTGCCAAGCAAGTTGATATTATAAAATGCATCTGCATCACCGTGACCTACAAAAGCGATCGCGGCCAGATGTACGACTACATTGGGTTTTATCGAGGTAACGACATTGGTTAATGCCGTAACATCCATGAGATCTACCTGATAATAATCAGGTCCGTCATAAGGGACAGCCCCTGCTCCTAGCCCGAAAACGCGATATCCGGCAGCGGAAAGTTCCGCTGCCACATAACGGCCGGTAAACCCATTGATCCCTGTAATTAAGGCATGTTTTCCGGCACCAGTCATCAGAAGGTCATTCCCTGTTGGTTACGACGTAGATCAGCCTCTACCATCATCTGGCAAAGTTGCTCAAGGGTAGTTTTTGGTTCCCAACCAAGAATCTCTTTCGCTCGCGCAGGATTACCAATCAACAGATCAACCTCAGCAGGACGGTAGAATTTCGGATTTACGCGGACCAAAGTTTTACCAGTCGCGACATCAATACCTACTTCATTCTCATCTTTTCCTTCAAAGCGCAGGGTAAACCCAGCAGCTTTGAAAGCCATGCTGACAAAGTCACGAACGGTCTCGGTTCGATTTGTTGCCAGAACAAAGGTATCAGGCTTATCAGCCTGCAGCATACGCCACATACCTTCAACATATTCTTTTGCATAACCCCAGTCACGCTTGGCATCCATATTCCCTAGTTCCAGAACATCTTGCTTACCAAGCTTAATTTTTGCTACGGAATCTGTAATTTTGCGTGTTACAAATTCCTGACCACGTAAGGGAGATTCATGGTTAAACAGGATACCGCTGGAAGCAAAAATGTTATAGCTCTCACGGTAGTTTACAGTCATCCAGTGAGCATACAGTTTAGCAACACCATACGGACTGCGTGGATAGAATGGTGTGTCTTCTTTTTGCGGGACGGCTTGTACAAGCCCAAACATTTCAGAAGTTGAAGCCTGGTAGTAACGGATCTGCGGGTTAACAATTCGAATTGCTTCAAGCAGGTTTACTGCACCAAGACCAGTGATTTCAGCAGTTGTGACCGGTTGGTCAAAAGAAACACCGACAAAACTTTGTGCAGCAAGGTTGTATACTTCCGTAGCATTCGTTGTTTGCATTAGACGAATACTGGCAGAAAGATCTGTCAGATCATATTCAACAAGATGCAAATTAGGATTGTTTTTGATACCTAGTTCTTCAATTCGCCAGAAATTAACAGAGCTGGTACGGCGGTATGTACCATATACTTTATACCCTTTACCAAGCAAAAGTTCAGCAAGATAAGCACCATCTTGTCCAGTGATACCAGTAATAATTGCGGACTTCATTATTTTGACCTTTGATTAATGTGAGTACAAATAAAGCAAATTGTGATTATATCACTCACTATCCACCTTATCCAGTAATTAAACTTTGAAAAAAGTTATTAGCTTTTGCTCAATACTAAAACGAACAATATTTAGCACTCTTTAGTAATAGGAAGTTTACTTAATAACTGTTCTACACTCTGCCGCCATGTTTGCCATTTTATACCTGCGGATGTAGGATGAGTGTGGTTAGTGTAAAGTTTATGCCATTCAATAATTGCATTCTTAAGATCATCAGGTTTTTGCCCATGAAAATAGAAAGCGTTAGACTCTGCAATTTCTTTAAACACAGGAATATCACGAATAATTAAAGGAATATTCTTTTGAGCCGCTTCTATTAACGGAAGACCAAATCCTTCACCATTGGATGCAAAAATTAGAGCGCAGGCATTAGCATATATAGCATCCAAATATTCATCACTGATATTTTGTAACCAGAACAACTTATTATTAAGTTCATCGCTATTTTCAATTTCAGAGATTAAACTCTCAACATTCCAACCCTGTTTTCCAACTATACATAATTGAAAATCATATCCTTCCGACCAAAGTTGCTTAAATGCTGCAAGTGTTTGAGAATGACCTTTTCGCGGTTCAAGGGTCCCTACCATAAGGAAAGTAGGAACTGAGCTCATACCTGCAAGAAAAGCCGTGGCTGTCTCAGGCATTCCCTTAGATGGCAAACTACCTTCAAAATCTGCACCCAAATGGAAACTATCTACCATCAGGTAAGGGTTAACATCTGTCTCCTGTGCATCAATCCAGTTTCTTACTTCATTAGCTACACTTTCAGAAATACAAATTAGCTGATCAGCGCAGCTCACTAAGCCTTTCAACCATAGAGGAAATGCTTGCCTGATACTTTCCGCACACCATTCAGGATGAAGAATTGGTAGTATATCATATACAATAAATACTGCCTTAGCCCCTGCCTTTCGTATGTAATTAATTTCAGGAATAATATCCGGGAATAAATGTGCAGTTAAATCCGCGACAAGTAATATATCGTCTTTTGTAAATAATACCGGATTATCACTTTTTAAACCGGAGTCAAAGTTATCAGCTGTAAAACGATTGGCATAGCGATAATATTCGCCATGTGTATAGTAAACGGGATAGACTTCATATCCATGCAAGTCAATTTTACGTAATTGAGTTAATATACTACGAGAAACCCTTTGAATCCCTGTTTTTGCATCATGGTGCACAAGCACCGAGATATCAACTAAAATTTTGCGTTTATGCTGAGTGAAATTATTTCTGGCAATGGCCCAAGCTGCTCTTAATTGCTCATTAGGTGTTAACTCAGTTATCTCTGATATATTCACTATATTATTGTGAATATCTGTTCGATTTGTGCTCTGCGACTGACTGTCTAATAATTTCTCCATAGCTGCAATTGCTCGCTCGGCAGAAATATTCCACGAAAATTTTTGTGCCTGGATCCGAGCATTCTCTTTTAATGCCGAGTAATACTCTTCATCTGTTAATGCCTTACATATTAAAGTGCATATTGCATCCGGATTTCTGGGATCAAACATAGCGCCATCCCAACCAATAACTTCCGGTAAACTTGTCGTGCCTGATGCAATCGTAGCGGCACCACACTTCATTGCTTCAAGGGGAGGTAAACCGAAACCTTCATGAAGTGAAGGAAAAACAAATAATGTACAAAGGTTGTAAAGAACGATAAGATCTTGGTCATTTAAATAACCAGTAAATACCAAAGAGTTAATATTTACACCATTATCCTGAGCAAGTTCTATTATTCTTTTTTTATCTTCTGGGTTTACTTTATAAGCAAGTACAAGTGGATATTCATTTTGCAATTCTTCGGAAAGTTTGCCATATGAAACGATCAATGTTTCAATATTTTTTCGCGATTCAATCATCGCTAACGATAGAATAAATTTTTCTGGCAATTGAAAGCGCTGGGTTATATCCTGTATTATGTATTCTGATAATTCTATTTGTCTAAAATCATCACTAGCAGCAGAAGATATATTGATGATTTTATTTTCATCAATATTTGCATGGGATATAAATTCCTGTCTTGATGACTCTGAGATTGCCAAAAGACCATCTACCTTTCTAAGCTCTGAGACCTTATTCATATAAAACTTCTCAAACAAAGGATCGCAAAGATAGCGCTCTTTGTTAAGAAGAGGAATTAAATCATAGCAAATTACAAATGTTTTCCAACTCACATTTTCGGAAATAGAAACAATAAAATCGTCCGTATATCCTTCGAAAAATGTGCTAATTAAAACTATATCTGGTGCAATCTCTGCAATTGCAGCCTCTCTGCACTGTCTTGAAGCTTTATTTCTTGGAATATTATTTATGTTACGGTATTCAATAGGCCCAACTGCAGAAAAAACATAGCAATCTTTTTCATGAACTAAACCGTGAAATTTTGCTTTGGCATCATTAATATTACCGATAGGATATAATCCATTAAGCAAAAGGCTAATCCGATGTTGTCCACAGTTATTAATAATTGCTCTAGTTAACTCAAGCGTGTATCTACCAATACCACGTACTTTACTTTCGGATTGCAACCCCTGAATATCAATTAAAATATGCAATTCTTGCCCCTTACTTATCTTTTGTTATCATTTTATAAATTTCTTTTACTTCGTCAGGTACAGCGTCTAAGCTTCTCAGTTGAGTATCAATCTTAGCATCGTTAATGTCTTGCTCTGTACTTTGATAAACAACATGTGGAAATACACGCCGGTAATACTTATATGCAATCCTGTACAACCCAGTTTTATGAAGAACAGTAACCACTTTATTTTTATAAGAAGGATGTCTCTGTAAAAAGGCTGTTAGTATAATAATAATTCTTTTTACAAGATGTTTTATCCTTTGCTTAAATCCATATTGCCTTAACAGTTTAATTTGCAAACCGAAATACCGATATGGTTTCGTAATCATCCAGGAGCGGCTATTTAATATTGCTTGATTTTGAGCATTTGTTTTTATATTTTCAGCTTCTAAATGACGTATTGTCTCTACAAGCCCATCAACCTTAGCATTCAGTTGTGCTATATCTGCAAAAGACTTATCTACTTCTAAACGAGAGTTTTCGACTGTAGAGTTTATTTCATTAGTTCCAATATCTAATTTACAGACTTCATCAGTTAATAATTTCAGTTCCGAAGCCATTCCCTCATTACCAACTTTGCCACTCTCAACATCTTGCTGTAGTTTTAGTAAACTACTCTCGTTTATCTTAATCTGATCATTTAATGTAATTTGAATATTATTTAGCATAGTAGTTAATGAAGCAACTACATTATTAAGATGGACTATGCTTTTTCTATTCGTAATTTCTTCATCCTGAAGAAAAAATGATAATTTTTCTTGGGCCACAATCCAATTCTCCATCCCTGAAAATTTTGTATAATTAGCTGGAAGATTATTCTTTTCTTCAAAAAGCTGTTTAATTAAAGAAAAGCTCCAGTTATCCGCTGACTCCTGCCACAAAGCGCTTAGCCAGTGGTTATATGGTTCTGGAAGAAGGAATGGGTTTATATAACCCTTTCTCCAAATAACCTTCTTGTCAGAAACTTTTGATAACAATTCATTAACAAATACAAAAAAAGATAGAAAAATATTAAAAGGCCAGCGGCAATCTTGCTTTACACTTGATATAGAACCATAATCAATTAAAGAGAAGCACTTATTATCTTGATCATATATAATATTCCAAAGCCTAATATCATCGTGATAAAGCCCAGCTTTTTCAAGAACAACTAATTGAGACAGCAGATCTGTTAATAAGTTATCAATGTTGATAGCTTGCTTTTTATCCAGTAAAGAACTAACCAACTCGCCATGGATACGTTCCATAACGAGCCAACTATCATATTTACTCGTTTTACTTTCTATAAGCGTTGGAACATTAAATCCTTCAGGGGGATCATTTAAGAATTGAACTTCACGAGTCAGTTCTTCTCTATTCCGCTGACTTTGATATGTATCTTTATTCCCTATTTGTTGGAAGGTAAAAAACTTACAAACAAAAGATTCACCAAAATAATAACGTCTGGTCCCTTCATGAGGATGTCCATCAGTCGCTGAATGAGGTGTATTTCGCCATGAATCAAATGCGCTAATAAACGAATCCAATATGACTATTTTATTACTGATGAGGTACATTGGGCGATTAATATGCGACAAGTGAGTTTCAAACTCGCCAATTTGTCGATAGAAAGCACATAAATCAATGAGCTCTGCGGGGTTTTCAGGTAAAGAAGCCCCCCAGTATAGAGGCTCTTCACGAAGAGCCAGTTCCATGATGAGAATAACTGTACAATCAGCGAGACGCTTAATCCATTGTTTAACCTGCGCAAGACCGTGTTCATGGACGATATGGTGGAAAACACTAAGGCCTATCACCATATCATAATCATTTTCTGTTAATGACTTTATAACTTCTTCTATTCGACCAACTTCGAAAGTAACATCCAGATCAGGGTTTTCATCCGCCAGGGCCTGGCAAACAAGGATATTAGCAGGTAAAAAATCGATGCCTCTGACAGTTGCTCCTAATTTTGCCAGGCTCAAACTAAAAAAGCCTTGAGCGCAACCTAAATCGAGAACACGCAATGGTCTTTGAAGTGACTTCTCTAGTTTTTGATATTGTTCTGTTATTATTGCAAGTCGGATGCTGCAATCACGTGAAGATGCGTCGTTCCATTTTTCATGTCCAAAAATTGTTTGATAAATTTCTGGCAAGTCAGATATTAAAGACTCTAAATTAGCATTCATATTTCTAAGCGCATCCCAAGTTTAATTACAACAAGAAAATGAAGATTTCAAATCAATAATTCCCCAGAACTCCATTTTTTTACGTACATGTAATATGACTGAATCATAGCGGCGATCTAAAGGGATCATTTCACTTTGCGGATTACCTGCAGAAACACCAAAAGAAAGCATATAGTCCCCACTATTCAAATCAAGCGGGAAACTAAATTTAAATATTTTAATATCTCCACTTTTAACGCCAATTTCATCCTTCCCTTCTGATGCAAGGAAAGAATTTGTACCGTAGAGGAAAATACCATCAAGTGTTTTTATAAGAATGCCGGGAACGATATTATCGTAAGATTGTTCAAAGAAAACCTTAATATAAAAATCAGTAAGTTGATTACTTTCTATATTAGAAGGATAATGCTTGCCATTTACCTGAATCGTATAGTCTATAATACGCGCACCACCTTGCCCCCACCGGTATTCTTCAGGCCTGTAACCTGGCCGCGTATGATAAAATTCTTTTGTTTCAGTTGGATCAGCATCTTTAAATAGAGCCATGCTATTCTTTGGCTCAGTCGAATTTTTTTTATATTCTGATAAACTATTTGTCTTACCAAATAACTCATCCATATACCTATTGGTGACGTCTCGTGATGATCCGTCAAGTTCAATGCTACCATTTTTGAGAAATATAGCTCTGTCACAATGGCGGACAATATCACTTGCACTATGAGAGACGAGCAACAGGGTTGTACCCGCTTTCTTGAATTCTGCTATTCTACTAAAGCATTTTGCCTGAAACCTGGAATCACCTACTGACAACGCCTCATCGACAATAAGAATGTCGGGGCGGTACGCAGTAGCTACAGAAAAAGCGAGTCGCATTTGCATACCACTAGAGTAGATACGTACAGGCTGATCAATGTAGTTGCCGATATCGGCAAATGATTCTATCTCTGGCATTAAATGTGAAATCTGTTCCCGAGATAGACCCATCATTAGTCCAGACATGTAGACATTCTGCCGCCCAGTAAAATCCGGGTGGAAGCCCATACCTAATTCTAATAATGCGGCTACACGACCACATATCTGGATAGTACCTTCTGTTGGTTGCGTCGTCCCAGTTAACAACTTAAGCAACGTGCTTTTACCCGCGCCATTAACCCCTACAATGCCAACAGATTCTCCTGGGTTAATTGTGAAAGAAATATTCCTTAATACCCATTTCTTAGAGTGTAAAATTGCTTTACCTGGAGTCAATTTTTCAAAAATTCGTTTCCATTTTGAATCATAATATTTATATGCTTTTCCGACGTTTTTTACATAAATACTCATATCAAATCTCATCAACAATATCGGCAGCATGTTTTCTAAATAAAGACCATGAAAACATGAATATTATTATTGCGATAATTGCAACAGGGAGTAACTTATACCAATCAGGTTGCTGCTGGAAGAGAATGATTTTCTGATATGCTTCGATCAAAACAGCCATTGGGTTCAAATCGATTAATCCCCTGGACCAATCAGGCAGAATGTTCCTTACGTATACTATAGGGGTAAACCAGAACCAAAATTGCGTTAGTATGATTACAAATTGCCCTACATCACGAACAAATACATTCACTACGCCCAGCAATACACCTAACCCAACAGTAAAGATCATTTGTATGATCAAAACAGGAATTATCGCTAATATAATCCATCCGGGGAAGTTGTGGGTTAAAATCAGAAAAATAACAAATAGCGTAAAAATAATTAAAAAATTAAGAAAAGCTGAAACCGAGACAATTATTGGCAAACATACTTTGGGAAAATTTATTTTTTTTAAAACATTGGCATTACTAATAAAAACATTAACCAAGTTATTAAGAGTTTCTGAAAAAAGCCCCCATGTCAAAACACCGGAACAGAGATATATACTATAAGCATATTGACCACTGACTCCGGAGAATTTCGCTTTCATGAGTTCTGAAAAAATCAGCGTATATACAGATATCATGGCAATTGGTTGAAGTACTAACCAGGCAGCGCCTAAGAAACTAGCCTGGTAACGGGACTGAAAATCCCGCTTAATACTGTCAACAATAAAGCCGCGATATCGAAAAATGGCTAATAAGAGTGACTTCACAAATTACTCACTTAACAAATTTAAAATATCTTCCGTCTTTATTTGCATCAGATTGGTGTCTGCTTTCGATTCCACATTCAATCTGACAACTGGTTCAGTATTAGATGTACGCAAGTTAAACCGCCAATCGCTATATTCAATACTTACACCATCAGTACCATCAATTGATACTGCATCAGGTTCATAGATATCACGAATACGCTGAATCACTACCTGAGCATTTCCAAGCTTGCGGTTAATCTCACCTGATGCAGGGAAAGCCTGCATTCGTTGACCAACAAGTTCGCCCAGCGATTGATTTTTCACACACAGCATTTCAGCAACTAATAACCACGGAATCATCCCGCTATCGCAATAAGCAAAATCGCGGAAATAGTGGTGTGCACTCATTTCACCGCCATAGATAGCGTCTTCTTTACGCATACGTTCTTTGATAAATGCATGACCTGTTTTCGACATAACCGGAACACCACCGGCTTTAGTCACAATATCAATTGTGTTCCAGGTCAGACGCGGGTCGTGAATGATTTTTGCACCCGGTTCTTTCTGTAAGAATGCTTCCGCCAGCAGGCCAACAATATAATAACCTTCAATAAACTGGCCCTGTCCATCGAACAGGAAACAACGGTCAAAGTCGCCGTCAAATGCAATACCCAGATCTGCCTGATTTGCAATTACTGCATCCGTGGTATCCTGGCGGCACTCTGGCAGCAGTGGATTAGGAATACCATTGGGGAAATTGCCATCCGGTTGGTGATGTACCTTGATAAAAGTTACCGGCACTTTCGCGTCGTTAAAGCGCTTTTCGATAGCGTCAATGACATGACCTGCGGCACCATTACCTGAATTGACAACCAGCTTTAACGGGCGGTTGAAGTTAGCAAAATCGATATAACCCATCAGATGATCAACATAAGCGTCTAATACAGAGATTTGCTTATAACTTCCGCGACGGGATTGATCGACAGGCGCAAAATCATTGGCTTCAGCCAGACGCTGTACATCGCGCAACCCTGTGTCACCACTAATCGGTTTGGCATTTTCACGAACCAGCTTCATCCCGTTGTAATCCATCGGGTTATGGCTCGCGGTTACTTCAATACCACCATCTACGCCCAGGTGGAAAGTGGCAAAATAGATCTCTTCCGTGCCGCTTAGCCCAATATCCAGTACATCAGTACCCGCATCCATCAGGCCATTTGCCAGTGCCAGTTTCAGACTCTCGCTGGTTAAACGGACATCGCCACCCACAACAATTGTTTTTGGTTTAAGAAATTCCCCATAAGCGCGACCAATACGATAGGCAATATCTTCATTTAATTCTTCGCCTAATTTTCCACGAATATCATAGGCTTTAAAGCAGGTCAGTTGTGACATAAATCTTATACCTTTACTGTTAGCAACGGCCATATTGGTCCTTAATACGGATAATATCATCGTCCCCTAAATAGGAACCTGACTGGATTTCAAGCAATTCCAATGGGATTTTGCCAGGGTTTTCCAGTCGGTGTTGAGCGCCTATTGGGATAAAGGTCGATTGATTTTCCGTTAACAGGAATTTCTGATCTTTAATAGTTACCTCACCTGTCCCGGAGAGAATAACCCAGTGTTCTGTACGGTGATGATGCATCTGCATTGAAAACGCAGCGCCCGGTTTAACCGTAATGCGATTGACGTTAAAGCGTTCGGTTTGGACAACCACATCACACCGGCCCCACGGACGGTAAATCTCGCGGTGGCGTTTGTATTCGCTGCGGTGATTTGCTTTCAGATATTCAACGACTTTCTTAACATCCTGAACCTGGTCTTTATTCACCACCAGCACAGCATCTTTAGTATTAATAATCACCAGATCATCAACACCAATCGCCGCGATAAGTTTTTCATCCGTATTGATATAGCAATTGTTGGCGTTATGCAGGAAGGTGTCGCCGGTGAGCACATTGCCTTTGTCATCTTTCGGGCTAACTTCCCAAAGGGCGGACCAGGAGCCCACATCACTCCAGTCTGCATCAAGGCCGACGACGACTGCATCAGTGGTTTTTTCCATCACCGCGTAATCGACCGACTCATCCGGACACGCAATAAACAGATCGCGATCGACTTTGATAAATTCGTCGCTTTCTTCGCAACCCTGAATAGCCGCTTTACAGGCGTCGAGAATATCGGGTCTGAATTTTTCCAGCTCTTCGAGATATTTTTTCGCCCGGAACATGAACATTCCGCTGTTCCAGTAATATTCACCGGAGGCAATATAAGACTCCGCTGTTTCTTTATTCGGTTTTTCTACGAATCGGCTAACCTGATACGCGATCTGCTCATCAAGCGTTTCTTCCTGCCCACGGTGAATATAACCATATCCCGTTTCCGGACCGGTAGGCACAATACCAAATGTCACCAGTCTTCCCTGCAGGGCAAATTTGAATGCTGATTTTATCGCCTGATGGAACGCCAGCTTATTGTTGATAATATGATCGGCCGCAAGTACAAGCAGTATAGGATCATCGCCATTTTCAATTGCACTAAGCGTCGCTAAAGCAATCGCAGGTGCCGTGTTGCGCCCCACTGGCTCAAGGATGATGTTATGGGAAAGCTTATTAATTTGTCTTAGTTGTTCAGCTACCAGGAAGCGGTGCTCCTGATTACAAATCACAACGGGTTCCCGTGCGTCAACATCATCAAGACGCAGCACAGTCTCCTGCAGCATTGAGCGCTGCCCATAGAGACGCAGAAATTGCTTTGGATATAACTCGCGCGACATCGGCCATAAACGACTACCGGTACCACCGGCCATAATCACAGGAAGTAACATTATAAGTCCTTAAAATATCAACGCTTTATGCTAAAAATAGTGAGTTGGTTTGAGAAGTGCTCTCTGGAAGTTGAGCACGCTACCGCACTGGCTCTACAGCTACCAGGACACTATGTCACTTTTTGCCTTTTCAGGTTGTTGTCCGAGCGCAGAAATAATGACAAATTTTCTACGTTCTTTTCTTCTGGGCGCATATTCTCTTATTTCTTTACCTTTTAAACAAGGGAAAATGTCCAGTTTCGGATAAGTATTTCCTTACACTTGTTTCGTTATAGTCACTGATTTTTATAGAAAAAGAAAAGCGACAGTAAGTTTCAGCGATCTGGAAAACCATCAGCCTCAACTTATACTGCCGCATTAGCGCTTAACAACGTCAAAATTCCGACTCGGGGAACTAATCGAGAAGTTTTACAATACTATTTCTGAACTTCGCTCCTTCCTTGAGATTGCGAAGCCCGTACTTCACAAAAGCCTGCATATAGCCCATTTTTTTACCGCAGTCGTAGCTGTCGCCTGTCATCAACATAGCATCAACAGACTGTTTTTTCGCCAGTTCGGCGATGGCGTCAGTTAATTGAATCCGACCCCATGCGCCTGGCTCAGTACGTTCCAGTTCAGCCCAGATATCAGCGGAAAGAACATAACGACCAACAGCCATGATGTCGGAATCCAGAGTCTGTGGCTGGTCGGGTTTTTCGATAAATTCAACAATGCGGCTAACTTTGCCTTCACGATCGAGCGGATCTTTCGTCTGGATAACGGAGTATTCAGAGAGATCACCCGCCATACGTTTAGCCAGCACCTGACTGCGCCCGGTTTCATTGAAACGAGCAATCATTGCGGCAAGGTTGTAGCGCAGCGGGTCGGCGCTGGCGTTGTCGATGATGACATCTGGCAGCACCACCACAAATGGGTTATCGCCGATAACCGGGCGTGCGCACAAAATAGAGTGTCCCAGGCCCAGCGGCAGCGCCTGGCGAACGTTCATGATAGTCACGCCCGGCGGGCAGATTGACTGAACTTCGGCCAGAAGCTGGCGCTTAACGCGTTGTTCAAGAAGTGATTCTAATTCATAGGAGGTGTCGAAATGGTTTTCAACGGCGTTCTTGGACGCATGGGTAACCAGGAGGATTTCTTTGATCCCGGCAGCCACAATCTCGTCGACAATGTATTGAATCATCGGCTTATCGACGATCGGCAGCATTTCTTTAGGAATCGCCTTTGTGGCAGGCAACATATGCATCCCAAGTCCAGCTACCGGTATAACTGCTTTTAAATTCGTCATTATTTCATCCACCTGTAAAATGGTTGCTGAATTATAGCTCTTTCGATTCTTTTCGCCAGCATCAATTACCACCAATTGCTGCGCGATTATGCTACTGATGTTACGCTCCATGACATAAGATTTCAGTAGCCATAATCTTAAGTATGTCTGCTTTTTACCAGGATTGTTCGCATTTCTACTTCTCTTGCTGAGGGAGTGAGAAGTTAATCGCTTCAACGTTCACAATCTGCTGATTAATTTTATCGATAGTGACTGAATTATCACCATTTTCATTCACAGCATGAATGTTTACCAACGACAACAGCGTCTCTTTTTTCGCCATAAAAATCCCACGCACATCTTTACGCAGGTCAAAATGCATCGCCAATGCAGGCCCGATAGTTGATTTCTGCATCACATTAATGTTGCGTAAAAAGAGATGTTGCGGTTGATTGTGCAGCTCCAGGGAGGCATGGCTCAGTTCCATATTCGTCAGGGCGACAAAGGATATTGCATTGCCTGAAGAGATCTGGATGCCACGCAACGAATAACCCAATTGTGAATTGTTGAGTGTAATATTATTGAGCCTGAAATTTTGTGGGATCGACAAATATTTACACTTGACTACCCCATAGCCTATTAATATTCCAGCAGAATTGCTCATCTTAATATTATCAAGGACAAAATTATCGCATCCGTAAATAGCAACCGTAGCATTGTCGATACCGGCTTTTTTGCTGTACTCTGGCGTTACATTACGCGATGTAATATTGCGGATAATAAAATGTTTTCCATTTTCCACATGGATTAACTGTCGGCAGTCAGATCCGGTAATATTGGCAACCACGAAGTTTTTTACTGCCTGATCTTCGGGATACTTGTTATCGTAAGTACTTCCTGCGAGGCCAATGCCAATCCCCCAATTGATCTTGCCGTTGGTACAGTTGATACGCTCAATAACATGGTCAGAAATCAGGATATTGCGGTCGTTAATCGCCACATTCCATTCTATTGCGTCGCCCTGGAGATCGCTGAACTTGCAGTGGGTTACCTGCGCATCCACCACCTGATTATGGAACCCCTGACGCAAAATGGCATAGTTAGCATGTGTGACGGTAAGTTCGGTTATGGTCAGATTACGCCAGGTCTGTTTGTCTTTCCCGCCGATGAATATCTGAGCGACAGGACCGAAACCACTCATCGTCAGCCCTTTGATTACGCAATCAGAACCCCGGACGTCCAGGGTAATATTGGTCAGTTTCCCCCCCTTCTCCCCTCTTACCTCACAACCGTCTTGCAGGATGAATCGCCCTTTGCCGTTACCTCTTATTTCTCCCTGAATATACAGCGACTTACCCGGAGGAATAGTGATGGCGGTGTTGATCTCGTCGCAAACGATACCCGCAGGAACAACCACGGTTTGCGCTTCATTAAACGCCTTACGAAATGAGGCAACCCAGTCGGAGGATTTCACGGTGTCAATGTCGATGCGCAGGCCTGGTTCCTGCGCGCGGGCGAAAGGAGTCGGGAGAACAGGCAGAGTGGCAAGTAAAGAACCTGCCGCCAGGAAGGTACGCCTGGAGAGCGATTTATCAGACATGCCTTCTCCTTTATAGCGTTTGCAGCAGGCTGGCGAGCCGTTGATTTATCACCCGCTGATTAAAATCGTGTTCGACTTTTTCACGGGCGCGTTTCACCACTGGCTCCAGCACCGCGCGGTCAAAGCGGCTGAAGGCGCTGAGTTGGTCTGCAAGCGCCTGAGCGTCGTTCTCTGCCACCAGCCAACCGGATTTATCCGCCTCCACCAACTCTGGTATCCCGCTATGCAACGTCGAAACCACCGGGATGCCGACCGCCATTGCCTCCATCAGCGCGACAGGGATCCCTTCCATGTCGCCATCACTTCCGGTAATCGAAGGCAGCAGAAAAACATCGACTTCATCAAGCAACGCTTTGACTTCATGGCTGGGTTTGAATCCCGGCATTTCAATCACATCTTCAAGCTGGTATTGCGCAATCATCACCCGCAGCCGCCTCTCCCAGGGGCCAATACCGAGAATTCGATAACGGAAAGAAACGCCCTGCGCTTTGAGTAGCCGACAAGCGTCAATAGCGACATGAAGCCCTTTTTTCTCGGTTAACCGTGCGACAGAAATTATCTCCAGCGGTGTCGCCGTAGTCTTTGGCGGGCGAAGAGTGAATCGGGTCATATCCACCCCCATCCGTGAGACGGCAATTTTCTCCGGCGGGCAACCCATGTGTTTCAGACGCGCGGCCCAGAGATTGCTTATTGGGAGCATCAAATCGCCACGGCAGAAAAGCTGTTGATATTCCGGCGTATAACGCTTGAGCACTTCCCGGCTGGAGATATCAATACCGTGAAAGACAGTGGCAATTTTGCCATTGATGACCCCAAGTTCACGCAGTTTTGCCGCCGTCACCCCTGCCGGGCCGAAATGCGCAATAAAGACATCAGCCTGGAGAGGTTGGAAAACTTGCCCACAAATAGCGGACAAAATCAAATTGCGCGATTCAGCGCCGTAGCGCGCAACATTTAACGCCTGCCAGGTCGCACGGCGATGAACGCCTTTCATCGTCCGCAAGGCACGGTGTCGTAACTTCGCCACTTTCCCCTGTGGCTCATCCTGTAGCCAGCGCGTTTTCGCCTGCAAATTGTACTGTGTCCAGGCCGCATGGGTATGTGTAGTGTCACCTTTTTGCAGGGCAACAATCTCTACTTCAAATCCCATATCGATGAAGGCGGTGATCTGATTAAGGACAAACGTTTCCGACGACAACGGAAATTTCAGCAGAAAGAAACTGACCTTCATTTACCCTCCCGGATCCGTGACAAAACAGACTCGATCATCGCAAGTCCTTTTTCCCGCTCACGCCTCACAGCCGCTTCTGTCCGGGTAGTCAGTGCGGGGAGCTGCCCCAGAGTATCGTTCACCATCGCCGTCAAATTGCCGTCGAGCAGGTGGCGAATATCAATAGCCAGTTCCGGCATTCCCAGTTGCTGCATGATGCCCGCCGATTTGTGTTCGTAGTTAATGGCTATGGCAGGCGTGCCGAAATTCATGGAGATGATGGCAGAATGCAGGCGTGTACCGATGGTTAACTGGCAGGATGCGAGGATTTTACCGATCTCAACATCGTTGAATTCATCCATGACAATATGAAAATGCTCACGATTTTCCACGAAGCGCGCCATACGCAGCGCCACCATCCGGTCATCACGGTTATAACGATCGATACTGGTACAGGTAGAGAGCGCCAGTACCTGATAACCATCATCAATCAGCGAGTTAACCACACCGGCAAACGCTTTTTCATACGCTTCCTGAGTGGTACCAAGGCGCTTGTCAAACGGTTCCAGTTCACGCATTGTAACCGCAATCGTTTTGCGCCTTGCGGTGAGATCAAGCCAGTGCTGCACCGCATAGCCTGGCACAAAGGTATCGTTACGCTGTTCCACAAGCCAGGCGGTATCCACGCCCATCTCTACTTTTTGGCTAGCAATTTGCGCTTTTTCCATCAATTCGCGACTGACCGATTCCCGCAGGATCAGCGCATTGGTACGGCCAAAGGTGTAATTGGCAAGCTGGTTAAAATCGGCGTTCTGGAAGGGGCCGACGCTATGACCAATCATGTAAATGGGCTTGTTAGCCATAAACGCGCACAGCGGATACTCAAAATGTGTTAAACCGTACAGATCGACGTAGTTCGACCCGCCAACCTGAATAATCGCGTCGTAGTTGCCGAGAAAACGCACAAAATCATCAAACTCAGGCGCAATTGCGAAATTGCGCATCCTGCCCTCTCCCGTCACTTTTGCCAGCAAGATCTTGTGCTGAAAACGGCGGCGCAGCACCTTTTTTACCCGCCCGCTGACGCCCGCAGCGGCCTGTTGTTTCTGGCTCAGTTGGTACAGCGGGTCAGCAATAATTTCACGCCCTTGCAGCCAGGAGGAACTGATCGGGAAACGACTCATCACATCCATCTCAACGTCCGGCTGTTGGCGGCTGATAGCGTCCAGCAATCCGCGCATAATGGCGCTATCGCCACGGTTGCCACAGGTGTGATTTCCCAAAATTAATAATTTCATTATGGCCTCATAAAAGGGTTGCAAGTAAATCAATCAGGAACACGTAATAACGTTTTCAGTTTGCCGCTCCGACAGAGCGTTTTTTTTAATTCAATCAGCAGACTGTTGCGCGAAAGCATCACGACTAAGGCGAAACTGACGACGCCTGCGAATATCTGCATTGCCAGCAGCAGCGGCAAAGAGACATTCCCCTCAAGCACACGTCCAACGCCATAGCTGGTAATAAGCGTGGGTAATGAGAGTCGAAACGGCAGCCACAGACTGAGTAAATAGTCCCGATATCCCGGTCCAAGAATGGGTCTTATCATCACGAAATAGCTCAGAATGGTGTTAATCACCTGCACCAACAAGAACCCCAGCGTTACGCCGATTGCCCCTGCCAGATGACCGCCGATAAAAATCGCCGGAATAAAGAGAAAAGTTTTAAAGACATTGAATTTAAAGCTGATATCGACGCGGGCTTTCGCCATTAATAGCGAACCGATGGGATTGCCCACAGAGCGTAGCAGCCCGACAATGCAGAGCAGTTGCAGGATGGGAATTATGCTGTTCCACTTCTCGCCAAATACCAGCGGCACGAAGTTATCTGACACTACCAGTAGGCCAAGTAACGCCGGGAAATTAATAATGCCCACCACCGACAATAACTTGTAGAAATTGACGCGCAGTTTTTCGCTATCGTCCTGAATTTTGGCGAACGCCGGGAATAGCACGCGGGTGATGATGGGGTTAAGTTTCATCGGCGGCACGACCGCCACGTTGTAGGCAAGGTTATAGCCGCCAGCAATACCTGCGCCAAGAATACGCGCCAGCACCAGCGTCGAAAGATTGGTATTAAGATAATTCACCATGCTATCCGCGGTCAGCCATGCGCCAAAACGTAAATTTGGCGCAACCGATGCCAGCGAGAAACGCAGGCCAGGGCGGTAAATTTTGCGACCAAAGTAGCCAAACAGCAGGGTGCGCACGGCGGTGTTAACCAGATACCCGAGGATGGCGGTTAAGGCCAGTGGCCAGAAATGGGCGCTGACGACGGTGAAGGTAAAACCTGCCAGCACCGCGCTGGTTTCGATAATCCCAATCTTGTTAAACTCCAGCTCTTTTTGCATCAACGCGCGAAACTGCTGCCCGTGCGGTATAACCACAAAAGCCAGCGACAGCGTTTTGATTAACGGTGCCAGGCCGGGGTTATTGAGCACATCGCCAATCACCTCGCTGAGCAAAAACATCGCCACACAAACCACTATCCCCAGCCCGACGTTCAGCCAGTAGAGAGTGGTCAGTTCCAGATGTCTTATCGGTTTACGCTGGATAATCGAGTTGGCAATACCGAAATCAGAGAGCGTGTCGGCAAGTGCGATGATCACCAGCGAAACGGTCAGCAAACCAAACTGGTGATGGTTAAAGAGGCGCGCCAGCACCGTCATCTGCGCCAGGCCAAGAGCAATAATGATAACCGTCGCAATCGCGGACCATTTCGCGCCGCTAATGGTTTTTTCCCGTAAACTCATGATCGTTCCTCAATAGGCCGCTTTATTCACAAAGCCTTTAAACACCGTCAAAAAAACGATCCTGATATCAAACCAGACGCTCCATTCGCGGATATATTCCAGATCGAACTCCACCCGCTTTTCCATTTTCTCCAGCGTGTCGGTTTCACCGCGCCAGCCGTTAATCTGCGCCCAGCCGGTGATCCCCGGTTTCACCTTATGGCGCAGCATGTAGCCCTCAATCAACTGGCGATACTGCTCGTTGTGCGCAACCGCGTGCGGGCGCGGCCCGACAATGGACATCCCCCCGGTAAGCACGTTAATAAACTGTGGGAGTTCATCCAGCGAAGTGCGACGCAGAAAGTGACCAATTTTGGTTACCCGCGGGTCGTTTTGTGTTGCCTGGGTGACAACCTTGTCATTCTCCATCACTTTCATGGAGCGGAATTTCCACACTTTGATAGGATTACCGTCCATACCGTAGCGGGTCTGGCGAAAAATAACCGGCCCTGGCGACGTCAGTTTGACCGCCAGCGCAATGCAGCACAGCACCGGGGAGGTCAGCAGCAGGATCAGCGAGGCCAGCACAATATCTTCCAGCCGTTTGATTAGGCGATTAACACCCGACAGCGGTGTGTCATACAACGGCACCACCGGCACACCGCTGACTTCTTCTACGCGGGAGTGGAGAATATTGAAGGTGAAAACATCAGGGATGAGAAGCACCGAGCAGGTGGTATCGGCCAGTTCGTGCATCAACGTCTTGATTTGAGCGCCTTCGCTCATCGACATCGCGATATAGACGTTGTGGATTTTTCCCGCTTTCGCATCGCTCAGCAGTTGTTGCAGATCGCCTGCCCAGTCAGCGCTTACGCCATCGGTTTTCTTGTCGTGATACACACCGACAACCTCAAAGCCGAGCCAGGGTTGATTACGAAAACTGTTTAGTAAGATCCTTCCTGCCGTCAGGTCACCCGCCACCGCAACGGTTCGTTTGTTATAGCCGCGATTGCGCAGCCACCCGGCACCGAAGCGGATAAACGCGCGACATGCCACAAGCCCTGCACTTGTCAGTAAATACCATGCCAACCAGAGCATCAGGCGGGAGTCGAAATCAGGATTAAATGCAACCAGTCCGGCACAAAAAATCAGGCTCAGCGTCCAGTTTTGCAGTAAAAGTCCAAATTCAGTCGCCGCACGAACGCCACGCCAGGAGCGGTAAAAATCGGTAATGCCCCCCAGCATCTGGAACACCACCAGCGTAATTAGCGCCACCAGCAGGTGCATATAGAGGAAAGGTAAGCCGCTTACGAAACAGACAAACCACAGTCCGCCAAACATTATGGTGATATCAGAAAAACGTTGCACCATTGAAATTAACGATGCATTGGTTTTCGCTCGTTCGCGCTTTTTTAGATTTACCATCGTTGTTCCTATTATTAGCCCTTACCCATATTAAGCAGGAGGAGATATGATTTTATTCGTCCTTTAGTTGCGAATATTGTCATCCCCCCTGCGGCAGGTCATATTTCTCAATTGTGAGAGACAATAGAAATATAAGGGTAAAATTGCCTGCGAAATATAATTAATACCGCGAGCGGGTTTCAGTTTTCATCATGTTGCCCAAAGCGCACAATATCATCTTCTTCAAGATAGACACCGGAGCGGACTTCTATCATTTCAAGCGGCACTTTCCCGGGATTTTCCAGACAATGAACGGTGCCTTGCGGAATATAGACAGATTGATTTTCGCTAAGAAGCTGGGCTTCGCCCTCAATGGTCACTTTTGCTGTTCCGGCAACAATAATCCAGTGCTCGGCGCGATGGTGGTGCATACGTAAGGCAAAACCGCTACCCGGCTTCACCGTGATACGTTTTACCTGATACCGGTCACCTTCATCAATGGAGTCATATTTCCCCCAAGGTCGGAAAACTTCGCGATGAATATGATGTTCTTTTCTGCCATCGGTTTTAATTTGTTCGACGATTTTTTTCACATCCTGTACATCATCTTTATTGGCAATCAGTACCGCATCTTTGGTTTGCACAACAACCAGGTCTTTTACACCGACGGTGGTCACAAGACCCGATTCAGAATAGATATAGCTGTTGCTGGTGTTATGACCAATGACATCACCATGATAAACATTTCCTTCTTCAGTATGTTCACTGATATCCCATAGCGAAGACCATGAGCCGACATCGCTCCAGCCCACGTTCATCGGTAAAACAACGGCATCCTGGGTTTTTTCCATCACCGCATAATCAATCGACTCATCCGGGCATAATTTAAAAGCGTCGCTATCAACGCGAATAAAATCGTTATCGAGTTCAGCGTTGTTTATAGCATCCAGGCAGGCCTGCATGATATCCGGGCGAAATTTTTCCAGCTCTTCGAGATAACGGCGCGCCTGGAATAAAAACATACCGCTGTTCCAGTAATAATCACCACCGGAGATATACTCTTTGGCTTTTTCCAGATCGGGTTTTTCGACAAAGGCGTCAACATTAAATGCAACAGAGTCGACTTTAAGTTGCGTACTGCTGACTTCACCCCGGCGAATATAGCCATAGCCTGTTTCGGGGGCATCGGGCACGATGCCAAACGTGACCAGTTTCCCATTTTCGGCAAGTGGGATCGCCGCAGTAATAGCATCCTGAAAGGCTTTGCTTTCTTCAATAATATGGTCTGCCGCCAGCACTAACAGTAAAGGGTTATGATCCGGATTATTATTGCAGGCGGCAATAGCGGCAAGCGCAATGGCGGGCGCAGTATTACGCCCCTGTGGCTCCAGAATAATATTTCCCGTTAATTGTCTTATCTCAGCTAACTGGTCAGCCACGATAAAACGGTGTTTTTCATTACAGATGACCAGCGGTGGCGCGCAGTGCAAACCATTCAGTCGGGAGATGGTCGCCTGTAACATGGTCTTTTCACCGTCCAGACATAAAAACTGTTTGGGATAGAGTGTGCGCGACAGAGGCCATAAACGACTGCCGGACCCGCCAGCAATAATGACGGGATAAAGATTATTTTGATTCATAATTTAATCCTGTAAGTCAACAACAAATTGGCTTAATACATTCTCTTTTTCGAATGTACTTTCTGCATAGTTTCGCGCAATGGCATTATATTCAGGCAGGGATAACGCTTCGGTGATCCCGGCAATTAACGCAGGTACAGACTCCGGCTCCACGCAGGTGGCAATTCCCGGATTCATCTGGCAAAGTTGACCAAGTTCCGTGTCATTTTCCGCAGTGATCACCGCATTGCCACCCGCCGCCAGAATATTGGTTAATTTAGAGGGCAGAACCGCATCCGCGGCCCCGCGTTTCTGAATAACCAGATGACAGTCGGCTAAATGTAATAAGGCAGGCAATTTGTCATAAGGCTGCAAGGGAAAAAATTGCACATTTTCAAGCCCGCCCTCGCGAACCATTTTTTCCATTCTGGCTTTCCCGCCACCCTCGCCCACAATAACGAATAGCCAGGGCTGTTGTTGGCATAACGATGCGGCCTGGACAATATTTTCAACGCCCTGTTTCTCGCCAATATTCCCTGAATAAAGGATGATTTTTTTTCCTGCTGGCAGCCCCAGTTGCCCACGCAACTGTTCGACATCGCTTTCAGCGACGTTGCTGAACCTTGTGACTTCTGACCAGTTAGGAAAGAAAATAATCTTTTCGACAGCGACAACTTTTTCCCGCGCTTTGTTCATCATGGAGCGCGAGATAGTGGAAACATAATCCACCCTCGTCAGGTTCTGACGCTCAAACTTTTTCGCCAGTCGCGCCAGCGTGCCGCCACTGCCATTGCCCGCCAGTTTCAGCCCCAGCATGGCATCAACTTCATAATCCTGAATATGCAGTAACGTCCGCGCGCCGGTTAATTTCGCCAGCAACCTCATGCCCGGCGTGCAAAATAACGTCGGCACGACGCCCATAATAAGATCCGGTTTCCAGCGACGCTGTGCCAGCAAAGGGAAAAAACTGCTGAACGCGAAACTGCTCAGGTGCAACAACCTTTTAAGTGTTGAAACCTTTGCCGGAACATAGAGCGGGCAACGCCATACCGTCGCGGCGCCCTCTTCCCGGCGGTAGCGCCAGGAGGAGTAATGCTCCGCCACTTTCCATTCCGGGTAATAGGGAGGCGCGGTAATGACCCGCACCTCGTGACCATTGCGGGCCAGCCACTCCACCATCTCCCCGGTATATTTGCCAATACCGGTCAATTCTGGCGAATAATTGATCCCATACACCAGAATTTTCATATTCCTGGCACCTGTTGTTGCATTTTCGGGTCGAAATAAGCGCGGGTATTTTTATGTACCGTCTCATCGCGTACCAGCTCGTCAGATTTAGCCCAGCGCCAGTTATCATGCTGGCGGGAAGGCAGCATCGGCATACTGGAATCAATTTTCAGGCGGAAACCTAACACCACATAGTGGGTTGAAAATGCCGTACCGGAAAAATTATCCGGGTAAAAATGCTGCCAGACGCCGTAAAAACGCCCCTCAGCGAGCGAAAATTGCTGGCCCAGCTCCTCTTCCGTCAGGCGCATAAAAGCCTGCTCCAGCGGCTCATCTTTCAATACCCGCCCGCCGGGAACAAACCAGCATCCCTGCGCAGGTCTGTTGGTACGTTTCCCAACCAGAAACTCGCCAAACTCATTCTCAATGATAAAGTCCAGTGAGAGAAGCGGAGTCATCCGTACTGTATTAGCGAAATCTTCTTTATTGAGAAACATTACTCCCCCCGGAACTGGCGCTGATTATCTACAAACCAGCGGTAGGTATTGGTCAGTCCTTTTTCCAGTTCGATTTCATGGTGCCAGCCCAGTTTTCTCAGGCGGCTGACATCGAGTAATTTGCGCGGGGTGCCATCAGGCTTTGAGGAATCAAACACGATCTCACCTTTATAGCCCACAACTTTAGCGATAACGTCTGCCAGTTCGCGAATAGTGCAATCCTCCCCCGTTCCGACATTGACATGTGAAAGCATCGGTTCGGTATTTTCCTGCCACACTTCGTCATCAAGTTCCATAACGTGAATGCTGGCGGTCGCCATATCATCAACGTGCAAAAATTCACGCTTCGGAGTGCCGCTTCCCCAGACTTCGACATATTTTTCGTTCTGCTGGGTAGCTTCATGGAAACGACGTAGCAGCGCAGGAATAACATGCGAATTATGCGGATGGAAATTATCATTCGGCCCGTATAAATTGGTCGGCATCACCGAACGATAATCCCGACCGTGCTGACGGTTATAGGATTCGCACAGTTTTATCCCGGCAATCTTGGCAATGGCATAGGGTTCGTTCGTCGGTTCCAGCGTCCCCTGTAATAATTCGCTCTCTTTGATTGGCTGCTGCGCAAATTTTGGATAAATGCATGAAGAGCCGAGAAAAAGCAGTTTTTTAACGTCAGAGCAGTGGGCCGCGTGAACAATATTATTTTCCATCATCATATTTTCATAGATAAAGTCTGACGGATAATTATTATTGGCCATAATACCACCCACTTTAGCGGCGGCCAGATAAACTTCATCAATGCTTTCCTGGGCAAAAAAAACATTAACCGAGTTGGTATCTAACAGATCGAGCTGCTCGCGATTACGGATAATTAACTCAATATCCGGACGCTTAGCAAGCTGACGATAAATCGCTGAACCGGCCATTCCGCGATGGCCCGCAATATAGACACGTTTCTTATTCATCATTAATTCTCCTGGGCAATTGCGACTTCATAACCATGTAATTTAAGCAGCGAATATTTCTTCGCTTCCTGCAGATCCTTTGCCATCATTTCCGCTACCATTTCCTGTAAGGTGATTTCTGGTTTCCAGCCCAGTTTTTCATGTGCACGGGAAGGATCGCCGAGCAGAGTTTCCACTTCTGCCGGGCGAAAATAACGCGGGTCCACGGCAATGATCACATCGCCGGGTTTCACCCCTGGCGCGTCATCACCGGTAACAGAAACCACAATCCCCTTCTCTTCCACACCGTTGCCTTCAAAACGCAGCGTGATACCCGCCTGCGCCGCCGCCATTTCGACGAACTGCCGCACGGAGTACTGCACTCCGGTGGCGATAACAAAATCTTCCGGCTTCTCCTGTTGCAGCATCATCCACTGCATTTTTACGTAATCTTTGGCATGGCCCCAGTCACGCAGGGAGTCCATATTGCCGAGGTACAGGCACGACTCCAGCCCCTGGGCGATGTTGGCAATTGCGCGGGTGATTTTGCGGGTGACGAAGGTTTCGCCGCGGCGCGGAGATTCGTGGTTGAACAGAATGCCGTTACAGGCGTACATTCCGTAAGATTCACGATAGTTAACGGTGATCCAGTAGGCGTACAATTTGGCGACGGCATACGGCGAACGCGGGTAGAAAGGCGTCGTCTCTTTCTGGGGGATCTCCTGTACCAGGCCGTAAAGTTCAGAGGTAGAAGCCTGGTAGAAGCGAATTTTCTTCTCCAGACCCAGGAAGCGAATGGCCTCAAGCAGGCGCAACGTTCCCATTGCATCGACGTCGGCGGTATATTCCGGCGACTCAAAAGAGACGGCGACGTGGCTCATAGCGCCAAGGTTATAAACTTCATCCGGCTGCACTTCACGCAGAATACGGGTCAGATTGGAGGTGTCCGTCAGGTCGCCGTAATGCAGATGAAATTTTGGATGGCGACCGTGAAGATCCTGATGAATATGATCCACCCGTTCTGTGTTAAAGGACGATGCGCGGCGTTTGATACCATGCACTTCATAACCTTTTTCCAGCAAAAGTTCGGTCAGATAAGATCCATCCTGCCCGGTTACGCCGGTAATAAGAGCCACTTTTGACATTTCTTTATTCCTCAGTATTTATCAGAAATTATTCAGCCTGAACGCGTTCGCGTATCACAACCGCGGGATTACCCCGACAAACCACGTTAACAGGGAGCGATTTAAAAACACTGCTTCGTGCACCCACGACGGTGCCGTCGCCGATCGTGACGCCAGGGGCAACAAAAACATCTGTCGCCAGCCAGCATTTCTCGCCAATCACAATAGGCGTGGCGTTAATGGTGAAATGTTGACTTGCATGGTCGTGGCTCCCGGTGCATAAATAACTTTTTTGCGATATCACCGAATGTGCGCCAATAGTTATTTCACCGAGGGTATATAAATTGACCTCATCGCCGACCCACGCGTAATCACCTAAGGTTAATTTCCACGGATAGGTAATTTTTACTGACGGACGAATAACTACGTTTTTTCCTATTTTTGCGCCGAATAAACGTAATAAAAATGCCCGCCAGCGATACAATACTTGTGGCGACCAGGCAAATATTGTTGCCTGTACTGCCCACCATAATTGCACTTTAATAGCGTTGCCGCCCCGGAACCCTTTCGGCACCGAGAAACCGCTTAAATCTTGCATCGTTTTCCCTTATATTCAGCTTTTGTTATATAAGGCTTTCGTCTTTGAGGTAGTACGTTGGCGTAAATGCCAGGATAATTCAGCCCAAAAGCCAGGCACATGTAATATTTGCCGTTGGACTTTTTTGGCGTCAGCACACAACTCCATATTATTGGTGGTAGATACCCCACCCATGGAAAATTCAGACACCAGGCCATTGAGTTTTTTAAATGCATAACCGGCTTTATACATTTTGGCTGCCAGCGCGTAATCAGAAGAAACTTTATATTCCAGGTCATAACGCCATTTTTTCAAACCGGATACCGGGAAAAATATCGCCTGATGACTGGCGGGCAGGCTGTGATAAATATACCAACCTGGTTTGGCGCTACGTTTAATTTTATGCCCGTCGCCAAAATCCAGCAGCGCATCGCCGGTGATCATCACGTTATCTTTTTGCATTTTTAACTTACGGACAAAATATGCGGCATCCTGATGAAAAATATCGCCCGAGTTGAGAAACAACGCGAACTTGCCTTGTGCCATCGCAATGCCTTTGTTCATGGCGTCGTAGATACCGTGATCTGGCTCGCTGACAAAGCGTAGGTTATAGATACCATTGAGATTTTCCAGGTACTCACGGGTGCCGTCACTGGAACCGCCATCGACAACAATCCATTCGAAGCTGATATCGTCCGCCTGCGCCAGATGCGCCAGCGAGGCATGTGTTTTGACTATTCCTTCGAGGTTACGAAACGCGACAGTGATTATGCTAAGCAACATGTTCTTATTCTTACCTCGTAATATTTAACGCTTTTCGCAAAATAAACGGACAGACGATTAAAAATGCATATTCCGGGCTAAATATCGAACCGGTAAAAAACAGCGATACCGGAGTAAAAAGATATAATTGCACGCGAAAATTGCGGTTATCACCAAAAGCGTTGATCATCATTTTTATCACTTTCCCCATGTACCACAGCGATAAAAACACCGCGAACCAGGAAAAATAAATAATCAGCAGATACAAACCATTGTCTATGGTTTTTCCGACATCCGCACCGTTAAATATTCCGAATGATGCGACATATTCATAAAGTGAGCCAAATCTGACTACACCGTCAATATGGGTCAAAGAATAACCGACCATCACCAGCGGACCGACAATACGATAATACGATGACGATCCTTCCGTACCTAAATCGCCCAGACGGGTGGAAATATAAGGAAACGCGATTACCACACCAACCAGGAATACAGCCAGAGAAATCAATGCTAACGGTAACTTTTTCTTAATCGCCTCTTTATTCAGATATTGAAATGCCCACTCCAGCAAATAAAACAGGATAAAGGTCATAACCCCTGAAAACGATCCGGATAATATTATCCCTGCGAGAATCATAGCATCGGTTTTAGGCGTTTTGATACCAAACTGTTTGATGCTGAGCCAAATTGAGATTAATGCCAGAGCGAAAAATGCCGGTTCGAAATAAAGTGCTGTCGTGCGCTTGCCGCCGAATTTAATGAAATTCAGCACATAGCTGTTGCTGTAAATCAGATATTTCGAAATCGACTCCATAATACTGCTGCCACCGGTGAGGATAATTTGTGCCATCTCCACCGCCGCCAGCGCCACCACCAGCCCGACCACCAGATAAAAGAAACGTAATATCTTGCGATGGTTGTGTGGCGAAATTGTTTTAAAACGAATACTCCACACCATGCCAATAATGATCACAATATAGACAAACAGCATAGTTGAAGTGACGTATTTACTGGCATCCAGCGACTGACCAAACAGATAGTTAAACGCCGTGAGTCCCGCGCCAATCCCTAAGGCAATCATCAATTTTTTAACGCTGATGCGTTCTAAAAACAGCAGTAACAAGACAGGTAAAAAAGTGACGATGGTGATGGGGAAACTTTCGCCAAGCTGGGCGATTTTGACGTTAACCAGCAGATAAATCAGCGGCAGCAACAGGTAGCTACAGATTCTGATAGAAGTTGACATACTCCTCCAGCATCTGTTGTCCACTGTAGGCGGCGCGGCTGCGTTGGCTGAACTCAGCCAGCGTGGTACCAAATATCGCCTGCGCGATTTCCGGTTTGCTTAACTGCACCAGTTGCAGCACCTCTTCTTCGCTGACGGTTTTACCGCCGGATTTTTGCAACACTTCCCGCGCCGCATCGCTATGGGTGGCAATCACCGGCACGCCAATCGATAGCGCCTCACACAAAATCAGCGGGTAGTTATCGACGCGAGAACTGAATACCAGCGCATCCATCTGATTGAGCGCGCTCATCAGCTTACGTTTGTCGGTTTCAAAGCCGTGATTAACCACGTTGCCAGCGGTGAACGGCGAGAACTTACCAAAGGTATGCAGTTCAATTTTGTCGCCCAGCGCCATCATCTCGCGTACCAGTTGCTGGTTAGTTTTGCCGTCGTAACGCAGATCATGCGCCACCACCGCGATTTTCGGCTTGCCCTGGGTTTCGCGCACCGGAGGCAAGTCCGCCAGAATCGCTTCAGTTGCCATATCAATGCCATTATTGATAATCCGGCAACGCCCTGGACCGTACAGGCTATTGAAAGCGTCAGCCACATGCTGGCTGGGGGAAATAAACTGACAGCCCAGCGCCAGCATCTCACGGAATAACTGGCGTTTGCCCGCCACCAGTTGGTGTGCGCGATCAATCTTCACCGGCGGATAGTTATTTAAGGTCGGGCATTTCTGGCAGCCTGTTTTCCAGCCTTCGCAACCGTCGGTAAAGGCGCAGCGTCCGGTAACGCTCCAGTGATCGTGCAGCGTCCAGACCAGAGTGGCGTCCGGTTTATGGTTTTTCACCTTTTCGCAAAAGCGCACCACGCTCTTAAGATTTAGCCAGTAGCTGTGCAGCACATGAAAATGCAGGACCACCGGACCCGGTGTGCGAGTAATGGTGCGATATAACTCATTGAAATTGCCAAACAGATCGCGATTAAACAGACGAAACAGGGCAATATTCGCCATTGCGGTCATCCGCGGCGTATGTTTGATGACCTGCGGATAGTTCTGATGGCTGACGCTCTCTTTGCCGCCTTTGCCGTAACCGTAGACAAAATGTGACGCCAGCCCCTGTTGCAGCGCGCGCTGGTGGAGATCTAACGCCACACCTGCTGCCCCGCCTTCCGCCAGTCGCACATTAAATTGCAGAATATTCATTTAATTACCTTCACTCGCGCTTTTTCTCCCACCACCAGCGCGTTGTCCGGGACAGAGTCGAGCACCACACTGCCCGCGCCCACGGTGACGTTGTTACCAAGCGTGATATCACCAAGAATAATGACGTTGGCACCGAGTTCGACGCCGTTGCCAATGTGTGGACATGCCATGTTATCGGCACCACGATTGCCGATAGTGACGCCGTGACGAATGGTGAAATCATCCCCCGCTACCACGTTTTTATTGATCACTACGGCGTAACCGTGATGGATAGTAAAGCGGCGGCCAATGGTCGCGGCGGCCTGGATTTCATAACCGAAAAAGCATTCGGTGATAATGCGATACAGCACCAGCAGCGGGGCCGCCCAAAGATTGTTGAGGACGTTCTTTTTGCGCCACACCGAACAAAAATGAGCAACACGATAGGCAAGTACCATGCAGCACGGGCGTAAACTCCAGCTGTTGGCACGCAGATCTTCCAGCATCTTTAGCGCCCCCGAATACCATCAGCCAGACGTTTGCCGTTACGCACCGACAGCAGCGTCAGCAAAGTGCGCCAGGTCATGCGTTTATTGCGGATCTGGTAGAGGGTAAACAGCTGATATTTTTTGCTGGCGCGGTCGAATTTGTCTTTGTGCTTGCGGTAAAAGTGGAAGTATCCGGAGAATTTTTTCGGTGACGAGGTGATCTGCATTTCACCGTGATTGATATGCAGGATCTGCGTCGCCTCTTCCACTTTCCACGGTTCACCATACTCCACCACCATCCGCAGGAAGATGTCGTAATCCTGTGCCGCTTTCAGTTCGGTATCGAACAAACACTCTTTGAAACGCCACGCCCAGGTAAAGACCTGATTGCCAATGATATTGCGTTTATAGAACAGGCGGCGTGAATACGGCGATTTGGGATACAGCGGCAAGCTTGCCGGTTGGGAATAGACTTCGCCCTGGCAAACGTAGTCGTTAGCGTACAAAAAGGCGTGTGTGACCAGTTGCTGTTTATGGGCGAGGAAGACGCTCAGACGGTTGGGCGTCCATTCATCATCGTCATCGATCCCGGTAATGTATTCCCCTTGCGCCAGCATAATCGCCTGGTTACGTACCGCGCACGCCCCGCTGTTAATGTCGTTGTGAATGTAGGTGATACGCGGATCGTTGAGGGCGCTGACGTACTGTTGCAGTTGTTCCCAGGAGGTGGAGCAATCATCCACGATGATCATCTCCCAGTTACTGTAGTCCTGGCGCAGGACCGATTTTATCGCCCGAATCGCCAGTTGTTGGCGGTTCCAGGTCGGCATATAGATTGAGATCAGCGGATTGTCTTTCATAGGTTGTTCTCCCGGCTTATGAGCTGGTTTGCTTGCCGGATGCGGCGTGAACGCCTTATCCGGCCTACGGGGCGGTGCGAATGCAGGCGTCGTTATTTCGCATCCGACTTATATTCGTATTCGTAATAGCCATAATCCTGATACGCGCTGGCGCGGCGGAAGATGGAGTTCAGAATCACCCCTTTCACCGGAATACCGTTTTGCTCAAAGCGGCTCAGACTGGTTTCCACTTCTTTCAATGTGTTGACCGCATAACGCGCCACCATTAATGTGGTTCCGACATGACGACCAACAATTGCCGCATCGGTCACTGCCAGAATCGGCGGCGTATCAATCAACACCAGGTCATAGTTTTTACTCGCCCAGTTCACCAGTTCGGCAAAGCGTTCGCTCATCAACAGTTCAGAAGGATTTGGCGGCACCTGACCGCGCGGGATCAGGTCAAATTTGGCAATAGAGGTCGGTTTAGCAGCGGTAGTAATATCGCCCTGACCAATCAGAATTTCCGACAGGCCATTAACGTTATTAGTGCCCAACAGCTCGTGGGTGTAGCCTTTGCGCATATCGCAGTCGATCAACAACACGCGTTTATTGGTCTGGCTGATCACCGCCGCCAGGTTGGCGCAGACAAAGGTTTTACCAATTGACGGGCTAACCCCGGTCATCATCAACACATTGTTCTGTGCCTGCATCATCGCGAAGTGCAGACTGGTACGCAGACTGCGGATGGCTTCAATCGCCAGATCGGTTGGATTCCCCACCGCCAGTAGCTGGCTCTGTTTATAGCGTTTAATCCCTTTGATGGTTTTGACGCTATCACGCGCTTTCTGCCATTCCGACAGCGGGATGCTGGCATAGACGCTAATACCGTGTTCTTCCAGTACTTGCGGGCTTTCAATGCCGCGATTAAACAACGAGCGCAGCAGCACACCCACGATAGAAAGCATCAGGCCAAGGATAATCGCGCCGAGGATAATCAGCCCTTTCTTCGGTTTCAGCACGCCAGGCTGAGTGATTGCCGGGTCAACAATGCGCACATCGCCGACGGTGCTGGCCTCGGTGATTTTCAGCTCCTGCTCTTTATTCAGCAGTTGCATATAGACCTGCTGACCAGACTCGACATCGCGGGTCAGGCGCACAATCTCCTGCTGGGTTTTCGGCATCGCCGTTACGCGACCGTTAAGTTTGGCTTTCTCTTCTTCCAGCGCCTGACGTTTCTCCAGCAGCGTGCGGTACGCCGGGTGAACTTTGGTGTACAGCTTGGAGATTTCCGCCTCTTTAAAGGTCAGTTCGTTCAACTGCGCATCGATGTTCACCATCGAATCGAGCACCGCTTTTGCTTCCAGCGGCAGATCAACAGAATCTTTATCCTGACGGAAGGCATTCAGTTTGTTTTCGGCAACATCCAAGCGGCTACGTACTTCCGGTAACTGTTGCGCGAGGAAGGCGAGGCTTTTCGACGCTTCCGCCGATTTGCGCTCAATATTTTGTTCCTGATAGTTACGGGCGATGCTATTAAGAATGTCGCGGATCTGTTCGCGATCTTCACCGGTATAAGTCAGGCTCAGTACGCCTGCGTCTTTGCCGTTCTCCGTTACCGTCAGGCTGTTTTGCAGTTGATTGATCATCCCCAGCGTGGAGTATTTGGTGACGGTAAACTCACTGCCCGGGCGGGCGTGAATGGCTTCAACCATCAGCGTGACGCCTTCTTTTTTCAGCATCTGGCCCGCTTGTCCACGGGCGCTAAAGCCGCCATCACTGCTCAGGGTGTAGTTTTTATCGTCCAGCACATTAAGCGTAAACACCTGATCCGCCATCTCTTTCGGGCGGTTAAAGGTGGTCACTTTCACCGTCTCGTTCTGACGTCCCATCAAACGATCCCAGCCCGCACCGAAAATCGGGAACGTGTTTTTGCTCACTGCAATATCGAGGTCGAGATCGTCCACCGTTTTACCAAGCACCAGACGCGAACGAATCAACTGGATCTCGGCGTCCGATGCAGGCGGTTTGTTGGCTAATGCCGAGCCGATATCCTGCACCAGCGAATTGCCGCTGCTTTGCTCGATTTGTACCAGTGCGTCGGCACTATAAATCGGCGTGGCGAAGAAGGTGTAAACCACGGCACAGAGGGCAAATACGGCGGTGATGCCAATCACCCACCAGCGCGCTTCAATGACGGTGCCGATCAGGCGACCAATATCGATTTCATCACTGCCCGTTACCGGAGCGGCATGTTGTTTTACTTTTTCTGTCATTCTTATACCTGCTCTGCGTTCAATGCCTGCGCCCACTGGCGGGCAGACCGTTCAAGTAATGTGTACACCGCTGCAAACGTTTCCCGGCTTTTGCGATACGGATCGGGGATTTCACATTCGTTATCCCAGTGACCAAACAGCATTACTTTGCCGCGCATCTCAGGTGCCATCTCGCATAAGCGTTCGATATGGCGCTTTTCCATGGTCAAAATCAGGTCATAGTTGCGACACAGACGGCGGCTGATTTGCCGTGCACAGTGACCTTCCAGAGACAGTTGATGTTCTGCGGCGACGCTGATAGCGGTAGGATCAGCGCCCTTACCGACCAGCGCGCCGAGTCCAGCGGACTCCACTTTCAGTTCCGGGTGATAACGTTGCAGTAAGCGTTCCGCCGTCGGGGAACGGCAAATATTGCCGACACAGACAACTAAGATGTTGTTAAACATGACGATTACCAGTTATGAATGTCGCTGGCTGTATCCGTCATGTAACGGACACCGCTAATAGTTGGCAGCAACTGATTGATCAGACGGTTCCAGCGGGAAACCGGGGCGGTGGTGACATACACCACGTCATAAGGTTGCAGGCGGAATTCTGTCGCCATCACCAGCGACGTCGCATCGGACATATCCAGCTGGTAGATATTGGCAATCTTGCCATTACGCCCGCCCTCGCCTTTCAGCGGACGAATGACAAAGATGCCGCTGGCGTTGGAGGTGGTCATGTCGATGCCTTCAGCATTACCCAGGGCTTCAGTCAGGGTCATGCCGCTAAAGTCCATTTTCAGGGTGCTCTGTTTCTTCACTTCACCCATCACAAATACTTTCAGATCATCATTACGTGGCACGTAGAGAATATCGCCGGGGTAAAGCAGGCGATTCTGGTTGAGGTCGCCGTTTTGCATCAGCGCCTGCAAAGAAATGCGCTCTTCACGACCATTGTGTGTTAGCACCACGTTGCGCCAGTCAGCGGTGTCGGTCAGGCCACCTGCGGCGTTGATGGCGTCGAGAATAGTCAGTGGCACGTTGGTGATCGCCTGTTGACCGGATTTATTCACCTGACCGGAGATATAGGCCTTTTGTGAGCGGAAGGCGGCGATATTAACGTCCACCTGCGGGTCAGCGATGTACGTCGCTAAGCGCCCGGTAATATCACTGCGGATTTCAGCGAGCGTTTTCCCGACTACGTGGACCTTGCCGATATACGGGTAAAACATAGTGCCGTCAGGCTGTACCCAGTTGCCGGTGTCGCTGGAGCTGCGGTACTGACCGGCTGGCGTGGTGAGTTCCGGGTGATCCCAGACGGTGACATTAAGAACGTCCCCCGGCCCGACGCGATACTGGTAATTCGCGATCTCACTTTCCAGCGTCATATTGGGGCGCGCTACATTCGGGCGTGGGCGTAATTGGTCAATCAGGCGCGGGGTCAGCGGATAAACATTCACCATTTTGTCGAGATCGAAATCAGCGTCCTGCTGTTTGATGACGTCTTTGCCCATCGTCGACATATTGCTGCCCGGAAGTACTGTGCAACCGCTTATCAAGGTTACTGACACCAATAATGGCATCAATTTCATTTTGGATTTCATCATTGTTTATTTATCACTTTGGCAGAGTAATTATCCTGTGCACTATTAATAGCAATGTCGCCATGCACATTTACCTTGCAGTTAATTGAATAAAAATTTAACTGGCATCAGTCCTAAAAAAATTGATTTCATCCGCAGGCTATTGACAGAATAATTCAGACTGGTCTTTCAGGCATCCAGACACGCTACCGCCCCTGGCTTTTTAGCTACCAATACACTGATTTAGTTTAATTTTTCACACCCTCTCAGCATGCAGTCGTTGATGAGAAAGGGTTATTGCGGAAATTAACTTCCGAATATAAGGTGACATTATGGTAATTGAATATTGGCTCTCCAATAATGCAGGAGGAAGTGTTACAGCTAACGGAATAGCAGGCAAGGTAACAATTCGGCAATTGGCTATTTTTAAGAATTATATTAAGTGTCATTCAATATGGTTTTTAGGAGTTTCTTTAGGTTGACAATATTTAATATTGCGCCTCCACATGCGATATTTCTTAAATAATGTTTTATTATTACCACTTTTAATTCAGGGATAATGTGAGATTATTACCCTCAAATAATATGAGATAAATAGTGCTGCAACATTGCATTTTTGCCCCGATTTATCCATGATCGAATTGTGACATTTGTCATACAACGAATAGGTTTTGTACTTACTATGGAATGGATTGCCGATCCGTCTATCTGGGCCGGGTTAATCACGCTGATTGTGATCGAACTGGTCCTCGGCATTGATAACCTGGTCTTTATTGCCATCCTCGCCGAAAAACTACCGCCGAAGCAGCGCGACCGCGCACGGGTTACCGGGCTGCTGCTGGCGATGTTAATGCGCCTGTTACTGCTGGCGTCAATCTCCTGGCTGGTCACCCTGACTCAACCGCTGTTCAGCTTCCGCTCGTTTACCTTTAGCGCCCGCGACTTAATCATGCTGTTTGGTGGTTTCTTCCTGTTGTTCAAAGCCACGATGGAGCTGAACGAACGGCTGGAAGGGAAAGACAGCAATAATCCCACACAACGCAAAGGTGCGAAGTTCTGGGGCGTGGTGACGCAAATTGTGGTACTGGACGCCATCTTCTCACTCGACTCAGTGATTACCGCCGTCGGGATGGTCGACCATTTACTGGTCATGATGGCCGCCGTGGTTATCGCTATCAGCCTGATGTTGATGGCCAGCAAGCCGTTAACGCAATTTGTTAACAGTCACCCGACCATCGTTATTCTCTGCTTAAGCTTCCTGTTGATGATTGGCTTTAGCCTGGTGGCAGAAGGTTTCGGCTTCGTCATTCCGAAAGGCTACCTGTACGCTGCCATTGGTTTCTCGGTGATGATCGAGGCGCTCAATCAGTTGGCTATCTTTAACCGGCGACGTTTTCTTTCCGCTAACCAGACGCTACGCCAGCGGACTACCGAAGCGGTAATGCGCCTGCTTAGCGGGCAAAAAGAAGATGCGGAACTGGACGCCGAAACCGCGTCCATGCTGGTGGATCATGGTAACCAGCAGATCTTTAATCCGCAGGAACGGCGGATGATTGAGCGGGTACTTAATCTTAACCAGCGTACTGTCAGCAGCATTATGACGTCGCGCCACGATATTGAGCATATCGATCTCAACGCGCCGGAAGACGAGATCCGCCAGTTGCTGGAGCGAAATCAGCATACGCGGCTGGTGGTTACCGACGGTGATGACGCAGAAGATTTGCTCGGTGTTGTTCACGTTATCGACCTGCTACAACAGTCACTGCGTGGCGAACCGCTCAACCTGCGGGTGTTGATTCGCCAGCCGCTGGTGTTCCCGGAAACCTTGCCGTTGTTACCTGCCCTGGAGCAGTTCCGTAATGCCCGCACGCACTTTGCTTTTGTGGTGGATGAGTTTGGCTCGGTGGAAGGGATTGTGACATTAAGTGACGTCACTGAAACCATTGCCGGTAACTTACCGAACGAAGTGGAAGAGATCGACGCCCGCCATGATATTCAGAAGAATGCGGACGGTTCCTGGACGGCGAATGGTCATATGCCGCTGGAAGATCTGGTGCAATATGTGCCGCTGCCGCTGGATGAAAAACGTGAATATCACACCATTGCCGGGCTGTTGATGGAATATTTACAGCGTATTCCAAAACCTGGCGAAGAAGTTCAGGTGGGGGATTATTTGCTTAAAACGTTGCAGGTGGAAAGCCATCGCGTGCAGAAGGTGCAGATTATTCCGCTGCATAAGGATGGCGAGTTGGAGTACGAGGTGTGATGGTATCGGTCATTTTACCCGATAGCCGAAAGGAATAAGATGAGGGAACCGCGCCAGCGGCGATTTACCGCCGGGAGCCCGGGTTGCCAGGGTGGTGGCGATTGAGCCACCCTGGCACGTTCACCGGCTTGAGCGTTCCATAGTAGTGAGGAACATCAAGTGAACGGAACAGCCTTCGATCTTACATATTCAGAATATAATGGTGCCGCCGCGAACGCCTGATGCGACGCTTTACGCGTCTTATCAGGCCTACAGGACAGGTCACCTGGTAACCTACATCTTCTCCAGCAACTTCTTCACATCTTTGCCATTGCGGGAATCTTTATTCCGCTCGGCCCAGTCATTCAGGCGACGTTTCGCTTCGTCCTGTAGATGTTTGCGCAGTAACTGATCCACTTGCAGACTGTAATTGAGTTGCTGCCAGTTGCCATAAACCCGCAGCGGTACTGGCGTTTCTTTGAGGAAATCAATCAGTTTGCTTTCCCCGTTCCAGCCACCCACGACCCGAATATCAAACTGGGTGTCGCAGGTTTGATCTGCCAGATTCAACATGCCTTCCCCTGTCAGCGCCAGCACAGGCGATTGACCTTGCATGTCGTTTAACGTCACGACGCCATCCTTCAACGTCAAATCGGTGGTAAAGCGGTCAAGCCGCGTCACGTTATCAAAGTTTTCAGCGGCCTTCACATCACCGCCATTACGCTCTACCGCTTGCTGAATCATCTGCTGGAAGTTCATCCCTTCCATGCGCGTGTCGGTCATTTCGACATGTGCCTGTCCTTGCCAGTTGTGGCGGAATGCGTCGGCATCTATGTCAGCACCGGAGAAATCACCAGCCAGTGACATTTTTCCGGTCAACGAAATCGGATAGTTAAACGCCTTCAGAATGGTACCAATCTCAACGTTTTCCAGCCGTGGCTGGAAGTTTATCCGCGGATTTATTGATGTCGCGTCCAGCGTGCCCGGCAGTGAAACCTGTCCACCGTTAAGCTTGCCCTGCAGTTGAGTAATTTCCAGCAAACCCGACTTGTTGGTCATTTGCGTGGCAACATCTGTAAAATTCATTCCGCGCCAGCGCACGTTACTGGCCTGCAACAAAATATCAGCCGTAAAGCCTTGCAGTCCCTGATAGGCCGGTTCATCAATACGCGAAGAAATAACCGGGCGCGGCAACGTTGATTGGCTCTGCCCCTGCTGCGCGGCACCGTTTTCACCATTCGCGGTTTCATTAAGCGGGATGAGGTTGTCAAGATTCAGTTGCGGGAATTGCAGTCTCAGCTGCCATTCAGGTTTCTCTGTCAGCGTGACCTGTGCTTGCCCGCTCAGCGTACTGTCATTGGCGGTCAAGCTGATTTGGTTAAATGAAAGGCGTTTATGTGACTCCTGCCACTGGGCCTGGAAACTCCCCTGCCCCTGAATACCTTGTTTTGGTAAATCGGCACCCTGCAACTGCCAGTTAATTTGTTCAATAGCCGCCGTTAAATCATGCGGATAATCAGAAGCATCTACCGTACCGTTAAGGGATATTGTGAGATCGCGCTGATCGCGATTAACCCGCCCGGAGAACTCAAATGAGCCACGATGTTGGGGATCTTGTTCCATTTGCAGGCGGATATTGCGGATTGTCACCTGCTCGTCATCTTCATGCTGGAACACCAGCACGCTGTCCGCCACCTTAAGACTGGATATATCAAACGACCATCCGCGATCGTCTGACAGATCCGGCAAGGTATTGTCGCGCGGTGCAACCGGAGCGTCTTCACTGCGCACCGCTTCCGTCTGCGGCGTCAGTTGGATCACTGCCCCTTTTAGCATCACCTGCTTAACGCTCAGTTGATGACTCAGTAGTGGTAAAAGCGCCACGTCCAGACGCATGTTGTCGGCGCGAACCAGTGGCTGGCTTGCGCCCTGGGCGGTGAGAGACATTCGCCCGGAGAGGATACTAAGCTGCGGCCAGACGTGCCAACGCAGTGGCCCGTCGAGCTGCAATTGATAACCGCTACGTGCAGCAACTTGCTTGACCATATAGTCGCGGAAATCATTCGGATTCACCAGCAACACTAACGCAGATAACCCGGCCACCAGCACGACCAGGAGTATCATCAGCGTCGTCAGAAATCGTCTCATGGTATCCTCAATGGGCCTGAATTAGTCTTTATCGATTCGGCTGGCTACCGCGCCCTGCTGGTTGCGATATTTCGCATCTTCACGGCGGTTGTAAGGTCGCGCCGCCGGGCCGGAAAGCGGCTCAAAGCTCAGCGCACCAATTAACATGCCCGGACGCAGCGCCAGCGGCAGCTTACCGGAGTTGTAGAACTCCAGCACAATGCAACCAGACCAGCCCGGATCGATACGGTGCGCGGTGACGTGCACCATCAGCCCCAGACGCGCCAAAGAGGAACGCCCGTCCAGCCAGCCCACCAGATCGGCTGGCAGCGTCACCGACTCCAGCGTCACCGCCAGCGCCAGCTCTCCTGGGTGAAGATAGAACGCCTCGCCCTCGTCGAGAACGATCTCATCGCTCATCACGCGGTCAAGCGCGGCGCTCACTTCATCTTTGGGACCGCTCAGATCGATAAACGCTGCCGTGTGACCACGGAAGGTACGAAATTTATTGCCCAGGCGTACATCCACCGTCGCGCCGTTAATACGCTCCACTGGCGGACGTGGGTTGATCGACAAACGGCCTTCATCAAGCCAGGCTTCAATATCTCGGTCACACAGACGCATGGCATTTTCTCCTTTCGCGCATCACTCCCTTAACGCCAATTACGTCAAGGGCATACCAGGTTATCACTGAACGGTACACAATTTATCAAGCTTATTCAAAGAACTGACTTATTTTCGCTTTCAATATATCGATCGCGATGCGGTTTTTCCCGCCGCGCGGCACGATAATGTCCGCATATTGTTTAGAAGGCTCAATGAATTGCAGGAACATCGGGCGCACGGTTTTTTGATATTGCGCCATCACGGAATCCATTGAACGCCCACGCTCGTTAACGTCACGCTTGATGCGGCGCATCAGGCAGATATCCAGCGGGGTATCAACGAAAATGGAGAAGTTAAGTTCGTCACGCAAACGCGCATCCGTCAGCAACAAAATGCCTTCGAGAATGATGACCTTCTTCGGCTCAACCGTCACCGTTTCTTTCATACGCGTATGTTCAACATAGCTGTAAACCGGCAGGTCAATTGCCGAGCCGCGTTTCAACGCTTGTAAATGCTCAAGCAACAGGCTGTGATCCATCGCGCTGGGATGGTCGTAGTTGGTCTTAACGCGTTCTTCCATCGACAGATGGCTTTGATCTTTGTAATAGCAGTCTTCGGGAATTACGCCGATGTGTTCATCACCGACTTGCTCACGTAATTCACGATAAAGGGTACTGGCAATAAGACTCTTGCCGGAAGCCGATGCGCCAGCGATACCGATAATGACGCACTGATGAGACTGATCAGTCATATATTTAGCGACCTGATTAACCTGGATGTTAGGAAGGGGGCGACGAAGCGCCAAACGCGGCAATTATAGGGATTTCATCCGCCTGATACCAGTCGAATAGCGCTGCCGCGCGCTCAGAGTTAATTGTTGACGAAGAATTCCCGGTGGCAAATTACGTTGATCAGTTTTATACAAGGTAAAAAATGTTATACGCAGTTGCGCAAATTATCCGCCTTTACGTCACTTTATGAGCAATTCGCATATAAAATGTAAAACTTTTGTACTAGCATAAACACAGAAACGAATACTGGCGACCTGGTCTTGCGGATAAAGCGGTAATGAGCAAACAATCACAGCATGTATTAATTGCCCTGCCCCACCCGCTGCTTCACCTGGTCAGTTTAGGTTTAGTCTCGTTTATCTTTACCCTTTTCTCGCTTGAGCTTTCGCAGTTTGGCACCCAACTCGCCCCACTGTGGTTCCCGACGTCCATCATGATGGTGGCGTTTTATCGCCATGCCGGGCGCATGTGGCCGGGAATTGCGCTGAGCTGCTCGCTGGGAAATATCGCCGCATCCATCCTGCTTTTTTCCACCAGCTCGCTGAACATGACCTGGACGACCATCAATATTGTTGAAGCCGTGGTCGGGGCAGTGCTGCTACGTAAATTGCTGCCGTGGTATAACCCCTTGCAAAATCTGGCTGACTGGCTGCGTCTGGCATTCGGCAGCGCCATTGTTCCGCCTCTGCTAGGGGGTGTTCTGGTTGTCCTGCTGACGCCCGGAGACGATCCTCTCAGGGCATTTTTGATATGGGTACTGTCAGAATCCATCGGCGCTCTGGCACTGGTGCCGCTGGGATTGTTATTTAAACCACACTATCTGCTGCGCCATCGCAACCCACGGTTGCTTTTTGAGTCGCTGCTCACGTTAGCCATCACACTGACGTTAAGCTGGCTTTCGATGCTGTATCTGCCGTGGCCTTTTACTTTCATTATTGTGCTGTTGATGTGGAGCGCCGTGCGCCTGCCACGAATGGAAGCCTTTTTGATCTTCCTTACCACGGTGATGATGGTGTCGCTGATGATGGCCGCGGATCCCTCCCTGCTTGCTACGCCGCGTACATACCTGATGAGCCATATGCCGTGGCTACCGTTTTTGCTGATCCTGCTGCCCGCCAACATCATGACCATGGTGATGTATGCCTTTCGTGCGGAACGCAAACACATTTCCGAAAGCGAAACCCGTTTTCGGAACGCCATGGAATATTCCGCTATCGGTATGGCGTTAGTGGGCACCGAGGGACAATGGCTGCAAACCAACAAAGCGCTCTGCCAGTTTCTCGGGTACAGTCAGGAAGAGCTGCGCGGACTCACCTTTCAGCAACTGACCTGGCCGGAGGATCTCAATAAAGATCTCCAACAGGTTGAAAAGCTGATAAGCGGTGAAATAAACACCTATTCAATGGAAAAACGCTACTACAACCGCAATGGCGATGTTGTCTGGGCGTTGCTTGCCGTCTCACTGGTGCGCCACACGGATGGCACACCGCTCTATTTTATCGCTCAGATTGAAGACATTAACGAGCTAAAACGCACCGAACAGGTGAATCAGCAACTGATGGAGCGCATCACGCTGGCTAACGAAGCGGGCGGGATTGGCATCTGGGAGTGGGAGCTGAAGCCGAATATTTTTAGCTGGGATAAGCGGATGTTCGAGCTGTATGAAATTCCTCCGCATATCAAACCGAACTGGCAGGTGTGGTACGAGTGCGTGCTGCCGGAAGATCGCCAGCATGCCGAAAAAGTGATTCGTGATTCGTTGCAATCACGCTCGCCCTTTAAGCTGGAATTTCGCATTACCGTAAAAGACGGTATTCGCCATATCCGCGCCCTCGCCAACCGGGTACTGAATAAAGAAGGCGAAGTCGAACGCCTGCTCGGCATTAATATGGATATGACCGAGGTTAAACAGCTTAACGAGGCATTGTTTCAGGAAAAAGAGCGCCTGCACATTACGCTTGATTCCATCGGTGAAGCCGTGGTCTGTATTGATATGGCAATGAAAATTACCTTTATGAATCCAGTGGCGGAGAAGATGAGCGGCTGGACGCAGGAAGAAGCATTAGGTGTTCCGCTCCTGACGGTGTTGCATATTACCTTTGGCGACAATGGTCCCCTGATGGAGAACATTTACAGTGCCGACACCTCACGTTCCGCGATTGAACAAGATGTGGTGTTGCACTGTCGGAGCGGCGGCAGCTACGACGTGCATTACAGTATTACGCCGTTAAGTACTCTGGACGGCAGCAATATTGGTTCGGTTCTGGTGATTCAGGACGTCACCGAATCACGCAAAATGCTGCGCCAGCTGAGCTACAGCGCCTCCCATGATGCACTGACGCATCTCGCCAACCGCGCCAGTTTTGAGAAACAACTGCGTATCCTGCTGCAAACGGTAAACAGTACGCATCAGCGACATGCACTGGTGTTTATCGATCTTGATCGCTTTAAAGCGGTGAATGACAGCGCCGGGCATGCGGCGGGCGACGCTTTGCTGCGCGAACTGGCGTCGTTAATGCTGAGTATGCTGCGTTCCAGCGACGTGCTGGCGCAACTCGGTGGGGATGAATTTGGTCTGCTGCTACCAGACTGTAATGTTGAAAGCGCGCGTTTTATCGCTACACGCATTATCAGTGCCGTGAATGACTATCACTTTATATGGGAAGGCCGTGTGCATCGGGTAGGTGCCAGTGCCGGGATTACCTTGATTGATGACAACAATCATCAGGCGGCAGAAGTGATGTCGCAGGCTGATATCGCCTGTTATGCCTCCAAAAATGGTGGACGGGGCCGGGTGACGGTTTACGAACCACAGCAAGCTGCCGCACATAGCGAACGGGCGGCGATGTCGCTTGATGAACAGTGGCGGATGATTAAAGAGAATCAGTTGATGATGATCGCCCACGGTGTCGCTTCGCCGCGGATCCCGGAAGCGCGTAATTTGTGGCTGATTTCACTTAAGCTCTGGAGTTGCGAAGGCGAGATTATTGATGAACAAAAATTTCGTCGTAGCTTCAGCGATCCGGCACTTAGCCATGCTCTTGACCGACGGGTATTCCACGAATTTTTCCAGCAGGCCGCAAAAGCGGTTGCCAGTAAAGGCATAAGCATCGCCCTCCCCCTTTCCGTTGCCGGTTTGAGTAGCGCCACACTGGTGAATGAACTGCTTGAGCAGCTGGAAAACAGCCCTCTACCACCACGGTTATTACATCTGATTATTCCGGCAGAAGCGATTTTAGATCACGCAGAAAGCGTGCAAAAACTGCGGCTGGCGGGATGTCGGATCGTATTCAGTCAGGTGGGCCGCGATCTGCAAATCTTCAACTCGCTGAAAGCGAATATGGCAGATTACCTGCTACTCGATGATGAGTTATGCACCAACGTGCAGGGTAATTTGATGGATGAGATGCTGATTACGATTATTCAGGGGCATGCTCAGCGACTCGGGATGAAAACTATCGTCGGGCCAGTCGTTTTACCCTTAGTGATGGATACGCTTTCGGGCATCGGCGTCGATCTGATTTATGGTGATGTGATTGCCGATGCCCAACCACTGGATTTGCTGGTGAATAGCAGTTATTTCGCGATTAACTGAGGCGTGCTTCCCCATAGCCTGATGCGACGCTAACGCGTCTTATCAGGCCTACAAATCGCTCATTCCCCAGGCCGGATAAGGCGCTCGCACCGCATCCGGCGACCAACGTCATGCTTCGTCTGGTTGCCAGCCTTCCGTATACCAGATATGCAACAGCGCATAAGAACGCCAGGGCTTCCAGCGCTCGGCATAACGGCGGATTTGTGCCGGTGTCATCCCCGGAAATCGCTGTTTAATCAGATAATCATCCGGCAGAAAAACATCTTTCGCCTGCCAGCCACGCAAAGCGAAATAATTCGCCGTCCAGCGCCCGATACCCGGAAAAGTTTGCAGCGTTTTCATCGCCTGCTCCACATCGCCCGGAATTGTCATTGGTAAGCTGCCCTCCAGCGCCGCATTTGCCAGATGAATCAGTGCCTCTGCCCGTTTCAACGGCATGCCTAACGCTTTTAATGCCTGCGGGTCGGCTGCTGCCAGCCGCTGAGGCGTGGGGAAGCAGATATACTCCGGAAAATCATCCAGCCGTTCGCCATAAAGCTGTACAACTTTGGCAGTCAATTTTGCCGCCATCGCCACGCTCACCAGTTGGCCTAAAATCGCCCGCACACCCTGCTCAAAAGCATCAATACAGCCGGGTAAACGCAATCCGGGCCGCGCCGCGCCTAACTTGCCCAACGCACCGTTAACAATCTGCGGGTTACATTGCAGATCAAACAGGCGGCTCATTTTCGCCAGACACTCAGCGGCAACGGGTTCTAAACCTGCACTTAAATTTATGTGCAGAGTATGGCGGGCTATATCCGGAATAGCAGTCACCACGCCGCGATATTCGCCCACCGCCAGACTACGGGCATAATAATCCTCAGCGACCGTTTCCACACCACTCACTGCACGGGCGGCGAGAAATCCCAACATCCACGACCAGTCATACGGCGGCTGCCAGTTCAGGGTATACATCGCATCTCCTTATTCATCCGCTTTCAGCATAAACGTTATTCAGACGCTACGCTTTGCTTTCATATTCCGGTTGTCGCGACGGCAACATTTCGCTAAAGTCACGCCCCTTCTTCACCGGCATGGGGATTAATTCGTGTTTATTGGTTTTGATTACGGTACAGCAAACTGTTCAGTGGCGGTCATGCGTGACGGTAAACCGCAATTACTGAAAATGGAAAACGACAGCACGCTGCTGCCTTCAATGCTTTGCGCGCCAACGCGTGAAGCAGTAAGTGAATGGCTGTACCGCCATCATGATGTTCCGGCAGACGACGATGAAACGCAGGCGCTGTTACGTCGGGCGATTCGTTATAACCGCGAAGAAGATATCGATGTTACGGCGAAAAGCGTGCAGTTCGGTCTTTCCTCACTGGCACAGTACATTGATGATCCACAAGAAGTGTGGTTTGTGAAATCACCAAAATCGTTCCTCGGTGCCAGCGGCTTAAAACCGCAGCAGGTAGCGCTGTTTGAGGATCTGGTCTGCGCAATGATGTTGCACATTCGCCAGCAGGCGCAGGCGCAGCTGCCAGAAGCGATTACTCAGGCGGTGATTGGTCGCCCGATCAACTTCCAGGGGCTGGGCGGCGATGAAGCAAACGCCCAGGCGCAAGGGATTCTGGAACGCGCGGCGAAGCGTGCCGGATTCAGGGACGTGGTATTCCAGTACGAGCCGGTCGCGGCTGGGCTGGATTACGAAGCCACCTTGCAGGAAGAAAAACGGGTGCTGGTGGTGGATATCGGCGGTGGTACGACTGACTGTTCATTGCTGCTGATGGGGCCGCAGTGGCGTTCGCGTCTCGATCGTGAAGCCAGCCTGCTGGGTCATAGTGGTTGCCGTATTGGTGGTAACGATCTGGATATCGCGCTGGCGTTTAAAAACCTGATGCCGTTACTGGGCATGGGGGGCGAAACCGAAAAAGGCATCGCCCTGCCAATTCTGCCGTGGTGGAATGCGGTTGCCATCAACGACGTACCTGCGCAAAGTGATTTCTACAGTAGTGCCAACGGTCGTCTGCTTAACGATCTGGTACGCGATGCCCGCGAACCGGAAAAAGTGGCCCTGTTACAGAAAGTCTGGCGTCAGCGTTTAAGCTATCGCCTGGTACGTAGCGCAGAAGAGAGCAAAATTGCGCTTTCCAGCGCTGCGGAAACCCGCGCCTCACTGCCGTTTATCAGCAATGAACTGGCTACGCTGATTAGCCAGCAAGGGCTGGAAAGCGCCCTCAGCCAGCCACTGGCGCGGATTCTGGAACAGGTGCAACTGGCGCTGGATAACGCCCAGGAAAAACCGGACGTTATCTATCTGACCGGCGGTAGCGCCCGTTCGCCGCTGATTAAAAAGGCGCTGGCAGAACAGTTGCCGGGCATTCCGATTGCAGGCGGCGATGACTTTGGCTCCGTCACCGCCGGGCTGGCACGCTGGGCGGAAGTGGTGTTTCGTTAATTGAAAAATGGCTCAGCAGCGGCTTAAATCTGCCTGCGCCTGAGCCAGTTTTTCTGCCGCCTGACGTAAAGGTTCCATCAACGGCATGGTCCGTGCTGGAGCATGAAGGCGGAATCGCTGCAACTCTGTCGCACCGACAGTCAACGCCGATTCCAGCCGATGTCGTTTGGCGGTCATTTTCGCCATTACCGCTTGTCTGTCTGCTGGCGTTACCGCTTCATTCGGCCTGAACACAAAACGGCGTTCGCAACTCGCTTTCCTGTCGATAACCGCCTGGGTCAGATGATCACCAAAACCTTTTACTTGCTTAACGCTCCGTCGGGTAACGTCTGTCGCCGTTTCAATACCAAAGGACCGTAACGCCGCTTTACGCGCAGGGCCAACGCCGGGAATAGAGGCAACATCAATAAAAAATCCCTCCAGAAACTTCTGCTTCTGCCGTTCCCTTGCGGTGTCGTGAAGTGCTGCCAGAGCACGTTTTTCTTCTTCCGGTAACCCGAGCATTTCGTCCTTCATTTTTTCGAGCATCGTCCGTTTGGCGATAAAACCTTCCAGCCCGCCCAACTGTTGGATCTGGCTGACTAAATGGTCATAGTCCATTTTCGCGCGATTAAATGCCTCACGGCGTTGCTGAACTTCTGCTTTGTACGCTTTGCTTGTCAGACTGCCAATAATCCAGATAGCCGACAGCACAGGAACCAAAATAATATAACGCGGTTCTGCCTGAAGGCCGCAAAGCAACAGCGATAACGCTGACAGTGCGATCTCAATCAGAATGATGTATTCGCGCCGTAACAGGCCTAAAGGAAGCGGCCTGCCAGTCGGTTGGAAATGATCGGGTAATGGCAATTGCAATGCTGGCGGTGCTACTGACGCCATCACCATCGCCCAGACTTTCGCCAGCACAAAATCACCGCTGGTGGTAATGACCTCTTCGCCGAGATCAATAAAATAGATAACGCCTTGATTATCCAGCGCACACCACGGGCAGTCAGTCAAATGAGCGGAGTAAACATGCATTGCCGAAACGGTACATTTCTTTAACTGTTGGCGTAGTAAATCAAGTGCCGCTACCCACGCTTTTGCCGTCGGACGCCCGGTTGCCACGCCACTTTCCGTAAACGCCTGCTGAAACATGGCTTCAACATCGCCCGGTAACATCGCCAGCGGAATAGATCGTGGCGGCGGTTTTAAACCACGTCGCTGATTATCTGACGCGTAGGCATAACGGAAATGGGCAATATCCGTCTCCAGCGCATTACCCGCATCAGAGATAAGCGGCACACCAGAATAAGGATGCCGGCCACCAAACAAGACGTGAAAAATCAGCAACGCAAGGCCAAAATTATCGTGATTTTCTGTGCGTTCAAAGCCGACAAATGACGACAAGGTTTGTAGCTCTGGCGGCGTAAAATGCGACACGCCGACTTCGCATAAATGCAGTGTGCCATTGGCGTTAATCTGAAAGGAGTCGCTATCAATCAGTACCACTTTGCTGTCGCGACCTACCATAAAACTGTTCTGGTTTACGTCACCCACGACGTGCCCGTGCTCGTGAACCGTAGCAAAAGATGAAGCAATATTGCGCGCAACATAGAGTAGAAAATCCCACGCACAATGAGGGTAACTCTGGCGACGATGTGCCGGGCTATAGATCATATGAATCGGTTCTTTACCAGAAACTTTTGGCATCATAAAACCGATAACTTTTCCGCCTCGTCCACCGTGAAGCGTTGCCTGCGGCCAGGCGACATAATTCAACAACTGCGCGTCAGCTGTCGCAGCCATAAAGGCAAGTTTGTCCTGTTTTAAGGCGGGTGGCGGCGTGTGATAAATCTTGGCGACGCTATCGACAAACTCCTCGATATCATAAACCGCGCCTTCACCACCTTTGCCCAGTTCACGGCCTGGCGTAACGCACTCACCAGTAACAGTATATAAAGTGGGTTTCATGGTAACCACAGCGCCAGTGCCAACGTTTTATCATCATCGGTACGCTCGTTTACCGCCGGGCTGGACAAAAACTGCTTTAACAATTTAGGTAATAAATCGAGTTGTTCCTGCGTTGCTGCCGCCAGTCCAATGAAAAACGGGGTAAAGAAAGGCACATGCGGAGAATTATCCAGCATATTTAACGCCAGTCGCTGGATACCATCCGTAAATGCTGCAACTTTATGCACACGCTCAGTGCTGGTGAAAGTTTCCAGTCTGGAAACGGCATCTTCATCGGTAATGAAGTGCGTCATATTGGCATATTCACCCACCATCGGCGTAAGCGGCAATTGCAGACCGTGACCAAAATCTACCACCACGCCGCCATCGCCAATCTGCATAATCAAGGTGCCGTCAGGCGATGAAATCAGTCCCAGAAATGTGCAGGCAAAATCGCGAACCGCTAATTCTTTGGCTTCCGCCTCGGCAAAAAGTCGTTGACGAATGGTCAGCACAATATCCGTGGCGAGGACATCATTAAGCCCCAATTCCCCGCCCTGCACTTTTTGCGACATATAAGCCATCGCTTCATTGACGGCGAGCATCGCGCCTTCGCCCCCCTGCGAGACACTGCCTGCGCCATCAGCGACAAATACCGACAATAATGGCTGCTGGTCATTTAACCAGGCAACCTGCATCTGGCAGGCATCCTGGCAAGGCAAGTCCGCGCTGATGTGCGACGTTCCAACGGTTGATGCATAGACCAGACGCCAGCTCACACTGACGTCCAGCCTTTTGGCGCTTCCAGCACAACTTCCGTTCCCGGCGTGGAGCGGGAAACCGAACGCAGCGAACTGGATAACCAGCTAAACAGTTCACGGAATTGTAATCCCTGCAATGGCAAAGGCTGACGAACGCTGATTTGTGCCAAAGTCTTCATATCCGCCCCCTGAACACCGATGGAAAAGAAGGCAAACTTCTTATCTTCTTCCCCCTGAAACACTTTGTTGGCGGCAGCCTGCCACTCATCGGTTGGAGCGCCATCGGTGATCAGGAAAATCCACGGGCGATAATACGAAATACCATTTGCACGATACTCACGTTTCCGCTCCTCTACCATATCCAGGGCTTTGGTAATGGCAGCGCCCATTGGTGTATCGCCCTGGGCAAACAGGATGGGCGGGAAAAAATTAGCGGCGCTGGTAAAGGGTTGTTCCACATGCACTGGGCCGAACGTCACAATACCGAGTTCCACTCTTTTTAAGGCCAGCGGGTCGGCAAGCAGCTCATCGCGAAAGGTAACCAATCCGGCGTTAAGTTCATTAATGGGTCTACCGTTCATAGAACCAGAAACATCCAGCAGCAAAATGCAGGGGCAACGTGGTTCCGGGTTACTGGCAAAATCGCTGGTGGCAAACGTGATTTGTTCGCTCATAAGAAATCCTTTCTTAGAGAATTATTGAGGTCCGGTATCATACCGATTGCAATAATGAAATAAGAGCAAACGAAGAAACTTTCAGAATTAGGCCCGGCGGCGCAGAAAATTTTGCTATTCGCCTCGCAAGAACGGAGAGCCGTCGATTGACACTAAGGGCGGAGTGACATAATTTCAGGAGTGAGGGTTAGGGAGAGGTTTCCCCCCTCCCCCTGGTGTTCTTAGTAAGCCTGGAAGCTAATCACTAAGAGTATCACCAGTATGATGACGTGCTTCATCATAACCCTTTCCTTATTAAAAGCCCTCTTCTCCGGGAGAGGGTTTCCCGTTTCAGCGTCCCGCTGAAATCGTCGGCTTACCTCCTTTCGCCCTGCATGCAGTCTATCGCTAACGCGTGAACAAAATAGTTTCCTCTGTGATTATTCCGTAACGACTCGCAAAGAATATTTGCTGGCAGGATCGCAGACTACAAAGCCTGCGGATTGACAATCTTATCGTGAAGGCATAATTTCAGGAGTGAGGGTAGAGCGGGGTTTCCCCCGCCCTGGTAGTCTTAGTAAGCGGGGAAGCTTATGACTAAGAGCACCACGATGATGAGTATCTTCATCATGACCCTTTCCTTATTTATGGCCCCTTCCTCGGGAGGGGCTTTCCCGTTTCAGCGTCCCGCTGAAATCGTCGGCTTACCTCCTTCTGTCCTGTATGCAGTCTATCGCTGACTTGCGGATAAAATAGTTTCCAATGTGATTATTGCGTAACGTCTCGCAAAGAATATTTGCTGGCAGGATCGCAGACTGCAAAGCCTGCAGATTGACAATATTATCGTGAAGGCATACTTTCAGGAGTGAGGGTAGAGCGGGGTTTCCCCCGCCCTGGTAGTCTTAGTAAGCCGGGAAGCTTATGACTAAGAGCACCACGATGATGATCCACTTCATCATGACCCTTTCCTTATTTAAGGCCCCTTCCTCGGGAGGGGCTTTCCCGTTTCAGCGTCCCGCTGAAATCGTCGGCCTACCTCCTTTTGCCCTGAATGCAGTCTATCGCTAACGCGTAGATAAAATAGTTTCCTGTGTTATTACTGGATGCGTGCTCGCAAATGTGCCCGCCATTCAGACGATTCCCGATAGTGTTTCATAATTCCTCCATTTTTCTCCCTGATTGGCTGGCTACACTAGTATCATTCCGCGAAACGTTTCAGGAAGAGAAACTCTTAACGATGAAAGGCAGTTATAAATCCCGTTGGGTAATCGTAATCGTGGTGGTTATCGCCGCCATCGCCGCATTCTGGTTCTGGCAAGGCCGCAATGACTCCCGGAGTGCAGCCCCAGGGGCGACGAAACAAGCGCAGCAATCGCCAGCGGGTGGTCGCCGTGGTATGCGTTCCGGCCCATTAGCCCCGGTTCAGGCGGCGACCGCCGTAGAACAGGCTGTTCCGCGTTACCTCACCGGGCTTGGCACCATTACCGCCGCTAATACTGTTACGGTGCGCAGCCGCGTGGACGGTCAACTGATGGCGTTGCATTTCCTGGAAGGCCAGCAGGTCAAAGCAGGCGATTTACTGGCAGAAATTGACCCCAGCCAGTTCAAAGTTGCATTAGCACAAGCCCAGGGCCAACTGGCAAAAGATAAAGCCACGCTTGCCAACGCCCGCCGTGACCTGGCGCGTTATCAACAACTGGCAAAAACCAATCTTGTCTCCCGCCAGGAGCTGGATGCCCAACAGGCGCTGGTCAGTGAAACCGAAGGCACCATTAAGGCTGATGAAGCAAGCGTCGCCAGCGCACAGCTGCAACTCGACTGGAGCCGCATCACCGCACCAGTCGATGGTCGCGTTGGTCTCAAGCAGGTTGATGTTGGTAACCAAATCTCCAGTGGTGATACCACCGGGATTGTGGTGATCACCCAGACGCATCCTATCGATTTGCTCTTTACCCTGCCGGAAAGCGATATCGCTACCGTTGTGCAGGCGCAAAAAACCGGAAAACCGCTGGTGGTAGAAGCCTGGGATCGCACCAACTCGAAGAAATTAAGTGAAGGCACGCTGTTAAGTCTCGATAACCAAATCGATGCCACTACCGGTACGATTAAAGTGAAAGCACGCTTTAATAATCAGGATGATGCGCTGTTTCCCAATCAGTTTGTTAACGCGCGCATGTTAGTCGACACCGAACAAAACGCCGTGGTGATCCCCACCGCCGCTCTGCAAATGGGCAACGAAGGCCATTTTGTCTGGGTGCTGAATAGCGAAAACAAGGTCAGCAAACATCTGGTGACACCGGGCATTCAGGACAGTCAGAGAGTGGTGATCCGCGCAGGTATTTCTGCGGGCGATCGCGTGGTGACGGATGGCATTGATCGCCTGACCGAAGGGGCGAAAGTGGAAGTGGTGGAAGCCCAGAGCGCCACCACTTCGGAAGAGAAAGCCACCAGCCGCGAATACGCGAAAAAAGGAGCACGCTCCTGATGCAGGTGTTACCCCCGAGCAGCACAGGCGGCCCGTCGCGCCTGTTTATTATGCGTCCTGTCGCCACCACGCTGCTGATGGTGGCGATCTTACTCGCCGGGATTATCGGTTATCGAGCCCTGCCCGTTTCGGCGCTGCCGGAAGTGGACTATCCGACCATTCAGGTGGTCACGCTTTATCCAGGTGCGAGCCCGGATGTCATGACCTCTGCCGTTACCGCGCCGCTCGAACGCCAGTTCGGGCAGATGTCTGGCCTGAAACAGATGTCGTCGCAAAGTTCCGGCGGTGCGTCAGTTATCACTTTACAGTTCCAGCTAACATTACCGCTGGATGTCGCCGAGCAGGAAGTGCAGGCCGCGATTAACGCTGCGACCAACTTGTTGCCGAGCGATCTGCCTAACCCGCCGGTTTACAGCAAAGTGAATCCGGCAGATCCGCCGATCATGACGCTCGCCGTCACCTCAACCGCCATGCCGATGACCCAGGTGGAAGATATGGTGGAAACCCGCGTCGCGCAGAAAATCTCGCAGATTTCCGGCGTCGGCCTGGTGACGCTTTCCGGCGGTCAGCGTCCGGCTGTTCGTGTCAAACTTAACGCTCAGGCGATTGCCGCCCTCGGCCTGACCAGCGAAACCGTGCGCACCGCCATTACCGGCGCGAACGTTAACTCAGCGAAAGGTAGCCTCGACGGCCCTTCCCGCGCGGTCACGCTTTCCGCGAACGACCAGATGCAATCCGCCGAAGAGTATCGCCAGCTAATCATCGCCTACCAGAACAGCGCACCGATTCGTCTGGGCGATGTCGCAACCGTAGAGCAAGGAGCAGAAAACAGCTGGCTCGGCGCGTGGGCGAACAAAGAACAGGCCATTGTGATGAATGTTCAGCGCCAGCCCGGTGCTAACATTATCTCCACCGCCGACAGCATCCGGCAGATGCTGCCACAACTCACCGAGAGTTTGCCGAAATCGGTGAAGGTGACGGTACTTTCTGACCGTACCACCAATATCCGCGCATCCGTCGATGATACTCAGTTTGAATTGATGATGGCTATCGCGCTGGTAGTCATGATTATCTACCTGTTTTTGCGCAATATTCCGGCGACCATCATTCCCGGCGTCGCCGTGCCGCTGTCGTTAATCGGCACCTTCGCGGTCATGGTGTTTCTCGATTTTTCAATCAATAACCTGACGCTGATGGCGTTAACTATCGCCACCGGATTTGTGGTCGATGACGCCATCGTGGTGATCGAAAACATTTCCCGCTATATCGAAAAAGGCGAAAAACCGCTGGCGGCGGCGCTCAAAGGCGCGGGTGAAATCGGCTTTACCATTATCTCGCTGACCTTCTCACTGATTGCAGTGTTGATCCCACTGCTATTTATGGGCGATATCGTCGGGCGACTGTTCCGCGAATTTGCCATTACTCTGGCAGTCGCGATTTTGATCTCAGCCGTGGTGTCGCTGACCCTGACGCCGATGATGTGCGCACGGATGCTCAGCCAGGAGTCACTGCGTAAACAGAACCGCTTCTCCCGTGCCTCGGAGAAAATGTTCGACAGGATAATCGCCGCCTATGGTCGTGGACTGGCGAAAGTGCTGAATCATCCGTGGCTGACCTTAAGCGTGGCGCTCAGCACGCTGCTGCTTAGCGTGCTGCTGTGGGTGTTCATTCCGAAAGGTTTCTTCCCGGTGCAGGACAACGGCATTATTCAGGGCACTTTGCAGGCACCGCAATCCAGCTCCTTTGCCAATATGGCCCAGCGGCAACGCCAGGTCGCGGACGTGATTTTGCAGGATCCGGCAGTGCAAAGTTTGACCTCATTTGTTGGCGTTGATGGCACTAACCCGTCGCTGAACAGTGCACGTTTACAGATCAATCTCAAACCACTGGATGAACGAGATGACCGGGTGCAAAAAGTCATCGCCCGTCTGCAAACGGCGGTAGATAAAGTGCCGGGCGTCGATCTCTTCCTGCAACCAACGCAGGACCTGACTATTGATACTCAGGTCAGCCGCACCCAGTACGAGTTTACCTTGCAGGCCACGTCACTGGATGCGCTCAGTACCTGGGTGCCACAGTTGATGGAAAAACTCCAGCAGCTGCCACAGCTTTCTGATGTCTCCAGCGACTGGCAGGACAAAGGGCTGGTGGCGTATGTCAATGTTGATCGCGACAGCGCCAGCCGTCTGGGGATCAGCATGGCGGACGTCGATAACGCCCTTTACAACGCGTTTGGTCAGCGACTGATTTCCACTATTTATACTCAGGCCAACCAGTATCGCGTGGTGCTGGAGCACAACACCGAAAATACTCCTGGGCTTGCGGCGCTGGATACTATTCGCCTGACCAGCAGCGACGGCGGCGTGGTGCCGCTAAGCTCAATTGCCAAAATTGAGCAGCGTTTTGCGCCGCTCTCCATCAACCATCTGGATCAGTTCCCGGTAACGACCATCTCCTTTAACGTGCCGGATAACTATTCGCTGGGCGATGCGGTGCAGGCGATTATGGACACCGAAAAGACGCTGAATCTGCCGGTGGATATCACCACGCAGTTCCAGGGCAGCACCCTCGCCTTCCAGTCGGCGTTGGGCAGCACTGTCTGGCTGATTGTCGCGGCGGTGGTGGCGATGTATATCGTGCTCGGCATTCTGTACGAGAGCTTTATTCACCCGATCACCATTCTCTCGACGCTACCCACCGCAGGGGTCGGCGCACTGCTGGCGTTACTGATTGCCGGTAGCGAGCTGGATGTAATTGCCATTATCGGCATTATTTTGCTGATCGGTATCGTGAAGAAGAACGCCATCATGATGATCGACTTCGCGCTGGCTGCTGAGCGCGAGCAAGGCATGTCGCCGCGCGATGCTATTTACCAGGCCTGTCTGCTGCGTTTTCGCCCGATCCTGATGACCACTCTGGCGGCTCTGCTTGGCGCGCTGCCGCTGATGTTGAGTACCGGGGTCGGCGCGGAACTGCGTCGTCCGTTAGGTATCGGCATGGTCGGCGGTCTGATTGTCAGCCAGGTGCTGACGCTGTTTACCACGCCGGTGATTTATCTGCTGTTCGACCGCCTGGCATTGTGGACCAAAAGCCGCTTTGCCCGTCATGAAGAGGAGGCGTAAGTGAAGTTTTTTGCCCTCTTCATTTACCGCCCGGTGGCGACGATTTTACTGTCGGTCGCCATTACCCTGTGCGGCATACTGGGTTTCCGTATGCTGCCAGTCGCCCCGCTGCCACAGGTCGATTTTCCGGTGATCATGGTCAGCGCCTCGATGCCCGGTGCGTCACCAGAAACAATGGCGTCTTCCGTTGCCACGCCACTGGAGCGCTCACTTGGGCGCATTGCCGGAGTCAGCGAAATGACCTCCAGCAGTTCGCTCGGCAGCACGCGCATTATTTTGCAGTTTGATTTTGACCGGGATATCAACGGCGCAGCGCGCGATGTGCAGGCGGCGATCAACGCCGCGCAAAGTCTGCTACCCAGCGGGATGCCCAGCCGTCCGACCTATCGCAAAGCGAACCCATCGGATGCGCCAATTATGATCCTCACGCTGACATCCGATACTTATTCGCAGGGTGAACTGTACGATTTCGCCTCGACACAGCTGGCTCCGACGATTTCGCAAATCGACGGTGTCGGTGATGTCGATGTTGGCGGCAGCTCGCTGCCCGCCGTACGCGTCGGGCTGAATCCGCAGGCGCTGTTTAATCAGGGCGTCTCGCTGGACGACGTACGCACTGCCATCAGCAATGCCAACGTGCGTAAACCGCAGGGCGCACTGGAAGATGGCACCCACCGCTGGCAGATCCAGACCAATGACGAACTGAAAACTGCCGCTGAATATCAGCCGCTGATTATTCATTACAACAACGGCGGAGCGGTTCGTCTGGGCGATGTGGCGACGGTGACCGACTCTGTACAAGATGTACGTAACGCCGGGATGACCAACGCCAAACCGGCCATTTTGCTGATGATCCGCAAGCTGCCGGAAGCCAATATTATCCAGACGGTAGACAGCATCCGGGCAAAATTACCGGAGTTGCAGGAGACCATTCCGGCGGCGATTGATCTGCAAATTGCCCAGGATCGCTCCCCTACTATCCGCGCGTCGCTGGAAGAGGTTGAGCAGACGCTGATTATCTCGGTGGCGCTGGTGATTCTGGTGGTGTTTTTATTCCTGCGTTCGGGTCGCGCCACCATTATTCCCGCCGTTGCGGTGCCGGTTTCGCTGATTGGTACGTTTGCGGCGATGTACCTGTGTGGTTTCAGTCTCAATAATATTTCGTTAATGGCGCTCACCATCGCCACTGGCTTTGTGGTGGATGACGCCATCGTGGTGCTGGAAAACATTGCCCGTCATCTGGAAGCGGGGATGAAACCGTTGCAAGCCGCACTGCAAGGTACTCGCGAAGTCGGTTTTACGGTGCTGTCGATGAGTCTGTCACTGGTGGCGGTGTTCCTGCCGCTGCTGTTGATGGGCGGATTGCCGGGCCGACTGTTACGCGAATTTGCCGTGACGCTTTCTGTCGCCATTGGTATATCGTTGCTGGTTTCTCTGACATTAACGCCAATGATGTGTGGCTGGATGCTGAAAGCCAGCAAGCCGCGCGAGCAAAAGCGACTGCGTGGTTTTGGTCGCATGTTGGTAGCCCTGCAACAAGGCTACGGCAAGTCACTGAAATGGGTGCTCAATCATACCCGTCTGGTGGGCGTGGTGCTGCTTGGCACCATTGCGCTGAATATCTGGCTGTATATCTCGATCCCGAAAACCTTCTTCCCGGAGCAGGACACTGGCGTGTTGATGGGCGGGATTCAGGCGGATCAGAGTATTTCGTTTCAGGCGATGCGCGGTAAGTTGCAGGATTTCATGAAAATTATCCGTGACGATCCGGCAGTGGATAATGTCACCGGCTTTACAGGCGGTTCGCGAGTGAACAGCGGGATGATGTTTATCACCCTCAAGCCACGCGACGAACGCAGCGAAACGGCGCAGCAAATTATCGACCGTCTGCGCGTAAAACTGGCGAAAGAACCGGGGGCGAATCTGTTCCTGATGGCGGTACAGGATATTCGCGTTGGTGGGCGTCAGTCGAACGCCAGCTACCAGTACACGTTGTTATCCGACGACCTGGCGGCACTGCGAGAATGGGAGCCGAAAATCCGCAAAAAACTGGCGACGTTGCCGGAACTGGCGGACGTGAACTCCGATCAGCAGGATAACGGCGCGGAGATGAATCTGGTTTACGACCGCGACACCATGGCACGGCTGGGAATCGACGTACAAGCCGCCAACAGTCTGTTAAATAACGCCTTCGGTCAGCGGCAAATCTCGACCATTTACCAGCCGATGAACCAGTATAAAGTGGTGATGGAAGTGGATCCGCGCTATACCCAGGACATCAGTGCGCTGGAAAAAATGTTCGTTATCAATAACGAAGGCAAAGCGATCCCGCTGTCGTATTTCGCTAAATGGCAACCGGCGAATGCCCCACTATCGGTGAATCATCAGGGATTATCGGCGGCCTCGACCATTTCGTTTAACCTGCCGACCGGAAAATCGCTCTCGGACGCCAGTGCGGCGATCGATCGCGCAATGACCCAGCTTGGTGTGCCTTCGACGGTGCGCGGCAGTTTTGCCGGCACGGCGCAGGTGTTCCAGGAGACGATGAACTCGCAGGTGATCCTGATTATCGCCGCCATCGCCACGGTGTATATCGTGCTGGGTATCCTTTACGAGAGTTACGTACATCCGCTGACGATTCTCTCCACCCTGCCCTCGGCGGGCGTTGGAGCGCTGTTGGCGCTGGAGCTGTTCAATGCCCCGTTCAGCCTAATCGCCCTGATAGGGATCATGCTATTAATCGGCATCGTGAAGAAAAACGCCATTATGATGGTCGATTTTGCGCTTGAAGCCCAACGGCACGGTAACCTGACGCCGCAGGAAGCTATTTTCCAGGCCTGTCTGCTGCGTTTTCGCCCGATTATGATGACTACCCTGGCGGCGCTGTTTGGTGCGCTGCCGCTGGTATTGTCGGGCGGCGACGGCTCGGAGCTGCGGCAACCCCTGGGGATCACCATTGTCGGCGGACTGGTAATGAGCCAGCTCCTTACGCTGTATACCACGCCGGTGGTGTATCTCTTTTTCGACCGTCTGCGGCTGCGTTTTTCGCGTAAACCTAAACAAACGGTAACCGAGTAAATGACAGATCTTCCCGACAGCACCCGTTGGCAATTGTGGATTGTGGCTTTCGGCTTCTTTATGCAGTCGCTGGACACCACCATCGTAAACACCGCCCTTCCCTCAATGGCGCAAAGCCTCGGGGAAAGTCCGTTGCATATGCACATGGTCATTGTCTCTTATGTGCTGACCGTGGCGGTGATGCTGCCTGCCAGCGGCTGGCTGGCGGACAAAGTCGGCGTGCGCAATATTTTCTTTACCGCCATCGTGCTGTTTACTCTCGGTTCACTGTTTTGCGCGCTTTCCGGCACGCTGAACGAACTGTTGCTGGCACGCGCGTTACAGGGCGTTGGCGGCGCGATGATGGTGCCGGTCGGCAGATTGACGGTGATGAAAATCGTACCGCGCGAGCAATATATGGCGGCGATGACCTTTGTCACGTTACCCGGTCAGGTCGGTCCGCTGCTCGGTCCGGCGCTCGGCGGTCTGCTGGTGGAGTACGCATCGTGGCACTGGATCTTTTTGATCAACATTCCGGTGGGGATTATCGGTGCGATCGCCACATTGCTGTTAATGCCGAACTACACCATGCAGACGCGGCGCTTTGATCTCTCCGGATTTTTATTGCTGGCGGTTGGCATGGCGGTATTAACCCTGGCGCTGGACGGCAGTAAAGGTACAGGTTTATCGCCGCTGACGATTGCAGGCCTGGTCGCAGTTGGCGTGGTGGCACTGGTGCTTTATCTGCTGCACGCCAGAAATAACAACCGTGCCCTGTTCAGTCTGAAACTGTTCCGTACTCGTACCTTTTCGCTGGGCCTGGCGGGGAGCTTTGCCGGACGTATTGGCAGTGGCATGTTGCCCTTTATGACACCGGTTTTCCTGCAAATTGGCCTCGGTTTCTCGCCGTTTCATGCCGGACTGATGATGATCCCGATGGTGCTTGGCAGCATGGGAATGAAGCGAATTGTGGTACAGGTGGTGAATCGCTTTGGTTATCGTCGGGTACTGGTAGCGACCACGCTGGGTCTGTCGCTGGTCACCCTGTTGTTTATGACTACCGCCCTGCTGGGCTGGTACTACGTTTTGCCGTTCGTCCTGTTTTTACAAGGGATGGTCAACTCGACGCGTTTCTCCTCCATGAACACCCTGACGCTGAAAGATCTCCCGGACAATCTGGCGAGCAGCGGCAACAGCCTGCTGTCGATGATTATGCAATTGTCGATGAGTATCGGCGTCACTATCGCCGGGCTGTTGCTGGGACTTTTTGGTTCACAGCATGTCAGCGTCGACAGCGGCACCACACAAACCGTCTTTATGTACACCTGGCTTAGCATGGCGTTGATCATCGCCCTTCCGGCGTTCATCTTTGCCAGAGTGCCGAACGATACGCATCAAAATGTAGCTATTTCGCGGCGAAAAAGGAGCGCGCAATGAAGTTCTGGCGACCCGGTATTACCGGCAAACTGTTTCTGGCGATTTTCGCCACCTGCATTGTCTTGCTGATCAGTATGCACTGGGCGGTGCGTATCAGTTTTGAGCGTGGCTTTATTGATTACATCAAGCATGGTAATGAACAGCGATTACAACTGTTAAGTGATGCGCTTGGCGAGCAGTATGCGCAGCATGGCAACTGGCGCTTCCTGCGCAACAATGATCGCTTTGTCTTTCAGATCCTGCGTTCATTTGAACACGATAATTCGGAAGATAAACCCGGCCCGGGTATGCCACCGCACGGCTGGCGTACCCAGTTCTGGGTGGTTGATCAAAACAACAAAGTGCTGGTTGGTCCGCGAGCGCCGATTCCACCTGACGGTACACGGCGACCCATTCTGGTCAACGGTGCGGAAGTTGGCGCGGTGATCGCCTCCCCCGTTGAGCGGTTAACGCGCAATACTGATATCAATTTCGATAAACAACAGCGGCAAACCAGCTGGTTGATTGTCGCCCTGGCAACGTTACTCGCGGCACTTGCCACTTTTCTGCTGGCGCGCGGTTTACTGGCACCGGTAAAACGACTTGTCGATGGCACGCACAAACTGGCGGCGGGCGATTTCACTACCCGCGTAACGCCCACCAGTGAAGATGAACTGGGCAAACTGGCGCAAGACTTCAACCAGCTTGCCAGCACACTGGAGAAAAACCAGCAAATGCGGCGCGATTTTATGGCCGATATTTCTCACGAACTGCGTACGCCATTAGCGGTGCTGCGCGGTGAACTGGAAGCCATTCAGGATGGCGTGCGTAAATTCACGCCGGAGACGGTGGCGTCTTTACAGGCGGAGGTCGGTACACTGACCAAACTGGTTGACGATCTCCATCAGTTGTCGATGTCTGATGAAGGCGCTCTCGCCTATCAAAAAGCACCGGTAGATTTGATCCCACTGCTGGAAGTGGCGGGCGGCGCATTTCGCGAACGATTCGCCAGTCGTGGCCTGAAACTGCAATTTTCCCTGCCAGACAGTATTACCGTATTTGGCGATCGCGACCGTTTAATGCAGTTATTCAATAACTTACTGGAAAACAGCCTGCGCTACACTGACAGCGGCGGCAGCCTGCAAATCTCTGCCGGGCAGCGCGACAAAACGGTGCGCCTGACCTTTGCCGACAGTGCGCCAGGTGTCAGTGACGATCAGCTACAAAAATTGTTTGAACGTTTTTATCGCACCGAAGGTTCCCGCAACCGTGCCAGCGGCGGTTCCGGGCTGGGGCTGGCGATTTGCCTGAACATTGTTGAAGCACATAATGGTCGCATTATTGCTGCCCATTCGCCTTTTGGCGGGGTAAGCATTACAGTAGAGTTACCGCTGGAACGGGATTTACAGAGAGAAGTATGACCGAGTTACCAATCGACGAAAACACACCGCGTATTTTGATCGTGGAAGATGAACCGAAGCTGGGGCAGTTGCTCATTGATTATCTGCGTGCTGCGAGCTATGCGCCGACGCTTATCAGCCACGGCGATCAGGTACTGCCGTATGTGCGCCAGACACCACCGGATCTGATCCTGTTAGATCTGATGCTCCCTGGCACCGATGGCCTGACGCTGTGCCGGGAAATTCGTCGTTTTTCTGACATTCCGATCGTGATGGTGACGGCAAAAATCGAAGAGATCGATCGCCTGCTGGGGCTGGAGATTGGCGCAGATGATTATATCTGTAAGCCGTACAGCCCACGGGAAGTGGTAGCGCGCGTCAAAACCATTTTGCGCCGTTGCAAACCGCAGCGCGAGTTGCAGCAACAGGATGCTGAAAGCCCGTTGATTATCGACGAAGGTCGTTTTCAGGCTTCATGGCGCGGTAAAATGCTTGACCTGACGCCTGCGGAATTTCGTCTGCTGAAAACGCTCTCTCACGAACCAGGAAAAGTGTTCTCCCGCGAGCAATTGCTCAATCATCTTTATGACGACTACCGCGTAGTAACCGACCGCACCATCGACAGCCACATTAAAAACCTGCGCCGCAAGCTGGAATCTCTCGACGCCGAACAGTCATTTATCCGCGCCGTTTATGGCGTCGGTTACCGCTGGGAAGCCGACGCCTGCCGCATCGTTTAGTTTTAGCGACATTATTTTGTTAGCCGGAGATGGCGTTCAGACCAGATCCGGCAACATTATCCCACGCATGGTCAGCAAACTGACATTATCTCTCCGCCCTGGCAGGCATCAGAAAATCGCTCATACTTTAATCGGTAAACAGCACCTTTAGATGCTGTTTTCGATACACAATTTCAATCAAGGAGTCATTATGGCTGGTTGGTTTGAACTCAGTAAGAGCAGTGATAATCAGTTCCGGTTTGTGCTAAAAGCGGGCAATGGTGAGACTATCCTCACCAGCGAGCTTTATACCTCAAAAGCCTCTGCGGAAAAGGGCATCGCGTCGGTGCGTAGCAACAGCCCGCAAGAAGAACGCTATGAGAAAAAAACGGCAAGTAACGGCAAATTCTATTTCAATCTGAAAGCCGCTAATCATCAAATTATCGGCTCCAGCCAGATGTACGCCACCGCGCAATCTCGTGAAACCGGAATTGCCTCCGTTAAAGCCAATGGCACAAGCCAGACGGTGAAAGACAATACGTAATTACGATGCCGGGCGTGGGTTGTTGGCGTCCGGCGCTTTACCAGATCCCCCCACAGCGCTACAATGCCCGCCCTTAAAGTGGGGGCACTCCCCTAACCGCTTCATCAGGTGAAGCGGATCTGACCTGTCATCAGAACGAGAGAATTATGTTTAAACCGGAACTCCTTTCCCCGGCGGGAACGCTGAAAAATATGCGTTACGCTTTCGCTTATGGCGCAGATGCTGTTTATGCGGGCCAGCCGCGTTACTCCCTGCGTGTGCGCAACAACGAATTCAACCACGAAAATCTTCAGCTCGGCATCAATGAAGCCCACGCGCTGGGGAAAAAGTTTTATGTCGTGGTCAACATTGCACCGCACAACGCCAAGCTGAAAACCTTTATCCGTGACCTGAAACCGGTGGTGGAAATGGGGCCGGATGCGCTGATTATGTCCGATCCAGGGCTGATTATGCTGGTGCGTGAGCACTTCCCTGAAATGCCGATCCACCTCTCGGTGCAGGCTAACGCCGTAAACTGGGCGACGGTGAAATTCTGGCAGCAAATGGGCCTGACCCGCGTGATCCTCTCTCGCGAGCTGTCGCTGGAAGAGATTGAAGAGATCCGCAATCAGGTGCCGGATATGGAGATCGAGATCTTCGTTCACGGCGCACTGTGCATGGCCTACTCCGGTCGCTGCCTGCTCTCTGGCTATATCAACAAGCGCGATCCGAACCAGGGTACTTGCACCAACGCCTGCCGCTGGGAGTACAACGTCCAGGAAGGGAAAGAAGATGACGTTGGCAACATCGTACACAAGTACGAGCCGATTCCGGTGCAAAATGTTGAGCCGACGCTGGGTATCGGCGCGCCAACCGACAAAGTGTTTATGATCGAAGAAGCCCAGCGTCCGGGCGAGTATATGACCGCGTTTGAAGATGAGCACGGCACTTACATCATGAACTCGAAAGATCTGCGCGCCATCGCCCATGTAGAACGCCTGACCAAAATGGGCGTGCATTCGCTGAAAATCGAAGGCCGTACTAAATCTTTCTACTATTGCGCACGCACCGCACAGGTTTACCGTAAAGCTATCGATGACGCCGCTGCGGGCAAACCGTTCGATACCAGCCTGCTGGAAACTCTGGAAGGTCTGGCGCATCGTGGCTATACCGAAGGTTTCCTGCGTCGTCATACTCACGACGATTATCAGAACTACGAATACGGTTATTCAGTTTCTGACCGCCAGCAGTTTGTTGGTGAGTTTACCGGTGAGCGCAAGGGGGACCTCGCGGCGGTAGCGGTGAAAAATAAATTCTCCGTTGGCGACAGCCTTGAGCTGATGACGCCGCAAGGCAACATTAACTTTACCCTTGAGCACATGGAAAACGCCAAAGGTGAAGCGATGCCGGTCGCACCAGGCGATGGTTATACTGTGTGGCTCCCGGTCCCGCAGGATCTTGAGCTCAATTACGCTCTGCTGATGCGTAATTTCTCCGGGGAAACCACGCGTAACCCACACGGTAAGTGATTAATTTCGATTATTTTTCCCGGATGGAAAATTCTTAGAAACCGATCACATACAGCTGCATTTATTAAGGTTATCATCCGTTTCGCTGAAAAACATAACCCATAAAATGCTAGCTGTACCAGGAACCACCTCCTTAGCCTGTGTAATCTCCCTTACACGGGCTTATTTTTTATGCATAAGCCCTATCCCTGGTCACCGTCTTCCATTGACCACATCGATAGAATCTCCCTTCATAGCACGATGCCTTTCACGTAACGGCATCGTGCTCGCACAGGTTCCGGCTAAGCACAACCAGAACGCACATATTTGACGCTTACCAAAAAATATTCTCACTCTCCACATTTGAATGTCAGACGAGCGACACCATGTAATCCTGCACCTTCTGTCTTCAGCTCAACTATTTGCATTTTTTTGCCCTGAGTAACACAGAAATGGGCTGCATCATTTTTTACTATATTTTCTGCACCAGATATTCTACCCCTGGCTAAAGAAGCTTCGGCTTCGGTGTAGTATTGGTTATCGAGTTTACGCTGAATATTACTTTTATATGCAAGGCCAAATTTACCGATACTTGTCTCATCATTATGCACAGCACAACCAGACATAAGAAAAACACTAATTAATGATATAGCAGCTATTTTATTCACCTCACCTTCCCCCATTAAATACCAACGACACTCTCTAGTGTTTAAGTATAATAATGGCCGATCATTATAATTGAATAGGATTATAATAAATGTTTTGTACAACATTTCCTACATAAGTAGGAATTACAGACTCAGAGGCCCTTCCGGGTAACCCTATGGGAGCTTTAATATATTTGGAATAGTATATTGAAGATGCCACTGTTTAGTTGAATATTAGATATTTGCTCTTTTTTCAAATTTACCGGTGGCTACCGTTAACATTCACTGCCCCCATTGCAAGCTCCTGGTGGTAACAACTGAATTACCCATGCTTGAACTGACTTTTTATCCTCCGACTTTCATCCTGTTCTGACTCCACCTTTTGTTTTCTGCTCTACACTATCTACAGACCAATCATAAAGGCACATACGATCATGGCAGAATTTCCCGCCAGCTTACTGATTCTTAATGGCAAAAGTACTGACAATCTACCCTTGCGCGAAGCAATTATGCTGTTGCGTGAGGAAGGAATGACGATCCATGTGCGGGTCACCTGGGAGAAAGGTGATGCCGCACGATTTGTAGAGGAGGCCCGGAAGTTGGGCGTCGCAACGGTGATTGCTGGAGGTGGCGATGGCACCATTAATGAAGTTTCTACGGCGTTGATTCAGTGTGAGGGGGATGACATACCCGCGCTGGGAATTTTACCATTAGGAACCGCCAATGATTTTGCCACCAGCGTAGGGATTCCTGAGGCACTGGATAAGGCGCTGAAACTGGCAATTGCCGGTGACGCCATTGCGATAGATATGGCGCAGGTCAACAAACAAACCTGTTTTATTAATATGGCGACAGGCGGATTTGGGACGCGTATTACCACAGAAACGCCGGAAAAATTAAAAGCCGCGCTGGGTAGCGTCTCTTACATCATTCATGGCTTAATGCGTATGGATACTCTGCAACCGGACCGTTGTGAAATCCGCGGTGAAAACTTTCACTGGCAAGGTGACGCCCTGGTCATTGGTATTGGTAACGGGCGTCAGGCCGGTGGCGGTCAGCAATTGTGTCCGAACGCGTTAATTAACGATGGCTTGCTGCAACTGCGCATTTTTACCGGCGATGAAATACTTCCGGCTCTCGTATCAACCTTAAAATCTGACGAAGATAACCCGAATATTATCGAAGGCGCTTCGTCGTGGTTTGATATTCAGGCACCACACGACATCACCTTTAATCTTGATGGCGAACCGTTGAGTGGGCAAAATTTTCATATTGAAATACTTCCGGCAGCGTTGCGTTGCCGTCTGCCACCAGATTGCCCGCTTTTACGTTAAATAAAAGCAAGCGCAGAAGCAGGATTAGCAGACCGGCATCATCCCTGGGATCTTCTGCGCTCACCCTTTTTTGTTACGCAGCTACGGCTAACGCTGCCAGTAATTCATTCATCGATAAATATCTTGCACTCGCCGCATTAAAGCAGGTTTGTTGGGCATCTTCTGATACCACAATGGTGTTTATTCCTGCCGCCTGTGCTGCCTGAAAACCACTCACGCTGTCCTCTATAACCAAACAATCTGCAGCAGACAGTTGCAATTCTCGCAGTGCAGAAAGATAAACTGCCGGATGGGGTTTCCCATGCTTTTCGTCATCAGCACTACAAATCACCGAAAAATAATGCTGAATATTGAGTTTTGTCAGTACAGCATCGATCACCTGGTAAGATGAAGAGGTTGCCAGCGCCAGTTGATAGCCACTCCGGCGCAAAAAAAATAACACGTCCTGAACGCCTGGCATCGCTTCGCCCGTCCCGGCAATCAACGTAGTGATCAGGCGGCGAATCTCACTTTCCAACAGTGCGGGTTCAATGTGTAAATGACAATATTCACACCAGGTTTGGGCAATCTCATCCAGCCTTTTACCTTTAGTCAGTCTTATACACTCTTCGTCACTGACACATGCGCCCCACCTTGCCAGTGCTCCCTTTTGTGCCTCACGCCATAACCCTTCCGAATCAATGATGACGCCGTCCATATCAAAAATGACTGCTTTACAATTAAACATTGTTCCTCGCAATAAAGCCTGGCACCACACCAGGCTTGTCGTCATCAGGAAATGGTGGCGGTCTTCCCTTCACACACTTGCTGATTTGAGAATCCCGGTTGTTCGACGCGAATAAACGGGCAAATAATAAACGCTATCACATACAGGGTGGTGTAAGCGATAACCACACCAATAGTACTGAAATAAGGCAGAAGTACCACGGCGATTGCCGGAGCAAGGAAGTTGGACAACCCGGCTGAAAGGTTATAAACCGAAATAGCTGCTCCTTTATGTTTCGGTTCCAGTGCCGGGAAAACGGCTGCCATCGGTACGAATGCAGCAACAAAGATCCCCAGTGCCACCGCAGGTATCAGCGCCATAGCAAAGTTATGACCGAAATGTTGCGGCATGTAGTAGAACGCCAGGCTTGAAAGCGCCATTCCCACGCAACCAAACCAGCGAACAACTTTCATCCAGCCCATTTTCTCTGCCAGCACGCCCCAGAATACGTTAGAGAAGATGGTGGTAAAGAAGAAGACTGCCCAGACCTGCAACCACTCAGAGGTGGTAAAGCCCAGCTCATCAACAAACATCATCGGCATAATTACGGCGAATCCGAATAAAGATAAGGTGTTGATAATGCGAACAATACTGGAAAGCAAAATATTGCGGTTGGTATAAAGCAAAGTCACCGCACGGCCCAGTTCGCTAAACTTCTCTTTTGTGGTTAGGTTTTGCATATGGCGTGGTGTTTCTACTTTGCGCATAGAAATTAACGCAACAGCGCCACCAACCCCACAGAAGGCCAGCGCCAGCCATAATGTTCCCATTTCGCCAATAAGCGGAATGGTAAAACTGGGGATGTAGCTGCCGAATACGCCGATACCAATAGAGTAAACTGCCCAGAACCAGCCCAGAGCAGCACTGGTGCTGTCACTGCGTACGTTATGGACAATCGCCACAATAAAGGCGTAGAGGAACAGCGGATAGGCTAGGCCACGAATACCATAAAACAGCAGGATTAACCCATAGTTCGCCTGCCCCAGACCAAAGACCAGAAACAGCACGTGAAATACGCACCACAGCACAAAGCCGATAAACATGGTTTTTTGTGGCGTAATAATTTCGGCAACTACGCCGGAAACCCAGGCGGAAAGCGCTGCCGCCAGGCCATAGAGCGTAAAGGCAAAGGAGGCTTCTGCAGGCGTGAAACCCAGTGCTTTAATGTAATGCGACAGGAATGCCAGTTCAAAACCGTCTCCGGTCATAAAGATGGCAATGGCAATATATCCCCACACCAGATTTAAGGGTAATCCCAGCCATTGTTTATTTGTTAACGACATAGTGACCTCGTTTGTAGGATACAAAACGCCGCTCCGGTGCAAACACCGGAGGGCATTTGTGACAGATGTTATTGATTGCGATAGTTCAGGTCGTTGTGATACAGCGCAGTAAACTGCTGATATCGTTGCATCAGCGCATTATGACGTTCAGGATCGCTGCGCCAGGTTTTGAAGATTTCAGGTTTTTCACACACTGCCGCCAGTGGTTTTCCCGCAGCAAGACAGGCCAGACGCGCGGCTCCCAGCGCCCCACCCGTTTCACCGCCTTTATGCGTCACCACTGGCATATCGAGAATATCGGCCAGTAACTGCGCCCAGAATGGACTTCTCGCCCCCCCACCTACCAGCGAGCATTGCTCAATTGCCGTACCGCTTTCTTGCAGGACTCGCAGCCCATCGGCAATACCAAAGCTGACGCCTTCCAGCACTGCATATCCCATTAGCGCACGCTGACTGGAGTGTGTCAGCGCCCAGAACAATCCCCGGGCATGAGGATCGTTATGTGGCGTACGTTCACCAGAAAGATACGGGAGGAACATCGGTGCACTGGCTTTGTCTGCATCAGAAAGTTGGGCAATCTCTTCCAGTAACTCTGTTTCCGTTACCCCCACCAGACGGCAGAACCATTGCAGACAACTGGCGGCACTGAGCATTACACTCATCTGGTGCCATAAATTCGGTAGTACGTGACAGAAAGCATGGACTGCTGATTGCGGCGCAGGACGATAGGCATCTGTCACTACAAACAACACCCCGGAAGTTCCCAAAGAAATAAACGCATCTCCGGGAGAAACGGCCCCCACACCAATTGCGCTCACGGCGTTATCGCCACCGCCACCAGCAACTACAACCGAAGATGTCAGCCCCCAACGGCTGGCAACTTCAGGGGAAAGAGTGGCAGAAACGTCACAACCTTCCACCAGTTCCGGCATATTCGCCCGTGTCAGGCCACATTTTTCCAGCAACGAATCTGACCAGTCGCGTTTTTCCACGTCGAGCCACAACGTGCCAGCAGAATCCGACATATCGGAAATCTTTTGGCCGGTCATTTTGAAACGCAAATAGTCTTTCGGCAGTAAAACGGTGGAAATGCGCGCAAAGTGCTGCGGCTCATGGCGCCGTACCCATAGCAATTTGGGGGCGGTAAATCCAGGCATCGCCAGGTTTCCCGCTACCTGATGCAACTCTGGTGCGATCTCTTCCAGCTCCGCACACTCCTGCGCACTGCGGGTGTCGTTCCATAAAATCGCCGGACGAATCGCCTCTCCTTTTTCATCCAACAGGACGGCACCATGCATTTGACCAGAAAGGCCAATGGCTTTGATCGCCTGCCAGTGGTGACCGCATTTTTCCCGCAGGGTCGACATTAAATATTCCGTCGCTTCCCACCAGGCTTGCGGCGATTGTTCTGACCAGTGTGGATGGGGCCGCTGAATGGTCAGCGGCGCACTATGGGTGGCAACAATTTCATTGTTTTCATCAATGACCAGCGCCTTAACTTCCGATGTGCCCAGATCGATACCCAGATACATAACCGCCTCCTGGTTAGTTAATTAACGCGTAGACGTCAGCGATTTTTTCGCGCAACAACGCGGCAAAATCTTCACGTTCGGTTAAATCGCCAAACAGCGCTTTATCACTGGCATAAACAGCGACGGGATCGGCAGACTGGAACATTGCATGGACAGCTGGTGCATCAAGGATGCCATCCTGATATTCATAGGGCAGTTTGCCGTGATGCCATTGCTCCATGAATACGTAAAACAGTGCAGGTAACATGGCGGTGGCATTCGGGCGAACGCCTCGCTGGTAGCACTCTCGCAGTGTGGGGGCAATCATCGCCGGAATTTTCGAGAAACCATCCGCAGCGACGCGTTGGTTGGTGTCCTGAATATGTGGATTGGTAAAACGCTTGAGTACAACATCACGGTAGGTTGGCAAATCGATACCGTTATCGCCCAAGCAAGGAATGACATCTTCCGTCACGTAGCGGTCGGCAATCTGATAGATAAAATCGGTCATTGTGCTTTCGTGGATATATTTTTGACCGATTAACGTACCTGCCCAGGCGATGCAACTGTGTGAAGAGTTAAGAATGCGAATCTTCGCCTCTTCATAGGGGATTACCGACGCCACCAGTTCGACACCGACCTTCTCCAGTGCCGGACGGACATCACGGAAATTATCTTCCACGACCCACTGGATAAAGGTTTCGCCCATTACCGGCGCTTTATCGGCAATACCCGTTTGAGCCTTGATCCGTGCCGGAAGTTCTGCTGCCGGACGAGGCGTAATGCGGTCAACCATGGTATTCGGGCAAGTGGTATTTGTACTCAGCCAGTCGATGACATCCTGTTTGCCAGTTAGCTGGAGAAACTCAACCAGGCCATCATGGAAACGTTCACCATTATGGCGCACGTTATCGCAATTCAGCAGGGTTAGTGGTCCGGCGTTATTTGCCATACGTGCTTCGAGGATACGGGTAATAACACCGTAAATTGTTTTGCATCCCCCTTTAAGATCTGCCGCTAAATCAGGATTGTTAACTTCCAGTTTGTGACTGGTATTCAGGTAGTACCCGCCTTCGGTGACGGTGAAAGCAATCACTTTTGTCTTCGGATCTGCCCCTTCAGCAATCAGCGGTTGTAAATCTGCCTGCCACGGTATCAACTTCTGAATTGAGGTGATCTCTTCATATTCGCTTACCCCTTCCGGGCTGACGGTTTCCAGCACATAGCGACCTTTCTGTGCACTGAGTGCCTGTACGACATGTTCAGCATCATTACGAATATTGCCCGCAGCAATGCTCCAGCGTTTATCGCCCATCACCTGCAAACGGTGTAGATACCACGCCTGATGTGCGCGATGAAAAGAACCTAACCCGATGTGCAGCCATGTAAATTGTTCGTTCATTGTTTCGTTCTCCATTGACGTTATGGCTGAACTGTAATCGAACATTTGAGTTAATTAAGAGCGTTAGATCACAAAAGAACAATTGACCAAAAAAATTACAAATGACCAAATCAAAGCAATAAACTTGCCTCGCGGTAAAGCTATGGCCAAAATGACGCTAATCAGTTGCGGGATTTTCACGATTCCGCACGCCACTTTTGAGGTAGGGAAACGTGAACAAAGAAGATGACATCAGGCTCGATCAAAAAGTACGGGCGGCATGGATGTACTACATTGCCGGACTTAATCAGAGTGAAATCGCAAGTCAGTTAGGTACTTCACGGCCAGTGGTTCAACGCCTGATAGCAGCAGCGAAAGACGAAGGGATTGTGTCGATTGGATTGCATCATCCGGTTGCCAACTGTCTCGATTATGCCCAACTGTTAAAGGAAAAGTACCAATTAACCGACTGCAATATTATGCCGGTTTACAGTATTGAAAGTACGCTCGACAGCGTGACATTTGGCTGTTATCAACTGATGGCGCGTTACTTACAGGGTGACAAACCGACCATCGTTGGTATTGGTTCTGGCTTAACGTTGAAGAAAACCATTAAACGTATCGATTTTGATAGTCAGAATACCCGCTGTGTGGCGCTGATTAGCGCCATGAATGAACACGGGCAATGTAACTATTACGACGACGTACCGCTGCTTTTGGCGAGAAAAATTCAGGGAAAATATTACCAGTGGCCAGCTCCACGCTATGCTCAGTCCCGCGAAGAGTACCAAATGTGGTCAACCAATCGATTGTTCCGCAACGTCTCTACCGTAGCGCGTGACTCTGATGTTATTTTCGTGGGTATTGGTGCTTTAGGTCGTCAAAGCCCTATTTTCAAAGATGGCTTTATTGATGAGCAGCAACTGGAAGAGTTAACAGCACGCGGAGGCGTTGGTGAAATCCTCGGACGCTTTATTGATGCTGAAGGCAATGTTGTGGAAAGCCAGATCAACCAGATGATCACCAGCCATGATATCCGCGAAAGCAACTGCCCACGTATCGCAGCTGCCTGTGGTGAGGATAAACGTCCGGCGATCCTCGCAGCATTAAAAGGTGGGTGGATCAACGGTCTGGTCACCGATGAACACACCGCACGCTGGTTGCTGACACGTTAATCTCAGCTGACAACATTCAGGCTCGGAATGAGTTGTGGCGGTATCTCAATGCGACGCAGGGTGGTATCGCCAGAATCCACAATTTCAAACACTTTTTCGAGCATGGCGGGTACATCCTGACGAACCATATCGATATCGTGCCCGAGCAGAGAAACAAAAGGATCCCAGTCAAAACACCCCATTGGCGGTTGATTGGCTCCCGTCTGCCCGGTTTGCGCCAGCCAGCGAACCACCCCTTCAAGAGAGATTGTCGAGTTGACGAATAACCCGTGAAGCGATACTGCAGAGCTTTGGAAGACCTCTTTCAGTAATCCCTCTACGCGAGCAGAAGAGTAGCCGGTAACCAGTTTATGTTCATCCGGTACGGTTATCCCCAAAGCCTGATGGGCATCGACAAAACCACATAAACGTTCAGCAGTATTGTTATCGCTTATACGTCCACCGACAAAAGTCAAAGGTGCCAGCTTGCCATAGCGTTTCTGGCTGTTGGCTAAAATTCTTTCCGTCAATAATTTCGCCCCCATATAGTTATCAGAAATGATCGACGGCGCCAGTGTTCCCGGCAGATCCAGATTCAGTGTCGGTACGCCCGCTTGCTGGCACATTTGGGCTATTTTATCCGGTTGAGTCGCTCCGGTAGCAATGACCCAATCCACCTGCCAGGAGAGCATGGCGCGAGCAGCCTCAATTTCCAGTTCTGGCTGTCGCCGCGTACAGGTGATGATTGGCAGTAATCCTCTGGCACGCGCCATCTCTTCAAATTTTTCGGCAATCGATCCAAAGTATCGGTTGTCATATTTCGGCACAATCATGCCAATAACGTTGGATTTTTTACTGCGCAGTAAACTTGCCTGCCGATTAATGGCATATCCCTGCTCTTCCGCAATACGGGTGACCTTCTCAGCCAGCTTTGCGCTGATGCGTCGCTTTTTCCAGTTGCCATTCAAAATAGCGCTTACCGCACTGGCAGAAACGCCGGTTAATTCTGCCAGGTCGTAAATGGTCGTTTTCTTCGTTTTCTCAACGCGTGTCACAAATTTGCCTCTTCATTTTGAATGTCTCTTGCTGAGAATTTAAGCAAGTGCTAGATCTGCTTCATCGATTGAGCAGTTTGCTTCACACGGCAGCTAAATTCCCGTTCAGTGCGTGCAAGCAAACAGAGACTATAAATTCGCCCTGGTAAAAGGATTATATGATGAATCACTCTGTGCCCTCTATGAATACTCCCCTTAATGGCAAAGTTGCAGCTATCACTGGCGCTGCGTCAGGTATTGGCCTGCAATGTGCAAAAACGCTGCTCGATGCAGGAGCAAAGGTAGTATTGATTGACCGGGAAGGCGACAAACTGCACAAGATTGTCGCTGAGTTAGGCGAAAACGCGTACGCGCTGCAACTCGATCTCTTCAATAATCAGCAAGTCGATAACATGCTGGCGGACATTATCGAACTGGCGGGTGGGCTGGATATTTTTCATGCCAATGCAGGCGCTTATATTGGCGGCCCAGTGGCTGAAGGTGATCCAGATGTCTGGGATCGTGTGTTAAATCTGAATATAAATGCGGCGTTTCGCTGTGTCCGTGCAGTCCTGCCGCATATGATTGCGCAGAGGTCGGGCGATATAATTTTTACCAGTTCCATCGCGGGCGTCGTTCCGGTTATCTGGGAACCGATCTACACCGCGTCCAAATTTGCCGTTCAGGCATTCGTACACACTACCCGCCGCCAGGTTTCTCAATATGGCGTGCGTGTGGGTGCGGTGCTGCCAGGACCAGTAGTCACTGCCCTGCTTGATGACTGGCCAAAAGCCAAAATGGAAGAAGCCCTGGCAAATGGTAGCCTGATGCAACCGATTGAAGTGGCGGAATCAGTATTGTTTATGGTGACCCGCTCGAAAAATGTCACCGTGCGAGATTTAGTGATCCTGCCTGGCAGTGTCGATCTGTAAGGGCGCAATCATGACAATAACCAAAACCGTTATTGGTGTTGATGTGGGATCAGGCAGTGTCCGCGCCGGGATTTTTGATCTCAACGGATCTCTGCTATCCCATGCCACAGAAAAAATCACGACTACGCGGCGCAGCGGAAGCCGCGTGGAACAGTCCAGCCAGGAGATCTGGCAGGCGGTCTGTTCATGTATTCGTAATGCGCTCACTCTGGCAGACGTTTGTGCACAAAGTGTGGCAGGCATCGGTTTTGATGCCACCTGTTCTCTGGTGGTACTGGATAAAAACGGTGATCCATTGCCTGTCAGCCCGGAAGGAGATGCAAAGCAAAATATCATTGTGTGGATGGATCACCGCGCCACCGAACAAGCAGAGCGAATCAATGCCACTCACCATCCGGTGCTGAACTACGTCGGTGGTAAAATTTCGCCTGAAATGGAAACACCGAAAATTCTCTGGCTGAAAGAAAATATGCCAGAGATCTACGAACGTGCCGGACAATTTTTCGATCTGGCCGATTTTCTGACCTGGCGGGCTACCGGTGATTTAGCGCGTTCAGTATGCACTGTTACCTGTAAATGGACGTGGCTGGCACATGAAAATCGCTGGGATCCAGATTATTTCCGCACCATTGGCCTTGCAGAGTTAGCGGATGAAGATTTTATTCGCATTGGTCATCATATTGTTTCTCCCGGAACACCTTGTGGAAATGGTTTAACAGCACAAGCCGCGGCAGAGATGGGATTACTCCCCGGCACACCTGTCGCTGTAGGGTTAATTGATGCTCACGCTGGTGGCATCGGTACGGTTGGCGTAGAAGGTGGAGCGCTGAACAATCTCGCGTATGTTTTCGGCACTTCTTCATGCACCATGGCATCTACCACTTCTCCCTCGTTTGTACCGGGTGTCTGGGGGCCGTATTACAGTGCGATGGTTCCAGGTCTGTGGTTAGTTGAAGGCGGGCAAAGTGCTGCGGGAGCAGCTATTGACCAGCTACTTGATTTCCATCCGGCTGTTGAAGAAGCTCGCGAAATGGCACAACGTGTGAATCAGCCCCTCCCCGTCTGGCTTGCTGATCGAATCCTCGAAAAAACGGCGCAACCATCAGATGCTGTCGCCCTGGCGAAAGGGCTACACGTGGTGCCGGAATTTCTCGGAAATCGCGCCCCCTTCGCAGATCCTCATGCCAGAGCGGTAATTTGTGGCCTGGGTATGGAGCGAGATCTGGATAATTTACTCGCCTTGTATATCGCTGGATTATGCGGAATTGGTTATGGTCTGCGCCAAATTCTCGACGCTCAAACAGCGCAGGGAGTAGTGAGTAAAAATATCGTTATTAGCGGCGGTGCCGGGCAGCATCCACTGGTACGACAAATTCTGGCAGATACCTGCGGTATTCCGGTCATTACCACGCAATGCTGCGAACCGGTTTTATTAGGCTCGGCCATTCTTGGTGCTGTCGCCGGAAATATTGCACCTTCTGTTGGCGAAGCGATGCAACAATTCACCCATGTGGATAAATATTATTATCCGCAAGAACGCTATCAATCTCTTCATCATCGTCGATATGAGGCCTATAAGCAGTTGCAGCATACTGCAAAATTACTCAGAGACTAATTAACCAGCCGCCTGACGCTGTTTTCAGGCAATCACTAATAACGACTCACTCCGGTAATATCCCGGAGTGCATTCATCTGCACCCTAAAAACGAGGTTTATATGTCCAGAAATAATAAACAGTGGTTGGGTTTGCCACTGCATCTGATATGGGGATATATCGCCATCGCAGTATTTATGACTGGTGATGGTTTCGAACTCGCATTCTTATCGCACTATATTAAATCGTTAGGCTTCACACCTGCGGAAGCCTCTTTTGCCTTTACGCTCTACGGCCTGGCGGCTGCCCTTTCCGCCTGGGTTTCTGGGGTAGTAGCGGAAATCATCACGCCGCAAAAAACCATGCTGATTGGTTTTGTCCTATGGTGCGTATTCCATGTTCTGTTTCTGGTCTTTGGATTAGGACAGGCAAACTATGGGTTAATCCTGCTGTTTTACGGGATTCGTGGTTTAGCGTATCCGCTATTTCTCTACTCATTTATCGTCGTTATTATTCATAACGTGCGTAGCGAAAATTCCAGTTCTGCTCTGGGTTGGTACTGGGCGGTATATTCAGTAGGGATCGGTGTTGCTGGCAGTTATATTCCCAGTTTTACGATACCGATTATGGGTGAAATGGGAACCTTATGGCTGGCACTGGCGTTCTGCTTTGCTGGCGGTGTCATTGCCATGATCTCCTTGCGTCATGTTAAAACGCCTGGACATATGCATAATTTAACTCCCCGTGAGAAGTTTGCAGAATTAAGTCGGGCAGTAACTTTACTTTATACCAACCGCAATATTTTTCTCTCCAGTATTGTGCGCATTATAAATACCTTATCGTTATTCGGTTTTGCGGTCATTATGCCAATGATGTTTGTGGATGAACTGGGATTCACCACCTCTGAATGGTTGCAGGTCTGGGCGGCATTTTTCTTTACCACTATTTTCTCTAATATTTTTTGGGGGATTGTGGCAGAAAAAATGGGCTGGATGCGTGTTATTCGCTGGTTTGGTTGCCTCGGGATGGCAGCATCAAGTTTAGCGTTTTACTACATGCCGCAATACTTTGGTCACAACTACTGGATGGCAATGATTCCGGCGATTGCTCTGGGAACTTTTGTTGCTGCATTTGTGCCGATGGCCGCTGTCTTCCCGGCACTGGAACCAAAACACAAAGGTGCTGCAATCTCGGTTTACAACCTCTCTGCGGGTATGTCTAACTTCCTGGCTCCGGCAATTGCCGTGGTGTTATTACCGTGGTTTAGCACTATCGGTGTGGTCATTGCCTATACAGCATTGTATCTATTGGCCTTTGTCCTTTGCGCATTCATTCGCGTTGAGCAGCCAGGATTCAGTTCTGCGCCAGTGACTGAGAAGGCATTGAATATCTCCTGAAAAACGAAACGCATCAGGCACTCATCCTCTCCCTCATGGGAGAGGATGATTTCACATCAGGCAATAGTGACTTTGTTATCGAGATAAACGTCCTGCACGGCGTTAATCAGTTTCACGCCGTCAGCCATCGATTTCTTAAATGCTTTCCGCCCCAGAATCAGCCCCATTCCGCCTGCGCGTTTGTTGATAACCGCAGTACGCACTGCATCGCTGAGGTCAGTTTCACCGCCCGCAGCACCGCCGGAGTTTATCAACCCAGCCCGACCCATATAGCAGTTAGCTAACTGATAACGCACCAGATCAATCGGGTTTTCGCTGGTCAATTTGCTGTAAACACGATCGTCGGTGTAACCGTAATTAATTGCTTTATAGCCGCCGTTATTTTCCGCCATTTTTTGTTTGACGATATCTGCACCGATGGTTGCCGCCAGATGGTTTGCCTGACCGGTCAGGTCGGCGGAAACATGGTAATCAACGCCATCTTTCTTAAAGGCGGAGTTACGCAAATAGGCCCACAGCACTGTCACCATACCCAGCTCGTGCGCACGTTCAAAAGCCGCAGAAATTTCTTCAATCTGGCGACGTGACTCTTCCGAGCCAAAATAGATAGTCGCACCAACCGCAACCGCGCCCATGTTGAACGCCTGCTCCACGCTGGCATACAGCGTTTGATCGTAGGTATTCGGGTAACTTAGCGTCTCGTTGTGATTAAGTTTGACGAGGAATGGAATGCGATGCGCATAACGCCGCGATACCGACGCCAGCACGCCGTAAGTTGACGCCACACAGTTACAGCCCGCTTCGATCGCCAGTTCAACAATGTTTTTCGGGTCAAAGTAGAGCGGGTTAGCAGCAAATGAAGCTCCGGCAGAGTGCTCAACGCCCTGGTCAACCGGCAGAATAGAAAGATATCCTGTGCCAGCCAGACGCCCGGTGTTGTACAACGTCTGCATATTACGTAACACCGCTGGCGGGCGATTATTGTCAATCATTACGCGGTCTACGTAGTCATGTCCGGGGAGATAAAGCTGGTCAGAAGGAATTGTCATACAACGGTGCTGTAAAAGGTTGTCGGCGTCTTTGCCAAGCAACTGCGCAATATCTGTCATTACTATGCTCCCGTAAATTCCGATTGGATATCGGCTATGGATTGTCCTGGCCCGCCTTTTGCGGGCAATCATAATCCTGGTCGTTACGGGCGAGTTTTTCCATCTTTTGGATGTTTTTTCAGCGTTTTCTGTTGGCTCGATTCATCAGAAAAAATGTTAGCGCGGTCAAGTTTTCACCGCAAAGGTATTTAAAAGGTATTATTAAGTGGTATTGTCATCGCGTACCTTACATTACCTGTCATGAAGGAATTAAAAGATGAAAACAACAGCAAAGCTGTCGTTCATGATGTTTGTTGAATGGTTTATCTGGGGCGCGTGGTTTGTGCCATTGTGGTTGTGGTTAAGTAAAAGCGGTTTTAGTGCCGGAGAAATTGGCTGGTCGTATGCCTGTACCGCCATTGCGGCGATCCTGTCGCCAATTCTGGTTGGCTCCATCACTGACCGCTTTTTCTCGGCGCAAAAAGTGCTGGCGGTATTGATGTTCGCAGGCGCGCTGCTGATGTATTTCGCTGCGCAACAGACCACTTTTGCCGGGTTCTTTCCGTTACTGCTGGCTTACTCTCTAACCTATATGCCGACCATTGCGCTGACTAACAGCATCGCTTTTGCCAACGTGCCGGATGTGGAGCGTGATTTCCCGCGCATTCGTGTGATGGGCACTATCGGCTGGATTGCCTCCGGTCTGGCATGTGGTTTCTTGCCGCAAATACTGGGGTATGCCGATATCTCACCGACTAACATCCCGCTGCTGATTACCGCCGGAAGTTCTGCTCTGCTCGGTGTGTTTGCGTTTTTCCTGCCCGACACGCCACCAAAAAGCACCGGCAAAATGGATATTAAAGTCATGCTCGGCCTGGATGCGCTGATCCTGCTGCGCGATAAAAACTTCCTCGTCTTTTTCTTCTGTTCATTCCTGTTTGCGATGCCACTGGCGTTCTATTACATCTTTGCCAACGGTTATCTGACCGAAGTCGGCATGAAAAATGCCACCGGCTGGATGACGCTCGGCCAGTTCTCTGAAATATTCTTTATGCTGGCATTACCGTTTTTCACTAAACGCTTTGGTATCAAAAAGGTATTATTGCTTGGTCTGGTCACCGCTGCGATCCGCTATGGCTTCTTTATTTACGGTAGTGCGGATGAATATTTCACCTACGCGTTACTGTTCCTCGGTATTTTGCTTCACGGCGTAAGTTACGATTTTTACTACGTTACCGCTTACATCTATGTCGATAAAAAAGCCCCCGTGCATATGCGTACCGCCGCGCAGGGGCTGATCACGCTCTGCTGCCAGGGCTTCGGCAGTTTGCTCGGCTATCGTCTTGGCGGTGTGATGATGGAAAAGATGTTCGCTTATCAGGAACCGGTAAACGGACTGACTTTCAACTGGTCCGGGATGTGGACTTTTGGCGCGGTGATGATTGCCATTATCGCCGTGCTGTTCATGATTTTTTTCCGCGAATCCGACAACGAAATTACGGCTATCAAGGTCGATGATCGCGATATTGCGTTGACACAAGGGGAAGTTAAATGAAAACAGAACGTATTCTCGGTGCTCTTTATGGGCAGGCGTTAGGGGATGCGATGGGGATGCCCTCCGAGCTTTGGCCACGCAGCCGCGTTAAAGCACACTTTGGCTGGATTGACCGTTTTCTTCCTGGACCAAAGGAGAATAACGCGGCCTGTTATTTTAACCGCGCCGAATTCACCGACGATACCTCGATGGCGCTGTGTCTGGCGGATGCGTTACTGGAACGTGAAGGCAAGATCGATCCGAATCTGATTGGGCGTAATATTCTCGACTGGGCGCTGCGTTTCGACGCCTTTAACAAAAACGTACTTGGTCCGACCTCGAAGATTGCGCTTAACGCCATTCGCGACGGTAAACCCATTGCTGAACTGGAAAACAACGGCGTGACCAACGGCGCAGCGATGCGCGTCTCGCCATTAGGTTGTTTGCTTCCGGCGCACGATGTTGATTCCTTTATTGATGATGTGGCGCTGGCGTCCAGCCCGACCCATAAATCCGATCTGGCGATTGCAGGCGCGGTAGTCATCGCATGGGCGATTTCTCGTGCCATTGACGGAGAAAGCTGGTCAGCGATTGTAGATTCACTGCCTTCAATTGCGCGACATGCACAGCAAAAACGCATCACTACCTTCAGCGCCTCACTGGCAGCACGTCTGGAGATTGCGCTGAAAATTGTGCGCAATGCCGACGGCACCGAATCCGCCAGCGAACAGCTTTACCAGGTCGTTGGCGCAGGTACCAGCACTATTGAGTCCGTTCCGTGCGCCATTGCGCTGGTTGAACTGGCACAAACCGACCCGAATCGCTGCGCCGTCCTGTGCGCTAACCTTGGCGGCGACACAGACACCATCGGCGCTATGGCGACGGCGATTTGCGGCGCGTTGCATGGCGTTAACGCTATCGATCCTGCATTAAAGGCGGAACTGGATGCGGTAAATCAGCTTGATTTCAACCGCTATGCCACAGCGCTGGCGAAATATCGTCAACAACGGGAGGCGGTATGAGCGGCGCTCGATTACACACGCTGCTGCCTGAATTAACCTCGCGTCAGCCGGTGATGGTCGTCGGCGCGGCGGTCATTGATGTGATCGCCGACGCTTATGCCCTCCCCTGGCGTGGGTGCGATATCGAACTGAAGCAGCAGAGCGTTAACGTTGGCGGCTGCGCACTGAATATTGCCGTGGCGTTAAAGCGCCTCGGCATCGAAGCGGGTAATGCCTTGCCGCTCGGTCAGGGCGTGTGGGCGGAGATTATTCGCAACCGGATGGCGAAAGAGGGGTTAATCAGCCTGATCGATAACGCCGAAGGCGATAACGGCTGGTGTCTGGCGCTGGTTGAGCCGGATGGCGAACGCACTTTTATGTCATTCAGCGGTGTGGAAAATCAGTGGAATCGCCAGTGGCTGGCGCGATTAACCGTTGCGCCTGGCAGCCTGCTCTATTTTTCCGGTTATCAACTGGCCTCGCCCTGCGGCGAATTGTTAGTGGAATGGCTGGAAAAGCTGCAAGACGTGACGCCGTTTATCGATTTTGGCCCACGTATCGGCGATATCCCGGACGCATTACTGGCGCGGATCATGGCCTGTCGACCTTTAGTATCACTCAATCGTCAAGAGGCTGAGATTGCCGCCGAACGTTTTGCTTTATCCGCAGAGATAACAACACTTGGCAAGCAATGGCAGGAGAAATCTGCCGCGCCGTTGATCGTTCGTCTCGATAAAGAGGGTGCATGGTATTTCAGCAACGACGCTTCTGGCTGCATTCCGGCATTTCCAACGCAAGTTGTAGACACCATTGGGGCGGGCGACAGTCATGCAGGTGGCGTACTTGCCGGGCTGGCCTCTGGTCTGCCACTGGCGGATGCCGTATTACTGGGCAATGCAGTGGCGTCGTGGGTTGTCGGGCATCGGGGCGGTGATTGTGCGCCAACGCGCGAGGAACTACTCCTCGCACACAAAAACGTATAGATCGCTGCGACAGTGGCTAATGCTGTACTCAATAGGCCGTTGCTGTTGGTCAAGCGCCACTTGCTTGATCACCAGCACCGGTATTTTGCTATCTAACTGAATATGTGACTGAAACTCGGCATCCGGCATCCGGGCGCTAACGCGGGAACGTGTACGTTGTGGGTAAATGTGCTGGCTGCGGAAATAGTCATAAAGTGAAATCCCGATGGCATCAACATCATGAATTAAATGCGCCGGAACCCACGATTCCTCAATCGATACCGCTTCTTCATCGACATAGCGAATACGCTTAAGCAAAAAGACATCACTTCCTGCTTCGACCGCCAGCTGCTGCGCGACTTCTTCGGGACATTTCACGACACGCTTGTTAACCCATAGCGTATCGGGCTTTTTCCCGCGCAATACCACCTGCTGAGAAAAACCTCGCGCTTCTTTCAACGAGTATTCGAAGATGTTGTTGATCTGCGTGCCGTAACCGCGCGAACGCGTCACCACACCCTCTTCTTCCAGCGCCTGCATCGCCTTGCGCACCGTAATGCGCGAAACGCCGGTTAACTGACTTAAATCACGCTCACCGGGCAAAATATTGCCATGCTCCAGCACCCCGCTGCGCACGGCATTTTTTACCGTTTCGGCAAACTTAATATAAAGCGGCGTGTTATCCGCAGCTAAAATACGCTCGTTCAGTTGGGCAATCAGCTGGGTATGCGCTTGTTCCATTTGTCTTTTTCCTGCCAGGGAGTCTGGTGGGAGTATATCACTGCTTCTTATTTAAGGCGTTTCTTTAATCCCATCAACGAATCCCTGCAACTCCTCCACCGTGCCATTAAACACATTAAAATCCACCGGACCATTGATGCCATCTACCTGTCCACGGTCGGAATGCTGCCAGAAGCGCCAGGCCATTCCGTCATTGTCCGGACGACGTTGATAATAGTGAGCCACCCACCACGGATATTCATTAAAATAGCCCGCCAGATTCGTGTGATAAAAAACGGCTCCTGAGTAAATAATCGGCTTTTTTCCCGTGCGTTTTTCTACCATTTTTAGCCACTGACTTACCCGCTTGCGTAATTCTTTTGCCGATAATTTTCCCCGTTCTTCTACGTCCAGCACGGCAGGGAAATCGCCTTGTGAGAAATCCACCGTTTGCAGAAATAATCGCGCCTGAACTGAAGCGGATACCGACGGGGAGAAATAATGATACGCCCCACGCAGCATGCCATTTTCGCGGCTTAGTTGCCAGTTACGCGAAAAATAGGGGTCCACCAGCTTTTCGCCTTCCGTCGCCTTAATAAAAGCAAACTGTAAGCGGATACCGTTGTCGCGCATTTTTGCCACCCGCTGCCAGTCGATCCGCTCCTGCCAGCGCGAAACATCTATTCCGTGAATGGTATAACTGGCAGGAATGCGAATTGCGAAAGATTTAACCGGGCGATAACCGTAGAAGTGGATGTAGTCTTTAATCTGAACTGCTGTCGAATAGAAAAAATTCACCGTCTGACGCGGATAAATTGCAATGATGGAAATTAGCCCAAGAACGCATAATAAAGCGGTGAATTTTTTTCGACTGGTGATTCTCAGCTGCATTGGTTTCATCCCTGAATGTCAGTGCCAAAGACTGACAATAACCAAAGCAGCTATAGTACGGTGCTCACCACCAGGCGTGGAAGTGGTGAACCGGACCAATACCGTGACCAACTTCCAGCGTGTCGGCCTGGGCTAACGCCGATGAAAGCCAGCTTTTTGCCTCCTGTACGGTGTCAGCCCAGTTTGTATGGCGCGGGCGTAGTGCAGCCAACGCCGCAGAGAGTGTACAACCAGTGCCGTGGGTGTTTTTGGTCATAATGCGCGGTGCGGTAAACCGTTGTTCACCCTCGCGAGTAAACAGCCAGTCCGGGCTTTGCTCATCATCCAGATGACCACCTTTCATTAGCACTGCGCCACAGCCCATCGCCAACAGCGATCGCCCTTGTTCCAGCATTTCCTGTTCGTTGCGCGCGTGTGGCGCGTCGAGCAAGGCGGCAGCTTCGGGCAAGTTTGGCGTTATTAATGAAACCTGTGGCAATAATCGACTGCGCAGCGTAGCAACCGCCGAAGGTGAAAGCAGCGGATCGCCGCTTTTTGCCAGCATAACAGTGTCGAGTACCACGTTTTGGATCTGATAACGTTGCAACCGTTCTGCCACCGCTTCAACAATATCGGTTTCCGCCAACATACCGATTTTAGTGGTATCGATTCGCACATCGCTGAACACCGAATCGAGCTGGGCGGCGACAAAATCAGGCTCAATGCGATACACCGACTGTACGCCACGGGTATTTTGCGCCACCAGTGCAGTAATAACTGAGCAACCATAAGCGCCAAGTGCCGAGAAGGTTTTAAGATCGGCCTGAATCCCCGCACCACCACTCGGATCAGTACCGGCAATCGTCAGAGCGTTAATTCGTTTCATGCCTGCACCTCCTGCGTCAATTGCCAGAGCGCATCAAGGAAATGTGGAACAAAACTGCCTGGCCCCTCGCTTCTGGCGACAGCGCGTTCTCCGGCTTGTTTCATCCAGTGACAGGCAGATGCGACATTTTCCAGCATATCGCCTGGTAAGGCACAACAGGCAGCGACAACCGCCGATAATGCACAGCCAGTTCCTACCACTTTGGTCATTAACGGATCGCCACCGTGAATACCAATGATACGATGTCCATCGGTAACATAATCCACCTCGCCAGTGACCACGACGATTGCGCCAGTTTCCCGTGCCAGTGTTTGTGCAGCGGGTATCGCGTTAGCTGCGGCGTCAGTGGTATCCACTCCCCGTCCGCCATTAGCAATGCCAGCTAATGCCATGATTTCCGAAGCATTACCACGTATCGCTGCCGGTTTAAAAGATAAAAGTTCATGACAAAAATGGCGGCGATAATCGAGCGCACCCACCGCTACTGGATCAAGCGTCCAGGGTGTTTGAGAGCTTTTTGCTTGCTCAACGGCAGCACGCATCGCCTGTGCGCGTGGCTGCGTCAGTGTGCCAACGTTAATCAACAAGGCGCTGGCGATAGCCGCAAACTGACTGGCCTCTTCGGTTTCGATAACCATCGCTGGCGATGCACCGAGCGCCAGCAAGGTATTGGCGGTAAAGGTTTGCACCACATCATTGGTCATGCAGTGCACAAGAGGGGAATGTTGGTGAAAAAGGTGTAACGCGTGCGCAGATTGCGCTGAACCCAGCAGGTCGACTTGCATAGTTTGCTCCTGCCATAACGTGAAGAAGCAATGACCTGGTGGTCCGTGACTTCCCTACGCTGGCATTATCCAGATCAGGTGATACGGGTATTTCTCAGCCTTCACGCAGAAGGGCACCCCGAGTCGTTTGGTTGCGATGATAAATCGCAGAGGAGGATGGTAATGTCCAGCGCACGCGTTGTAAACGAGGAAAAACGGCAGTTTTACAATCGCGTTAATAAATTATTTGATATATGAATCCAGCACCTTCAGAACGACATCCAGATCTTCTTCACGTTTTAGCTCATCCCCCTGGTGAACGATGTGTTCCGTCAGATGACCTTTAATCACTTCCCGCATCAGACCGTTTACCGCGCCACGGATAGCAGCAATCTGTTGTAAAACTGCAGCGCATTCGTGCGGCTCGTCGAGCATTTTCTTGAGCGCCACGACCTGGCCCTGAATCTTACTGGCACGCGCTTTCAGTTTCTGTTTATCACGGATTGTATGAGACATGGCAACACCTGGTTAACAAGAATATGAAAAATCATAGCACTATTAATCTACTGGGGGGTAGTATCAGGTACTGGGGGGGAGTAGAATCAGATTGCCGAATTAATACTAAGAATTATTATCATGACCGAATTTACAACTCTTCTTCAGCAAGGAAACGCCTGGTTCTTCATCCCCAGCGCCATCTTACTTGGTGCGCTTCATGGCCTGGAACCAGGGCACTCAAAAACGATGATGGCGGCGTTTATCATCGCCATCAAAGGCACCATTAAACAGGCGGTGATGCTCGGACTGGCAGCAACCATTTCGCATACCGCGGTGGTCTGGTTGATTGCCTTTGGCGGGATGGTGATCAGTAAGCGCTTTACTGCTCAATCAGCAGAACCGTGGCTCCAGCTGATTTCCGCAGTGATCATTATTAGCACCGCGTTCTGGATGTTCTGGCGTACCTGGCGCGGCGAACGCAACTGGCTGGAGAATATGCACGGGCATGATTATGAGCATCATCATCACGATCACGAAGATCACCACGACCATGGACATCATCACCATCACGAACATGGCGAGTATCAGGATGCCCATGCACGAGCCCATGCCAATGATATTAAACGACGCTTTGATGGTAGAGAGGTCACCAACTGGCAAATTTTGTTATTTGGCTTAACAGGTGGTCTTATCCCCTGTCCGGCAGCAATTACCGTGCTGTTGATTTGCATTCAGTTGAAAGCCCTGACACTGGGCGCAACACTGGTCGTCAGTTTCAGCATTGGCCTGGCGTTAACGCTGGTCACCGTAGGCGTTGGCGCAGCAATCAGCGTTCAGCAGGTCGCAAAACGCTGGAGCGGATTTAACACTCTCGCTAAACGCGCCCCCTATTTTTCCAGTCTGTTGATTGGCTTAGTTGGTGTGTATATGGGCGTACATGGCTTCATGGGCATAATGCGATAACTCAATCCTTTAGGCTTGCATGTTATCTTCAGCCCAGGATGATTCTTAAATCAGCTATTTCCGCTGACTCTCTGCTCGCTAAGGATGCTTTTAGGGCATCCTTTCATTTACACTTTTTACGAAATCATGGGATCACTAACAAAATATCGCTTGTCAGTTATATTGTATGGCAGGAAAGATATGCGACTGATATTACAGATCCCCAAAGTGGAGAGTTTATGACCATTAAAAATAAGATGTTGCTGGGTGTGCTTTTGCTGGTTACCAGTGCCGCCTGGGCCGCACCAGCCACCGCGGGTTCGACCAATACCTCGGGAATTTCTAAGTATGAGTTAAGTAGTTTCATTGCTGACTTTAAGCATTTCAAACCAGGTGATACCGTCCCAGAGATGTACCGCACCGATGAGTACAACATTAAGCAGTGGCAGTTACGTAACCTGCCCGCGCCTGATGCCGGGACGCACTGGACCTATATGGGTGGCGCGTACGTGTTGATCAGCGACACCGACGGTAAAATCATTAAAGCCTACGACGGTGAGATTTTTTATCATCGCTAAAAAAATCCCCCTCATCATGAGGGGGAAATGCAGACACCTTGTTATTTTTTATTATTAGCCACTTGCTCGTCTTGCTTGTTATTAGTCGTATTTCACGTTGATTAATGCGGTTGCCTCCAGTGCGCCAGATTTAACTTTGTTTGTATCGTAGACGTAGTAACTGGCTGTTATCGGAATTGAAACCGTTGTATCTGTAAGTTTTGACTTTGCCGCAATTTCTTTTAAATTTGTGTATCCTTTGCTGTTATCAGTGATATTTAAAAGTGTGACTGGCGAACCATTACTTTCAAGAATAAATCCTACGCCATTATCTTCCGCACCTTTCAGTATTGTGTTGCTGTTGGTTAACAAGTCAGAACTTGATAAATACACCTGCATTTTCCGTGATGTTTGATTTTGTTGACCTAATAAATTTTTACAACGCAGAATAATATCCCCTTTTTTACTATTTATTGTTGCTTTGTTACCTGTGGCTGGTAATTGTGAAACGGGAATACCCTCTAAAGTAATTAATAAATCGTCCGGTTTGCAGGTTGTGGTTATCGGGTTGTATGACAAGGTCAGATTAAAGGAATAGACACCTGCATTTTGTGCCAATGCATTTCTATAGCTATTTACACATGCATCCCATGACTTGCCACCTAATAAACACAGTAGAAATTGTACTGCGGCACTCCCGCGTGTCGATGATGAAGCACTGGATAATGTCGCAACACCATTAATCATCACTGAACCGCCGCCCCCGCAGAAACATTCACTTTTGCATTACTGGCCGCAGGTGTCACCGTTACCGAATAACCATTGGTGAAACTGGTCTGATTATTTGACAACGTGATGTTATTTTTATTGGTCCATTCAAAATGTAAATTTAATTTAATGGTATCGTTATAAAGTCCAACAATAATATCCGACGGGCTCATAGGGGTGATAGTATTTGTACTCACGCATGACGAATCATTAAAATTATGCTCATATGTCGCCATTTGTGTTTGAGTAAGTGCAAAATCCCCCTGAACAACCAAGTTGTGCTGAACAGATAACTCACTATAACATGCCGCATAGCTCACAGGCATAACCATCATCATTAATATAAATAGCATTATGCGAATTTCCATAGAACCACCTGACTATTACTGGCAAATATAATTTCTACTTTCATCAATCTCTTTACCGAAGGTGATTGTGCATGAAAGTCCTTGTTGCTTATCAATTGCTACATTAACCGATGGCGGTACTTCATTGGTGCGAATAAATAACTGGCTTCCCTGACCGACAACGCCAATATTATGACCATGGATATCATTGACTTCATAACCAAACATTAATGGTTGCCCATCCGCTCTTAACGCTTTTATAAACCAGGGCTTGCGCTGATCGGTATCAAAATTAACCAGTACAACCGCGCCGCGATAAGGGGCGGCAATTTTCCGGTTGCCACGTAATTCTGCTTCGCTATCGCTTTGCGACACATCCAGCATCAGGTGATTTTCCCGATAAGGTGTCATTCCGTCGTATACCACCACTCCATTACGGTTTGTTGTGCGATATTTTTGCCCATTGACATAAGCATCTTTAATTCCTGGGGCATTCATCACAGCAAACGTTTCGGAAAGACGGTTCGCCAGATTAACGCCACCCGACCAGGCGACAATGCCCCCAGAAACACTGGCTCCAGCCTGTCGATAAGTACTCGACTGACTATAACTGCCATTCACTGTCGCAACCGGCGCGTTCCAGGTCAAATTCGCCCCAGCTGTCGTTTCATTTCCCTGATGCTGATAACTCAGGTTGACCCCATAGTTAAACTGATCCCGGCTTCCAACGGTTCCTGATAATCCCGTATTATTTGAGGCAAACCCCTGATCATCAAACGTCGTTGAGTTAGACATATATATTTGCCGACGAGGCGTCGTAACGTCATCACCCCAATCAAAGGGAATCGATATAAAAATATTAAATCGTTTCTCTTCATGATGATTCTCGTCATAAGCCTGGCTTGCCGCGAGGGTATAGCTTATCCGCCGCCAGTTATTGGAATAACTCAACTGATAATCCTTACTGCTGCCGCTACGTCCCCAGTAATCTCGCCATAACGTACTTAAGGACACAGAACCCCAGCCTTCTGGCAATGACTGGCTCATATTGGCAGAAAAGCTATTTTTACGGCCAAAATCGTTCTGGTAATAATCGGCAATGTCATAGACATCGTTTTCATCACGGCGATAATTATCTTTATTGTTTGCCCAAACGTGATCATTAAATGTCCGGTAATCACGCGATGAATAACGCCAGGCCGCAAGACCAAAACGCGTCGACGTTTGGCTCACAAATTTGTTGTAGGCAATTTGATAACTTTGCCCGTCAAACACATCGCCGTTGTCTTGTTTACTATGCGACTTAGTGGCATCGACGGAAATGGCACCAATGCGTGTATTCCAGCCAGTCCCCAAAGTAAACGCGTAATAATTATTCGCGACCATCGAGCCGCCATACAGCGTCAATAAATTATTAAAACCATACTGATAACCCACCTGGACAAATTCACTTTGTTTGCTCGCCCCTTCAATATGGCTACGACCCGCCGCAAAATCATATTTCGACACGCCGGGTTGCAGCATATTTGGCACCGCTGCATAAGGCACCAGATAGGTGGTTACCGAACCGTCCGCCTCTTTCACGCTGACATCAAGATCTGCTCCACCACCGGCCAACTGCAAATCTGTAATCGCGAACGGGCCAGGAGGAACCTCTTTCTGATAAACGACAAAACCATTCTGTTCAATAGTTACCAGCGCGTTACTCTGAGCAATCCCCTGCACCCGTGGCGTAAAATTTTGTTTCGAGTTAGGCAACATCTGCATATCACGAAACAACCGCACACCTCTGAAGCGAACAGAATCAAAAATATCGCTTGATGTGTACATATCACCCACGCGAAGCGTGCCGAGAAGTTGGGCAAATCCACGTTCCAGATACAGGGTATTGCTTTTCCACACCCCTGGATTGTTATTTGTTTTACTGAAACTGGCATCAGAATGCAGTTGCCACCCCAGTAAATTTAACCCGCTGTTAAAACGTACATATGTACTCTTGTTATTACCCGACGCTTTATAGTCGCTGTAATACTGACTCAGATAATAAGAGGTATAAAACGCATTAATACCCCGCTCCCAGTTTTCCGGTGGAACATAGCCACTTTCCAGTTCTTCCACCCAGGCCTGCGGGACACTGAAATCGAGACGAAAAACCCCGATATCCCAGGTATAGCTCCCACCCTGAACAAGTTGCTCAAATGTTAAACATTGCTTACCGCTGGCGAAGTTATCGCTATTAATGCCTAACCGCTTGATAACTTCTCTTGATAAACATGTTTCTTGCGGGTTGTATTTAACAATAATCTCATATTTCCCGCGCCATTGCTTATTGACATAAATATCGATGTCATACTGCCCCGGTAAGGGTTGATTATCATCAAGACGAATATTTGCAACCTGCTGGTCTTTCATTCCACCTATCATAAAATGGGTATCAAAGGTTTCTTCAGCTGCATAAGCTTCAATGCCGAGCAATAACGCTACGATTGCTGATGCAAGTGGGGTCATTCTCAACATAGGCAGCTCCTGCAATTAAATTTTGTCACTAATATAGTTGCCATGGTCATCGATAATGGTCAGATGCCAGTTATTTGCATTATTACTTTTGACATTAACACTCTGACTTTCTAAGGGGGCAATCATAATAGTTTCATAATTGACTTTGACATTATTAGCTTTGACATCCGAAATCGTCACCCAATTAGCTGAGTCATTTTTTATCACCAAACCATTGCCACTGCGATTTACCAGCAATTTTTTAAATGTCGCTTTATTTACCGGAGCAATACCCGCTGGCCGGTAAAACAACTTAATTCTGTTTTGCATCGCAAACTTCAGTGCATTCTTACCTTCTTGCTCTGGACTATTTGGTGGAATATCCAGAACATTCAGATAAAAAATGCTTTCTTTATTAGTGGGCAGTTTATTCGGCATAATTTTGATTTTTACTTGCTGCCCGGAATTTGCCCCTATTTTTGCCACTGGTGGCGTTAACATGAAAGGAACCTGAATTTTTTCTGGTGGTAATGACGTATCGCCATCATCAATCCACGCCTGCAGCAGCGAAGAACGGTTTCCCTGGTTCATCAACTGCACCATCACTTCTTTATTTTCTGCCGGGTAAATAATGCGCGTCCCGTAGATAACAATTCCGGCATGTGCAGGAAGGACCATAGAAAAAATGAGTAAAGATAATAATCCTTTCATTTTAATGCCTCTTAAATTAAAAGGCCGCCATGGGATAGCGGCCATGTTTATTACCTGGAGAAACTTACAATTTTATTTATTAATCCTGCGCCACACGCATAACCAGAGAAGATAACACATCACCTGATTGCACTGAGTTATCTGTCAGTTTCAGGTATTTTGCTTTAAACGGAATAGCATATTGACCTTCCGCTGTTTTATAACTCTCAATGTTAAAAGGTGCAGAAACATCCAGGACATCGCTGTTATCACCTAAATAGAGATAGTAACCCACGGTATCGTTGCTACTGGCTATCGCCTTATCGTTACCGGTTATTTTATCGTTGGTAATCAACGAGAGTTTTACACCAGCAACTTCTTTCGGGCAGCTAATTTTTAACATGCTGCTGGTTACACCGACTGCATCATCATAGGTAGAATATTTAGCTTTACCTTCAAAGACACTGGTTGGTACAGTCGGCATATTAATACTTACTGAATCACCACCCGCTTCGAATTTACACGGAGATTCTGCAATATTCCCCTTAATAGTTAATGTTCCGGTATCAACGTCTGCAGCAAATACTCCAGCGCTCATAAAAAAAGAAGAAAAGACAGCGGCAGCAATAATTGAACGTTTCATAATATGTTCCTTAATAAAATTTATTTTTGGTTGTTAAGAGTCTGTATCTCTTGGAAACAAATTTCTCACATCAAAAAAGTTGCCGCAATGTAAACACATTGTTTTATTGATTTAAAACAAATTAACCATTGCAATATAAATACAAAAAATATTTAAGAGTATTAACTATTTATCGCATCTATCAATTAATGTAGATTTATGTAAATGGTATTGTTGATATCAATAAAAAAGCCGAAATCATTTATATAAATGATTTCGGCTTTCTAAATGCAATTAAAATCAGGTTGCCAAATTAATCGTAGCGATTTAACACGATTCGACGTTTGCTATCGCTACCTGCAACAACCACTTCTGTCGTTACACCTTTGACGGGCGAAGAAAACAGATGACGGGTGTCAACATTATACGTTAACTGACCACAATGCTGTTGAGGTTGACCATTAACCATAGCCATACTGCATGTTGGGGGACTGATCCTGCCATTAATCGCTAATGTGGCAGTCTCTGAAGAGAATGCGGGAGAAGCCAATCCATAGGCAAGAAAAATAATTCCTGACAGCCAATACTTATTCATTGAACGTTATCCCTGTAGTAAAGGTTATGCCTGGATAGAATGAGTGCATAACAAACTATAGCTGTACATCCACTACACAGCCACGAAGGATGATAATGAAGCATTGCCTGTATGATCAATCGACTTTGTAGAGTTTCGGACGAAGGTCCGCAGAATATTCGCAGTATTAAATAAGTGTTCATTAATGCGGCAAAAACTAATACACCGCATCAATGTAACATCTCTGCGGTGTATGAAGAATAACCAGAATGGTTAATAGGCGTTAGACCGCGCGGAAGGAAATCTCGCCTGGAATGACTTCACCCTGCCAGTAGAGCTGAGCTGCAACGCGGTCAGCCAGCTGGCGGTAGATAGCGGTAAATTCGCTCTCCGGACGGCTGATAACCGTTGGCGTACCTTTATCGAGATCCTCACGTAAGGAGATGTGTAACGGCATCTGCCCCAGCAGCTGTGTATGGTATTTTTCAGCCAGTTTCTCTGCACCACCGGTACCGAAAATCGGTTCATGGTGACCACAGTTACTGCAAATATGCACACTCATGTTCTCGACAATACCGAGCACCGGAACCTCGACTTTCTCGAACATCACAATGCCTTTTTTCGCATCGATCAGCGCGATGTCCTGCGGGGTGGTGACCACGACTGCACCGGTTACTGGAATGTTTTGCGCCAGCGTCAATTGAATGTCACCGGTGCCTGGCGGCATATCAAGCACCAGATAGTCGAGATCCGGCCACAAGGTTTCCTGCAACATCTGCATTAACGCCTTGCTCGCCATCGGTCCACGCCACACCATCGCATTGTCGTCAGTGACCAGATAACCAATTGAATTGGTTGCCAGGCCATGAGACATAATCGGTGCCATATGGGTACCGTCCGGCGAAGTTGGACGCTGATTTTCTGCGCCCAACATTGTTGGGATTGATGGGCCGTAGATATCGGCGTCCAGAATGCCGACTTTCGCCCCTTCTGCCGCCAGCGCCAGTGCCAGGTTTACCGCCGTGGACGATTTACCCACGCCGCCTTTACCGGAACTCACCGCGATAATGTTCTTCACACCGTTAATTCCCGGCTGATTCTTCACGCGTTTCAGAGTGGCTATGTTATGCGACAGTTTCCAGTCGATAGCTTTCGCCCCGGTGATGCGCAGCAGTTCGGCGCTACATTGCTCTTTTAACTCTTCGAACGCGCTATGCCAGACAAACGGCATAACCAGTTCCACATGCAACGTGTCGTCCATCCAGGCGACATGGTGCAACGCTTTCAGCGTGGTGAGGTTATGCTTCAGGGTTGGGTGCTGAAAATTGGCCAGTGTCCCGGCGACCATTGCGCGCAAGGCTTCTGGTGATTTGGCCTGGGATTGTTCGTTCATCCCGACTCCTTTTTTGTATAGATAAACCATCAGCTGATAGTTTACCTGAAGAATATAGAGAAGTACTTACTTAACATTTTCCCATTTGGTACTATCTAACCCCTTTTCACTATTAAGAAGTAATGCCTACTATGACTCAAGTCGCGAAGAAAATTCTGGTGACGTGCGCACTGCCGTACGCTAACGGCTCAATCCACCTCGGCCATATGCTGGAGCACATCCAGGCTGATGTCTGGGTCCGTTACCAGCGAATGCGCGGCCACGAGGTCAACTTCATCTGCGCCGACGATGCCCACGGTACACCGATCATGCTGAAAGCTCAGCAGCTTGGTATCACCCCGGAGCAGATGATTGGCGAAATGAGTCAGGAGCATCAGACTGATTTCGCAGGCTTTAACATCAGCTATGACAACTATCACTCGACGCACAGCGAAGAGAACCGCCAGTTGTCAGAACTTATCTACTCTCGCCTGAAAGAAAACGGTTTTATTAAAAACCGCACCATCTCTCAGCTGTACGATCCGGAAAAAGGCATGTTCCTGCCGGACCGTTTTGTGAAAGGCACCTGCCCGAAATGTAAATCCCCGGATCAATACGGCGATAACTGCGAAGTCTGCGGCGCGACCTACAGCCCGACTGAACTGATCGAGCCGAAATCGGTGGTTTCTGGCGCTACGCCGGTAATGCGTGATTCTGAACACTTCTTCTTTGATCTGCCCTCTTTCAGCGAAATGTTGCAGGCATGGACCCGCAGCGGTGCGTTGCAGGAGCAGGTGGCAAATAAAATGCAGGAGTGGTTTGAATCTGGCCTGCAACAGTGGGATATCTCCCGCGACGCCCCTTACTTCGGTTTTGAAATTCCGAACGCGCCGGGCAAATATTTCTACGTCTGGCTGGACGCACCGATTGGCTACATGGGTTCTTTCAAGAATCTGTGCGACAAGCGCGGCGACAGCGTAAGCTTCGATGAATACTGGAAGAAAGACTCCACCGCCGAGCTGTACCACTTCATCGGTAAAGATATTGTTTACTTCCACAGCCTGTTCTGGCCTGCCATGCTGGAAGGCAGCAACTTCCGCAAGCCGTCCAACCTGTTTGTTCATGGCTATGTGACGGTGAACGGCGCAAAGATGTCCAAGTCTCGCGGCACCTTTATTAAAGCCAGCACCTGGCTGAATCATTTTGACGCAGACAGCCTGCGTTACTACTACACTGCGAAACTCTCTTCGCGCATTGATGATATCGATCTCAACCTGGAAGATTTCGTTCAGCGTGTGAATGCCGATATCGTTAACAAAGTGGTTAACCTGGCCTCCCGTAATGCGGGCTTTATCAACAAGCGTTTTGACGGCGTGCTGGCAAGCGAACTGGCTGACCCGCAGTTGTACAAAACCTTCACTGATGCCGCTGAAGTGATTGGTGAAGCGTGGGAAAGCCGTGAATTTGGTAAAGCCGTGCGCGAAATCATGGCGCTGGCTGATCTGGCTAACCGCTATGTCGATGAACAGGCTCCGTGGGTGGTGGCGAAACAGGAAGGCCGCGATGCCGACCTGCAGGCAATTTGCTCAATGGGCATCAACCTGTTCCGCGTGCTGATGACTTACCTGAAGCCGGTACTGCCGAAACTGACCGAGCGTGCAGAAGCATTCCTCAATACGGAACTGACCTGGGATGGTATCCAGCAACCGCTGCTGGGCCACAAAGTGAATCCGTTCAAGGCGCTGTATAACCGCATCGATATGAGGCAGGTTGAAGCACTGGTGGAAGCCTCTAAAGAAGAAGTAAAAGCCGCTGCCGCGCCGGTAACTGGCCCGCTGGCAGATGATCCGATTCAGGAAACCATCACCTTTGACGACTTCGCTAAAGTTGACCTGCGCGTGGCGCTGATTGAAAACGCAGAGTTTGTTGAAGGTTCTGACAAACTGCTGCGCCTGACGCTGGATCTCGGCGGTGAAAAACGCAATGTCTTCTCCGGTATTCGTTCTGCTTACCCGGATCCGCAGGCACTGATTGGTCGTCACACCATTATGGTGGCTAACCTGGCACCACGTAAAATGCGCTTCGGTATCTCTGAAGGCATGGTGATGGCTGCCGGTCCTGGCGGGAAAGATATTTTCCTGCTAAGCCCGGATGCCGGTGCTAAACCGGGTCATCAGGTGAAATAATCCCCCTTCAAGGCGCTGCATCGACAGCGCCTTTTCTTTATAAATTCCTAAAGTTGTTTTCTTGCGATTTTGTCTCTCTCTAACCCGCATAAATACTGGTAGCATCTGCATTCAACTGGATAAAATTACAGGGATGCAGAATGAGACACTTTATCTATCAGGACGAAAAATCACATAAATTCAGGGCAGTTGAGCAACAGGGAAACGAGTTGCATATCAGTTGGGGAAAAGTTGGCACCAAAGGGCAAAGCCAGATAAAAAGTTTTTCAGATGCTGCGGCAGCGGCAAAAGCGGAGCTTAAGCTGATTGCGGAGAAGGTGAAGAAGGGGTATGTGGAGCAAGCGAAGGATAATTCTTTGCAACCTTCCCAAACGGTAACGGGCTCTCTCAAGGTAGCGGACTTATCCACCATTATTCAGGAACAACCCTCTTTCGTAGCAGAAACCCGTGCGCCTGACAAAAATACAGATGCTGTTTTACCGTGGCTGGCGAAAGATATTGCTGTCGTTTTTCCGCCCGAAGTTGTACACACCACGTTAAGTCATCGCCGCTTTCCCGGAGTTCCTGTTCAGCAAGCAGACAAATTGCCCCAATTACGTCGCTTAGCCTGTAGTGTGTCGCAACGGGATAATAAAACAGCCACATTTGACTTCAGCGCCTGTTCTTTAGAATGGCAAAACACCGTCGCCCAGGCGATCAGTCAGATCGACGGCCTGAAAACAACACAGTTACCATCACCAGTAATGGCTGTACTCACGGCACTTGAAATGAAATGCACAAGATATAAAGTGCGTGAGGATGTTATGGATCAGATCGTCCAGGAAGGCGGTCTGGAATATGCTACTGATGTAATAATACACCTTCAACAGATTGATATTGAATGGGATTATGCGAATAATGTCATTATTATTCTGCCGTCTGGCATTGCACCTAGCTACTTGGAGCAATATTCCAGATTTGAATGACGCCTACGTAAACATTTATCACTGACGGAAGAGTCTCTCTGGCAAAAATGTGCACAAAAACTTATTGCCGCAATTCCACATATTCCAGAATGGCGGCAACCATTAATTGCTTTGTTATTACCCGAAAAACCAGAAATTGCACATGAAATTGCCCAGCGTCTACTGGGGCAAAAAAAATTACCCTCGCTTGAGTGGTTAAAAATAGTGGCGACTGATGAGCACATTCTTGCCTCATTAGAAAAATATCACGAACCATATGCCATTTTTGATGATTACTATTGTGGTGCGATATGGTCAGCCACCGTATTACAGGAGCAAGGTGTTGCAGCCCTGCCCCGATTTGCTCCCTATGCCGCAAGTGACTACTGCGCCGATGTGTTGCGTCATATCAATCATCCGTTCGCATTGACACTGCTTATACGTGTAGCCGGGCAAACTAAACGCTGTCACGATCGGATGACGAAAGCCATTGCTGCGTTCCCACATGCAGCAATGGCGGCACTGACGGAACTTCTTGGGCAAAAAGAAGAGAACAGTTGGCGCATTATGCTAATGACAATGCTTATCTCACAACCAGCACTGGCAGAACAGGTCATTCCCTGGCTCTCGACACCCGCAGTTGCCGTACTGAAATCATGCCAGCAACAACTGACACAGCCCTCAAACCATGCCAGCGCCGATCTACTGCCAGCCGTAGTAGTCTCCCCTCCCTGGCTTTCGAAAAAGAAAAAATCGCCGATTCCGGTGCTGGATTTAGCGCCATTAGGCATTGAGCCAATCTGTTATCTGACAGAAGAAATCAGTAATCAACTTTTGGCGAAATATATCTGGTATTCAAAACACATCACGGTTAGCCATGAAGAAAGTACTACCAACCTGTTGGCAAGGATGGGTTTTCAACGACGGATCGCTGGTACATATATTAAAGCTCCCGAAGCGGTAGTTGAGGCATGGCTAAATGAAGATTATTCAACCTTACTAAGTGAATTTAAGGTGTTTCATTCACCTACCGGGCATTATTGGCAGTTGGGGATTTTGACAACATTGCCGCTGGAGAAAGCAGTAAAAGCATGGAATGCCCTTACCCTATCTCCACATACCGATACCGAATACTCCATGTTACATTTTGGACTCAAAGGGTTACCTGGGTTAGTAAACTCACTTGCACGCTATCCACAAGAAGCCTTGCCCATCACGAATTACTTCGCAGCGAGTGAGCTGGCTCCTGCCGTCGCCCGTGCCTTCAACAAACTGAAAACGCTACGCGAAAACGCCCGTAGCTGGCTGTTGAAATACCCGGAACATGCCCTTACCGGCCTGCTGCCTGCGGCGCTCGGCAAAGCCGGTGAAGCACAGGATAACGCCCGCGCTGCCTTGCGTATGCTTACCGAAAACGGTCATCAGCCATTACTGCAAGAAATCGCCCGACGTTATAACCAGCCGGAAGTAACCGATGCGGTGAACGCTCTGCTTGCGCTCGATCCCTTAGATAATCACCCGACAAAAATCCCCACTCTTCCGGCCTTTTATCAGCCATCGCTCTGGACGCGCCCGGTATTAAAAGCAAATGCCCAATCACTGCCAGATAGCGCCCTCCTCCACCTCGGTGAAATGCTCCGCTTCCCTCAGGAAGAGGCTCTGTATCCGGGATTATTGCAGGTGAAAGACGTCTGTTCCGCCGACTCACTGGCGGGATTTGCCTGGGATCTGTTTACCGCCTGGCAGACCGCTGGCGCGCCGTCGAAAGAGAGTTGGGCGTTCACTGCGTTAGGCGTTCTCGGTAACGATGACACCGCCCGCAAACTGACGCCATTAATACGCGCCTGGCCTGGTGAATCCCAGCATAAACGCGCCACCGTTGGGTTGGATATTCTCGCTGCTATCGGTAGTGATATCGCCCTTATGCAGCTTAACGGCATCGCCCAGAAACTGAAATTCAAAGCATTACAGGAGCGGGCAAAAGAAAAAATTGCCGACATTGCCGAGAGCCGCGAACTCACGGTGGCGGAGCTTGAAGATCGGTTAGCACCGGATCTCGGTCTGGATGATAACGGTTCGCTGCTGCTGGATTTTGGCCCACGGCAGTTCACCGTCAGCTTTGATGAAACCTTAAAACCGTTTGTGCGTGATGTTTCCGGCAGCCGCCTGAAAGACCTGCCCAAACCGAACAAAAGCGATGATGAAACGCGGGCGAACGATGCGGTTAACCGCTACAAATTGCTGAAAAAAGATGCGCGTACCATCGCCGCCCAGCAGGTAGCAAGGCTGGAATCCGCCATGTGCCTGCGCCGCCGCTGGTCGCTGGAAAACTTCCAGCTCTTCCTGGTTGAGCATCCGCTGGTTCGTCACTTAACCCGCCGTCTGATTTGGGGCGTTTATAGCGCCGAAAACCAGCTACTGGCTTGCTTTCGCGTAGCAGAAGATAACAGCTCCAGCACCGCTGACGATGATCTTTTCACCCTGCCGGAAGGCGATATCTCTATCGGCACTCCTCACGTTCTGGAAATATCACCAACGGATGCTGCCGCCTTTGGTCAGCTTTTTGCCGACTACGAACTGCTACCACCGTTCCGCCAGCTCGACCGTAACAGCTACGCCCTGACAGAAGCCGAGCGCAATGCCAGTGAACTGACCCGCTGGGCAGGCAGAAAATGCCCGAGTGGTCGGGTCATGGGGCTGGCGAATAAAGGCTGGATAAAGGGCGAACCACAGGATGGAGGCTGGATCGGATGGATGATCAAACCTTTGGGTCGCTGGTCGTTAATCATGGAAATCGATGAAGGCTTTGCGGTAGGCATGTCGCCAGCCGAACTCAGCGCTGAGCAGCTCTTAAGCAAGCTGTGGCTATGGGAAGGCAAAGCAGAAAGATATGGCTGGGGGAGTAATTCAACACAGGAAGCGCAGTTCTCCGTAATCGATGCCATCACCGCCAGCGAGCTAATTAACGATATTGAAGCCCTGTTTGAATAAGGAAAGAGCATGGACAAGGAATTACCGTGGCTGGCGGATAACGCCCAACTGGAACTGAAATATAAAAAAGGCAAAACGCCGCTCAGTCATCGTCGCTGGCCGGGCGAACCAGTGTCCGTTATCACTGGAAGTCTCATCCAGACATTGGGTGATGAATTGCTACAAAAAGCTGAGAAGAAAAAAAACATTGTCTGGCGTTATGAGAATTTTTCACTGGAGTGGCAGTCCGCCATCACGCAGGCCATCAACTTGATCGGCGAACACAAACCCTCAATCCCGGCCCGGACAATGGCGGCGCTAGCCTGTATCGCGCAAAATGACAGCCAACAGTTGCTCGACGAAATCGTCCAACAAGAGGGGCTGGAATATGCGACTGAGGTGGTGATTGCACGCCAGTTTATTGCGCGGTGTTATGAGAGTGATCCTCTGGTAGTGACATTGCAGTATCAGGACGAGGATTATGGCTATGGTTATCGCTCAGAAACCTATAACGAATTCGATCTCCGACTGCGTAAGCATCTCTCTCTGGCAGAGGAAAGCTGCTGGCAGCGTTGCGCCGACAAACTCATTGCCGCACTACCAGGAATAACCAAAGTTCGCCGCCCTTTTATTGCGCTGATCCTCCCGGAAAAACCAGAAATAGCCAATGAGTTGGTAGGCCTTGAATGCCCGCGAACTCATTTTCATTCTAAGGAGTGGTTAAAAGTTGTTGCTAATGACCCCACAGCGGTGAGAAAACTCGAACACTACTGGAGCCAGGATATATTTAGCGATCGAGAAGCCAGCTACATGTCGCATGAAAACCACTTCGGCTACGCGGCCTGCGCCGCCCTTTTGCGCGAACAAGGACTGGCAGCCATTCCGCGCCTCGCGATGTATGCCCATAAAGAAGATTGCGGCAGTCTGCTGGTACAAATTAACCATCCGCAAGTCATCCGCACCTTGCTACTGGTGGCTGATAAAAACAAACCCAGCCTGCAACGTGTAGCTAAATACCATAAAAACTTCCCCCATGCGACGCTCGCCGCACTGGCAGAACTGCTGGCGTTAACAGAACCACCAGCCCGCCCTGGTTATCCAATCATCGAAGACAAAAAGCTGCCTGCACAGCAAAAAGCACGCGATGAATACTGGCGTACGCTGTTACAAACGCTGATGGCATCGCAGCCACAACTGGCAGCAGAAGTGATGCCGTGGTTAAGTACTCAACCCCAGTCAGTGCTGAAGAGTTATTTATCGGCACCGCCCAAACCGGTTATTGATGGCACCGATAACAGCAATCTGCCAGAAATCCTCGTTTCACCACCGTGGCGTAGTAAGAAAAAAATGACAGCTCCACGTCTTGATTTGGCACCGCTCGAATTAACTCCGCAAGTTTACTGGCAACCAGGCGAACAAGAGAGGCTTGCCGCCACTGAGCCTGCCCGTTATTTCAGCACGGAATCTCTTGCGCAACGCATGGAACAAAAAAGTGGACGAGTTGTATTACAGGAACTGGGTTTTGGGGATGATGTATGGCTGTTTCTGAATTATATACTCCCCGGAAAACTGGATGCTGCACGCAATTCACTCTTTGTTCAGTGGCATTACTACCAGGGGCGGGTTGAAGAGATCCTGAATGGCTGGAACTCCCCGGAAGCACAATTAGCAGAACAGGCGCTCCGCAGCGGTCACATAGAAGCGTTAATTAACATATGGGAAAATGACAACTACTCACATTATCGTCCGGAAAAGAGTGTCTGGAACCTGTATTTATTGGCACAGTTGCCGCGTGAGATGGCTTTGACCTTCTGGCTGCGTATCAATGAGAAAAAGCATCTGTTCGCGGGTGAGGACTATTTTCTCAGTATCCTCGGATTGGATGCGCTACCAGGTCTGCTGTTGGCTTTTTCACATCGTCCAAAAGAAACATTTCCGTTAATTTTAAATTTTGGCGCAACAGAACTGGCGCTGCCTGTTGCCCACGTCTGGCGACGTTTCGCGGCGCAGCGTGATCTGGCTCGCCAGTGGATTTTACAATGGCCGGAACATACGGCTAGTGCACTTATCCCTCTTGTCTTTACCAAACCCAGCGATAATAGCGAAGCCGCATTACTTGCCCTGCGTTTACTGTACGAACAGGGACATGGCGAATTGCTACAAACCGTGGCAAACCGCTGGCAGCGTACAGATGTATGGTCTGCCCTGGAGCAGTTGCTTAAACAGGGTCCAATGGACATTTACCCGGCACGCATTCCAAAAGCCCCTGATTTCTGGCATCCGCAAATGTGGTCCAGGCCGCGCCTTATCACTAATAATCAAACTGTTACCAATGACGCTCTGGAAATTATCGGCGAAATGCTGCGCTTTACCCAGGGGGGACGTTTTTATAGCGGGCTGGAACAACTGAAAACGTTCTGCCAGCCACAAACGCTGGCAGCTTTTGCCTGGGATCTCTTCACTGCGTGGCAACAAGCTGGTGCCCCCGCAAAAGACAACTGGGCATTTCTGGCGTTAAGTCTCTTTGGTGACGAAAGCACGGCACGGGATCTGACGACACAGATCCTCGCCTGGCCACAAGAAGGCAAATCTGCCCGTGCTGTCAGCGGCCTGAACATCCTTACCCTGATGAATAATGGTATGGCGCTGATACAGCTGCATCATATATCGCAACGGGCTAAATCCCGCCCCTTACGTGATAACGCGGCGGAATTTCTTCAGGTGGTCGCAGAAAATCGCGGGCTAAGCCAGGAAGAGCTAGCGGACAGATTAGTCCCAACCCTGGGCCTTGATGATCCGCAGGCGTTGAGTTTTGATTTTGGTCCCCGGCAGTTTACCGTTCGCTTCGATGAAAATCTCAACCCGGTTATCTTTGATCAGCAAAACGTTCGCCAGAAAAGCGTTCCCCGTTTGCGCGCCGATGACGATCAACTGAAAGCGCCCGAGGCACTGGCCCGACTAAAAGGGCTAAAAAAAGATGCTACTCAGGTGAGCAAAAACCTGCTCCCGCGTCTTGAAACGGCCCTACGTACCACCCGACGCTGGTCGCTGGCAGATTTTCATTCTCTGTTTGTTAATCATCCCTTTACCCGTCTGGTTACCCAGCGATTAATATGGGGGGTTTATCCGGCAAATGAACCGCGTTGTTTACTCAAAGCCTTTCGTGTGGCCGCAGAGGGGGAGTTCTGCAATGCGCAAGATGAGCCAATTGACCTGCCTGCGGACGCTCTGATTGGCATTGCCCACCCGTTAGAAATGACAGCAGAAATGCGCAGTGAATTTGCACAGCTTTTTGCCGATTACGAAATTATGCCGCCTTTTCGCCAGTTGTCGCGCCGCACGGTGCTGCTCACACCTGACGAGTCAACCAGTAACAGCCTGACTCGCTGGGAAGGTAAATCCGCTACCGTTGGGCAACTTATGGGAATGCGATACAAAGGCTGGGAGTCAGGCTATGAGGACGCATTTGTCTATAACCTGGGTGAGTACCGGCTGGTCCTTAAGTTTTCACCCGGTTTTAACCACTACAATGTTGATAGCAAAGCGCTAATGAGCTTCCGTTCTCTTCGAGTGTACCGTGACAATAAATCCGTCACTTTTGCCGAACTTGATGTGTTTGATTTGAGTGAGGCGTTAAGCGCACCTGACGTCATTTTCCATTAAAACACAGCGGGCAGTGATGCAACTGCCCGTTATCAACACGACTTACCAGCGGGGAAAGCGATGATCGTGCAAAAAGAGCTGGTTGCTATTTACGATTATGAGGTCCCTGTACCTGAAGATCCGTTTTCCTTCAGACTTGAGATCCATAAATGCTCTGAATTATTTACAGGTTCCGTCTATCGACTGGAGCGATTCCGGCTACGTCCAACATTTCATCAACGTGATCGAGAAGATGCTGACCCGCTAATAAATGATGCGTTGATTTATATAAGAGATGAGTGTATTGATGAGCGGAAATTACGAGGTGAATCACCTGAAACTGTAATAGCAATTTTTAATCGTGAACTACAGAATATATTCAACCAAGAAATAGAATAATATACTCTAAATAATTCAAATTGGTCCGATCCGGCGCAACGTCCCAATGGCCTGGATTATAAATCTCATTATCTTAATTGCAACGGGGTCCAGCCGTGGTTATAATTCGTTCGTTGGAACACGATGTTGCACAGGCTGTGGTGTTAGGCCTGAAAATAGTAAATAAAAGAACCTGCCTCACCAGCAGTTTTTTTTATTTACTGTGATCTGCTTTCCAGATATTTTTCGCTCAAACAACTAATGCGCCAAACATTTATTGCGCGTAAAATATCGTTTATTTCATTAATACATTTCAGGGATGAATATATGTCACCGCAGAATAATCATCTGCAGCGTCCGCCTGCTGCTGTGTTATACGCCGATGAACTGGCAAAATTAAAACAAAATGATAACGCACCTTGCCCGCCCGGTTGGCAGTTAAGTTTGCCTGCGGCCCGTGCTTTTATCCTTGGCGACGAAGCGCAAAATATCAGCCGTAAAGTGGTGATTAGCCCCTCCGCTGTCGAACGTATGTTAGTCACTCTTGCTACCGGCCGCGGTTTGATGTTGGTGGGGGAACCGGGTACCGCAAAATCTCTTCTTTCTGAATTACTGGCAACCGCTATTAGCGGCGATGCCGGGTTAACCATCCAGGGCGGGGCATCTACCACCGAAGATCAAATCAAGTATGGCTGGAACTACGCCCTGCTTATCAATCATGGTCCGTCAACGGAAGCGCTGGTCCCTGCCCCGCTTTATCAGGGAATGCGCGACGGCAAAATCGTCCGTTTCGAAGAGATAACGCGTACACCGCTGGAAGTGCAGGACTGTCTGTTAGGTATGCTTTCTGACAGGGTGATGACGGTGCCGGAACTCACTGGTGAAGCCAGTCAGCTCTATGCGCGAGAAGGCTTTAATATTATTGCCACTGCCAATACCCGAGATCGCGGCGTCAATGAAATGAGTGCTGCGCTAAAGCGTCGCTTCGATTTTGAAACGGTTTTTCCGATTATGGATTTCGCCCAGGAGTTGGAACTGGTCGCCAGTGCTTCGGCGCGTTTGCTGGCCCATAGCGGTATTCCGCATAAAGTGCCTGACGCGGTACTGGAATTACTGGTCCGCACCTTCCGCGATCTGCGTGCCAACGGCGAAAAGAAAACGTCAATGGATACACTGACAGCGATTATGTCCACCGCTGAAGCCGTGAACGTGGCCCATGCTGTGGGCGTCCGCGCCTGGTTTTTAGCGAATCGCGCGGGGGAGCCTGCCGACCTGGTGGAATGTATTGCCGGAACCATCGTCAAAGATAACGAAGAAGATCGCGCGCGTCTGCGCCGTTACTTCGAACAGCGTGTCGCCACACATAAAGAAGCTCACTGGCAGGCTTATTATCAAGCCCGCCACCGCCTGCCGTGAGGAAAGATGCATGAGCGAGCCGTTAATTGTCGGCATCCGGCATCATAGTCCGGCCTGCGCCCGGCTGGTGAAATCGTTAATCGAAAGCCAGCGGCCACGATACGTGTTGATTGAAGGCCCGGCTGATTTTAATGACCGGGTAGACGAACTGTTTTTAGCCCACCAGCTTCCGGTAGCTATTTACAGTTATTGCCAGTATCAGGACGGTGCAGCCCCCGGGCGTGGTGCCTGGACGCCATTTGCTGAATTTTCGCCGGAGTGGCAGGCGCTACAAGCCGCACGTCGCATTCAGGCACAAACTTACTTCATCGATTTGCCTTGCTGGGCGCAGAGTGAAGAAGAGGACGATTCGCCTGATACGCAAGATGAAAGCCAGGCCTTACTGCTGCGTGCCACCCGCATGGATAACAGCGATACTCTGTGGGATCACTTGTTCGAAGATGAAAGCCAGCAAACTGCATTACCCTCTGCGCTGGCGCACTATTTTGCCCAACTGCGGGGCGACGCCTCCGGCGATGCGCTCAATCGTCAGCGCGAAGCCTTTATGGCCCGCTGGATTGGATGGGCGATGCAGCAAAATAATGGCGACGTGTTAGTTGTCTGCGGTGGCTGGCACGCTCCGGCACTGGCAAAGATGTGGCGCGAATGCCCTCAGAAAATTAACAAGCCAGAATTGCCCTCGCTGGCAGATGCCGTTACAGGTTGTTATCTCACACCCTACAGTGAAAAGCGCCTTGATGTGCTGGCAGGATACCTTTCAGGAATGCCTGCCCCGGTATGGCAAAACTGGTGCTGGCAGTGGGGCTTGCAGAAGGCCGGTGAACAACTGCTAAAAACTATCCTTACCCGTTTGCGCCAGCACAAATTGCCCGCTTCTACCGCGGATATGGCTGCCGCTCATCTGCATGCGATGGCGCTGGCACAGTTGCGCGGTCATACACTACCGTTACGCACTGACTGGCTGGATGCCATAGCAGGCTCGCTGATTAAAGAAGCCCTGAACGCGCCGTTGCCGTGGAGCTATCGCGGCGTTATTCATCCCGATACCGATCCGATTCTGCTAACGTTGATAGACACATTAGCGGGTGACGGATTCGGTAAACTTGCCCCTTCTACGCCACAACCGCCTCTGCCAAAAGATGTCACCTGCGAACTGGAACGTACCGCAATCTCCCTTCCGGCGGAGCTTACCTTAAATCGCTTTACCCCCGATGGGCTGGCGCAAAGTCAGGTGTTACATCGGCTGGCAATACTGGAGATCCCTGGGATTGTACGCCAACAGGGAAGTACACTGACACTTGCAGGCAACGGTGAAGAACGCTGGAAATTAACCCGCCCGCTTAGCCAGCATGCGGCATTGATTGAGGCCGCCTGTTTTGGTGCCACACTCCAGGAAGCCGCACGCAATAAATTAGAAGCCGATATGCTGGACGCGGGCGGAATCGGCAGTATCACCACATGTCTTAGCCAGGCGGCGTTAGCGGGTCTGGCGTCCTTCAGTCAACAATTACTGGAGCAACTCACACTATTAATCGCCCAGGAAAATCAATTTGCCGAAATGGGCCAGGCGCTGGAAGTGCTTTATGCCTTATGGCGGCTGGATGAAATTAGCGGTATGCAAGGCGCGCAGATATTACAAACGACGTTATGCGCGACTATCGATCGCACGCTGTGGCTGTGTGAATCTAACGGCAGACCGGATGAAAAGGAGTTTCACGCTCACCTGCATAGCTGGCAAGCGCTTTGCCATATTCTGCGCGATCTACATAGCGGCGTTAATTTACCCGGCGTTTCTCTTTCTGCGGCGGTAGCCTTACTGGAGCGACGCAGTCAGGCAATTCATGCCCCGGCGCTGGATCGCGGCGCGGCTCTTGGCGCACTAATGCGTCTGGAACATCCCAACGCCAGTGCCGAAGCGGCGCTGACGATGCTGGCGCAGTTATCCCCGGCACAATCTGGTGAGGCGCTGCACGGTTTGCTGGCGCTGGCCCGCCATCAACTGGCCTGTCAGCCGGCATTTATCGCCGGTTTCAGCAGTCATTTAAATCAACTGAGTGAAGCCGATTTTATTAACGCCCTGCCCGATTTACGCGCGGCGATGGCCTGGCTACCACCACTAGAACGCGGGACGCTGGCGCATCAGGTGCTTGAGCATTATCAACTGGCGCAACTTCCCGTTTCGGCGCTGCAAATGCCGTTGCATTGTCCACCACAGGCCATTGCACATCATCAACAACTCGAACAGCAGGCACTGGCATCGCTGCAAAACTGGGGAGTTTTCCATGTCTGAACTGAACGATCTTCTGACCACCCGTGAGCTACAACGCTGGCGATTAATTCTTGGCGAAGCGGCAGAAACGACGCTTTGTGGGCTGGATGACAACGCCCGGCAGATAGACCACGCGCTGGAGTGGCTGTATGGGCGCGATCCTGAACGGCTCCAGCGTGGTGAACGTTCCGGTGGATTAGGTGGCTCAAATCTCACCACCCCTGAGTGGATCAACAGTATTCACACGCTGTTTCCGCAGCAGGTGATTGAGCGGCTGGAAAGCGATGCCGTGCTGCGCTACGGCATTGAAGATGTGGTGACGAATCTCGACGTGCTGGAACGTATGCAGCCTTCTGAAAGCCTGCTACGCGCTGTTTTGCACACCAAACATCTGATGAACCCCGAAGTACTGGCTGCCGCCCGCCGGATAGTGTGCCAGGTTGTTGAAGAAATTATGGCTCGACTGGCAAAGGAAGTTCGTCAGGCTTTTTCTGGTGTCCGCGATCGCCGTCGCCGTTCATTTATTCCACTGGCGCGAAACTTTGATTTCAAAAGTACTCTGCGCGCCAACCTGCAACACTGGCACCCGCAACACGGCAAGTTGTATATCGAATCCCCCCGCTTTAACAGCCGCATTAAACGCCAAAGCGAACAATGGCAACTGGTCTTACTGGTTGATCAAAGCGGATCGATGGTCGATTCGGTGATCCACTCTGCGGTGATGGCGGCCTGTTTGTGGCAGTTACCCGGCATTCGTACCCATCTGGTGGCGTTTGACACAAGCGTCGTTGATCTCACGGCAGACGTTGCCGATCCGGTAGAGTTATTAATGAAAGTACAGTTGGGCGGCGGGACCAATATCGCCAGTGCCGTGGAGTATGGTCGGCAACTTATTGAACAACCAGCGAAAAGCGTCATTATCCTCGTGAGCGATTTTTACGAAGGGGGTTCATCATCATTACTGACGCATCAGGTGAAAAAGTGTGTCCAGAGCGGCATCAAAGTGCTGGGACTGGCAGCGCTCGATAGCACCGCAACACCTTGCTATGACCGCGATACGGCCCAGGCGCTGGTTAATGTCGGCGCACAAATAGCCGCCATGACGCCGGGCGAGCTGGCATCATGGCTTGCGGAGAATCTTCAGTCATGAATTCACTACGTCCGGAATTATTAGAACTGACACCGCAGGCCCTGACGGCGTTAAGCAATGCCGGTTTTGTTAAGCGCAGTCTTAAGGAACTGGAAAATGGCAACGTCCCGGAGATCAGCCATGAGAACGACGCTTTAATCGCCACCTTCAGTGACGGTGTCCGTACCCAGCTGGCGAACGGCCAGGCACTGAAAGAGGCTCAGTGCAGTTGCGGGGCCAACGGTATGTGCCGTCATCGCGTGATGCTGGTGTTAAGTTATCAACGACTTTGTGCCACCACTCAGTCTACGGAAAAAGAAGAAGAGTGGGATCCGGCAATCTGGCTGGAAGAACTGGCTACCCTTCCCGATGCTACCCGCAAACGCGCACAGGCGCTGGTCGCTAAAGGCATCACCATTGAGTTGTTCTGTGCGCCGGGTGAAATTCCCTCTGCCCGCTTACCGATGAGCGATGTGCGTTTTTATTCCCGCAGCAGTATTCGTTTCGCCCGTTGTGATTGTATTGAAGGCACACTTTGCGAACATGTCGTACTGGCGGTACAGGCCTTCGTCGAGGCCAAAGCGCAGCAAGCAGAATTTAACCATTTAATCTGGCAGATGCGCAGCGAACACGTCACATCATCTGACGATCCGTTTGCCAGCGAAGAAGGCAACGCGTGTCGTCAATATGTTCAGCAATTAAGCCAGACATTATGGCTTGGCGGCATCAGCCAGCCGCTCATCCATTACGAGGCAGCATTCAACCGCGCATTGCAGGCGGCAGAGACCTGCAACTGGCGCTGGGTGAGTGAATCGCTACGGCAACTGCGCGCCAGCGTTGATGCCTTCCACGCCCGCGCCAGCCACTATAATGCCGGAGAATGCTTACATCAGCTTGCGGCATTAAACAGTCGATTAAATTGCGCACAAGAGATGGCCCGGCGCGACAGTATTGGTGAAGTTCCTCCTGTGCCGTGGCGCACGGTCGTTGGCTCTGGCATTGCCGGAGAAGCAAAGCTTGATCATCTGCGGCTGGTGTCTTTAGGTATGCGTTGCTGGCAGGATATTGAGCATTATGGTTTACGCATCTGGTTTACCGATCCCGACACCGGCAGTATTTTGCACCTTTCGCGCAGTTGGCCGCGAAGTGAACAGGAAAACTCACCGGCAGCTACGCGTCGGCTGTTTAGTTTTCAGGCTGGCGCACTGGCGGGCGGGCAAATTGTTTCACAAGCAGCAAAACGCAGTGCCGATGGCGAGCTGCTGTTAGCTACCCGCAACCGCTTAAGCAGCGTTGTGCCGCTGTCGCCTGATGCCTGGCAAATGTTGAGCGCGCCGTTACGCCAGCCGGGCATTGTGGCTTTGCGGGAATATTTACGCCAGCGTCCCCCCGCCTGCATACGGCCTCTTAATCAGGTCGATAACTTATTTATTCTGCCGGTCGCTGAGTGTATTTCGCTCGGTTGGGACAGCAGCCGCCAGACGCTGGATGCGCAGGTCATTAGCGGCGAAGGGGAAGATAATGTGCTGACGTTATCATTACCAGCCTCAGCCAGCGCACCTTATGCCGTTGAACGCATGGCGGCGCTTTTGCAACAAACAGACGACCCCGTGTGTCTGGTTTCTGGCTTTGTCAGTTTTGTTGAAGGGCAATTGACACTGGAACCACGGGTGATGATGACAAAAACCCGTGCCTGGGCGCTGGACGCAGAAACTACGCCTGTGGCACCGCTACCTTCTGCCAGCGTTTTGCCTGTGCCGTCTACTGCTCATCAGTTGCTGATACGCTGCCAGGCGTTACTTATTCAACTGCTCCATAACGGCTGGCGCTATCAGGAACAGAGTGCTATTGGTCAGGCAGAGTTGCTGGCGAATGACCTCACCGCGGTGGGTTTTTATCGGCTGGCACATGTGTTGGGACAATTTCGTAATACAGAAAGCGAGGCACGGGTAGAAGCAATGAATAACGGTGTTTTGCTTTGCGAACAATTATTCCCCATGCTTCAGCAACAAGGATGAAATAGTGCTTTTTACTAAGAGTTCTACTCCAGTTCCGGACTGCTCACGCCACGGTATTAGGCATATCCTATATAGCCCCTGGTGAGAGTCACCAGTTCCTTGATTAAATAAAATGGAGTTTTACATGAAGGCTTTCAATAAGCTGTTTTCCCTCGTTGTTGCATCTGTTCTGGTTTTCTCTCTTGCTGGCTGCGGTGACAAAGAAGAATCGAAGAAATTCAGCGCCAATCTGAACGGCACTGAAATTGCCATTACCTATGTCTACAAAGGTGACAAGGTGCTTAAGCAATCTTCTGAAACCAAAATTCAATTTGCCTCCATTGGTGCAACCACCAAAGAAGATGCTGCCAAGACACTTGAGCCGTTAAGCGCCAAATACAAAAACATCGCGGGTGTTGAAGAAAAATTAACCTATACCGATACCTACGCGCAGGAAAACGTGACTATCGATATGGAAAAAGTGGATTTTAAAGCCCTGCAGGGTATTTCAGGAATCAACGTTTCTGCTGAAGATGCCAAAAAAGGTATCACTATGGCGCAAATGGAACTGGTGATGAAAGCCGCTGGTTTTAAAGAAGTGAAATAATCGGTTGGCGGTCATGCTCTAAACATGACCGCCAATTTTTTAGCCTTTTTTCACATGCTGGCGCGCTGCCAGTCCACGCAGAAAATAACGTAAAAATTGATCGCCGCATTCGCGGAAGTTTTTATGATCCGGTGCGCGCATCATCGCTGTAATTTCCGGCATCGAAACGCGGAACTGCTGTTCGGTGAGGATAGCCAGAATGTCATCGGTTTTCAGCGAAAACGCGATGCGTAATTTTTTCAGCACGATGTTGTTATTAATGCGACGTTCCGGCTCCAGTGCCGGAGCAGACTCATCCTTGCCGCGTTTTTCATAAATCAGGCCATTGAGGAATGACGACAAAACAATGTCCGGACAACGCTGAAAACCCTCTTCGTCTTCTTTACGTAGCCAGACGGCGATCTGTTCCGCGGTGGCTTCGACATTACCCAGCGCCAGAATACGCACCAGGTCATTATTATTGGCTTTCAAAATGTAGCGCACGCTGCGCAGAATATCGTTACTTAGCATGAGGCCTTCAGGTGTTGATGAGGCAAAAAGCCATTTTAGCAGTCTTTTACAGGCCAATCGCCTCTTTTAAGCTTTTCAGATAACGGCGGCTGACCGGCACGGTTAAGCCATTACGCAAAATCAACTCGGCCTGGCCGTTATCTTCCAGACGAATCTCCTGTAAATGCGCGAGGTTAACCAGATACTGACGATGGCAGCGCAGTAGTGGTGTACGACTTTCCAGGGTACGTAATGTCAATTCGGTAAAGCCCTCTTTCCCTTCGTGGCTGGTAACGTAGACACCGCTCATCCGACTGCTGACAAATGCCACATCTTTCATTTGCAGCAAATAAATCCGACTATGCCCCGTACAAGGGATAAATTTCAGCGCCTGTTGATTTTCCGGTAACAGCGAAACATCCTGCTTGCTGCGCTCCTGACGCAATCGCGCCAGCGTTTTCTCCAGTCGCGCTTCATCAATTGGCTTCAGCAGATAATCAAAGGCATGTTCTTCAAAGGCTTTAATTGCGTATTCGTCAAACGCAGTGAGAAAAACAATATACGGGCGATGTTCCGGGTCAAGCATCCCCACCATTTCCAGACCACTGATGCGCGGCATCTGGATATCGAGAAACAGCACATCCGGGCGCAGTTTATGCACCGCGCCGATCCCTTCCACGGCGTTTGAACACTCTCCAACGATTTCAATATCGCTCTGCTCCTGCAAAAATACACGCAGGTTCTCCCGTGCTAACGGTTCATCATCGACAATTAAGACTTTAATCATGCCTCGTCCCTCCATGGTAGTCGTAACGTTATTCGGGTGTAACTATCAGGCTCACAGGCGACGCTTATTCCATAGTCATCGCCAAACCGTTCACGTAAACGCTTATCCACCAGATTCATCCCCAGCCCACTGGCATTGGTTACCGGTTGATACAAACCGGCATTGTCTTCGATCTCCAGCATCAAATGTTGCCCCTCACGTCGGGCGCTGATTGCCACTCGCCCTGTATCCAGCAGTTGTGATGTCCCATGTTTAATGGCGTTTTCCACTATCGGTTGCAGGGTAAACGCGGGCAATTGCTGCTGGGATAATTCTTGCGGAATAGCAATGTTGACCTGCAACCGCGACTGGAAGCGCGCCTTTTCAATTTGCAGATAAGCATTCACATGTTCAATTTCGTCGGCGAGAGTAACAAACTCCGAAGGCCGCTTTAAGTTTTTGCGGAAAAAAGTGGAAAGATACTGCACCAGCTGGCTGGCCTGTTCGCTGTCGCGGCGGATCACCGCTTTAATGGTGTTAAGCGCATTAAACAAAAAATGGGGATTCACCTGGGCGTGAAGCAGTTTGATCTCTGACTGGGTGAGCATCGCTTTTTGCCGCTCATATTGCCCGGCAAGGATCTGCGCCGAAAGCAATTGCGCAATCCCCTCACCCAACGTGCGGTTGATTGAACTGAATAAACGGTTTTTGGCTTCATACAATTTGATGGTGCCCATCACCCGCTGATTTTCACCACGCAACGGAATTACCAGCGTCGACCCCAGTTTGCATTGCGGATGCAAAGAGCAACGGTAAGGTACTTCGTTGCCATCAGCGTAGACCACTTCACCGGTTTCAATCGCTTTTAAAGTATAAGTTGAAGAAATCGGTTTGCCGGGTAAATGGTGGTCGTCACCAATTCCGGTAAAGGCCAGCAATTTCTCTCGATCGGTAATCGCGACTGCACCAATATCCAGTTCCTGATACAGCACCTGAGCCACTTTCATGCTGTTCACTTCGTTAAACCCCTGGCGCAAAATGCCTTCCGTCGAGGCTGCCACTTTCAGCGCAGTGGCAGAAAAAGCCGAAGTGTATTTTTCAAACATCGCGCGTTTATCGAGCAATATACGCATAAACAGCGCCGCGCCGACGGTATTGGTGACCATCATTGGCGCAGCAATATTACTCACCAGACGCACCGCATCTTCATAAGGTCGGGCGATCGCAAGGATGATCAGCATTTGCACCATTTCAGCGACGAACGTGACGGCACCGGCGGTAATGGGGTTAAAGACTTTATCAGTGCGCCCGCGGCGGATCAGGATGCTGTGTACCAGGCCACCGAGTAATCCTTCAACGATGGTCGAGATCATGCAACTTAACGCGGTCATGCCCCCCATCGAATATCGATGTAAGCCGCCGGTCAGCCCAACCAGCCCACCGACGACCGGACCGCCGAGTAAGCCGCCCATTACCGCGCCTATCGCACGGGTATTGGCAATAGAATCGTCAATGTGCAACCCAAACCAGGTGCCCATGATGCAGAAGATGGAAAAGACGATGTAGCAGAGAAATTTATGCGGCAGACGAACCGTGACCTGCATTAACGGTATGAATAATGGCGTTTTACTCATTAACCATGCAATGACTAAAAAAACGCACATCTGCTGAAGCAGCAGCAACACCAGATTAAAATCGTACATACCCGCAAACCACACTTCCCTTTAAAACGCGTAACATACATTGCCTGCGTTTAACTTTCTTTGAACTCTTGCAGAAAAATGAGAATTCGTGAGTACGATCACTCAAAATCGCCTGGCAAAAATAAAATCACCCTATAGATGCACAAAAAACGGGCAAAACTACCTGGTTCGCAAAACTGCGTCTAAAGTTAAACCGGGACCTCGCGAGCAAGGGTGAGACGATGGCGCTTTACACAATTGGTGAAGTGGCGTTGCTTTGTGATATTAATCCTGTCACGTTACGCGCGTGGCAGAGGCGTTACGGATTGCTGAAACCGCAACGGACAGACGGCGGTCATCGGCTGTTCAACGATGCCGATATTGACCGGATCCGCGAGATCAAACGCTGGATCGACAACGGCGTGCAGGTCAGCAAAGTTAAAATGCTGCTCAGTAATGAAAATGTTGATGTGCAGAACGGCTGGCGCGATCAGCAAGAAACATTACTGACTTACCTGCAAAGCGGCAATCTACATAGCCTGCGAACGTGGATCAAAGAGCGCGGTCAGGATTACCCCGCCCAGACACTCACCACACATCTGTTTATTCCTCTGCGCCGACGGCTTCAGTGCCAACAACCGACTCTCCAGGCGCTGCTGGCGATCCTCGACGGCGTACTGATCAACTACATCGCCATTTGTCTGGCTTCGGCACGTAAAAAACAGGGTAAAGATGCGCTGGTGGTTGGCTGGAATATTCAGGATACCACCCGTCTGTGGCTGGAGGGCTGGATTGCCAGTCAACAAGGATGGCGCATTGATGTCCTCGCCCACTCGCTCAATCAACTACGCCCTGAACTATTCGAAGGCCGTACATTGCTGGTGTGGTGCGGTGAAAATCGAACCTCCGCCCAACAGCAGCAACTCACCAGTTGGCAAGAACAAGGCCATGATATTTTCCCACTCGGCATTTAATGATTCGTTAACAAATGCGCTTTACTGTACAATCCTTTCGTTAACATAAGGAGTGCATTATGCGCATAGCTAAAATTGGGGTCATCGCCCTGTTCCTGTTTATGGCGTTAGGCGGAATTGGTGGCGTCATGCTCGCAGGTTATACCTTTATTTTGCGTGCTGGCTAAGCGCCTGCACCAGCCTTTCAAACAGGCGGTCTGCGATGATCGCCGCCAGTGCCACCAGTAACGCCCCCTGGATCACATACGCGGTATTAAATCCGCTAAGCCCGATGATGATGGGCGTACCCAGCGTGCTGGCCCCTACCGTTGAGGCGATCGTCGCCGTACCAATGTTGATAATCACCGAAGTTCGCACGCCCGCCAGAATCACCGGAGCCGCCAGCGGTAGCTCGACCTTACGCAGTCGCTGACCACGACTCATTCCCATACCTTTCGCAACTTCTGTCACGCTGGCATCAATCGCTCCCAGCCCGGCAAGTGTCGCCTGCAGGACGGGCAGCACACCGTAAAGGATCAAGGCGATAATCGCTGGTTGCAGACCAAAGCCGATCACCGGAACGGCGATCGCCAGCACTGCGACGGGCGGAAAAGTCTGTCCAACGGCGGCAATAGTTTCCACCAGTGGGCGAAATTCCGCGCCCCACGGGCGAGTGACAGCAATTCCGGCACCAGTGCCAATGATCACCGCAAACAAACTCGAAATTCCCACCAGCCAGAAATGAGCCAGTGCCAGAGCTGCAAAACTTTCTTGCTGATAAACGGGTCGTGGCAGTTGTGGGAACAAGGCAGCAAACAGCGGCTGGCTGTAAGGCAGCCAGAAAATCAGCGCCACAAACAGAGCAATGAGCCAGAACAGCGGATCGCGCAACATCTTCATACGCTTACGCCTCCACCAGCAGATCCTGAAAATGCAGCGTGCCGCAAGGCTGGCCCTGCATGTTCACCACCGGCAGCACCTCGCATCCCCGCGCAACAAACAGAGAGAGCGCATCGCGTAGCGTCATCTCTTCTGCCAGTGCCTCACCATCTGCTCGTTCTTCGCGACGCACGTAATCCGCCACACTACGTAACGAAAGCAGGCGTACACCCAGTTCACTACGTCCAAAAAACTGGCGGACAAAATCATTCGCCGGACGAGTCAGCATCGTCAGCGGATTGCCCTGCTGCACTACTTCACCGTGATCCATCAATACCAGATGTTCTGCCAGCCGTAGCGCCTCATCAATATCATGAGTGACCAGCACAATGGTACGCCCCAGCAAACGGTGAATGCGCGTCATCTCTTGTTGCAACGCGCCGCGCGTTACCGGGTCCAGTGCGCCAAAAGGTTCATCCATTAGTAAGACTTGCGGATCGGCAGCCAGTGCACGCGCCACTCCCACACGTTGCTGCTGACCACCGGAAAGCTGATGCGGATAACGCTCACGCAAATTTGACTCCAGCCCCAGTAGCGCCATTAATTCGTCGATACGATCGTCAATCCGCGCCCGCGACCATTTTTGTAATTGCGGCACGGTAGCGATGTTTTGCGCCACGCTCCAGTGGGGGAACAGGCCAATAGATTGAATGGCATAGCCCATCCGGCGGCGCAACTCCAGTACTGGCAGCGAGCGAATTTCTTCTCCGGCAAAGCGGATCACTCCGCTGTCATGCTCCACCAGGCGGTTAATCATTTTCAGGGTGGTGGATTTGCCGGAGCCAGATGTGCCAATCAGCACCGAAAAACTCCCTTCCTGAAAATTGAGATTGAGATCGTTAACGGCTTTTTGTGCGCCGAACAGTTTGCTGACATGGCTAAATTCAATCATTACGTTTCACCTTCAGCAGTGCGATAAGCAAATCGAACAGCGCGTCGGTAAGCACCGCCAGAACAATTACCGGGATCACCCCCAGCAACACTAAATCAATGGCGCTGCTTAGCAGCCCCTGGAAAACCAGCGCACCAAAACCGCCTGCGCCGATTAACGCCGCAATCACCGCCATACTTACAGTTTGCACCATCACCACCCGCAGGCTGCGCAGAAATACCGGTAACGCCAGTGGTAACTGAACATGCAGGAATCGCCGCGCCCCGCTCATGCCCATCGCTCTGGCGCTCTCCAGCACATCGCGCGGGATCTGGTTCAAGCCGACTACCACGCCGCGCACCAGCGGCAGCAAGGCATAGAGCACCAGCGCAATCAGTGCGGGTGTCATTCCGGTTCCTGCTATGCCGAGCTTCCCCAGCCACGGAAAGGCCGTCACCAGCGCGGCAAGCGGCGCAATCAACAGGCCAAAGAGCGCCACCGAAGGCACGGTCTGAATGACATTGAGCAGAGAAAAAATTGCCCCCTGCCGAGCAGTGGAAAAGTAGCACCAGATGCCCAACGGCACACCAATCACTAACGCAGGCAGCACCGCACCAAACAGCAACGTCAGATGTTGTGCCAGCGCGTCGTCAAACACATCCTGACGGTTGGCGTATTCTTTCATTAGTGAGAGATCGTTAAGCGTGCCGGAGTACAGCAACCACAGCGGAATAATGGCAATCTGCATATGCAACAACCAGCGCCACAGCGGATGCGTGGAGATTCGGCGGATGGCATCGCTACAGGCCAGCAATGCCAGCGCCGCAGCCAGCCAGAAACCACTGCCGAGGCTGGTACGCGCCAGCGCACTGCCATTTTGCGCCAGTTGGGTCGCCGCCTTTCCAGCTCCCCACACCAGCAATACGAAGACGAATTGCGCCAGAATGAGTGCACAAATGCTGCCTTTTTTACCGGGAATAAAACAGGCCGTCAGCCAGGCGCAACCAACGCCCACCAGCATCCAGATCGTTTGCGGCCACAGCTGCCAGAGATGACGCCCCTCACCCGAAACTAAACGATTAGGCGCGTAACTGATAAACGGCAGCGCCGCTGCGATTGCCGTCAGCAACAGCAGCAGCGCCAGAACAGGATTAATACGGAAATAAGTCACGGGAAATTACTTCGTCCACCCTTTTTGTTTCAGGTAGTCGGCAGCCACTTTTTTGGCATCCAGTCCTTCCACAGCAATGCTGGCATTCAGTTGCTGCAATGTTTTTGCATCGAGGCTGGCGAAGACTGGCTGTAGCCACTGTGCCATTTGCGGATACTCCCTCAACACCGACTCACGCACCACTGGTGCAGGCGCGTAGATAGGTTGCACACCTTGCGGATCGCTTAAGGTTTGTAGCCCCAGCGCCGCGACCGGACCGTCAGTGCCGTAAGCCATTGCGGCATTAACGCCAGAAGTTTGCTGGGCAGCGGCTTTAATCGTTACCGCCGTGTCGCCGCCTGCCAGTGAAAGTAACTGATCCTGATCGAGCTTAAAGTCATAGGCTTTTTCAAAAGCGGGTAACGCATCGGCGCGTTCGATAAACTCTGCCGAGGCTGCCAGTTTGAAGGTGCCGCCCTCTTTCAGATAACGACTCAGGTCAGCAAGCGAAGTGAGTTTGTTTTTCTCTGCCACATCCTGACGCACGGCGATGGTCCAGGTGTTATTCGCTGGTGCGGGCGTCAGCCAGATTAACTTGTTTTGCTCTGCATCGAGTTTTTTGACTTTCTCGTAGCCTTGCCCGGCATTTTTCCACACCGCATCGTTTTCATCTTTAAAGAAGAACGCCCCATTGCCGGTATATTCCGGATAGATATCCAGTTCACCAGAGGTGATCGCCCCGCGCACCACAGGAGTCGTTCCCAGTTGCACTTTATTGACCGTTGGTACGCCGTGACTTTCGAGTACCTGCAAGATGATGTTGCCGAGCAGCGCGCCTTCGGTATCGATTTTTGAACCGACTTTAACGGGGGAAGCCGCGTGCAGCGGCAGGCTCACGGCTGCCAACAAAACCAGTGAACCTGCCCAGACCTTTGAGAGTGGCATGATGCTTTCCTCATTCTTTTACTGTTGTTTTCAGCGAATTAAGAGAAAAGCATAGTTGATAATGGCGGGATTAGCCTGAGCGGACGGATTCAGTTGCAGAATCAGATAAATACTTAAGAGGCATATTCGGTCCGGCGTTTCCTGCCGGATGCGGCGCGAGCGCCTTATCCGGCCTACAAAGTGCGAAAATTCAGCAAGTTAAGATAATCAGGCAAAGGGCGCAAACGTCGCGCCCTTACTAAAGCATTACAGCAACTCAAACTCGCCTTTCTTAACGCGTGCGGAATCAGTGCCGATAAAGACATTGAACATGCCAGGCTCGGCGTCATATTTCATCTGTTGATTCCAGAACTTCAGCGCCTCGATATCAATCGGGAAGCTGACGGTCTGAGTTTCGCCCGGCTTCAGGGTGATTTTCTCAAAGCCTTTCAGCTGCTTCACTGGACGGCTCATGGAAGCCGTCACATCCTGCAAGTACATCTGCACTACCGTGGCCCCTTCGCGTTTACCGGTGTTCGTCACCTGCACGCTGGCCGTCACTTTGCCGTCACGCTTCATGGTCGGCGCAGAAAGTTTCACATCAGAGACGGTGAAAGTGGTATAGCTCAGACCATAGCCGAACGGATAAAGCGCCCCGTTAGCTTCATCAAAATAACGCGAAGTGTATTTGTTCGGCTTGTCGGCATTATACGGACGACCGGTATTCAGATGGCTGTAGTACACCGGGATCTGCCCGACAGAACGCGGGAAGGACATCGGCAGCTTGCCGGACGGGTTGTAATCGCCAAACAATACATCGGCAATTGCATTACCGCCTTCAGTCCCCGCAAACCAGGTTTCCAGAATCGCATCAGCCTGCTGATCTTCTTTCACCAGCGCCAGCGGACGCCCGTTCATCAGCACCAGCACCAGCGGTTTACCGGTGGCTTTCAGCGCCGCAATCAAGTCACGTTGGCTTTGCGGAATAGTGATATCGGTCCGGCTGGAGGCTTCGTGCGCCATCCCCTGTGCTTCACCGACCACAGCCACCACCACATCAGATTGTTTCGCGGTCTGCACCGCTTCATCAATCATCTCTTGCGGCGAGCGCGGATCGACTTTGACCGCTTCTTCATACTGATTCAGGAAATCGATAATGCCTTTGTCACTGGTGACGTTCGCCCCTTTGGCGTACAGCACTTTACCGTTTTCACCGACGGCATTTTTAATCCCGGTCAGTACGGTCACGGATTGATCGGCAACACCGGCTGCGGACCAGCTGCCCATCACGTCACGTTTACTGTCCGCCAGTGGCCCAACCACCGCAATGGTGGCTGATTTTTTCAGCGGTAACGTTTCGAGACGGTTTTTCAGCAACACCAGGCTTTCGCGCGCCACTTCACGCGCTTCTTTACGGTGCAGGCGGCTTTCGGCATTGGTATCCACCGGGTCAGACTCTTTCGGCCCCAAATGGCTGTATGGGTCGTTAAACAACCCCATATCATATTTAACGTTCAGTACATGGCGGGCAGCATCGTCCAGCTCTGCCATCGTCACTTTGCCGGATTTGATCAACCCAGGCAGATACTTCGAGTAGTACTCGTCGCTCATGCTCATGTTGATTCCGGATTTCAGCGCCACGCGCACCGCATCTTCCGGGTCTGCCGCCGTGCCATGTTTAATCAGCTCTTTGATTGCACCGTGATCGGAAACGGTGATGCCTTTAAAGCCCCACTGGTCGCGCAGAACATCTTTCAGCAGCCAGGAATCGGAGGTGGCTGGCGTGCCGTTCAGCGAGTTCAGCGCCACCATCACCGCGCCGCTGCCTGCGTCCAGCCCCGCTTTGTACGGCGGCATATAATCATTAAACAGGCGCTGCGGACTCATATCGACGGTGTTGTACTCTTTACCGCCTTCTACCGCGCCGTATGCGGCAAAGTGTTTGACGCTGGTCATCACCGAGTAGCGATCTGCCGGGCTTTTACCCTGCATCGCTTCCACCATGGTTTTACCCATTGTTGAGGTGAGATACGTATCTTCGCCAAAACCTTCGGAAGCACGTCCCCAGCGCGGATCGCGCGAGACATCGACCATCGGTGCCCAGGTCATATTCAGGCCATCATCTGCCGCTTCATAAGCAGAGACACGTCCGACCGTTTTCACTGCATCGAGGTTAAAAGACGAGGCCAGACCGAGGCTAATCGGGAACACCGTGCGCTGACCGTGCAGCACGTCGTAAGCAAAGAAAAGAGGAATTTTCAGGCGGCTTAATTCCATCACCTGATCCTGCATGGCGCGGATATCCTGACGGGTTACGGTGTTGAAAATCGCCCCAACCTGACCGTCTTTGATCATCTCGCGGATCGCCTCTTTCGGGTTATCCGGGCCGACGCTGATTAAGCGCAGCTGACCAATTTTCTCATCAACTGTCATTTTCTTAAGCAGTTCGGTGACGAACGCATCCCGCGCTTCGGGCGTTAATGGATGGTTGCCGAATAAATCATCCGCCAGTGCTGGCTGCAGGGCCAGACTCACCGCGATTCCTACTGAACATAGCCATTTCATATGGATTTTTCTTCCTTTGTTGCCCGACGTGGCAGCGAAAATGGTGCAAAAACCGTAGTTTGCCATAAGCATGATGGAGAGAGAAAAAGAATGCTCAGTTTATTGTCTGAATTTTCAAAATATTCACTCGCTGAATTGTTATACAAGGCGCTATTCTAGTTTGTGATATTTTTTCGCCACCACAAGGAGTGGAAAATGTCTTCCATGACAACAACTGATAATAAAGCCTTTTTGAATGAACTTGCTCGTCTGGTGGGTTCTTCACACCTGCTCACCGATCCCGCAAAAACGGCCCGCTATCGCAAGGGCTTCCGTTCTGGTCAGGGCGACGCGCTGGCTGTCGTTTTCCCTGGCTCACTACTAGAATTGTGGCGGGTGCTGAAAGCCTGCGTCACCGCCGACAAAATTATTCTGATGCAGGCCGCCAATACAGGCCTGACCGAAGGATCGACGCCAAACGGTAACGATTATGATCGCGATGTCGTTATCATCAGCACCCTGCGTCTCGACAAGCTGCACGTTCTTGGCAAGGGCGAACAGGTGCTGGCCTATCCGGGCACCACGCTCTATTCGCTGGAAAAAGCCCTCAAACCGCTGGGACGCGAACCGCACTCAGTGATTGGATCATCGTGTATAGGCGCATCGGTCATCGGCGGTATTTGTAACAACTCCGGCGGCTCGCTGGTGCAACGTGGCCCGGCGTATACCGAAATGTCGTTATTCGCGCGTATAAATGAAGACGGCAAACTGACGCTGGTGAACCATCTGGGGATTGATCTGGGCGAAACGCCGGAGCAGATCCTTAGCAAGCTGGATGATGATCGCATCAAAGATGACGATGTGCGTCACGATGGTCGTCACGCCCACGATTATGACTATGTCCACCGCGTTCGTGATATTGAAGCCGACACGCCCGCACGTTATAACGCCGATCCTGATCGGTTATTTGAATCTTCTGGTTGCGCCGGGAAGCTGGCGGTCTTTGCAGTACGTCTTGATACCTTCGAAGCGGAAAAAAATCAGCAGGTGTTTTATATCGGCACCAACCAGCCGGAAGTGCTGACCGAAATCCGCCGTCATATTCTGGCTAACTTCGAAAATCTGCCGGTTGCCGGGGAATATATGCACCGGGATATCTACGATATTGCGGAAAAATACGGCAAAGACACCTTCCTGATGATTGATAAGTTAGGCACCGACAAGATGCCGTTCTTCTTTAATCTCAAGGGACGCACCGATGCGATGCTGGAGAAAGTGAAATTCTTCCGTCCGCATTTTACTGACCGTGCGATGCAAAAATTCGGTCACCTGTTCCCCAGCCATTTACCGCCGCGCATGAAAAACTGGCGCGATAAATACGAGCATCATCTGCTGTTAAAAATGGCGGGCGATGGCGTGGGCGAAGCCAAATCGTGGCTGGTGGATTATTTCAAACAGGCCGAAGGCGATTTCTTTGTCTGTACGCCGGAGGAAGGCAGCAAAGCGTTTTTACACCGTTTCGCCGCTGCGGGCGCAGCAATTCGTTATCAGGCGGTGCATTCCGATGAAGTCGAAGACATTCTGGCGTTGGATATCGCTCTGCGGCGTAACGACACCGAGTGGTATGAGCATTTACCGCCGGAGATCGACAGCCAGCTGGTGCACAAGCTCTATTACGGCCATTTTATGTGCTATGTCTTCCATCAGGATTACATAGTGAAAAAAGGCGTGGATGTGCATGCGTTAAAAGAACAGATGCTGGAACTGCTACAGCAGCGCGGCGCGCAGTACCCTGCCGAGCATAACGTCGGTCATTTGTATAAAGCACCGGAGACGTTGCAGAAGTTCTATCGCGAGAACGATCCGACCAACAGCATGAATCCGGGGATCGGTAAAACCAGTAAACGGAAAAACTGGCAGGAAGTGGAGTAAAAATTACGGATGGCAGAGTATCGCCATCCGAATTCACTTAATCGTTCTGTGCCGTCTGCCCCGCCGCCGCCATTTGGGCGGCTTTTTGTTTTTTATAGCTCAACGCTGCTGCCGGCACAGGCATCACTTTACCGGTTTCAATCCAGGTACGCAGGCGGCTGGCATCGGCAAAATGGGTATATTTGCCAAACGCGTCCATCACTACCAGCGCCACCGGTTTATTATTGATAACCGTACGCATCACCAGACAATGGCCCGCCGCATTGGTAAAGCCGGTTTTGGTTAACTGAATATTCCAGTTATCGCGATACACCAGATGATTAGTATTGCGGAACGGCAGCGTATACGTCGGATTAGAGAAGGTTGCCATATCTTCCCGGGTAGTACTTAACTGCCCGATCAACGGATATTGTTTGCTGGCAATGAGCAGTTTGGTTAAGTCACGGGCAGTTGAAACGTTATGCACCGACAATCCGGTAGGTTCAACAAAGCGCGTGTTGTTCATTCCGAGCGATTTCGCTTTCGCATTCATTGCCTTAATAAAGGCTTTGTAACCACCGGGATAATGGTGCGCAAGGCTTGCCGCCGCGCGGTTTTCTGAAGACATCAGCGCCAGCAACAGCATATCTTTACGGCTGATTTCGCTATTCAGTCGTACGCGCGAATAGACCCCTTTCATCTCCGGCGTCTGGCTGATATCCACTTTTAGTTTTTCATCCAGCGGCAGTCGTGCATCCAGCACAACCATCGCGGTCATTAATTTGCTGATAGACGCAATCGGACGCACCAGATCCGGGTGGTTCGAATAGATCACTTTGTTGGTATTCAGATCAACAATCATCGCGCTACCGGAGGCAATTTCCGGTTGTGAAGCGGTGGTAGCGGCTGCCGTTTTCGCAACGGCCTGCGGTGCAAAAGGCACAGCCAGCATCAGGGCCAGGCTAAATAAAGAAACTCGAAATTTCGGCATGATGAGCATTCAGATAGTGGTTCACGCGCACGGGTTGCGCACCGCCGGAGTAAGGATTTACTGAGGCTAGCGACGCCATCATAACGAGCAAAAAGTGCGATCGTCAAAGGAGAATCGTGAGGAAATGCTGCATTGCTGACATTTACGCCAGCAATGCAACGTCAAAGAACTTTCTAGAACAAACGATAACCGTAGCCCCATAGTATAACGGTTAGGGCGAGCAGCACTTCCAGTACCAGCACGCCAATCGCCAGCGTCGAACTAGAGAAGCTAAGGCCTTCCTCTTTGTTGATATTCAGGAAGCTCGGAATACCAAGGTAAAGCAGGTAGCCGGTGTAAAACAGCGCCACCGTGCCGACCAGCGCACACAACCAGACCAGTGGATAAAGCGCCACCAGACCGCTTAAAAACAGCGGAGTTGCAACGTAGCCCGCGAAGACCATGCAGTGCGCAAGTGACGGACGCTGCGGATAATTACGCGCCATCCACCAGATGACCCGCCCCATCACCGCGACCCCAGCCAGCATAACGCCGTAAAACAAGACAGCCAGCGCCAGTCCGGTAAACCAGGATAACTTCAGGATAGTGCCATCGCCAAAATTCCAGCCAATCTGTGTAGTGCCAATGAAGGCGCAAATCACCGGAATCGCCGCCATCAGCAAAACGTGGTGGGTGTAATGGTGAGAAATCGTTTCGTTTTCGCGATTAATCACCTGCATTTCACGATCGGGATGGGAAAACAGTCCCCAGACATGGCTCATACCGCCCCCTTGTTGTGAGTTCATGAACCTGACAGTTCAAGTATAAGTCAGCTTGTGATTATTTTTTGTTCGCCCATGTAATTTTCACTGTCTGATGAACGTCCTTTTTCAGCGTGAATGATTCACAGGGTGTATGCTTACTGGCAACCAAAGGGAGACAGACTGGCCTATGGATCTCAATACACTTATCTCACAATATGGTTATGCCGCGCTGGTGATCGGTAGCCTGGCGGAAGGTGAAACCGTGACTTTGCTGGGAGGCGTTGCGGCGCATCAGGGGCTATTAAAGTTCCCGCTGGTGGTACTTTCTGTGGCGCTTGGCGGCATGATTGGCGACCAGGTGCTCTATCTGTGCGGGCGGCGGTTTGGCGGCAAGCTGTTACGCCGTTTCTCGAAACATCAGGATAAAATTGAGCGGGCGCAGAAACTTATCCAACGCCATCCGTATCTGTTTGTCATTGGTACGCGCTTTATGTATGGCTTTCGGGTGATTGGCCCGACGCTGATTGGTGCCAGCCAGCTGCCGCCGAAAATCTTTCTGCCGCTGAATATTCTCGGCGCATTTGCCTGGGCGTTGATTTTTACCACTATTGGTTACGCTGGTGGTCAGGTGATTGCGCCGTGGTTGCACAATCTCGACCAGCATTTGAAGCACTGGGTCTGGTTGATTCTGGTCGTGGTTCTGGTGGTGGGCGTGCGCTGGTGGCTGAAACGACGCGGGAAGAAAAAGCCGGATCATCAGGCGTAAAACCATTGCCCTGGATAAGGCGTTCGCGCCGCATCCGACATCCGGAGTACCATGCCTGATACGACGCTTGTGCGTCTTTTCATGCCGACCAAAATATTACCCAATGAAATATCCACGCACCTCACTGCGCTATTCTGGGTTGAACTGTGGATTCGCCAACATAAAGCCGCCATCCACTATCAACGACTGCCCGGTGGTGTAATTTGCGCCCTCCGAACAAAGCCACACCACCAGGCTGGCAATCTCATGCGTTGCGCCAAAACGCCGCAAGGGAATCGAAGGCTCCGCGTCGGGCTTCACGTCGCTGTCATCCATGCCATTCATTGGCGTGGCGATCGCCCCAGGCGCGACTGCGTTCACCAAAATCTTATGCCTGACCAGCTCCAGCGCCATCGCTTTGGTTAACCCACCGAGCGCATGTTTAGCGGCTGTGTAGGCGCTGGCATCCGGCAGCGGCGTATGTTCATGTACCGACGTAATGTTGATGATGCGACCGCCCTGCCCTTGTTTCACCATCTGACGAGCCGCAATTTGCGAGCATAAGAATGCACCATCGACATCAACGGTAAAAATCTTGCGCCACTCATCAAAAGCCATATCAAGAAACGGCGCTTTGGTCATTGCACCCGCATTATTCACCAGCACATCAATGCGCCCCAGCCGTTGAATGAGTTTCTCCAGCGCCAGTGCCCCTTCTGGTAGATTGCCGAGATCCAGCTGCACGATCTCCGCACGTACGCCGTGGCTAACTACCTCACGCGCGGTATCTTTTGCCCCTTCTTCATCTGAGTGCCAGGTAATACCAATATCAAACCCCTGCTGCGCCAGTAATAACGCGCACTCTTTGCCGATCCCCGAATCGGAGGCGGTAATAATCGCAACCTGTGCCATCGAGTTCTCCACTTAACGCTGAATAAACGTTAAGTATAGAAGGCGCATATCATCAGCGTTTGTAACCCCCGCCCAACGCACCAGTGAGTTGAATGGAGGCATCCAGCCACTGCCCTTGCAATAACAGGCCATTGGCCCGCTCACGCAGCGCGGGGATTCTGGCTTCGCTGACGCGGGAACCAGCAATGATGCCCGCGTTAAAGCGCGCCTGCGCAAGACCTACCACACGCAAGGCATCGCGCTCAATTTGCGCCTGATGCTGGTTTTTCTCCGCCAGTGTCTGAACCTGACTGGCTGCCCGCGCCACGTCATTCACCGCTTCAACCACCGCTTTGTTGTAGCTGGCGATAGACAAGTTGCTTTCGGCTTTTGCGATATCGAGATTGGCGTTAAGACGACCACTATCGAAAATGGGTAGCGTCAGGCCTGCCGTAACGCCCATTTGCTGCGCGGAATGACGGAACAGATCGCTTAAGTGCAACGCATCCTGTTGCAGGAAGGCCATCAGGTTGATGTCAGGATAAAATGCCGCTTTTGCCGCATCAATGGTGCTTAGCGATGACTCAACGTACCAGTGCGCCGCCTGCAAATCTGCCCGCCGGGCCAGTAAGGAGTACCCCAGTTCATCAGGAAGCTGGCTTGCCACTTTCGGCAACGCGACCGGTTTAAGCTTCAATGACTTTGTCTGGTTATTTGTAAGTGCGCTTAACCGTGCCTCAATAATTTTCATTTTCCCCGCGACATCGTTGAGCTGCTGCCGGGTTTTGCTGGCATTAATATCGGTTTCCACACCTTCAACTGAAGAAGTAATCCCGTTCTGATATAGCTGGCGATCGGTCGCGATAATGGTGTTCTGCTCTTTTTCTATTTGCTGCAAGACCGTGTTTAACGCCGCCTGGGTTTGCCACTCCCAGTACAGGCGGGCTACGCTGCCAGCCAGCAATTGGCGGGTTTGCTCGCGTTCCGCCGCCCGTGCTTTAACCGTACCCAGGCGGGCAGTAACCTCCGCCCGATTCTTTCCCCAGATATCGAGATGCCAGCCCGCCGTTAAGCCAAAAGTACCGTTGGTGTACCACGGGCCGGTCGTACCTGCGGCCGGATCGTTCAGAGCAAACGGCCCCATTAAGCCTTCTGCCGACATTTTTTGCCGCTCCATATCCGCCGAAAAGTCGATCTGCGGACCATCCTGAGTGGCAACTGCCTTCGCCTGGGCTTCAGCTAGCTGAATGCGCTGTTCAGCCACCTGCATATCCGGTGCGTTCTGTAGTGCATTGTTAATTAAGGAAGTGAGTTGATTATCGTGATACTCCAGCCACCATTGGCTGTCTGGCCAACCATTTTTCAGCGCCGTGGGTAATGCGGTGTCAACTTGTGCAGCGGGCGTTTGCTGGCTTAACGCCTGGCGGGTTTCATGCATAGGCGCACACCCGGCCAGCATCAGTAACAGCGGAAAACAGGCGATGGCTGGATAAAAGGAATCACGATTCATGGGGGAATAATCAGGTAAGAAAAGGTGCGCGGAGATTACCGTGTGTTGCGATATATTTTTTAGTTTCGCGTGGCAATACATCAGTGGCAATAAAACGACATATCCAGAAAAATATACACTAAGTGAATGATATCTTCCGATTTATCTTAATCGTTTATGGATAACGGCAAAGGGCTTCGTTTTTTCCTATACTTATTCAGCACTCACAAATAAAGGAACGCCAATGAAAATTATACTCTGGGCTGTATTGATTATTTTCCTGATTGGGCTACTGGTGGTGACTGGCGTATTTAAGATGATATTTTAAAATTAATTAATGTCATCAGGTCCGAAAATAACGAGAATATTTCAGTCTCTCATCCTGTTGCGCTCCTGTCATGTGCATTGCTTCATATAATCACTGGCGCAAGGAGCGCGCAGGGGGCGGCCAATCGCCGCCGCCCCCTGCACCCCCGGGCTCTGGCGAACAAAATCGCCGCTGCGCGGTGCCCTCGACTTATCCCTTACGGCTACCGGGTCGGGCGCGAGGTAACATCCCTGTAAAACGCGCCCTCAGCCCACATCCATGTGGGCTGCCCCGGCCTTCAGGGAACGCCTCGGCAATTTTGACGCCACCAAACAACCGTGCGGCCTATTGATAAAGAGCTAACACATTGTCAAAAAACATCACTATGGTTTTTTAGAGTTTCTCGATATCAATTGCCTGAATAGCCCTTGCAATATCAGGGGAATTATTCAACACCCGAACATGCTGAAATAATTCCGTTGCTTCATCGTATTCTTTACGCAAATAACTCAACCACTGTTTAATCCGCGCAACGTGATATAACCCGGTATCGCCCTGCTTTTCCAGACGGGTATATTTTTGCAGCAAAGCAACCACCTCCGGCCACGGCATTCGCGGTTCGTTATATTTTACCACCCGGCTCAGGTTGGGAATATTGAGCGCCCCGCGACCAATCATCACTGCGTCGCAGCCGCTGATCGCCATGCATTGTTGCGCGCTCTGCCAGTCCCAGATTTCACCGTTGGCAATCACCGGAATATTCAGCCGCTGGCGAATATCGCCAATCGCCTGCCAGTCAATATGCTCCGCGCGGTAACCCTGCTCTTTCGTCCGCCCATGCACCACCAGCTCCGTAGCGCCAGCCTGTTGAACCGCATCGGCGATTTCAAATTTCTTCTCACCGCTGTCCCAGCCCAGACGCACTTTCACGCTGACGGGCAAATGCGCCGGTACAGCTTCACGCATCGCTTTTGCACCCTGGTAGATGAGTTCAGGATCTTTGAGTAACGTCGCCCCGCCGCCGCTACCGTTAACCGTTTTCGACGGGCAGCCGCAATTGAGATCCACGCCCCAGGAACCTAACTCCACCGCACGGGCGGCGTTCTCTGCCAGCCATTGTGGGAACTGACCTAACAACTGCACGCGCACCAGCGTACCAGATGGTGTCCGGCTGGCGTTTTGTAGCTCAGGGCAAATGCGATGAAAGACTTTTACCGGCAGCAGTTGATCCACCACGCGGACAAACTCGGTGATGCACAGATCGTAGTCGTTAACTTCGGTCAGCAATTCACGCACCAGAGAGTCAAGCACTCCCTCCATCGGTGCCAGTAACACACGCATATCATCACCCGCAAAAAAATGAGGCGCTATGTTAGCGCCTATGGTCAGCGGATTAAAGGTCTGCAAAGAGGGATTGCTGCAAACTGCAATCCCTCTCTATGCTTGATGTATGCCTGAGTTCGCTGCGCATTGCGTAATGCCGGGGAGCGAAAAAATAAGCGCTGATTTCTTAATGTGATCGGTAGCACGTTTTACGAATTAATTGTATGATGAATCCATCTCATCTGGGGTGTTGATTATGAGTAAGACACTGAACATTATCTGGCAATATTTACGCGCTTTCGTCCTGATTTATGCCTGCCTGTATGCAGGCATTTTCATTGCTTCCCTGCTACCGGTAACCATTCCGGGCAGCATCATCGGGATGCTGATCCTGTTTGTCCTGCTGGCCTTGCAAATTCTTCCGGCAAAATGGGTCAATCCGGGGTGCTACGTACTGATTCGCTATATGGCGCTATTGTTTGTGCCGATTGGCGTAGGCGTCATGCAATATTTTGATTTGCTCCGCGCACAGTTTGGCCCGGTAGTGGTTTCCTGTGCAGTCAGTACGCTGGTGGTTTTTCTGGTGGTGAGCTGGAGTTCGCAACTGGTACACGGTGAACGTAAAGTCGTAGGTCAGAAAGGATCAGAAGAATGATGGCGAATATCTGGTGGTCATTACCGCTGACATTGATTGTCTTTTTTGCCGCCCGCAAACTGGCGGCACGGTATAAGTTTCCCTTGCTTAACCCGTTGCTGGTAGCAATGGTGGTGATCATTCCTTTTTTAATGCTGACTGGCATCTCTTACGACAGCTACTTTAAAGGTAGCGAAGTGCTAAACGATCTGCTGCAACCGGCGGTCGTCGCGCTGGCCTATCCTTTATATGAGCAGCTACACCAGATCCGCGCGCGCTGGAAATCGATCATCACCATCTGTTTTATCGGCAGCGTGGTTGCGATGGTGACGGGGACTTCCGTGGCATTGTTGATGGGCGCTTCACCGGAAATCGCCGCGTCAATCCTGCCGAAATCAGTCACCACGCCTATTGCAATGGCGGTTGGCGGCAGTATTGGCGGTATTCCGGCAATCAGCGCAGTTTGCGTGATTTTCGTCGGCATCCTCGGCGCGGTATTTGGCCATACATTGCTTAATGCGATGCGTATTCGTACCAAAGCTGCGCGCGGTCTGGCAATGGGGACTGCCTCGCACGCCCTCGGTACGGCGCGCTGCGCCGAGCTGGATTATCAGGAAGGTGCATTTAGTTCGCTAGCGCTGGTGTTATGCGGGATAATTACTTCGCTGATCGCACCGTTCCTTTTCCCGATTATTCTGGCAGTAATGGGCTAAAATTTGCGATGCGTCGCGCATTTTTGATGTATGTTTCACGCGTTGCATAATTAATGAGATTCAGATCACATATAAAGCCACAACGGGTTCGTAAACTGTTATCCCATTACATGATTATGAGGCAACGCCATGCATCCACGTTTTCAAACCGCTTTTGCCCAACTTGCGGATAACTTGCAATCTGCACTGGAACCTATTCTGGCAGACAAGTACTTCCCCGCTTTGTTGACCGGGGAGCAAGTCTCATCGCTGAAGAGCGCAACGGGGCTGGACGAAGACGCGCTGGCATTCGCACTACTTCCGCTGGCGGCGGCCTGTGCGCGTACGCCATTGTCGAATTTTAATGTTGGCGCAATTGCGCGCGGTGTGAGCGGAACCTGGTATTTCGGTGCCAATATGGAATTTATTGGTGCGACAATGCAGCAAACCGTTCATGCCGAACAAAGCGCGATCAGCCACGCCTGGTTGAGTGGTGAAAAAGCGCTTGCAGCCATCACCGTTAACTACACGCCTTGTGGTCACTGCCGTCAGTTTATGAATGAACTGAACAGCGGTCTGGATCTGCGTATTCATCTGCCGGGCCGCGAGGCACACGCGCTGCGTGACTATCTGCCAGATGCCTTTGGGCCGAAAGATCTGGAGATTAAAACGCTGCTGATGGACGAACAGGATCACGGCTATGCGCTGACGGGTGATGCGCTTTCTCAGGCAGCGATTGCGGCGGCAAACCGTTCGCACATGCCTTACAGTAAGTCGCCAAGCGGTGTCGCGCTGGAATGTAAAGACGGTCGTATTTTCAGTGGCAGCTACGCTGAAAACGCCGCATTCAACCCGACTCTGCCACCGTTGCAGGGAGCGTTAATTCTGTTGAATCTCAAGGGTTATGATTACCCGGATATCCAGCGCGCGGTTCTGGCAGAAAAAGCCGATGCGCCGTTGATTCAGTGGGATGCCACCTCCGCAACGCTGAAAGCTCTCGGCTGTCACAGTATCGACCGAGTGCTTCTCGCTTAAGCCTGGTGCCGGATGCGGCGTGAACGCCTTGTCCGGCTTGCCAGCCCTCTCCTGGTGTCGAAATTCCCGGCAAACAGTTTGCCGTTTCTTGCGCAAAACCAGCGGGTAAAGTAGCCTGATGGAAATTTTCCTTAGATCGAGTCTCCTGCATGTTAAAGCGCGTGTTCCTCAGCCTGTTAGTCCTGATCGGCTTGCTGCTGTTGACTGTGCTCGGCCTCGATCGCTGGATGAGCTGGAAAACCGCGCCTTATATCTACGACGAATTGCAGGATCTCCCCTACCGCCAGGTCGGTGTGGTGCTCGGAACAGCAAAATATTATCGTACTGGCGTAATTAATCAGTATTATCGCTACCGCATTCAAGGAGCGATTAATGCCTATAACAGCGGTAAGGTAAATTATCTATTACTGAGCGGCGATAACGCATTGCAAAGTTATAATGAGCCGATGACCATGCGCAAAGATTTAATCGCTGCTGGTGTCGACCCATCAGATATTGTTCTCGATTACGCAGGCTTTCGTACGCTGGATTCCATCGTGCGTACACGCAAAGTTTTCGATACTAATGATTTCATTATTATCACCCAACGTTTCCACTGTGAGCGAGCATTATTTATTGCGCTGCATATGGGGATTCAGGCTCAGTGTTATGCCGTACCGTCACCGAAAGATATGCTGTCAGTACGTATTCGTGAATTTGCCGCCCGTTTCGGTGCGCTGGCTGACCTTTATATTTTTAAACGTGAACCGCGTTTTTTAGGGCCGCTGGTCCCTATTCCGGCTATGCACCAGGTACCGGAAGATGCGCAGGGGTATCCCGCCGTCACACCCGAACAGTTACTTGAATTACAAAAGAAACAAGGAAAGTAGTTATGGATGTACAGCAGTTTTTTGTCGTTGCCGTTTTTTTCCTTATCCCGATATTTTGTTTCCGCGAAGCATGGAAAGGCTGGCGCGCAGGCGCGATTGATAAACGGGTTAAAAATGCACCGGAACCGGTGTATGTCTGGCGAGCAAAAAATCCCGGACTCTTTTTCGCTTATATGGTGGCATATATCGGCTTCGGAATTTTATCTATCGGCATGATTGTTTATCTTATTTTCTATCGTTAATATTCCCCTCTCCAGTTAATTATTGAGAATAATTATTACTTCACCTGATAAGCTGCGGATATCACATTCCTAACCGCAGCTATTTGTGAATCTTTTCACAGTTTAAATTCCCCCGCACGCTTAGCCTTAATATCAGTACATTATTATTTACTAAACGCTCGCCTTAATTACCTATAGCATTAAGGAAGATCACATGCCGCAACAAAATTATCTGGATGAACTCACTCCGGCTTTTACGTCTTTACTGGCGATTAAAGAAGCCTCTCGCTGTTTATTATGTCACGACGCTCCCTGTAGTCAGGCTTGCCCGGCACAGACCGATCCGGGGAAATTTATTCGCTCAATCTACTTTCGTAATTTTAAAGGCGCTGCCGAGACAATTCGCGAAAATAATGCCCTCGGTGCCGTTTGTGCCAGAGTGTGCCCGACGGAGAAATTATGCCAAAGCGGTTGTACCCGTGCCGGTGTTGATGCTCCCATTGATATCGGCCGCTTACAGCGTTTTGTTACTGATTTTGAACAACAAACCGGAATGGAAATTTATCAGCCCGGTACTAAAACGCTCGGCAAAGTCGCGATTATTGGCGCAGGTCCTGCCGGATTGCAGGCCAGTGTGACACTGACAAACCAGGGTTATGACGTCACGATTTATGAGAAAGAAGCGCACCCCGGTGGCTGGTTGCGTAACGGTATTCCGCAATTCCGGTTACCGCAATCAGTGCTGGATGCAGAGATCGCCCGTATTGAAAAAATGGGCGTGACCATTAAGTGCAACAACGAAGTCGGTAACACACTCACCCTTGAGCAGCTGAAAGCAGAAAACCGCGCGGTACTGGTCACCGTGGGGTTATCAAGCGGTTCCGGGCTACCGCTGTTTGAGCATAGTGACGTTGAGATTGCCGTCGACTTCTTGCAACGTGCACGACAGGCGCAAGGCGATATCAGCATTCCACAAAGCGCATTAATTATCGGCGGCGGTGATGTCGCGATGGACGTAGCCAGCACGCTGAAAGTTCTCGGCTGTCAGGCGGTAACTTGCGTAGCGCGTGAAGAGTTAGATGAGTTTCCGGCAAGCGAAAAAGAGTTTACCAGCGCCCGGGAGCTGGGCGTTTCGATCATCGATGGATTCACGCCAGTAGCCGTGGAAGGCAATAAAGTCACGTTTAAGCATGTACGGTTATCGGGCGAACTGACGATGGCGGCAGATAAAATTATTCTCGCCGTCGGTCAGCATGCCAGACTAGATGCCTTTGCGGAGTTAGAGCCGCAGCGTAACACCATCAAAACACAAAATTACCAGACCCGCGACCCGCAAGTCTTTGCTGCTGGCGATATTGTTGAGGGTGACAAAACCGTGGTCTATGCCGTGAAAACCGGGAAAGAAGCCGCCGAGGCGATTCATCACTATTTAGAGGGAGCTTGCTCATGTTAACGAAAGATCTTTCGATTACTTTTTGCGGCGTGAAGTTTCCCAACCCGTTCTGCCTCTCTTCTTCGCCGGTAGGCAACTGCTATGAGATGTGTGCCAAAGCCTACGACACAGGTTGGGGCGGTGTGGTGTTTAAAACGATCGGCTTTTTTATCGCCAACGAAGTCTCGCCGCGTTTTGATCATCTGGTGAAAGAAGATACCGGTTTTATCGGCTTCAAAAATATGGAGCAGATTGCTGAACATCCGTTGGAAGAGAATCTGGCCGCCCTGCGTCGGCTGAAGGAAGATTACCCGGACAAAGTATTGATCGCTTCGATCATGGGGGAAAATGAGCAGCAATGGGAGGAGCTGGCGCGCCTGGTGCAAGAAGCTGGCGCGGATATGATCGAGTGTAACTTCTCCTGTCCGCAAATGACTTCTCATGCGATGGGTAGCGATGTCGGGCAAAGCCCGGAGCTGGTAGAAAAATATTGTCGGGCAGTGAAACGGGGTTCCACGCTGCCAATGCTGGCGAAGATGACGCCGAATATCGGTGATATGTGCGAAGTGGCGCTGGCGGCGAAGCGCGGCGGCGCAGATGGCATTGCGGCGATTAACACCGTTAAATCCATCACCAATATCGATCTTAATCAGAAAATCGGTATGCCGATCGTTAACGGAAAATCGAGTATTTCCGGATATTCCGGTAAAGCGGTAAAACCGATCGCCCTGCGCTTCATTCAGCAAATGCGCACCCATCCAGAACTGCGCGATTTCCCAATCAGCGGTATCGGCGGCATTGAAACCTGGGAGGATGCGGCTGAGTTTTTATTGCTCGGCGCAGCAACGTTACAGGTGACCACCGGCATCATGCAGTACGGGTATCGGATAGTGGAAGATATGGCAAGCGGGTTGTCGCATTATCTCGCCGATCAGGGATTTGATTCGCTGCAGGAGATGGTAGGTCTGGCGAATAACAATATTGTCCCGGCGGAAGATTTAGACCGCAGTTATATTGTCTATCCCCGTATCAATCTTGATAAATGTGTTGGCTGTGGACGCTGTTATATTTCCTGTTACGACGGCGGTCACCAGGCGATGGAATGGAGCGAGAAAACCCGCACACCGCATTGTAATACCGAGAAATGTGTGGGTTGTCTGCTTTGTGGTCACGTCTGCCCGGTGGGTTGTATTGAGCTCGGGGAAGTGAAGTTTAAGAAAGGCGAGAAAGAACACCCGGTAACGTTGTAAAACCAGAGACGCATCCGGCATTTGGTTCCTGTCGCCGGATGCGGCTTGAACGCCTTATCCGGCCTACAAAACCATACAAATCAGTATGTTGAGCTTATTGTAGGCCGGATAAAACGCGCCAGCGTTGCATCCGGCATTTGGCTCCTGTTGCCGGATGCGGCGTGAACGCCTTATCCGGCCTACAAAACCACACAGATCATGATGTTATGTGCGTTTATGACCGAATGCGGACCACATTCACATCATTTCTTACGCGCGTATTTCAGTGAATCCAGCGCTACGGCGAAGATAATAATCGCCCCTTTGATGATGTACTGCCAGTATGGGTTTACGCCGATATACGTCAGGCCATAGTTGATGACGGTAAAAATAATTACCCCGGTCACCACGCCAATCACCGTCCCCACACCGCCGCTGAACGATACACCGCCTACCACGCACGCCGCGATAGCATCCAGCTCATACATAAAGCCGAGGTTGTTGGTGGCAGAGCCGATACGTCCGGCTTCTAACATCCCGCCAAAGGCATAGAACACGCCAGACAACGCGTAGATCATCAGCAGGTTCAGGCCGACGTTGACACCAGATACTTTTGCCGCTTCCGGGTTACCGCCAATGGCAAAAATGTTCTTACCGAAGCGGGTTTTGTTCCACAACACCCAGACGAACGCCACCGCAATCAACGCGTAGAAGGTGATGTAAGAGAGACGGAAACTCCCCAGCGCGACAAAGCCCTGAGCAAAGGTAGAGAAGCCACTGTCAAAACCAGAAATTGGCGACGCCCCGACAAAGTCGTAATAGAGCGAGTTGATGCCATAGACGATGATCATCGTGCCGAGCGTGGTAATGAACGGCGTCACGTTGAGATAAGCGATAATCAGACCGTTGATCAAACCGATCACCGCACCAATGGCACAGACAATCAGAATAACCAGCGCAATCGGCATCGTCGCCATTTCCGGGAACACTTTGTTGGCGTTATCCATGGACTGCAATAATGTCGCAGCCACCACTGCCGCCAGCCCTACCTGACGACCAGCAGAAAGATCGGTCCCCTGGGTGACAATTAACCCTGCCACACCGAGCGCGATAATAATACGCACCGATGACTGGGTGAGAATATTACTTAAGTTCAACAGACTTAAAAATGTTGGGTCCTGGAAAATAATAATCGCCAGCAAAACTAAAAGAACGACGTAAATACCGCCCTCTTTCAGGTAAGTAAGAAAACTTTTCTTATTTAACGCACTCATGGGAAGCCCCTAATCTTAAAGGTGCAAAGACGCAAGACGCAGAATTTCGTTTTGCGTTGTTGTTTTTGTATCGACAATTCCGGAAACGAGACCATTGCTCATGACCAGAATACGGTCTGTTATCCCTAACAACTCAGGCATTTCAGAGGAGATAATAATAATCCCCTTGCCTTTCTTCGCCAGTTCGGCAATTAACTGATAAATTTCAAACTTCGCCCCGACATCAATACCGCGCGTCGGTTCATCGAGCATTAATATTTCTGGTTGCGTTAGTAGCCAGCGACCAATAATCACCTTTTGCTGATTACCACCGGAGAGCGAACCAATTTGCGTCCGATGACCCGGCGTTTTTACCCGCATCGAATCAATCACCCACTGGGTATCGCTTTTCATCCGCGAGTTATCCAGTAAACCAACTTTATTTTTGTAGTTGCGAATATTGGAAATTAACGAGTTAAAACCAATATCCAGATAGGCATAAATTCCCGTTGAGCGGCGCTCCTCAGTTACCAGTGCAAATCCATGGTTTATGGCTTCGTTGGCATTATGGTTATTGATCTGTTTGCCGTGCAACGTTATGGTGCCAGCCGATTTCTCGCGAATACCAAATAACGTCTCAACAATATCGGTACGTTTCGCCCCCACCAGACCGGCAATACCGAGGATCTCCCCTTTATGCAGATCAAACGAGACATCGCGAATCGACGGCTGGCGCAGTGACGTCAGGTTACGTACCTCGAGGATGACTTCGCCCGGTTTGTTTTCTTTGTCAGGGAAACGCTGGTTAAGAGAACGCCCAACCATCATGGCGATGATCTTGTCCATCGTCAGTCCTGCCAGCGGTTCGGTGGCGATCCACTGACCGTCGCGCAATACGGTAACTTCATCACATAACTGGAAGATTTCTTCCATTTTATGCGAGATATAAACAATACCGCAGCCGCGCTCTTTTAATTTACGAATAATAGTGAACAGATGATTGACCTCTTTTTCGGTTAACGAAGAAGTCGGTTCATCCATAATCACAATTTTCGCGTTATAGGAAAACGCTTTGGCGATTTCGATCATCTGCATTTGCGAAACGGATAATGTGCCGACGCGCGCACGCGGATCGATATCAATATCCAGTTCGTCAAAAATCGCTTTGGTTTCGCGGTACATTTTGTCCTGATCGACAAACATGCCTTTGGTGGGATATCGCCCCAGCCACATGTTATCCATCACCGAACGTTGTAATACCAGGTTTAACTCCTGGTGTACCATCGAAATACCATTTTCCAGGGCTTCTTTTGCAGAATGGAAATCGATCTCTTTACCCTGGAATAAAATGGTGCCGGAGTCTTTTTGATAAATACCAAACAGGCATTTTAATAATGTCGATTTTCCTGCACCGTTTTCCCCCATTAATGCATGGATAGAATGTGGCCGGACTTTTAAATTAACGTTATCAAGTGCCTTAACACCAGGAAAGGACTTGTTGATACCGCTCATTTCCAACAAGTATTCCCCGGAGGACGGAGTCGTTGAGCTGACCATATAATTTTACCTTGTTGGCCATACAATAAGGGCGCAGTAATAGACTGCGCCCAATCAGTCTTATTTCTTGCTGAATTCAGCCAGGTTGTCTTTATCTACGCCAACATAAGGTACGCGGACCACTTTGTTGTCGATTTTCCAGTTGGTGCCATCAGCCGCACCTTTACCATCGGCCAGGTTTTTCGCCAGATCAAAGGTCGCTTTCGCCTGGTTGTTAGCATCGTTCAGTACGGTGCCCGCCAGTGCACCGGATTTCACCAGCGCCAGCGCTTCTGGCAGCGCATCGACGCCAAACACCGGAATGCTGGACTTGTTGTGTGCTTTCAGCGCTTCAACCGCGCCCATTGCCATCGCATCGTTGTTGGCGATAACCACTTCGATTTTGTTGGCGTTCGGGCCAGACAGCCAGGCGTCCATCTTATCTTTCGCCTGAGCGGTGTCCCACATTGCGGTATCTAACTGTAACTGTTCAGTTTTGATGCCTTTATCGTTCAATTCTTTAATCACGTAAGTGGTACGTGCTTCTGCATCCGGATGGCCCGGTTCACCTTTCAGCAGTACGAACTGAATCTGACCGTCTTTGTTCAGATCCCAACCCTGATTCGCCGCCCAGTGTTTAGCAATCAAATCGCCTTGAATAATGCCGGACTCTTTGGAGTCAGTGCCAACGTAGTAGGCTTTGTCGTAGCTATCCAGCGCCTTACGAGACGGTTCTTTGTTGAAGAAAACCACCGGCACGTTTTGCCCACGCGCTTTCTCAATCACCGTACCCGCAGCTGCCGGGTCAACCAGGTTGATTGCCAGTGCCTTCACCCCTTTCGCCAGCAATACGTCGATCTGATCGTTCTGCTTGGACTGGTCATTCTGAGAATCATTCATCAGCAGCTGAACATCTGGCGCGGCTTTCGCATCTTGCTCAATAGCCTTGCGCACTACAGACATAAAGTTATCGTCGTACTTATAGATTGTTACACCAATGCGAGTATCAGCAGCGTGTGCAGCGGCACCGAATAACATGCTGGCCATCACAGCAGACAGGGTTAACACCTTCTTATTCATGGTATCTCCGGTTTTTCTTATGCAGGGTAGTGCTTGAGATAAATGCTCGGCGGGGCAGTAGAGTTAATGAAGTGTTACTGAACGCCGAAGCTCACTTTTTAAAATTCGTTCTTCCATGCCCGGTAACGCTCTAGAAAACGGCTTTAATTGTTGTTATAACGCTGTTACCTCGGCAAAAGTGATTATTCACTGTTACATACGGGTTACAACGTTAAAACGGTGCAATCATAGCTATCACATTGTTAAGATACTGTGAAATCACTCACAGATTGAAAGCGGTTACATCGCCTGATTTGTTGAGTTAGTGATCGCCGCCGCATTCTGGCGTGTTGCGACAGAATGGCGACGCACTAACGTCGGCATAAAACAGTGGCTGGCACGAGGATCAATATTGCCTGCTGCCCCCTGCAAGGCCAGTTCGGTGGCTAATTTCGCCATTGAAGCAATGGGATAACGCACGGTCGTTAATTGCGGGTCGGTGTAACGGGCGATGGGAATATCATCGAAACCGATGATTGAGAGATGTAACGGAATCGCAATGCCATTATCTTTTAATGCTGTCAGTGCGCCAGCGGCCATATTGTCGTTATAAGCAAATACAGCGGTAAGTTGTAGATTGCGCCCCAGCAGTTCAACCATCGCCGCCTCACCGCCCGGCATGTCCGGCGTACCAGCGCCAATCCAGCTTTCCGGCGGAATAATATCCTGCTCTTTCAACGCACTCATCCAGCCTGCTTTACGCATGGCGTCATCTTCAATGCCGTGGCTGGAAGAAAGATAACCAATACGTTGATGACCGTTATTCAGCAACATGCGCGTCGCCATTCGGGCACCGCTGAGATTATCCAGGCAAACGCAACGATGGGCGTACCCCGGCACAACGCGGTTGATTAACACCATACCGGGAATGTTATCCATAAATTGCGCCAGTTCATCGTCACTCAATGCTTTTGAGTGAACAATCAACGCATTACAACGCTGGCGAATTAACACCTCAATGGCGTGACGCTCTTTTTCCGCTTCATGATAGCTATTGCCGATTAGCACGTATTTCTGATGCTGCTGAGCGACCAGATCCACCGCTTTTACCAGCGCGCCGAAAAACGCATCAGAAACGTCCATCACCACCACGCCAATGGTGTCGCTAACCTGAGTTGCCAGCGCCTGGGCATTGGCGTTTGGCCGATAATCCAGCTCACTCACGGCTTTCATTACTGCTTCACGCGTGTCGGCACTGACCAGCGTGCTGTTATTGAGCACCCGGGAAACCGTTGCCACAGAGACGCCAGCCTGACGCGCTACATCACGAATGGTGATCATATTCACTACCTGTTATGAGATTGCAGTAAATGACTGCTTGCTGGCGGCTATTTTGTCAGCACTGAATACAGGACTTCGTGAATCGAGTCACAGCAATGGAAACGGTTACAGCCGTTTTGTTAACGAATGTGATCCAGATCGTTATCTTGATGTTTTAGATATTGCCGGTCCGGCAGCACGCAAAGTTAACTGACGCCAGAGCCATTCCACCGGCCCCTGGCGGAAGTAACGCAGCCAGATAACAGAGAAGAGGATATTCGCCAGCCATACCGGAATAACAAACGCCAGCAGCTCCAGGCGGTCAAAATGCATAAACAAACCGAGGTGGTAAAAAAGCGTGGTACAAATCAGCGTTTGCAATAGATAGTTGGTCAGCGCCATCCGTCCGACGCAGGCGATCGCAAGCACCAGCTTAAAGCGGCTCAATTGCGGCCAGAAGCCATAAAACAGCGACGCATAGCCAATCGCCTGAAACGGCGCACTCAGTTCCCGCGGCATTTGAAGTAAGAAGGCACACCAGCGATACGCCCAGTCCAGCTGCCATTGCAGGGCGATGGCAGGAAGGTTAATGGTCACCCCAATCGCCACCAGCACAAAACCAGTACGACGATAGTGACGTAAGCTGAACTGCCCTTTCAGCCAGCCGCTGCGCATCAGCGCCGCACCAATGAGCATCATCCCTGCCAGTTGCCAGCCATACTGTGCGCCCAGTGCCAGTAAACTGTTGCCAACACCATCGGCACGATTACTGATCGCTTCAACGCCGCCGTGAAGCTTCCAGTATTTTTCATACAAAATAGCCGATGCATCCGGCGTCCAGGCGCGGCTGGTCTGGCTGTCGGAAATCAGCCCCAATAACAGCAAAACGCCAAGCCCCACCAGATAAAGCATGACGCCTGTATTAAACAGGCTTTTTACCGATGGCGCATCGCGCACCAGCCGCCAGCAGATTAAGCCCACCAGCCCGTAAGCCAGCAAAATATCGCCGTCCCAGAACAATAAACCGTGAATAAAGCCCAACAAGACTAACAGCGTTAACCGCGACTGGATCCAGCGTCTGCCACGGGGCAGCAACATTTGCAGGCCCGCACCAAACAGTAGCGCAAAAAGCGTGAGGAATTTCACCTGGCCGATGAGATCAAGAAATGCCCAAGTCCATGCATCCCGCGGCGTAATAGCACCGTACCAGGCGGGATTGAGATAAGCCGCCTTTGGTAGCCCAAAGGCGCTGATGTTTAATAGCAGGATCCCCAGAATGGCGACGCCGCGAACAAAATCGAGCGTGACGTTGCGCTCCATGGTTCCTGCCTTTTAATCAGTTGTGATGACGCACAGCGCGCAGAAACTCGTGGCGCGTATTCTGACTGGATTTGAACAATCCACCAAGAGAGGTCGTTGTCGTGGCACTGGTTGCATCGCGGATGCCACGCGCCTTCACGCAGTAATGCACCGCGTCGATCGAGACAGCCACGTTATTGGTGCCCAGCAGCGTTTGTAGCGCAATAAGAATTTGCTGCGTCAGACGTTCCTGCACCTGCGGACGCTGGGCAAAGAACTGCACAATGCGGTTAATTTTTGACAGACCGATCACCGAATCTTTCGGGATATAGGCCACCGTCGCTTTGCCATCGATGGTAACAAAATGGTGTTCACAGGTGCTGGTCAGAGTGATATCGCGCACGGTGACCATTTCATCGACCTTCATTTTGTTTTCAATGAGGGTGATTTTCGGGAAATTGGCGTAATCCAGACCGGAGAAAATTTCATCGACATACATTTTAGCGATGCGATGCGGCGTTTCCATCAAACTGTCATCAGCCAGGTCGAGATTCAGCAGCTGCATGATTTCGGTCATATGACCAGCAATAAGGCTTTTGCGCGTTTCGTTATCCATTTCATGCACGGGCGGGCGCAGCGGTGTTTCCAGTCCTCGCGCAACTAACGCTTCATGAACCAGGGCCGCTTCTTTACTGAGTGATGGCATTTATGATTTCTCCTGCAGGTGTGACGCCTCCGCCCTGCGTGGGGGCAAAGTTATTAAGCTGATTTACAGCCTGATTATTGTGCGTGAGGCGGCGCACATAATCCAGTATTCACAGCGATAATTATTGTAATTGCCGCTGCCTTTCATCAGCAGATGTTAAAACATCGTTATGCAAATACGGAAGTGAAAGTTACTCACAGCACATTGAATAAACGGTATGATGAAGAAATTGCAAACAACACAACAAGGAGCCACGCATGGAAATGCTCGAAGAGCACCGCTGTTTTGAAGGCTGGCAGCAACGCTGGCGACACGACTCCAGTACCTTAAACTGCCCGATGACGTTCAGTATCTTTCTCCCTCCACCTCGTGATCACACTCCGCCACCAGTGCTGTACTGGCTTTCCGGATTAACCTGCAATGACGAGAACTTCACCACCAAGGCGGGTGCCCAGCGGGTAGCGGCGGAACTGGGGATTGTACTGGTGATGCCAGACACCAGCCCGCGCGGCGAAAAGGTTGCCAACGACGATGGCTACGATTTAGGCCAGGGCGCAGGCTTTTATCTTAATGCCACGCAACCGCCGTGGGCGACGCATTACCGGATGTATGATTATCTGCGCGATGAATTACCGGCGCTGGTTCAGTCGCAATTTAATGTCAGCGACCGCTGCGCCATTAGCGGTCACTCAATGGGTGGTCACGGTGCGCTGATTATGGCGCTGAAAAATCCGGGTAAATACACCAGCGTTTCGGCCTTTGCGCCAATTGTGAATCCGTGCAGCGTCCCGTGGGGAATCAAAGCGTTTAGCAGCTATTTAGGTGAGGACAAAAATGCATGGCTGGAATGGGACAGTTGCGCACTGATGTATGCCAGTAACGCGCAGGATGCGATCCCGACGCTTATCGATCAGGGCGATAATGATCAGTTTCTTGCCGACCAGTTGCAACCTGCGGTACTGGCAGAAGCCGCGCGCCAGAAAGCGTGGCCGATGACGCTGCGTATTCAGCCGGGATATGATCACAGTTACTACTTCATCGCCTCTTTTATAGAGGATCACCTGCGCTTCCATGCGCAGTATTTACTGAAGTGAAAGTCCGCCCGGTTCGCCGGGCATCTTCTCATCAGAAGCGATAATCCACTGCCATAAAGTAACGACGTCCGTCTTCGTTATAGCTGTAGTCGTCACGACTGAGATCCTTGTCGCCAAGGTTCAGCACGCCTGCGCGCAGTTTGACGTCTTTAGTCACCTGCCAGGCCGCGCCGGTATTCCAGATGGTATAACCGCCCGGTGTTTTAGCCGTCGCGCTGTCGGCGCGTTTCTGCCCGGTATAGTGCCCAGAAACATAGAATGACCAGTCTTCCAGCGCCAGCGGTTTCCAGTCCAGCGTACCGTTAGCAGTATGGAACGGCAGATCGGATAGCGGTTTGTTTTCGCCGTTGCTGACATCACGACCATCGTTGTAGGTGTAGTTGATCGACAGTTTCCATTCATCGTTGAACGGAATTTTCAGTTCGGTTTCCACGCCCTGAATACGAGCTTTGTTAACGTTGTAGTAGCTAAATACCGGTATGCGCCGTCCGTTAGCGCCCGTCTCAAAACCAACAAAGTTTTGGTAGCCCGGTGCAGCGTTGACGTCAGACGTACGGCTGATGCTGATACGATCTTTCACATCGTTACGGAAAACGGTAACGCTGGATTCAACCCCTTCCAGCCAGCCTTCTTCACCCATGTAGTAAAGCCCCAGCTCCCAACTTTCGCTGGTTTCTGGTTTCAGATCCGGGCTACCCACAATCTTACATGCGCCACGGCAGGAATTGCTCGTCCAGTCAGGGCTAAGTTGCAACAGAGAAGGTGCTTTAAATGCCGTCGCCCAGCCCCCTTTCACCGTTACGGTGTCGGTGGCGTTATAAACCAGGTAGGCACGCGGACTCCAGTGTTCACCGTAGGTTTCGTGATCGTCCATACGCACGCCGGTCGTCAGCGCCAGCGGCTCGAAGATCCGCCATTCATCTTCCACAAACAGCGCGTACTGGCTGGCAGACGTTTTGGAGCTGGTTCCCCCGGTCAGGTTCACCGCATCGCTAAGTTTGTCGTGACGCCATTCACCGCCAACCGTGAGAAACTGATTAATCGCCGTCAGCGGCAACGTGTATTTGCCGTCGACCGTATTGCTTTCGGAAGTTATCGGGCTGCTGTTGCCAGGGTTTTTGTTCTCGACTTTCTCACCGTAGTATTTCAGTTCGCTGGTGCCGTAATCCCAACGCCCATTATGGCTGACGGAGTAGTTCTGGCGTTCCAGGCGGTTTTTGTCCAGCGAGTCGGAATCACGATCCTGACGGTCGAAACCGTATCCGGCAGTAAAATCGTGATTTTGATTCGGTGTCCAGGCAAATTCGACATTGCCGTCGCGGCTGGAGAATCCTTCAATACGCGGCGTTTCTCCGGTATCGGTGGTCGTTGAGTTTTGCGGGTCATCCTTTTCACGTTTTGCCAGGCTGCCGTAAGCTTTCATTCCCAGCACACCATCAATTAATGGTCCACTGGTAAAGAACTGACCGTTATAGGTGTCACCGCGATCGCGATGTTCCTGAATGGTGGTATCGACGGTAACGGTACCCGACCATTTCTGACCGATTTTTTTGGTGATGATATTCACTACACCGCCGAGCGCATCGGAACCGTACAGCGACGACATCGGGCCACGGACCACTTCAATACGTTCGATGGAATCGACCGGGATCCAGTTCAGATCGAAATCATTGTGGCGGAAGACGGCATTGCGGGAGTTCACGCGTTTACCGTCGACGAGAATCAGGGTATAGCTGCTGTCCAGACCACGAATACTAACGCCCTTACGGTTATCCCCTTCGTTCGTCAGTTGTACGCCAGGCACTTCTTTGAGGACATCCTTCAGATTCTGTACCGGTTTTCGCTGCAGGTCTTCCTGGGTAATGACGCTGATACTGGCAGGTGCATCTTTAAGATTTTGTTCCACGGAAGATGCAGTGACAACCATCGTTTCGCCATCATCATCGACCGCTAACACAGGCCATGCACAAGAAATAGCGGACAAACACAGCCCGACCCGTACGAAAGGGTTCAACCTAAACATTCCATATCTCCATGAGGTAACTACGAAAATAAAATGGGTTATCGCTCACATCTTCTTCACGTCCCCTTGCGTACGGCAGCATCGCGGTGGACTTATTTTTTATGCAGGTGATCATCCCAGAAAGCCGGAACAGCCTCTGATTTGTCAGCCTTTTTTGATTGCGGCGTAACGATAATGCAAACGATAACAATTATCAATCCAAATGTTAAATTTTATATCCGCATGATTTGTCAGGGAAATGGAATTGAAAAAGCCCTCTCGGTTGAGAGGGCTTAGCAAGGAAGGGAGGAAACTTATTTCTTATCGTTCTGCGGGAACTTCATTTCGCTGTAGCGTACGAAGTGAGTTCCTTTAATCAGCTTGTAGCCGAACCAAATAATCAGGAACAGCGGGATACCAATATACGTTGCCGCTACGCCGCCCCAGTCAATAGTATCTTTCAGGAACGCTTCGTAGTTCTGGCCCAAAGTGATAATCAGACACAGAATGAATGCGAAGATCGGCCCCAGTGGGAAGAAACCTGAACGGTACGGCAGATCGTTAATGTCGTGTCCCTGCAATACGTAACCGCGACGGAAGCGATAGTGGCTAATGGCAATCCCCAGCCAGGCGATAAAACCCGTCATCCCGGAGGTGTTCAGCAGCCACAGGTATACCGTCTGGTTGCCAAACATGGAGGTCAGGAAGCACAGACCGGCAATCACCGTCGTCGCATACAGCGCATTACGCGGCACGCCACCACGCGACAGTTTAGCGAAAATGCGCGGCGCTTTACCGTCACACGCCAGGGTGTACAGCATACGAGTAGACGCATACATACCGGAGTTACCCGCTGACAGCACCGCCGTCAGAATAACTGCGTTCATCACCGCCGCCGCAGAGAGCAGACCCGCGTGCTGGAACACCAGGGTGAACGGACTAACGCTGATGTCTTTAACATCGTTACGCAGCAGGCTCGGATCGGTGTACGGAATAATCAGGCTGATAATCAGGATCGCGAACACATAGAACAACAGGATTCGCCAGAACACCTGACGTACCGCGCGTGGAATGTTTTTCGCCGGATCTTCGGACTCGCCTGCAGCAATACCGATCAGCTCGGTTCCCTGGAAAGAGAAGCCGACAATCATAGCTACGCCGATCATCGCCGCAAAACCACCAGCAAACGGCGCTTCGCCGATTGTCCAGTTGCTCCAGCCCGCAGGCTGCGCGCCTTTGAAGATACCGATAATCATCAGCACGCCAACGATGATAAAGACAATAACTGTCGTGACTTTGATCAGTGAGAACCAGTATTCCGCTTCACCAAAGCCACGAACTGAGATGTAGTTCAGCAGGAAGATAACGCCGAGGAACAACGCACTCCAGATCCAGCCCGGTGTATCCGGGAACCACCAGCTCATGACCAGCTGAGCTGCAACCAGGTCAACGGCGATAGTCACCGCCCAGTTGTACCAGTAGTTCCAGCCCAGCGCGAAGCCAAAGCCTTCTTCAACATAGTTCTGACCGTAAGTGGCAAACGAACCGGAAACCGGCATATATGCAGCCAGTTCACCGAGACTGGTCATCAGGAAGTAAACCATCAGGCCAATCAGCATATACGAGAGCAATGCCCCGCCCGGACCTGCCTGAGAAATCGTTGCGCCAGAGGCAACAAAAAGACCTGTACCGATGGAACCGCCAATGGCAATCATCGTCAGGTGACGCGCCTTTAATTCACGGCGTAAGCCCGGCGCTTCTGTGGTTTTAGTTTCGGAAACCATACAAAAATGCTATCCATCTTAAAAATGAGGCGCGATTGTAGCAGACGATTGGCAATCCTTCCGGCAGAAATACACGGTTATAAGACACCTTCATGATCGCCCAGGGATTATAAGTAAAGCAGCCAATCTCTTTTCTGGCGAATGCATGCTGAAGGCGCTGCGTCACGAAATCGACACAGCACCAGCATGTTCTTGTACAGCAACTTAACGCGGCACATTTGCGGGATCGCAATAGTCCAGAAAGCGCCGTAGCGCGTTGGAAAGGTGTTTTTGCCGATGATGTATACGCCACAACGTACGCATCAGGCGCGGCAGAGGGACCGCAACTTCACTTAATGTGCCTGCCTGCAATTGATCTTCAATCACACGTCGCGACAGGCAACTAATTCCCAACCCATGACGCACCGCATGTTTGATTGCCTCGGAGTTACCTAATTCCATCGCCATCTCAAACTTCGGTAAATGTGACAGCAACAGATAATCGACAATCTCCCGCGTGCCGGAACCGCGTTCACGCAGGATCCACGGCGCAGCGGCCAGCTGTTCTAAGGTGACCGGACCACGGGCCAACGGCGAAGTCGGCGCGGCGAAAACCACCAGCTCGTCTTCCAGCCACGGTTCAGAAATGATTTCAGTGCTGTGGCACGGTCCTTCAATAAAGCCAATATCAACGCGGAAATCCAGCACCGCTTGCATCACGTCCTGGCTATTCCCAACGCTAAGTTCAATCGGCAACTGCGGATAATCATGGCGATAACGGGCGATAACTGCAGGCAGAATGTAGTTACCGATGGTACTACTGGCATAGATACGAATCGCGCCGTTGTCTTCGCGAAACAGTTGTTCGATTTCAACCGCCTGTTCAAGCAATGCCAACGCACGCGGATAGAGCAGCCGCCCGTGTTCATTAACAACCAGTCTTTTCCCCACGCGATCAAACAGTTGCACGCCAAGCTGCCCTTCCAGGTCGGTCAAGGCTGCGCTCACTGCTGATTGCGACAACGCCAGCATCACCGACGCCTGGGTGGTTGATCCACTTTTCAATACTTCTGCAAAAACTTCCAACTGCCGGAGGGTGATGTGCATAGTCGCTTACCACTTATAAAGATTAATTATAAATATATAATCAATTTTATTTTTAAACCAGTTAGTCGTAACCTTATGCCCGGTTAAAGGAGAGGGTTATGACGAATATCACCTTACAGAAACAACATCGTACACTGTGGCATTTTATTCCGGGGTTAGCCCTGAGTGCAGTTATCACCGGGGTCGCCCTGTGGGGTGGTTCCATTCCCGCGGTTGCGGGTGCCGGGTTTAGTGCCCTCACCCTCGCAATCTTGTTGGGGATGGTTTTAGGCAACACCATCTATCCGCACATCTGGAAAAGCTGTGACGGTGGTGTGCTGTTTGCCAAGCAATATTTATTACGTCTGGGTATCATTCTTTATGGCTTCCGTCTGACGTTCTCGCAAATTGCCGATGTCGGTATCAGTGGGATCATCATTGACGTGTTGACGCTGTCCAGTACCTTCCTGCTGGCTTGCTTCCTGGGGCAGAAAGTGTTTGGTCTGGATAAGCACACCAGCTGGTTGATCGGTGCCGGTAGCAGTATCTGTGGTGCTGCCGCGGTACTGGCGACTGAGCCGGTAGTGAAAGCGGAAGCCAGTAAAGTAACCGTGGCTGTTGCAACCGTTGTTATCTTCGGGACCGTCGCGATTTTCCTCTACCCGGCGATATATCCGCTGATGTCTCAATGGTTTAGTCCGGAAACTTTCGGTATCTACATTGGTTCTACTGTGCACGAAGTGGCGCAGGTGGTGGCGGCAGGTCATGCCATCAGCCCGGATGCGGAAAACGCAGCAGTTATTTCCAAAATGCTGCGCGTGATGATGCTGGCTCCGTTCCTCATCCTGCTGGCGGCGCGTGTTAAACAGCTGTCTGGGGCGAACAGCGGCGAGAAAAGCAAAATCACTATTCCGTGGTTTGCCATCTTGTTCATCGTAGTTGCCATCTTTAACTCGTTCCACCTGTTACCGCAGAGCGTGGTGAACATGCTGGTAACGCTGGATACCTTCCTGCTGGCAATGGCGATGGCGGCGCTGGGTCTGACCACTCACGTCAGCGCGCTGAAAAAAGCTGGGGCGAAACCTCTGCTGATGGCACTGGTACTGTTTGCCTGGCTGATTGTTGGTGGTGGTGCGATTAACTATGTGATTCAAAGCGTCATCGCATAAACCACTACATCTTGCTCCTGTTAACCCGCTATCATTACCGTTTTCCTCCAGCGGGTTTAACAGGAGTCCTCGCATGAAATACATTGGAGCGCACGTTAGTGCTGCTGGCGGTCTGGCAAATGCCGCAATTCGCGCCGCCGAAATCGACGCAACTGCGTTTGCCTTGTTCACCAAAAACCAACGTCAGTGGCGTGCCGCACCGCTCACGACGCAAACCATCGATGAATTCAAAGCCGCCTGTGAAAAATATCACTACACATCGGCGCAAATTCTTCCCCACGACAGTTATCTGATTAACCTCGGACATCCGGTCACTGAAGCTCTGGAAAAATCGCGCGATGCCTTTATAGATGAAATGCAGCGTTGCGAACAGCTGGGGCTTTCTTTGCTCAACTTCCACCCTGGCAGCCATCTGATGCAGATTTCAGAAGAGGATTGCCTTGCGCGTATTGCCGAATCCATCAACATTGCGCTGGATAAAACTCAAGGTGTGACAGCGGTGATAGAAAACACCGCCGGTCAGGGCAGTAACTTAGGGTTTAAATTCGAACATCTCGCGGCGATTATCGACGGCGTGGAAGATAAATCCCGCGTCGGCGTCTGCATTGATACCTGCCATGCTTTCGCTGCCGGGTATGATTTGCGTACTCCAGCCGAATGCGAGAAAACATTCGCGGATTTTGCCCGTACTGTCGGCTTTAAGTATCTGCGCGGGATGCACCTTAACGATGCGAAAAGCACCTTTGGCAGCCGCGTTGACCGCCATCATAGCCTCGGTGAAGGCAATATCGGTCATGATGCGTTCCGCTGGATCATGCAGGACGACCGTTTCGACGGCATTCCGCTGATCCTCGAAACCATCAACCCGGATATCTGGGCAGAAGAGATCGCCTGGCTGAAAGCGCAACAAACTGAAAAAGCGGTAGCCTGAAGATGAATAACCGGGAAAAGGAGATCCTTGCAATTTTACGGCGTAACCCGCTGATTCAGCAGAACGAAATTGCGGACATGCTGCAAATCAGCCGTTCGCGCGTTGCGGCGCATATTATGGATTTAATGCGCAAAGGCCGGATTAAAGGCAAAGGTTACATTCTCACCGAGCAGGAATACTGCGTAGTGGTGGGGACAATCAATATGGATATTCGCGGGATGGCGGATATCCGTTACCCGCAATCGGCTTCTCATCCCGGTACAATTCATTGCTCAGCGGGCGGCGTGGGACGCAACATCGCCCACAATCTGGCGCTGTTAGGCCGTGACGTCCATTTGCTTTCAGTGATTGGCGATGACTTTTATGGCGAAATGCTCCTGGAAGAAACGCGCCGTGCCGGCGTGAATGTCTCCGGCTGCGTTCGTTTGCATGGTCAAAGCACATCGACGTATCTGGCAATTGCCAATCGAGACGATCAAACCGTGCTGGCGATTAACGATACCCATCTGCTGGAACAGTTGACACCGCAACTACTGAACGGGTCGCGCGATTTACTTCGTCATGCGGGCGTGGTACTGGCTGATTGCAACCTGACAGCCGAGGCGCTGGAATGGGTCTTTACCCTCGCTGATGAAATCCCGGTGTTTGTCGATACCGTTTCAGAATTCAAAGCGGGCAAAATCAAACACTGGCTGGCGCATATTCACACCCTGAAACCCACTTTACCGGAGCTGGAAATTTTATGGGGACAGGCGATCACCAGCGATGCTGACCGTAATACCGCAGTGAATGCATTGCATCAGCAAGGTGTTCAGCAACTGTTTGTTTATTTGCCCGATGAGTCAGTTTATTGCAGCGAAAAGGATGGAGAACAATTTTTGCTGACCGCGCCAGCGCATACGACAGTAGACAGTTTTGGTGCTGACGATGGTTTTATGGCGGGCCTGGTATATAGCTTTCTTGAAGGATACAGTTTCCGCGACAGCGCCCGTTTTGCGGTAGCCTGCGCGGCAATTTCGCGCGCCAGCGGCAGCTTAAACAACCCTACCCTGTCTGCCGATAACGCGCTTTCATTAGTGCCAATGGTGTAACAATGTTGCCGGATGCGACGCTTAACGCGTCTTATCCGGCCTACAAATCAGGCAATTTCAGCAAGTAAATGTAGGCCTGATAAGCTTGCGCATCAGGCAATGACACTCAAGCTAAACCAATAAAGAACCCGGCAATGGTCGCACTCATCAAGTTGGAAAGCGTCGCCGTCGCCGCCGCCAGCGCCCGTAAACCAAGCTGGGCGATTTCCGGCGCACGGTGTGGCGCAACCGCAGAAAACGCCCCCACCACCACCCCGATAGAACCAAAGTTAGCGAAACCGCACAACGCGAAGGAAATAATCGCCACAGTTTTAGCATCGAGAGTGCCAGCCGTTTGCAGATAGGGTGAGAAATTGAGATAAGCGACAAATTCATTTATTGCCAGTTTCTGTCCAATCAAACTCCCGGCAAGATTCGCATCACTCCAGTCCACACCCATCACCCACGCCAGTGGAGCCAGCAGGTAACCTAAAATGGACTCCAGCGAGGCATGTTCAAAACCAAACCAGCCACCAACGCCGCCGATAATACCGTTAATCAACGCAATTATTGCAACAAATGCCATCACCACTGTTGCCACACCTGCGGCGATTTTCAGCCCGGTCATTGCCCCTGTCGCAGCGGCTTCAATAATGCTTTTTGGCGGTGTTTCGGTGAAAGAGAGGTTATTAAAGGAAACCTGCGAAGATTCCGTTGCCGGGCTTAACAGGCGGGCAAACAAGATCCCGCCAGGGATCGCCATTAATGATGCCGCCAGCAGATATTCCACAGGCACGCCCAGTGCGGCGTAACCAATCATTGTCGAACCAGCAATCGAGGCCATGCCACTACAAATCGCTGTAAATAATTCATTGCGATTCAGACGATCGATAAAGGGTTTGACGATTGCCGGAATTTCGTTTTGCCCGAGGAAAATGGTGGTGACCGCGACGAATGACTCGATCTTGCTGATATTTAATGCTTTCTGGAAGATACCGCCGAGAATTCGAATTAAAATCCCCATCACACCGATGTAGTAGAGAATACTCACCAGCGCGGTGACGAAGATAATTGCCGGTAACACCCTGAAACCAAAGATAAATCCTGCACCATCAAATAAGGTATCCATTTTCGGTCCGACCAGAGAACCGAAGATAAATGCGCTACCCGCGTCGCTGTACGCCATCACTTTATGCACGCCAAAAGCGACTTTTTCAGCGACCCAACGCCCTGGCGGTAACCAAAGCATAATGCCGCCAATCACGACCTGTAACACTAACGCCGCGCCAACGGTACGCAGGCTGATCTTCTTCTTGTTTACTGACAGTAAAAACGCAATCGTCAGCAATACCACCATTCCCAGAACACTTCTCATGACATCCATAGTGATTATCTCTTCATGTCATATTGGGCGACGGCTTTCTGCCCATCAGAAATAGCCAGGCCTGCATCTTGCGATACCGGCCCGGCTTGTTATCAACACTTAATGGGTTTTGATGTAGCCGCGCACGCACTCTTCGACTAATCCCCAGAACCAGTCTGTATCAATAGTGATGCCGACTTTGGTATTGGCGGGCTTGCCAAGAACGCCCAGCTCGTCGCAGACGGTACGCCCATAGCAAGGGCCACTGTTGACGTCCACTTCGACGTACATCTCCTGGGTTTTAATGCCATCAGGGTTAATCAGATAACCGATGCAGGTGGCGTCGTGCACCGGGCCGCCAGCAAGGCCGTAGTTTTCGAACTGCGTTTTGAGAGTGAAGTTCATGATGTCGCTGAACAGCTCTCCGGCGGGGCCGCCTGCCCTTTCCATCCGAGCAATCACGTCCGGGGTGCAAACGGTCTGGTTGGTGAGATCGAGGCCCATCATCACTAATGGAACGCCGGAGGTGAACACTACGCGTGCGGCTTCCGGGTCGGCAAAGATGTTGAACTCGGCAGATGGCGTGAAGTTGCCTGTACCGTAAGCGCCGCCCATTAGCACAATTTCACGGATTTTGGGCAGGATCGCGGGTTGCATACGCATTGCCACCGCGATATTTGAAAGCGGACCAACCGGCACCAGAGTGATATCGCCATCGCTTGCCATCAGGGTATCAATGATATATTTCACCGCATGAGTGCTTTCTGCCTGGCGGGTCAGCGGCTCGAATACCGGGCCATCCAGTCCGGTTTCACCGTGAATATTATCGGCAACGATTTGTTGACGCATAATGGGCTGCGGCATCCCCGCATAAACCGGAACATTAATCTCCAGTTTCTGGCAAACATTCAGGCCATTAATTAATGTTTTATCAAGCGTCTGATTACCCGCTACAATAGTGATGCCTAATAAATCTATTGCCGGATGTTTCGCCGCCATCATTATAGCAATAGCATCATCATGACCCGGATCACAATCCAGAATAATTTTTCTCTTTTCCATTGTTTATTTCCTCTGTTTCCAGTTGCGTTATTTTTTCTACAGCAAAGAAAATTCGACCGGGCCGATGATTGAATCTTAACAACAGCGTACGTATGCTAAATATGAGAAATCTCATAGCGGATAAACATCGTGAAAGAAATCCACAATAATGATCTTAAGCAGCAATTGATGAGTGAATCCGCGTTTAAGGATTGCTTTTTAACGGATGTTTCAGCCGATACGCGGCTGTTTCATTTTTTAGCGCGTGACTACATTGTGCAGGAAGGGCAACAGCCGTCCTGGCTGTTTTACCTGACGCGAGGCCGCGCCAGGCTTTACGCCACGCTAGCTAATGGTCGCGTGTCGCTGATCGATTTCTTTGCCGCCCCCTGTTTTATTGGCGAGATTGAGTTAATCGATAAAGACCATGAACCGCGTGCGGTGCAGGCTATTGAAGAGTGTTGGTGCCTTGCGCTCCCTATGAAACATTACCGTCCGCTGTTATTAAACGACACGCTATTTTTACGAAAACTCTGCGTCACCTTAAGTCATAAAAATTATCGTAATATTGTTTCTTTAACTCAGAATCAATCATTTCCGTTAGTGAATCGCCTGGCAGCATTTATATTACTCTCGCAGGAAGGTGATCTTTATCACGAAAAGCATACGCAAGCGGCAGAGTATTTAGGCGTTTCTTATCGACATCTTTTATATGTTCTCGCGCAGTTCATTCACGACGGTTTATTAATTAAAAGCAAGAAAGGGTATCTCATTAAAAACAGAAAGCAGTTGTCAGGACTGGCGCTGGAGATGGACCCGGAGAATAAATTCTCCGGGATGATGCAGTAAAAATTATTTTCAATAGCGCGATTGCCGGATGCAACGCTTAATACGTTTTATCCGGTCTACAAATCGAGCATTACGCCAGACCAATAAAGAACCCGGCAATAGTCGCACTCATCAGGTTGGAAAGCGTTGCTGCTGCCAGCGCCCGTAAACCAAGCTGGGCGATTTCCGGCGCGCGTTTTGGCGAAATAGCCGAAAATGCGCCAACGACAACACCGATAGAACCAAAGTTAGCAAAACCACAAAGCGCAAAGGAGATAATCGCAATGGTTTTCACTTCCAGCGTGCCGCCCGTTTGCAGGTATGGGGAGAAACTCAGGTAAGCGACGAATTCGTTAATCGCCAGTTTCTGCCCAATCAGGCTACCCGCAAGATTGGCATCACTCCAGTCCACACCCATGATCCACGCCAGCGGTGCCAGCACATAGCCAAAAATACTTTCCAGAGAGGCATTGGCGAAACCAAACCAGCCGCCAATTCCGCCGATAATGCCGTTGATCAGCGCAATAATTGCGACAAACGCCATTACCACCGTCGCCACACCAGCGGCGATTTTTAGCCCGGTCATCGCACCGCTCGCCGCCGCTTCGATAAAGCTTTTTGGCGGCGTTTCGCTGAACGACAGATTTTCAAATGTGACCTGCGAAGGCTCGGTTGCCGGGCTAAGAATACGTGCAAACAAAATCCCGCCAGGGATCGCCATCAGCGATGCCGCTAACAGGTAGTCAATTGGTACGCCCATTCCGGCATAACCAATCATCATCGAACCAGCAATGGACGCCATCCCGCTACAAATTGCGGTAAACAACTCGTTGCGATTCATGCGATCGATAAACGGTTTAACGATCGCCGGGATCTCATTTTGCCCGAGGAAAATAGTAGTAACCGCAACAAAAGATTCGATTTTGCTGATGTTGAGGGCTTTCTGGAAAATGCTGCCAAGGATGCGAATCAGCAGCCCCATCACGCCAATGTAGTACAGCAGACTGATGAGCGCAGTAACGAAAATAATCGCCGGAAGTACGCGAAAGGCGAAGATAAAACCCGCACCGTCAAACAGGACATCCATTTTCGGCCCAACCAGCGAACCAAAAATGAAGGCGCTACCGGCATCACTGTAAGACATCACTTTATGAACGCCTAATGCCGCCTGTTCTACTGCCCATTTTCCCGGTGGGAAGTAGAGCATGATGCCACCAATAGCGATTTGCAGCAGCAGTGCGGCTCCAACCGTGCGCAAACTGATGCTCTTTTTATTCACTGACAACAGAAATGCTATTGCCAGTAACACCACCATCCCCACAACACTTCTCATTATATCCATAATGATTTTCCCTTCATGCCGGTAAACCCGGCGTCAGCGCCAGGTTTTGGTATGCTTGATGAGTACGGGCGACGGCTTTCTGCCCGTCAGAAATTAACCCGCGAGACGCTGATATTCTTTGGCAATTTCGCTCGCCAGAATGGCGTTGTTGAACACCAGCTGGATGTTGGATTTCAGGCTGTCACCGCCGGTCAGTTCAGCAACGCGCGCCAGCAGGAATGGCGTACTTTCTTTACCAATGACTCCCTGAGCTTCAGCTTCAGCTACCGCCTGATCGATCGCCGCATTGATAGTGTGTTCCGGCATAGCAAACTGTTCCGGGATCGGGTTCGCTACCACGAGGCCACCGTTCAGACCGCTTTGCCATTTCACCGCCATTGCACGGGCAATTTCGCTGGCGCTGTCGAGACGAATGCTGACGTCAAACGGGCTGGTGCGGCAGAAAAACGCAGGCAGCGCTTTAGTCTGATAGCCAATTAACGGCACACCGAAGGTTTCTAAATACTCAGTGGTTAATCCTAAATCGAGAATAGATTTCGCCCCGGCACAAACAACGGTGACATTAGTATTTGCCAGTTCTTGCAAATCGGCAGAAATATCGAAGGTATGTTCCGCCCCGCGATGCACACCACCAATTCCCCCGGTGGCAAATACTTTAATTCCGGCAAGCGCCGCAATAATCATCGTTGAAGCCACAGTGGTTGCGCCATTTTTTCCGGCGGCAACAACAAAAGGTAAATCGCGACGACTAACTTTGGTCACGTTATGCCCTTCACGACCCTGTAATTCAATTTCTTCTTTGCTTAACCCCACTTTCATCACGCCGCCAATAATGGCGATCGTGGCAGGTACAGCGCCCTGTTTACGAATAGTTTCTTCAACTTCAATTGCGGTCTGGGCATTTTGTGGGAACGGCATCCCGTGAGAAATAATGGTCGATTCCAGCGCCACAACCGGTTTTTTGTTTTTTAAAGCGTCCTGCACTTCCGGGGAAATTTGTAATAATTCAGGGGAAATTTTTAATTCAGACATTCTGCGTTCTCCACTAACGATATAACGTTGGCAATCGATAAATCGGGGTTATTGGTGTATTCACAGGAGAGCGCCATTGACGAACATCCCTGTGCGAAACGAACAGATTCGGCAAACGGCATTCCGTCTACCCAACACGAAGCAAGTCCCGCCATCATGGCATCGCCCGCTCCGGTAACATTAATAACATTGGTTTTGATCGGCGCAGACCAGCCACTTTCACCGCTGATATCGCTGTAATAAACGCCGTCGCCGCCCATGCTCAATACCAGTCGGTTCAGGCCATGTTGATGGAACCAGGCAGCAACTTTTGCCACATCTTCACGCCCTGACAGCGCAATCCCACTCAGGGTTTCCGCTTCAAGGCGGTTTGGCTTGAGAGTGTGGATCTGATTTAGACGGTCGCGCACTTTGACACATTTCCATGCCGAAACCGGATCGACAAATACGGGTACGTTGGCGGCATTATCCAGAATCCATGCCAGTGCCTCTTCACTGATATTACAGTCCGCGACAATGACCTTTGCCCTCTGAATAAATTCACCGTGCTGTGCGAGATATTCAGCTGTAATAGCGTTGCTAATATTCATGTCATTTATAGCAACCAGCATTTCACCGGTATTATCGAGTAATGATAAATAACTCGACGTATTTTCTCCCGGCACAATCAGGCATTTATCGACATAAACGCCAGATTGATTGGTTTGCGTTAGCAGCGATTGACCATAAAAATCACTGCCTACGGCGCTCAGTAGCCAGGCTTTGTTACCCAGCAACGCCAGGTTTTGTGCAATATTGCGCCCTACTCCACCAGGCGTAAATTTTATTTTACCTGGATTTGAATCCGCATAATTTAATGATTCATGTGAATATCCGGCGACATCAATATTCGCCGAACCTATAATTACGACATAATCCTTTTCGCGCATAGCACGTCCTCTGGTAAAAAATTACCAACCCTGTCAATCCACAAGAATATAGATACTGCAAAGACGGTTTAAACATGTGTTCATATTTAAACATGTGCTCATAGTATGCATGTTTTACGTAAAGTAAATTACCGCCAGAGAGGCAAAATGGGCAGATTTGAGCAGGCTCACAAAATGCGATTAAATGCCTGAATTACAAAAGCGAGGAATTTTTGACGGGATGCACAGAACAGAACAATAAAAAAGGGCAGAAAATAATCTGCCCTTGAGGAAATAACCTGAGTGTTTGATGAACGTTTGAAGTTTCTACTGAAAGATAAAACCATTTAAATTCATAAAATTACATTCACAAACCGGTCATTCTCTTTGCGCTCATCAAATGTTACAGGACAGGAAATTTCTGCCCTGTAACACACCTTTTATTACGCTGCTTTCGCTACTGCGTCCACTTCCGGACGTTTCAGGAAGGCATAGGCCAAACCCGCCACCAGCGTACCGGCAATAATTGCTACCAGGTAACCCAATACCGGCGTAATAGCGCCAGGGATCAGCAGAACAAACAGACCACCATGCGGTGCCATCAGTTTCGCACCAATCGCCATTGAGATTGCGCCAGTCAGCGCCCCACCCACGATACAGCACGGCAGCACACGCATCGGATCACGAGCAGCAAACGGAATTGCACCTTCCGAAATGAAGCACAGTCCCAATACCAGAGCGGCTTTGCCACCTTCCTGCTGCGCTTTGTCGAATTTGCGACGCGCCACCATTGTTGCCAGACCCATTGCCAGCGGTGGCACCATACCTGCCGCCATAATCGCCGCCATCGGGCCATAGGTTTGAGTACTCAGCAGACCCACACCGAATGCGTACGCTGCTTTGTTTACCGGACCGCCCATGTCAGTACACATCATGCCACCGAGGATCGCCCCCAGCAGAACCGCATTCGCAGTCCCCATGGTCTGCAGCCAGTGAGTCAGCCCTTCGAGAATGCCAGCAACTGGTTTACCGATCAGGTAGATCATCGCCAGACCGACCACCAGACTGGAAATTAGCGGAATGATCAGGATCGGTTTCAGCGCCTCCATACTCTGTGGCAGTTTCAATTGCGTACTGATTAACTTCGCAATGTAACCAGCCAGGAAGCCCGCAATAATACCACCAATGAAGCCAGAACCGGTGCTGACCGCCAGCATACCGCCAATCAGACCCGGAGTGAGGCCCGGACGATCAGCAATGGAAAAGGCAATATAACCTGCCAGTACCGGCACCATCAGCGCAAAGGCTGAACCACCACCAATCTGCATCAGCACCGCAGCCAACGTACCCGGCTCTTTAAACGCTTCGATACCAAAAGCAAAAGAAAGCGCGATACACAGACCACCTGCAACGACCATCGGCAGCATGTAAGAAACGCCCGTCAGCAAGTGACGGTATGCGCCTGCACTCTCTTTCTTACTTTCAGTGGTCGCCGTTTGAGCTTTGCCCGCCGGTTCATACGGCGTTGCTTCAGCAACCGCTTTATCCAGTTCCTGCGCGGTTTTCTTCAGCGCCAGACCGGTAGAGGTACGATACATCGGTTTACCAGCAAATTTCGCCAGATCCACTTCGATATCTGCCGCCACAATCACCAGATCCGCTGCTGCGACTTCTTCGGGAGTGATTGCATTACCCGCGCCAACAGAACCACGGGTTTCAACTTTCACCCACCAGCCACGTTTTTTCGCTTCGGTTTCAATGGCTTCAGCCGCCATAAAGGTGTGTGCTACGCCAGTCGGGCAAGCAGTCACCGCAACTACGCGTTTCGGACCGCTGGCGGCAACTGGTGCTGTCGCAGCGACCGGCGCAGTGTAAGGTTTCGCATGGCCTTTGGCTTCACTCAGGAACAGCTCAGGGTGCGCAACTGCCCGGGAAATATCGCCCAGCCAGACATTTTTACCGTTCAGCGCGCTGTCGTTCGGGATGGAATCACCGAGAACAATCGCCATTTCAGCGTCGTTCGGATTGTCGATGATTTCCAGTTTTGCTTTTCGCGCCGCCGCGCCCAGCAGGGTCTTCGCCATATAGGCGCGTGCCTGACCGAGATTAGCGTCAATAATCAGCAGCGTTTTCATTATGCCTCTCCTGCTGTCAGTTAAAAGGTTGTAAGTCGACGCGCGCCATCATTGCGGCCAACTGCGGACGATCGGTAATACCCACATTGCTTTGACTTACCGCCAGGGCTGCAACAGCTGTCGCCAGACGCAGTGTGTGTTCACTGGATTCACGCATCAGCAAGCCATAAATCAGGCCACCAACCATAGAATCCCCTGCGCCAACGGTGCTTACGACATCGACTGACGGTGGTTTGGCGATCCATTCGCCGGAGGCATTAACCCAAAGCGCGCCTTCGGCACCCAGTGAAATAACAACATGCGCGATGCCTTGTTCACGTAGCGCATGTGCAGCTTCAATCACATCTTTCATTTCAGGCAGTTTACGGCCTGCCCAGATTTCCAGCTCGCGGCGGTTAGGTTTCACCAGCCACGGTGCCGCTTTCAAACCTGCTACTAACGCTTCACGGCTACTATCAAAGATAATGCAAGGACACTGACTACGCAGGCGAGTCATCCAGTCGGTGAACGCTTCCGGGCTGACGCCTGACGGTAAGCTTCCGCTGACACAGACCATATCGAACTGACCGAGCCAGCTCAGAGAATCAGTCACAAAGCGTTCCCAGTCGGCGGGGGTGACTTCAAAACCCGAGAAGTTGAAGTCGGTCACTTCGCCGTCTTTTTCCGTCAGCTTAACGTTAATTCGGGTGCGCCCCTGTACAACCTGGAAACGGTTGGCAATGCCCAGCTCGCTGAACAGTTGCTGAAAACCATCCTGATTGTCTTTACCCAGGAAGCCGCCAACGGTGACATCAATTCCCAGGTCTTTTAATACTTTGGCCACGTTGATGCCTTTACCCGCCGCATGCAGACCGGTGGTTTTCACCAGGTTCACTTCGCCGCGTTCAATTTCCGGGCAGAAACCAACAAGGTCATAAGCCGGATTAAGGGTGATAGTAGCAACACGTCTGCTCATTATGCGCCCTCCCCAAGACCAGCAGCGATAGCGTCGCCGATTGCTTTCAGCGCCTGTTCAGCATCTGCACCCTGGGCGGTAAAGCGTAGGCGATGACCTTTCTTAACGCCAAGTGCCACAACTTTCATCAGACTACGTCCGTTTGCCGGTTTGCCGGTACCATCAAGGTTTGTCACGGTAATATCACTGTTAAATTGTTTAATGGTATTGACCAGCATGGTACCTGGACGAGCATGCAGGCCGTGTTCATTGCGCACCACAAACTCCGCGCTTAACACGTCGTCGGTCGGCGCATCATCGCTGGTCAGCAGCGCCAGCAACGTTGCCGCATCCGCTTTCAGCAAGCGGTCAGCTTTATTGTCGAGCAATAAATCAGCGAGACGCTTAAGAACCGCGATGGGCTGATCGTCATTCATCGCCACACTCACCAGCATGGCTGCCGTTTCGCCGTCCACATCAAAAGCATTTGCCGCACGGCTTACCGCAATCGCGCTACGCAGATTGCCTTCGGCGCTATCGCTCAGCCAGATACCCTGTCCGAGATTCAGCGGTTGTTCATTGATGGCTTTGGTGACGAAAGTGGCGTCAACTGCCCCCGCCTCTTTCAGACGCGCAGCGTTCAGCGCCTGAAGAGTCAGCAGATCGCTGGCGACGATATCCAGTGTCAGCATTTCGTTGTCGAGCTTCAGCTGCTCACTCTGCTTTTCGCCCATCAGTAATGCGCGAAGTTCTTCTGCTGTTGTTGCTGACTTCAGTTGTTCAGCAACGGAATCATCGCTCAGTACGTGGGTCAGCTGGCGTAGCAGGCCCAGATGTTCATCCGAGCTGGCAGCAATACCGATTGCCACGTACGCTACCTGACCGTCACCCCAGGTGACGCCTTCCGGGAACTGAAATACCTGAACGCCGGTTTTCAGCACCTGATCGCGGGTGTCGGTAGTGCCGTGTGGAATAGCAATACCATTGCCGAGGAACGTTGAGGTTTGCTGTTCGCGCGCCAGCATGCCATTGACGTAGCCTTCTGCTACATTACCGGCCTGCACCAGCGCCGCAGCGACCTGGCGAATCGCCTCTTCTTTGTCTCCGGCCTTTTCGCCCGGATGGATGTCCTGTACGGATAACTGGAACATAGTTCTCCTCTCTTGCTGAATTGAAACGATTCAGCCTCTATGAGAAAAAAAGCGCCAACCTGGCTTAGGGTTAAAGACAAGATCGCGCTGAAACGTTTCAAGAAAGCATAATACTTCTGTTTCAGCACGCAAGGAAAGCCGTAAAGTTATGAGCAAAAGTTTGATGTGCTGCACAATTTTTTGCCATTTTTCCTAATTGCTGATGGGAAAATCCGTTATCAGCAATTTCATTTCAGCAGCGTCAGCAGCCAATCAGCAACAGTGAAATGGCATTTTGACTATTCGTGGCGCTTTTGATTTCGCTGTCTGTTTATTTTCTGACAAGCAGCGTAAACTCCGCGTCTTCCTCTTCCAGTGATCGACCAGCATGCATAACTCCCCCGCAGTCTCCAGCGCGAAATCGTTTGACCTGACCTCGACGGCGTTTTTAATCGTTGCCTTTCTCACCGGTATTGCGGGCGCTCTGCAAACCCCGACACTCAGTATTTTTCTTACCGATGAAGTACATGCCCGTCCGGCGATGGTGGGATTCTTCTTTACCGGCAGCGCTGTCATTGGGATTCTGGTAAGTCAGTTTCTCGCCGGGCGCTCTGATAAGCGCGGCGATCGCAAATCGCTGATTGTCTTTTGCTGCCTGTTAGGCGTGCTGGCCTGCACCCTTTTTGCCTGGAATCGCAACTACTTTGTTTTGCTATTCGTTGGCGTCTTTCTTAGCAGCTTTGGCTCGACCGCTAACCCGCAAATGTTTGCCCTTGCCCGTGAACATGCCGACAAAACCGGACGTGAGGCGGTGATGTTCAGCTCTTTTTTACGCGCTCAGGTTTCACTGGCATGGGTCATTGGCCCACCGCTGGCTTATGCCTTAGCGATGGGTTTCAGCTTTACGGTAATGTATCTGAGCGCAGCGGTAGCGTTTATTGTTTGCGGTGTGATGGTGTGGCTGTTTTTACCGTCGATGCAAAAAGAGCTTCCGCTGGCGACCGGCACGATCGAAGCGCCGCGCCGTAACCGTCGCGATACGCTGCTGCTGTTTGTCATTTGTACATTGATGTGGGGCTCGAACAGCCTGTACATCATCAACATGCCGCTATTTATTATCAACGAACTGCATCTTCCCGAGAAACTGGCCGGTGTGATGATGGGGACCGCCGCCGGGCTGGAAATCCCGACGATGTTGATTGCCGGATATTTCGCCAAACGTCTGGGTAAGCGTTTCTTAATGCGCGTTGCTGCCGTGGGTGGCGTCTGTTTTTACGCAGGAATGCTGATGGCGCATTCACCTGTCATTCTGTTGGGCTTGCAGCTGCTAAATGCTATTTTTATTGGCATTCTGGGCGGCATCGGGATGCTCTATTTTCAAGATCTGATGCCCGGTCAGGCGGGTTCAGCCACCACGCTCTATACCAACACTTCGCGCGTGGGCTGGATCATCGCAGGATCAGTGGCGGGCATCGTCGCCGAGATCTGGAATTATCACGCTGTGTTCTGGTTTGCGATGGTGATGATTATCGCCACTCTGTTTTGCTTACTGCGGATTAAAGATGTTTAAGGCGCGGTCAGCATTTCCAGATCGATAAGCCAGGTCATGGCCTGCTGACGCGAGTTACCGCACATTTCAGCGCTGGCTTGTAAGCCTGCACAGACTTTCGGTCGCAGTGGCGAGGTGAAAATTTTACAGCGTTGCTGTTCATCAAGCTGAATGCAGGGCGTATTGGCGGGCTTGCCATCTGGCATACCGGGAATAGGGCTGGAAATTGAAGGGGCAGTGCAACACGCCCCGCAACCCGGACGGCATTCCATACGTTGTTCTCTTAAGGTTAACCACCGGATTGATGAGCGCGCACAGTACCACCTTTTTTGCACCAGCAAAAGTGCGAATACCACTTGCCCGAAAGGCCCGTCGCGAGTACTTTGTCGCGATATTTTTGACATTTTCGACTACAGGAATTTTTCGATGCCAAGAGCGAACGAAATTAAAAAAGGTATGGTACTGAATTACAACGGCAAACTGCTGCTGGTTAAGGATATTGATATTCAGTCGCCCACTGCCCGCGGTGCCGCTACGCTGTACAAAATGCGTTTTTCTGATGTCCGTACCGGGCTGAAAGTAGAAGAGCGTTTCAAAGGTGATGATATCGTTGACACCGTGACGCTGACCCGCCGTTACGTTGACTTCTCCTATGTCGATGGCAACGAATATGTCTTTATGGATAAAGAAGACTATACCCCGTATACCTTCACCAAAGATCAGATTGAAGAAGAGTTGCTGTTTATGCCAGAGGGCGGCATGCCGGACATGCAGGTGCTGACCTGGGACGGTCAACTGCTGGCGCTTGAGCTGCCGCAGACCGTTGATCTGGAAATCGTTGAAACCGCACCAGGCATCAAAGGGGCATCTGCCAGCGCCCGTAACAAACCGGCGACATTGAGCACTGGTCTGGTGATTCAGGTACCAGAATACTTAAGCCCGGGCGAAAAAATTCGTATCCATATCGAAGAACGCCGTTATATGGGGCGTGCTGACTAACTTCAGCCGCATGCAGAAAAGGGATAGCTCAGGCTGTCCCTTTTTTAATTTATTATACCAATCTTCTATTTTGCGCTTCCTGAACACCTTACGCCCTCAATTTTCACTCGTTGATTGATCGCCCTCACACTTCATCGCATTAACAATCCAGACCAATTTCAATTGCTGTCATATAACTTTACACTGTCGTTGTTAATTAATCGTTACTAAGACGTGACTCCTATGAATACAATCGCCTCCGTTACGCTCCCGCATCATGTACACGCTCCACGCTATGATCGCCAGCAGTTGCAATCACGTATCGTTCATTTTGGCTTTGGAGCCTTTCACCGCGCTCATCAGGCGTTACTGACCGATCGTGTGCTGAATGCCCAGGGCGGCGACTGGGGGATCTGTGAAATCAGCTTGTTCAGCGGTGATCAACTGATGAGCCAGCTCCGCGCACAGAACCATTTATATACCGTGCTGGAGAAAGGTGCGGACGGCAATCAGGTGATAATTGTCGGTGCCGTTCACGAATGCCTTAATGCAAAACTGGATTCCTTAGCGGCAATTATTGAGAAATTTTGCGAGCCACAGGTGGCAATTGTTTCCCTGACGATTACCGAAAAAGGCTATTGTATTGACCCGGCCACCGGTGCACTCGACACCAGTAATCCGCGGATTATTCACGATCTACAAACCCCTGAAGAACCTCACTCCGCACCGGGTATTCTCGTCGAAGCACTGAAACGCCGCCGTGAGCGCGGCCTTACACCGTTTACCGTGCTCTCCTGCGACAATATTCCCGACAATGGTCATGTGGTGAAAAACGCGGTGCTGGGAATGGCAGAAAAACGTTCGCCAGAACTCGCCGGGTGGATAAAAGAGCACGTCAGTTTTCCGGGAACCATGGTCGACCGCATTGTTCCGGCTGCAACCGACGAATCACTGGTGGAAATCAGCCAGCATCTGGGGGTGAATGATCCCTGCGCGATTAGCTGCGAACCGTTTATCCAGTGGGTGGTGGAAGATAACTTCGTCGCTGGGCGTCCTGCCTGGGAAGTCGCAGGTGTACAAATGGTGAATGATGTCCTGCCATGGGAAGAGATGAAACTGCGGATGCTTAATGGCAGCCACTCTTTTCTCGCTTATCTGGGTTACCTCTCAGGATTCGCCCATATCAGTGATTGCATGCAGGATCGCGCATTTCGCCATGCCGCCAGAACATTAATGCTGGATGAGCAAGCGCCGACACTGCAAATTAAAGATGTCGATTTAACACAATATGCGGATAAGTTAATTGCACGTTTTGCTAATCCGGCGCTGAAACATAAGACCTGGCAAATCGCGATGGATGGCAGCCAGAAATTACCGCAACGCATGCTGGCAGGTATTCGCATACATCAGGGGCGCGAAACGGACTGGTCGTTGCTGGCATTAGGCGTTGCAGGCTGGATGCGTTACGTCAGCGGCGTTGATGATGCCGGAAATGCCATTGATGTTCGCGATCCGCTTAGCGATAAAATTCGCGAACTTGTTGCGGGCAGCAGCAGTGAACAACGCGTAACCGCCCTGCTTTCCCTGCGTGAAGTTTTCGGTGATGATCTGCCAGATAACCCGCATTTTGTGCAGGCCATCGAACAAGCCTGGCAACAAATCGTACAATTCGGCGCACATCAGGCGCTATTAAACACCCTCAAAATTTAACGATTTCTGCGGTTAAAGCGGATGAAGCTCACCTTCGTCCGCTCTCCCCTTCTCTTTTCTGCCTTTTTTAGCCAGGATTAACGCTCAGTTAACTTACCAGAGTATTGCGGAGCCGTTGTGACCAGGACCAACCTCATCACCGGTTTTCTCGGCAGCGGGAAAACCACGTCGATTCTTCATCTGTTAGCCCATAAAGATCCCAACGAAAAATGGGCGGTACTGGTTAATGAATTTGGGGAAGTCGGAATTGATGGTGCTTTGCTCGCCGATAGCGGCGCATTGCTGAAAGAGATCCCCGGCGGCTGCATGTGCTGCGTTAATGGTTTACCCATGCAGGTAGGGTTGAATACCTTACTGCGTCAGGGAAAACCAGACCGCTTGTTGATAGAGCCGACCGGGCTGGGCCATCCGAAACAGATCCTCGATCTGTTAACCGCACCAGTCTATGAACCGTGGATAGATCTGCGCGCCACCTTGTGCATTCTCGATCCGCGCTTGCTGCTGGACGAAAAAAGCGCCAGCAATGAAAACTTCCGTGACCAGCTGGCTGCCGCAGACATCATTGTCGCCAATAAATCCGACCGTACGACGCCCGAAAGTGAGCAAGCGCTACAGCGTTGGTGGCAGCAAAATGGTGGCGATCGACAATTAATTCACAGTGAGCATGGGAAAGTTGACGGTCATCTTCTGGATTTGCCGCGTCGCAATTTAGCCGAGTTGCCCGCCAGCGCCGCGCATTCTCATCAGCATGTCGTGAAAAAAGGGTTAGCAGCGTTAAGCCTGCCAGAGCATCAACGCTGGCGTCGCAGTCTGAACAGCGGGCAAGGATATCAGGCCTGCGGCTGGATATTCGACGCTGATACGGTATTCGACACCATTGGCATTCTGGAATGGGCGCGACTTGCACCGGTGGAACGCGTCAAAGGCGTGCTGCGTATTCCCGAAGGGCTGGTGCGAATCAACCGTCAGGGCGATGACCTGCACATTGAAACGCAAAACGTTGCGCCACCGGACAGCCGTATTGAGCTGATTTCCAGCAGCGAAGCTGACTGGAATGCCTTGCAGAGCGCGTTGTTGAAGCTTCGTTTAGCGACTACCGCGTAAGGTTGCCTGCGTTTTTCAGTAAGATAATTAGAGAAAATATGATTAAAAATTTGCCGCAAATAGTGTTGTTGAATATTGTCGGCCTCGCGCTGTTTCTTTCCTGGTATATCCCCGTTAATCATGGATTCTGGTTGCCGATTGATGCGGATATTTTTTATTTCTTTAATCAGAAACTGGTCGAAAGTAAGGCCTTTTTGTGGCTGGTTGCATTGACCAACAATCGCGCCTTCGACGGTTGTTCACTGCTGGCGATGGGTATGTTGATGCTGAGTTTCTGGCTGAAAGAAAACGCCCCTGGCAGACGACGTATCGTGATTATTGGTCTGGTCATGCTATTAACTGCAGTGGTATTAAACCAGCTGGGTCAGGCATTAATTCCTGTAAAACGGGCCAGCCCAACATTGACTTTTACCGATATTAACCGCGTCAGCGAACTGCTCTCTGTTCCCACGAAAGATGCCTCACGAGATAGCTTTCCCGGCGATCACGGCATGATGCTGCTTATTTTTTCGGCATTCATGTGGCGTTATTTCGGCAAAGTTGCAGGCCTTATCGCCCTTATTATTTTTGTGGTTTTTGCATTTCCCAGAGTAATGATTGGCGCACACTGGTTTACTGACATCATTGTCGGTTCGATGACCGTGATATTGATCGGTTTGCCCTGGGTGTTGCTGACGCCATTAAGTGATCGATTAATCACCTTTTTTGACAAATCACTACCAGGAAAAAACAAACATTTCCAAAACAAATAACTCACAGTAATTAACATCATCAGGGTTATTTTTATAGTGAGGATAATCCTGATGATGCGCACCGTGCTTTCATCTATCGAACGCAAAAATCATTCTCTAAGTAAATGAATGGATTGCATGCGTTTCACTCAATTGTACTTTAATTGACCAACCCCGCTTATTAACTTTCTGTATCACTTTTTCTTATAAAAAATCATGTAAAACCGCTCGCCAAGACCGCACCAATCGGGTAATCTCGAACTCGTTTTGCCTCGGCGGTAGATTATCCTCACAGCATATAATTTTGTGCGTTAGTCCACAGATTTGGCCTTAAGGAATTGTTTCAACATGCCCAGGTAATTAGTCTCGTGTCGCTTGGCATTTTTTTATAACGATATTTGTCGTTAAGGACTTCAAGGGAAAACAAACAACATGGTCAAATCTCAACCGATTTTGAGATATATCTTGCGCGGGATTCCCGCGATTGCAGTAGCGGTTCTGCTTTCTGCATGTAGTGCAAATAACACCGCAAAGAATATGCATCCTGAGACACGTGCAGTGGGTAGTGAAACATCATCACTGCAAGCTTCTCAGGATGAATTTGAAAACCTGGTTCGTAATGTCGACGTAAAATCGCGAATTATGGATCAGTATGCTGACTGGAAAGGCGTACGTTATCGTCTGGGCGGCAGCACTAAAAAAGGTATCGATTGTTCTGGTTTCGTACAGCGTACATTCCGTGAGCAATTTGGCTTAGAACTTCCGCGTTCGACTTACGAACAGCAGGAAATGGGTAAATCTGTTTCCCGCAGTAATTTGCGTACGGGTGATTTAGTTCTGTTCCGTGCCGGTTCAACGGGACGCCATGTCGGTATTTATATCGGCAACAATCAGTTTGTCCATGCTTCCACCAGCAGTGGTGTTATTATTTCCAGCATGAATGAACCGTACTGGAAGAAGCGTTACAACGAAGCACGCCGGGTTCTCAGCCGCAGCTAATAAACCGTTTGGATGCAATCCCTTGGCTATCCTGACGAGTTAACTGAAAGCACTGCTTAGGCAGTGCTTTTTTGTTTTCATTCATCAGAGAAAATGATGTTTCCGCGTCTTGATCCAGGCTATAGTCCGGTCATTGTTATCTTTTAAATGTTGTCGTAATTTCAGGAAATTAACGGAATCATGTTCATACGCGCTCCCAATTTTGGACGTAAGCTCCTGCTTACCTGCATTGTTGCAGGCGTAATGATTGCGATACTGGTGAGTTGCCTTCAGTTTTTAGTGGCCTGGCATAAGCACGAAGTCAAATACGACACACTGATTACCGACGTACAAAAGTATCTCGATACCTATTTTGCCGACCTGAAATCCACTACTGACCGGCTCCAGCCGCTGACCTTAGATACCTGCCAGCAAGCTAACCCCGAACTGACCGCCCGCGCAGCGTTTAGCATGAATGTCCGAACGTTTGTGCTGGTGAAAGATAAAAAAACATTCTGTTCATCTGCGACCGGTGAGATGGACATTCCACTCAATGAATTGATTCCGGCGCTCGACATTAATAAAAACGTCGATATGGCGATCTTACCCGGCACGCCGATGGTGCCGAACAAACCCGCAATCGTCATCTGGTATCGCAACCCTTTGCTGAAAAATAGCGGCGTCTTTGCCGCTCTGAATCTCAACCTGACGCCTTCACTCTTTTATAGTTCACGGCAGGAAGATTACGATGGCGTCGCCCTCATTATTGGCAATACTGCGCTATCTACCTTTTCTTCACGTTTGATGAACGTTAACGAATTAACCGACATGCCAGTCCGTGAAACTAAAATTGCGGGCATTCCTCTGACCGTTCGGCTTTATGCAGATGACTGGACATGGAACGATGTGTGGTACGCATTTTTACTGGGCGGCATGAGTGGAACTGTCGTTGGCCTGCTCTGCTATTACCTGATGAGCGTACGTATGCGCCCCGGCAGAGAAATCATGACCGCCATCAAGCGCGAACAATTTTACGTGGCGTATCAACCGGTGGTGGATACACAAGCTTTGCGAGTAACGGGCCTGGAAGTACTGCTACGCTGGCGGCATCCTGTCGCGGGAGAAATTCCCCCGGATGCCTTCATTAACTTTGCCGAATCGCAAAAGATGATTGTGCCGCTGACTCAGCACCTGTTTGAGTTAATTGCCCGCGATGCCGCAGAATTAGAAAAAGTGCTGCCGGTAGGCGTCAAATTTGGTATTAACATTGCGCCGGACCATCTGCACAGCGAAAGCTTTAAAGCAGATATCCAGAAACTGCTCACTTCCCTGCCCGCACACCATTTCCAGATTGTGCTGGAAATTACCGAGCGCGATATGTTGAAAGAGCAAGAAGCCACACAACTCTTCGCCTGGCTGCACTCGGTCGGCGTAGAAATTGCTATTGATGACTTCGGCACCGGGCACAGCGCGCTTATCTATCTTGAGCGTTTTACGCTCGATTATCTGAAAATTGACCGTGGATTTATCAACGCCATCGGTACGGAAACGATCACTTCCCCCGTACTTGACGCGGTGCTGACGCTGGCGAAACGCCTCAATATGCTGACGGTTGCTGAAGGGGTCGAAACGCCGGAACAGGCGCGATGGCTAAGCGAACGCGGCGTTAATTTCATGCAAGGCTACTGGATTAGCCGCCCGTTACCGCTGGACGATTTTGTTCGCTGGCTAAAGAAACCGTATACGCCGCAGTGGTAAGGTGTGCTTACGTCCCTTATTATTCATAGTGAAAGCATGCCGGATTGCGGCTAATGATGAGTAAAAGGAAATCCGTTGCAGATGATTGTGCGCATACTGCTGCTGTTTATCGCTCTGTTCACCTTTGGTGTGCAGGCGCAGGCTATCAAGGAAAGCTATGCCTTTGCCGTGCTGGGCGAACCCCGGTACGCGTTTAATTTCAACCATTTTGATTATGTGAACCCCGCCGCGCCAAAAGGTGGGCAGATAACGTTGTCAGCCCTCGGCACCTTCGATAATTTCAACCGCTATGCACTGCGCGGCAACCCGGGCGCACGCACCGAGCAGCTGTACGACACGCTATTTACGACTTCCGATGACGAACCAGGCAGTTATTACCCGCTGATTGCTGAAAGCGCACGCTATGCTGACGATTATTCCTGGGTGGAGGTCGCTATTAATCCGCGCGCCCGTTTTCATGATGGTTCGCCCATTACTGCCCGCGATGTAGAGTTTACTTTTCAAAAATTTATGACCGAAGGCGTGCCGCAATTTCGTCTGGTCTACAAAGGCACCACCGTCAAAGCCATTGCACCGTTAACCGTGCGCATTGAGTTAGCTAAACCCGGCAAAGAAGATATGCTGAGTCTGTTTTCGCTGCCGGTATTTCCAGAAAAGTACTGGAAGGATCACAAACTTAGCGACCCGCTCGCCACGCCTCCGCTTGCCAGTGGTCCGTACCGCGTTACGTCCTGGAAAATGGGGCAAAATATTGTCTATTCCCGTGTGAAAGATTACTGGGCAGCAAACTTACCGGTAAACCGTGGACGCTGGAATTTCGACACCATTCGCTACGATTATTACCTCGATGATAATGTCGCCTTTGAAGCGTTTAAAGCAGGTGCCTTTGATTTGCGTATGGAAAACGACGCCAAAAACTGGGCCACGCGTTATACCGGTAAAAATTTCGATAAAAAATACATCATCAAAGATGAGCAAAAGAACGAATCAGCCCAGGATACGCGTTGGCTGGCGTTTAATATCCAACGTCCGGTATTCAGCGATCGCCGGGTCCGGGAAGCTATCACTCTCGCCTTTGACTTTGAATGGATGAACAAGGCGTTGTTTTACAATGCCTGGAGTCGCACGAACAGTTATTTTCAGAATACCGAATACGCGGCCAGAAATTACCCCGACGCCGCGGAGCTGGTGCTTCTGGCACCAATGAAAAAAGATCTACCGTCAGAAGTCTTCACACAAATCTACCAGCCGCCGGTATCCAAAGGCGATGGCTACGATCGTGACAACCTGTTAAAAGCCGACAAACTTCTCAACGAAGCGGGCTGGGTGCTGAAGGGTCAGCAACGCGTTAATGCCACAACGGGTCAGCCACTCAGCTTTGAATTATTGCTTCCCGCAAGCAGCAATAGTCAGTGGGTATTGCCGTTCCAGCACAGCCTGCAACGGCTGGGTATCAACATGGACATTCGCAAGGTGGATAACTCGCAAATCACTAACCGCATGCGCAGTCGCGACTATGACATGATGCCGCGCGTATGGCGGGCGATGCCGTGGCCCAGTTCCGATTTACAGATTTCCTGGTCATCGGAATATATCAATTCCACTTATAATGCCCCCGGCGTGCAAAGCCCGGTTATCGACTCGCTGATCAACCAAATTATTGCCGCGCAGGGAAATAAAGAAAAATTACTGCCGTTGGGGCGAGCACTGGATCGCGTATTAACGTGGAATTATTACATGCTGCCAATGTGGTACATGGCGGAAGACCGTCTCGCCTGGTGGGATAAATTCTCCCAGCCGGCCGTGCGCCCCATCTATAGCCTCGGTATCGATACCTGGTGGTATGACGTCAATAAAGCGGCCAAACTGCCGTCCGCCAGCAAACAGGGAGAGTAGATGGGCGCTTACCTGATTCGCCGTCTGTTGCTGGTGATCCCAACATTATGGGCGATTATCACCATCAACTTTTTCATCGTGCAAATTGCGCCTGGCGGTCCGGTCGACCAGGCCATCGCCGCCATTGAGTTTGGTAATGCCGGAGTATTACCCGGCGCAGGCGGTGAAGGTGTTCGTGCCAGCCATGCGCAAACGGGTGTCGGCAATATCAGCGACAGTAATTACCGTGGCGGACGCGGATTAGATCCAGAAGTGATCGCTGAGATCACTCATCGCTACGGTTTTGATAAGCCGATCCACGAACGTTACTTCAAAATGCTCTGGGACTACATCCGCTTTGATTTTGGCGATAGCCTGTTTCGCAGCGCCTCGGTGCTGACGCTGATTAAAGACAGTCTGCCGGTTTCCATCACCCTCGGATTGTGGAGCACGCTGATTATCTATCTGGTGTCGATTCCGTTAGGCATTCGCAAAGCTGTTTATAATGGGAGCCGCTTTGACGTCTGGAGTAGCGCATTTATCATCATCGGCTACGCCATTCCGGCCTTTTTGTTTGCCATCCTGCTGATTGTCTTCTTCGCGGGCGGCAGCTATTTCGACCTGTTCCCTCTACGCGGCCTGGTTTCCGCTAACTTTGATTCGCTGCCGTGGTATCAGAAAATCACCGATTATCTGTGGCATATCACGCTGCCGGTGCTGGCGACAGTGATTGGTGGCTTTGCGGCGCTGACCATGCTGACAAAAAACTCATTCCTTGATGAAGTGCGCAAGCAATACGTGGTGACCGCGCGTGCGAAAGGGGTAAGTGAAAAAAATATTCTCTGGAAACATGTGTTCCGCAACGCCATGCTGCTGGTGATTGCCGGTTTTCCGGCGACGTTTATCAGCATGTTTTTTACCGGCTCGCTGCTGATTGAGGTGATGTTTTCACTCAATGGTCTGGGCTTACTGGGCTACGAAGCGACCGTCTCGCGCGATTATCCTGTAATGTTTGGTACCTTGTATATTTTCACCCTGATTGGCCTGCTGCTGAATATTGTCAGTGATATCAGCTATACGCTGGTTGATCCGCGTATTGATTTTGAGGGACGTTAATGTCGCGACTCAGCCCCGTCAATCAGGCCCGTTGGGCGCGTTTTCGTCATAACCGTCGCGGCTACTGGTCGTTATGGATTTTCCTCGTCTTGTTTGGTTTGAGTTTGTGTTCTGAACTTATCGCCAACGATAAACCGTTGCTGGTGCGTTATGACGGCAGTTGGTATTTCCCGTTATTGAAAAACTACAGCGAAAGCGATTTTGGCGGCCCGCTGGCAAGTCAGGCTGATTATCAGGACCCGTGGCTGAAACAACGGCTGGAAAATAACGGCTGGGTACTGTGGGCACCGATTCGCTTTGGTGCTACCAGTATCAACTTTGCTACCGATAAGCCCTTCCCTTCTCCACCCTCCCGGCAAAACTGGCTGGGAACGGATGCCAACGGCGGCGATGTGCTGGCACGCATTCTCTATGGCACGCGGATCTCGGTTCTGTTTGGCCTGATGCTGACTCTCTGTTCCAGCGTGATGGGCGTGCTGGCGGGGGCGCTACAAGGCTATTACGGCGGTAAAGTCGATCTCTGGGGACAACGCTTTATTGAAGTATGGTCGGGGATGCCGACGCTGTTTTTGATTATTTTACTTTCCAGCGTCGTACAGCCTAACTTCTGGTGGCTGCTGGCAATTACTGTCTTGTTTGGCTGGATGAGTCTGGTCGGCGTGGTGCGGGCGGAGTTTTTACGTACTCGTAATTTCGACTACATTCGTGCGGCACAGGCGCTTGGCGTCAGCGATCGCAGTATCATCCTGCGTCATATGTTGCCTAATGCCATGGTCGCGACCCTCACCTTTTTACCGTTTATTTTATGTAGTTCGATAACCACCCTGACCTCGCTCGATTTCCTCGGCTTCGGTCTACCGCTCGGTTCACCGTCACTCGGTGAACTGCTGTTACAAGGGAAAAATAACCTTCAGGCCCCGTGGCTTGGGATCACCGCCTTCTTGTCGGTGGCGATATTATTGTCTTTGCTGATCTTTATTGGTGAAGCCGTCCGCGACGCATTTGATCCTAATAAGGCGGTGTAGCATGACGCAAACTCTGTTAGCGATTGAAAATTTGTCGGTGGGTTTTCGCCATCAGCAAACCGTACGTACAGTAGTCAATGATGTTTCACTACAGATTGAGGCTGGCGAAACGCTGGCGCTGGTGGGTGAGTCAGGTTCAGGCAAAAGCGTTACCGCGCTGTCAATTTTACGCCTGCTCCCTTCCCCGCCGGTTGAATATCTCTCCGGCGATATTCGTTTTCATGGCGAATCGCTGCTTCACGCCAGCGATCAAACGTTGCGCGGTGTACGCGGTAATAAGATCGCCATGATTTTTCAGGAACCGATGGTGTCGTTAAATCCATTGCATACCCTGGAAAAACAGCTTTATGAAGTGCTTTCACTCCACCGCGGGATGCGTCGGGAAGCGGCTCGTGGCGAAATTCTTAACTGCCTTGATCGCGTTGGTATCCGCCAGGCGGCAAAACGGCTGACAGATTATCCGCATCAGCTCTCCGGCGGCGAACGGCAGCGGGTGATGATTGCGATGGCGCTGTTAACGCGACCGGAATTATTAATTGCCGATGAACCGACCACCGCACTGGACGTCTCTGTCCAGGCGCAGATTTTACAGCTGTTGCGCGAACTGCAAGGCGAGCTGAATATGGGCATGCTGTTTATTACTCATAACCTCAGCATTGTCAGAAAACTGGCCCACCGCGTGGCGGTAATGCAAAACGGTCGCTGTGTCGAGCAAAATTACGCCGCTACGCTATTTGCATCACCCACTCATCCTTACACACAAAAGCTACTCAACAGTGAACCGTCAGGCGATCCAGTGCCGTTGCCAGAACCTGCCTCAACGTTGCTGGATGTTGAACAGCTTCAGGTTGCCTTCCCCATTCGCAAAGGGATTTTGAAGCGCATTGTGGATCATAATGTGGTGGTGAAAAACATCAGTTTTACGCTACGAGCGGGTGAAACACTGGGTTTAGTGGGCGAGTCCGGTTCCGGGAAAAGTACGACGGGACTGGCGCTGCTGCGACTGATTAATTCTCAGGGCAGCATCATCTTTGACGGTCAGCCACTGCAAAATTTAAATCGCCGCCAGCTGTTACCTATTCGTCATCGCATTCAGGTGGTATTTCAGGATCCAAACTCCTCGCTCAACCCACGACTCAACGTTTTGCAGATTATTGAGGAAGGCTTACGGGTTCACCAGCCGACGCTTTCTGCCGCACAACGCGAACAACAAGTGATAGCCGTGATGCATGAAGTGGGATTAGATCCTGAAACACGCCACCGTTATCCGGCGGAGTTCTCTGGTGGTCAGCGACAACGTATTGCGATTGCCAGGGCATTAATTCTTAAGCCCTCGCTGATCATACTTGATGAACCGACATCATCACTCGACAAAACGGTACAGGCGCAAATATTGACGCTATTGAAATCATTGCAACAAAAGCATCAACTGGCCTATTTGTTTATCAGCCACGATTTGCACGTTGTCCGCGCGTTATGTCATCAGGTTATCATACTGCGACAAGGGGAAGTAGTGGAACAAGGACCGTGCGCGCGCGTGTTTGCCACACCGCAGCAGGAGTATACGCGTCAGCTACTGGCGTTGAGCTGACGCTTAAAAAGGATTGTAGTTTGAAAAGGGTTCGGCAATTGCCACACCAAAATTTTTCAATCGGCATGTTGCAGCAAACTCGTCCTGGCGATTTACAAACAGGCACGGCTCACCTTCACACTCCAGCACCGAACATGGAACTTCGATGTCGCTTAACGCCTGGCTTAGTTTATACATCACCGACCATGCATTATCACCATCCGGGCTAAGCAATTTAAGCGCCACCAGGCTGTTGTCACCGCACGGTCCATTTTGCGGAATCGGTTCAACCTTCGAACCTGCGAAACCAGCAGACCAGCGATAGTTCTGCGGCAGTCGATGGACGATTGAGAGTTGTAATGAAGTCACTTATTTTCCCCGGAAGCACATTCACTTCACAATTTGTTTACATCAATTTTAACACATCATCAACAATCCGTCTTTATACAGATCGTAAAGATTGATGCCTCGCCTGCGTGGCCTCTATGGCTCTGATTTAAGTAATATCTGCGGGCGTGGTCACGTTTGCGGGGCTATATGTACCCGTTTCTGCGATCTAACTCAACCTTTTTAACTACAATGATGTGACTTTTTACATAAATTGATTTTACATAAAATAAACATATATCGGGGGAATGATAGATTTGTGGTTGACATGCATCAACAAAGGAAGCCTTTTAGCTTCCTCGTTGTGCAATAGATCACCGTTTTTTCGGCCGACTGGCGTACAGACAGAAGAGAATGGAGCTGGTTGCGCAGAATGCAATTGACCAAATCATCGGCCATGCAGAGTTAAAGGTCGCAAGAGAAAGCAATGCGCCAACAATTGCCCCTATGCCAAAACGGAAGGTTCCTGCCAGCGAAGATGCCGTTCCCGCCATATGGGGAAACTCATCAAGAATGACCGCCATCGCATTGGATGACACCATCGACACGCAGCCCACAAACGCCGCAACGCCAACCACCAGCGACCAAAATCCCAGCCCCAGCAGCGCACTGATGACCATCCACGCTGCCATAATAAATTGTATCCACAACCCCGAGCGGAACATATTTAACGCGCCAATGCGGCGGACGAAGCGGCTGTTAAAGATGGTCATCACGAACAGAAAAACAATGTTTAGCGCAAAGTAATAACCAAAGTTTTCCGGCGCGACGTGGTTAATTTCAATATAAACAAACGGTCCGGCGCTTAAGAATGAGAACATCCCGGCAAAGCTGAAACCACTGGCAAGCATGTAGCTCAGGACACGTTTATGGCGGAACAGCGCCGCAAAGTTACCAATAGTGGTACGAATGTGAAATGGCTGACGACGCTCCGGTGGTAAGGTTTCTTTAATCAGGAAGAAAATCATTGCCGAAGCCAGAATCGCCGCTAATGCCAGGATCCAGAAGATGTAATGCCAGCTCAGCCACACCAGCACCCAGCCGCCAACTATCGGTGCCATCAGCGGTGCAATGGTTGTCACCAGCATGACAAACGACATCATCCGCGAGAACTCTTCTTTCGGGTAAATATCGCGCATCAGGGCGTTAATGACCACGCTGGCCGCAGCCGCAGCCAGCCCGTGGAAGAAACGCATCACAATCAGCTGATCGATGGTGTTTGCCAACGCACACGCCACCGCGGCGGCGGCAAACACCAGCGTACCGCCGAGCACCACCGGCTTACGCCCGAAGCTGTCTGCCATCGGCCCGTAGATTAACTGCCCCAACGCAAAGCCCAGAATATAAGTACTGAGGGTCATCTGCGTACTGCCCGCCGGTACGCCAAACTGCGCTGAAATTACCGGTAGCGCGGGCAGATACATATCAATCGACAGCGGCATCAACATGGCCAGCAGGCCAAGGATAAAAACAATAGCAAACGACGAATGCTGTCGGGTGGTCACAACGGGCTCCTGAAAGTCATTGAAAAGTTAGACGACGCTGGCAATTTCTTCTTCAGTTAACGGACGATATTCACCGGGGGCTAAATCAGCATCCAGCGTAATACCGCCAATACGTTCACGATGCAGCTCAACCACGTGGTTACCCACGGCGGCGAACATGCGTTTCACCTGATGATAACGCCCTTCGCTGATGGTCAGACGAACCTGCGTTGGGGTAATCACTTCCAGCACCGCAGGCTTAGTGAGATCTTTTTCGTTATGCAGCTGCACGCCTTTAGCAAATTGCTCTGCCGTATCGTCAGCTACAGGTGATTCCAGTGTCACCAGATAGGTCTTCTCGCAATGATGGCGCGGAGAAGTAATGCGGTGCGACCACTGACCATCATCAGTCATCAGCACCAGACCGGTGGTATCAATATCCAACCGCCCCGCCGCATGCAGTTTCCACGCTACCGGTTCATCAAGAAAATAGAGCACCGTTGGGTGATCAGGGTCGTCCGTGGAGCAAACATAGCCCTGAGGCTTATTGAGCATGAAGTAACGTGGACCGTGTTGCTGCGCCAGCGGGTTGCCATCGTAAGCGACATCATGTTCAGGAAGCAGTTTGAACGCTGCATTACGGACGATTTCGCCATCGACGGTGACACGATTGCCGCGGATTTCACGCCCGGCAATAGCACGGCTAACGCCGAGTTGCTGTGCGATAAATTTATCAAGTCGCATGTGTGTGATTTTGCCTGTAAAAACGGAGGTCGGGCATTGACCCGAAAATCTGAACTGTTGTCTGCCCAGTATAGCGGTCTAATAACATCCCTCAAGGGAAAAAGATCCATGGCATACTATTAGCAGAATAATCTACCTACGCGAGACCATGATTTTTACACTTCGCCCATATCAGCAAGAAGCCGTGGATGCCACGCTCAACCATTTTCGTCGTCATAAAACCCCTGCCGTTATCGTGCTGCCCACCGGCGCAGGTAAAAGCCTGGTGATAGCGGAACTGGCACGGCTGGCTCGTGGTCGCGTGCTGGTGCTGGCACACGTTAAAGAACTGGTGGCGCAAAACCATGCAAAGTATCAGGCGCTGGGGCTGGAAGCCGATATTTTTGCCGCCGGGCTAAAGCGCAAAGAGAGCCACGGTAAAGTGGTATTTGGCAGCGTGCAGTCTGTCGCCCGTAATCTTGATGCCTTTCAGGGTGAATTTTCGCTGTTGATTGTCGATGAATGTCACCGTATTGGTGACGATGAAGAGAGCCAGTATCAGCAAATCCTCACTCACCTGACAAAAGTGAATCCCCACTTACGCCTGCTGGGGCTGACTGCCACGCCTTTTCGATTGGGCAAAGGCTGGATCTACCAGTTTCATTATCACGGCATGGTACGCGGCGATGAGAAAGCCCTTTTCCGTGACTGCATTTATGAGCTGCCGCTGCGTTATATGATTAAATACGGCTATCTGACGCCGCCAGAACGACTGGATATGCCAGTAGTGCAATACGATTTCAGCCGCTTGCAGGCACAGAGTAACGGGCTGTTCAGCGAAGCCGATCTCAACCGTGAGCTGAAAAAACAACAACGTATTACCCCGCACATCATCAGCCAGATTATGGAGTTTGCTGCAACGCGCAAAGGGGTGATGATTTTTGCCGCGACGGTTGAACACGCAAAAGAGATTGTGGGATTACTGCCTGCCGAAGATGCAGCACTGATTACTGGCGACACCCCCGGCGCTGAGCGCGATGTGTTAATTGAAAATTTTAAAGCCCAGCGTTTTCGCTATCTGGTCAACGTCGCGGTACTGACCACCGGATTTGACGCCCCGCACGTCGATCTTATCGCCATTCTGCGCCCTACCGAATCAGTGAGTCTTTACCAACAAATTGTCGGGCGCGGTCTGCGTCTCGCTCCGGGCAAGACTGATTGCTTAATTCTTGATTATGCGGGTAATCCTCACGATCTCTACGCGCCGGAAGTTGGTACACCAAAAGGCAAAAGTGACAACGTTCCGGTACAGGTTTTCTGCCCTGCCTGCGGTTTTGCCAACACCTTTTGGGGGAAAACGACCGCCGACGGGACATTGATTGAACACTTTGGTCGTCGCTGTCAGGGATGGTTTGAAGATGACGACGGTCATCGCGAACAATGTGACTTCCGTTTCCGTTTTAAAAATTGCCCGCAATGTAACGCGGAAAACGATATTGCCGCCCGCCGCTGCCGCGAATGTGACACCGTACTGGTTGATCCGGACGATATGTTAAAAGCGGCGCTACGACTGAAAGACGCGCTGGTATTACGCTGTAGCGGCATGTCTTTGCAACATGGGCACGACGAGAAAGGCGAATGGTTGAAAATCACCTATTACGATGAAGACGGCGCGGATGTGAGTGAGCGTTTCCGTCTGCAAACACCTGCCCAGCGTACCGCCTTCGAGCAGCTTTTTATCCGCCCGCATACGCGCACACCGGGCATCCCGCTGCGCTGGATCACCGCCGCCGATATCCTCGCCCAGCAAGCCTTATTGCGACACCCGGATTTTGTCGTCGCCCGCATGAAAGGCCAGTACTGGCAGGTGCGTGAAAAAGTGTTCGATTACGAAGGTCGTTTTCGTCTGGCGCACGAATTACGCGGTTAATGGTAGTTTTGATTGATGTATAAGGCGATTGAGTATAGAATCTCGCCCGCTTTTGCATACGCAAAGCAGATCACTTACCTGTTGCTGGGTCGCCTGTAGCAGGATTAATTTAAGAGAGAAAGAAATGTTTACTATCAACGCAGAAGTACGTAAAGAGCAGGGTAAGGGTGCGAGCCGCCGCCTGCGTGCCGCTAACAAGTTCCCGGCAATCATCTACGGTGGCAAAGAAGCGCCGCTGGCTATCGAGCTGGATCACGACAAAGTCATGAACATGCAAGCTAAAGCTGAATTCTACAGCGAAGTTCTGACCATCGTTGTTGACGGTAAAGAAATCAAAGTTAAAGCTCAGGACGTACAGCGTCACCCGTACAAACCGAAGCTGCAGCACATCGACTTCGTTCGCGCTTAATTGCTGAATAAGTTGTAAAAAACCCCGCTCCGGCGGGGTTTTTTGTATCTGCAGATTATGCCTGATTACGGTATTGCTATTTTTTGCAGGCCAGATAAGGCGTTCACGCCGCATCTGGCATTCAGAACACAAAACCGATTAATTGCCGCCAGACGTCCGGCGCTGCAATTGGTCGCGCAAATTCGGCGGCGTGCCTTTAATGGTCAAGGTATCGGTTGCTGGATCCCAGAAGATGCGTTCACCTAACAGCATCGCATCAAAGTTAATAGTCAAGCCACCGCCGCTACCGGCAAACTTCGTCAACTGACGCAGTGTGCTACGGTCTGCCGGGAAGCTCTCTTCCAGTTCGTAGCCTTTTTCAGCCGCAAACTCCGTGAAGCTCACTTCGCTTACGCCTGCCAGCTCTTTCGACAGCGATTTCAGTTCGATCTCTTCGCCTGCCTGCAGCTGCTCATTACAGTAGCTATAAACCTGCTGGCGCACGTTCTGTCGCTCTGCTTTATCCAGTTGTGCTTCGGCAGTGAAATCATCAACCGCTTGCAACAGCCCACGGTTTTGCGCTTTCGCGTTTAACCCTTCGCTGGCCCCGAGGAAATCCATAAAGAAATCCGCCACTTTGCGCCCTACTCGCCCTTTCAGGAAAGTGAGATAGCGGGTGGACTCTGGATTGGTTTCCCATTCGGTTAAATCGATACGCGCAACAATATCCGCATGATTGATATCAAGATAATGGGTTGGGTTGATGTCGAGATTTTCGTTAACGCGCATACTGCTCAGGTTGCTCAGAACTGCCACCAGCAAATACTCCACCGCCAGATAGCGATAGTGGCAAAACAGCACGAATCCACCGTCAGCAAAAGGATATTTCGCTAATTCGTCACGCAGGCGGCCGGTTGCCGCGCGGCTAAATGCCAGGAAGTCCTCTTCGCCCTGACGCTGTAAGCGCAGCGTCTGCGCCAGTTCACTCTCTTCGCTAAACAAGCCGTAAGCTTTATTTTTGGCGCTATAGACCCGATGCAGTTCTGCCACCATCTCAACGACGGTTTCTGTCGGTTCCAGCAATGAATCGCGCAACACCAGCTCAAGGTTCTGCTCATCACGCTTGATAAGCTGGTGCAGAGCAATCTGGTTGATATCCAGACTCATGATAAACTCTCCTTTAAGACCGGGCGGTATTCAACCACCGCCGGTTAAGCGACGCAATAAAAGATGGCGGTCATTTTACAGAAGGCAGCGTAACGAGAATGATTTAACGCATAAAAAAGCAGAAAAAAAACCGTTGCTACGGTAATATGTTGCCCTTTCATCAACTAACTGATTTCGATTTATGCCACAAATTTCCCGCTACAGTGATGAACAGGTTGAACAATTGCTCGCAGAGCTGCTCAACGTACTGGAAAAACATAAGGCTCCGACCGACCTTTCCCTGATGGTGTTAGGCAACATGGTCACTAACCTTATCAACACCAGCATTGCCCCGGCCCAACGCCAGGCAATTGCCAACTCTTTTGCCCGCGCCTTACAGTCCTCTATCAACGAAGACAAAGCGCACTAAGGGAAACAGATAACAGGTTATGGTAACTCATCGTCAGCGCTACCGTGAAAAAGTCTCCCAGATGGTCAGTTGGGGGCACTGGTTTGCACTGTTCAATATTCTGCTTTCGCTCGTCATTGGCAGCCGTTACCTATTTATCGCCGACTGGCCGACAACGCTTGCTGGTCGCATTTATTCCTACGTAAGCATTATCGGCCATTTCAGCTTCCTGGTGTTCGCCACCTACTTGCTGATCCTCTTCCCGCTGACCTTTATCGTCGGCTCCCAGAGGCTGATGAGGTTTTTGTCCGTCATTCTGGCAACGGCGGGAATGACGCTATTACTGATCGATAGCGAAGTCTTTACTCGTTTCCATCTCCATCTTAATCCCATCGTCTGGCAACTGGTTATCAACCCAGACGAAAATGAGATGGCGCGCGACTGGCAGCTGATGTTCATCAGCGTGCCGGTTATTTTATTGCTTGAACTGGTGTTTGCGACGTGGAGCTGGCAAAAGCTGCGCAGCCTGACGCGTCGTCGACGCTTCGCGCGCCCGCTGGCCGCATTCTTATTTATCGCCTTTATCGCCTCGCATGTGGTGTATATCTGGGCCGATGCCAACTTCTATCGCCCGATCACCATGCAGCGCGCTAACCTGCCGCTTTCGTACCCGATGACGGCGCGACGTTTTCTTGAGAAGCATGGTCTGCTTGATGCGCAGGAGTATCAACGCCGTCTTATTGAGCAAGGTAATCCAGACGCCGTTTCCGTTCAGTATCCGTTAAGCGAACTGCGCTATCGCGATATGGGCACCGGGCAGAATGTGCTGTTGATTACTGTCGATGGCCTGAACTACTCACGCTTCGAGAAGCAGATGCCTGCGCTGGCAGGTTTTGCTGAGCAAAATATTTCGTTCACGCGCCATATGAGCTCCGGCAACACTACAGACAACGGCATCTTTGGCCTGTTCTATGGCATCTCGCCGAGCTATATGGACGGCATTCTGTCGACCCGTACGCCTGCGGCATTAATTACTGCGCTTAATCAGCAAGGCTATCAGCTGGGGTTATTCTCATCAGATGGCTTTACCAGCCCGCTGTATCGCCAGGCATTGTTGTCAGATTTCTCGATGCCGAGCGTACGCACCCAATCCGACGAGCAGACCGCCACGCAGTGGATCAACTGGCTGGGACGCTACGCACAAGAAGATAACCGCTGGTTCTCGTGGGTTTCTTTCAATGGTACTAACATTGACGACAGCAATCAGCAGGCATTTGCACGGAAATATAGCCGGGCGGCAGGCAATGTCGATGACCAGATCAACCGCGTGCTCAATGCACTGCGTGATTCTGGCAAACTGGACAATACGGTGGTGATTATCACTGCCGGTCGGGGTATTCCACTGAGCGAAGAGGAAGAAACCTTTGACTGGTCCCACGGTCATCTGCAGGTGCCATTAGTGATTCACTGGCCAGGCACGCCGGCGCAGCGTATTAATGCTCTGACTGATCATACCGATCTGATGACGACGCTGATGCAACGCCTGCTACATGTCAGCACACCTGCCAGCGAATATTCGCAAGGTCAGGATTTGTTCAACCCTCAACGCCGTCATTACTGGGTTACCGCAGCGGATAACGATACGCTGGCAATTACCACCCCGAAAAAGACGCTGGTACTGAACAATAACGGTAAATACCGCACTTACAACTTACGTGGTGAAAGAGTGAAAGATGAAAAACCACAGTTAAGTTTGTTATTGCAAGTGCTGACAGACGAGAAGCGTTTTATCGCTAACTGATTAATTATAAATCAGTTAGCGAAATATCTTACTTGCAATCGGTGTGGAAAACGGTAGTATTAGCAGCCACGAGTCGGCACGTAGCGCAGCCTGGTAGCGCACCGTCATGGGGTGTCGGGGGTCGGAGGTTCAAATCCTCTCGTGCCGACCAAAAATCCCAAGAAAAAACCAACCCTTACGGTTGGTTTTTTTATATCTGCAATTAATTCGATAAACAGACCGTGACACATCACAGCCTGTTTATTTTCTGTTATCAGAACGTCCAGACCACACCCGCCTGAGTATTCCACGGCGATTCTACCCCTGCGCCATTGCCATAGCTGACTGACAAATGACCGCTTAACGTCGGGGTAAACGATGACCTTATACCAGCCTGATAAACGCCACTGGTTCCAGCCACATCATTATTAAATTTGCCATCGTCATTAACTTTCACCTGGTTAGAATCGGCGTATTCCTGACGCACGGCCGCTTTCAGCCAGGGTTCCAGCGTCGTACCGTTTTGCAGGTCCATGTGATAGCTTACCGCCGTTCCCGCTTCAGCGCGTAATATCCGGGTATTTCCCACATCCGCGCGCATGCCGTTTGATAACGTGTAGTCCTGACCATCTGTGGTAAAGCCGGTAAAGGCCAGATAGGGTCTAACACTCCACAATCCGTCAACCCAACGGAACCCGCTCTCAACATGAGCACCCGCGCCGTTACTATTGTAATCGCCAAACGCTGTTGCCCCATTACTCATCTTGCCATGGATGGTGTTGGCAAAACGGTCAACTTTCACCACCCCATCAACATAGGCACCGTTCTGATGCTCCCAACCGGCATAAGCCCCCAGGGTATAGCTATCGATATTACCTTTGCCGCCGCGATCAAAACCAATATCAGAATGAGAGTAACCAAAGATCAAGCCGCGAATTGTACTGCTTTCTTCACGGGAGAAACGGCTATCGATACCGAGCGTCAGGCCCGTCAATGTTTGCTCAAAACCAGCTCCCGCATCAGTGGTCACGTTGTTGCGGGTGTTAATTGCCGAACTCCACATCGCCGTATCGTAACTAACGCCTTTTACGCTACCAAGACGCTCACGCACGGTGTCCAGTTCTGCATCAAATACCAGCGGTTGTGCGGCCGCCATATTCAGCACATCAGTGGTTGAAGGGGTAATTTGCGCGCGATTCTCTGCCAGACTCCAGCTATGGTTGCCATTATCCAGCAAGGTATATTCATACGTACCGATATCAATAACGCCTCCGGCATTGCCCAACGTAAATGCAGCATCACCGCCGCCCGTTGTTACCAGTGTAAGGCTATCTCCTGCTGCCGGGCTGGCACCGGTGTCCGTCACGAATATTTTGAAATCACCTGTTGCCTGACCGGTGACGTTGAGCTGATCGCTCTGATGATTAGCCATATCGGTACGCATATAAAAATTGCCGTTTCCCGACAGGGTATTGGTGGTCAACGTAATGAAATTTTCCGCACTTGCCGTCACTGATGAACGAGTCACTGGCTCATCCATCATAATCACATTTGCGTCAGACATCGCAAGGTTGGCTAAGTTGAGGAGGGTGTTTTGGTTCGTCGTAGTGATATCGGCAATGATGGTCCATACGCTATTTTCGAGCGAAACGTCCGCTTTGCTGGTATCCACGGCACCATGCGTTCTAAAAGAAGCGCCCTCAGAAACCACTACCTTACCCACCAACATTGCGGGTGCATAATTTATTTGCGGCTTCATGACCTCAAGAATGCCATCATTCCCTCTGACTGAAACGTTAACCATTGTGCCAGCCCAGACGTTAGCGCGGCCATTGTTGATAACCATATTTTCAGAGATGGCTTTTGAGGAATACGTGATACTTCCATTCTGATATGATCGACCGAGATCATATACCGCATTTGCCTGCACTTTCGTACCAGTATCCTTTCCCAGCGATTGCATAGTGGCATGCTTATCAAGGATAGTATCAATGGCCTGCGTGTCCTCCATAACAATGAGCCCGGAACCATCATCCAGTTCATAATTTTTTGACACACCATCTTTTATACTAAATTGGCCTTTACTGTTTGGACCACTCACTTCCAGCGCATTCGTTGAGACAATTAATTTTCCGCCTGCTTTTTATCAACGCCAGTTACAGTCCCGCCATCCATAACCTCCAGTAAGCCGCCACTATCTACAGTGGTATTATAAGCGAAGTCATTTTCTTCAACTCGCAAACTTCCGCCGTTTTCCAACAACATATTATTAGCAATACCATTCTTGATATCGAACTGACCGAGACGGTTTGTTCCGAATACCTCCATGGCCCGCGTGGTTGTTTTAATAGCACCGCCTGCTTTCTGATCTACCGCAAATGCAAATCCCCCCTCTTTAACCTCCAGTAGTCCTCCCTTTTCGATAGCGACAAAGACGGCCCCCCCATCTTTTTCAACGATCAAGCGCCCGCCTTTAATCGTGGTATCATTCGCTGCGCCATAAACCTGTAGCACACCATTATTGAGCGTAGTCTGGTTTGCCGCGCCACCCATTTGAACAATTTGATAACCGTCATTTAATACTGAGTATTCTGCGGCGCCATTCATTTCAATGTACTGATACCCTCCGTTAATTTCAGTATTATTACTTACACCAAATTCTTTTATATGCTGTTCTCCGCCAGGATTGATTTTCGTATTATTGGCGGTCCCATAAACCAGCTGGATATCTTTTTCCAGGACAACACCATCAACTGTCTCACCATACTCAACAGTTGATGCCAATGCTATGGGTGAATATAACGCTGTAGCCACCAGAACAGATATTGCGGAACGACAAAGAGAAACAGAACCAGATTGATGCATTGAGCTTTCATCCTATGAAATTAATTGCTGTTAAAAGCATTGGGTACAGAAAATACCCATAGCTCCATACCCGGAGTCAGTTTTTAAAAACTGTTTAAAGAAATGCACAAGTATTGTGATTGATTTTTTAGTTGTTTTTCTTGATGAGAAGCTGATGCAAAATTCCGTCTTTATAATGAAAATGATGCCAAAGCGAACGACAAGGTTGTAGTTTTCACTACATGTCCATACATAAAATGGGGTAACATTCACGCGCCTGGTAGCGTTACCAACGCTACGCTCAAACATAATGATTCTAATAAAACCTCAGGAGACTACTATGCCTGAAGCAACGCCTTTTCAGGTGATGATTGTGGATGATCATCCACTTATGCGACGCGGTGTTCGTCAGTTACTGGAGCTTGATCCTGGCTTTGAAGTGGTCGCCGAAGCGGGCGACGGCGCGAGCGCTATCGATCTGGCGAATAGACTGGATATCGACGTGATCTTGCTGGATCTCAATATGAAAGGTATGAGTGGCCTGGATACTCTCAATGCCTTGCGCAGGGATGGCGTTACCGCGCAAATTATTATCCTGACCGTATCCGATGCCTCCAGCGATGTCTTTGCGCTGATAGACGCAGGCGCAGACGGTTATCTGTTGAAAGACAGCGACGCGGAAGTATTGCTGGAAGCGATTCGTGCCGGAGCGAAAGGCAGCAAAGTCTTTAGCGAACGCGTCAATCAGTACTTACGTGAACGTGAAATGTTTGGCGCGGAAGAAGATCCCTTCAGCGTGCTGACGGAGCGCGAGCTGGATGTTCTGCACGAGCTGGCACAGGGGCTGTCAAATAAACAGATTGCCTCGGTGTTGAATATTTCCGAGCAGACAGTAAAAGTACATATTCGCAATCTGCTGCGTAAACTCAATGTCCGCTCACGCGTGGCGGCCACCATTCTGTTCCTGCAACAACGCGGGGCACAATAAAAATAGCCCGATGGATTTATCATCGGGCTGAGATTTATGACAAACGCAAAACTGCCTGATGCGCTACGCTTATCAGGCCTACGTGGATCGATCAATTTATTGAATTTACACAATTTTGTAGGCCGGATAAGGCGTTCACGCCGCATCCGGCATAAACTAAGCGCACTTTGTCAACAGTCTAGCCCGATGGCATCACCATCGGGCCTCTTTTTATTTACTCTCCTGCGGCGACAAATGTTGCATCGCCTGCGCGATACTACGTTCAATCACCGCACGGCGAGTATCGTTGGCAGGTAAGAGTTTCAACATCATCTCCCACGCGGCAACGGCTTCGCCAAATCGCTGCTGCTCAAAGGCATTAAACGCATACATGCTTAGCACACGGATATTGCTATGGTCCGTTCTCACCAGCTGACGTAGCAGTTCACCGCCGAGGCGGTTGTCGTTGGGATCAGATGAACGAGTCAACGCTTCAGCGTATCCCAGTGCAGCATCACTGTTTTTCGGATCGAGGCGATACGCAGTGGCGTATGCATCGGTGGCGATACTGGCGTTACCCAGCGCCATGCCAACGCGGCCCAACATAATCCAGCCTTCTATATCTCCCGGATTTTTTTGCAGTTGAGTACGCATCCCCAGCGCAAGACGCGACATCTCTTCTTCGTTGAGCGGATCGGCTTTCGGATCCAGCGCCCTGTCCAGCAACGCCGGAGCCTGTGCCGTGGCCTGCTGCCAGATTTTCACCTGCTGATAATTGCCAGTCTGGTAGTAGCTGACGCCAGCCACAATTAACGCCACCACAATACCCGGCAGATAAACAACATATCCGGCACGCTTACCTTCCGGCACGCTTTGTTCAGGAAACGCTTCCGGCACCACGCGTACCCGACGCCGCGAGCGGGCGTATATGACCCAACCGCCAATGCCAATAGCCACTACTGGCAGCACCCACAGCAGCACGGTCAGCGGCGTTAACGGCGGATCGTAAGTGACGAAGTTGCCGTAACGCGCCACCATATAATCGACAATCTCTTTTTTACTTTTACCTTCCTGCATCAGTTCATACACTTTCTGACGCAGGTCGGTGGCAATCATCGAGTTGGAATCGGCAATGCTGTTGTTCTGGCATTTCGGGCAGCGCAGTTCTTCAGTGAGCTGACGGAACTGTTGTTCCTGTGCTTCATCTTTAAACTGCAACACATCGATGGTCGCCAGCGCTGAGCCGGAGATCATCAGCATCAGCACGCCCAATAAAAACCTCATTGTGCGGCCTCCTTACTGTATTTCTCCCACAGCGGCTTGATCTCTTCTTCCCAGACGCGAGGATTCAGATCGCCCGCATGGCGATAGCGAATGATGCCGTTGCCGTCAATAAGAAACGTTTCTGGCGCGCCATAGACACCGAGATCCAGCCCTAACATGCCATCGCCATCAAACAGGCTTAGCGCGTAAGGATTGCCCAGCTCTTTCAGCCAGCTGATTGCCTTCTGGCGATCGTCTTTATAGTTCATGCCGACCACGCGGATGCCCTGCGCAGAAAGCTGATTCAGATATTGATGTTCCGCACGGCAGGTCGGACACCAGGTCGCCCAGACGTTAAGCAGTACTGGTTTGCCCTGAGTCAGCACATCCGCCTGATAAAACTGCCCCGGATTGTCCAGTGATTCGAGACGAAACTTCGGCACAGGCTTGCCAATGAGCGCCGATTCCAGATTGGTCGGATCATCCCCTTCGGCATTACGCGCCAGCTGCCACAGCAGCGCCGCGGCAATCGCCAGGAAGATAATCAACGGAATTAACAATACTTTGCGCTTCATACGGCCTCCGGCGCAGTTTTTTGCGGACTCACGCGCTTACGATAGCGAGGATCAAACAGACACAGCAGTCCGCCCAACGCCATCATCAGCCCGCCCGCCCAAATCCAGCGAACAAATGGTTTGTAGTAAAGACGCACGGCCCACGCGCCGTTTTCCAGCTCTTCACCGAGGGCCGCGTACAGGTCACGCGTGATGCCGCCGTCAATTGCCGCTTCGGTCATCATCGACCCGGCAGTGTTGTAATAACGTTTTTCCGCATACAGCACCGTTTCCGGCTTGCCATCGCGCGTTACGCCGATAGTCGCCACACCGCCACGCCAGTTCGGGCCAGTCACCTCTTTGACATCACGGAAGGTGAAGCGATATTCATGAATATCGACGCTATCGCCGGACTTCATGCGCACATCACGCTCAACGCTATAGTTCTGGCTAAAGGCAATGCCAACAATTGTCACTGCCAGCCCAAGGTGAGCCGCCACCATCCCCCAATAACTGAAGGTGGTTTTCGTGCCGCGTGAAATACGTAGCGCAGCTTCCGCAATTGCCAGCACCGCAATCCAGCAGGCCATTGCCAGGCCGAGCACCGTCATCGCCACAACTTTGCTTTCGAACAGCCACGGCAACAGCAGCGACAGCACCAGCGTAGAGATGAAGGCGATAATCAATAAATTGCGGATCTTACGCGGGCGATCCCGCCCCCAGCGCACCAGAGGACCGACACCAAGCAGTAGCGCAAACGGCACCATCAGCCAGGTAAACATGGTGTTGAAGAACGGTTCGCCAATCGAAATACTGCCCAGTCCCAGTTGCTTATGCACCAACGGCAGCAGCGTCCCCAGCAACACCACCAGCATCGCAGCGACCAGCAAAACATTGTTCGCTAACAGCAAAGATTCCCGCGACCACAGCGCATTGTTTACGCGTGAGCGAACTTTGTGTCCACGCGCGGCAAACAGCAGCAGCGAACCGCCAATCACCAGCACCATAAAGGCGAGGATAAACATACCGCGCGCCGGATCAGACGCAAACGCGTGTACCGATACCAGCACGCCGGAACGCACGAGGAAAGTCCCCAACAGACACAACGAGAAGGCACTGATTGCCAGCAGTAATGTCCACGCTTTGAAGCTGGCGCGTTGTTCAGTGACCGCCAGTGAGTGCATCAGCGCAGTCCCCACCAGCCACGGCATAAACGAGGCGTTTTCTACCGGATCCCAGAACCACCAGCCACCCCAGCCGAGTTCGTAATAGGCCCATGCGGAACCGAGCACGATGCCGAGCGTCAGGAAGATCCACGCTGCCAGCGTCCACGGACGAGTAAAACCCGCATAAGTGCTGTCCAGACGCCCGCTCAGCAAAGAAGCAATGGCAAAAGCAAACGCCACCGAGAAACCCACGTACCCCATATAAAGCAGAGGCGGATGGAAGATCAGCCCCGGATCCTGCAATAGCGGGTTAAGATCGCGACCTTCAATCGGGAAGTTCGGCAACGTGCGAGAGAACGGGTTAGAGGTAAAGAGAATGAACAGCAAAAAGCCGACACTGACCATCCCCATTATCGCCAGTACACGGGCCACAATATCCAGCGGAATACGCTGACTAAAAATCGCCACCGCAAAGGTCCAGCCGCTCATCAGCAGCACCCACAGCAGTAGCGAGCCTTCATGCGCGCCCCAGGTAGCCGCCACGCGATACCACACCGGAAGCTGGGTATTGGAGTTGCTGGCAACATAGGTGACGGTGAAGTCGTTGACCACGAAAGCATTGACCAGCACCAGAAATGCGCCAGCCACAGACATAAACAGCAGCCAGGCAAACAAGCGGGAAGACGCCATCATGCGCGCATCTCCGCGCGCCACGCCCCATAGCGGATACACGGACAGCAGCAGCGCAATTCCCAGCGCCAGGCACAGCAGTCCGTTACCAATTTCTGGCATCATGATGCTGGGTCCTTATAAACACTCGCCGGGCGACGGTGGTTAGCTTCCATCGCTTTCTCAACTTCTGGCGGCGTATAGTTTTCATCGTGTTTCGCCAGCACTTCTTTCGCGAGGATATGATTGCCTTTTTCCAGTTCGCCCTGCACCACAACGCCCTGCCCTTCACGGAACAGATCCGGCAAAATGCCTTCGTAAGAGACATCCACTGAGCCTTCAGCATCGTAAATGGTGAAGGTTACTTTCAGCGAATTGGGATCGCGCTGCACACTACCCGGCATCACCATCCCGCCAACGCGCAGACGCTGACCGACTTCCGGCATTTGCTGAGTTTCACGCTTGCCGTAGAGAATTTCCCCCGGCGTATAAAAGAGATCGATATTCGAGCGCAGCGCATATAGCACCAGACCGATAGTCAGCGCCAGCCCTGCCAACACGGCACAGGCAATCCACAAGCGGTTTTTACGGCGAATATTCATGCAGCCTCCTGCTGTTGCGCAGCACGTAAACGCGCCTCACGCGCCCGCTGTTGCGCCACGCCACGCAGAATTGCGCGATGTTGCATCACCGAGTGCACGACCAAAACCACCAGCGGAATAACGGTCATCACCACCGCCAGCCAGACAAAAAAGGCGTAACCGCCCATTGCGAAAAATTCATTCCAGGAAGCAAATGCAGGGGTCATTTACGGCCTCTTTTCAGTATCAGTTCACTCACCCACGGACGGCGTTTTTCCATCAGCAAAATCAAATTACGCATCCGCATCAGCGTCAGCGTGGCAGACAGGAGCAGGAAGCCAAAAATCGACCAGCGCAGCGGCGAACGCATCGCCGGATCGATACTTTGCTGCATCCGCGTTGATCCCTGATGCAGGGTGTTCCACCACTCCACGGAGTAATGAATAATCGGCAGATTCACCACGCCAATCAGCACCAGGATACCTGCCGCACGGCCCGCCAGACGGCGGTCGTCGAAGGCGTGCCACAGGGCAATCACACCCACATACAAAAACAGCAGCACCAGTTCAGAAGTCAGACGTGCATCCCATACCCACCAGGTGCCCCACATCGGTTTTCCCCATGCAGAGCCGGTAACCAGGGCAATAAAGGTAAACACGGCACCAATGGGGGCCATCGCCGCCACCGCCAGGTTGGCCATTTTCATCTGCCAGACAAGGCCAATAAACGCTGCCACTGCCATTGATGCATAAATGCCCATCGACCAGATCGCCGCAGGCACATGCAGGTAGATAATGCGGTAGCTATTTCCCTGCTGATAATCAGCCGGAGCAAAGCCGAATCCCCAGATCCAGCCGACGGTAAGCACGACCACACTGGCAATTGCCAGCCACGGTATAAACCAGCCACAGATTTGATACAGCCGTGGTGGGATCGCCAGTTGATGCAGTGTTTTCCACATAGTTTCGATACCAGACTCGAACAAAAATCAGTAATCCAGCGTTATTGAATGCTGATTCGTAACGCTGCCGCCGTCGCAAAAGGACTTAATGTCGCGGTGCCTGCCAGCAACGCGCCTAAAATTGCCAGATACCCGTCAACGGGCAAATGCATAGAAGCCGCGTCCATCGCGGCGGTGGCAAAGATGAGTAATGGGATAGTCAGCGGTAACACCAGTATGCTGAGCAGCACACCACCGCGCTTAAGTCCCACTGTCAGCGCCACGCCCGGTGCACCGAGAAAGCCAAGCGTAGGCGTTCCCAGCAGCAGCGTCAGCGCCATCACTTGCCAGCCATAAACATCCATTCCCAGTAGCATTGCTACCAGTGGCGAAAGGATGAGTAACGGCAGACCGGTTACCATCCAGTGCGCCATCACCTTCGCCAGCACAACGGCGGGCAAGGGTAACGGCAACAACATCAATTGTTCAAGACTGCCGTCCTGCAAATCGTCACGGAACAGTCGTTCCAGCGCCAGCAAGGATGAAAGCAGCGCAGCAACCCAGATAATGCCCGGTGCAATACGCGCCAGCAGTTGCGGCTCCGGACCGATACTGAGCGGAAAAAGGGTAATTACAATCAGGAAGAACCACAGCGGGTTGGCGATTTCGGCGCTATGGCGAAACGCTACACGCAGCTCAAGACGGAAAATGCGCCAGAACATCATGCGGCCCTCGTTTGCGTCAGTGAAATGCGGCGAATTTTACTTTCAGCAACGTTGAGCGGCTGGTGGGTAGTCAGAATCACAATCCCCCCCTGCTCCGTATGCTGCGCCATACGCTGGGTCAGACGATCGACACCGTTAACGTCAATCGCGGTAAAAGGCTCGTCGAGGATCCATAACGTGGCACGGGTCAGCCACAGACGCGCTAAAGCGACGCGGCGTTGTTGCCCGGCCGAGAGCTGATTTACAGGAATATCTTCGAATCCGGCAAGCCCGGCCTGCGCCAGGGCTTCCAGACATTGTGCGGTATCGCCATCGCGATGATAAAAGTGCAGATTTTCTAACGCCGTCAGCCGGGTTTTGATCCCCGGCTGATGGCCTATCCATAACAGGTTTTGATGGTAGCTGTCGCGTACCTGATGCAAGGGCTGCCCTTGCCAGAGAACCTCGCCTGCGTCAGGGCGAGACAACCCCGTCAGCAAACGGAGAAGCGTTGTCTTCCCCGCGCCGTTGCTACCGGTGATTTGTACCCACTCTCCTGCGTTCAGCGTAAATGACAAGCCACTAAATAAGGTTCGTTCATCCCGCTCACAAAGTAACTCTCTGGCTTCAAGCATACCCACGCAATAACCCTGTTAAAAACCTGGCTCGACTTCACGCATATCGGGCAGCTTGTGCGCTATCCCTTTATGGCAATCAATACAGGTTTGCCCATCTTTCACCGCCTGGTCATGCATCTTCGCGGCAACCGATTTCTGGGCGGTTGTATCCATATACTCGAAGTTGTGACAGTTACGGCACTCCTGCGAGTTATTGTCCTTCATGCGCCGCCACTCATTCTGTGCCATCGTCAGACGATGAGCTTCAAATTTCTGCGGCGTGTCAATAACGCCAAAAATTTTACCATACAGCTCTTTACTTGCTTTGAGCTTGCGTATCATCTTCGGCACAAACTCGTGCGGAACGTGACAATCCGGACAGGTCGCACGGACGCCGCTACGGTTGTTGTAGTGCACGGAATCCATGTATTCCTGATACACCGTGTTGCGCATTTCGTGGCAGCTAATGCAGAACTCTTCGGTATTGGCTTTTTCCATCCCGGTGTTAAAGCCACCCCAGAAGACGATGCCGCCAACAAAACCGATCAACAGCAGCGTCCCCAGCGCCAGACGGCTGGGGGTACGCCACCATTTCCACAGGCGCTTAATCAGACCAGGCTTACGGTCAGAATTTCCCATAATAACCTCTTATTTCCCGTAACCTTTTGATGGGGTAAAGGTATTCCCCACGATTGGCGCGGTATCGGCCTGCGGTACGTGACATTGCAGACAGAAATAACGACGCGGAGCCACTTCCGCGCCCACTTTGCCGTCGCTGTCCATAAAGTGAGTAGGACTGATACGCGGCGCGCCAGTGGTGCGATAGCTTTCGACACCGTGGCACTGCAAGCAGCGATTGGTATTGGTCGTTACCTGATAACCTTCAACGCTATGCGGGATCATTGGCGGCTGATTCACATAGTTCAGCGGCATCCGATCCTGCTCTTTTGGCATCCGAATGGCCCCTTCCTGTGTCCCGGATACTTCCGGCGACTGGCTAAAATCGACGCCATTAGCCGCCCAAACCGCGCCGCTTACCACCAGGGCCAGCATCGCCGTCCATTGACACAGCGCTTTCTTCAGGTCATGGCTTTTCATGATTTCGCTCCCGAACTCCATCGTGTAGTTATTGTAAATACATCCTCAGAACAGACATCCACGCAGCGACCGCACGTCATGCAATCGCGGCTGGTGACCTGCACCGGGCTTTGTTCATCCAGCACCGGGGCACGTAGCACATGCGGTTCCGGGCAAACATGAAAACAATCCATACAGCGGTTACATTTCTGCCGATCGGTGGCCGCAACGGTAATCACACCTTTGCTACCCAGCACGCCATACAGCGCGCCAACCGGACAAATGTGCCCGCACCAGCCGTGTTCAACGACCAGTAGATCAAATAAAAACAGCGCGAGAATAAGCAGCGCGCCGCTGCCGAAGCCCATTACCAGGCTACGCCCCATCAGAGAAACGGGGTTGATCCATTCCCAAATGAGCGTGCCAGTTAAGGCTGATCCCACCAGAATGACCACCAACAGCACGTAGCGAATGTGGCGAGGGATCGTCGCAGACTGATTGAGGTCAAAGCGCCTGCGTAACCAGTTCGCTAAGTCGGTAATCGGGTTCAGCGGGCAGACCCAGCTGCAAAATAATCGCTTTCCCGCCAGGGCGTAGAGCACGGTGATAATCACCGCACCGGTCAACGCCACCGTGGCAGGCAGATGACCACTGGCAAGACTTTGCAGCGTCATCAGCGGATCGGTCAGCGGAACGGTGTCGAATAACAGGCTACTGCTGTAGTTGCCGTGCAAGATCCACACACCAAACCATGGACCGCTCAAAAACATCCCCAGCACGAAGAACTGACAAAGGCGACGTAACACCAGCCAACGGTGACTGCGCCACCAGCCTTTTTTCTCCAGCGCCTCGCGCCCGGCGTCACGTTTACGATTTGCCATTGTTCCCCTCCAGCCAGCCGAAGCGGTAATGGTGACCTAACTCCCCTTTCGCCAGTGACAGCGGTAACACCTTGATTGCCGGTTGTTCCAGCACGCATACTTTTTCGCACTTACCGCAACCGGTACAGGCGTCGCTGTGAACCGTCGGCAGAAAGCGGGCGTGCTTACCGGTACGCGTGTTGCGCTCCAGCTCCAGGGTGATGGCCTCATCAATTTTCGGGCATTCGCGATAACAAACATCGCAGCGCAGCCCCTGAAAGTTGAGACAGTTTTCCTGGTCCACCAGTACCGCCAGCCCCATCCGCGCGTCGTCGATCGATTCAATCTCACGATCCAGCGCACCGCTTGGGCACACTTTGGCGCACGGAATGTCCTCACACATTTCGCAAGGAATATCCCGTGCGACAAAATATGGCGTGCCCGCCGACAGACCAGAGGCCAGCGTCGCCAGTTTTAAGGTGTCGTAAGGGCAAGCCTGAACACACTGACCGCAACGCACACAGGCACTGGCAAAGGCGTTCTCGTTTATGGCTCCGGGCGGGCGCAACCGCACGCCAGATGCGCGTGCGGTTTGCTGTTGTAACCCCAGCGCCACACCCACGGCAGCCAGCCCGCCTGCTGTGCGAACGACATCGCGCAGAAAGCGGCGGCGACCATTTTGAGGTTTCGCTGACCGGGACATAATGGCTTACACCTTCTCCAGTTTGACCGCGCACTTCTTGAAGTCCGTCTCTTTCGAGAGCGGATCGGTCGCATCCAGCGTCAGTTTGTTAACCAACTGTGCGGCGTCGAAGAACGGCATGTACACCAGGCCCTGTGGCGGACGGTTACGACCGCGCGTTTCAACAATCGAGATCACTTCGCCACGGCGAGAAACCACTTTCACTTTGTCGCCACGGCGCAGATCGCGCGCTTTCGCATCCAGCGGGTGAATAAACAGGACCGCTTCCGGGAAGGCGCGGTGCAGTTCTGGTACACGGCGAGTCATACTGCCGGTGTGCCAGTGCTCCAGAACGCGTCCGGTAGAGAGCCACAGGTCGTACTCTTCATCCGGTGCTTCCGCCGCCGGTTCGAATGGCAGTGCGAAGATCACCGCTTTGCCATCCGGTTTACCGTAGAACTTATAGCCTTCGCCCGCTTTCACGTACGGGTCGTTACCTTCGCTGTAACGCCACTGCGTTTCTTTACCGTTCACCACCGGCCAGCGCAGACCGCGCGCTTTGTGGTAGTCATCGAACGGTGCCAGATCGTGACCGTGACCGCGACCAAACCATGCGTACTCTTCGAACAGCCCTTTTTGCAGATAGAAGCCCAGCTCGCGGGATTCATCGTTCAGCTGATCTTCCGCCAGTTCGGATACCGGGAATTTGCTCACTTCCGGTGTGGCATACAGCACTTCGTACAGCGTTTTGCCACGCAGTTCCGGTTTCTTCGCCAGCAGATCTTCCGGCCATACTTCTTCAGTTTTGAAGCGGCGGGAGAACTGGACTAACTGCCAGAGATCCGATTTCGCTTCGCCCGGTGCCTGTACCTGTTGACGCCAGAACTGAGTACGGCGTTCGGCGTTACCGTAAGCGCCCTCTTTCTCTACCCACATTGCGGTCGGCAGGATCAAGTCGGCGGCCAGCGCACTGACTGTCGGATACGGATCGGAGACGATGATGAAGTTGCGCGGATCGCGCCAGCCCGGCATACGCTCTTCATTGATGTTCGGCCCGGCCTGCATGTTGTTGGTACACATGGTCCAGTAAACATTCAGTTTGCCGTCTTTCAGCGCACGGTCTTGTGCCACCGCGTGCAGACCGATTTTCGCCGGAATGGTGCCGCTCGGGATATTCCACTTCTTCTCGCAGATATCACGGTGTTTCTCGTTGGTCACCACCATGTCCGCAGGCAGACGGTGAGCAAAGGTGCCCACTTCACGCGCAGTACCACACGCAGAAGGTTGCCCGGTCAGGGAGAACGGACCGCAACCCGGCTGGGAAATTTTGCCGGTCAGCAGGTGCAGGTTGTAGACCAGGTTGTTAGCCCACACGCCACGAGTATGCTGGTTGAAGCCCATCGTCCAGTAGGAGATGACTTTCTTGTTCGGATCGGCATACAGCTGCGCCAGTTGTTCTAACTGGTCTTTCGGCACGCCGGTCATTTCGGCAGTTTTTTCCAGCGTATACTCGGCAACGAAGGCTTTGTAATCTTCAAAGCTCATCGGTTCGGAGGCGTCAGAACCCGGATTCTTCGCTGCTTTTTCCAGCGGATGGGTCGGACGTAAACCGTAGCCGATGTCCGTCGCCCCTTTGCGCAGGTTAACGTGCTTGCTGAAGAAGTCCTGATTTATCGCATTGTTTTGAATGATATAGTTGGCGATGTAGTTCAGGATCACCAGGTCAGATTGCGGCGTAAAGATGATGCCGTTATCCGCCAGCTCGAAGCTACGATGCTGGTAGGTAGAAAGCACCGCCACGGTGACGTTCTGGTTAGAGAGACGACGGTTAGTGATGCGCGACCAGAGGATCGGGTGCATTTCCGCCATGTTTGCGCCCCACAGCACAAACGCGTCAGCCTGCTCGATGTCGTCATAGCAGCCCATCGGCTCATCCATACCAAAGGTACGCATAAAGCCAACTACTGCCGACGCCATACAGTGACGCGCGTTCGGGTCGATGTTGTTCGAACGGAAGCCCGCTTTAAACAGCTTGGACGCGGCATAACCTTCCCAGATAGTCCACTGACCAGAACCGAACATACCGATCGATTCCGGCCCTTTTTCTTTCAGGGCGGTTTTGAATTTCTCTTCCATCACATCGAAGGCCTGATCCCAGGTGATTGGGGTAAATTCGCCTTCTTTGTCATATTTACCGTTTTTCATACGCAGCAGCGGCTGCGTCAAACGGTCTTTACCGTACATGATTTTGGGCAGGAAATAGCCCTTAATGCAGTTCAGGCCACGGTTAACCGGTGCGTCCGGGTCGCCCTGACAGGCCACCACACGTCCCTGCTGCGTTCCGACCAGAACGCCGCAACCAGTACCGCAGAAACGGCACGGCGCTTTATCCCATTTGATGGCTTCCTGCTGACCAACAACGGCGCGGGCAACGCCCGGCACGCTGAGACCGGCAGCCGCCGCAGCGGCCGCAACGGCGTTAGCTTTCATAAAGCTACGACGACTGAGTTTCATGGTGTTTCCTCACCTTGCTCTTCCTGCTGGTGATAAACCAGCGACACCGCCAGCACGCCCTCTACGTTGCGTACTGACTCAATGGTTTGGATCAGCGTTTCGCTGTCTTCTGCTTCCACCACCACAATCAACTGACCGCTCGGCGCGTCGCTGACAGCAACTTCACAGCCGGGAAAGGCGTTCAGTTGGGTGCTGATGTCTGAAATTCGTTCGCTTTTGGCCTGCACGACCAGGCTGCAAACTTGCCAGTTAGTGTGCATGGAGATACTCCGCAGTTATGGCTGATACCGGACAGCTGGCTGCACATGCTCCACATCCGTTGCAAAGTTGGCTATTAAGTTGCGGCTGGTAGATCCCGGAGAGCGTCGGGCGAAAGATAATTGCCATTGGCTCACAGCTATCCTGACAGCGGCGGCATTCAACTGACTGATACGCCAGGCACGCGTCCCCGATGGTGAACTGCAAATCCCAGGCCCTGGTGTGGCGCGGAGAAAATAGCGATTCGGGGCAAGCCTGCGCGCAGGCGTAACAGAAGCTGCACTCGTTATTTTTGAAATTAACGCTCGGATAGCCGCCCGCGCCGCGTTGCAGAATGTTGTTTTCACAAGCATTAATACAGGCGTCGCAGCGGGTGCAATGGGTCAGAAAATGAGATTCATCACCGGACCAGGGCGGACGGATACCGTTACTGGCTTTGCGCCAGCGACCAGTGAGTATGCCCCGACGGGATGCATCAATCTTCACATTGACCTTCCATCATTAACGCGCTCTGAAAATTGAGAGCGACCAAATAAACCGCATAATTAATAAGCCATTTTTATAGCCGCTAAGATATTAAAGGATGTGTCAAAGATGCATACCCCGATCGGGGTAAAACCTGTAGCAGGATCAAAAGAGTGGCGGGAAGCGTGGCAAAAACGGGCTTTTGCTCACATTTCAAATGGTTATAAATATATTTATATAGCGATTGATTCACCAGAGATATTTCTGCTGGTTTGCTCTCTCATTAGAATTTAACACTAAAAGAGCAGGTAAAATTGTCTGAATGTTCTTTAAGTTATTCATAAAGCAAATTAATAAATCTGATGAATATGTTAACCTTCAGCGACATCATCGGTGAAAACCTATAAATGAAGAAGGAAAGCAAAAAAATGAAGACCATTCTACCTGCAGTATTGTTTGCCGCTTTCGCTACCACTTCCGCCTGGGCGGCAGAAAGCGTCCAGCCACTGGAAAAAATCGCGCCTTATCCACAAGCTGAAAAAGGGATGAAGCGTCAGGTGATTCAGTTAACCCCGCAAGAAGATGAATCTACCCTGAAAGTAGAACTGTTAATCGGTCAGACGCTGGAAGTCGATTGCAATTTGCATCGTCTCGGCGGGAAGCTGGAAAACAAAACGCTGGAAGGCTGGGGCTATGATTATTATGTCTTTGATAAAGTCAGTTCCCCGGTTTCAACGATGATGGCCTGCCCGGATGGCAAGAAAGAGAAGAAATTTGTCACCGCGTATCTGGGCGATGCTGGAATGCTGCGTTACAACAGCAAGCTGCCGATCGTGGTGTATACGCCAGACAATGTAGATGTGAAGTACCGCGTCTGGAAGGCGGAAGAGAAAATTGACAACGCGGTAGTTCGCTAAACTGCCGTGAAGTGCGGCACCCCGTAGGTCAGACAAGGCGGTCACGCCGCATCCGACATCCAACGCCCGAGCCGGTTGCCTGATGCGACGCTGGCGCGTCTTATCAGGCCTACACCGCTGTGAAGTGCGGCACCCCGTAGGTCAGACAAGGCGGTCACGCCGCATCCGACATCCAACGCCCGAGCCGGTTGCCTGATGCGACGCTGGCGCGTCTTATCAGGCCTACACCGCTGTGAAGTGCTCCACCCCGTAGGTCGGATAAGGCGGTTACGCCGCATCCGACATCTAACGCCCAAGCCGGTTGCCTGATGCGACGCTGGCGCGTCTTATCAGGCCTACACCGCTGTGAAGTGCTCCACCCCGTAGGTTGGATAAGGCGGTTACGCCGCATCCAACATCTAACGCCCGAGCCGGTTGCCTGATGCGACGCTGGCGCGTCTTATCAGCATACGCCACATCCGGCATACCATGCCGGATGTGGCGCATCATTACAACGCAATATCCGCCACTTCTTTTTGAACGGGTTGCGGTTTCAACTGCGGTTTCGGCGTACTATCTGCTGCCTGCGGCTTGTCGTAGTTCAACCCCAGCACTTCGCTGGTGTACTGCAACTCGCGTTCTGTTGCCGCTACATCACCGTTCAGCTTGCGTCCATAAGACGGAACGATCGCTTTCAACGTAGCCTGCCATTGCGGGCTGGAAACACGATCGCCAAATACTTTTTCCAGCAGATTCAACATAATCGGCGCGGCGGTTGACGCCCCTGGCGATGCCCCCAGGAGCGCGGCAATGGTTCCTTGCTGGTCACTGACGACTTCAGTACCCAGACGCAGTACGCCACCTTTCTCGGCATCACGCTTGATAATCTGCACGCGCTGCCCCGCTTGCCACAAACGCCAGTCCTCTTTTTTCGCCTGCGGATAGTACTCTTTCAACGCTTCAAAACGATCCTCTTCACTCAACATCACCTGACTCACCAGATATTTCACCAGATCGAAATTATCCAGCCCGACGTGCATCATCGGCATCACGTTAGAGGTGGTGGTGGAACTCATTAGATCCCACAATGAACCGTTTTTGAGGAATTTGGTTGAGAAGGTGGCAAATGGCCCAAACAGCACTACGCGTTTACCGTCCAGAACGCGGGTATCGATATGCGGAACCGACATCGGTGGTGCGCCAACGGATGCTTTACCGTAAACCTTCGCCAGATGGTGATTAACCACGTCCGGGTTTTCCGAAACAAGGAACTGTCCGCCCACCGGGAAACCGGCGTAGTCTTTCGCTTCCGGAATCCCCGATTCCTGTAACAGCTTCAGCGCCGCACCGCCCGCGCCGATAAAGACAAATTTGGCACGAATGTTCTGTGCAGTGCCATTTTTCAGATCGGCAACGGTAACGGTCCAGGTGTTATCGTCATTACGCTTTAGGGCGCGGACTTCGCTGCTGAGTTGCAGCGAGAAGTTAGATTTCTTCTGCAAGGAAGCAATTAACTGGCGGGTGATCTCGCCGTAGTTCACATCGGTACCAATTTCCGTACGCGTGGCTGCCACTTTCTGTTGCGGATCGCGCCCTTCCATCACTAACGGTGCCCACTCTTTGATCTGCGCGTGATCTTCAGAGTAACGCATACCGCGAAACAGCGAGCTTTGTTGCAACGCGGCGTAACGGGCGCGCAGGAAATTGACGTTATCCTCGCCCCAGACAAAGCTCATATGCGGAACGGTATTGATAAATGAACGCGGAGTACGCAGCACGCCGCGCTCAACCTGGTGCGCCCAGAACTGGCGGGAAATCTGAAATGCTTCGTTAATGGCGACTGCTTTTTCAATACTGATGCTGCCATCGGCGTTTTGCGGGGTGTAGTTCAGTTCCATCAGTGCAGAATGCCCGGTTCCGGCGTTATTCCAGCCGTTCGAACTCTCCTGCGCGACACCCTCCAGGCGCTCCACCATGGTCATCGACCATTCAGGCTCCAGCTCGCGTAAATAGGTCCCCAACGTGGCGCTCATAATGCCGCCGCCAATCAACAGTACATCAGTTTCCTGCTCCTCGGACGCTTTCGCTTTTGCCGCCATCGAAACGGCATTAAGCCCCACGGCCATCGAGAAGAGCATGGCAGTCACTTTTTTCATCTTGTTAATGCCTTACTTTTAGTCGCTTTATTGCAGGTGAGATTTGCGCGGCATCAACGGTAACACTTAAGTAACAACATTTAAATAATGTTTATAAATTATATTCTAATTTTAGAAACATTATAATTTCGTTGATTAATTATAGGGTTATTAGAAATGAAGGGATTTTTAGCATATTGACCTGACGGCAGCAGTCCGCCAGGTCAGCGTCGTAATATTATGCCGTCCGGGCAACGGCATCACGCGAAGCGGCATCGCGCTCTTCGCCCGTCAGCTCGCTAAGTTGCCCATTGCGCATTTCCAGCAGGCGGTCGGCGTGGATAAAGTAATGATCATCATGACTGATAGCGAAAATAGTTTTACCCATCTCCTGCATCAGCGGCAGCAACACCTGATAAAACTCACGACGGAAGTGTGGATCCTGATCCGCCGCCCATTCATCCAGCAGGATAATATCGCGTTCTTCTGCCAGCGCCAGCAACAGCGCCACGCGTTTTTTCTGCCCTTTTGATAACTTCAGGTTAACAATACGCCCGTTGCTTAACTCAAGCTTATGAGCCATTTTCAGCTGCGCCAGCCACTTCTCAACCAGTTGCGGGTTAGCGGGTTTACCCTCCGGCCCCAGCAGTTGATCAAACAGCCAGACATCGGTAAACACTGCCGAAAACAGTTTGCGATAATCTTCCGGTTGTTCGCCGCTGACAGGTTTGCCATCCAGCAAGATTTCGCCGCTTTGTGGCTGATACAAGCCCGTCAACAACATCGCCAGCGTCGATTTTCCGCTACCGTTGCCGCCAATCAGAAACAGCAGCTCGCCACGTTTGATGGTGAGATTAATCGGACCAACGGAAAACGCGTTATCCTGATAAGCAAACGTCACGTTACGCAGCTCCAGCGTTTGCCAGTTGGGAAACGCCTGCGGGCGCGGAAACTCTGCTTTGAAAGGCGCGAGCGCGAATTTGTTCAGCTTGTTAAACGCCACCTGCGCCGTCAGCAGCGTCGGCAATGCGCCAACCGCCGAAAGCAGCGGCGTACGCAGGAATAAAAGCGTCAACGAATAGGTCGCGGCAACGTTGGTATCAGCCCAACCGAGGCTGTTCGCCATCCAGAACACCAGGCCGATTGCGCCCAGCATCATGATGTTTGACCAGTTCACGGCACTAAGATGGAAGGTGTCTGCGCGAATAATATGGTGGCGATACTCTTGCGCATCAGGAATGTAGAGGTTGTTAAACACATACTCGGCGCGTTCCCGGTTCAGAGTCAGCTCTTTGCGCCCTTCAAGTACAGTTTGAAAATCCGTGTACAGCTTGTCTTCGGTTTCACGCAGGGTCGCCATATGTTTGTACACCCGCGCCACCAGCACAAAACCGCCCCAGATGGTGATCGCCATCCAGATAGCCGTTACCAGCAACATTTTGCCCGACAGCATCCACAGATACGCCGCTGAACCGATAGTGAGAATGATCCCCTGCACCAGTTCCGGCAGACGCACAAAAGCAATGGTGATATTGCGCACATCGCTGGTTAACCCCGCCAGCAACGAGGCGCTACCGAGTTGTTCAATGCGCTCGACGTGAGTATCCAGAATCCGCTTGATAAATTCACTACGCAGTCGGTAAACGAAGTGATGCCCCAAAGTGGTGAGCGCCAGTTGCGATCCGAGAGTGACTGCCATCAACAGCAGCAATAATCCCAGAAACTCCGGCAACACCAGCAGACTGGTATCCGCCGTTTCGATAAGGCGCTGATTGATAAAAGCAATTAAGCCAATGCCTAATGCCGCACTGGCGAGGCTTAGCGCCATCACACTGATAAATGGCCAGCGATACTGCCGCCAGACAAGTACAAGAAGTTCCATGCAGAAAACCCGGACAATGAATTACAGCCCGCAGTTTAAACATCTTCGCGCGCACAGCAATAATAATTCTTATTTTTATTCTTTTTTACCTGCCTGACGGAATGTCAGGTTGTAGCGGCAGTCGATGGTGAGTGGATGAAACCCCGCTTTCAACGGTTGAATACCGTGATAAAACAGCCGCGATTCACCGCCCCATACCACCACATCGCCATGTTCCAACAACAAACGTTTGAGCGGATCATTTCGTTTCAGGCCGCCAAATTGAAAAATCGCGGGTAAGCCCAGAGAAACAGAAACAATTGGCGCGCGCAGATCCGGTTCGTCTTTATCCTGATGCAGCGACAGTTTCGCGCCAGGAGCGTAGCGGTTGATAAGACAAGCATCTGGCTGGAAATCTGGATAGCCCGCCGCCGTAGCCGCACGTTGACATAAATTATGAAAACTCTGTGGCATGGCGGGCCACGGTTTATTTGTTTGCGGATCAATGGGCGAATAGAGATAACCTTGCCGATGGGTCGTCCAGCCCAGATGCCCACAGTTGGTCATCGCCACCGACATGGTATATCCCCCGGGGGTGACCATCTGGCGAAACGGCGACTGGCTGGCAACGTCATTAATATCGCGGATCAGTTGCTCCGCAGCGTTAAAAGCAAAACGCCGTAAAATTACCGCACCAGCCGCCAGTGGCTCTTGCCACGGTTCAGCATCGGCAAACAGATCCAACATTACCTCTCCTCATTTTCAGCTTCGCGGCGCAGCAGTTGCGCTTTACGCGACACGCCCCAGCGGTAACCGGAAAGTGTGCCATCACCACGGACCACCCGATGACAGGGTATTATGATAGCCAGCTTGTTGGCGGCACAGGCGCTGGCAACGGCCCGTACCGCTTTCGGTTTGCCGATGGCGTTAGCCAGTTGCTGATAACTGACGGTTTCACCGCAAGGTATCGTGCGCAGTGCCTGCCAGACTTGTTGCTGAAAAGCAGTGCCGCGAATGTCCAGCGGTAACGTCAGCGGCGTATCGCGTTGATTGAGGCTGGCGATCACTTCACGCACATGTTGCTGAAACATCAGATCGGCAGGCGCGTTGTCGGCAGCGGGAAACATCTGCTGCAACTCGCTGATTAGTGTCGCGTCATCATCGCCCAGCAATATCGCGCAAATCCCCCGCTCGCTTTCTGCCACCAGGCAACGACCCAGCTCACAATCAGCCAGCGCGTAACGCACCGCCAGATTTTCGCCACCGTGACGGAATTGTTTAGCCGTCATGCCCAGCGTTTCGTCAGCTTTGCGATAGTAACTGCTGCTGTCGGGGAATCCGGCGTTAAGAATAGACGTCGTCACGCTCTCCCCTTTCGCCAGCGATTCGCGCAAACGGCGAGCGCGCCAGGCCTGTTGCCAGGCTTTAGGCGTCATTCCGGTAGTCGCTTTAAACAACCGATGTAGATGAAATGGACTCATCGCCACCTGGTCGGCTAAGGCTTCCAGCGTTACAGGCGTTTCCTGTTCCAGCAGTCGACACGCGTGGGTGATTTTATCCAACCGATGTTGCTGGGCATTGGCTTTTTCTGGCTGACAACGTTTGCAGGGGCGAAAGCCAGCGGCGAGTGCCTCGCTGGCATTTGCGTAGAAGGAGACGTTTTCCCGCAAAGCATGTCTGGCGCGGCAAGACGGACGGCAAAAGATGCCTGTGGTACGCACGGCGAAAACGAATTCGCCGTCGGCATTCGGGTCGCGGGCTAAGACAGATTGCCAGCGTTGATCGTCAGTTAAGCATGTGGCTTTTTTCATAATCAGCTCCCTGGTTAAGGATAGCCTTTAGGCTGCCCGGTCACCATCACGCAAAAACCAACAATCTTGCGCTTTAATTTTTTTCGCTGACAAGGAAGCTTTTAAACTGTGGTGACATCCAGGTTTTAAAGCTATCGCCTTCTTTGGTGATCATATAAACCGCCAGCCCTTCCCGGCGAACAACCTCTTTAGCTTTCTCCGGCCCGAGTACCATCAAGCCAGTATCCCAGGCATCGGCTTCCAGCGCCGTCGGAGCAATCACCGTCACGGATACCAGATTGTGTTCGATGGGACGCCCGGTTTGCGGATCGATAACATGGGAAAGACGTTTGCCGTCCAGTTCGTAATAGTTACGGTAGCTGCCAGAGGTGCTAATCCCATGACCGTTGATATCCACCACAGCCTGAACCGCGTTTTCTTTATCGGTTGGTTTTTGAATCGCTACCCGCCACGGCAGGCCTTCACCGTTCATACCACGGCTGTTCAGCGCGCCGCCCACCGACACCAGATAGCGGGAAATCCCTTCCTGCTCCATCAAGCGTGCCAAATGATCGGCCGCATAGCCTTCGCCGACGGTGGAGAGATCGACATATAAATCCGGCAGGTCTTTTTGCAGATATTGCTGATGCGACTGATTGATGACCGTCAGGTGCTGTAAGCCGGTTTTGGCTTTCATCGCATCGATCTGTTCCTGGCTCGGAATTTGAACCGGCTGTTGTTCCGGGCCAAAGCCCCACAGATTCACCAGCGGCCCGACGGTTATATCCATCGCGCCATCGGTCTTCGCGCCAATGCGCAGCGAGGTGGTGACGATATCGGCCATCGCTTCACTTACCGGCCACGGCGATAAACTTTGCGAGTCGTTAAAGCGCATCAGCGCGGAATCTTTTTTATAGGTCGAAAGCAGCTGATCGTCGGCGTCCAGTTGGGTCTGAATCTTTTCTTTAAGTTCGGCGCTGCGTTTGGCGTCAATGCCCGGGATGCTGGCACGCCAGAAGGTACCCATAGTTTTGCCTTCAAGAACGGTAACTTCAGTAGCGTGGGTTTTGGCGGGTTGTGGTTTTTGATCGCAACCAACAAAGAAGAGCGCGGCAGCCAGCAGTGCCACGCGGGTAAAGCTTATTTCCATACGTGATTATCCTCATGCGAACGGTCGCAAGAGTACACCAAAAAACTGAGTTTGTACGCTGAAAACAATGAAAAAAGGGCCCGCAGGCCCTTTGTTCGATATCAATCGAGATTAGAACTGGTAAACCAGACCCAGAGCTACGATGTTATCAGTGTTGATGCCAGCGTCACGAGTGAACTGGTTGTCGTCCAGCAGGTTGATTTTGTAGTCAACGTAGGTGGACATGTTTTTGTTGAAGTAGTAGGTAGCACCAACATCAACATATTTCAGGATATCTTCGTCGTCGTAGCCACGACCCAGGTTTTTACCTTTAGACTGCAGGTAAGCCAGGGACGGACGCAGACCGAAGTCGAACTGGTACTGAGCAACAGCTTCGAAGTTCTGTGCTTTGTTCGCCCAACCCAGGGAACCTACGCGAGTTGCGTTGTAGGTCTGGGTGTACTGAGCAGCCAGGTAGATGTTGTTAGCGTCGTATTTCAGACCACCAGTGTAGGTTTCAGCACGGTCGCCGTTACCGATGTAAGCAGCGGTGTTCTGAGCATCAGTACGTTTGGAGCTGGAGATCGCACCACCGATACCGAAACCTTCGTAATCATAAGTGATAGAACCGCCGACGCCGTCGCCGTTTTGACGCAGTGCGTCACGACCGTTGTTAGTTACGCCACTAGTAAAGCCTTCACCAGATGGGTTGCCGTTTTTACCCTGGTACTGAACAGCAAAGTTCAGGCCGTCAACCAGACCGAAGAAGTCAGTGTTACGGTAGGTCGCGAAGCCGTTACCACGCTGCTGCATGAAGTTGTCAGAACCGTAGGTGTCACCACCGAATTCTGGCAGTACGTCGGTCCAGGAAGTTACGTCATAAACAACGCCGTAGTTACGACCGTAGTCGAAAGAACCCACATCCTGGAATTTCAGACCTGCGAATGCCACACGGGTCCAGGAGTTGTTTTCGTTTTCAGCGCTGTTGCCCTGGATCTGATATTCCCACTGGCCGTAACCGGTCAGCTGGTCAGTAACCTGAGTTTCACCTTTGAAGCCAAGACGCATGTAGGTCTGGTCGCCATCTACATCTTTGTTGTCAGAGAAATAGTGCAGGCCGTCTACTTTACCGTACAGATCTAATTTGTTGCCGTCTTTGTTGTAAACTTCAGCAGCGTTTGCTGCGCCTGCTACCAGCAGAGCTGGGACCAGGAGGGACAGTACTTTAACTTTCATGTTATTAACCCTCTGTTATATGCCTTTATTTGCTTTTTTATGCCACTGCATACTGATTAACCCTCATTAATCAGTCGGCAAGTCCATTCTCCCCAAAAATGCAGAATAATCCAACACGAATATGATACTAAAACTTTTAAGATGTTTCATTTATCGCTATAGATGTTTCAAAATGTAAATGCAAGGGAACTTTTTAAGATTATTGCGGAATGGCGAAATAAGCACCTAACATCAAGCAATAATAATTCAAGGTTAAAATCAATAACTTATTCTTAAGTATTTGACAGCACTGAATGTCAAAACAAAACCTTCACTCGCAACTAGAATAACTCCCGCTATCATCATTAACTTTATTTATTACCGTCATTCATTTCTGAATGTCTGTTTACCCCTATTTCAACCGGATGCCTCGCATTCGGTTTTTTTTACCCTTCTTTACACACTTTTCATTATTCTGTGCTACCACAGAAAAACTATAACGCTTGTTAACTATTTCACAAATAATTAACATCCGCATAATTTCCAGCAATCTTTGTTTATTTGCAATTATTTTTGTTGGGCTTTTTGTAGGTTATTTGTACAGCAAAATGGCGCTTGTACATCTATTTCCCCCAATGCAGGATGATAAATATCACGGGAGAATAGAGAATCATCAATCAGGTAAGAGTCTGGAATTTCACACTGTACCCTTTATACTGCCCTATCACTTCGCGAAGTTTTAACAGGTCATAAACACGAATGCGTCAGAAAGAGACAACGGCCACGACCCGCTTTTCACTCCTACCGGGGAGCATTACCCGCTTCTTTTTACTGTTGATCATTGTGTTACTGGTGACGATGGGTGTAATGGTACAAAGCGCCGTTAACGCCTGGCTGAAAGATAAAAGTTACCAGATTGTCGACATTACCCATGCTATCCAAAAGCGCGTCGATAACTGGCGTTACGTGACCTGGCAGATCTACGACAACATTGCCGCGACGACCTCCCCCTCCTCCGGCGAAGGTTTACAAGAGACGCGCCTGAAACAGGATGTCTACTATCTGGAGAAACCACGCCGCAAAACGGAAGCGTTAATCTTTGGCTCTCACGACAACTCAACGCTTGAGATGACTCAGCGGATGTCCACTTATCTGGATACATTGTGGGGCGCAGAAAATGTACCGTGGTCGATGTATTACCTGAATGGTCAGGATAACAGTCTGGTGCTGATCTCAACCCTACCCCTTAAAGATCTCACCTCCGGATTTAAAGAATCGACCGTCAGCGACATTGTTGATTCACGTCGTGCAGAGATGTTGCAACAGGCCAACGCCCTCGATGAACGCGAAAGCTTTTCTAACATGCGCCGCCTGGCCTGGCAGAACGGTCATTACTTTACATTGCGTACTACCTTTAACCAGCCAGGACATCTGGCAACGGTCGTGGCTTTTGATCTGCCGATTAATGATTTGATCCCACCGGGTATGCCGCTGGACAGTTTCCGCCTTGAGCCAGACGCGACGGCAACGGGAAACAATGATAATGAGAAAGAAGGGACGGATAGCGTCAGTATCCACTTTAACAGTACGAAGATTGAAATCTCCTCGGCACTCAACTCTACCGATATGCGCCTGGTCTGGCAGGTTCCTTATGGCACCTTATTGCTGGATACGTTGCAAAACATTCTGCTGCCACTGCTGCTGAACATCGGTTTGCTGGCGCTGGCGTTATTTGGCTATACCACATTCCGCCATTTCTCCAGCCGCAGTACAGAAAACGTCCCCAGCACGGCGGTCAATAACGAATTGCGCATTTTACGGGCAATCAATGAAGAGATAGTCTCACTGCTGCCGCTCGGCCTGCTGGTTCACGATCAGGAATCGAACCGCACTGTCATAAGTAACAAAATTGCCGATCATTTGCTGCCGCATTTGAATCTGCAAAACATCACCACCATGGCGGAACAGCATCAGGGGATTATTCAGGCGACGATCAATAACGAGCTGTATGAGATCCGCATGTTCCGCAGCCAGGTCGCGCCGCGCACACAAATTTTCATTATTCGCGATCAGGATCGCGAAGTGCTGGTAAACAAGAAACTCAAGCAGGCGCAGCGTCTGTATGAGAAAAACCAGCAGGGGCGGATGATCTTTATGAAAAACATTGGCGATGCGCTGAAAGAACCCGCACAGTCCCTGGCGGAGAGCGCGGCTAAACTCAACGCCCCGGAAAGCAAACAACTGGCGAATCAGGCAGATGTGCTGGTGCGGCTGGTTGATGAAATACAGTTCGCGAACATGCTTGCGGATGATAGCTGGAAAAGTGAGACGGTGCTGTTCTCCGTGCAGGATTTAATTGATGAAGTTGTGCCTTCAGTGTTGCCTGCCATCAAGCGTAAAGGTCTGCAACTGCTGATTAACAATCATCTGAAAGCACACGATATGCGCCGCGGCGATCGCGATGCCTTACGACGTATTTTGCTGCTACTGATGCAATATGCCGTGACCTCAACGCAATTGGGAAAAATCACCCTTGAGGTTGATCAGGATGAGTCCTCCGAAGACCGCCTGACGTTCCGCATTCTGGACACGGGAGAAGGCGTAAGTATTCATGAAATGGATAATTTGCACTTCCCGTTTATCAACCAGACCCAAAACGATCGCTATGGCAAGGCGGACCCGCTGGCATTCTGGCTGAGCGATCAACTGGCACGTAAACTGGGCGGTCATTTAAACATCAAAACGCGGGATGGGCTTGGTACACGCTACTCTGTGCATATCAAAATGCTCGCAGCTGACCCGGAAGTTGAAGAGGAAGAAGAGCGTTTACTGGATGATGTCTGCGTAATGGTGGATGTTACTTCGGCAGAAATTCGGAATATTGTCACTCGCCAGTTAGAAAATTGGGGTGCAACCTGTATCACACCCGATGAAAGATTAATTAGTCAAGATTATGATATCTTTTTAACGGATAATCCGTCTAATCTTACTGCCTCTGGCTTGCTTTTAAGCGATGATGAGTCTGGCGTACGGGAAATTGGGCCTGGTCAATTGTGCGTCAACTTCAATATGAGCAACGCTATGCAGGAAGCGGTCTTACAATTAATTGAAGTGCAACTGGCGCAGGAAGAGGTGACAGAATCGCCTCTGGGCGGAGATGAAAATGCGCAACTCCATGCCAGCGGCTATTATGCGCTCTTTGTAGACACAGTACCGGATGATGTTAAGAGGCTGTATACTGAAGCAGCAACCAGTGACTTTGCTGCGTTAGCCCAAACGGCTCATCGTCTTAAAGGCGTATTTGCCATGCTAAATCTGGTACCCGGCAAGCAGTTATGTGAAACGCTGGAACATCTGATTCGTGAGAAGGATGTTCCAGGAATAGAAAAATACATCAGCGACATTGACAGTTATGTCAAGAGCTTGCTGTAGCAAGGTAGCCTATTACATGAACAATATGAACGTAATTATTGCCGATGACCATCCGATAGTCTTGTTCGGTATTCGCAAATCACTTGAGCAAATTGAGTGGGTGAATGTTGTCGGCGAATTTGAAGACTCTACAGCACTGATCAACAACCTGCCGAAACTGGATGCGCATGTGTTGATTACCGATCTCTCCATGCCTGGCGATAAGTACGGCGATGGCATTACCTTAATCAAGTACATCAAGCGCCATTTCCCAAGCCTGTCGATCATTGTTCTGACTATGAACAACAACCCGGCGATTCTTAGTGCGGTATTGGATCTGGATATCGAAGGGATCGTGCTGAAACAAGGTGCACCGACCGATCTGCCGAAAGCTCTCGCCGCGCTGCAGAAAGGGAAGAAATTTACCCCGGAAAGCGTTTCTCGCCTGTTGGAAAAAATCAGTGCTGGTGGTTACGGTGACAAGCGTCTCTCGCCAAAAGAGAGTGAAGTTCTGCGCCTGTTTGCGGAAGGCTTCCTGGTGACCGAGATCGCTAAAAAGCTGAACCGCAGTATTAAAACCATCAGTAGCCAGAAGAAATCTGCGATGATGAAGCTGGGTGTCGAGAACGATATCGCCCTGCTGAATTATCTCTCTTCAGTGACCTTAAGTCCGGCAGATAAAGACTAATCACCTGTAGGCCAGATAAGACGCGTTAGTGTCTTATCTGGCATTTGCACCGATTGCCGGATGCGGCGTAAACGCCTTATCCGGCCTACGATTCCCATTATTTCAACAAATTACATTAAAGTAGGCCAGATAAGACGCGTCAGCGTCGCATCTGGCATTTGCACTGAATGCCGGATGCGGCGTAAACGCCTTATCCGTCCTACGAATCCCGCGATTTCCTGACCCTCTCGGCATATAACGTCAGCGTCTGTTTTATCACATCCAGCGTTACCGGCTTCGACAGGCAGCTGTCCATACCGGACTCCAGACACCGCTGCTTCTCTTCAGCCAACGCATTAGCAGTTACTCCGATTACCGGCAACGTCAGTCCCAACTGACGAATGCGTTGCGTCAAGCGGTAACCATCCATATTTGGCATGTTGACGTCGCTAAGCACGATATCAATATGATTCTTGCTAAGTACATTAAGCGCATCGACGCCATCATTCGCGGTTTTACATTGATAGCCCAACGATCCCAACTGATCTGCCAGCAAACGCCGGTTAATCGGATGATCATCCACGACCAGAATCATCATATCGTCATTATCGCTGACCGCTTTGTCCGTTGACGGCAGAGCGTTAGCAGGATCGTCGCTCTCCATCTCGATCAAATAAATACGCGCCAACAATGCCGGTAGCTCATGCGGAGCAGCCACACTGTGTACCCACTCCCCTGGCGCTTTCTCCAGCGGAATACCAATATGGCGACGACAGAAGGTCACTACCGCTCTGCCCTGCCATTTTTTACTCACTACCTCGTCAGTGATCAACACATCTTCGGGAGTCGGTTCCTGCCCTTCGTATGTTGTAACGACGATGCCGCTGCGCTGCAAACTGGTTTCCAGGAACTGACAGAGCGACGCATTGCGGACCGCCAGCCAGCAGCGTTTACCACTCAACCCTTCCACGCCTTTTTTCTGCGGGTACTGAGCGCCGTACAACGGAATACGCACGGTAAACTGGCTGCCCATTCCCGGTTCTGAATCTACCGAGATATCGCCGTCCATCATGCTGATCAGTTTTTCACAAATCGCCAGACCCAGACCGGTCCCCTGGAAATTACGCTGTACGCCCGTTCCGACCTGGAAGAAGGGATCAAACAAGCGCACCACTTCTTTCGCCGGTATCCCCACGCCGGTATCGCGAACACGGATAGAGAGATAATCGCCATCCGCGCGAACATGCAAAACTATACAGCCGGTATCGGTGAATTTTATGGCGTTACTCAACAGGTTGGAGATGACCTGCTGTAAACGCATCGGGTCGCCATTTAAGGCCACTGGCACATCCGGTTCAATAAAGCAGTACAAGCCTAACTGCTTGCGTACCACCAGCGGTAAATAGTTGGCGGTGATGTGGTTCATCACTTCACGCGGTGAAAACTCACGCGGTTCGATCTTCAACTGTTCCGATTCAATCTTCGAGAAATCGAGAATATCGCTGATAATTTTCAACAACAGGCTGGAAGAGTTGTTCATTGCCGTCACCAGCCGATCGACGCCTTTCGGTAACTCTTTGGTTTGCAACAGATCCAGGTTACCGATAATGCCATACAGCGGCGTTCGCAGCTCATGACTGACGGTGGCAAGGAACATCGATTTTGACTGGCTCGCCTGTTCCGCTGCTTGTGCCATCTCCTGCAACGACTCTTCCATCTTCACGCGCGAAGAAACATCCACCAGCACACAAATGGCCACGTTTTCATTACGATAGCGCGAATGGACGAAGCTGATTTGCAGATTGGTATTGTTGCTGGTCAGGACATCAACAAAATTGACCTGCTGCCCACAGATAATTTGCGTCAGTCGTTGGCGGTCCTCATGCGTAAGCATATTGAGATAGGTATGCGCCAGTTCGTTACTTAAAATATTGACGCCATCAGCGGTACGCAAAATGCAGATACCCACTGGCGCGGAGGCGACAATCTTGCGATTGAACTGCTCATGTTCTTCCAGTCGCAGGGCGTCGCTTTCCGCCGGAATGAAAATACGTCGCTCGTACATCCGTGCGAGAGTAAACAATGCAGCTCCGGCAAGCACATTCAGCAAAATTGCGTTAAGGATCAACATGCGAATGCGTTCCAGCACCTTATCAACCGGCACCGAATACACGATGCTTAGCGATGAGGGTGGCAGATTTTTCTTCAGCACCAGCTCCCGGAACCCTTCCGTATAGCCAAACCAGGAGCGTTCCTGCATCCAGCGAGGATCGCCCTTAATTTTACTTTCTGGTCCGGTAAGCGAAATCAGGGTATGACCATTTTCATCAAGAATGGTAACCCCCATCGGCAACGTACCCGGTAAGAAAAAGTTCTCCATCCGGATGGTCTGCTCGACACCCAAAAGCGCCTGCAACCGGTTCGCCAGATAAACTGGCGTCAACGCGTAAAAATACCCGACGCCAGGGCGCGGACCTTCGCTGATCCAGTAGAGGTTACTGCCGCTATCATCTTGTGGTGCATTTCGATATTTATTGATGCGTTCATGCAAAGCTTTCAACGCGGTATCGCGTTCCACTGGCATATCACGCAGACCGAAATTGGCCATGCAGAGGTTATCGCTGCCGATTAAAAATACCCGGTTTAGATCGTAAGCCGCAGAAAAATTATCGCGCCAGTAGCGCATAAACCACGCCAATGACTCCAGAGAACCTCGCCAGGTGTTACTCATTGCGGAACAATCGGAGTCGGCAAACAGCGGTTCAAACGCAGGCACATCCGCCTGCGTTTCTCGTCCACGCGGGGAAAGCACACCGTTTTCTGCCGATAAGCGATTTTCGGCGATGTACTTCAGCTCTTTCATCACATCAGAGGTGCGTTGAATAAAGCGCTGAGCCTGATCGGAACTCAGATTAAATTCCTGACGAATTTCCGATTCTCGCTGATGTAACGCATTAACGATGTAAAAAACGGATGAAAAAGCAATCAACAGCCAGAGCACTAACGCCAATGCTCTGAACATGTAGCGCGAGGCTTTCAGGGTTGTACGAAAAGAAGCAAGGTATTTCAAAGGGGCGAAGCTCCGCCTCAGGTGACCGATGGAGTGTGGTTAAGGTAGCGGTAAAAGCGTGTTACCGCAATGTTCTCTCTTCTCTGGAATATGATACACCGCCGAGAAATCATCACCTTAACCTCTGATAATCGTCATATACCGGACAAGACTAGTGGATTTCAGCATGCATTATATGAAGTGGATTTATCCACGCCGCTTACGCAATCAAATGATCCTGATGGCAATCCTGATGGTCATTGTCCCAACGCTTACTATTGGTTATATCGTAGAAACGGAAGGACGTTCAGCAGTCTTATCTGAAAAAGAGAAAAAACTTTCTGCCGTGGTCAACCTGCTTAATCAGGCACTAGGCGATCGCTATGATCTCTACATCGACTTACCACGTGAGGAGCGTATCCGCGCATTAAATGCAGAACTTGCCCCCATTACCGAAAATATCACTCACGCCTTCCCTGGCATCGGTGCTGGTTATTACAACAAAATGCTGGATGCGATAATCACCTACGCGCCTTCAGCGCTATATCAGAATAATGTCGGCGTTACCATTGCCGCAGATCACCCTGGTCGCGAAGTGATGCGTACAAATACCCCTTTAGTTTATTCAGGCAGGCAGGTGCGCGGCGATATTTTGAATTCAATGCTCCCCATTGAGCGTAATGGTGAAATCCTCGGCTATATCTGGGCCAATGAATTAACCGAAGATATTCGCCGCCAGGCCTGGAAAATGGATGTGAGGATTATCATTGTGCTCACCGCTGGTTTGCTGATAAGCCTGCTGTTGATTGTCCTTTTCTCCCGTCGCCTGAGCGCCAATATTGATATCATCACCGATGGCCTCTCGACTCTGGCACAAAATATTCCCACTCGATTACCACAATTGCCCGGTGAAATGGGGCAAATCAGTCAGAGTGTTAATAACCTCGCCCAGGCACTGCGTGAAACGCGGACACTTAACGATCTGATTATTGAAAACGCTGCCGATGGCGTCATTGCCATTGACCGCCAGGGTGATGTAACCACCATGAACCCAGCAGCAGAAGTTATCACTGGCTATCAACGCCATGAACTGGTAGGGCAGCCTTACTCCATGTTGTTCGACAATACTCAGTTCTACAGTCCAGTACTGGATACGCTGGAACATGGCACCGAACATGTGGCGCTGGAGATCAGTTTTCCAGGTCGTGACCGCACCATTGAACTCAGTGTCACTACCAGTCGTATTCATAACACGCACGGTGAAATGATAGGTGCTTTGGTGATTTTCTCTGATTTAACTGCCCGCAAAGAAACCCAGCGCCGCATGGCGCAAGCAGAACGCCTCGCCACACTGGGTGAGCTGATGGCTGGCGTCGCGCATGAAGTACGTAATCCGTTAACGGCTATTCGTGGTTATGTACAGATCTTGCGCCAACAAACCAGTGACCCAATACATCAGGAATATCTGTCCGTAGTACTCAAAGAAATCGATTCAATTAACAAAGTTATTCAGCAATTGCTCGAATTTTCACGTCCACGCCACAGTCAATGGCAACAAGTCAGCCTCAATGCAATGGTTGAAGAAACTCTGGTACTGGTACAAACCGCCGGCGTACAAGCGCGGGTCGACTTCATAAGCGAACTGGATAATGAATTAAGCCCGATTAACGCCGATCGTGAACTGCTCAAACAGGTACTACTGAATATCCTGATCAATGCCGTCCAGGCTATCAGCGCACGAGGGAAAATTCGCATTCAAACCTGGCAATACAGCGACTCACAACAGGCCATTTCGATAGAGGACAACGGCTGTGGCATTGATCTCTCGCTGCAAAAAAAGATCTTCGATCCCTTTTTCACCACCAAAGCCTCAGGAACCGGGCTTGGTCTGGCGTTAAGTCAACGCATCATTAATGCCCATCAGGGTGATATTCGCGTCGCCAGTTTGCCGGGCTACGGCGCAACCTTCACGCTTATTTTACCGATCAACCCGCAGGGAAATCAGACTGTATGACTGCTATTAATCGCATCCTTATTGTGGATGATGAAGATAATGTTCGCCGTATGCTGAGCACCGCTTTTGCACTACAAGGATTCGAAACACATTGTGCGAACAACGGACGCACAGCATTACACCTGTTTGCCGATATTCACCCTGATGTGGTGTTGATGGATATCCGCATGCCAGAGATGGACGGCATCAAGGCACTAAAGGAGATGCGCAGCCATGAGACCCGGACACCCGTTATTCTGATGACGGCCTATGCGGAAGTGGAAACCGCCGTCGAAGCGCTACGCTGCGGAGCCTTCGACTATGTTATTAAACCGTTTGATCTCGATGAGTTGAATTTAATCGTTCAGCGCGCTTTACAACTCCAGTCAATGAAAAAAGAGATCCGTCATCTGCACCAGGCACTGAGCACCAGCTGGCAATGGGGGCACATTCTCACCAACAGCCCGGCGATGATGGACATCTGCAAAGACACCGCCAAAATTGCCCTTTCTCAGGCCAGCGTCTTGATTAGCGGTGAAAGCGGCACCGGGAAAGAGTTGATTGCCAGAGCGATTCACTACAATTCGCGGCGGGCAAAGGGGCCGTTCATTAAAGTCAACTGCGCGGCGCTGCCGGAATCGTTGCTCGAAAGTGAACTGTTTGGTCATGAAAAAGGTGCATTTACTGGTGCACAAACCTTGCGTCAGGGATTATTTGAACGAGCCAACGAAGGTACTCTGCTCCTCGACGAAATTGGCGAAATGCCGCTGGTACTACAAGCCAAATTACTACGCATTCTACAGGAACGGGAATTTGAACGGATTGGCGGCCATCAGACCATAAAAGTTGATATCCGCATCATTGCTGCCACCAACCGCGACTTGCAGGCAATGGTAAAAGAAGGCACCTTCCGTGAAGATCTCTTTTATCGCCTTAACGTTATTCATTTAATACTGCCGCCTCTGCGCGATCGCCGGGAAGATATTTCCCTGTTAGCTAATCACTTTTTGCAAAAATTCAGTAGTGAGAATCAGCGCGATATTATCGACATCGATCCGATGGCAATGTCACTGCTTACCGCCTGGTCATGGCCGGGAAATATTCGAGAGCTTTCCAACGTTATTGAACGCGCCGTCGTGATGAATTCAGGCCCGATCATTTTTTCTGAGGATCTTCCGCCACAGATTCGTCAGCCAGTCTGTAATGCTGGCGAGGTAAAAACAGCCCCTGTCGGTGAGCGTAATTTAAAAGAGGAAATTAAACGCGTCGAAAAACGCATCATTATGGAAGTGCTGGAACAACAAGAAGGAAACCGAACCCGCACTGCTTTAATGCTGGGCATCAGTCGCCGTGCATTGATGTATAAACTCCAGGAATACGGTATCGATCCGGCGGATGTATAACACCAAAACTTGCTATGCAGAAATTTGCACAGTGCGCAATTTTCTGCATAGCCGCTCATTCTCCTTATAAATCCCCATCCAATTTATCCCTTCATATTCAATTAGTTAAATAACTAAATCCAATAATCTCATTCTGGCACTCCCCTTGCTATTGCCTGACTGTACCCACAACGGTGTATGCAAGAGGGATAAAAAATGAAAACAAAATTGATGACATTACAAGACGCCACCGGCTTCTTTCGTGACGGCATGACCATCATGGTGGGCGGATTTATGGGGATTGGCACTCCATCCCGCCTGGTTGAAGCATTACTGGAATCTGGTGTTCGCGACCTGACATTGATAGCCAATGATACCGCGTTTGTTGATACCGGCATCGGTCCGCTCATCGTCAATGGTCGAGTCCGCAAAGTGATTGCTTCACATATCGGCACCAACCCGGAAACAGGTCGGCGCATGATATCTGGTGAGATGGACGTCGTTCTGGTGCCGCAAGGTACGCTAATCGAGCAAATTCGCTGTGGTGGAGCTGGACTTGGTGGTTTTCTCACCCCAACGGGTGTCGGCACCGTCGTAGAGGAAGGCAAACAGACACTGACACTCGACGGTAAAACCTGGCTGCTCGAACGCCCACTGCGCGCCGACCTGGCGCTAATTCGCGCTCATCGTTGCGACACACTTGGCAACCTGACCTATCAACTTAGCGCCCGCAACTTTAACCCCCTGATAGCCCTTGCGGCTGATATCACGCTGGTAGAGCCAGATGAACTGGTCGAAACCGGCGAGCTGCAACCTGACCATATTGTCACCCCTGGTGCCGTTATCGACCACATCATCGTTTCACAGGAGAGCAAATAATGGATGCGAAACAACGTATTGCGCGCCGTGTGGCGCAAGAGCTTCGTGATGGTGACATCGTTAACTTAGGGATCGGTTTACCCACAATGGTCGCCAATTATTTACCGGAGGGTATTCATATCACTCTGCAATCGGAAAACGGCTTCCTCGGTTTAGGCCCGGTCACGACAGCGCATCCAGATCTGGTGAACGCTGGCGGGCAACCGTGCGGTGTTTTACCCGGTGCAGCCATGTTTGATAGCGCCATGTCATTTGCGCTAATCCGTGGCGGTCATATTGATGCCTGCGTGCTCGGCGGTTTGCAAGTAGACGAAGAAGCAAACCTCGCGAACTGGGTAGTGCCTGGGAAAATGGTGCCCGGTATGGGTGGCGCGATGGATCTGGTGACCGGGTCGCGCAAAGTGATCATCGCCATGGAACATTGCGCCAAAGATGGTTCAGCAAAAATTTTGCGCCGCTGCACCATGCCACTCACTGCGCAACATGCGGTGCATATGCTGGTTACTGAACTGGCTGTCTTTCGTTTTATTGACGGCAAAATGTGGCTCACCGAAATTGCCGACGGGTGTGATTTAGCCACCGTGCGTGCCAAAACAGAAGCTCGGTTTGAAGTCGCCGCCGATCTGAATACGCAACGGGGTGATTTATGATTGGTCGCATATCGCGTTTTATGACGCGTTTTGTCAGCCGGTGGCTTCCCGATCCACTGATCTTTGCCATGTTGCTGACATTGCTAACATTCGTGATCGCGCTTTGGTTAACACCACAAACGCCGATCAGCATGGTGAAAATGTGGGGTGACGGTTTCTGGAACTTGCTGGCGTTTGGTATGCAGATGGCGCTTATCATCGTTACCGGTCATGCCCTTGCCAGCTCTGCTCCGGTGAAAAGTTTGCTGCGTACTGCCGCCTCCGCCGCAAAGACGCCCGTACAGGGCGTCATGCTGGTCACTTTCTTCGGTTCAGTCGCTTGTGTCATCAACTGGGGATTTGGTTTGGTTGTCGGCGCAATGTTTGCCCGTGAAGTCGCCCGGCGAGTCCCCGGTTCTGATTATCCGTTGCTCATTGCCTGCGCCTACATTGGTTTTCTCACCTGGGGTGGCGGCTTCTCTGGATCAATGCCTCTGTTGGCTGCAACACCGGGCAACCCGGTTGAGCATATCGCCGGGCTGATCCCGGTGGGCGATACTCTGTTCAGTGGTTTTAACATTTTCATCACTGTGGCGTTGATTGTGGTGATGCCATTTATCACCCGCATGATGATGCCAAAACCGTCTGACGTGGTGAGTATCGATCCAAAACTACTCATGGAAGAGGCTGATTTTCAAAAGCAGCTACCGAAAGATGCCCCACCATCCGAGCGACTGGAAGAAAGCCGCATTCTGACGTTGATCATCGGCGCACTCGGTATCGCTTACCTTGCGATGTACTTCAGCGAACATGGCTTCAACATCACCATCAATACCGTCAACCTGATGTTTATGATTGCGGGTCTGCTGCTACATAAAACGCCAATGGCTTATATGCGTGCTATCAGCGCGGCAGCACGCAGTACTGCCGGTATTCTGGTGCAATTCCCCTTCTACGCTGGGATCCAACTGATGATGGAGCATTCCGGTCTGGGCGGACTCATTACCGAATTCTTCATCAATGTTGCGAACAAAGACACCTTCCCGGTAATGACCTTTTTTAGTTCTGCACTGATTAACTTCGCCGTTCCGTCTGGCGGCGGTCACTGGGTTATTCAGGGACCTTTCGTGATACCCGCAGCCCAGGCGCTGGGCGCTGATCTCGGTAAATCGGTAATGGCGATCGCCTACGGCGAGCAATGGATGAACATGGCACAACCATTCTGGGCGCTGCCAGCACTGGCAATCGCCGGACTCGGTGTCCGCGACATCATGGGCTACTGCATCACTGCCCTGCTCTTCTCCGGTGTCATTTTCGTCATTGGTTTAACGCTGTTCTGACGGCACCCCTACAAACAGAAGGAATATAAAATGAAAAATTGTGTCATCGTCAGTGCGGTACGTACTGCTATCGGTAGTTTTAACGGTTCACTCGCTTCCACCAGCGCCATCGACCTGGGGGCGACAGTAATTAAAGCCGCCATTGAACGTGCAAAAATCGATTCACAACACGTTGATGAAGTGATTATGGGTAACGTGTTACAAGCCGGGCTGGGGCAAAATCCGGCGCGTCAGGCACTGTTAAAAAGCGGGCTGGCAGAAACGGTGTGCGGATTCACGGTCAATAAAGTATGTGGTTCGGGTCTTAAAAGTGTGGCGCTTGCCGCCCAGGCCATTCAGGCAGGTCAGGCGCAGAGCATTGTGGCGGGGGGTATGGAAAATATGAGTTTAGCCCCCTACTTACTCGATGCAAAAGCACGCTCTGGTTATCGTCTTGGAGACGGACAGGTTTATGACGTAATCCTGCGCGATGGCCTGATGTGCGCCACCCATGGTTATCATATGGGGATTACCGCCGAAAACGTGGCTAAAGAGTACGGAATTACCCGTGAAATGCAGGATGAACTGGCGCTACATTCACAGCGTAAAGCGGCAGCCGCAATTGAGTCCGGTGCTTTTACAGCCGAAATCGTCCCGGTAAATGTTGTCACTCGAAAGAAAACCTTCGTCTTCAGTCAAGACGAATTCCCGAAAGCGAATTCAACGGCTGAAGCGTTAGGTGCATTGCGCCCGGCCTTCGATAAAGCAGGAACAGTCACCGCTGGGAACGCGTCTGGTATTAACGACGGTGCTGCCGCTCTGGTGATTATGGAAGAATCTGCGGCGCTGGCAGCAGGCCTTACCCCCCTGGCTCGCATTAAAAGTTATGCCAGCGGTGGCGTGCCCCCCGCATTGATGGGTATGGGGCCAGTACCTGCCACGCAAAAAGCGTTACAACTGGCGGGGCTGCAACTGGCGGATATTGATCTCATTGAGGCTAATGAAGCATTTGCTGCACAGTTCCTTGCCGTTGGGAAAAACCTGGGCTTTGATTCTGAGAAAGTGAATGTCAACGGCGGGGCCATCGCGCTCGGGCATCCTATCGGTGCCAGTGGTGCTCGTATTCTGGTCACACTATTACATGCCATGCAGGCACGCGATAAAACGCTGGGGCTGGCAACACTGTGCATTGGCGGCGGTCAGGGAATTGCGATGGTGATTGAACGGTTGAATTAATCAATAAAAACACCCGATAGCGAAAGTTATCGGGTGTTTTCTTGAACATCGACGGCGAAGGTAACCCCATTAATCACCAGTCAAAACTTTTCACCAGCGTCAGCTCGCCAGCATTACGCATCGGTACAATAAATGTTTCCTGTTTCTCATTGACCGATCCTTCATCGGTGATCAGCGTCAGTTGGGCGGTGGTTAATTCCGTTTCGCTGCGCCCACCATAGTAGTTGATATACACCTGATAGCGCCCGTGAATTGGCGCGGGCATGGCGAAAATCTCGGGTCCGTACCCCGTCGTGACATCCATATCCAGTGCACCACTGTTTTTCAGCACGGTGTTACCGTACCAGGCGTGTTCGCCATCGGGCGTAACAACGTGAAGGTCGAGGTCGGTATTGTCCGTATCCCACGAGAGAACCAGCCGTAAACGTGCACGAATCGTTCCTGTACCCGGCGTTGAGTAAAACTGCATTTTTTGTCGGCTTTGCCCATCCGGGCTGATGACCTGCACGCTGTTGCTGCCTTCAGTGAAAATATAAGGGCGTGCAAATGAACCATCGGATTCAATTCTCTGCGGCATACTGGCACCGTTGACCACCAGCCGGCCCTGCTGAACTTTACCCGCCGCAGCATAATTCTTTATTTTGCCGCGGATCTGCGCTGAGATATTTTGATCATCTGCCATGTTGACGGACGACGCCGGGTAATTGATCGATTGTGAAAAACTGGCATCTTCGCCCTCTGCCGGATGCCAGCCTGAGAGCGGTGCATCAATCTCGACTTCCTGCACACCTTCACTGTGAGCGACAGGCGAAAGCGCCACCAGTAACAACGGAAGAAAAATCTTTCGCATAGCATTAGTCCATTAATAATTGTCGGGTCAGCGTTTCGATATAGTTCTCATCAAGCCCGGTGGGATAACCATCAAAGGCCAGGTGCAGATACTCATGGGTTAAATCCAGCCGATCCTGAAGCGTAAAGAAGTTACGAATAAACAGCCGTTTCTGCTGCCGATCGGTATAGGGGAAACCTGAGACTAAACGGCAAACCGCAAACACGTCTGGTTCGTTGTACCCCGTCTCAGCTTGTAATATACGCCGCCACTGCGGCATTTTTTTCGCCAGCCAGGCTTTCGCTTTGGGTAATAACTGGCAGGTTGAGCGTGGCGCTCCCCAGCGGCTAAGACTGTTGTCGGGATAAGCAAACGCGAGTATCTGATCGTAACGCTCTCCCTGCCCCGCCTGGGCCGTGGCTTGCCGCCAGGAAAGTGTCCCTTCGGTAGCGCGACTGCCATGATAATGAACCGGATCGCCTGCATAGATGAGATCCTGCGTCCAGGCGGTCATCGTTCGCGCCCCCGTGGTCGCTGGCGAAGCAGAAACACGCTGCGTGGCGCTGCTGTCGGGGATGGTCAGGCAATCGCCTTCCCGATTGGCGTTTTGCTGTAAAAAAGTGCGAATCGCCACGGTCATGGCTTTCGCTGCCTCAGGGGGCGTACTTTTCGCCTCGCGATCCAGAACTCTGGCAACGTACTCTTCACGATCGAGATGCGACTGCAATTTCAGTTTGCCCTTTTCGCTCAGTAAGGTCGTCTCACCGTGGCTGACAAACGTAATGTGGTTACCATTAGTAAACGTCACACGATAGCGCCCATTAAGTACGCCGGGATTTACTGCCGTCGTACTCTTTTCCGCTGTGATTTTCTTCAGCGGATAGCGGGCAAACAGCTCCACCTCTACACATTGCCCACTGGCAACCTGCGTCGGCACTGGCAAAACCCGATTAAGCACCGTCGCATAACGGGTTAGTACCGTTTTGCTGGTGCCACTGCCAGTAACCCACAGCGGTGTACCATCGGTTAACCAGCCAGCAAAACCACCCTGACGGATTTCCTGTTTATCATCGGCAAACCAGCTCCAGGTTTTCACCCGTACCCGACTACCGAGCATGGATGCGACACCGATTTTCGCCTCGTCCAGCACCACATCCAGTAAGACTTCCTGAGCTTTGTTTTGCGCGGGTAACGTCGCTAATGAATCAAGCAGCGATTTAACCGTTACCGAGGTTTCTGGCTTCAGCGTAGTCAGAGACGCTAACCACGCAGGTGCCTGACGCTGTTGCCAGTATTGCCCCCACACATCTGCGCCAATATGCAACCGCTGCGGCGCAAAATAGAGCCCACAGGAACGTACCAGCGCGGTATCGCGCGTTATGCTCTCCCCAGCCTGACAACAATAAACCTCTTCCGGGGAGTTTCCGCGACACTGGTAGGGCTGCTCCGGTTGATGGGTATCCTCCAGCCAGGCGTAAACATACAGTTTCCACAAACTCCCTAACGGCGTGGTGAGCGAGTCAGGTAATGCTGAGACTTTGGTCACGCCTGATGACGACAGCTGATACAGTTGATCGTGCTGCGCACCGCGCAGCACCAGTTGTAACGGCGTCTCCTCCGCAAGTGTTGGCAGAGTAACCAACGCCAATAGCCAGACGATTCTGCGCCAGTTCACTTATTTCACCTGCATCCCGGTCCATTCACTCCCTGCCGCAACACTTTGCTGCGCAGGTGCATAGGAACGCACATAACGAGCAGGAGGCAGAACGAATTGCCCTTTTTGCGAGAAGCGCAGCAAATGGCGGAAAGTGACCGTTCCCGTCAGTTCTTTCACCGGCACCATATAGGCCAGTTCGCCCATTTCATTTCGCGCTTTTTCCAGCAATTGCCCCTGCTGTTTCGCGGCGTTGGGTTTATTGACCGAAATGCCCCATGTTGTGCGCTCAACGTCGGCTCCCGGTGGCAGCGGTACTTCCACCTGACCGTAGCGCAGAACTGCATCCTGCTCGCTGGTAAGCGTGATTTCATCGAGATACAGCGCATCGCTGTCAATCTCATTGCTGGTCACCGGTTGCAGAATAAAGCTCATCTCTTCTTCACCAGGGATAAGCCGATACAACTGGCGTTCAACGGTCACCGGAATGTTACTTTGTTGAGCCATTTTTGCCGGCTCACGCCAGCGGACCTGCACATTTTGCGGCGATAATTCGTCACCAAAAGAGAGAATGTCCGGCACGCCCTGACCAACCCAACGCCAGTCTTCGCCCCCTCCAGTTAACTTATGTTTAGCCCATGCGCCCGCAGGCGCAGGCAAAACAACTGGAGGCATTGTCGCCATATATTTCGCCAGCCAGTTCATGGCCAGCGCGCGCTCAATAGTGGATTGCTCAGCGGTCAAACCACTTAAAATAGCGGCCGTCTGGGTAGCGTCGCCACCGCTATTAAGCAGCACAACCGTGTGCGCCAGCGGCTGATTGCTGTTTGCCGCTTTATCCCACGCATATTGCTGAACCTGTGGCATCACCGTGGACTTCAACTGCGCTTTTTTCAGCAACGTCATGGTTAAGACGTTTGCCACCGCATCTGCCAGTGGAGACTCCGGTGTATCGAGGATCAGGCTATCATTGATATCGCGGGTGTCTTCCTCAGAGAAATCTTCAGTTTTAGTTCCGCGCCGGGCGATAGCTTCATCCAACCCTTTCAACAACGTTTTGCACGGCAAATTCATCTCCTGCGCCCATGCCAGCACCAGCGCCCGATGCAATAACGGCATGTTATCTGCCTGCTCCGCGTAGCTGTCGAGCATATGCTGCCAGTATTCCGGTTGTTGCGTTACGCCGATCGCCTGGCTGGCCTGCCAGTCGGCGTACCATGCCCATGCCGTAAGGAAGGCGTCACCATTGCCATCTTCACCCCACCAGGTAAAGCGCGCTCCGGGCCCCGCCAGTTGCATCAGCCGCAGACGGTTATCCTGAATCATCTGACGAATGTCGTTAGCGGCGGCACTTTGATGATCGGCAAGCGAACGCCAGGCGAGACTGAGCGGGATCAGACGGCTACCGGTGTTGATTACGCCACCCCACGGTTCATCGACTAACGCATCAAGATTGTTGCGGAAAATCTCCTGCGGCGTTTCACTACTTTGTAGCCGGATATTGCTCGCCTGCTCGGGCAACATCAGCGCGTTATCGCCACCACCGAGCATGACATTTTTCTGCTGTTCAACGGGCCAGCTGTTATCCACAAAAGACAGTTTTGTGCTAATGCTGTCCTGCACTTGCCCATTTTGTTGCAGTTCTGCACTTAACAAGCCAGATTGCTGAATATTCTGCGTCAGCGAAATATAATTCGCCCCTTTGTGCAGCGTCAGCGTCTGGCGCATCTCAGCGCCTGCAAATTTAGTCACCAGCGCCACCGGTTCGTTATCCTGCTGACTGAAGATAAACAGTCCTGCCGCCGGTTTGTCGCCCACGCGATACACCGTTGGCATACTCCACTTCATGTAGAGATTTTTTTCCGAACGCAGATAAGCACGCCCCTGCCCGACCAGCCCGTCGCCGTTCATCCCACGCGCGGTGATACGCCAGCGGGTTAACGAATCAGGCATCAGGAACGTGAAATACGCTTTGCCTTGTTTATCGGTTGTGAGTGACGGCATCCATGCCGCGGTATCCACCTCTTCACGCCGTGGACGTTCAAGCATTTTTACTCGCCGCTCGCTGCGGTTAGTTGCGCCAGGCGCAACCGGCTCGCTGGAGAGCGCCTGGTCGTAGCTGATAAACGACAGACTGGAGCTGGTACGCACATTGTTACGCCCCAGCGGATAGAAAAATTTGCCGATATTCGGCGCGATTTCTGGTTGCAGCGCGTAGATCATTTCATCGACCACGCCTACCGTTAGCTGCGCAGAAACAGGTTTACCTTTCAGCGACGAGGTTAATTCGACATTGACCAGTTCACCAGGCTGGTAATGGGTTTTGTCCGTTTTCACCCGGATATCCAGCTGGGGAACGGCAACTTTGATCCCGGCGTTCTGAAAACTGTACTGACCGTTACGGGTATACAGCACCGAAAAAGTGATGTTAGGCGCAAAGGAATTGCTCACTGGAACCCGGGCTTCATACTGGGTATCGTTTAAACGTTGTAGCGTTAGCCAGTTTGCCGGATGCGAAAGCAGCGACTGCTGTTCCACGCGATCGCGTTCCAGCGTCAATAATGCTTCATCAATTGGCTCCGGAAAGGTAATCAGCATCTTCGCGGTTTCGCCTGGCTGGTACAGCGTTTTATCCGCCACGATATCTACCGTACCAGTATGCGCCGTGCTGCCCTTACCGCTGACGGCATGACTTAACCCAGCGAGAATTAAGCCGTCTTTATCGCATAATGTCAGATTGTAGTTGCCAGGTTTAGCGAAATTGACGGTAAAGGATTTGCCGCCTGACGGTAGCTCTCCGCTATGGCTCGTGCGGTCTTCGAGACGCAACCATTCATACGTAACAGGAACCTGTTTTGAAGATTCCAGCGCGGCATAACGGAACACAACCGACTCGCCGCTATTACTGTATTGTGCGGCAGTACTTAATGAGTAATGCGCCAGACCGCGTTCAATGAGGATCTCTTTGGTGGTGGTGACGCGATACGCCGCGCCGTCACTGGCGGAGACGGTTAACAAATAGCGGCTCGGTTTATCGGCGGCGGGGAGATTTAACGCCACATGACCGCTGGCGTCGGACACCGTTTCGCTGCCTTCCAGCGACACGGGGAAACGTCCGGCATAACGCAAATCGTTACCGACCATTGATAATTGCTGAGCGCGCAAACTTAACTGCACGCGGGCATTTTTTACCGGCTCGCCATCCGGGTAGAGCAGTTGCAGTTTGCCGCTGACCGCTTCGCCAGTTTTGAACTCTTTTTTGGCGAGAGCTAAACCAATCTCGAAATGTGGCTTGATGTAGTTTGCCACGCGAAAACTGCTGCTATAGACCTGATTGCGGTAAGCAAGACGTAACTCATAACCTCCGGCTACGGCATTTTCTGGCAGGCGGAAACTTCCCTGCCCGCCATTGCGCGCATCCAGCGTGACATTGACGGTTTGCAACAGACTGCCGTTGGCGTCCAGCACCGAAAGCTTCGCCGGGGCGCTGACGATGGGGGATGAATGCAACGGATCGTGGAACTCGCGGCCGATCACTTTAACATCGACACGATCGCCTGCGCGATATAGCGGGCGATCGGTAAAAATATACAAGCGGGTGTTGTAGATTTCGCTTTCGTAGAAGAAGTTCTCGGAGACAAAAACGCCGCCTTCAGCATCCTTACCCAGAATGTATGAACGTTCTGGCGATATATGTTGTAACTGCAAGGTACCGCTGTCATCGGTCACACCGCGGGTCATCACGCCAAGACCGTCAGTCCACAAGATCTCTGAGCCGGGCTTCGCTTCCCCCTGTTTTTTACCCGCGGTCCACACCAGAAGCTCTTTGCCTGACACTTTGCTAAGCGCCACGGTATCGGAAACAAACACCACCGTCGTCGCCCGATACCCACCAACCATCGCCTCGACGAGGTACAGTCCCGGCTCTTGTTGGCCGAGAAGAATATAAATGTTACCCGGCTGCGGCGAGATGAAATTGCTGGATGCGCCTTCCAGTTTTACCCCTTGCTGCGGCTCGAACGGTTTAGCCTGCCATAGTGGATAACGGAACTGTTTCACCAGGGGATATTTTTTCAGCGGGGAAAACTGGTTGTTCTGTACATAACGGGAAGGTTTAATAATGGCATTGCCGAGCTGTAATTCGGGTAACGCCTGAGTCACATTCTGCCGTGACTGAGAAGAGAAAGTACGCTGCATCACGCGGCGAGATTTGCCGTACCAGTTATCCCACAGCCAGGTTAGCGTATTGTTCAGCCCGTCGCCCAGATATTGCGGTTGCACCACAATGCGATGCAGGTTTTTCTGCTGGCGCAAAAATGCCATCGGGTCAGGAATACGATACAGGCGAACGTCCACGCCGCCGTACTCTTCCATCTGATAGCGCCGATAATCACGCCCCGGCGCTTCCAGTCGCACTTTCGCCTCTTCACTGCTGCTAAAACTGCTGTCAGCAAGCAAAAAGAATGTTCCCCCGGCAGGCGGCGCATAGTTGCTGGAAGGAAGCGAATCATCAGCATTAGCAAGCCCTGTTCCCACAAGAGACAGGGACAAGCACGCTGCTATCGCGCCAGAAAATTTAAACGATAAATGCCAATGAAATTGGGATTGGAATCGTTGGGTATCCATCGGGTGTCCTTCCATGTCATAAGTTGTTGCAGACTGACTGCGCGCATTCCGTTGTCAGTTTTCGTGGCGCTTCCGGTGTGGTAGATGACGTAACGCCCCATCCAGACCATTAAGTGCTGGGCATCGCCCTGATCGAAAAAAATCATATCGCCAGGCAGCACCTGGTTTATGTCCTGGCCAATAAACTGGCTGTTGTACTGAATCAAATTAATCGCGGTCACATAGGGGCCGGTTTTCCCGTTCCCCTGATTCCAGTTTTGCGCCAGTTGACGCTGTTCAGGTGTTAGCGTCATCTCTGGCGGCAAATACTGGCTAGATAAACCGTTACTTTTTAGCCATTTACTGTCGTGAACTTTCAGCGTCTCGTTCGCCGCAAATCGCACCAGGCCCGCACAATCCTGCTGATACCAGCGTGGACTTGGCCCCTGGCGGAGCTGTTCTTGTGCAATGCGTACAAACCAGGCGCGAAACAGCCCGGATTGTTCGACATTCAGCATTTCGCTATGGGCAACAACACAACACAGCCAGCAAATCAGCGCCAGCAGCCCGTGCCTCATAGCGGCTGCCAGGTTATGGGTAGCCACTGCCAGGCGGCACCGGGTTCCATCTGGGCCAGCTTCATGACATAACGCGGTTGTTGAGATAAAGCGTCCAGCTTCGGCATTAATAAAGTTTGTGCGGCGTTATAAAAAACCGGTTCGAGATTCTTCGGCAGACTGGTCAACGTTTCGTTACGCAGCAGTTTCGCTATTCCTTGTGGATTGATATAGAGCGGAACGATGCCATCAGTGGGTATTACATCCACCATTGCCGGGCGGGTTTTATTCAGTGTTTGCAGCGCGTTATTAACCAGCGTGTCATCGAGGGAGAAAAGCAGCGTTTTGTTTTGCATCGCCAGCGACACACGGAAAAAATAATCCGACATTAATTGATCGGGTTGCGCCGCCTGCGCTTTCGGATACTGGCCGTATCGGGAACTCACTTCGCGACGCCAGATTTGCGCTTCGCCCTGCTGAGTCTGGCTTACCGGCAAAACACCTTCTGGCGCTTTGCTTTCGTGCGCACCAATATTTTGCGTAAACAGTTTCCCTGGCAATTGCGCCTGTTCGGCAGTGCCATCAAACTGACCGACAAACAGCGGGGTTTGCAATTTTGAGTCTTCATACCAGCACAGCCCCGCGGCACCGTCTAACGCCCCATTCAGCTTGTCGTTTTCCTGGCTGATGTGCGAAAGCATCTCTTCGGCAATACCGTGTGAATACGGCACCGCCACACAGAAGCTGGCTCCGGCAGGCATACTGTTCCATACCGGCGTAAAATCGAAACTGGCATCTACGCTGGCGGATTCATCATTTAACGCCACAAAACTGTGCCAGCCGTCGTTACCCATTTCGAAGCGTACGCCAGCAAAAGAAAGCATTAACCGCTGGTAGCCAAACCCCAGCCACCTGGCGCTGACTACGATGCGCTGGCGTACTGGCGTTTTTTCGGCAGTACGCTCTTCCAGGCCAAAGCTTGCTTGCCAGCGTTTTTTGCCGCTCAACAAATCACCTGCGATCGCCGTGGCTTCGGTATCCTGCTGATCATCTTTAAACAACATATCCGTGCTGGAAAACACCAGCATCTTGTCCTGATAAGTCGCGAACATCAGGGCGTTATTGCCGTTATAGCGCAACTGATAAACAGGAACAGTTTCACTATTTATCTTGATGCTACTGATTTCCGTTTTGCTTAACTGGCTGTCGCTGGTAGCGGCAAACAACAATGGCTCCAGCAGTTTGCTTAAACCACTGCGCTGGATCAGCACCATATAATGTGAAAGATGGCCTTGTTTATCGTGCCACAGCGCTGCCTGCGCGGGCTGATCTAAGAGTGACGAAAAGAGCTTATCTTTCAGCGTGAGATCGTGTTCATAGACAATACGACGAATGCTGCCTTCAATGCCCAGACGATCGGCATGATTCTGATAATAGAAAACGAAATCTTCGCTCAGAACATCGTGGAGAAACGGAATGGTGAGGAGATCTTTGGGAAGCTGGCTCAGAGAGTCGCTGTCGAGAAAGAGGTCCGGCTCATTGAGATCGATTTGCAGATTGTTGTGCACCACCAGCGGCGACAACGTTTTTTCTGGCCCACTGCCAGCATATTGCAACGCCCAGACGCCAGCGGAAAGCAGTGCTATTGCGCCAAAACCTACAAGACCATAGAACCGCCAGCCTTTCGCCTTTTTTTCACCACTCATTGCCACATTCCTTGTGTATAGCCAGCCATTTTTTACGGGCACAGCCAAACTTTACCGTGCCCTAATACGACAAAAGCCCAGACTTTGCAGCCTGGACTTTTCAATTCAAACAAGGGAGATAGCTCCCTTTTGGCATGAAGAAGTAAAATTATTCTTCTTCTGGCTCGTCGTCAACGTCCACTTCCGGAGCGATTTCATCGTCCCCTTCCGCGGCACTGCCGTCGATGGTATCCAGATCTTCCTCGTCAACCGGTTCAGCAACACGTTGCAGACCCACTACGTTTTCATCTTCCGCAGTACGGATGAGGATCACGCCCTGGGTGTTACGGCCCACGATGCTGATTTCCGAAACGCGAGTACGTACCAGCGTACCGGCATCGGTGATCATCATGATCTGGTCGCAGTCATCTACCTGTACCGCGCCAACAACTAAACCGTTACGTTCGGTAACCTTGATGGAGATAACCCCTTTCGTCGCACGCGACTTGGTTGGGTATTCCGCCACTGCGGTACGTTTACCGTAACCGTTTTGCGTTGCGGTGAGGATTGCGCCATCGCCACGAGGCACGATCAGAGAGACGACTTTATCGCCTTCACCTAAGCGAATACCGCGAACACCGGTGGTGTTGCAGCCCATCGCACGGACAGAAGACTCTTTAAAGCGCACCACTTTACCTTCAGCGGAGAACAGCATTACTTCGTCTTCGCCGCTGGTCAGGTCAACGCCGATCAGCTCATCGCCGTCAACCAGTTTGATCGCCACTTTACCGGCGGTACGCAGACGGTTGAACTCGGTGAGGACAGTTTTCTTCACGGTACCGTTAGCGGTCGCCATGAAGACTTTCACGCCTTCTTCAAACTCGGTCACTGGCAGGATCGCAGTGATACGTTCGTCCTGCTCCAGCGGCAGCAGGTTGACGATCGGACGACCGCGCGCGCCACGAGTGGCTTCCGGCAACTGATAAACTTTCATCGAATAGACGCGACCACGGCTGGAGAAGCACAGAATATGGTCGTGAGTGTTCGCCACCAGCAGTCGGTCGATAAAGTCTTCTTCTTTAATACGTGCGGCAGATTTACCTTTCCCGCCACGACGCTGCGCTTCGTATTCAGAAAGCGGCTGATACTTAACGTAGCCCTGGTGAGAGAGCGTCACGACCACATCTTCCTGGGTGATCAGATCTTCCAGGTTGATGTCTGCGCTGTTGGCGGTGATTTCAGTACGACGTTTGTCACCGAACTGTTCACGAACCAGCTCCAGCTCTTCACGGATCACTTCCATCAGACGATCGGCGCTACCAAGAATACGCAACAGTTCCGCGATCTGATCCAGCAGCTCTTTGTATTCGTCGAGCAGTTTTTCGTGCTCAAGACCGGTCAGTTTCTGCAAACGCAGATCCAGAATCGCCTGAGCTTGCTGTTCGGTCAGGTAGTACAGACCATCACGCACGCCGAACTCTGGCTCCAGCCATTCCGGACGCGCAGCATCGTCGCCAGCACGTTCGAGCATCGCGGCAACGTTGCCCAGCTGCCACGGATTAGCAACCAGCGCAGTTTTCGCTTCTGCAGGCGTCGGCGCATGACGGATCAGTTCGATGATCGGGTCGATGTTCGCCAGCGCCACGGCTAATGCTTCAAGGATATGAGCACGATCGCGAGCTTTACGCAGTTCGAAAATAGTACGACGGGTCACCACTTCACGGCGGTGACGAACAAACGCCGCGATGATGTCTTTCAGGTTCATGATCTTCGGCTGACCATGGTGCAATGCCACCATGTTGATACCGAAAGAAACCTGCAACTGGGTCTGGGAGTAGAGGTTGTTGAGCACAACTTCACCGACCGCATCGCGTTTCACTTCAATCACGATGCGCATACCGTCTTTGTCAGACTCGTCACGCAGCGCGCTGATGCCTTCCACGCGTTTTTCTTTTACCAGTTCCGCAATCTTCTCGATCAGGCGCGCTTTGTTTACCTGATACGGAATTTCGTGGACGATAATGGTTTCACGACCGGTTTTGGCGTCAACTTCCACTTCTGCGCGAGCGCGGATATACACCTTGCCGCGACCGGTACGGTAAGCTTCTTCAATACCGCGACGACCGTTAATGATTGCCGCCGTCGGGAAGTCCGGCCCCGGGATGTGTTCCATCAGCCCTTCAATGCTGATGTCTTCATCATCAATATACGCCAGACAACCGTTGATGACTTCCGTCAGGTTGTGCGGCGGGATGTTGGTTGCCATACCTACGGCGATACCGGAAGAACCGTTCACCAGCAGGTTAGGAATTTTGGTTGGCATGACGTCCGGAATTTTTTCCGTGCCGTCATAGTTATCAACGAAATCGACCGTCTCTTTTTCGAGATCGGCCATCAGTTCATGGGCAATTTTCGCCAGACGGATTTCCGTATAACGCATTGCCGCCGCAGAGTCGCCGTCGATAGAACCGAAGTTACCCTGACCGTCTACCAGCATATAACGCAGCGAGAATGGCTGCGCCATGCGGACGATCGTGTCATAGACCGCCAAGTCACCATGGGGATGGTATTTACCGATTACGTCACCAACGACACGGGCAGATTTTTTATAGGCTTTGTTCCAGTCATTGCCTAGTACGTTCATGGCGTAAAGTACGCGACGGTGTACCGGCTTCAGGCCATCTCGGACATCTGGCAGCGCACGGCCAACAATGACCGACATCGCATAATCCAGATAGGAGCTCTTCAGCTCTTCCTCAATGTTGACCGGTGTAATTTCTCTCGCAAGGTCGCTCATCTAACCGCTATCCCTCTACTGTATCCCGGATTCAAAGGTCGCAAATTATAACACAGCCGCGCAGTTTGAGGTAAACCTATACGCTTTATTCACATCCAATGCCTGATATACTCGTTTGTCTTGCCAATTACGGAGTAGAAGTGCCAATGAATGCCGAAAAATCGCCGGTAAACCATAACGTAGACCACGAAGAGATCGCTAAATTTGAAGCCGTCGCCTCCCGCTGGTGGGATCTGGAAGGTGAGTTCAAACCGCTGCACCGCATTAACCCGCTGCGTCTGGGCTATATTGCCGAGCGTGCTGGCGGTTTATTTGGCAAAAAGGTGCTCGATGTCGGTTGTGGCGGCGGCATTCTGGCCGAGAGTATGGCGCGCGAAGGCGCGACGGTGACCGGTCTGGATATGGGCTTTGAGCCATTGCAGGTGGCAAAACTGCACGCACTGGAAAGCGGCATTCAGGTGGATTACGTGCAGGAAACCGTGGAAGAGCACGCGGCAAAACATGCCGGGCAGTATGATGTGGTGACCTGCATGGAGATGCTGGAGCACGTCCCCGATCCGCAGTCAGTGGTCAGAGCCTGTGCGCAACTGGTGAAACCAGGCGGCGATGTCTTTTTCTCGACACTTAACCGCAACGGCAAGTCATGGCTGATGGCGGTGGTTGGTGCGGAATATATTTTGCGCATGGTGCCCAAAGGCACGCATGATGTGAAGAAGTTTATTAAACCGGCAGAATTGCTGGGCTGGGTGGATCAGACCAGTTTAAAAGAGCGGCATATCACTGGGCTGCATTACAACCCGATCACTAATACTTTTAAACTCGGCCCCGGCGTGGATGTGAACTATATGCTGCACACGCAGAATAAGTGAGGTTGATGTTTGGCCGCGCCAATGCCTGATGCGACGCTTGCCGCGTCTTATCAGGCCTACAAATGCTCCCCGTAGGCCGGATAAGGCGTTTACGCCGCATCCGGCAACCGTGCCGACTAGACAGTGATTACCATTTCACCGTCATCGACAAAAACCCTGCCGTCTGGGCAAAATCATCACTCCCTTTCTGCCACGCCACGCTGCCGCGCAGGGACACTCGCTGACTGATATTGCCCGTGACTCCCACTTTTATTTCACCCCGTTGCTTCACCGCATCGTCACTGATAGTGCTGCCATCCTCTTCAATTTCCGTCGAATGGGGATCGTGATAATAATTCAGATCTAATGTTGGTATGACATGAACAGCGGTACGCCATTCGCTGTGTAAACCCAGCCGCGTCTGAATATCATCACCCTGCGATTGTGACACGCGCGCACGGTTAGCGGCGGTAAAATCATCCTGCTGCACGCCCTGATAAATCACCTGCGCCTGCGGTTCAATCACCACACCACGCCCCGGTAACCACTGATACCCCGCCTCCAGCGAGGCGATAATCCCCGACGAGTGGTAATGATCTGTGCCATCTTCTTGTTCGGAAACATCATTGCTAAACCACGCGTATTGCAGCCAGCTATCCAGCCAGGCCCCTTGCTTCTGATTACCGTGCTGAAACCAGCTTGATGTCAGCCCAACGGCATAACCGTGGTTCTGGTTATCGGCGCGAGTTCCGGTCATATTCGAGCGGCTGTCGCCCTGGTTATCGCTGTAGCCACCAACAATCCCAAGCATCCACTCGCCATCCGTGCCCCAGCGCCCGCTAAACAGATCGCCGCTAAGTTGCACCGTAGAAGTGTCTTCATGTTGAGCCAGTTGCCCCGCTGCTGTGTAATGATAATCTCCGCCGATAACACGTAAATTCAGCGTCTGACCATCGCCACCTGCGTGATCGCGTCGCTCCATCATAAACGCCTGATTTGCCGCCCGCAGGTTATTGAGATAACCGCCAACTTTGGCATTCAACACCGGCTGGTAAGCAGGCGTAGGTTCCGGGTCGGGTGTTGGATCAGGATCCGGCGTGGGATCAGGATCGGGAGTCGGGTCTGGATCAGGTGGCGATGGCGGCGTTACTTCTTGCGATCGCAGATACCAGTCGTTGTTAGCTTCCACCAGCGTGTAGTCATACGCTCCCATATTGACGTAGCCGCTGCCTGCCAGACTGAACTGCGCATTGTTTTGAAACTGCGTGGGATCAGCTGCGAAATCAACCACTTTAATGCCTGTCGATGTCGGCTCACCAATCCCTGTAATGGAGTTAACCACCACAGTTGTGTTGCCAGCAGTATTACCGTTCATCACCAATTGATCGCTTACCGAGTCATCGCCGTTTAATTCGCTATCGAGCAGTAGCGTACCGCCGCCGGTATAATCACCGTTTACCGTCAGCGTATCGCCAGCGACGCCATTTTGCAGGCTAACCGCACCGGACGTATTGGTCAGATTGCCATTAACCGTCACGTTGGAAAGATAAGTCAGGCTGTCAGTTTCAAGGTTGGTATTAAGCTCACCTGTCAACGTCACACCATCGGTGGCATTCACCAGCGTCCCATCGCCGTTAAATAGTGAGGCATTAAGGGCGACGGAAGTATCCTGCCCGGTCAGGCGCAAAACCGTACCATCGCTGATGTCGATAGTGCCGCTGGAAATAGCATCAATTGACTGAATATCCTGATCCGCGCCAGTAACGAACGTTGCCCCATCACCAACCCACAGTGACGAAGCATAAGGAAGGATATCAGCAACATCACCTTTCAGGGTGCCTTCTTCGACACGTACCGCCGACTGCGTTGTACCGCTGGCGGTCAGCTCCAGTGTACCAGCCCCCGTTTTAGTCAATGTGCTACCCTCATCCTGATGCTGCCCGCTGCTGTCAGCCATCAGTGCGCCCCACTGCGTGTCTACCCCCGCATCAACTGCCACTTCACCGTCGGCGCGCATTTCAATATCACGTCCGTGGCCTGCCGCATCTGAACGCGTGTCAACGTCGGAGGTAATCTCCATCACGCTTTCTTGTTGCTTATCGGTAAAGATAACCTGGCGGTTATAGTGGGTATCTCCAAGCTGCGAGTTGTCGCTCACCATCAGCGTACCGGAGGCGATTTGTGTTGTGCCCAAATAACTATTATTGTTTGCCAGACTTACCTGCCCGTCGCTCGCATCGACCACCACGTAGACGCCATCTTTCCCGTCGCCGCCGATATGCAAATTGTCGCCACCTGCAAGATCTACCACATCCTGACTGCCGATAACCGTTCCGCTGCTGCCACTGACTTCAAGGCCATCGTTGTATGATGTGCCGCTCTGCCAGGTGGAGAAATCAGAGAGATCGAGCACACCGCCGTTTAACACGATCGACTGCGGATCGTCCTGGAGAGCGGTAAGATCTGCCGCGTCGCCTTCCAGCGAAAGCACCGCACCATCATCAACGACTATATCGCCGGTTAGCGCCATCGACTGCGCCCCTGCCAGCACGTAGCTGCCGTTTTGCGCAATGGTGAGCTGACCAGCACCTTCGATGATGCCAGCAAAACTGCCCTGATTAACAGTAACGTTGCCACCAGCATCGATATTTAAAGTGCCATTCTGAAAGCCCGTCAATGCGTGCACAAAAGTTTGTTGGGTCGAGCCAACGTTTAGCTCAGCCTGATTCTGATACTGATCAATACTCCCTATCGTCAGACCGTAGCAGTCTTGCGGATCGTCCTGGCAATGCGTATCGCCGACATTCATCAGGGAGTTGCTGCGGCCCAGGGTAACTTCACCGTTTTCAATCTGCATCTCACCAGTAAAGTCATTGTTATCTGCATTAAGTACCAGATCGCCGGAACCTGTTTTGGTGATTAACCCGGTACCAGCAATAGAGTCAACAGCTCCGTCATTCTCTGTATTGCCAATAACCAGCGTTTTTCCGTCGGCAATATCAAAGGTAACTTCACTTAAGCCGAGATACATAAAGCCACCCGCCGCAGAGGAAGGACCATCTCCATAGCCTGCTGCGCTATTGTTCTCATCGACTAACACGCCTCCGTTCTGGCTGTAGCTGTCATCAACAGAAATATCAATAAGATAGGGAGCCGTCACGCTATTGGTATATATCGCCCCGCCATAACCTTCGGCAGTGTTATTTGTAAAGGCAGTGTTATTTACTATCGTATAACCTGAAGGATGCTTGCTGTCGCTATTATTATCGGTAACATCGATTGCCCCGCCATCGCCATCACTGTAACTTGTTGATGTATATGCCTGGTTGTTATCAAAAATAACATCACTTAAATAAACGTCATTATTAATGGTATAAATTGCGCCACCTTTGCCATCATTAGCGATGTTATTGCGAAACATGGCGTTAGTGACACGTAAATCGACGGCACCAGTATCGTTAGTACCAGAAGAATAGATTGCGCCACCATAGCCGCCTGCGACGTTACCGGAAAAAATAACATCAGTAAGATTCAGCGTTGAGTTTTCTTTAGCAAATATGGCCCCGCCGTTATTATATTCTCCTGTAACGGTGTTATTGGCAAACAGAGTCATTCCAGTTTCATTTTCTGGTAATAGTGAAAATTCCGCTCCTTGTTGCAAAAATACGGCCCCACCGCTGGCGTTATTGGTCATATCCGAAAAAACCAGCCATTGCCCATCAGCGATACTCCAGTCCTGCGTAATGCCTGAAAGGCTTTGCCTGCTGGCCTGACAACTCGCTTTGACATCATATCCCTGGCATGAATCAGTGACCGCCGCGACACCGTTAGCAGAGAAAAGAGATGCAATCATTGACGGGAGTAAAGATAAATACTCCTTGCGTAGAAAGATAATCCGCATATTAATCTAACCATCATTTTCTATAAGACGGCGTATTTAATCGCATTATACGATATGGAATATCTTTCTTTTGTAAATTGTTCAACCCGGTGCAATGGCTATTTTGTTATTATTTGATGAATAATATCAGTGCGTCATAATTCAAGTTAATAACCTTCAGGGATATCAGTTATATTTAAACTAAATTAAAGTCATGAATAATTTTCTTATAATATAAGGTAAATTAACAAAATGGCTTAGCATTTAACAATAACCGAATAGAAAACAACCATTTCGCCATCAACAATCTCTTACATTCGCTTATATATTGACCACAACTGATACATCAGATTATGTGATGACTCGTGCTTAGATCAATTTTTGCAATCATTAGCAAAAAGATTAATAAACCATCTATATCAATTTATCTAACCTATTATGCCGTTCAAGAAATCGCCGAACAGTTATTTTTAACAAATTTTTCTCTTCCCATTGACTTTCCCGGACACCTTGTCTGACCTAAGGTGCGCGAAAGCCACTTTTTCCTTCCTGAGTTATCCACAAAGTTATGCACTTGCAAGAGGGTCATTTTCACACTATCTTGCAGTGAATCCCAAACATACCCCCTATATATAGTGTTCTAAGCAGCTTCCCGTACTACAGGTAGTCTGCATGAAACTATTGCGGAAAGAATTCCAAAAACAGGTACGACATACATGAATCAGAATCTGCTGGTGACAAAGCGCGACGGTAGCACAGAGCGCATCAATCTCGACAAAATCCATCGCGTTCTGGATTGGGCGGCAGAAGGACTGCATAACGTTTCGATTTCCCAGGTCGAGCTGCGCTCCCACATTCAGTTTTATGACGGTATCAAGACCTCTGACATCCACGAAACCATTATCAAGGCTGCCGCAGACCTGATCTCCCGTGATGCGCCGGATTATCAGTATCTCGCCGCGCGCCTGGCGATCTTCCACCTGCGTAAAAAAGCCTACGGCCAGTTTGAGCCGCCTGCGCTGTACGACCACGTGGTGAAAATGGTCGAGATGGGCAAATACGATAATCATCTGCTGGAAGACTACACGGAAGAAGAGTTCAAGCAGATGGACACCTTTATCGATCACGACCGTGATATGACCTTCTCTTATGCTGCCGTTAAGCAGCTGGAAGGCAAATATCTGGTACAGAACCGCGTGACCGGCGAAATCTATGAGAGCGCCCAGTTCCTTTATATTCTAGTTGCCGCGTGCTTGTTCTCGAACTACCCGCGTGAAACGCGCCTGCAATATGTGAAGCGTTTTTACGACGCGGTTTCCACATTTAAAATTTCGCTGCCGACGCCAATCATGTCCGGCGTGCGTACCCCGACTCGTCAGTTCAGCTCCTGCGTACTGATCGAGTGCGGTGACAGCCTGGATTCCATCAACGCCACCTCCAGCGCGATTGTTAAATACGTTTCCCAGCGTGCCGGGATCGGCATCAACGCCGGGCGTATTCGTGCGCTGGGTAGCCCGATTCGCGGTGGTGAAGCGTTCCATACCGGCTGCATTCCGTTCTACAAACATTTCCAGACAGCGGTGAAATCCTGCTCTCAGGGCGGTGTGCGCGGCGGTGCGGCAACGCTGTTCTACCCGATGTGGCATCTGGAAGTGGAAAGCCTGCTGGTGTTGAAAAACAACCGTGGTGTGGAAGGCAACCGCGTGCGTCATATGGACTACGGGGTACAAATCAACAAACTGATGTATACCCGTCTGCTGAAAGGTGAAGATATCACCCTGTTCAGCCCGTCCGACGTACCGGGGCTGTACGACGCGTTCTTCGCCGATCAGGAAGAGTTTGAACGTCTGTATACCAAATATGAGAAAGACGACAGCATCCGCAAGCAGCGTGTGAAAGCCGTTGAGCTGTTCTCGCTGATGATGCAGGAACGTGCGTCTACCGGTCGTATCTATATTCAGAACGTTGACCACTGCAATACCCATAGCCCGTTTGATCCGGCCATCGCGCCAGTGCGTCAGTCTAACCTGTGCCTGGAGATAGCCCTGCCGACCAAACCGCTGAACGACGTCAACGACGAGAACGGTGAAATCGCGCTGTGTACGCTGTCTGCTTTCAACCTGGGCGCAATTAATAACCTGGATGAACTGGAAGAGCTGGCAATTCTGGCGGTTCGTGCACTTGACGCGCTGCTGGATTATCAGGATTACCCGATCCCGGCCGCCAAACGTGGAGCGATGGGTCGTCGTACGCTGGGTATTGGTGTGATCAACTTCGCTTACTACCTGGCGAAGCACGGTAAACGCTACTCCGACGGCAGCGCCAACAACCTGACGCATAAAACCTTCGAAGCCATTCAGTATTACCTGCTGAAAGCCTCTAATGAGCTGGCGAAAGAGCAAGGCGCGTGCCCGTGGTTTAACGAAACCACTTACGCGAAAGGGATCCTGCCGATCGATACCTATAAGAAAGATCTGGATACCATCGCTAATGAGCCGCTGCATTACGACTGGGAAGCTCTGCGTGAGTCAATCAAAACGCACGGTCTGCGTAACTCCACGCTTTCTGCTCTGATGCCGTCCGAGACTTCTTCGCAGATCTCTAACGCCACTAACGGTATTGAACCGCCGCGCGGTTACGTCAGCATCAAAGCGTCGAAAGACGGTATTTTGCGCCAGGTGGTGCCGGACTACGAGCACCTGCACGACGCCTATGAGCTGCTGTGGGAAATGCCGGGTAACGATGGTTATCTGCAACTGGTGGGTATCATGCAGAAATTTATCGATCAGTCGATCTCTGCCAACACCAACTACGATCCGTCACGCTTCCCGTCAGGAAAAGTGCCGATGCAGCAGTTGCTGAAAGACCTGCTCACCGCCTACAAATTCGGGGTCAAAACACTGTATTATCAGAACACCCGTGACGGCGCTGAAGACGCACAAGACGATCTGGTGCCGTCAATCCAGGACGATGGCTGCGAAAGCGGCGCATGTAAGATCTGATATTGAGATGCCGGATGCGGCGTAAACGCCTTATCCGGCCTACGGCTCGGTTTGTAGGCCTGATAAGACGCGCCAGCGTCGCATCAGGCTCCGGGTGCCGGATGCAGCGTGAACGCCTTATCCGGCCTACGGCTCGGATTTGTAGGCCTGATAAGACGCGCCAGCGTCGCATCAGGCACAGGATGCGGCGTAAAATGCCTTATCCGGCATTAAACTCCCAACAGGACACACTCATGGCATATACCACCTTTTCACAGACGAAAAATGATCAGCTCAAAGAACCGATGTTCTTTGGTCAGCCGGTCAACGTGGCTCGCTACGATCAGCAAAAATATGACATCTTCGAAAAGCTGATCGAAAAGCAGCTCTCTTTCTTCTGGCGTCCGGAAGAAGTTGACGTCTCCCGCGACCGTATAGATTACCAGGCGCTGCCGGAGCACGAAAAACACATCTTTATCAGCAACCTGAAATATCAGACGCTGCTGGATTCCATTCAGGGTCGTAGCCCGAACGTGGCGCTATTGCCGCTTATTTCTATTCCGGAACTGGAAACCTGGGTCGAAACCTGGGCGTTCTCAGAAACGATTCATTCCCGTTCCTATACTCATATCATTCGTAATATCGTTAACGATCCGTCTGTTGTGTTTGACGATATCGTCACCAACGAGCAGATCCAGAAACGTGCGGAAGGGATCTCCAGCTATTACGATGAGCTGATCGAAATGACCAGCTACTGGCATCTGCTGGGCGAAGGTACCCACACCGTTAACGGTAAAACTGTGACCGTTAGCCTGCGCGAGCTGAAGAAAAAACTGTATCTCTGCCTGATGAGCGTTAACGCGCTGGAAGCGATTCGTTTCTACGTCAGCTTTGCTTGTTCCTTCGCATTTGCAGAACGCGAATTGATGGAAGGCAACGCCAAAATTATTCGCCTGATTGCCCGCGACGAAGCCCTGCACCTGACCGGCACCCAGCATATGCTGAATCTGCTGCGCAGCGGCGCGGACGATCCTGAGATGGCGGAAATTGCCGAAGAGTGTAAGCAGGAGTGCTATGACCTGTTTGTTCAGGCAGCTCAACAGGAGAAAGACTGGGCGGATTATCTGTTCCGCGACGGTTCGATGATTGGTCTGAATAAAGACATTCTCTGCCAGTACGTTGAATACATCACCAATATCCGTATGCAGGCAGTCGGTTTGGATCTGCCGTTCCAGACGCGCTCCAACCCGATCCCGTGGATCAACACTTGGCTGGTGTCTGATAACGTGCAGGTTGCTCCGCAGGAAGTGGAAGTCAGTTCTTATCTGGTCGGGCAGATTGACTCGGAAGTGGACACCGACGATTTGAGTAACTTCCAGCTCTGATGGCCCGCGTTACCCTGCGCATCACTGGCACACAACTGCTGTGCCAGGATGAACACCCTTCCCTTCTGGCGGCGCTGGAATCCCACAATGTGGCGGTTGAGTACCAGTGTCGCGAAGGTTACTGCGGCTCCTGTCGCACACGCCTGGTTGCAGGTCAAGTTGACTGGATTGCCGAACCGTTAGCCTTTATTCAGCCGGGGGAAATTTTGCCCTGTTGTTGCCGGGCAAAAGGCGATATTGAAATCGAGATGTGAATTGGTTGTAGTGCCAGATACAACGCTTATGCGTCTTATCTGGCCTACAACGATTACATGGCGTAGTAATACGCTTTCACCTGCTCCCAGTCCGCTTTGGGGATTGGCTCCAGATATTTTTCCAGCTGGCGGAAGTCATGATTAATCGCTTTATCGCGACGCAAGCGGCGACGACTTTTCTCCAGGTCAAGAAAACCAGCTTCTGCATTACCTTCTGTTTTCACATAGATATGGCGAACATAACAACAGCCATGCTGACGATTAATGCTATGCATTTTCTTAAACGCCAGCGCCACTGCTTTCAACATGGCTTGCCGTACTTCGTCAGAATAAGGCGATACTGCATGCTGGGCATACCAGTCAGCAATGCTGATGAACCCCGCCATATCTTCAGTCACCAGCAACGCTCGCCATTCACCCTCAATTTTCACCGCTTCACCAAAAACGATCTTCGGCACGATGACACCGGCCCGTTCCAGTTCTTTAATTACCGCAACCTCACGGACAATCGTTGGTCGGCCGAACGGATAACGTACGGAATGAAACAGATGATGCGTCATGCGCTTTACATACAGCTTTTTGCCGTTGCGCTCGACGCATTGCACCCCGCTCATACCATTACGGCGATAGTTAGGCTCTTCAACCCAGTCGCCCTCTGTTGCCCACCAGTGATTAAATTCGTCGTACTTTGCTGAAACTGCCATACCCTATCGCCTGTCATTTTTATTAACGACAATGACTATAGGTGGTTACCTGAGGAAAATCTTAATGAAACGTGTCGTATTAATGAATTTCTTTTGCCACTACTAGCTTGACACCGCTTTTACCCTTCATTTGCAGCGCATAGATTCCACCAGCCACTACCACTAATAGTGCGCCCAGCAGATAAAATGTGAATTTAATCAGGCGGATACAGCGATGAATTTTATTCGACAGGGATTAGGCATCGCCTTACAACCAGAGTTAACGCTGAAAAGCATTGCAGGTGAATTGTGTTCCGTTCCTCTCGAACCAACTTTCTATCGACAGATTTCGTTGCTGGCTAAAGAAAAGCCGGTAGAAGGCAGTCCACTGTTTTTACTACAAATGTGCATGGAACAATTAGTGGCGATTGGAAAAATTTGATATGAGACAGGATGGCGCATGAACGCCATCCTGCAGTAACATTACTCTTTATTAAGAAATTTTACTGCCTTATCAGGGAAATCAGTAAACAGCCCATTTACACCCGCTTTGTTATACAGAGCATCATATAACTGATTCACATCAGGAGTGTATTCAGGCAGTTTATCTGACCGCACGGTATAAGGATGCACTACCAGTTTATTCTGCTGAGCATCTTGCACCATGCCAGTGAGTTTGATATTACCCGGCTGCGATGTCTCCTCAATCAACATATGGTAATCCGGACCAATACCATCTGCATATTCCGCCACCTGTTTCATGGCACCCGGCTTAAACATCCAGTCGTAGTTGTAATTAACCCAGCTTCCATCCGGCTGTTTCTGCTGCGTTTCATTCCAGTCGGTATAGGCAATCAGCTGTACCAGATTGAGCTCCATGCCCATTTTGGGTTCCAGCTCATTCTTAATACGCTTCAGCTCATCAGCATCAAAACATTGCAAATAAACTTTATCGTCTTTACCGGTGTAACCATATTTCTTCAGCACTTCCAGCGTTTTTGCCGCAATATCCTTCCCTTCCTGATGATGGAACCACGGCGCTTTGATTTCTGGATAAATACCGATATTTTTCCCGGTAGAGTGATTTAACCCCTGAACAAATTCAATCTCTTCTTCAAAGGTGTGCACCCGGAAGTCGGACTTACCCATTGGGAAACGCCCCGGATAAGTCTGCACTTTTTTACCGTTTTCAATATCGAAACCTTCGGTAAATTTCAACGACTTAATTTCATCCAGCGTGAAATCTATCGCGTAGTAACGACCGTCTTTGCGCGCCCGATCCGGGAAACGATCGGCAACATCAGTAACACGATCGAGGTAATGGTCATGCAGAACAACCAGATTGTCGTCTTTGGTCATCACCAAATCCTGTTCCAGATAATCCGCTCCCTGCGCATACGCCATCGCTTTTGCTGGCAGCGTATGCTCCGGCAAATATCCACTGGCACCGCGATGGGCGATGACTATTTTTTCGTTGCTGTCCGCCGCCATTGCACTGCTTCCCATGACTATAGTGCTCATCATGATCGCCATGCTAAGGTTTTTCAGCGTCAATTTCATGCCATTAGCCTCCGTTGCGTTCTTGCAGTAATTGTTCATGGCGACGTTTTTCGCCAATCATCACAACAATCAACAAGATAACCGCCAGAATGCTGCCGCCAATCATTACCATAAAGCCGCCATCCCAGCCGAAGAAGTCCACGGTGTAGCCAACAATCGCGCTCGCCGCCACCGAACCGCCCAGGTAACCAAACAGCCCGGTAAAGCCCGCTGCCGTACCTGCCGCTTTTTTCGGTGCCAGTTCCAGCGCATGCAGACCGATCAGCATCACAGGACCGTAGATCAGGAAGCCGATAACAATCATACAAATCATATCGACGGTTGGGTTACCTGCCGGGTTCATCCAGTAAACGATAGTCGCGATGGTCACCAGTGTCATAAAGAAAACGCCGGTTGCCCCACGGTTGCCACGGAAGACTTTATCCGACATCCAGCCGCACAGCAGAGTGCCCGGAATACCTGCATATTCATAAAGGAAGTAGGCCCAGGAGGATTTATCTAGCGCGAAATGCTTAACCTCTTTCAGATAAGTCGGTGACCAGTCGAGGATGCCGTAACGCAGCAGATAAACGAACACGTTGGCGATGGCGATATACCACAGCAGTTTGTTCGGCAGTACGTACTGCATGAAGATTTGCTTCGCCGTCAGCTCCTGTTCCGCTTTTTCGTTATAGTCGTCCGGATAATCATTTTTGTACTCTTCGATCGGCGGCAAGCCACAGGATTGCGGGGTATCGCGCATCATCGCAAAGGCGAATAATGCCACCAGAATGGCGCAGAAAGCAGGCATATAGAGCGCCGCATGCCAGTCATTGAACCAGGCCATCCCCAGCAGGAACAGCAGCGGCGGAATACCACCACCGACGTTGTGCGCACAGTTCCACACTGACACAATGCCGCCACGTTCTTTCTGCGACCACCAGTGCACCATAGTACGACCACACGGCGGCCACCCCATCCCCTGGAACCAACCGCAGAGGAACAACAGTACAAACATCACCGCAATGCTCGACGTCGCCCATGGCACAAAGCCCATAAACAACATCACTGCCGCCGCCAGAATCAAACCTGCGGGCAGGAAAACGCGCGGATTCGAGCGATCCGATACCGAACCCATGATGAATTTCGAAAATCCATAAGCAATCGAGATCCCCGAAAGGGCAAAACCTAAATCACCGCGTGAGAATCCCTGCTCAACCAGATAAGGCATAGCAAGCGCAAAGTTCTTACGAACCAAATAGTAAGCCGCATAGCCAAAGAATATCCCCAGGAAAATTTGCCAGCGCAATCGACGATAAGTCGGATCGATCTCCGCGGCAGGTAAGCGCGCTTTGTGTGGCGCTGGTTTAAAAATACTCAACATTGATAGCCTCCGTGGCCCGTGGTCTTATTTATGATTAACAGCCTGATTCAGTGAGAGAACCTGCCGTTTCTTGAGTTGCCGCGATGTTAAGAAAACATTCATAAATTAAATGTGAATTGCCGCACACATTATTAAATAAGATTTACAAAATGTTCAAAATGACGCATGAAATCACGTTTCACTTTCGAATTATGAGCGAATATGCGCGAAATCAAACAATTCATGTTTTTACTATGGCTAAATGGTAAAAAACGAACTTCAGAGGGATAACAATGAAAACTCGCGACTCGCAATCAAGTGACGTGATTATCATTGGCGGCGGCGCAACGGGAGCCGGGATTGCCCGCGACTGTGCCCTGCGCGGGCTGCGCGTGATTTTGGTTGAGCGCCACGACATCGCAACCGGTGCCACCGGGCGTAACCACGGCCTGCTGCACAGCGGTGCGCGCTATGCGGTAACCGATGCGGAATCGGCCCGCGAATGCATTAGTGAAAACCAGATCCTGAAACGCATTGCACGTCACTGCGTTGAACCAACCAACGGCCTGTTTATCACCCTGCCGGAAGATGACCTCTCCTTCCAGGCCACTTTTATTCGCGCCTGCGAAGAAGCAGGGATCAGCGCAGAAGCTATAGACCCGCAGCAAGCGCGCATTATCGAACCTGCCGTTAACCCGGCACTGATTGGCGCGGTGAAAGTTCCGGATGGCACCGTTGATCCATTTCGTCTGACCGCAGCAAACATGCTGGATGCCAAAGAACACGGTGCCGTTATCCTTACCGCTCATGAAGTCACGGGGCTGATTCGTGAAGGCGCGACGGTGTGCGGTGTTCGTGTACGTAACCATCTCACCGGCGAAACTCAGGCCCTTCATGCACCTGTCGTGGTTAATGCCGCTGGGATCTGGGGGCAACACATTGCCGAATATGCCGATCTGCGCATTCGCATGTTCCCGGCGAAAGGATCGCTGCTGATCATGGATCACCGCATTAACCAGCATGTGATCAACCGCTGCCGTAAACCTTCCGACGCCGATATTCTGGTGCCTGGCGATACCATTTCGCTGATTGGTACCACCTCTTTACGTATTGATTACAACGAGATTGACGATAATCGAGTGACGGCAGAAGAGGTTGATATTCTGCTGCGTGAAGGGGAAAAACTGGCCCCCGTGATGGCGAAAACGCGCATTTTGCGGGCCTATTCTGGCGTGCGCCCGCTGGTTGCCAGCGATGACGACCCGAGCGGACGTAACGTCAGCCGTGGCATCGTGCTGCTCGACCATGCTGAACGCGATGGTCTGGACGGATTTATCACCATCACCGGTGGCAAACTGATGACCTATCGGCTGATGGCTGAATGGGCTACCGACGCGGTATGCCGCAAACTGGGCAACACGCGCCCCTGTACGACTGCCGATCTGGCACTGCCTGGTTCACAAGAACCCGCTGAAGTTACCTTGCGTAAAGTCATCTCCCTGCCTGCCCCGCTGCGCGGTTCTGCGGTTTATCGTCATGGCGATCGCACGCCTGCCTGGCTGAGCGAAGGCCGTCTGCACCGTAGCCTGGTATGTGAGTGCGAAGCGGTAACTGCGGGTGAAGTGCAGTACGCGGTAGAAAATTTAAACGTTAATAGCCTGCTGGATTTACGCCGTCGTACCCGTGTGGGGATGGGCACCTGCCAGGGCGAACTCTGCGCCTGCCGCGCTGCCGGACTGCTGCAACGTTTTAACGTCACGACGTCCGCGCAATCTATCGAGCAACTTTCCACCTTCCTTAACGAACGCTGGAAAGGCGTGCAACCCATCGCCTGGGGAGATGCACTGCGCGAAAGCGAATTTACCCGCTGGGTTTATCAGGGATTGTGTGGTCTGGAGAAGGAGCAGAAAGATGCGCTTTGATACTGTCATTATGGGCGGCGGCCTCGCCGGATTACTCTGTGGCCTGCAACTGCAAAAACACGGCCTGCGCTGTGCCATTGTCACTCGTGGTCAAAGCGCACTGCATTTCTCATCCGGATCGCTGGATTTGCTGAGCCATCTGCCAGATGGTCAACCGGTGACAGACATTCACAGTGGACTGGAATCTTTGCGTCAGCAGGCACCAGCCCATCCTTACTCCCTTCTCGAGCCACAACGCGTGCTCGATCTCGCTTGCCAGGCGCAGGCATTAATCGCTGAAAGCGGTGCGCAATTGCAGGGCAGCGTAGAACTTGCTCACCAGCGGGTTACGCCGCTCGGCACTCTGCGCTCTACCTGGCTAAGTTCGCCAGAAGTCCCCGTCTGGCCGCTGCCCGCGAAGAAAATATGTGTAGTGGGAATTAGCGGCCTGATGGATTTTCAGGCGCACCTTGCGGCAGCTTCGTTGCGTGAACTCGGCCTTGCCGTTGAAACCGCAGAAATAGAGCTGCCGGAACTGGATGTGCTGCGCAATAACGCCACCGAATTTCGCGCGGTGAATATCGCCCGTTTCCTTGATAATGAAGAAAACTGGCCGCTGTTACTTGATGCGCTTATTCCTGTCGCCACTACCTGCGAAATGATCCTGATGCCCGCCTGCTTCGGTCTGGCCGATGACAAACTGTGGCGTTGGTTGAATGAAAAACTACCTTGTTCACTGATGCTTTTGCCAACGCTGCCGCCTTCCGTGCTGGGCATTCGTCTGCAAAACCAGTTACAGCGCCAGTTTGTGCGCCAGGGTGGCGTGTGGATGCCGGGCGATGAAGTGAAAAAAGTGACCTGTAAAAATGGCGTAGTGAACGAAATCTGGACCCGCAATCACGCCGATATTCCGCTACGTCCACGTTTCGCGGTTCTCGCCAGCGGCAGTTTCTTTAGTGGCGGACTGGTAGCGGAACGTAACGGCATTCGAGAGCCGATTCTCGGCCTTGATGTGCTACAAACCGCCACGCGGGGTGAATGGTATAAGGGAGATTTTTTTGCGCCGCAACCGTGGCAGCAGTTCGGTGTAACCACTGATGAGACGCTACGCCCGTCACAGGCAGGGCAAACCATTGAAAACCTGTTTGCCATCGGTTCGGTGCTGGGCGGATTTGATCCCATCGCCCAGGGATGCGGCGGCGGTGTTTGTGCCGTCAGTGCTTTACATGCCGCTCAACAGATTGCCCAACGCGCAGGAGGCCAACAATGAATGACACCAGCTTCGAAAACTGCATTAAGTGCACCGTCTGCACCACCGCCTGCCCGGTGAGCCGGGTGAATCCCGGTTATCCAGGGCCAAAACAAGCCGGGCCGGATGGCGAGCGTCTGCGTTTGAAAGATGGCGCACTGTATGACGAGGCGCTGAAATATTGCATCAACTGCAAACGTTGTGAAGTCGCCTGCCCGTCCGATGTGAAGATTGGCGATATTATCCAGCGCGCGCGGGCGAAATATGACACCACGCGCCCGTCGCTGCGTAATTTTGTGTTGAGTCATACCGACCTGATGGGTAGCGTTTCCACGCCGTTCGCACCAATCGTCAACACCGCTACCTCGCTGAAACCGGTGCGGCAGCTGCTTGATGCGGCGTTAAAAATCGATCATCGCCGCACGCTACCGAAATACTCCTTCGGCACGTTCCGTCGCTGGTATCGCAGCGTGGCGGCTCAGCAAGCACAATATAAAGACCAGGTCGCTTTCTTTCACGGCTGCTTCGTTAACTACAACCATCCGCAGTTAGGTAAAGATTTAATTAAAGTGCTCAACGCAATGGGTACCGGTGTACAACTGCTCAGCAAAGAAAAATGCTGCGGCGTACCGCTAATCGCCAACGGCTTTACCGATAAAGCACGCAAACAGGCAATTACGAATGTAGAGTCGATCCGCGAAGCTGTGGGAGTAAAAGGCATTCCGGTGATTGCCACCTCCTCAACCTGTACATTTGCCCTGCGCGACGAATACCCGGAAGTGCTGAATGTCGACAACAAAGGCTTGCGCGATCATATCGAACTGGCAACCCGCTGGCTGTGGCGCAAGCTGGACGAAGGCAAAACGTTACCGCTGAAACCGCTGCCGCTGAAAGTGGTTTATCACACTCCGTGCCATATGGAAAAAATGGGCTGGACGCTCTACACCCTGGAGCTGTTGCGTAACATCCCGGGGCTTGAGTTAACGGTGCTGGATTCCCAGTGCTGCGGTATTGCGGGTACTTACGGTTTCAAAAAAGAGAACTACCCCACCTCACAAGCCATCGGCGCACCACTGTTCCGCCAGATAGAAGAAAGCGGCGCAGATCTGGTGGTCACCGACTGCGAAACCTGTAAATGGCAGATTGAGATGTCCACAAGTCTTCGCTGCGAACATCCGATTACGCTACTGGCCCAGGCGCTGGCTTAAACTCCTTTCTGATGCCCGGTAAGCATGTGGTTACCGGGCATTTTTGCGTACACGATTCCGTGCCCAATGTATGCGTTGCAACGCAGTGAAAATTCCTCTGAAAACGTCTCGCAAAGGCTGAAACTGGCAGATGTCAAAGGCCTGGGATAACCGTAATGTCGCGTCATCATAAATATCAGGTGACGGACAACCATGACCGAATCAACAACCTCCTCCCCGCATGATGCGGTATTTAAAACCTTTATGTTCACACCCGAAACCGCACGGGATTTTCTCGAAATACATTTACCAGAACCACTGCGCAAGCTTTGCAACCTGCAAACCTTACGCCTGGAACCCACTAGTTTTATTGAAAAAAGTTTACGCGCTTACTACTCGGATGTTTTGTGGTCCGTGGAAACCAGCGACGGTGACGGCTATATCTACTGCGTGATTGAACATCAAAGCTCTGCAGAAAAGAATATGGCTTTTCGGCTAATGCGCTATGCCACTGCCGCCATGCAGCGTCACCTGGACAAAGGCTATGACAGAGTCCCGCTGGTGGTGCCGTTGCTGTTTTATCATGGCGAAACCTCGCCTTACCCGTACTCACTCAACTGGCTGGATGAGTTTGACGATCCGCAACTTGCCCGGCAGTTGTACACCGAAGCTTTTCCGTTGGTGGATATCACCATCGTACCTGACGATGAGATCATGCAACATCGGCGTATAGCTCTGCTGGAACTGATTCAAAAGCATATTCGCGACCGCGATTTAATCGGCATGGTCGACAGGATCACCACGCTTTTGGTTAGAGGCTTCACTAATGACAGCCAGCTACAAACACTGTTTAATTATCTGCTGCAATGCGGCGATACCTCCCGTTTCACCCGTTTTATTGAGGAGATTGCCGAACGTTCACCACTACAAAAGGAGAGATTAATGACTATTGCTGAACGGCTACGGCAGGAAGGGCATCAAATTGGCTGGCAGGAAGGTATGCATGAACAAGCCATTAAAATTGCTTTGCGCATGCTGGAGCAGGGCTTTGAACGTGAGATTGTGCTGGCGACAACCCAACTCACTGATGCTGATATTCCGAACTGTCATTAAAAGGAGAGATTAATGACTATTGCTGAACGGCTGCGGCAGGAAGGACATCAAATTGGCTGGCAGGAAGGTAAATTAGAAGGTTTGCATGAACAAGCCATTAAAATTGCTTTGCGCATGCTGGAACAGGGCTTTGATCGTGACCAGGTGCTCGCGGCCACCCAGCTAAGCGAAGCCGATCTGGCAGCGAATAACCACTAATTAACACAGGCCCACAGCCGATCCCCATGGGCCTTTGATATCAATAACTACCTTTTATGCGTGGCCCATTTTTGCCTGATTTAAACATCGCCAGTCGTTGATCCAGGGCATCGCTGTAGAGCATCGTGTCAACGCCAACAGCGACAAAGTTCGCTCCCCACGCCAGGCATTGCTGCGCCATATCAGGAGCCACAGCCAGAAAACCAGCCGCTTTACCCGCAGCACGGATCCGCCGAATACTGGTTTCAATAATTCGCTGCACTTCCGGGTGCCCGGCGTTATCCGGGTAGCCCAACGACGCAGAAAGATCCGCAGGTCCAATAAACACGCCATCAATCCCTTCGACGTCGAGGATTTCGTCCAGGTTATCCAGTGCCGTTTTACTTTCCACCTGCACCAACAGACAAAGCGAATCGTTAACTTGCGCCATGTAATTCTCAATGCGTCCCCAGCGCGCAGCCCGTGCCACACTGGCCCCGACACCACGCTCACCGTAGGGAGGATAGCGCGTGGCAGACACCACCTGACGTGCCTGTTCGGCAGTATCGACCATCGGGATCAGTAGAGTTTGCGCGCCAATATCCAGGACTTGTTTAATCAGCGGTTTACTGCCTTCCACCGGACGGATCACGGGTTGGCTGGCATAGGGCGCTACCGCCTGTAGCTGATGATAAAGATCCTGAATGGTGTTTGGCGCGTGCTCCCCGTCAATCAGCAACCAGTCATAACCAGAAGTGGCGGCAATTTCTGCCATATAGGCAGTCGTTGAGCTTAACCACAGACCAATTTGCACTTCGCCCTTGCGTAAACGTTCTTTAAAGGGATTGCTTAATAATGCGTTCATCGTGTTCCTTAACCTATTTAATGATGTGCCACGTCGGTCTGCGCAACAGTGCGATTTACACGCAGAGTGAAAATAATCAGCGAACCGATGACCGCCACCGCTGCCAGCGTCAGTAATCCCGCCGCATCGCTGGCAAATAACGTTTCTGCTTTCACGCGCAGGATCGGGGCAATAAACCCGCCCACTGCACCAAACAGGTTTACAAAACCAATTCCCGCAGCCAGCGCCGTACCGGAAAGCAGTTGTGTCGGCATCGTCCAGAACACTGGCTGCACGGCAATAAACCCGATAGCTGCAACACACAGCGCTACGATCGCCATTACTGGAGAAAGCAGCCCGGACAGACCAATACCAATGCCCGCCGCCAGTAATGTCAGCGCTGCGACATTACGCCGTTCGCCGGTTTTATCGGAATAGCGCGGAATAAGCCAGGTCCCAAACAAGGCCGCAACCCACGGAATGGCGGTGACCACCGACGCTGTAAAGCCCACTTTTGTTCCCAGCAATGCCGCAACCTGGGTCGGCAGGAAGAAAATTAATCCGTAAACCGCCACCTGAATGGTCAGGTAGATAATCGCTAGTTGCCAGACTCGGCCATTACGCAGCGCATCGCTCAGCCGAGAAGTCACTTTCTGTTGTTCTTCACTTGCCAGTTGATTGATAAGCAACGTTTTTTCTTGTTTACTCAGAAAACGTGCCTGCTCCGGTGTGTCATCAAGCCAAAAGAATGTGAATACCCCAGCACCGACTGCCAACAATCCTTCAATCACAAACATCCAGAACCAGCCGGGATGCCCCATAAATCCATGCATCTCCAACAGCGCGCCGGAAAGCGGTGATCCCAGTGTTAACGCCAGCGGTGCGCCCATATAGAACAGCCCCATAATGCTGGCGCGATTACGCTGCGGAAACCATTGCGAGGTGAGATAAATCATACCAGGGAAAAATCCGGCCTCCGCAGCACCAAGCAGAGTGCGAACTATCAGAAATTTCGCTTCAGTATCGGCCCATGCCATGGCTGCCGAAAGAAATCCCCACAGCAGTGTTGTCGTACCAATCCAGGTTCTGGCCCCCAGTTTGCGCATCAAAAGATTCGCCGGAACACCCAGAAACGCATATACCACAAAGAAAATGCCTGCTCCCAGCGCATAAGCTTCATTACTCAACCCGGTATCAATCTGGTAGGTCTGTTTGGCAAAACCGATATTCGAACGGTCGAGAAACGCCAGCACATACAGCGCCAACATAAACGGAATTAAACGCACACGGTTTTTCTTCACCACGGCGTCAAGCAAAGCGGTGCTCATAAAAAGCTCCTTAGAATATGTGGGCGTTACCGTTGTCACAGCAACGCCCGGAGTGATTAGTGGCTGTAGGGGCGTTTCAAATTGCAGTCACGATTGAGTTCGACGCCAAAACCGGGTTTATCAAGCACTGATTTATGAATACGACCATTCACCGGAACCGGCTCATTGAGCAGAATCGGGTCAAACTGCGGACGCATCGTTGAACAATCCGGGCTGGTCATCAGGAATTCGCTGAATGGCGTATTGGTGAAGGTGATCACCGCATGGTGAGAGTAAACAGACGAACCGTGCGGCACCACCAGTTGCCCCCTGGATTTGGCGATTGCGGCAATTTCCACCAGCGTGGTTAAACCACCGCACCAGCCAACATCCGGCTGCATAATGTCGATACCGGTTTCTGAAAGCGTACGAAAAGATTGCAGTGTGCCGTGGTGCTCACCGCTGGTGACCATCATTCCGACTGGCGCGTTGCGTTTCAGTTCGCGATAACTTTCATACTGCTGTGGCGGCAGGCACTCTTCGATCCATTTCAGGTTATAGGGCGCGCAAGCGTGGGCCAGTTTGGTCGCATAGTTCACGTCCTGACTCATCCAGCAGTCGAGCATTAACCAGAAATCCTCACCGCATTTTTCACGCATATCCGCGACCATAGCGGCATCTTTGCGGATCCCCGCATCGCCATCATGTGGCCCCCAGTGCGTCGGCATTTTGCCACCGATAAAGCCCATCTCTTTTGCCAGATCCGGACGCGCACCTGTGGCGTAGAACTGAATCTCATCACGAACAGCGCCGCCTAAAAGTTTATAAACCGGAAGCCCGACCACTTTGCCGAACAGATCCCACAGAGCCAGATCGACACAAGAAATCGTATTCATCACCAGGCCACCAGAGCCGGAGTAATACAGGGTGGCACTGAGCATTTGATCGTGGATCAGTTTGATATCACTGACACATTTACCCTCAATGAAACGGTTAAGATGTTTTTCGACAATAAAACAGCCCATTTCACCGGCTGTCGAAACGGCGAATCCGGTCTGGCCGTTTTCTGCTTCGACTTCAACAACCAACGTGCCAAGAACGTTAATGCCAAATGACTGGCGTGACTGCTCGTAATCGCGGTATTTACTCATCGGGGTGGCAATATGATCGTCTATCCAGTGATTCGCCCCCTGGTCGTGATAATCACCGCCGCCAGCGCCTTTTTCTGCTGTCGCACCGCCAGTAAACCAGGCGCGAACCTGTTTAATTTTTGGTAGGGTCATGATGTTCTCCATTGTTATGAGGCTTGTAAGTCAAAGGGACTTTTCCATCCCAACAGACGTGAAATATCCCTGGCGCAGGCAATGGCCTTGCCCGCCAGATAATCACGGTATTCTTCATTGATTTGTAAGCGGGTACCGACCACCGAGATCGCAGCGGTAAGCTCGTTATTGGCGTTAAACACCGGCGCAGCGACACAACGGACATCGGCGTAATCTTCGCCGTTGTCATAGCTCCAGCCCTGACGGCGAATACGCGCCAGTTCTTCGTGAAGTTGCTGTGGATGAGTAATCGTTGTGGGTGTCGCCTGCTCCCAGACCAGCCCTTCGATAATACTTTGCTGTACCGCTGCAGGTTGCCAGGCAAGCAGGCATTTACCTATTCCGGAGCGATAAAGCGAAAGGCTTTTTCCTTCATGGGAACGCACGCTGATAGTGGCTGATGACTCCACTTTCAAAATGTAATAAGCGCTGCCGTTATCAATAATCCCCAGGTGACATAACAGCCCGGTGGTATCCATCAGTTGCGTCAAACGCGGTCGAGCCAGTTCCCGGAGATCCATCTTGCTTAACGCATGACCGGAAAGCTCCACCAGCCTGGTCCACAAACAAAAATTTTCCTGGTGATCAAGGCTAAGAAAACGCTGACGCCTGAGTTCATTAAGCAGCAAATAGGCCGTGCTTTTAGGGATTCCCAATGTGTCAATGATCGTCGCAGCACTACAGGGGCCAATGCGGGCAATCAAATTGAGAATATCAATAGCCCGTGTCAGGGCGGGAACTTTGCTTGATTCCAACATACTGGACTCCAGTCTTAGATACTGGAATCAGTCTCGTTGCTCAGGGGGAGTAAAATTGTGAAGCGCATCAAATCCCGCTCCTCGTCCAGCAGACTGGAGAAATTACGCACAAATTTGTGAATCAGCGCACGGATTTTTTCTTATTGAGTACAACAGGTTGGACAAATTTTGCCGGAGGGGGAATGTGCCGGTGCAGTAAACCGGCACAGAGTGGCGGAATCAGACAGATAAGGTCATGGACTCAACAACCTCAATCCAGCCATGCTCACTGGCGATATCCTGGCCGTTTAACCAACGGCGCAGCATATTCAGTGCCATCATTGCGCACACTTCCTGACGGATAGCCAGGCTGTAGCGCGTAGTGCTGAAACGCACACGCAGAGCGAAAGTGCCGTCTGGCGTGGCTAGCGCAAAGTTGAGATGCTCGTTCTCGAAACCCGAAACAGCCAGTGCCAGCCCGGCAAAATGGTTGGCCCGCCGTTCTGTAATCCAGTGCGCAGTTTGCGCCAGGGTTTCCTCCTGTGAAGGAACCACTTCACACGCCAGCAATGGAGCACCTGCGCGAGAAAGTTGCAAAGCCAATAAACCACCGGTGAATTGCTCGCTCAACGTCAGGCTGAACTGGCGGTTTTGCAATTCGCGACTGATCTGCGCGGGCAGTCCTTCAGTGCCTTCGAAAATCACGCTCTGTCCGGCAACACGTTTAACATCCAGCCACAGTTTTTCCATCGCCTGTTGCTCGCTTGCCGGTCCGGTGAGTTTCAGTTCGATGATAGGCATTGAGGAGCGATAGCCCATTGTTACGCCCGGCGGCAGTTGTAGAGTGTCCAGGCTTTGTGCCAGATCGCTTTCCGAACGACCAAAAGTAGTCAAACGCAGACAAACCGGCGGCTGCGGTAAAGAAAAACGCTCGCGCAGGCGCGGCAGGATTTCGTGCTCGACCATCACCTTAAATTCTGACGGTACGCCGGGAGTAAAGAACATCAGGCAACGATTAAGCTGCACGGCAAAACCACAGGCGGTGCCTACCGGGTTATTGATAAATTCAGCACTGGCAGGCAGCTCCGCTTGTTTACGGTTGCTCGGTGCCATTACTCGTCCACGTTCGTGGAAATAGCGTTCCATCTCTTTGAGCCAGGCTTCATGCAGCACCAGGCCTTCACCTTTTGCTGTCGCAGCGGCGAGTGCGCTTAAATCATCGCTGGTCGGTCCCAGCCCGCCGTTAACGATCAGCACATCGGCGTGCTGACTACGTTCGCGAAGAATGGTGACTAAGTCATCAAGGTTATCCCCCACCGTATTGCGGCGAGATAATGGCAACCCCTGATGAAAGAAAAAATCGGCCAGCCAGGCAGCGTTAGTGTCAACGATTTGCCCGTGTAACACTTCATCCCCGGTGGATAACATTTCCACTTTTAACATGGTTATCTCCTGCTTTTGTTATCGAATCACTATAACGCAAAGGGAGATAAGGCGTAGTAAGAAACTGAATGGCGCGACAGAATGCCGCGCCGGAAGGGATCAGAAACTGGCGTTAACCCCAACATACGGGCCGTCAGCCACGGCGTTGTCGCGGTTACCGTCTTTACCCGACAGATTCAGGTAGCGATAACCCGCCTCAATACTGACTGGACGCATAATGGTGTAACGCGCGCCAGCATTCGCTTCTTCATAACTTTGAATACCGCTGGAGAGCGAATCCGGAGAGTAGTAATACTCGCCAAACAAACGGAAGCTGTTGCCAATTTTCCACTGCAAACCACCTCCTACCGCTGCGGCATAACCTTCATCGCCGTAATTCGGGTTGGTGTAAACGCCTTTTCCGCCAACGGTCGCCATTAACGGCCCGAGAGGCAGATTCAACCCCAGCCCCACGCCAGCGACATCACCGTCGTCGTCGTTATGTGTCCAGTTACCGCTTAACGCCAGGCCCGTCGTTTCAGTCCCAAAACCGACACCAATATTGGTGTATTCTTTACCCGCCTGACCGCTGATGCTCATTGCATTGACCGATGCAGAAACCAACAGCATTCCGGCCAGACCTGCTAGCGCAATTTTTTTCATTATCCCCTTTCCCACAAGCAATTAATCAAAATTCCCAAAGCTGCGGGATTGTACTGCCTGGCACAGAGGATTCAATGAGCGAAAAAAAGGATCTAGTCACTTATTGTAACTAAATACTTCTTAAATAATTAAATGCCGAAAAAATAAACACACTTTATCGATACACACAAAAATAATAATAAGTACAGTTATCATCGCAAAAGAGATTACTGTCACTTTCACATATTTGTGAGTTACCGTATTCTCATGGTTTCTTTTTATTTATAAGGAATATCCCTGTGCGACAACGGACTATTGTATGCCCTTTGATTCAAAATGATGGTGCTTATTTGCTGTGTAAAATGGCCGACGATCGCGGCGTTTTCCCCGGTCAATGGGCGATTTCGGGTGGCGGCGTGGAGCCTGGCGAACGAATTGAAGAGGCACTACGCCGCGAAATTCGCGAAGAACTGGGAGAACAGCTGCTTTTGACAGAAATCACGCCGTGGACCTTCAGCGATGATATTCGCACCAAGACGTATGCAGATGGTCGCAAGGAAGAGATTTATATGATTTACCTGATTTTTGACTGCGTTTCTGCCAACCGAGAAGTGAAAATAAACGAAGAGTTTCAGGACTACGCGTGGGTAAAACCTGAAGATCTGGTGCATTATGATTTGAATGTCGCCACCCGAAAAACGTTACGTTTGAAAGGTCTTCTGTAACAATGATGACAGCCATTACTGGCTGTCAGATTGAAAATTTAGTGGTTAACGAATTCCCCATCCAGATAAACTTTGCCTTTTTCCACATGCATGACTAAACCATCCAGATAATCAGGTTTAAATGTCGCGTCACGCTTATCTTTAGCAATATATGTCAGGCAATGATTATGGGTGAAAATAACGATATTTTTATCAGGCGCTTTGCTTTGTAAGTCCTTAATTGCACTATAAATCTCATTACCGCACTGAAGAAGTCGTTTATCTACCGTCAATTTTTTACCCGCTGAAAACCAGGTAGCCGACTGAATGGTCCGGACGGTATTACTGGAATAAAGATCGAAATCAGGGATATCAGCACTAAAAGCGTTGCCCAGTTCACGGGCATCCTGGGTACCTTTAACCGTAATACCTGTTTTATCTGACAAGCATTGATTGGTTGAACGGTCGCAACGTTCAGCATGACGAAACAAAACGACAACCGGGTGCTGCTGTGCCAGTCTGGCCAGTGTTTTATTGTCGATACGTGGCAAACCATTGCTACTCCAGGCGGCATGAGTACCCAGTCCGGCAATTGCAGCGAGCGCCAGTAAAATGATGATATATTTTTTTGACTTCAACGAAGAGCGGCAAAAAGCTAACACGTAAACTCCACCTATAGACAAGCGCAACCAGACAATTACCGTGAAATTGAGCTACATTTCTGGCGATAATTCGCAGTTGGTGTAATATTAAAAATCCTACGATGTCGGCAAAATGCCTCAAAATTTTGCCAAATGCAAAGCCTAAATAAGAAAAAATATAAAAATTTCAATATTTACGTCTAATATTAGTTTCTTAAGGTTAAGTTAATATTCTATCCTTAAAATTTCGCTCCAAATGGCAAAATATACACAACACTCTTTATAGCAAATATAAGTGGACAGGTATTCAATGGCGGAAGGAAAAGCAATGTCAGAATTTTTGCCTTTTTCGCGACCAGCAATGGGCGTGGAGGAACTCGCTGCAGTTAAAGAGGTTCTCGAATCCGGTTGGATCACAACCGGTCCGAAGAATCAGGCGCTTGAGCAAGCTTTTTGCCAGTTGACGGGAAATCAGCATGCCATCGCGGTCAGTTCAGCCACCGCCGGAATGCATATCACGCTAATGGCGTTGAAAATTGGCAAGGGCGATGAAGTGATTACGCCTTCCCTGACCTGGGTTTCAACCCTCAATATGATTTCCTTGTTGGGTGCAACGCCGGTAATGGTGGATGTCGACCGCGATACGCTGATGGTCACGCCTGAAGCTATCGAGTCAGCCATTACGCCACGCACTAAAGCCATCATTCCGGTGCATTATGCCGGTGCGCCAGCAGATATTGACGCCATTCGCGCCATTGGCGAACGTTACGGCATCGCAGTTATCGAAGATGCTGCCCATGCCGTCGGTACGTATTACAAAGGGCGACATATTGGCGCAAAAGGTACCGCTATTTTTTCATTTCATGCCATTAAAAATATTACCTGTGCTGAAGGTGGCCTGATTGTAACTGATAATGAAAACCTTGCCCGCCAGCTACGGATGCTGAAATTTCACGGTCTGGGTGTCGATGCCTATGACAGACAAACCTGGGGCCGTGCACCGCAGGCTGAAGTCTTAACACCGGGCTATAAGTACAATCTGACCGATATTAACGCCGCGATTGCCCTGACACAGTTAGTCAAATTAGAGCACCTCAACACCCGTCGGCGCGAAATTGCCCAGCAATATCAGCAAGCACTGGCAGCTCTCCCCTTTCAGCCATTAAGCCTTCCCGCCTGGCCGCACGTTCACGCCTGGCATCTGTTTATTATTCGTGTCGATGAACAACGTTGTGGTATCAGTCGCGATGCGTTGATGGAAGCGTTAAAAGAAAGAGGCATTGGTACCGGGTTACATTTCCGCGCCGCTCACACACAAAAATATTATCGCGAGCGTTTTCCCACGCTGTCGTTACCGAATACCGAATGGAATAGCGAACGCATCTGTTCTTTGCCGCTGTTCCCGGATATGACTACCGCCGATACCGACCATGTCATCACAGCCCTTCAGCAACTCGCAGGACAATAAGCCATGTTTGAAATCCACCCTGTTAAGAAAGTCTCGGTGGTTATTCCCGTTTATAACGAGCAGGAAAGCTTACCGGAATTAATCAGGCGCACCACCACAGCCTGTGAATCGTTGGGGAAAGAGTATGAGATCCTGCTGATTGATGACGGCAGTAGCGATAATTCCGCGCATATGCTGGTCGAAGCCTCACAAGCGGAGAACAGCCATATTGTGTCTATTTTGCTTAACCGCAATTACGGGCAACATTCAGCGATTATGGCGGGATTCAGTCACGTTACTGGCGACTTAATTATTACCCTTGATGCCGATCTCCAGAATCCGCCAGAAGAAATCCCCCGCCTGGTGGCAAAAGCCGATGAAGGTTACGACGTGGTAGGGACTGTACGCCAGAACCGCCAGGACAGCTGGTTTCGTAAAACCGCTTCGAAGATGATTAACCGGCTTATTCAGCGCACCACTGGCAAAGCGATGGGTGATTACGGTTGTATGCTGCGCGCCTATCGCCGTCATATTGTCGATGCGATGTTGCACTGCCATGAACGCAGCACCTTTATCCCGATTCTGGCGAATATCTTCGCCCGCCGTGCCATTGAAATTCCAGTACATCATGCCGAGCGTGAGTTTGGTGAATCCAAATACAGTTTTATGCGCCTGATTAATTTGATGTACGACCTGGTGACCTGCCTTACCACAACGCCGCTACGTATGCTGAGTCTGCTCGGCAGCATTATTGCGATTGGAGGTTTTAGCATTGCGGTGCTGCTGGTGATTTTACGCCTGACCTTCGGACCACAATGGGCGGCAGAAGGCGTCTTTATGCTATTTGCCGTGCTGTTTACTTTTATTGGCGCTCAGTTTATCGGCATGGGATTACTCGGTGAATATATCGGCAGGATCTACACCGATGTCCGCGCCCGCCCCCGCTATTTTGTTCAGCAAGTTATCCGTCCATCCAGCAAGGAAAATGAATAATGAAAACCGTCGTTTTTGCCTACCACGATATGGGATGCCTCGGTATTGAAGCCCTGCTGGCTGCCGGTTACGAAATTAGCGCCATTTTTACCCATACTGATAATCCCGGTGAAAAAGCCTTTTATGGTTCGGTGGCTCGTCTGGCGGCGGAAAGAGGCATTCCGGTTTATGCGCCGGATAACGTTAATCATCCGCTGTGGGTGGAACGCATTGCCCAACTGTCGCCAGATGTGATTTTCTCTTTTTATTATCGCCATCTTATTTACGACGAAATTTTGCAGCTCGCTCCCGCAGGTGCATTTAATCTGCATGGTTCGCTGTTACCAAAATATCGTGGTCGCGCGCCGCTGAACTGGGTGCTGGTCAACGGTGAAACGGAAACTGGCGTTACATTGCACCGAATGGTGAAACGTGCCGATGCCGGGGCCATTGTGGCGCAACTGCGCATTGCCATTGCGCCAGACGATATCGCTATTACGCTGCATCATAAATTGTGCCATGCCGCGCGCCAGCTACTGGAACAGACATTACCCGCCATTAAACACGGTAATATTCTGGAAATCGCCCAGCGCGAAAACGAAGCCACCTGTTTTGGTCGCAGAACGCCGGATGACAGTTTCCTTGAATGGCATAAACCGGCATCCGTACTGCACAACATGGTACGTGCCGTTGCCGATCCGTGGCCGGGTGCCTTCAGCTATGTTGGCAATCAGAAATTCACCGTCTGGTCGTCGCGTGTTCATCCTCATGCCAGCAAAGCACAGCCGGGGAGCGTGATTTCTGTTGCGCCACTGCTGATTGCCTGTGGCGATGGCGCGCTGGAAATCGTCACCGGACAGGCGGGCGACGGCATTACTATGCAGGGCTCGCAATTAGCGCAGACGCTGGGCCTGGTGCAAGGTTCACGCTTGAATAGCCAGCCTGCCTGCACCGCCCGACGCCGTACCCGGGTACTCATCCTCGGGGTGAATGGCTTTATTGGCAACCATCTGACAGAACGCCTGCTGCGCGAAGATCATTATGAAGTTTACGGTCTGGATATTGGCAGCGATGCGATAAGCCGTTTTCTGAATCATCCGCATTTTCACTTTGTTGAAGGCGATATCAGTATTCATTCCGAATGGATTGAGTATCATGTCAAAAAATGTGATGTCGTCTTGCCGCTGGTGGCGATAGCCACGCCGATTGAATATACCCGCAACCCGCTGCGCGTATTTGAACTCGATTTTGAAGAGAATCTGCGCATTATCCGCTACTGCGTGAAGTACCGTAAGCGAATCATCTTCCCGTCAACTTCAGAAGTTTATGGGATGTGTAGCGATAAATACTTCGATGAGGACCATTCTAATTTAATCGTCGGCCCGGTGAATAAACCACGCTGGATTTATTCGGTATCAAAACAATTACTTGATCGGGTGATCTGGGCCTATGGCGAAAAAGAGGGTTTACAGTTCACCCTCTTCCGCCCGTTTAACTGGATGGGACCACGACTGGATAACCTTAATGCAGCGCGAATTGGCAGCTCCCGCGCTATTACGCAACTCATTCTCAATCTGGTAGAAGGTTCACCGATTAAGCTGATTGATGGCGGAAAACAAAAACGCTGCTTTACTGATATTCGCGATGGTATCGAGGCGTTATACCGCATTATCGAAAATGCGGGAAATCGCTGCGACGGTGAAATTATCAACATTGGCAATCCTGAGAACGAAGCGAGCATTGAGGAACTGGGCGAGATGCTGCTGGCGAGCTTCGAAAAACATCCGCTGCGCCATCATTTCCCACCGTTTGCGGGCTTTCGCGTTGTCGAAAGTAGCAGCTACTACGGCAAAGGATATCAGGACGTAGAGCATCGTAAACCGAGCATCCGCAATGCCCACCGCTGCCTGGACTGGGAGCCGAAAATTGATATGCAGGAAACCATCGACGAAACGCTGGATTTCTTCCTGCGCACCGTTGATCTTACGGATAAACCATCATGACCAAAGTAGGCTTACGCATTGATGTCGATACCTTTCGTGGCACCCGTGAAGGCGTGCCGCGTCTGCTGGAAATCTTGAGTAAGCATAATATTCAGGCCAGCATTTTTTTCAGCGTCGGCCCGGACAATATGGGCCGCCATCTCTGGCGACTGGTGAAGCCACAGTTTTTGTGGAAGATGCTGCGCTCAAACGCGGCATCGCTTTATGGCTGGGATATTTTACTGGCAGGTACGGCCTGGCCAGGTAAAGAGATTGGTCATGCCAATGCCGATATCATTCGTGAAGCGGCTAAACATCACGAAGTCGGCCTGCACGCCTGGGATCACCATGCCTGGCAAGCCCGTAGCGGTAACTGGGATCGGCAAACAATGATCGACGATATTGCACGCGGTCTTCGCACTCTGGAAGAGATTATCGGTCAACCGGTAACCTGTTCTGCCGCTGCGGGCTGGCGTGCCGACCAGAAGGTGATCGAAGCAAAAGAAGCGTTCCATTTGCGCTACAACAGCGATTGTCGTGGGGCCATGCCGTTCCGTCCATTGCTCGAATCAGGAAACCCTGGCACTGCGCAAATTCCGGTGACCTTACCCACCTGGGATGAAGTGATTGGTCGGGATGTGAAAGCAGAAGATTTTAACGGTTGGTTACTCAACCGCATCCTGCGAGATAAAGGCACGCCGGTTTATACCATTCATGCAGAAGTTGAAGGCTGCGCTTATCAGCATAATTTTGTGGATCTCCTCAAACGCGCAGCTCAGGAAGGCGTGACATTTTGCCCTTTAAGCGAACTGTTATCAGAGACGTTGCCGCTCGGACAAGTTGTTCGCGGAAATATTGCCGGACGTGAAGGCTGGCTGGGTTGCCAACAAATTGCGGGTAGTCGCTGATGAAATCGGTACGTTACCTTATCGGCCTCTTCGCGTTTATTGCCTGCTATTACCTGTTACCGATCAGCACGCGTCTGCTCTGGCAACCCGATGAAACGCGTTATGCGGAAATCAGTCGAGAAATGCTGGCATCCGGCGACTGGATTGTGCCCCATCTGTTAGGGCTACGTTATTTCGAAAAACCCATTGCCGGATACTGGATTAACAGCATTGGGCAATGGCTATTTGGCGCGAATAACTTTGGTGTGCGGGCAGGCGTTATCTTTGCGACCCTGTTAACTGCCGCGCTGGTGACCTGGTTTACTCTGCGCTTATGGCGCGATAAACGTCTGGCTCTACTCGCCACAGTAATTTATCTCTCATTGTTTATTGTCTATGCCATCGGCACTTATGCCGTGCTCGATCCGTTTATTGCATTCTGGCTGGTGGCGGGAATGTGCAGCTTCTGGCTGGCAATGCAGGCACAGACGTGGAAAGGCAAAAGCGCAGGATTTTTACTGCTGGGAATCACCTGCGGCATGGGGGTGATGACCAAAGGTTTTCTCGCCCTTGCCGTGCCGGTATTAAGCGTGCTGCCATGGGTAGCGACGCAAAAACGCTGGAAAGATCTCTTTATTTACGGCTGGCTGGCGGTTATCAGTTGCGTACTGACGGTTCTCCCTTGGGGACTGGCGATAGCGCAGCGGGAGCCTAACTTCTGGCACTATTTTTTCTGGGTTGAGCATATTCAACGCTTTGCACTGGATGATGCCCAACATAGAGCTCCGTTCTGGTACTACGTGCCGGTCATCATTGCCGGTAGCCTGCCGTGGCTGGGATTACTCCCCGGTGCACTGTACACAGGCTGGAAAAACCGCAAGCATTCCACAACCGTCTATTTGTTGAGCTGGACGATAATGCCGCTGCTGTTTTTCTCCGTCGCTAAAGGTAAATTGCCCACCTATATTCTTTCCTGCTTTGCATCTCTGGCAATGCTGATGGCGCATTACGCTTTGCTGGCAGCAAAAAATAATCCTCTGGCGCTGCGGATTAATGGCTGGATTAACATCGCTTTTGGCGTCACTGGCATTATTGCCACATTTGTGGTCTCCCCGTGGGGACCAATGAACACGCCGGTGTGGCAAACCTTCGAGAGCTATAAAGTCTTTTGTGCCTGGTCGATTTTTTCGCTATGGGCATTTTTCGGCTGGTACACCTTAACAAACGTCGAAAAGACCTGGCCTTTTGCCGCGCTTTGCCCGCTGGGGCTGGCGTTGCTGGTAGGATTTTCAATTCCTGACAGAGTTATGGAAGGAAAACATCCGCAATTTTTTGTCGAGATGACACAAGAATCACTTCAGCCAAGCCGCTATATTCTTACTGATAGCGTCGGTGTTGCCGCAGGTCTGGCATGGAGCCTGCAACGCGATGACATCATCATGTATCGCCAGACAGGTGAGTTGAAATACGGCCTTAATTATCCGGATGCGAAAGGGAGATTTGTCAGCGGTGATGAGTTCGCAAACTGGCTTAATCAACATCGTCAGGAGGGGATTATTACTCTCGTGCTTTCGGTTGACCGCGATGAAGATATCAACAGTCTCGCCATTCCGCCCGCAGATGCCATCGATCGTCAGGAGCGTCTGGTGCTGATTCAGTATCGTCCCAAATGATCTGGCTAACATTAGTCTTTGCCAGCTTGCTTAGCGTTGCCGGGCAGTTGTGTCAGAAACAGGCAACCTGCTTTGTGGCGATAAACAAACGGCGCAAACATATCGTGCTGTGGCTGGGACTGGCGCTGGCTTGTCTTGGTCTTGCCATGGTGCTCTGGCTGCTGGTCTTGCAGAACGTACCGGTAGGCATTGCTTACCCGATGTTAAGTCTGAATTTTGTCTGGGTGACGCTGGCTGCAGTAAAACTGTGGCACGAACCGGTATCGCCGCGTCACTGGTGTGGGGTGGCGTTCATTATTGGCGGCATTGTGATCCTCGGGAGTACGGTGTAATGGGCCTGATGTGGGGATTATTCAGCGTCATTATTGCCTCAGTTGCGCAATTAAGCCTGGGTTTTGCGGCGAGTCATCTGCCGCCGATGACGCACTTATGGGATTTTATCGCGGCTCTGTTAGCTTTTGGCCTGGATGCCCGGATACTGTTACTCGGGCTGCTGGGTTATCTGCTTTCCGTTTTTTGTTGGTATAAAACGCTTCATAAACTTGCGCTAAGCAAAGCCTATGCCTTGCTCAGTATGAGTTATGTGCTGGTATGGATTGCTTCAATGGTACTTCCCGGCTGGGAAGGGACTTTTTCGCTGAAAGCACTACTGGGAGTAGCCTGTATTATGAGCGGGTTGATGCTGATTTTCCTGCCCACGACAAAACAACGTTACTGAGTTTTCCCTGCCACTTTACACTGCCGTTCCCACTCATCGGGGCTATAACTGCTTGCCGAGAGGACTTTCACCGTATGCAGCTTTTCACGATTAATACAATAAAGCGCATTCTGCAAAGGCGAGAGTAAATCCCCCACTTTCACGGCGAAGTCACTCTTCACTTCGGCGATCATTTTTATCGCGCCGCCAGCATCGCAGAGCATAAGTACATGTCTGTTATCTTGTTTATTGCAGCACGATTTTTTGACCAGCCATTCCATTGCATTATCCTGTTTGCTAAGAGTTTTCACATCAATTTACAGATTAACAGATAAACTCTTTATCAACGGCAATGGAATGGCAGAAATGAGAAGTGAAACGGAGGGTTAATTATTGCTGACGTTGCACCCACTCTTTTAGCGCCTGACGTGAAATTTTAATACCGCCGTTTTTCAGCTCCGGCGGCAGAGTTAGCCAGCGCACCGGTTGTTGAAAACGGGCCAGCTTATCTTTCACCCATTCACTAAGATCAACGCTCTCGTGGTCATACTCCATCACCGCCACCGGTCGATGACCAAACTCCTTGTCGGCAACGGGGACGATAAACACCTGCAAAACCGCAGGATGTGCAGCAATTACGCGCTCGACTTCTTCCGGCTGAATACCCTCTCCGCCACTGAAGAATAGATTGTCTAAACGTCCGACAATGGTCAGCTTGCCATTATGCATCTCACCGCGATCGCGCGTAGCGTACCAGCCTTCGTCATTAACCAGTGAAACCAGTTGCCCGTTACGCCAGTAACCTTCTGCCATACTGGCAGCCCGCAGCCACACTTCATTATTAACGATTTTCACTTCCCGACCCGGCAGCGGCGAACCAACGTCTGCCAGGCCGTCGGCTTCTTTCGCACACACCGTGGAGGCAAACTCGGTCAGACCATAGCCGCAAAAGCAACGAATCCCCTGCTCGCGCGCCTGTTCCGTCAACTCGACCGGGATAGCCGCGCCGCCAAGTAACACCGCTTTCAGGGAAACGGAACTACGGTTAACCAGCAAACGCCAGAGTTGTGTTGGCACCAGTGAAGCGTGAGTACAGCCTGCCAGCATTTGCTCCAATGGCTGTTTATCACGTACCGTCATCCGCGCACCAGCGTATAACCAGCGCCACATAATTCCCTGACCGGAGACGTGAAACAGCGGTAAAGAGAGCAACCAGTCATCGTGATCGCCAAATGGAATCAACGATAACACCCCTTCGGCACTGGCAAGATGGGCCTGATAAGTATGGACAGCGGCTTTCGGCAACCCGGTAGAACCCGAGGTCAACGTCATTGAGCACAGACGCGTCGGCTGCCACGTAGCGGCATGTGCGCCTTCAACCCGCTGAATGTGCAGCGACGTTAATGCCGGAAACGTGTTTTCCCCATCCGGCACCAGCGCAAATTGCAGCGTCAGATTGGGCAGCAATTCTTCAAGCAACGGTTGCGGCAGCTGAGGGTTCACGGGCAACACCCGCGCCCCGCATTGCAGTAACGCCAGCCAGGCGAGCAGCGTTTGCGGCATATTCCACGCCCGCAACATCACGCCGCTGCCCTCAACCACACCCTGCACCGCAAATCCGGAGGCTAATTCATCGACGCGAGCACAAAGCTCGCGCCAGTTGAGTTGCTCGTCATTAAGACGTAAGGCGATGGCTTCTCCCCGCACTTGCCGCCAGTGACGCCACGGCCAGTCAGAGAAGATCATAACAACCGCTCCAGTGCATCAACTTCCACGACAGGCAGCGTGCTACCCGGCCAGCGACGTACCTGCTGCGCCTGCATCAGATCCAGCGTGTCCAGCCCTGGAATGGTGTCCGGCGTTAACCAGGCGGCAATCCGCGCCAGTTGCGTTAAGCCTAAGCTCGATTCAATGGAAGAACTGATCACCGCCGTCAGCCCCAGCGCGTGCGCCGCCTGTACCTGCTCGCGTACTTTTTCCAGACTGCCCGTGAGCGTGGGTTTGATAACTACCGCGCGCACGCCCTCTTCAGCCACAAAGGCAAAATCCGGCTCGCGCAGGCTTTCATCCCAGGCAATGGCAATGCCGGTTTCACGGGCAAACGCTCGCGAATCATCGCGGGTTTTGCACGGCTCTTCGAGAAACGCGATGCGGTCGCGATAATCCGGGTTAACGTATTTGGCAAACTGCTGACCTTTCAGCGGTGTCCAGGCGCGATTTGCGTCAAGACGCAAATGCAGATCCGGAATTGCCTCCAGCAACAGATTCACCACCATGCCGTCGCGCACCGCTTCGTACAATCCCACTTTGACCTTCGCCACTTTCTCGCCTGGCATATCTGCAAGTTTGAGGATCAGATCGTCCGGATCGCCATTACACAGTGGTGCCGTACGGTAATTGGCCGCCTGCGGGAGCGTATCTGCCAGCTCCGCCAATGCACAGCTTACGCCAAAGGCGACGGAAGGCAGCTGCGGTAATTCGCAATCGCCTGCCAGCCAGTTATTTACCCAGGCAAGCAGCACACTTTGCGCCTCTTCCCAGGTTTCCTGACTGAAGCCCGGCAGTGGGGAGATCTCCCCCCACCCTTCGCGCTCGCCTTCACGCAGGCAAACATACAGCCCGTCGCGGGTTTTTAACCGCCTGTCGCGCAGAACCACCCCCGCGTCCATGGGGATCTGCCAGCGGTATACCTGCGCGCTACGCATTACGGATTCCGTTTAAATTTGCTGAAATCAGGCTGACGTTTCTGGTTGAAAGCGTTGCGACCTTCCTGACCTTCTTCCGTCATGTAGAACAGCATGGTGGCGTTGCCCGCCAGCTCCTGCAGCCCCGCCTGCCCGTCACAGTCGGCGTTCAGCGCAGCTTTCAGGCAGCGCAGCGCCATCGGGCTGTTTTGCAGCATTTCGCGGCACCAACGGACGGTTTCTTTTTCCAGATCCGCCAGCGGTACCACGGTGTTGACAAGGCCCATATCCAGCGCCTGTTTTGCGTCGTACTGACGGCACAGGAACCAGATTTCACGCGCTTTTTTCTGTCCGACGATGCGAGCCATGTAGGAAGCGCCCCAGCCGCCGTCGAAGGAGCCGACTTTCGGGCCAGTCTGACCGAAGATGGCATTATCTGCCGCGATAGTCAGGTCGCACATCATGTGCAGAACGTGCCCACCGCCGATGGAGTAGCCAGCCACCATCGCGACAACCGGTTTCGGACAGGTACGGATCTGACGCTGGAAGTCCAGCACGTTCAGGTGATGTACGCCGGAATCATCTTTATAGCCGCCGTAATCACCACGCACTTTCTGGTCACCACCGGAGCAGAACGCTTTATCGCCTGCGCCAGTCAGAATGATCACGCCGATATTGTCGTCATAACGCGCATCTGCCAGTGCCTGGATCATCTCTTTTACCGTCAGAGGACGGAAGGCATTGCGCACCTGCGGACGATTAATGGTGATTTTTGCGATACCGTCGGTGGATTTTTCATAACGAATGTCCTCGAAACCTTCGGAGCAGTTGTGCCATTCAACCGGTGCGTAAAGCATTGCTTCATCAGGATAAATCATATTGTGTCCTTTAGTCAGAAACGCAAGATCTGCGCCAGACTTGCGATTACGCCAGCGGGATTTTCCCGATGCGCGTTATGTCCGGCGCGAGGAATGACATGGCAGTCGGCAGCCAGTTCCGCCGCCAGGGCGCGGAATTTGCTGTCACGTTCACCACATAAATAATAAAACGCAAATGTGCGGGCGCTAAGGTTAGCACGTAAATCGGGCTGGACGGCGAGAGAAGTCGCCTCCAGCATGGCGGCAAGCGTTGCGCCATTATTGTTGCTGCGCAGCGCAACCAGCTCCCGGCGTTGTTCGTCATTGAGTGAGGCAAAAACAGGCTGTTGATACCAGTCAGCAAATACCGCCGTTAACGGTTCTGTGCGAAAACGCTGCGCCCATTGGCGATCGGAACGCTGACGTTCCGTGCGTTGTTCAGCATTTTGCAGCCCCGGATGACCGCCTTCGACAACAACCCCACAAAGCCCCGCCAGCCCCTGGCAAGCCGCCATCATCGCCACCCGTCCGCCAAGCGAGTACCCCACCAGCCAGAAGTCAAGGATGTTGTAACTAACCAAGGTTTTACGCAGTAAGTCGGTGACATCATCAAATCCATCGACGCTAATCGCCGCCGAACCACCGTGACCTGGGAGATCAACATACAACCGTGAGTAGTCGGCAAACGCCTCGCCCACTTCTTGCCATTCGTGGCAATCGCCGGAAAAACCGTGCAAAAACACCAGCCAGGGTAAACCTGGTTTTCCGTGTTTTGCCTGCGCGTGCAGGATCATAAATGGCTTACCTGCGCCAGAAGTTGCTGGAGCGTTTGCGCACCATCGGTGTCGTTAACCACCATTTCAATCACCGTGGTGGTTGGCGTGCGCCAGGCGTCGGCAAATGCCGTTTCAAGTTCCTGCCAGTTTTGCGGACGATGATATTTCAGCTCGAACATCGCGGCGGCGTGCTCAAAATGGACGTTTTGCGGCATCAGATAGAAACGCTCACGCTCGCTTTGCGGCGTTGGCAACAGCGAGAAAATTTGCCCGCCGTTGTTGTTCACCACAATTAATACCAGCGGCGCAGAAACCTGACGCAATAACGCCAGCGCGTTGAGATCGTAAAGTGCGGAGAGATCGCCCACAATCGCCAGCGTCGGTTTGCCGCTTGCCCGCTGAACGCCGGCGGCGGTCGAAAGCAGCCCGTCGATACCGCTGGCCCCACGGTTGCTGTACACCGGGTAACCTGCCGGAAGTTGCGAAAGCGCATCAATCAGACGTACCACCAGGCTGTTACCAACAAACAATTGCCCCTGTTCAGGCAGATAGTCGCAGATGCGATGCGCCAGTTGCGCTTCGCCAAACGCATCACGGCGGGCAATAACCGCCTGCATTGCCTGTTCCGCCAGGCGCGGGATTTCAACGCACCAGGGCTGGCGTTTTTCTGCCGGATGCAGCTCCAGCCAGTCGGCAATATTGGCAATTAAGCGACGTCCGCGATGGTGTGCCGGATCAAGTCGCCCTTCAATGTCATCAACAATCCAGTACTCTTCTGGTTCACAGCTTGCCTGCCATTGCAGGAGCCGTTTCCCCGTCAGGCTGCTTCCCAGTTGCACCACAATTTGCGCCTGCTGCAGCTCGCTGGTCGCTTTGGCATTGCCTAACCAAAGATCGGCACACGGCAGCGGCTGCCCGGTTTGTGACAGCACATCGCCAATCAGCGGCCAGCCAAGAGTTTGCGCCCACAGGGCAACTTTTTTGCCCTCTTCCGCACTCATGCGCCCGGCAACCACCACGCCGCGCTTTTGTCGCCAGAAGAACCAGTCGCGCTGTTTTTCACTTTCCAGACGAGGCGCTTCACGCAGCCACGGTTTGTCGTCCTGCCACCAGTCACCCAGACGCTGTTGCCAGCTAAGCCCGGTATCGTCCATTTCGCCATACAGCGGTTCAGCAAACGGGCAGTTGATATGGACTCCCCCCGCATGAAGCGTACCGAGAGCGTGGTCGATGGTAGAAACCAGCCAACGTGCGGGGATATCCTGGGTCGGGCGCGGCAATGAAATACTGTGCGTGGGGTGAGAGGCGAACATTCCCGGCTGGCGAATTGCCTGATTCGCGCCGCAGTCAATTAGCTCCGGCGGGCGATCGGCGGTTAAGAGAATCAGTTTTTCTCCGGTTAACCCGGCTTCAATCAGTGCCGGATAGAGATTTGCCACCGCCGTGCCGGAGGTCACAATCACCGCCACCGGCTGCTTGCTGACTTTCGCCAGCCCCAGCGCCAGATGCCCCAACCCACGCTCATCGAAATGGGTGTGGTGAATGAATGCGGAATTCTCCGCCGCCGCTAACGTTAACGGTGTAGAACGCGAGCCTGGGGCGATACAGATGTGTCTGACGCCGTGACGCGTTAATGCTTCCAGAATGACCGCCGCCCAGCGTCGGTTAAATGCGCTTACTGACATGAGTTTGTCCGGTATCAATATTGCGGCTAAGTATAAGGAGCTACAAAAATAGATTATTGATATGAATCGGTAATGATGCGACTCATTACTATTCCATTTGTAATAAAGTACGCAGCCCTGCCGCTTTGTTGTCGATTTCCTGCCACTCTTGCTCGGGGTCGGAACCACGGACAATGCCCGCGCCAGCATATAATCGCACGACATTGCCGCTAATTTTTGCTGAGCGCAGGGAAACGCAGAATTCGCTTTGTTGTAATGAGAGATAGCCCGCAGAACCGGCGTACCATTCTCGGGTGAACGGTTCGTGACGGGCGATAAACTGTCGCGCCAGATCGCGCGGTAAGCCAGCAACTGCTGCCGTTGGCTGCAACTGATGTAAACAGATCACATCATCCGCTTTGTTGAGTGAAGTCCAGATACAGCGGCGAAGATGCTGCACTTTACGCAGACGCAGTACCTGCGGCGGTAAAACATCCAGCGTCTGGGTATCGGCCTGTAATCGTTGACAGATATCTTCCACCACCAGCATGTTCTCGCGCTGGTTTTTATCATCCGCCATCAGCCACTCTCCTAACTGCTGCGCCTGCTTATCATCAGGATTATTTGCTACTGTTCCCGCCAGCGCTTCAGTACGCAGCGCTTTGTCACGCCGCCGCCATAACCGTTCCGGTGAAGAGCCAAGAAAAGCATTTTCGCCATCAAAGGCCATGTAAAAATGGTAGCAATTCAGATTCAGTCGACGACTGGCAGCCATCATCGCCGCCGCGTTGACCGGACTTGCGAAATGCAGGTCAGTTGCCCGAGCGAGCACCACTTTGTCGAGCTCACCTTCGGCGATGGTTTTCGTTGCCAGTTCGATTAATTGCGTCCAGCCCGTTTTGTCCGGCCAGTGTTGTTCTCGCGTGGTGGTTAAATGTAACCCAGGCAAGGGCTTGATACTCACCAGTGTGGCGATAAATTCTTTTGCCTGAATCGCATCGTGCTGAAGGGAGCTTTCGCTGAATAGCGTCAGCCGCAGCGTGGCTTTACCGCCACAGCGTCGCCATTCCAGGCGGGGTAAAAGTAAATTGCCCTGCGACGGGTCAAAAGCATTCAGCCCCCAAATGCGTAAGTCGGCGTGTTCCGGGTGCTGGCGAAGAAAACGTTGTGCCTGGTCCAACGACGTAAAACGGGTAATCGCGCCCAGGACGACAGCTTCTTCATCACCATTACGTTGTTGCCAGTAGAATTGCGGGTATGTTTGCTGACTGGCCAGCCAGCTCAAGGCATCAAAAGCGTCTTTGAGAGGGAAAGGAATATCGATAACCCGAATGCCGGGTGTCGCCGGAATCTCTTGCGACAAATGGCGCAGTAGATTTTCCAGCGCCGTAGTAAGTGATTGCACGCGGACCTCTCCCTGTTAAAAGCCTCACATTATACGGGGTACTACAAAAAAAATGCAGTACCCCGGTGTAGGGAGGTTTTAACGGCGTGCCAGCAACAGTCCTAGTACCAGCCCAACGGCCGCGCCCACACCAATTCCTTGCCAGGGTTTTTCGTGGACGTAGTCATCAGCACGATAAACTGCCTGCTTCGCCCGATAGTAATAACTGTCTGAAGCCTGGCTAACCCGTTTTTTCACATCATCCAGCGCTTTTTCTGCACGCGCTTTCAGCTCAACATATTTCTGATCGGCGGGATCGCCAGAGGAGCGGAGCACCTCTTCCAGTGTTTCACTAAGCAGCGTCAGGTCGTCATCGATACGTGTATCACCAAACTGATTAGACATTCTCGTTCTCCATTTGCGTAAAACCTGTCACTAACTATAGACAAGGGTTGTTGATTACGCCTGAATTACCTCGCGTGCCATCCCAATGTGTGGGATACCATCTTCTTCATAGACCTCCGTCACAGGGATAAAACCGAAACTCTGGTAGAAGTTTTGCAGATGCGCCTGCGCCCCGAGGTAAACAGGCTTATCAGGCCAGTGATGCGTACATGTTTCGAGTGTTTTACTCATCAGCTGCTGCCCCACTTTTTCGCCACGCAACGCTTCACTGACAATCACCCGACCTATAACGACCGGCTCAAGATCATCATCACTTTTCAGAATCCTCGCATACGCCACCAGTTCATCATTTTTCCAACCGAGAATATGGCGATTATCCCCCGTCAAATCATCACCATCGATATCCTGATAAGGGCAATTCTGCTCGACAACAAACACCGCGCAACGCAGTTGTAATAAGGCATAAAGCTGGGAAACCGATAATTCAGAGTGATGCAGATCTTGCCATTCAATCATAATGCTCTCCTTTTAGATGTATGCCTTATACTAGCCGGAATATTTTTTGAAACGTGATGAACTCATGGAATTAATTTTTTTAGGTACTTCAGCCGGTGTGCCAACCCGCACGCGCAATGTCACGGCAATATTGCTTAACCTGCAACATCCGACCCAGAGCGGACTTTGGTTGTTTGACTGCGGTGAAGGCACCCAGCATCAGCTACTGCATACCGCCTTTAACCCTGGAAAACTGGACAAGATTTTTATCAGTCACCTTCATGGCGATCATCTTTTTGGTTTACCCGGCTTGCTGTGCAGTCGTTCTATGTCAGGCATTATCCAACCCTTAACGATTTATGGTCCGCAAGGTATCCGTGAATTTGTGGAAACCGCGCTGCGGATTAGCGGCTCATGGACCGATTATCCGCTGGAAATTGTCGAAATTGGCGCTGGCGAAATTCTCGATGATGGCCTGCGCAAAGTAACCGCTTATCCGCTGGAACACCCACTGGAATGTTATGGCTATCGTATTGAAGAACATGATAAACCGGGTGCATTAAATGCCCAGGCATTAAAAGCTGCTGGCGTGCCGCCTGGCCCACTGTTTCAGGAATTAAAAGCGGGCAAAACAATCACGCTGGAAGATGGAAGGCAGATTAACGGCGCAGATTACTTAGCTGCTCCAGTGCCAGGTAAAGCGCTCGCTATTTTCGGCGATACCGGCCCCTGCGATGCCGCACTTGACCTGGCTAAAGGTGTCGATGTCATGGTGCACGAAGCGACGCTGGATATAACCATGGAAGCCAAAGCCAATAGTCGCGGCCATAGCTCTACACGCCAGGCTGCGACACTAGCCCGTGAGGCTGGAGTCGGCAAGCTAATCATTACCCACGTCAGCTCGCGCTATGATGACAAAGGTTGTCAGCACCTGTTACGTGAATGCAGGTCAATTTTCCCGGCGACTGAACTGGCGAATGATTTCACCGTGTTTAACGTTTAACTCTGCTTATTATTAAAAACAGGGCGAAACTTGCCCTGTTATCGCAACCCGCGCTACATATATCCACCCACACAGGCATATTGAGCGATTTTTGATATTTATTCATCTCCTTACGCACTATATTCAGAGCAATAAGTTGCCTCTTTTCATCTTGATTCAGCACAACCTTTGCAACTAAAAGGAGCCCATGATGGTTACAGTTGTCAGCAATTATTGTCAATTATCTCAAACGCAACTCAGTCAGACATTTGCAGAAAAATTTACTGTGACCGAGGAATTACTGCAGTCTTTAAAAAAAACAGCGTTATCCGGAGATGAAGAAAGCATTGAGTTACTGCATAATATTGCGTTAGGTTATGATAAATTTGGGAAAGAAGCTGAAGATATTCTTTACCATATTGTTAGAACCCCAACAAATGAGACCCTATCGATTATCCGACTTATCAAAAATGCTTGTTTAAAATTATATAATCTGGCACATATCGCAACCAACTCCCCCCTCAAATCACATGATTCAGATGATCTCCTGTTCAAAAAACTATTCTCCCCTTCGAAATTAATGACAATTATCGGTGATGAAATTCCTCTTATATCTGAAAAACAGTCGCTTTCAAAGGTGCTTTTAAATGATGAGAATAATGAACTGAGTGATGGTACAAACTTCTGGGATAAAAATCGTCAATTAACCACAGATGAAATAGCTTGCTATCTTCAGAAGATCGCCGCTAATGCAAAAAATACTCAAGTCAATTATCCTACTGGTCTCTACGTCCCCTACTCCACCAGAACTCACCTGGAAGACGCTCTCAATGAAAATATTAAGAGCGATCCATCATGGCCGAATGAAGTCCAGTTATTCCCCATAAATACTGGCGGACACTGGATATTAGTTTCGCTACAGAAAATAGTAAATAAAAAAAATAATAAACTACAAATAAAATGCGTCATATTCAACTCATTGCGTGCACTAGGCTATGATAAAGAAAATTCACTTAAGCGTGTCATTAATAGTTTTAATTCTGAACTCATGGGAGAAATGTCGAATAATAATATAAAAGTTCATTTAAATGAACCAGAGATAATATTTTTACATGCCGATCTTCAGCAATACTTAAGCCAAAGTTGCGGTGCATTTGTGTGCATGGCAGCCCAGGAAGTGATTGAACAAAGGGAAAGCAATTCTGACAGCGCCCCCTATACGTTATTAAAAAACTATGCTGACAGATTTAAAAAATATTCAGCAGAAGAGCAGTACGAAATTGATTTTCAACATCGACTGGCAAACAGAAATTGTTATTTAGATAAATATGGCGATGCAAATATCAATCATTATTATAGAAACTTAGAAATAAAACACTCACAACCCAAAAATAGAGCATCCGGCAAAAGAGTGAGTTAACATCATTGTTAATTAATTCGACCAGTCAGCAAATATGCTGACTGGTCGAACATAGTTTGCTAAACAGTCATCACTGACTGATGTCAGTCACACCATCCGCCAGTTCAATCAGGCGAATAAATTCCGCCCTGTAACCCTGTGGATCTTCCCCTTTTGCCTGCTGAGCCCACTGTTTGATCTGCTGCCAGGAGGTATTGTTCAGGTATTCAGAACCGCGTAACTTTTGCCCATATGCAGCTACTGCTGCGCGAAAACGCATATCTTCAGAGGGCGCGTTTATTGTTGGCCCCAGCGGGAATTCAACTAACTGACTTTCTTTTCCCTGCGGGTATTTCCAGCGAATTTTTAACCAGGCCAGTTCTTTCGTTTTGTCCGATTTCGCTAATTTGTTATCCGGGGCATAGCGTAACTTATCAATTGATGCTTTTTGCCCGTTCAGCGTTAATTCGAATAACAACGTTATATGTTTGCCTGCGCCTATATCCCCTGCATCAACGTTGTCGTTATTAAAATGTTCCACCCGAAGTTGGCGCTTTTCATAACCAATCTGACGGTATTCCGTTACCCACGCGGGGTTAAACTCAATTTGCGCTTTGACATCTTTTGCTACGGTAATCAACATCTGCCGCATTTCACTATTCAATACTTTCTGCGCTTCAGAGAGGGTATCAATGTAGCTGTAGTTGCCGTTACCAACATCGGCAATTCGCACCATCATTGCCTCGTTGTAATTGCTATTCCCCACGCCAAACGTCGACAGAGTAACACCAGACTCCCGCTGTTTTTTGACCATTGATTCAATCGATTTTGGATCGTCAATGCCAACGTTAAAGTCACCGTCAGTGGCTAATAAAATGCGATTGATGCCGCCCTTAATAAACCCCTTCGTCGCCTGCTGATAAGCCAGTTCCAGCCCGGCACCGCCATTGGTACTGCCTTCGGCATCCAGCGAATCAATTGCGGCATTAATTTCCGCCTTATGACTCCCAGAGATAGAAGGCAATGCAATACGGGAGTCGCCAGCGTAGGTCACGATGGCAATGTTATCCTGCTCACGAAGTTCTTTGACCAATAATTTCAACGAAGACTGGATAAGTGGCAAACGTTCATCAGAAATCATTGAACCAGAAGTGTCGATAAGAAAGACCAGATTAGAAGCTGGTAACTCTTCACTTTTGCGATCTTTCGCCAGGATATCAACTTTCAGCAATGTTCGCTGTTCATTCCATGGTGCAGGTGCCAATTCGTAGCGCATAGCGAAAGGTATTGGCTTAGAGGCCGGAATAGATTGTTTGTCTTTGATATCCCAATCAGACGGGAAATAATTGACTATCTCCTCCACCCGCACAGCGTCTGGCGGAGGTAACAGCCCTTGATTGAGGAAACGCCTTACATTCGCATAACTGCCAGTGTCAACGTCAAGACTAAACGTCGCCAACGGATTTTGCGCTACCTGCTTAACCGGATTATCATCGAACTGCTGGTAGCGAGCGGTTCCTGGATTTGCGATATGTGTAGCTTTTGCTTTAGCCGCTCTTGCAAATGTTGGCGCTTCCTGCAATCGCCCCTGTAAAGCCTGTTTGTCTGAATATTGTTGCACTTCTTGCTGGGCCAAGGCTTTCGCGGCGGCGGCGCTTTGCTCAGCCTCTTTTATTGCAGCTTGCTGCGCGGCAAGCACTTGCTGCTCTGTGGGAGTACTGGGTTGTTGTTGCTGACTTTCCTTATTCTCAGGTTGCGGCCCACATCCTGACAAAATCAAACTACTCATAAGCAACATGATTATATTTTTATTTCGCATATAAAATCCTTTTAAATAAACTCAGGCACCAGACATAAAATATACTCTTTGTATAATCCTGCTAATCTTAATAAAATACAATATCGAAACCCATAGCAAATAATGATTCAACAACGCAACCCATTAATAATTTGCATATGAAAAAAATAATCTTTGCTTTTATTATATTATTTGTGTTTTTACTCCCTATGATTATTTTTTACCAACCCTGGGTCAATGCATTACCGTCAACGCCCCGACACGCAAGTCCTGAGCAATTAGAAAAAACAGTTCGTTATCTTACACAAACTGTGCATCCACGTAGTGCCGACAATATTGATAATCTGAATAGGTCCGCAGAATATATAAAAGAGGTCTTTGTCAGTAGCGGTGCCAGAGTTACCTCGCAGGACGTCCCCATTACGGGTGGCCCCTACAAAAACATTGTTGCTGATTATGGTCCTGCCGATGGACCGCTGATTATTATTGGTGCGCATTATGACTCTGCCAGCAGTTATGAAAACGATCAATTGACCTATACGCCGGGCGCGGATGATAACGCCAGCGGTGTGGCAGGATTACTCGAACTGGCACGTTTGTTACATCAGCAAGTACCGAAAACAGGCGTGCAGCTGGTCGCCTATGCGTCGGAAGAACCGCCCTTCTTTCGTAGCGATGAAATGGGGAGCGCGGTGCATGCAGCTTCGCTTGAGCGTCCAGTGAAATTAATGATAGCACTGGAGATGATTGGCTATTACGACTCTGCGCCTGGAAGCCAGAATTACCCTTACCCGGCAATGTCCTGGCTTTATCCCGATCGGGGAGACTTTATTGCCGTGGTCGGCAGAATACAGGATATCAACGCCGTTCGTCAGGTAAAAGCGGCATTGTTGTCATCTCAGGATTTATCTGTTTATTCTATGAATACCCCAGGGTTTATTCCCGGTATTGATTTCTCTGACCACCTGAATTATTGGCAACACGATATTCCCGCCATAATGATTACTGACACCGCTTTTTATCGTAATAAACAATACCACTTGCCCGGTGATACCGCAGACAGATTGAATTATCAGAAAATGGCTCAGGTAGTGGATGGTGTTATAACTTTGTTATACAACAGTAAATAATAAAAATTTCTCGAGGCGGGTCCAGAAAAAGCGACATGCACATTTTATTTTCCCTCATCTGTTTTAAGATGCGAAACATGAAATTCAACGGAGGAAAAATAAATGGGAATGATTGGCTATTTTGCAGAAATTGACTCAGAAAAGATTAACCAACTGCTTGAGTCTACTGAAAAACCTTTGATGGATAATATACATGACACGCTTTCAGGATTACGCCGACTGGATATTGATAAACGCTGGGATTTTTTACACTTTGGGCTGACAGGCACCTCTGCTTTTGATCCCGCGAAGAATGATCCGCTGAGTCGTGCCGTGCTTGGTGAACACAGCCTCGAAGATGGCATAGATGGCTTCCTTGGATTGACCTGGAATCAGGAGTTAGCCGCGACAATCGACCGACTGGAATCACTGGATCGAAATGAACTGCGTAAACAGTTTTCCATTAAGCGACTCAATGAAATGGAGATTTATCCGGGAGTGACCTTTTCAGAAGAGTTAGAGGGGCAACTCTTTGCCTCGATCATGCTTGATATGGAAAAGCTGATTAGCGCGTATCGACGTATGCTGCGACAAGGGAATCATGCGCTGACGGTTATTGTTGGGTGATATAGCTTGATGCCTGGGGGAGAAAGACCCATTAGTTAAGATTTACGCCAGGATCATCTTGAAAAAATCTTTAACCATGGTCCGGTTTTTATCCCCTTGTATAAATATTACTAAATGCTTGCTTAGTCGCATTGTTAAATGCAATACCGTATATTCGGTATGTAACAGCGATATCCTCTGTGCTGGCAACGATCTGTCATGCTTGATGAAAACGGAATTGAACCTGTCATTACCAGGTAGATAAAAAGCCTGTTCAATTTTGGGATTATTTTTTATAACTCGTGTCTGTTATGGCGACACGGGAAAACATCAATATTGTCCTTCACAAATTGCAGTAATATAGAATCAACCTCTCTTGCAAGTTGGTCACAATGTATTATAAGCATTTTGAATATGTCATCCTCTGTAATCTCGTGAAAATTTTCGGCCTTGTCTTTTAGCTCATCATATCGGATTCTTGCAGTAACCATTTTTTGGGCGAGTTCTAATAACCCCAAAGCTTGCAATTGCTGGTGAGTATGATCACTTTCAAAAAATATCCCACACTCCATTCCTTCCCAACCAACATATTCATGCCATTCATAAACCAGCATAAATGTTTGTAAAACTGGCGGTAATAATTGGATATCTGCAAAACCAAACCAAAACTTACGCTTGAGATCCCACTCATATTCAATCGCCAATGCTATATTGTTTAAGGCATCTCCGGCATCCTTATTTTTACGCAAAATCAATTCCGTCAGTGTATAGCGTTGTTCATCAATACGCCGAAGAGCTTCTGCAATATCATAGTTTGTAGCCAACAAAACATTCTCTGCTTCCTGATGAGTGACGTCTGCTTTTGCCGTCAATATATTGATTTGGTCAATATGAAACAACTTGATGGCTTCATCAACATCACCGCCAGTCCTCTCTAACAAACGTCTGGCAACCTGGATACCGACAGGTACGTTCTTCCGAAGTTTACGAATTTCACTTAACCATTCCATGTCAAACCCCTTTAAATATTTATGATATTAAATATAACAACGTCTGGATAACGACCCGGCCTGACTGAATATCTCACGTTTTCCTGCTTAACATTCATGTTATGATGCTCTTGAAACTAATAATACGTATGGAATTGTCACTATTTATCTGCTAATGAATTCAAACAATGTCATTCGTTTGATGAATATATTATTTCAGGGAATAATTATGACACCTTTAGAACGCATTACCCAACTTGTTAATATCAATGGTGATGTTAATAATCCTGATACTCCTCGTCCATTGTTATCTCTTGAGGATTTTTTTATTGACAATAATATCCATGGTTCAATATGTTGCAATGTGATTCCAGAACAATCTCCGCAAGCTATCTATCACCATTTTCTGAAAATACGTGAGCGTAACAATGTTAGTGATGTTTTGGTAGAAATTACGATGTTCGATGACCCAGACTGGCCCTTTAGTGAAAGTATTTTAGTTATCACCACTGCTTCACCAGAAGAAGTTCAGAGCTGGTTTGTAGAAGAAATTGCCCCTGATGAGTGCTGGGAAGGATGGTCAGAAGATACGGAGCATGGATGGGTTGAAGTCCCTGTGGGTATGCATCCGGTTACTTGTTGGTGGGATTAAAACATTTATATAAACAGATAAGCGGATGTTTACATAAATTTTTATGTGAAGGAACATGATGAAACTTATTCCTCGCAGTAGTGATATTTCACCTGGCATTGATGGAATTTGCCCGGGGCCTTTTCCTCCGAACGGATTTACCGTACTTACAGATGCAGCATATGGTAACGGAGACTGTTTCGGTTTGTACTGGCCTATTGGTCAGGAGCATAAACTACCTATAGTGTGCGAAACGTACCATGACGAATGGCGAATCGTACCTGCCTTTTCCAGCATTAAGAAGTTCGAAGAATGGCTGGAAGTGAATGATGATGATCCCCATGAAAATGGCATCAGCATCGAAGATCAAGACTTTGCAGCAAATCTCTTCCGTGTTGCTCGGAAATGTCTTTCAACGGGAAGGCTTGATGACGCACTGCCACTGTTACAGCGAGCAACAGAACAATTGCCTGAAGTCAGCGAATATTGGTTAGCACTGGCAATCCAGTATCGCCGATGTAAAAAAACAGAAGCTGCAGCACAGGCTGCGCTTAATGCTTATCTTGGCAATTGGGCATTTGGTGTTCCTGACAATAAAGTCATTCATTTGCTGTCACAGGCCGCAGATGTCCCGAATTTCCAGGATGATCCTGTGATTCAGTGCATTAAAGAACAAGGATTAGATCTTAGCTTTGGAGGAACAAAGGAAAATAATAATTACCCCTTGATGCAGATGTGTGTTGATACTTATTTTGCGCAGAGAAAACCGCTTCAGGCATTAACCCTGTTACATAATTATGCCCGGATAATGTCCAGTGAAACGACTGCATTTCAGGAACGCTATGATTTTAATATCGATGAATGGCGGGCAAAATTCAGGCAGTTATGTTTAGAGTATTTTGGCGATAGTCGTACACAGTTCACTTAACGCTCTGCGTCTATCTACTATCCCTTCTTTTTCAGAAAAACCGCCGAGCATGTCGGCGGCTTTCTGACTTACAAAGTAACAGATTACATCAGCGGCATTGCCAAACGCACAATGCTAATCAGCGGTTGTGGCCATACACCCAGCACCAGTACCAACAGTGCAGAGATCAGCACAACGATACCGCCCGCGCTGTACTGCCAGTTTGATGGTGCATCGCGACCCGGTTGTTCCGGGGCGTGAAGATACAGGCTCACCGCCACGCGCAGGTAGTAGTAGAGGCCGATTGCCGAACCGACAACCACGGCACCCACCAGCCACCACAAGTGTGCCTGGACACCGACCGCCAGCACGTAGAACTTACCGATAAAGCCCAGCGTCATCGGGATACCGGCCAGAGACAGCATCATCACCGTCATCACTGCCGCGAGGATCGGACGATGCCAGAACAGACCGCGGTAAGAGAACAGGGAATCAGCATCCGGGCCACGATACGGGCTGGACATCAGGCTGACCACGCCGAACGCGCCGAGGCTGCTGAACAGATAACCGGCCAGGTAAACCCCTACCGCTTCCATCGACATCTCGCCGGTTTGCAGCGCAATCAGCGCTACCAGCAGATAGCCGAGGTGAGAGATAGATGAGTAACCGAGCAGACGTTTGATATTGGTCTGGCTCAGCGCCATCAGGTTACCGAAGATGATGGAGGCAAAGGCGATAATCGCCAGCACCACGCGAATCGCTTCGCTGTCACCCACCGGTGCGTAGAGGAACAGACGCATCACCACACCGAAGATAGCGATTTTGCTCGCCGTCGCCAGGAAAGTGGAAACCGGCGCAGGCGCGCCCTGGTATACGTCTGGCGTCCACAGGTGGAACGGCACCAGAGAGAGTTTGAAGCCGAGGCCAACAATCATCAGGCCGAAACCTGCCAGCAACAGCGGCTCGTTGAGCATACCGTCGCCAAGGTTTTTACCCAACGCGACAAACGACAGGTCGCCAGACTGCGCATACACCAGCGCCATACCAAACAGCAGGAAAGAAGACGCTGCGGCAGAAAGGATGGTGTATTTGATACTGGCTTCCAGTGAACGTTTCTGGCGGAAAGCGTAACCGACCAGGCCAAACAGCGGCAAAGAGATCAGTTCGATACCGAGGAACAGAGACGCCAGATGGTTGGCATTCGCCAGCAGGATCCCGCCCAGCGCGGCAATTAACACCAACAGGTAGAACTCATCCTTGTTGTCGTTATAGCCTTCAAGCCACGGGTAGGCGAAAGTACAGGTGGCGAGGCTCGCCAACAATACCAGCCCGGTGTAAAGCATGGCGAAACCATCAACGCGCATCAGCGGCGTAACGTCCATAGCGCCCGCCTGGCCAACAAACCAGAGCGAAACCAGCGCCGCGTTAAGCCCAATAACCGAGAGCGTAGCGTTGAGGAAATGATTGCGTCGCCACGCAATGGAGAGCATCACAACCACCACCGTCAAGCCGACGATCAGCAACGGTAGCAGTGCGATCAGGTTTTGTGGAGTTATTGTCATGGCGATTTACGGCCTTGTAGTAGTAACGGAATTAACAAACCACTGCTGGATATTGCCAATCGCGGAGTGCGAGGTATCCAGAATCGGCTGCGGATAGAAGCCCAGCAGTACCAGCAGCACCACCAGCAACAGGATCATAAACAGCTCACGCAGCGACATCCCTGGCAGTTCCTGGCTGGCAATCTGGCTTTTCGCTTTACCGAAGTAAGCGCGATGTAACATCGCCAGCGAATAAACAGATGCAAAGACCAGCCCAAAGGTAGAGATAACGGTAATCACCGGTACAACCTGGAAGCTGCCGAACAGAATCATAAATTCGCCGACGAAGTTACCGGTGCCAGGCATCCCAAGCGTTGCCACCGCAAAGAACAGCGACAGTGCTGGCAGCCATTTCATCTTGCTCCACAGACCGCCCATCATGCGCATGTCGCGGGTATGGATACGTTCATAAAGCTGACCACAAAGAATAAACAGACCCGCCGCCGACAAACCGTGCGCAATCATCTGGATTACCGCGCCCTGGTAGGCCAACTGGCTGCCGGTGTAGATAGCAATCAGCACGAAGCCCATGTGGGAAACCGAGGTGTAGGCGATCAGACGTTTGATATCGGTCTGGGCGAAGGCCATCCACGCACCGTAGAAGATGCCGATAACACCCAGCCACATAGCAATTGGCGCGAACTCTGCCGACGCGTTCGGGAACAGCGGCAGGGAGAAACGCAGCAAACCGTAAGCGGCAGTTTTCAGCAAGATCCCCGCGAGGTCAACGGAACCGGCGGTCGGAGCCTGGGAGTGCGCATCCGGCAGCCAGCCATGCAGCGGAACCACCGGCATTTTGACTGCGAAGGCGATGAAGAAGCCCAGCATTAACAGGTATTCCACACCACTGGACATTGGCGTATTCAGCAGCTCTTCATAGTTGAAGGTCCAGACGCCGGTCGCATTGTAGTGAACAAAAACCAGCGCCAGGATGGCGATCAACATCACCAGACCACTCGCCTGGGTGTAAATGAAGAACTTGGTTGCCGCCGTGATACGCGTTTTACCGTCAGAGGCTTTATGCCCCCACAGTGCGATCAGGAAGTACATCGGCACCAGCATCATTTCCCAGAAGAAGAAGAACAGGAACATGTCGATGGCAAGGAACACGCCGATAACGCCGCCCAGGATCCACATCAGGTTGAGGTGGAAGAAGCCCTGATATTTTTCGATCTCTTTCCACGAACAGAGTACCGCCAGCACACCGAGCAGACCGGTCAGCACGACCATCAGCAGCGACAGCCCGTCAATGGCGAGATGGATAGAGATACCAAAACGCGGGATCCACGGCATGTCGAATTCAGACTGCCACTGCGGAATTCCGGCGGATTGCGTCAGTGAATAACCGCCCTGCAACCACAGTTGCAGCGACAGCGCCAGCGTCAATCCCATGGTGATCAGCGCGATCCAGCGCGGCACCTTGACGCCAAAGCGTTCGGTCTGCCAGCACAGGAAGCCGCCAATAAAGGGAATTAATATTAGCCAGGGTAGTAACATGGCGATCTTTATTCCTTGTAAAAGTCCCGTCAGGACCGGATTTTCAACGAATTCTCACGACAGAAAATTCTCTTCGGACTGGGGGTAGTGTCGGATGCGCCGCGAAGGCAGCTTATCCGACCTACGTTCTTATATGCCCAGGGGCAATCCCACAATCCTTAACTCAACGCAGTACCATCAACAGTGCCAGCACCACGACCGCACCGATGCTCATGGATGCCACATACCAGCGCAGATAACCGTTCTCGCTTAACAGCAGACCTTTACCTGCAAAGCGGGAAAGAACCGCCGGGATGTTCATCATTGAGTTCAGCGGATCGCGTTTCAGCAACCAGGCAATACCCAGGAACGGCTTGACGAACACTTTGTCGTACAGCCAGTCAAAGCCCCAGGCGTTGTACCACCAGGTACTCAGCAGGCGGCCCGGCGCACTGTTGGCGATGGAGGTCACCAGAGTACGTTTACCCAGCCACAGCCAGGCTGCCAGCAGAATGCCGACCACCGCGACCACGCCAGAGGTAATTTCCAGGGTCAACATGCTGCCGTGCGCCAGTTCCGTCGTTTGCGGAAGCACGCCCTGCAGCGGCGGTGCAATCAGTGCGCCAACGAAGGTGGAAAGGATCAGCAGCACAATCAGCGGCAGGCTGTGAGTTACCCCTTTCACGGCGTGAGCGTGAATTTGTTCTTTTCCGTGGAAGACGATGAAAATCATACGGAAGGTGTAGAGCGAGGTCATAAACGCACCGACCAGACCTGCCACCATCAGATTGATATGACCATTCGCCATCGCACCCGCGAGGATCTCATCCTTACTGAAGAAGCCCGCAGTGACCAGCGGCAGTGCCGACAGTGCTGCGCCGCCCACCAGGAAGCAGAGATAAACCAGCGGAATAGATTTACGCAGACCGCCCATCTTGAAGATGTTCTGTTCGTGATGGCAGGCCAGAATGACGGAACCGGATGCCAGGAACAGCAGCGCTTTAAAGAACGCGTGAGTCATCAAGTGGAAAATCGCCGCATCCCATGCCTGCACGCCAAGCGCGAGGAACATGTAGCCAATCTGGCTCATGGTAGAGTAAGCGAGAACACGTTTGATGTCGGTCTGTACCAGCGCGGCAAAACCGGCCAGCAGCAGCGTAACCGCCCCGACAATACCCACCAGATGCAGAACTTCCGGCGTCATCAGGAACAGGCCGTGGGTACGGGCGATCAGGTAGACACCCGCGGTTACCATCGTTGCGGCGTGGATCAGCGCGGAGACAGGCGTTGGGCCCGCCATCGCGTCAGCAAGCCATGTCTGCAACGGCAACTGCGCAGATTTACCGACCGCACCGCCCAGCAGCATCAGCGTCGCCCACATCAGCATGTTATTGCCGTCAGCAAAGTGCGCTGGTGCCAGTTCCACCATTTCGCGGAAGTTCAGGGTGCCCAGTTCGTTGTAAAGAATGAACAGTGCGAAAGCGAGGAACACGTCACCCACACGGGTCACGACGAACGCTTTCATTGCCGCTGCGCCATTCTTCGGATCGGTGTAATAGAACCCGATCAGCAGATAGGAGCACAGGCCCACGCCTTCCCAGCCGAGGTACATCAGCAGCAGGTTGTCGGCAAGCACCAGAACCACCATGCTGGCGATGAACAGGTTGGTGTAAGCGAAGAAGCGAGAGTAGCCCTCTTCACCGCGCATATACCAGGAGGCGTACATGTGAATAAGGAAACCCACACCAGTGACCACCGAGAGCATGGTCAGCGACAGGCCGTCCAGCACCAGGTTAAAACCGATGTTAAAGTCGCCTACCGACATCCACGTCCACAGCGGCTGGCTGTATGTCTGCTCGCCGTTAGCGAAGAAATCAACGCCGATAAAGGCGGTTACCAGCGCCGCCAGGCCCACAGAGCCTACGCCGACGATCGCCGAGACGTTTTCAGACCAGCGCCCACGGGAGAATGCCAGCAGGACGAAGCCAATCAATGGCAAAATAATGGTTAAGGCAAGCATGTTCATCCGCGCATCTCACTTACTGAATCGATGTTCAGGTTCTGGCGACGACGGTGAAGTTGCAGCAGCAGCGCAAGGCCGATACTCGCTTCTGCCGCCGCGAGGCTGATGGCGAGAATGTACATCACCTGACCGTCGGTCTGGCCCCAGTAGCTTCCGGCGACCACGAAGGCCAGCGCGGAGGCGTTAATCATGATTTCCAGACCAATCAACATAAACAGCAGATTGCGACGGATAACCAGACCGGTTAAGCCAAGAACGAATAAGATTGCCGCGAGGATCAGTCCATGTTGTAAGGGGATCATGCGTGCTCCTCCGTTTTTCTTTTCGCGCTGTCGTCTTTACGATTGCTCAGCACTTCACCCGCACGCTCTTCACGACCGACGTGGAAGGCCACAACCAGACCTGCGAGCAGCAGCATAGAAGCCAGTTCCACCGCCAGTACGTAAGGCCCGAACAGCGTAATACCCACTGCTTTAGCACTGATTGGCGTACCGTCGATACCCTGATCGTTAACACCGAGGATGGCGTAAACAATCACCACCAGCATGATGGCCGACAAAATTGCCGGACCAATCCACACCTGCGGTTTCAGCCACTGGCGTTCCTGTTCGATTTCTGAACCGCCCAGGTTGAGCATCATCACCACGAACACGAACAGCACCATAATGGCACCCGCGTAGACGATAATTTCCAGCGCACCGGCGAAGTAAGCGCCCAGTGAGAAGAACACCCCGGAAATCGCCAGCAGCGAAATAATCAGGTACAGCAGTGCGTGTACCGGATTGGTATGGGTGATCACTCGCAAGGTCGCAAGTATGGCTATCAGGCCACAGATATAAAAAGCGAACTCCATTGCCCCTCTCCTTACGGTAACAGGCTCTTGACGTCGATAGGCTTGGCTTCGTTCTCTGCTTCGCCCTTATCTTTGCCGTCGATTGCCATACCTGCCATCCGGTAGAAGTTATATTCCGGGTATTTGCCCGGACCGGAGATCAGCAGATCCTCTTTCTCGTAAACCAGATCCTGGCGCTTGTATTCCCCCATTTCGAAATCCGGGGTTAACTGAATCGCCGTGGTCGGACAGGCTTCTTCGCACAGACCACAGAAAATGCAGCGTGAGAAGTTGATGCGGAAAAATTCCGGGTACCAGCGACCGTCTTTGGTTTCTGCTTTTTGCAGCGAGATACAGCCGACCGGGCAGGCTACCGCGCAGAGGTTACAGGCTACGCAACGCTCTTCGCCGTCCGGGTCGCGGGTCAGAACGATACGACCACGATAACGGGGCGGCAGATAGACCGGCTCTTCCGGGTACATTCGCGTTTCGCGTTTGGCGAACGCGTGCAGGCCGATCATCCAGATACTACGAACCTGGGTGCCGAAACCTACTAACAATTCTTTTAAGGTCATGGTCTTATTGCCCCTTATTGCGCCTGCCAGAGAATGACAGCCGCCGTTACCAGCAAGTTGATCAGCGTCAGCGGCAGGCAGATTTTCCAGCCGAAGGACATTACCTGGTCATAACGCGGACGCGGTAACGACGCACGAATCAAAATGAACATCATCATAAAGAACGCGGTTTTCAGCGCGAACCAGATGAATGGCGGTAACAACGGGCCTTGCCAGCCACCGAAGAACAGCGTCACCATCAATGCAGAGATGGTCACAATCCCGATGTACTCACCCACGAAGAACAGACCGAACTTCATACCGGAATATTCAATGTGGTAACCATCCGCCAGTTCCTGCTCGGCTTCCGGCTGGTCAAACGGGTGACGGTGACATACCGCCACGCCCGCGATGGCAAAGGTAATAAAACCAAAGAATTGCGGGATAACGTTCCACACATGCGCCTGGCTGTTGACGATGTCGGTCATGTTGAATGAACCGGCCTGCGCCACCACGCCCATCAAGGAAAGCCCGAGGAACACTTCGTAGCTCAGGGTCTGCGCAGAAGCACGCATCGCACCCAGCAACGAGTATTTGTTGTTACTTGACCAGCCCGCAAACAGCACCGCGTAAACCGCCAGACCTGCCATCATCAGGAAGAACAAAATCCCGATGTTCAGGTCGGCAACCACCCAACCCGGACTGACTGGCACAATCGCAAAGGCCAGCAGCAGCGAGGTAAAGGCAATCATCGGTGCCAGGGTAAAGATGACGCGATCCGAGAATTTCGGGATCCAGTCTTCTTTAAAGAACATTTTGATCATGTCCGCAACCAGCTGGAGCGAACCGCCCCAGCCAACACGGTTAGGTCCGTAACGGTTCTGGAACAGACCCAGCAGGCGACGTTCGCCAAAGCTCATGAATGCCCCGCAGGTGACAACCACCAGCAGGATCACCACCGCTTTGAGGATGGTCAGCAGGATCTCAATCAGTTCCGGTGATATCCAACTCATTGTTGTGCCTCCTTGAGATCCTCAAGATGCGCGCCAGCCAGCACCGGAGCAATGCCGGACATACCCATCGGCAAGCCCACCTGCCCTGCCGTCAGTCCTTCGGCGATTTCAACCGGCAGCGTGACCGTGTTGCCATCGTAACTAAAGGAGACGCGTGTACCTGCGTTCACACCCAACTTCGCGGCATCCGCTGGGTTGAGTTTGATGTACGGCTGCGGCATACGGCTCTGGAAGACCGGAGCACGCTGTGACAATTCATCGCTGCCAAACAGGTGGTAATACGGCGCGATACGCCATTTCCCGTCCTGCGGCTGGAAGCGTGCCGGTACGCTGGTGAAGTAATCCAGACCATTTTCGCTGGTTTCAAACAGACGCACGCCCGGATCGCCAAAGCGCAGTTTGCCGCCCACTTCGTCCTGGAATTTGTTCCACGCCTGCGGGGAGTTCCAGCCCGGCGCCCAGGCAAACGGCACTTGCGAACGGTGCGCAGTCGGCTGGTTGTTACCTTCCATCGAGAAGGTGAACATGGTGTCAATATCCTGCGGCTGACGCGGCTCATGAACGCTGATATTGGCGCGCATGGCGGTACGACCGCTGTAACGGTGCGGTTCACGGGCCAGTTTCTGCCCACGAATACGGAATGTCGCATCCGGCGCAGCATCTTTGATACCTGCCAGTTCCGGGATTTTCGCCACAACAGCGTCAATCACATGGTCGAGCTGCGTCCAGTCCACTTCACGGCTCAGCAGGGTGCTGTGCAGCGAGTGTAACCAGCGCCAGCTTTCCAGCATGACAGTTTTGCTGTCGTAATAAGCAGGATCGTAAACCTGGAAGAAACGTTGGGCGCGGCCTTCGTTGTTGATCACCGTACCGTCGCTTTCAGCAAAGCTGGCAGCAGAAAGTACCAGATGGGCGTTTTCCATAATCGCTGTGCGTTGATGATCAACCACCATCACCAGCGGTGCTTTAGCCAGCGCAGCATTCACGCGGATAGCAGAAGCGTGACGATGCAGATCGTTTTCCAACACCACCACCGCGTCGGCGCGTCCGGTTTCCAGTTCGGTTAACGCTTCTTCAAGCGAACCGCCACCCATAATGCCCAGCCCCATGCTGTTGACGGAACGGGCAATCATGGTGATACCGACGTCAGCGCCGCGACCTTTCAGGGCTTTCGCGACGTTAGCCGCCGCCTGAATCACCTCTAAGCTACCGGCGTTCGTCCCGGAGATAATCAACGGTTTCTTCGCACCTGCCAGTGCCTGCACGATGACGTCGATTTTGCTTTGCAGCTCAGGTTCGATACCGTCAACCGCTGGTGCAGAGTTATCCAGCGCATGGGCGATGGCAAAACCTAAACGCGCCTGATCTTCAACCGGTGCGCGGTAAGTCCACGCCGCGATATCATCCAGACGGGTGTCATCAACGTTGGTAACAAACAGCGGATGCTTCGCACGTTGACCGATGTTGAGGATTGCCGCAATCTGCCAGTCAGCCACTTTCTGTGCTGCCGCCATTTCGCGCGCTTTACCTTTCACAGCCTGACGCACTGCCAGCGCGACGCGCGCGCCGGTCTGGGTAACGTCTTCGCCCAGCACCAGTACCGCATCGTAAGATTCGATTTCGCGCAGAGCCGGAGTATAAATGCCGCCTTCACGCAGCACTTTCAGCGCCAGTTGCAGACGTTCCTGCTCACCGTGAGCGATACCGGTGTAGAAGTTTTCTTCGCCCACCAGTTCACGCAGCGCAAAGTTGCTTTCCACGCTGGCACGCGGAGAACCAATACCGATCACTTTCTTCGACTGACGCAGAATATCTGCCGCGCCCTGCATTGCCTGTTCGGCGTTGAGGGTAATGAAATCATCGCCACGACGCTGTACTGGCTGACGCGGACGATCCTTCAGGTTGACGTAACCGTAACCGAAACGACCACGGTCGCAGAGGAAGTAGTGGTTTACCGTACCGTTGTAACGGTTTTCGATACGACGCAGTTCGCCGTAACGTTCACCGGGGCTGATGTTACAGCCGATGGAACATTGCTGGCAGATGCTCGGCGCAAACTGCATATCCCATTTACGGTTGTAACGCTCGGAGTGCGTTTTGTCGGTAAATACGCCGGTCGGGCAAATTTCGACCAGGTTACCGGAAAATTCGCTTTCCAGCGTGCCGTCTTCCGGGCGACCGAAGTAGACGTTGTCGTGCGCACCGTAAACGCCCAGATCTGTACCGTCAGCGTAATCTTTGTAGTAACGCACACAGCGGTAGCAGGCGATGCAGCGGTTCATTTCGTGAGAGATGAATGGCCCCAAATCCTGATTACGGTGGGTACGTTTGGTGAAACGGTAGCGACGGAAGCTGTGTCCGGTCATCACAGTCATATCCTGAAGATGGCAGTTACCGCCCTCTTCACATACCGGACAGTCGTGCGGGTGGTTGGTCATCAACCACTCGACCACGCTTTCACGGAACTGTTTCGCTTCTTCGTCGTCAATGGAAATAAAGGTGCCATCGGAAGCCGGTGTCATACAGGACATCACCAGGCGACCACGCGTGTCTTCCGCGTTTTGGTATTGCTTCACCGCACACTGGCGGCAAGCACCGACACTTCCCAGCGCCGGATGCCAGCAAAAGTAAGGAATATCAAGGCCCAGAGACAGACAAGCTTCCAGCAGGTTGTCCGCTCCGTTGACCTCGTATTCTTTGCCGTCTACATGAATTGTAGCCATTAGCATGCTTCCAGTTTTCTCAGTCAGAGACTGAGCGTTAATCGAAATTCGGTTACCAGCGCTCTTTCAGCAGGTTCGGCTGAATCCCATTAATCAAATGGGTATTGCTGAACGGCTGTTTGATTCCCGCCTCAAATTCTTCGCGGAAATATTTGATGGCGCTCTGTAACGGCTCCACTGCACCAGGTGCGTGGGCACAGAAAGTTTTACCCGGGCCTAAGAATCGACACAGTTGCTCAAGTGTTTCGATATCGCCCGGCTGACCTTCACCACGCTCCAGCGCACGCAGAATTTTCACGCTCCACGGCAGACCGTCGCGGCACGGCGTACACCAGCCGCAGGACTCACGGGCGAAAAACTCTTCCAGGTTACGCACCAGCGACACCATGTTGATCTCATGGTCAACCGCCATCGCCAGCGCCGTACCCAGACGGCTGCCCGCTTTACCGATACTTTCGAATTCCATCGGCAGATCAAGGTGCGCTTCGGTCAGGAAGTCAGTCCCCGCGCCGCCTGGCTGCCAGGCTTTAAATTTCAGACCATCACGCATACCACCGGCGTAATCTTCGAGGATCTCGCGTGCGGTGGTGCCGAACGGCAGTTCCCACAGTCCCGGATTTTTCACCCGACCGGAGAAGCCCATCAGCTTGGTGCCAGCATCTTTACTTTTCGAGATGTTCTGATACCACTCCACGCCGTTAGCGAGGATCGCCGGAACGTTACACAGGGTTTCGACGTTGTTGACACAGGTCGGTTTACCCCATGCGCCGGAGGTTGCCGGGAAGGGTGGCTTCGAGCGTGGGTTAGCACGACGTCCTTCCAGGGAGTTGATTAACGCTGTTTCTTCCCCGCAGATGTAGCGCCCTGCCCCGGTATGAACGAACAGTTCGAAATCGAAACCTGTTCCCATAATGTTTTTGCCAAGCAGACCCGCTTCGGTGGCTTCGGCAATGGCACGGCGCAGATTAACTGCCGCTTCGATATATTCGCCACGCAGGAAGATGTAGCCACGGTAAGCTTTCAGCGCAAACGCGGAGATGAGCATACCTTCCACCAGCAGGTGCGGCAGTTGCTCCATCAACAGGCGGTCTTTATAGGTGCCCGGCTCCATTTCATCGGCATTACACAGCAGGTAACGGATGTTCATGGATTCGTCTTTCGGCATCAGGCTCCATTTCAGGCCAGTCGAGAAGCCCGCGCCGCCGCGCCCTTTCAGACCAGCGTCTTTTACCTGATTAACGATTTCGTCCGGAGACAGCCCGGTCAGCGCCTTACGCGCGCCTTCGTAACCGTTTTTGCTGCGGTATTCGTCCAGCCACACTGGCTGTTTGTCATCGCGCAGACGCCAGGTCAGCGGATGCGTTTCGGGAGTACGGATAATGTTTTTCATTTATACCGCTCCAGCAGTTCAGGGATCGCTTCCGGGGTCAGATGCGCGTGAGTGTCCTCATCGATCATCATGTTTGGCCCTTTATCACAGTTCCCCAGGCAGCAAGTTGGCAGCAGCGTAAAGCGGCCATCAAATGTCGTTTGCCCTGGTTTGATGTTCAGCTTTTTCTCGAGCGCCGCCTGAATACCCTGATAACCGTTGATATGACAGACCACGCTGTCACAATAACGGATCACATGGCGACCAACCGGCTGGCGGAAGATCTGACTGTAGAACGTTGCCACACCTTCGACGTCGCTTGCCGGAATACCCAGCACATCGGCGATCGCGTGGATCGCACCATCCGGCACCCAGCCACGCTGCTTCTGAACGATTTTCAGCGCTTCAATGGACGCCGCACGCGGGTCTTCGTAGTGGTGCATCTCGTGCTCGATCGCTTCACGCTCTGCCGCACTCAGCTCAAAAGCCTCGGTTTGTGGTTGTTGATTCTCGTGCATAATTAGCGGTCCACATCTGACATAACAAAATCGATACTGCCCAGATAAACAATCAGGTCAGACACCAGGCTGCCGCGGATCGCCGCCGGAATTTGCTGCAAATGCGCAAAGCTCGGGGTACGAACACGGGTGCGGTAACTCATGGTGCTGCCGTCGCTGGTCAGGTAGTAACTGTTGATCCCTTTGGTCGCCTCAATCATCTGGAAAGATTCATTGGCAGGCATCACCGGACCCCACGACACTTGCAGGAAGTGGGTGATCAGGGTTTCGATATGTTGCAGCGTGCGCTCTTTCGGCGGCGGCGTGGTCAGCGGGTGATCCGCTTTGAACGGGCCTTCCGGCATGTTGTTGAGGCACTGCTCAAGAATGCGCAGACTCTGGCGCAGCTCTTCCACTTTAAGCATTACGCGGGTGTAGCAGTCAGAAACGCCACCACCCACCGGGATTTCAAAGTCGAAGTTTTCATAGCCAGAATAAGGACGCGCCTTACGCACGTCGAAGTCGATCCCGGTAGCACGCAGGCCCGCGCCAGTGGTGCCCCACTCCAGCGCCTCTTTCGCGCCATAGGCGGCAACGCCCTGGGAACGGCCTTTCAGAATGGTGTTTTGCAGCGCCGCTTTCTCGTAAGACGCCAGACGTTTCGGCATCCAGTCGAGGAACTCACGCAGCAGGCGATCCCAGCCGCGCGGCAGGTCGTGCGCTACGCCGCCAATACGGAACCACGCCGGGTGCATACGGAAACCAGTGATTGCTTCCACCAGATCGTAAATTTTCTGACGATCGGTAAAGGCGAAGAACACTGGCGTCATTGCGCCGACGTCCTGAATAAAGGTCGAGATATACAGCAGGTGACTGTTGATGCGGAACAGTTCGGAGAGCATAACGCGAATGACGTTAACGCGATCCGGCACGGTGATCCCGGCCAGTTTCTCTACCGCCAGCACGTAAGGCATTTCGTTAACGCAGCCGCCGAGGTATTCGATACGGTCAGTATACGGAATGTAGCTGTGCCAGGACTGGCGTTCGCCCATTTTCTCCGCACCACGGTGGTGGTAACCGATGTCTGGTACGCAGTCGACAATCTCTTCGCCATCGAGTTGCAAAACGATACGGAAAGCCCCGTGCGCCGACGGGTGGTTCGGACCGAGGTTGAGGAACATGAAGTCCTCGTTTTCGGTGCCGCGCTTCATCCCCCACTCTTCCGGTTTGAAGGTCAGGGCTTCCATCTCCAGATCCTGTTTGGCTTTGGTCAGCTCAAACGGCGAGAATTCGGTAGCGCGCGCCGGATAATCTTTACGCAGCGGGTGACCTTTCCAGGTTTGCGGCATCATGATGCGTCGCAGGTTCGGGTGACCGTCGAAAGTAATGCCAAACAGATCCCAGGTTTCACGCTCATACCAGTTAGCGTTCGGGAACAGTTTGGTGAAGGTCGGTACGTGCAGGTCGTTTTCTGCCAGCGCCACCTTCAGCATGATGTCGCGGTTACGATCGATAGAAATCAGATGGTAGAAAACGGAAAAATCCGCGGCAGGTAACCCTTCGCGGTGTGTGCGCAGACGTTCGTCCATGCCGTGTAAGTCAAACAGCATGACGTAAGGTTTCGGCAGTTTCTTTAAGAAATCGCCAACTTCCAGTAATTGTTCACGCTTGATCCACACAACGGGAACCCCGGTGCGAGTCGCCTGAACAGTAAAGGCATCCGGCCCAAAACGGTTGCGCAGTTCGCCAATCACCGGATCATCAAGATGATCGCGGGTCTGCCAGGCGGGTTCTTGCGCGGTTAAGTCGGTCATATTGTTCACCATTGCAAATGGTCCGTGGTGACTGTCGGCGCAGTAAGCTTCGCGAAATAGATTTAGGAATAAGCGAAGAAAAATCCCTTTGCCGACAGGCGCAAATTAAATCTCGTCAGGTGTACGCAGGTTAGTTACGGCAATGCGTTCACCGCGCTTGCGTTCGCGCTCTGATTGCATATTGGCGCGATAAACGCCCTGATCGCCAACCACCCAGGAGAGCGGACGACGTTCTTTGCCGATAGATTCCTGCAACAGCATCAGTGCCTGCATGTACGCTTCAGGACGCGGCGGGCAGCCCGGGATATACACATCAACCGGGATGAATTTATCGACGCCCTGCACAACGGAATAAATATCGTACATACCACCAGAGTTGGCACAGGCACCCATTGAGATAACCCATTTTGGTTCCAGCATCTGGTCATACAGACGCTGAATAACCGGTGCCATTTTGGTAAAGCAGGTTCCTGCAACCACCATCAGGTCAGCCTGACGCGGCGAAGCACGCAATACTTCTGCGCCAAAACGCGCCACGTCATGCACCGCGGTAAACGAAGTCACCATCTCAACGTAACAGCAGGAAAGACCGAAGTTATACGGCCAAATTGAGTTTTTACGACCCCAGTTAACCATGTCATTGAGCTTGCCCATAAACACGTTTTTGTTAACTTCTTGCTCCAGAGGGTCGGTTACGATCTCCTGCTTTTGCAGGGGGTAACGGTCGTTCTCACCGTTGGGATCTATGCGGGTGAGCGTATAATCCATCTTAATGCCTCGCGGTTAGCGTTGACGATTAGCGATACTGTTCGTTTCCGGGTTCATACGCTCGCGGCGTGAACGCGCGGGCGTCCAGTCCAGCGCGCCAATACGCACCAGATAAACCAGACCTGCCAGTAACACAAAAATAAAAATTGCAGCTTCCACAAAGCCTACCCAGCCGCTTTCGCGGATAGAGGTTGACCATGCGAACAGATACAGCGCTTCAACGTCGAAGATAACGAAGAACATGGCCACCAGATAAAACTTGGCGGACAGGCGTAAGCGGGCGGAGCCGACCGAGTCGATACCGGATTCAAACGGCACGTTTTTCGACCTCGCGCGTGCGCGACCGCCTAAAAACCAACCGCCTACCAGCATCAGGCAACACAGGCCAATGGCAACGATAAGAAAGATAGCGAATGCCCAGTGATGAGCGATGACTTCAGTGGATGTTGACATACTCATTGCTTACTCATCAAAAGTAGCGCCAGATTCACTGCTCTTCACGGCAGATGGACGCCACATCGATTCATGGGGAGGAATAAAAAAAACCTTACAATCACTGTAGAAATTCTTTTATACAGCTAATTGATGTGGTTTTTTACTCCTTTCTATAACCTTTTGTCAACTTTAACAAAAGTTTCTTCACATTAGTTTACATAATATCAACACCATTAGCATTTAATGCCCTTTCACCCCAGATCCTTGACGACTCCAGGATAATTAGATGTTGTTGAATCGTGTCCGTTGTGAAGCAATGGAAAAAATACGGGTCTATTTTGACAGGAATTTGTGTCGATTCCTCCCCCCAAAAGAGAGTATTTTCTTGATCTGTGACACGCTTTTGTCATTCCATAACAAAAACGCAGCAACAAATTTACGTATTTTTTAACATCATTGTAGCAGGTGATTTTTTTCAGGCGATTATTTGTGCGTTCGGGACGTGAATCTCTGGTGGTTGAAAAATGAACAGTTTTGTACGTTCTGCACTATGCGATGAAGGATTTTTACTAAAAAAAAGCCGCTGGGGTTTAAAACACCCCCAGCGGCTCGTTTTTTACACTATTGTCTCAGGAATTATCTATCGTCCGTCGATTACTCGATATCCCTTTCAATCAACAATGAATCATCCCCTTCCGGAGCAGACATTGGGCTGTATTGCCACGGATTATGGTAGCTCTCCATCGCCTGATAGATCACCTGGGCCAGCTCATTATTACTGGACGGATCATAGCACAGCAAATATTCGGTATCAGGTAGCGGCGGTAAGCCATCTACTCCACTCAGCACACGCAGGTCCGGGCTCATCATCTCAACCGGCCTTGCCGTCACGCCAAGACCGGCTTTCACTGCCGCACGAACGGCCGGAAGCGTCGAGGCGACATAAGCCAGTCGCCATGGAATATCTGCTTTATTAAGCGTCGCCAGCACCATATCGCGAAACGGGCTAGGATCATCCAGCAATACAAGAGGGATCGGCTCGCCTTTTTGCAATATGTATTCCGCTGCGCAGTACCAGTGTGTTGGCGAGGTACGCAGGTTCAATGCCTTAAACGCTGAAGGACGATGGGTGGTTACCATCAAATCCACTTCCTGGGATTCCAGCATTTCTGCCATATAGGCATTACGTTTAACGCGGACATCCAGCGCTAATTTCGGATAAACCGAACTCACGCGATTTAACAGGAAAGGTAAGATCGTATCGGCAGATTCATCTGAAGCACCGATAGTTAATACGCCCTGAAGATTACTGAACATTAATGATGAGCAGGCCTCATCATTAAAACGCAGGATTTTCCTGGCGTAACCAAGAAGTTGAATGCCATGTTCAGTTAACAGTTTGTTGCGACCGTGACGAGCGAACAGTTCTTTCCCAACGAGTTGTTCCAGACGCTGCATTTGCTGACTTACGGCGGACTGAGTACGACACACAGCGGCAGCTGCGGCAGCAAAAGTGTTCAGATCGGCAACAGCAACAAATGTTCTCAGCAGATCGAGGTCGAGGTTAATTATCGGACGATTTGCACTTATCATATATTATCACTTACTGGCGGCTCATACTGAGCTGGTTAATGCTGTGCACACACAAATAAGCAATTCCATTTGTAATGTGCCTCCCTGGCAGTTTCATCCGGAACCCGGACGAAAGTAAAAATGCATATGAGTTGCACTAAAAAAGCGACTCACATTGTTCCGTTATAATGCCTGAAGTAGATCACAGAATATATCTTCAGGGATCGCATATCTATTAAGTTACTCACTCTTTTCTATTTATGACATGCGCGTGTTTGTATAAATGTAAATGTGAGTCCTTGTTCCACTCTCGTGCAGCATCGCTGGTCATACGCGAACACGTACCAACAGCAATGGTGAGGCGGCATCAAGAGCAGGGATCCGTCATTTATCCGAGCATTTTACCCCAAAAACCTTTTATTTATAAGGGTCATTGCGAATTATCTGATGCAAAGTTATGTTATGTTAGGCAAAGTAATCTTCTATTATTAATAAGCACATCAAAACCTTTTTGAATATTAAATAATAATTAATTAGCATCATCCTCATTCATTAATTCCGCTTAACAATAGTTTCACACCTTGCCCCCATTGCGACACCTCGGAAATCATCACGCAGTTAAACTCTCCGTAATGAGGAAATATCATCATCGCGTTTCATTAGTGAATTCTTAAATGAGGCATTTTCACACAATTATCTTACAGATAAAAAAACCAGACTTACAATTAAGAATCAGAACAATTCACTATATAACATTGCATGTAAAGCATATACACCTCATTATTTTGTCATTATTAAGTTATTAACAGCACAATCGAGCCTTCCCCTCTGGCAAAATCTTATTCTGCAGACCTTCAAAACACCGTCCTGGGGGAGTACATTGTTCTAAGCTGACTTCCACGGCAGGGAGTGGCGATAACAGCAAAAAAGGTCAAGATTCATGTCCCCCATTGAAAAATCCAGCAAATTAGAGAATGTCTGTTATGACATCCGTGGTCCGGTGCTGAAAGAAGCAAAACGCCTGGAAGAAGAAGGTAACAAGGTACTGAAACTGAACATCGGCAACCCAGCCCCGTTCGGTTTTGACGCGCCAGATGAAATCCTCGTTGACGTGATACGCAACCTGCCTACCGCTCAAGGGTATTGCGATTCCAAAGGTCTTTACTCCGCGCGTAAAGCCATCATGCAGCACTACCAGGCTCGTGGCATGCGTGATGTTACCGTGGAAGATATTTACATCGGCAATGGTGTATCGGAGCTTATCGTTCAGGCAATGCAGGCATTGCTGAACAGCGGGGACGAAATGTTGGTTCCTGCACCAGATTACCCACTCTGGACCGCGGCGGTTTCGCTTTCCAGCGGTAAAGCGGTGCATTATCTTTGCGATGAATCCTCTGACTGGTTCCCGGACCTCGATGATATTCGCGCTAAAATTACGCCTCGTACGCGTGGGATCGTTATTATCAACCCAAATAACCCAACCGGCGCGGTATATTCCAAAGAGCTTTTAATGGAGATTGTGGAGATTGCACGTCAGCATAATCTCATTATCTTCGCCGATGAAATTTATGACAAAATTCTCTACGACGACGCTGAGCATCACTCAATTGCGCCGCTGGCACCTGACCTGCTGACCATTACCTTTAACGGACTGTCGAAAACGTACCGCGTTGCAGGCTTCCGTCAGGGGTGGATGGTGTTGAACGGGCCGAAAAAACACGCCAAAGGCTACATCGAAGGTCTGGAAATGCTGGCTTCAATGCGCCTGTGTGCTAACGTTCCTGCGCAACACGCCATTCAGACCGCGCTAGGTGGTTATCAGAGCATCAGTGAATTTATTACCCCTGGCGGTCGTCTTTATGAGCAGCGTAACCGCGCGTGGGAACTGATCAACGATATTCCGGGCGTTTCCTGCGTGAAACCTCGTGGTGCGCTGTATATGTTCCCGAAAATCGACGCCAAACGCTTTAACATTCACGACGATCAGAAAATGGTGCTGGATTTCCTGTTGCAGGAAAAAGTTCTGTTGGTGCAAGGGACGGCATTCAACTGGCCGTGGCCGGATCACTTCCGCATTGTCACGCTACCGCGTGTCGATGATATCGAGCTGTCTTTGAGCAAGTTCGCGCGTTTCCTTTCTGGTTATCATCAGCTGTAATCTTAATTTCACTGCCGGAGATTGCATCCGGCAGCGTTATCCCGCCACAATGACCTGATGATGTCATCATACGTAAGGTCACTATGAAACAGAGCCATTTTTTTGCCCATCTCTCCCGCCTGAAACTCATTAACCGCTGGCCGCTCATGCGCAACGTGCGGACGGAAAATGTGTCCGAACACAGTTTGCAGGTAGCGATGGTCGCCCATGCGCTGGCAGCTATCAAAAATCGAAAATTTGGCGGTAATGTCAACGCCGAACGTATCGCTTTACTGGCGATGTACCACGATGCCTCAGAAGTGCTCACCGGCGATCTCCCTACTCCGGTGAAATACTTCAATTCGCAAATCGCTCAGGAGTACAAGGCTATTGAAAAAATCGCTCAGCAAAAACTGGTCGATATGGTTCCGGAAGAGCTGCGGGATATCTTTGCGCCGTTAATTGACGAGCATGCATATAGCGATGAAGAAAAATCGCTGGTGAAACAGGCAGATGCACTGTGTGCATATCTGAAATGTCTGGAAGAACTCGCGGCCGGAAATAATGAATTCTTGCTGGCAAAAACGCGACTGGAAGCGACGCTTGAAGCGCGTCGCAGCCAGGAGATGGACTACTTCATGGAAATATTTGTTCCCAGCTTCCATCTTTCGCTCGATGAGATTAGCCAGGATTCACCGCTGTAAGCAGCCGGAGTCTGCGTCGCATCAGGCAATAAGCGCCGGATGCGACATCAGGCTCTTGTCAAAACGGAAACAGCATCGGGATCATCACCACACAAACCGCCATCACGATAATGGTGAACGGTACCCCCAACTTCACAAAGTCACTGAAGCTGTAATTTCCCGGACCTAAAACCAGTGTGTTAACAGGTGAAGAAACCGGTGTCATAAAGGCGGCGGATGCTGCCATCGCCACGACCATCGCGAATGGATAAGGCGACACCCCCATCGTTTTGGCAGCAGCCAGCGCAATCGGAGCCATCAACACCGCCGTCGCGGTATTAGAGATAAATAGCCCAATAACCGCCGACAAGACAAACAAACACCCCAGCATCATATGTGGCCCGTAACCACCGCCAATGTCCATCAGCCCTTTCACCGCCAGCGCGACACCTCCCGTTTTCTGTAATGCCACAGCAAACGGCATCATCCCAACGATCAAAATAATGCTCGGCCAGTGAATGGATTTATAGGCGCTTTCAGCATCTATACAGCGGAATTTCCCCATCAGCAGGCAGGCGATGATAGCGGCAACAGGATTAGGAATTTCATCTGTCAGCATTAACGCCACCATTAGCACCAGACAGAAAATGGCATGGGGTGCCTGGCTGTGCGCGGGTGATGCTTCACTCACCTCTTCCGGTAAGTTCAGCGCTACGAAGTCGCGGCCCTGTTTGGCCAGCATACCGATCAGTTTCCAGTTACCCACAACCAGGATGATATCGCCCAGCAGCAGAGGCTCATCCGCCAGCGAACCTTCCAGCGCCACGCCATTGCGCTTTAGCCCCACCACATTCAGTCCGTAGCGGGTACGAAAACCAATTTCGCGCACCGATTTACCAATCAGTTCTGACTCAGGAATTAATGAAATCTCTGCCATGCCCACATCAAGGGCCTGGTCAGAAAAATACTCGCCGCGCAGTACCATCGGCTCCAGCAATTGCTCACTACAAAATTGCCGGAGATCGACATCAGCCGCAGACATATCAATAAGCAAAACGTCACGCGCGCGAAATTCAGAAACCCCATTAACGTTCACGATAACGCGACGAAAACGCCGCCAGCGTTCAACACCGATGACGTTAGCGCCATAACGCTCACGTAATTTGAGATCATCCAGCCGTTGACCAATCATTGGCGATCCGGGGCGAATAGCCAGACGTCGCGCACGCCCGGTCAGTCGATATTCACGGATAAGATCGCGAAAGGTTCGACGCGTCCAGCCTTCGCGCTGCGGGGTCTGGGTATCCCCTTTCAGCATGAAACGCATCACTAACATATACAAAATACCCAGCACCAGCACGACCAGGCCAATAGGTGTTACGCTAAAGAAACTGAAGCCGTGATAGCCTTCACGCAGCAATTCACTGTTGACTACCAGGTTCGGCGGCGTCGCCACCAGCGTCATCATGCCGCTAATCAGCCCGGCAAAACTTAACGGCATCATCAGACGTGACGGCGACGTTTGCATACGCATGGCAACGCTTAACACCACGGGAATAAAGATAGCGACAACGCCGGTTGAACTCATAAACGCGCCAAGCCCCGCGACGGTCAGCATCAACAAAACCAACATTTTGATTTCACTATTGCCCGCAACTTTGACCAGCCATGTTCCCATTACGGTGGCAACACCGGTACGGACCAAACCATCGCCAATAATAAACAAGGCGGCAATCAGGACAACGTTAGGATCAGAAAAGCCGGAAAATACTTCTGGGACTGTCAGCGTTCCGCTTAATGCAAACGCGACAATAACAAACAAAGCGACCGCATCCATACGCACTCTGCCCGTCGCAAACAAGACGATGGCAACGGCCAGTAATGAAAGAACCCAAATCAATTCACCGTTCACAACTTATCCTTGTTAATTGAGGGGGATGACTTGATTCTGCCATAAAAAAGCCCCGACGAGACGGGGCTAAATCATGATCAGGTGTTTCACTGAATAATAACATCGCCATTTGGCTGTTTGGTCACAGTAATTTGCTCCAGACTGTGGAGGACCAAATCGACCTCATTCAGGCGCGGGGTATCTGCCGGAGCGTTAACCGCAATGACATGACAACCCGCCGCCAGGCCAGAAAGCACGCCAGCGGGAGCATCTTCCACCACCACACACTCCTGCGGCGCAAGCCCCAGCAGCTGCGCGCCTAACAGATACGCATCAGGTTCTGGTTTTCCGCGCTTCACTCGCTCAGCGGTTACAAACACCTCTGGTGCGGGAAGCCCAGCTATTTTATGGCGCGCTCGCGCTACCGGCATGGAGCCAGAAGTCACAATGGCCCACGGAATACCTGCTTTATTCAAATGACTGAGTAAGGCGATTGCCCCCGGAAGCGCGGTAATACCTTCGGTTTCCGTGGCCTCGATGTGCTCCAGACGCGTAAACTCGGCGGCAATATCAGCCTCGGATTTGCCCGCCATAAAATGGCGCAGAGAGGTGATCGCCTGTTTACCGTGAATGAAAGCCAGCACCTCTTCCGGCGCTAACCCATGACGTCTGGCCCAGTTGCTCCACGCCCGTTCTACCGCAGGCAGGGAATCCACCAGCGTTCCATCAAGATCAAACAGAAAACCTTTGCACCGCACGCGGGCCTCCTCAGGCATTGATAATTTGATTAATTTCGTTGGCGCTCAAATGGTACTGACGCGGGCAGGCATGCCACACATTAAGCATGCGCTGATATTTTTCCCACATTGGCGTCTGGGCGTTAAAACCGTGAGTTCCGGCGTCAAAATGGGTATAGCGCCCTTCCACATTAACCATAAAGCGGACATAACCGAGGTAACGTGCTTCAGTGGCGGCGTCAAAGCCGAGGAAGGTGACACGACGTTCATCGATGGATTGCTGGTCCTGCAAATTAGACCAGGAAACATGCAACGCATGATACATCTCCATAATGTCGATGATAGTGCGGCAGGTTTCTTCTTTCAGCTCGCCAAACTCGCGATCCAATTCACGCATCTGTAATCCGTAACCACGCTCAATAATTGTTTGCAGGCGACGGTAACGTTCAGCATTTGCCGGATCGAGCATAGTCATCATCTTGTACTGATTAGACAAAATAAGACGTTGCGCGTTGGTCATTTCCATTGTTGACTCCTGTATCACTCTACTACGGTGAAAAAAAAGAAGGCTGAGTATGCCTTCTTTTATATGCGTAATCAGGGGTCAATTACAAATCATCAAGGAAAGTTTTATCCAGTTGTTTGAAGGCGCGCTTAAGCGTGTCAGCTAATGCCTGGTAATCAGGCTTGCCTTCAACGGGTGCCAACACCTGTCCAGACTCCTGCAATTTACCGCGAACTTCATAAAACCAGTTAAGGATTGCAGGGGGTAATGGCGTGACAGAACGCTTGCCCAGCCACCACAATCCCTGCATGGGTAAACTTAAGGCGAACAGGGCAGTGGCAACTGCCGGCCCAAGCTGACCGCCCAGGGCAATCTGCCAGCAGAGAGTAAATACGGCGATCGGCGGCATAAAACGGATCGCATAACGCGTCATCTTGATAACGCGATTTTCGACAAAGACCGGGGCAAGGCGTTTTTCCAGCGGCCACGTCTTTGAGTAATGCTGTCCCCGGCGAAACAAGCTAAAAAAATTAACAGAACGATTATCCGGCGTTGACATGCTTCACCTCAACTTCACATATAAAGATTCAAAAATTTGTGCAAATTCACAACTCAGCGGGACAACGTTCAAAACATTTTGTCTTCCATACCCACTATCAGGTATCCTTTAGCAGCCTGAAGGCCTAAGTAGTACATATTCATTGAGTCGTCAAATTCATATACATTATGCCATTGGCTGAAAATTACGCAAAATGGCATAGACTCAAGATATTTCTTCCATCATGCAAAAAAAATTTGCAGTGCATGATGTTAATCATAAATGTCGGTGTCATCATGCGCTACGCTCTATGGCTCCCTGACGTTTTTTTAGCCACGTATCAATTATAGGTACTTCCATGTCGAGTAAGTTAGTACTGGTTCTGAACTGCGGTAGTTCTTCACTGAAATTTGCCATCATCGATGCAGTAAATGGTGAAGAGTACCTTTCTGGTTTAGCCGAATGTTTCCACCTGCCCGAAGCACGTATCAAATGGAAAATGGACGGCAATAAACAGGAAGCGGCTTTAGGTGCAGGCGCCGCTCACAGCGAAGCGCTCAACTTTATCGTTAATACTATTCTGGCACAAAAACCAGAACTGTCTGCGCAGCTGACTGCTATCGGTCACCGTATCGTACACGGCGGCGAAAAGTATACCAGCTCCGTAGTGATCGATGAGTCTGTTATTCAGGGTATCAAAGATGCAGCTTCTTTTGCACCGCTGCACAACCCGGCTCACCTGATCGGTATCGAAGAAGCTCTGAAATCTTTCCCACAGCTGAAAGACAAAAACGTTGCTGTATTTGACACCGCGTTCCACCAGACTATGCCGGAAGAGTCTTACCTCTACGCCCTGCCTTACAACCTGTACAAAGAGCACGGCATCCGTCGTTACGGCGCGCACGGCACCAGCCACTTCTATGTAACCCAGGAAGCGGCAAAAATGCTGAACAAACCGGTAGAAGAACTGAACATCATCACCTGCCACCTGGGCAACGGTGGTTCCGTTTCTGCTATCCGCAACGGTAAATGCGTTGACACCTCTATGGGCCTGACCCCGCTGGAAGGTCTGGTCATGGGTACCCGTTCTGGTGATATCGATCCGGCGATCATCTTCCACCTGCACGACACCCTGGGCATGAGCGTTGACGCAATCAACAAACTGCTGACCAAAGAGTCTGGCCTGCTGGGTCTGACCGAAGTGACCAGCGACTGCCGCTATGTTGAAGACAACTACGCGACGAAAGAAGACGCGAAGCGCGCAATGGACGTTTACTGCCACCGCCTGGCGAAATACATCGGTGCCTACACTGCGCTGATGGATGGTCGTCTGGACGCTGTTGTATTCACTGGTGGTATCGGTGAAAATGCCGCAATGGTTCGTGAACTGTCTCTGGGCAAACTGGGCGTGCTGGGCTTTGAAGTTGATCATGAACGCAACCTGGCTGCACGTTTCGGCAAATCTGGTTTCATCAACAAAGAAGGTACCCGTCCTGCGGTGGTTATCCCAACCAACGAAGAACTGGTTATCGCGCAAGACGCGAGCCGCCTGACTGCCTGATTTCACACCGCCAGCTCAGCTGGCGGTGCTGTTTTGTAACCCGCCAAATCGGCGGTAACGAAAGAGGATAAACCGTGTCCCGTATTATTATGCTGATCCCTACCGGAACCAGCGTCGGTCTGACCAGCGTCAGCCTTGGCGTGATCCGTGCAATGGAACGCAAAGGCGTTCGTCTGAGCGTTTTCAAACCTATCGCTCAGCCGCGTACCGGTGGCGATGCGCCCGATCAGACTACGACTATCGTGCGTGCGAACTCTTCCACCACGACGGCCGCTGAACCGCTGAAAATGAGCTACGTTGAAGGTCTGCTTTCCAGCAATCAGAAAGATGTGCTGATGGAAGAGATCGTCGCAAACTACCACGCTAACACCAAAGACGCTGAAGTCGTTCTGGTTGAAGGTCTGGTCCCGACACGTAAGCACCAGTTTGCCCAGTCTCTGAACTACGAAATCGCTAAAACGCTGAATGCGGAAATCGTCTTCGTTATGTCTCAGGGCACTGACACCCCGGAACAGCTGAAAGAGCGTATCGAACTGACCCGCAACAGCTTCGGCGGTGCCAAAAACACCAACATCACCGGCGTTATCGTTAACAAACTGAACGCACCGGTTGATGAACAGGGTCGTACTCGCCCGGATCTGTCCGAGATTTTCGACGACTCTTCCAAAGCTAAAGTAAACAATGTTGATCCGGCGAAGCTGCAAGAATCCAGCCCGCTGCCGGTTCTCGGCGCTGTGCCGTGGAGCTTTGACCTGATCGCGACTCGTGCGATCGATATGGCTCGCCACCTGAATGCGACCATCATCAACGAAGGCGACATCAATACTCGCCGCGTTAAATCCGTCACTTTCTGCGCACGCAGCATTCCGCACATGCTGGAGCACTTCCGTGCCGGTTCTCTGCTGGTGACTTCCGCAGACCGTCCTGACGTGCTGGTGGCCGCTTGCCTGGCAGCCATGAACGGCGTAGAAATCGGTGCCCTGCTGCTGACTGGCGGTTACGAAATGGACGCGCGCATTTCTAAACTGTGCGAACGTGCTTTCGCTACCGGCCTGCCGGTATTTATGGTGAACACCAACACCTGGCAGACCTCTCTGAGCCTGCAGAGCTTCAACCTGGAAGTTCCGGTTGACGATCACGAACGTATCGAGAAAGTTCAGGAATACGTTGCTAACTACATCAACGCTGACTGGATCGAATCTCTGACTGCCACTTCTGAGCGCAGCCGTCGTCTGTCTCCGCCTGCGTTCCGTTATCAGCTGACTGAACTTGCGCGCAAAGCGGGCAAACGTATCGTACTGCCGGAAGGTGACGAACCGCGTACCGTTAAAGCAGCCGCTATCTGTGCTGAACGTGGTATCGCAACTTGCGTACTGCTGGGTAATCCGGCAGAGATCAACCGTGTTGCAGCGTCTCAGGGTGTAGAACTGGGTGCAGGGATTGAAATCGTTGATCCAGAAGTGGTTCGCGAAAGCTATGTTGGTCGTCTGGTCGAACTGCGTAAGAACAAAGGCATGACCGAAACCGTTGCCCGCGAACAGCTGGAAGACAACGTGGTGCTCGGTACGCTGATGCTGGAACAGGATGAAGTTGATGGTCTGGTTTCCGGTGCTGTTCACACTACCGCAAACACCATCCGTCCGCCGCTGCAGCTGATCAAAACTGCACCGGGCAGCTCCCTGGTATCTTCCGTGTTCTTCATGCTGCTGCCGGAACAGGTTTACGTTTACGGTGACTGTGCGATCAACCCGGATCCGACCGCTGAACAGCTGGCAGAAATCGCGATTCAGTCCGCTGATTCCGCTGCGGCCTTCGGTATCGAACCGCGCGTTGCTATGCTCTCCTACTCCACCGGTACTTCTGGTGCAGGTAGCGACGTAGAAAAAGTTCGCGAAGCAACTCGTCTGGCGCAGGAAAAACGTCCTGACCTGATGATCGACGGTCCGCTGCAGTACGACGCTGCGGTAATGGCTGACGTTGCGAAATCCAAAGCGCCGAACTCTCCGGTTGCAGGTCGCGCTACCGTGTTCATCTTCCCGGATCTGAACACCGGTAACACCACCTACAAAGCGGTACAGCGTTCTGCCGACCTGATCTCCATCGGGCCGATGCTGCAGGGTATGCGCAAGCCGGTTAACGACCTGTCCCGTGGCGCACTGGTTGACGATATCGTCTACACCATCGCGCTGACTGCGATTCAGTCTGCACAGCAGCAGTAATCTCGTCATCATCCGCAGCTTTGCGCTGCGGATATCTGAACCGGAAATAATCACTATTTCCGGTTTTTTATTCTCTTAATTTGCATTAATCCTTTCTGATTATCTTGCTTAACTGCGCTGCATCAATGAATTGCGCCATCCCACTTTGCATACTTACCACTTTGTTTTGTGCAAGGGAATATTTGCGCTATGTCCGCAATCACTGAATCCAAACCAACAAGAAGATGGGCAATGCCCGATACGTTGGTGATTATCTTTTTTGTTGCTATTTTAACCAGCCTTGCCACCTGGGTAGTTCCGGTGGGGATGTTTGACAGTCAGGAAGTGCAGTATCAGGTTGATGGTCAAACAAAAACACGCAAAGTCGTAGATCCACACTCATTTCGCATTCTGACTAACGAAGCAGGCGAACCTGAGTATCACCGCGTACAGCTGTTCACGACGGGCGATGAACGCCCGGGCCTGATGAACTTCCCGTTTGAAGGATTAACCTCAGGATCGAAATACGGGACAGCCGTTGGCATCATCATGTTTATGCTGGTGATTGGCGGCGCGTTTGGCATTGTGATGCGTACAGGAACCATTGATAACGGTATCCTGGCGCTTATTCGCCATACCCGCGGGAATGAAATTCTCTTTATTCCTGCGCTGTTTATTCTGTTTTCACTTGGCGGCGCGGTATTTGGTATGGGAGAAGAGGCCGTCGCCTTTGCCATTATCATCGCACCGCTAATGGTCCGGCTGGGCTATGACAGTATTACCACCGTCCTGGTGACCTATATTGCCACGCAAATCGGTTTTGCCAGTTCGTGGATGAACCCGTTTTGTGTGGTCGTTGCTCAGGGGATTGCCGGCGTTCCGGTGCTTTCTGGCTCCGGGTTGCGCATCGTGGTGTGGGTTATCGCCACTCTGATTGGCCTGATCTTTACCATGGTGTACGCCTCACGAGTGAAAAAGAATCCTCTTCTGTCACGCGTGCATGAGTCCGACCGCTTCTTTCGTGAAAAGCAGGCTGATGTTGAACAACGTCCGTTTACCTTTGGTGACTGGCTGGTATTGATTGTCCTGACCGCCGTAATGGTCTGGGTGATTTGGGGCGTGATCGTTAATGCCTGGTTTATTCCAGAAATTGCCAGCCAGTTCTTCACCATGGGTCTGGTGATTGGCATCATCGGCGTTGTTTTCCGCCTTAACGGCATGACGGTTAATACCATGGCTTCATCCTTTACCGAAGGGGCGCGAATGATGATCGCCCCTGCCCTGCTGGTGGGTTTCGCCAAAGGGATTTTGCTGCTGGTCGGTAATGGTGAAGCGGGTGATGCCAGCGTGTTAAATACCATCCTCAACAGCATTGCCAATGCCATTAGCGGTCTGGACAACGCGGTCGCGGCCTGGTTTATGTTGCTCTTCCAGGCGGTATTTAATTTCTTCGTGACGTCCGGTTCTGGTCAGGCGGCGTTAACCATGCCGTTACTGGCACCGCTTGGCGATCTGGTCGGTGTTAACCGTCAGGTTACCGTGCTGGCGTTCCAGTTTGGTGATGGCTTCAGTCACATCATTTACCCAACCTCAGCGTCGTTAATGGCAACGCTCGGTGTGTGCAGGGTGGACTTCCGTAACTGGCTGAAGGTGGGCGCGACCCTACTTGGACTGCTGTTTATTATGTCCAGCGTCGTAGTGATCGGCGCTCAGTTGATGGGCTACCACTAAAAATGTTAAGAGCCGCAATTGCGGCTCTTTTTTCATTCTGCCGTTTCAGTCTCTACGGCTTCATTTTTGGCATTGCGCTTCATCCACAACGCTAGCGCTTTCAGCGAGTCTGGAGTGAACTCATCGCAGCGTGCGGTGATTTCTTCCGGCGTCAGCCAGCAAACTTCACTGACTTCATCTTCCTGTAGTGCGAAGGGACCGTGAGAGACGCAGCTGAACAATGCGCCCCAGACACGGCAATTTTTATCTTCGAAATAGAACTGCCCGTGCTCGGCAAAGGGGACACCGGCAATGCCCAACTCTTCTTCCGCTTCGCGACGCGCGGATTCCAGCAGTTGCTCATCGGCCTGGACTACACCGCCTGCGGTCGCATCTAACATGCCGGGTAAAAAGTCTTTTGTCTCGGTACGACGCTGGACCAGAATTTTGCCCATGCCATCATGCACGACGATGTAAGTTGCACGATGACGCAGACACTGTGCCCGCATTTGTTCCCGGCTGGCTTGTGCAATGACTTCGTTCTCTTCATTGACAATATCCACCCATTCAGTACTTGCCAAACGACGCTGTTCCATTATCAGGAAACCTTCTTTTTCTGGCGCTCTTACGGCGCATTTTGAGTTGTGGGTAAATTACGGATTAATCGCGACCTGCGCAATGATACTTTGATCATTGAGTGCGATTACACTAAGTACGTCATTATCCAGCATGCCATAACTCGCCGGATTACCGCCTTTCGGAATACTCACCGAGCCGGGGTTGAAGTGGAAAATCTCCCCCCGCTGTTCTGCCACTGGCAGATGGGTATGACCGTACACCAGCACATCGTTCTGGTTTAAAGCAGGCAGATTTTCCGGGCCAAAAAGATGACCATGCGTCAAAAACAGACGTTGTTTTTCCAGTAATACCTGTTGCCACGGCGCGGTTATCGGGAAATGCAGCAGCATTTGATCCACTTCGCTGTCGCAGTTGCCGCGCACAGCGATAACCTTATGTGCCACTTCATTAAGCCGTTCAGCGACTTTGGCTGGCGCGTAACCCTCCGGTAAAGCATTACGCGGGCCGTGATTCAACACGTCGCCAAGGATCACCAGCCACTGGGCACCGCTTTGGGCAAACAACTCCAGAACACGTTCCGTCGCCGGTAACGACCCATGAATGTCCGATGCAAACATCAGTTTCATCACTCACTCCTCGTCGAAAAAACGTAAGCTATGATACTGGATTCTGTCGTTGCTATCAGCCAGATTGCTTCGCCGAAAGTGCAATAAAACGCTGGACAGACGCTCGCTGCCACTGGAATGTTGCATAATCCACCAGGCGTTCTGGCACCTCATCGCCATGTAGTACCAGGCGGTTAATCATTAGCGCCAGATCAGTATCAGCAATGCACCATTCACCAAATAAATTCGGCTGACCCAGTACTAACAAATGTTCTGCCATCGCGAACAGTTTCTCTGCACTGGCTTTTCCCTCGGCCGTTAGTGGCGCTTTTTTCGCCCCCGCAAAGACAACATCCGTCGGACGCTCTTCGCGGATGGGCATCAGATCGCTGCGCAGCCAGGCCTGAATCTGTCGTGCACGCGCACGATTTTCTAAATCAAGCGGATAAATACGTTCCCAGGTCGGTGGCGCAAATCGATCTTCCAGATACTCCGCAATGGCAGAAGATTCACTCAACTCAAAATCATCGATTTGTAATAACGGCACACGGCGTGTCTGACCGTAACCTTGCCACGTCGGCTGCAAATGTTCACCGCTGTCGAGGTCGATGGTCTTGATATGAAACGACAGGCCTTTTTCCTGCAACGCCACCCAGGCGGATAACACATAAGGGGAGAAAAAGTGGGCATCTGACCAAAGCGTGATAGCGGGTTTACTCATTATGTCCTCGGCAATAAAGGGGGCTGGCTATCAAACTATAGAGCCTTTTTGTCACTGTCACGTGACGAATACTCACGTAAGTCGCCGCGCTTTCTATACTTGTGGTGTTCAGATGATTAAACAACCGGAGCTGCAATGATCGATCTCTATTTCGCCCCGACACCCAATGGTCACAAAATTACGCTGTTTCTCGAAGAAGCAGAGCTGGATTATCGCTTGATTAAGGTAGACCTGGGGAAAGGCGGTCAGTTTCGTCCGGAATTTTTGCGCATTTCGCCCAACAACAAAATTCCGGCAATTGTTGATCATTCTCCTGCCGATGGCGGCGAACCGCTAAGCCTCTTTGAGTCTGGTGCCATTTTGTTGTATCTGGCTGAGAAAACAGGACTCTTTTTGAGTCATGAAACGCGTGAGCGCGCCGCCACATTACAGTGGTTATTCTGGCAGGTAGGCGGACTGGGGCCGATGCTTGGGCAAAATCATCATTTTAATCACGCAGCCCCCCAAACCATTCCTTACGCTATTGAACGTTATCAGGTTGAAACTCAGCGTCTTTACCATGTACTGAACAAGCGGCTGGAAAACTCGCCCTGGCTGGGAGGCGAGAACTACAGCATTGCGGATATTGCCTGCTGGCCGTGGGTTAATGCCTGGACTCGCCAGCGAATTGACCTAGCAATGTATCCGGCAGTCAAGAACTGGCATGAGCGGATCCGTTCGCGCCCTGCCACCGGGCAGGCACTGCTAAAAGCACAACTCGGTGATGAGCGTTCGGATAGTTAACAGAAACAGGTTCTCGTGTATTATTTCATCCTAAGTAAAACAACGGAGAACCTGCAATGGCACAACCTGCCGCTATTATTCGTATAAAGAACCTTCGTTTGCGTACGTTTATCGGAATTAAGGAAGAAGAAATTAACAACCGTCAGGATATTGTTATCAATGTGACGATCCACTACCCCGCCGATAAAGCGCGCACTAGCGAAGATATCAACGATGCGCTGAATTATCGCACCGTAACGAAAAACATTATTCAGCATGTAGAGAATAACCGTTTCTCTTTGCTGGAAAAATTAACTCAGGATGTGCTCGATATCGCACGTGAACATCACTGGGTGACGTATGCTGAAGTGGAGATCGATAAACTGCACGCGCTGCGCTACGCCGATTCGGTATCCATGACCTTAAGCTGGCAGCGTTAATCGCCATATCGGGAGGCTGCATGAACATAGTGATCACCGGAGGGACAGGATTAATTGGTCGCCATTTGATTCCGCGTTTGCTGGAGCTGGGCCATCAAATTACGGTAGTGACGCGTAACCCGCAGAAAGCCAGTTCCGTTCTCGGCCCTCGGGTGACACTATGGCAAGGGCTTGCCGATCAAAGCAACCTCAACGGCGTTGATGCGGTAATCAACCTGGCCGGAGAACCGATTGCTGATAAACGCTGGACTCACGAGCAAAAAGAGCGTCTCTGCCAAAGCCGCTGGAATATCACGCAAAAACTGGTCGATTTGATTAATGCCAGCGACACGCCACCGTCGGTACTCATTTCCGGCTCGGCAACGGGCTATTATGGTGACTTAGGTGAAGTGGTGGTTACCGAAGAGGAACCGCCGCATAACGAATTTACCCATAAACTCTGCGCTCGCTGGGAAGAAATTGCCTGCCGGGCGCAAAGTGACAAAACGCGAGTGTGCCTGCTGCGTACCGGTGTAGTGCTGGCACCGGATGGCGGTATTCTCGGTAAAATGCTGCCGCCGTTTCGTCTTGGCCTGGGCGGGCCGATTGGCTCTGGTCGGCAGTATCTGGCCTGGATTCATATTGATGATATGGTCAACGGTATTCTCTGGCTGCTGGATAACGAGCTGCGCGGGCCATTTAATATGGTTTCGCCCTACCCGGTACGCAATGAACAATTTGCCCATGCGCTCGGTCATGCGCTGCATCGCCCGGCCATTTTGCGCGTCCCCGCGACCGCCATTCGACTGTTAATGGGCGAATCTTCAGTACTGGTATTAGGTGGACAACGCGCGCTGCCTAAACGGCTGGAAGAAGCGGGTTTTGCGTTTCGCTGGTACGATTTAGAAGAGGCGCTGGCGGATGTCGTTCGCTGATGTGGTTTACAGCAAACATCCGCCAGTTAACTCCCGGTGTTACAGGATTAGTGGCTTTGCGCGATAAGATCGTCTGGTGAAAGTCGGGTCACCATCATAACTAACTCTCTGTCTAAACCTCTATCCAGCATCTCCTGAGCAATACGCAGGGCTTCTTCGTGTTTGCCCTGCATTGCGCCTTCTTCACGTAATCTGTCAGCAATGGTCATCAGTTTCTCCTTTTCTTGTGGTGCGCGTTCCGCTATCTCACCAATAAATGCACGAAAACGCTGGGCATCCCCTGTTTGTAATACGTAATTAAACAGGGCTTTTAGCTGTCTGTCATTAGTGTTCCCTGTAACTAGCAGCGAAACAATTTGGTCGACTAATCCCAACAGATCGCGCTGACGAATATGTTTCTGAATTAACTCCAACAGCGCCATTTTGCGGTGTTGCATAATCTCGTCATCCGGCACCACGGTAATATCCACCAACGGAAAAGCCGATGAATATATTTTGCGGGCTATAGCAGGCTCGGCAAATTCATCAAGCCAGCAGAGTGAATAAGGATAAGGACTTCTGCAACCATGATAAAACAGCATCGGGAGCACCAATGGAAGCTCTTTATAGCCCGCATCAAGATGGTTTTGCATTGCCGCAATGGAATAACGCATCATGCGAAAAGCCATTAATTCTTCCGGCTTACTTTGGTGCTCTATCACTACATAAATATAACCCACTCCCTCCTGCGTTTTCACAGACCACAAGAGGTCGGAATAATATTGCCGCAGGTCTTCATCAATAAAACTGTTTGGTTCCAGTTTAAGCGTCGTTAAATCACACAGTTTGCGCAGCGGCGCGGGAAGATGAATATCAATAAAATCCCGCGCGGTGTCTGGATGGCGTAAAAAAGATTTAAATACCGCATCATGCGGCGTGGAAGTTGTCGATATTGTCATGGCGTTCCGTCACCCCTCAAATTTAAGATGACGCGACAATAACCACGATTAACACCCAATGCAGCAGGCAGTTTTTATCTTTGGACAGCGAATTCAGAAGTATTTTTAGCGGACTGTAACTTTTACATTTCAGCGGAAGCTGACTCGCAAATTCCCCATGAAAATACTCCGGCAGCGTTAGCCACCGGAGAGGAAATTATTTCAGCGATCCCTTAAGGAACCGTTGCAGACGAGGGCTTTGCGGGTTGCCAAATAACTGCTCCGGCGCGCCCTCTTCTTCTATTTTCCCCTGATGGAGGAAAATGACATGAGTAGAAACATGGCGAGCAAAGCCCATTTCGTGAGTCACTACCACCATGGTTTTCCCCTCTTCTGCCAGTTGCTGCATAATACGCAACACTTCGCCTACCAGTTCAGGATCGAGCGCCGAGGTAGGTTCATCAAACAGTAAAACTTCCGGTTCCATCGCCAGCGCCCGCGCGATAGAAACACGCTGTTGCTGACCGCCGGAAAGATGCACCGGATATTTCCCCTGCGCACGTTCGTCTATCCCGACTTTTGCCAGATACTTCACCGCCCGCTCGCGCGCTTCCTGCTTGCTCAGGCCCAACACCTGAATCGGCGCTTCCATGACGTTTTCCAGCACCGTCATATGGCTCCAGAGATTGAAGTGCTGGAATACCATCGTCAGGCGTGTGCGCAGTAAGCGCAGTTGATTTTTATCGGCGACTTTGAGTTGACCGTCTTTGTCGCGCACCAGATTGATCGTCTGGCCATTGACCACGATCGACCCTTCACTCGGTTTTTCGAGGAAGTTAATGCAGCGCAGAAAGGTACTTTTCCCCGATCCCGACGATCCGATGATGCTTATTACATCTCCGGCATTCGCTTGCAGTGATACCCCTTTCAGCACTTCATGTTCGCCGTAGCGTTTGTGCAAATCGATAACGTTTAATTTATTCTCGGACATCGTATTCTCAGTGCGTTGAAGAAGGTTTCACATGCTGCAACCAGCGTTTTTCCGCTCTGCGAAAGAGGCTGATCAGGACATAAGAGATGATTAAATAGAGCACCGCGGCAATGCCGAAGGCGGTAAAAGGTTGATACGTGGCGGCGTTAATATCGCGGGCTATTTTCAGCAGATCCGGCACCGTGGCAGTAAATGCCAACGCAGTAGAGTGCAGCATCAGGATCACTTCGTTGCTGTATGCCGGTAACGCAATACGCAGCGCAGAAGGCAAAATAATGCAGCGATACATTTTAAAAGTCGAGAAGCCATAGGCTCTGGCGGCTTCAATTTCCCCATGCGGAACCGAACGGATTGCCCCAGCAAAAATCTCGGTAGTGTAAGCGCAGGTGTTAAGCGTCAGCGCCAGCACGGTACAGTTCAGGCCACTGCGGAAGAAAGCGTTAAGGAATTCGGTTCCCTTAACAATCTCAAGCGTGTACATGCCGGAATAGAACACCAGCAACTGAACATACAGCGGCGTACCGCGAAAAATATAGGTAAATAACCAGATTGGAAACTGGATGTATTTATTACTGGAGACACGACCAATCGCCAGAAACAGCGCCAGGACTCCGCCTATCACTACCGACAAAATAAGCAGCCACAGAGTGATCGCCACACCAGTAAAGCGATAACCGTCGGTCCACAGCAGCGGTTTCCAGTATTCATGTAAGATTTCGATCACAGGTCAGCCCTCTTCACACCCACGGAGTAGCGGCGCTCAAGGAACAGCAGCACACCATTGGAAACAGTGGTGAAAACCAGGTAAATCACGCCACAGACGATGGCGAAATAGAACGGTTCCCAGGTACTTTTGCCTGCCAGTTGGGTGGCTTTGACCACATCTTCCAGGCCGAGTAACGAAACCAGTGCGGTAGATTTGAGGATCACCTGCCAGTTGTTGCCAATGCCTGGCAGGGCGTAACGCATCATCGACGGAAACATGATCCGCCGAAACACTTGCCCACGAGTAAAACCGAACGCCGTCGCCGCCTCTATATGTCCTTTCGGCACTGCCATAAAAGCACCACGGAACGTTTCGGTAAAATAAGCACCGTAGATAAAACCGAGAGTGATAATACCAGCGACCATCGGATCGATATCAATCTGCCCGACGCCCATCGCCTCCGTCACCGTGTTTAGCGCAATCTGCAAACCGTAGAAAATCAGCAGCATCAACACTAAGTCCGGCACGCCACGAATCAGCGTGGTGTACCCTTCGAAAATCAGCCCCGAAAGCCGATTTTGCGAGAGCTTACCGCCAGCGCCAATTAAACCGATGATTACAGCGAGCACTACAGAGCTGATAGCCAGCTCCAGCGTGACGAGCGCACCCTGTAAAATAACACCTGAAAACCCATACAACATGCTGCCTGTCCTGTCGTGTGTGGTGAATTACCGCCTCTTGTCTCCCTCCGGTTACCCGAAGGGAGCGGGCTTTCTTTCACCGATGGCGATTAGCCACCATAAACATCAAAATCGAAGTACTTTTTCGCTAATTTCTCGTAAGTACCGTCAGCGCGCATTTCGGCAAAGGCTTTGTTCAGTGCTTCGCGCAGTTCGTTATCTTCTTTACGCAGGCCCATGCCGGTCCCTACGCCAAACAGTTTTTCATCTTTAACAGACGGGCCACCGAATTTGTAATCTTTACCGACAGGTTGTTTGAGGAAACCTTCGCTGGCAGCGACCTCATCCTGGAACGCGGCATCAATACGTCCGGCAGTCAGGTCAGAATAAATGTTGTCCTGCCCCTGATACGAGACGATTTCAATGCCTTTTGGTGCCCAATGTTCATTACCGAACGTCTCCTGGGTGGTGCCCTGCAATACGCCTACCCGTTTGCCTTTCAGCGACTCGACTGTCGGCTGAATGTCAGAATTTTTCGCCACCACCAAACGAGAATCGGCAGCGTACAGTTTGTCGGTGAAGGCTATTTCTTGCTGACGTTTTTCCGTAATGGAAAGCGATGACATGATGGCGTCAATCTTCTTCGCTTTTAAGGACGGGATTAACGCATCCAGCGGATTTTCGACAAACGTACATTGCGTATTGATGCGTTTGCATAATTCCTTTGCCAGATCGATATCGAAGCCAACCAGTTCGCCTTGTGAATTTTTTGATTCAAATGGCGCATAGGTCGGGTCGGTACCGATGCGGATGTTTTGCGGAATCGCAGCAAACGCCGCAGTTGCGCTGGAGAAGGCCAGAACCAGAGAGAGCGATAGCACCAGTTTTTTCATAATGTCCTCAACTGACAGTCTTTTTATAGGGAATATTTACAGGTTTGTTACACTTATCGTGCCATAAAATTGACCATCAAGGCAAAATATCCCGCCCCGTTAGACGTATTATTTTTCATTAAAAATGCTTAAGTATGCATTTCAATGCACCACGATAGTGCAACAAACCTGGCGTGCACCATGATGATCATTCCATCAGGTACAGCTTCCCAGCGACGTATCAGTCACCGTAGACATTAAAGTCGAAATACTTTTTCGCCATCTTGTCGTAGGTGCCGTCCTGACGCAGCTCGCCAAGCGCCTTATTGAAGGCAGCCGTCAGTTCAGCATCATCTTTACGTAGCCCTACACCGGTGCCATCACCGAAGTATTTTTTGTCTTTTACTGATGAGCCAGCAAAGGCGAAATCTTTACCAGCAGGTTGCTTGAGGAATCCTTCGCTGGCAGCAACTTCATCTTGTAACGCAGCATCCAGACGTCCTGCAGCCAGATCGGAATAGACCAAATCCTGGTTGGCATAGGCCACCACATCCACGCCTTTACTACGCCAGGTCTCGTTAGCGTAAGCTTCCTGGGTTGATCCCTGCAGCACACCAACATGTTTACCTTTCAGTGAATCCAGCGTTGGCTGAATCGGTGAACCTTTGGCCGCAATCAAACGAGAATCTGCGGCGTACAGCTTGTCGGAGAAGGCAATCTCCTGCTGACGTTTATCGGTAATGGAAAGCGACGAAATAATAGCGTCGATTTTTTTCGCTTTCAGTGAGGGGATCAGCGCGTCAAAGTCACTGGCAACCCAGGTACATTTCACCTGCATCCGTTTGCACATCTCGTTACCGAGATCGATATCAAAGCCAACAAAATCACCTTTAGCATCTTTCGATGAGAACGGTGCGTAGGTGGTATCGGTTCCGATACGTACCGTCTCCGGTAGCGCCGCATAGCTGGAAGCCGCTGTGGAGAGACCGACTAACAAAGACAGAGCGAGAATCGACTTCTTCATACATAACCCTCAAGTGAAAATGGCTTTTTTATGTTGTGTATTGTGTTGTGTGTTTGCAGGCTCTTTCATGCAGGTCTTATGCCATCTTGACGACAACAGTAACATTCAACGTTAAATATGTTAATAAGACGTTGCATTATTGTCCTGAAGTTGAAGATAGCAGGTATAGCGGTTGAATCGCAGCGTTTCGATTGAATGGCAGAAACAAAATGTCGAGGATTTGATCGCGGTTGCAAAATTGCCCTGAAACAGGGCAACAGCGGAGTTATGCGCCCTGCCAGCGGGCAAAGAGATCTTCAGGAAGGGTTATCGCAAACTGGTCAAGAACACGATTAACCGTCTGATTTATCACATCATCAAGGGATTGCGGGCGATGATAAAACGCCGGAACGGGAGGCATAATCACCGCACCGATTTCTGCCGCCTGAGTCATTAAACGCAGATGGCCTAAGTGCAATGGTGTTTCACGCACGCAGAGCACCAACGGGCGACGCTCTTTCAGCACCACATCTGCCGCACGGGTCAGTAAGCCATCAGTATAGCTATGGACAATGCCGGAAAGGGTTTTGATTGAACAGGGTAAAATCACCATCCCCAGCGTCTGGAAAGAACCGGAAGAGATGCTGGCGGCAATATCGCGCGCATCGTGCGTGACATCGGCTAATGCCTGCACTTCGCGCAGAGAAAAATCCGTTTCGAGGGATAAGGTCTGGCGCGCTGCCTGGCTCATCACCAGATGCGTTTCGATATCTGTGACATCGCGCAGAACCTGTAATAAGCGCACGCCATAAATCGCGCCGCTGGCACCGCTGATGCCTACAATGAGTCGTTTCATAAATAGTTGCCCTGTCAGACTTGCAGGCAGACTTTGCAGGATTTCGGCGGGAGTTGCAAGTCAGGGTGCCAGACCGGCACCCTCAGCGAAGGCATCATCCTTCGTTATGCATTTCGAGATTTTCCACTTCGTTCTGACGTTGCACTGCTTTGGCGTCATCATTACGTAACGTATCGAGGAAATCGAGGTAGCCCTGATCAACATCTTTGGTGACGTAGACGCCGTTGAACACCGAGCATTCAAACTGCTGGATATCCGGATTTTCAGCGCGAACGGCGTCGATCAGATCGTTCAGATCCTGGAAAATCAACCCGTCAGCACCGATGATCTGGCGAATTTCATCAACTTCGCGACCGTGAGCGATCAGTTCCGTGGCGCTCGGCATATCAATACCATAAACGTTCGGGAAGCGAATTTCCGGTGCCGCAGAAGCGAGGTACACTTTCTTCGCTCCGGCTTCGCGTGCCATCTCGATAATCTGCTCAGAAGTGGTGCCACGGACGATGGAGTCGTCGACCAGCAGGACGTTTTTATCGCGGAACTCGGCGCGGTTGGCATTCAGTTTACGGCGCACGGACTTACGACGCAGCTGCTGGCCCGGCATGATAAAGGTGCGGCCAACATAGCGGTTTTTAACGAAGCCCTGGCGGTACGGTTTGCCCAGAATACGAGCAATTTCCAGCGCGATATCACACGAGGTTTCTGGGATCGGGATCACCACATCGATATCCAGATCTTCCCATTCGCGGGCAATTTTCTCGCCCAGTTTCGTGCCCATATTCACACGCGCGCTGTAAACGGAAATTTTGTCGATAAACGAGTCCGGGCGGGCAAAGTATACATACTCAAACAGGCACGGATTGCTGACCGGATTGTCAGCACATTGACGGGTAAACAACTGCCCTTCTTCAGTGATGTAAATCGCTTCGCCCGGCGCGACGTCACGCAGGAAATCAAAGCCCAGCGTATCGAGCGCTACGCTTTCGGAAGCGACCATATATTCTGTACGGTTCTCGTCAATATCACGTTTTCCCAGTACCAGCGGACGAATCCCGTTTGGATCGCGGAAAGCAACCATACCGTGGCCGATAATCATCGCCACACAGGCATACGCGCCGCGGATTAAGCGGTTTGTGGCAGCAATGGCAGCGAAAATATTGTCGGCTTCCAGCGGGTAGTGGCGGAAGTTGTCCAGCTCGCTGGCGAAGATATTAAGCAGAATTTCCGAGTCGGAAGTGGTGTTGATGTGGCGGCGTTTTTCTTCAAACAGTTTTTTACGCAACTCGTGAGCGTTGGTCAGATTGCCGTTGTGGGCAAGCGTAATGCCATACGGGGAGTTAACGTAAAACGGCTGCGCTTCAGAGGCGCTGGAGCTGCCAGCCGTGGGGTAACGCACATGACCAATGCCCATATTGCCCTGCAAACGCTGCATATGGCGAGCTTCAAATACATCGCTCACCAGCCCGTTCGCTTTACGCAAACGGAAGCAGTTATTGGCATCTATGGTGATGATGCCGGCGGCATCCTGACCGCGATGCTGAAGCACCGTTAAGGCATCATAAATCGACTGGTTAACCGGCATAACACCGGCGATACCGACAATACCGCACATACGTCTTTTTCCTCGTTAAGCCACATCTCAGAGCACTTACGCTCTGGGCAAGAAACTTGACGAGCTTTGCAGATAATCAAAAAACCATCTGATGATAAAACTGAATTGCGGGATCAGCTGTGATTTGCTCCAGTCTTCGCTTTTCGACACCCCGGTAAAGGAGTCGAGAAAGAAGAGAATGGCAGCAACAATCAACACACCGCGCAACGCACCGAAACAGACGCCCAGCACCCGATCGGTGCCTGACAACCCCGTTTTCTCCACCAACTGGCCTATCACGAAGTTCACGATAGCACCAACGATCAGGGTAGCGATAAACAGTACCGCGATGGCAATCCCATTTCGAACCAGTTCGTCTTCAAAGCCCGTAAACCAGACTGACAGGTAAGTGTAGTAATGACTGGCAACAAAGAAAGCACAACCCCATGTCACCAGCGATAACGCTTCACGAACAAAGCCGCGGATCAGGCTAACCAGAGAGGAAAAAGCAATCACCGCGATTATGGCGTAATCAATCCAGACCATATGTGTCCCACGATTTTACGCCCTGTCATCCTGTTCGGGGCGCATTCTAACAGAAAAAGAAAACGTTTGCGTAGGGATTTCCTTCCCGCGCATCAATAAAAATGGCGCTGAAAAAATATTCAACGCCATCGACTTTTTATGCCTTTGCGGCATCGGGCAATGCGTGTCGGATGCGGCGTAAACGCCTTATCCGACCTACGGTTCTACCCCTGCGTAGGCCTGATAAGACGCGCCAGCGTCGCATCAGGCAAGACCGTATTAATTCGGCGTATAGCCCATTACCACGCCACTTAAGCCAGAAAGTTGCTTCAACTCACCCAGCGAACCTTTCAGCTTATCTTTCGAGGCATCCGGCCCAACCAGAATACGGGTAATTTTACCCTGCACTGGCGTGGATGGCGACGTATAAACCCGATAACCGGCACCGCGCAGCTTACCGACAATCTCATTCACTTTATCGGCATTTTTCAGCGCACCCAGTTGCACAACATAGGCTTTACCCGTCGGTGCAGCTTTTTCTTCCACGACCGGCTTCGGTTCTGGCTTCGGCGCAGGTGGTGCTTCAACCTTTGGTTTAGGCGGCTCCACCGGTTTCGGCTTCGGTGGGGCGACCGGTGCAGGTTCCGGTTCAAACTCGGTGTTATTGGCTGCAATAGTGGCCGGATCGAGCGACGGTGCTGCGGCATCACCTGCCCGCACCTCTTCCGCTGCGCCTTCCGGCGGCTGCGTCGGTAACGCCTGGGTGGCGGCTGGCATCATATCAGGCTCATCACGATCGCCCGCTTTCGGCACCAGCGGGATAGCCGCGAACTCATCCTGATAATGTTTTTTCTGCCCGTCCAGCAGCCCTGGAAGTACAATCACCCCCAGCGCCACCAGCACGATCGTGCCCACTAACCGATTCTGAAACTTACTTGCCACCGCTTCTCCTCGCGTCAATCACTTCCATGACATGTGCGACCGTGTGGAAAGAACCACACACCAGCACGGTGTCTTCCGCTTTAGCGTCCGCCATTGCGGCATCCCATGCCTGCGCAACGCTATCAAATGATTTGCCGTTACCCAAATGCTCAAGCAGTTGTTCTGCCGTGGCACCGCGCGGCCCTTCCAGTGGCGCACAATACCAGTCATCAACCACGCTTTTCAACCAGGCCAGAGTTCCGGCAATATCTTTATCATGTAGCATACCGATAACCGCCAGCACGCGCCCGTTTTTCGGTAGCGCTTTCATACGCCCGGTGAGATATTCCGCCGCATGTGGATTATGCGCGACATCAAAAATAACGCGTGGCGACTCGCTCACAATCTGGAAACGTCCCGGCAAAATTGCGCTGGCAATCCCGTCGCGAATGGCATTTTCACTGACTTCCAGCCCGCTGGCACGCAGTGCCGCCAGCGCTGTTGCGGCATTCGGTTGCGGGACAAGCGGCAACGGCAGATTTTCCAGCGTGCCGTGAGCATCGCTAAACGCCCAGTCATGATCGGTGACGGAATAGTTCCACTCAACGCCCCGACGTTGTAACAGTGCACCTTTTTCCTGCGCCACATCAGCAATGGTAGAAGGCATTTCCGGCTCACCGACAATTGCCGGTTTTTCGCTGCGGAAGATGCCTGCTTTCTCGCGACCAATACTTTCGCGATCTGGACCCAGCCAGTCGGTATGATCCAGCGCAATACTGGTTACTACCGCGACATCGGCGTCGACAATATTGGTTGCGTCCAGACGACCGCCCAGCCCTACTTCCAGAATCACCACGTCAAGTTGTGCCTGCTTGAACAGCCACAACGCCGACAGCGTACCGTACTCGAAATAGGTCAGGGAAATATCACCGCGTGCCGATTCAATCTCCGCAAAAGAGGCGGTGTGGGCCGATTCCGGCAATTCCTGGCCCTGCACACGTACGCGCTCGGTATAACGCACCAGATGAGGCGAACTGTAGACGCCCACTTTGTACCCTGCCGCCATCAGAATCGACTCCAGCGTACGGCAGGTGGTGCCTTTGCCATTCGTACCCGCAACGGTAAACACAAATGGCGCTGGTTTCAGGACGCCAAGACGCGCCGCGACCAGGCTCACGCGCTCAAGGCCGAGATCGATAGTTTTACTGTGCAGGTTTTCCAGATAAGAAAGCCACGAAGCCAGAGGCGACGCGGCTTGAGGAGTGCGTTTGATAATCATGGTATCCGCTGATTCGTTACGGTGAGAATAGCAAAAGGGCAGAGCCAGTGGCCCTGCCCTTATCAGTTATCAGGCCTCAGGTTCCTGATCCGGTACCGGGGGTACCACTACGCCTTCACGCGGCGCTTCAGGATTCGGCGCTGGCAGATTCATCAACTTCGCCAGAATGCTCGCCAGTTTCAGGCGCATTTCCGGACGACGGACGATCATGTCGATCGCGCCTTTCTCGATCAGGAATTCACTGCGCTGGAATCCAGGCGGCAGTTTTTCGCGTACGGTCTGTTCGATAACACGCGGACCGGCAAAGCCGATTAACGCTTTCGGTTCAGCGATGTTGAGATCGCCCAGCATGGCGAAACTTGCAGAAACACCGCCCATCGTCGGGTCGGTCAGCACGGAGATGTACGGCAAGCCGCGCTCCTGCATTTTTGCCAGTGCCGCAGAGGTTTTCGCCATCTGCATCAGCGACATCAGTGCTTCCTGCATACGTGCGCCACCAGAGGCGGAGAAGCAGATCAGCGGGCAGTTATCTTCCAGCGCCTGCTCAACGGCACGCACGAAACGTGCACCCACAACAGACCCCATTGAACCGCCCATAAAGGCGAACTCGAATGCCGCAGCGACAACCGGCATTCCATACAGAGTGCCTTTCATCACCACCAGCGCATCTTTTTCGCCGGTTTCTTTCTGCGCAGATGCCAGACGGTCTTTATACTTCTTGGAGTCACGAAACTTCAGCACATCTTTCGGCTCAAGCTCGCTACCCAGCTCCACAAGGCTTCCTTCATCTAACAGGCTATGCAGGCGATTACGCGCTGTCATACGCATGTGATGGTCACACTTCGGACAGACCTCAAGATTACGTTCCAGCTCAGCGCGGTATAAAACCTGACCGCAGCTATCACACTTAGTCCACACCCCTTCAGGAATGCTCGCCTTGCGGGTGGGAGTAATGTTGCTTTTAATTCGTTCAATCCAGCTCATTAGGGACCTTTCTGTCTGAACCTGGTTCGATGCCAGTTTTATCTTTGGGGACGCATAATGCCATTTTTGCCCCCAACAGACCATGAATGTTGCACATTAAAACATAACAGCCCGAAACTTTGGATAAAAAAGTGGTCGAACCGCGGAGTTACTTTTTATTTTGCGGCGCGTGCCGCAGCGCGTTTGTGACGGATTATTTCGATGACGCCCGGCAAAATAGAAACCACAATAATCCCGACGATCAGCAGCTTAAGGTTATCCTGAACCATCGGGATTGTACCGAAGAAATAGCCTGCGTAGGTAAAAAGCAGTACCCACAACAGTGCGCCGATCACGTTATAAGCGGCGAAATGACGGTACGACATGTGGCCCATTCCCGCAACAAACGGGGCGAACGTTCTGACGATCGGCACAAAACGGGCGAGAATAATCGTTTTGCCGCCATGTTTCTCATAAAACTGATGGGTTTTGTCGAGATAACTGCGACGGAAAATTTTCGAATTGGGATTACTGAACAACTTTTCACCGAACAACCGCCCGATAGTGTAATTGACCGCGTCACCCACAATCGCGGCGATCAGCATCAGCACCACCATCATATGGACGTTGAGATCGTTGGTTTCCAGTGATGCCAACGCTCCGGCAACAAACAGCAATGAATCACCCGGTAAAAACGGCGTTACCACCAGACCGGTTTCACAGAACAAAATTAAGAACAAAATGGCATAAACCCAGACGCCGTACTCCGCGACCAGCTCTGCCAGATGCACGTCAATGTGCAGGATAAAATCGATGAGGAAATAAATCAGGTCCATATTTGCCTATGCCTTGTACTCGTCATCTTTCAGGCTGTAACTACGTTGGCTACAGCCTGAAATGTTCCGAGCATTATTCTCGTTAGTCCGCCAGAAATAGCGGGCCCATTGGCGGTTTTGGAAGATCATACCGGTCAGGGTAATCCACCGCGACCAGATACAGCCCTTCCGCTTTTGCCGTTGCTGCCGCCAGCGTTCTGTCCTTTGCCGCCAGCAACTCTGCTATCCAGCTCTCCGGCTGGTTGTGGGCACCGACTTCCATCAGGCTGCCGACAATATTCCTGACCATATGATGTACAAAAGCATTCGCTTTAATATCTACCACCACATAAGGACCGTGACGCGTGACATTAATATGCATAACGTTGCGCCACGGGGTTCGGGACTGGCACTGCACCGCACGGAACGAGGTGAAATCATTCTCGCCCAGCAAGCATTGCGCAGCCCGATGCATCCGTTCAGCGTCCAGCGGTTCGTAAAAATGGGTTACCCCTTTACTCAGTACCGCCGGGCGCAGCCGATGATTGTAGATGATGTAGCGATAACGGCGAGCCGTGGCGCTAAATCGGGCATGAAAATCATCAGGTACAGCTTTAACCCAACGCACAGCGATGTCACCAGGTAAATTCGCATTTACGCCCAAGGTCCACGCCGCGTCTTTGCGCAGCGCGGTTGTTTCGAAATGCACAACCTGCCCGGTACCGTGTACCCCTGCGTCAGTACGCCCGGCGCAGAAGACGGTGATGGGTTCGTTCGCCACCTGGGAGAGCGCCTTTTCCAGCTTCTCCTGCACACTGCGGACTTCGTTCTGCCGTTGCCAGCCGTAATACTTACTGCCGTCGTACTCAATGCCCAGCGCAATTTTATAAACTGGCGGTTGTTGCTGGTCGGACATTAGTACAGATACTCCTGCACCAGTTTCTCGGCGATTTTTACTGCCATCAGCGCGCCGCCAAAGCGAACGTTATCGGCCACCGACCAGAACTGGACTTGCTCCGGCATACCGTAGTCATTACGCACGCAGCCAACAGAAAGATGCGGCGTACCCGAAGCATCACCTACCTGAGTTGGGAATTCGTTCTCTTCAGAGAGCACAATATCTTCGCCTTGAACAAACGCATCACGCGCTTCTTCTGCTGCCAGTGGACGCAGAGCTTCAAAGTTGACCATCTGGGCATGACCGTAGAATACCGGTGCCTGGACGACGCTAGCCGAAATCATCAGCCCTTCGTCCTGCAGGATTTTGCGTACTTCGTCAACGATACGACGTTCTTCACGCACGCTACCTTCGCTATCCGGCAGTAACGGCAGCATGTTGAACGCCAGCTGACGCCCGAAGAAATCTTCTTCGTCAATCGGAATGCCGTTGAGCAATTTCGCACTCTGCCCCGCTAACGCATCGACCGCTTTTTTGCCCTGGGCGGAGGCTGAAATCAGGCTGGTAACGCTGATACGTGATAAACCGCCCTGATCGATTAACGGTTTCAGTGCCGCCAGCAGCTGGCTGGTCAGACTGTCTGGTACGGCGATGACATTCCGGTTCCGGTAATCTGTCAGTACAAACGGGTTTACTTCCGGCACCACCAGCGGTACGTCGGGTTCGAGAGCAAACAATCCACTGCTGTCGATCACCAGGCAACCTGAGTTGGTCGCTTCTTCAACCCAGGCAGCGGTAGCTTCTTTGCCTGCGACAAAAAATGCCAGCTGCGCCTGCGTCCAGTCGAATTCAGCGGCATCCTGCACGGTGATTGTCTTACCACCAAAGCGCAGTTGTTCGCCTGCGCTTTCGTTACGTGCCAGTGCATAAATTTCCCCAACCGGGAACTGACGTTCAGCCAGCGTTTCAAGCAGGGCTTCGCCCACAGCGCCAGTTGCGCCCAGGACGGCAATGTTCCAGCCTTCAGACATGGTGGTTTACTCCAGAAATAGCAAAGCTCCCTGCCAATGTTACAGCAGAGAGCATGAAGAAGAGATTAACGTGCCGGATGATGAACGGCGTTAAAACCCAGTTTACACAGCAATGATGCCGCACTGGCGTCATCACAAATTACATACAGAGATGACCATTCACGGCGCTCAAGATAGTTTTTGCGCAGTTTATCGAACTCACCCGGTATCCCGGCGACTTTACGCAGCGGTGCGTCATCGCGGCGCACATCATACACCAAATGCACCAGCCTTTTCAGCGTCGGTTGATCGAGCGGGCCATGCAGCGTAATGCGACCAAACTCTGGCGCAGGCAGTAATGTATCCAGCGCAACGTGCTGTTCATGCCCAATAAACTTGCTATAAGCTTCAAACACTTGCGTAGTACCGCGTGCTTTACCTTCCAGGGTATAGCCTGCGATATGCGGCGTGCCGATATCCACTTTTTTCAGCAGCTCGACGTTGAGTTCCGGTTCGCCTTCCCAGACATCCAGCACTACGCTTAACTTCTGGCCTTCATTCAGGCAGGTCAGCAACGCAGTATTATCGACGACTGCGCCACGGCAGGCGTTAATCAGAATCGCTCCGGGCTTCAGGCTACGGATCAGTTTTTCATCCGCCAGATGTAGCGTTTTGTACGGACCATCTTTAAAGAGTGGCGTATGGAAAGTCAGAATATCCGCGCGCTGGACTAACTCATCCAGCGAGCGGAAATCACCCTCATCCCCACGGTCGGCGCGAGGCGGATCGCAAAGTAAGGTTTTAATCCCTAACGCTTCCAGTCGCGCCTGCAATCGACGTCCAACGTTACCAACGCCCACGATCCCCACCGTACGGTCGTACAGTGAAAATCCATCGCGTTCGGCAAGCATCAGCAGGGAGGAGAAAACATATTCCACCACCGCAATCGCATTACAGCCAGGTGCAGCGGAAAAACCAATTCCCGCCTGCTTCAACCATGCTTCATCGACATGGTCGGTCCCCGCAGTGGCAGTGCCAACAAATTTAATGGGTTTTCCTGCCAGCAAAGATTCATTCACTTTCGTGACCGAACGCACCATCAGCGCATCCGCGTCTGCCAGTTGAGCGACGGGGATTGGACGCCCGGGAACCGCGGTCACCTCACCCAAACGGCTAAATAAGTCGCGGGCATAAGGCATATTTTCATCAACAAGGATTTTCACGTTTGTGTTACCTGTATGAGACGAGAGTTAACCGGACAAGTGTGCCATAATCTCGCGGCCAGGCATACTTGCGAAGATTTCAGGTATAAGGATACGTAATGATACAACCTATTTCCGGCCCTCCTCCTGGGCAACCACCAGGTCAGGGAGATAATCTGCCGTCTGGCACGGGCAATCAGCCTTTATCCAGTCAGCAACGTACTTCGCTGGAAAGCTTAATGACGAAAGTGACCTCACTGACGCAACAGCAAAGAGCAGAACTGTGGGCGGGTATCAGGCACGATATTGGTCTGTCGGGAGATTCACCGCTGCTTTCGCGTCACTTCCCTGCCGCTGAGCATAATCTGGCGCAACGTCTGCTGGCCGCGCAAAAAAGCCATTCTGCCCGCCAGCTTTTAGCGCAATTAGGGGAGTATTTACGTCTGGGGAATAATCGTCAGGCGGTCACGGATTATATCCGTCATAACTTTGGTCAGACGCCGCTGAATCAGCTCTCACCGGAGCAATTAAAAACCATTCTCACCCTGTTGCAGGAAGGGAAGATGGTTATTCCGCAACCACAGCAGCGCGAGGCGACCGACCGTCCTTTATTACCGGCGGAGCACAATGCGCTAAAACAGCTGGTGACCAAACTTGCGGCGGCAACGGGGGAACCCAGCAAACAGATCTGGCAATCGATGCTGGAACTTTCCGGGGTGAAAGATGGCGAGTTAATTCCAGCGAAACTGTTTAACCATCTGGTGACCTGGCTACAGGCGCGTCAGACGCTAAGCCAGCAAAATACGCCGACGCTGGAATCACTACAGATGACGCTAAAACAACCTTTAGATGCCAGTGAACTGGCGGCGTTATCGGCATATATCCAGCAAAAATATGGTCTTTCTGCGCAATCATCGCTTTCTTCTGCCCAGGCCGAGGATATTCTTAATCAGCTTTATCAACGGCGGGTTAAAGGGATTGATCCGCGTGTTATGCAACCGCTGCTTAATCCTTTTCCACCGATGATGGACACGTTGCAAAATATGGCAACGCGTCCCGCGCTGTGGATACTGTTAGTCGCGATTATCCTGATGCTGGTCTGGCTGGTTCGTTAACCCCGACGAAATGACAGTATCGTGACAATAATACCCAGCACCGCAGAGATCGCCCCGGCAAGAAATACCGAAGAGTAACCAAACGTGGTCGCCAGCATTCCCGCCAGCGGCCCGGAGACGCCGAGGGCGATATCCTGAAACGCGGCGTAACCGCCCAGTGCGGTGCCGCGAACTTGTGAGGGGACGCGTTTAACCACCTCCACGCCCAGCGCAGGAAAGATAAGCGAACATCCGGCTCCGGTTAACGCCGCGCCCGCTAATGCGACCCATGCACCTGGGGCTTGCCAGAGCAGCAACAAGCCCACCGTTTCTACAAGCAGAGAGACAATCGCCACTTTCACGCCGCCAAAACGGTCCGGCATCCAGCCAAACATGACGCGCATCACGACAAATGCGCCGCCAAACGCGGTAAGAGTAAAGCCCGCCATCGCCCATCCTTTGCTGGCAAAGTAGAGCGAAACGAAAGTCCCGATAACAGCAAAACCAACGCCTTGTAGTGCCAGACCTAACCCTGGTTTCCAGATAAGCCCGACAACGCTCCACAGCGATGGACGTTCTCCCGCCAGGGCCGGTACTTTGCGCACTGTGCCGTTACAGGCCCACGCCAGTAAGGGTAATACCATTGTGGTGATCGCCAGTGCGGCAAAACCGTAATGGCTATGAATCAACAGGCCAAGCGGAGCACCAACAGCGAGGGCACCGTAAATCGCCATTCCATTCCATGACATCACTTTGCCAGAGTGTTTTGGCCCTACGATGCCTAACCCCCAGGTCAGAGCGCCTGTCAGTAACTGGCTTTCACCAAAGCCAAGAATCAAACGCCCGATGACCAACAGGGCAAATTTGAACGGTGCGGAGACAGGCAAAATCGCCGCCAGCAGCAACGCGCCGCCAGCCAGACCACAAGCTAACATCCCCTGAAGCGCCGAACGTTTTGCGCCATATTGATCGGCCAGTCGCCCGGCATAGCCACGCGTCAGCACCGTAGCCAGAAACTGAATCCCGACGGCAATCCCGACCATGGTATTGCCATAGCCCAGATCATGATGAACAAACAGCGGGATAACCGGCAACGGCAGCCCTACGGTCATGTAGGTGAGAAAAACCGCAAAAGCGATGCGGAAGAGCGAAAAATTGGCAGAAGATCGTGTTTCGGTTTGGCTTACAGCAGTCATGCATTACTCCAGAATGCAGCGCAAGGCGAGGAGTATCCCCGTCTCATCTCTCTGGTTTCAGGGTTACAGTGCGTTGGCAGGATTTAACGCGTACGTCTTTTCAGAAGGAAATCGACAAAGCGGGAAGTTTGCCTGGAACAGGCGGCGATTGTCAATGATGTGAAAAAGGGAACCATCGGGTTCCCTTTTGTGTTAGTGCCGGAGGCCGCATTGGCGCGTAACGTCGGATGCGACGCTGGCGCGCCTTACCCGACCTACGGCGAATTAATCTTTCAGCTTGCGCATTACCAGCGTGGCGTTGGTGCCGCCGAAGCCGAAGCTGTTAGACATAACGGTGGTCAGTTCGCGATCGGTCGTTTCGGTCACGATGTTCAGACCTGCAGCCTGCTCGTCCAGCTCTTCAATGTTGATGCTCGGGGCGATAAAGCCGTGTTCCAGCATCAGCAGAGAGTAGATAGCTTCCTGTACGCCAGCAGCGCCCAGAGAGTGACCGGTCATGGCTTTGGTTGCAGAAATCGCCGGGCTCTTATCGCCGAACACTTCACGGATAGCTGCCAGCTCTTTCACGTCGCCAACCGGAGTCGAAGTACCGTGGGAGTTCAGGTAATCGATTGGGGTATCAACGCCATGCATCGCCATCTTCATGCAGCGTACTGCGCCTTCGCCAGACGGAGCAACCATGTCTGCACCATCAGAGGTTGCGCCGTAGCCAACGATTTCAGCATAGATGTGAGCACCACGCGCCAGCGCGTGTTCCAGCTCTTCAACCACTACCATACCGCCGCCGCCAGCGATAACGAAACCGTCACGGTGAGCGTCGTAAGTACGGGAGGCTTTTTCCGGGGTGTCGTTGTATTTAGTAGACAGCGCACCCATTGCGTCGAATTCGCAAGCCATTTCCCAGCACAGCTCTTCGCCGCCGCCAGCAAACACGATGTCCTGTTTGCCCAGTTGGATCTGCTCTACTGCGTTACCGATACAGTGTGCGGAAGTCGCACACGCGGAGCTGATGGAGTAGTTAACGCCATGAATTTTAAACGGGGTGGCGAGGCAGGCAGAAACGCCGGATGCCATCGCTTTGGTGACCACATACGGGCCAACCGCTTTCAGGCCGCGCGGGCCGCGCATTGCGTCAGCGCCGAACACCTGGAAACGCGGGGAGCCGCCGCCGGAACCTGCAATCAGGCCAACGCGCGGGTTATTCTGGTAAGCTTCCGGAGAGAGGCCCGCATCAGCGATTGCCTGCTCCATAGAAAGGAATGCATAAATGGATGCGTCGCTCATAAAGCGCACAACTTTGCGGTCAATGAGGCCAGTGGTATCCAGTTTTACGTTGCCCCAGACGTGGCTACGCATGCCGGAATCCTTCAGCTCCTGAGAGAAAGTGATCCCTGAACGTCCTTCACGCAGAGATGCCAGGACTTCCTGCTGGTTATTACCGATGCTGGAAACAATGCCCAGGCCAGTAATCACTGCACGTTTCATTCAATACCTCTGTAAGTCGCACATAGAGTAAGTTTCGAATGCACAATAGCGTACACTTGTACGCCGAACAAGTCCGATCAGCCATTTAATAGAGAAATTTGCGCAGCCTTACACACATCGCTAAGATCGAGCCACCGCCTGTAAGACGAGTAACTTACGTGAAACACTACTCCATACAACCTGCCAACCTCGAATTTAATGCTGAGGGTACACCTGTTTCCCGAGATTTTGACGATGTCTATTTTTCCAACGATAACGGGCTGGAAGAGACGCGTTATGTTTTTCTGGGAGGCAACCAATTAGAGGTACGCTTTCCTGAGCATCCACATCCTCTGTTTGTGGTAGCAGAGAGCGGCTTCGGCACCGGATTAAACTTCCTGACGCTATGGCAGGCATTTGATCAGTTTCGCGAAGCGCATCCGCAAGCGCAATTACAACGCTTACATTTCATTAGTTTTGAGAAATTTCCCCTCACCCGTGCGGATTTAGCCTTAGCGCATCAACACTGGCCGGAACTGGCTCCGTGGGCAGAACAACTTCAGGCGCAGTGGCCAATGCCCTTGCCCGGTTGCCATCGTTTATTGCTCGATGCAGGCCGCGTGACGCTGGATTTATGGTTTGGCGATATTAACGAACTGACCAGCCAACTGGACGATTCGCTAAATCAAAAAGTAGATGCCTGGTTTCTGGACGGCTTTGCGCCAGCGAAAAACCCGGATATGTGGACGCAAAATCTGTTTAACGCCATGGCAAGGTTGGCGCGTCCGGGCGGCACGCTGGCGACATTTACGTCTGCCGGTTTTGTCCGCCGCGGTTTGCAGGACGCCGGATTCACGATGCAAAAACGTAAGGGCTTTGGGCGCAAACGGGAAATGCTTTGCGGGGTGATGGAACAGACATTACCGCTCCCCTGCTCCGCGCCGTGGTTTAACCGCACGGGCAGCAGCAAACGGGAAGCGGCGATTATCGGCGGTGGTATTGCCAGCGCGTTGTTGTCGCTGGCGCTATTACGGCGCGGCTGGCAGGTAACGCTTTATTGCGCGGATGAGGCCCCCGCACTGGGTGCTTCCGGCAATCGCCAGGGGGCGCTGTATCCGTTATTAAGCAAACACGATGAGGCGCTAAACCGCTTTTTCTCTAATGCGTTTACTTTTGCTCGTCGGTTTTACGACCAATTACCCGTTAAATTTGATCATGACTGGTGCGGCGTCACGCAGTTAGGCTGGGATGAGAAAAGCCAGCATAAAATCGCACAGATGTTGTCAATGGATTTACCCGCAGAACTGGCTGTAGCCGTTGAGGCAAATGCGGTTGAACAAATTACGGGCGTTGCGACAAATTGCAGCGGCATTACTTATCCGCAAGGTGGTTGGCTGTGCCCAGCAGAACTGACCCGTAATGTGCTGGAACTGGCGCAACAGCAGGGTTTGCAGATTTATTATCAATATCAGTTACAGAATTTATCCCGTAAGGATGACTGTTGGTTGTTGAATTTTGCAGGAGATCAGCAAGCAACACACAGCGTAGTGGTACTGGCGAACGGGCATCAAATCAGCCGATTCAGCCAAACGTCGACTCTCCCGGTGTATTCGGTTGCCGGGCAGGTCAGCCATATTCCGACAACGCCGGAATTGGCAGAGCTGAAGCAGGTGCTGTGCTATGACGGTTATCTCACGCCACAAAATCCGGCGAATCAACATCATTGTATTGGTGCCAGTTATCATCGCGGCAGCGAAGATACGGCGTACAGTGAGGACGATCAGCAGCAGAATCGCCAGCGGTTGATTGATTGTTTCCCGCAGGCACAGTGGGCAAAAGAGGTTGATGTCAGTGATAAAGAGGCGCGCTGCGGTGTGCGTTGTGCCACCCGCGATCATCTGCCAATGGTAGGCAATGTTCCCGATTATGAGGCAACACTCGTGGAATATGCGTCGTTGGCGGAGCAGAAAGATGAGGCGGTAAGCGCGCCGGTTTTTGACGATCTCTTTATGTTTGCGGCTTTAGGTTCTCGCGGTTTGTGTTCTGCCCCGCTGTGTGCCGAGATTCTGGCGGCGCAGATGAGCGACGAACCGATTCCGATGGATGCCAGTACGCTGGCGGCGTTAAACCCGAATCGGTTATGGGTGCGGAAATTGTTGAAGGGTAAAGCGGTTAAGGCGGGGTAATCTGCTCTCGCAGTGTTTGCCGGATGCGGCGTGAACGCCTTATCCGACCTACGTGTGACGTGTAGGCCTGATAAGACGCGATAAGCGTCGCATCAGGCATGCTGCTCCAGACGCCGCAACTTACTGCTGTGACGCCTGCTGAAACAGGTTTTCCCACATATCGGTCACCAGCGCCTGGTCACGCGGCGACAATTCACCAGCACCAATGGCTTTTTCCAGACTCTGGCTAACGGTCGTATGCACCGCCTGAGCGGAGTGGTCATCACCACTTTCCAGTTCTGCGATGGCTAATGTCAGGTGGCCACGCAAATACCCACTGGCAAACAACTCATCATCACTGGCATGGTCAACCATACCGTCGATTAATGCCAGAATGCGTGATTCAAACTCCGCGATCATCTTCTTTCCTCATTGTAAAACGTGGCGCTGGCTTCAGTTGAGCGCTTCCGGCCACGGGAACTGTTCCGCCGTAAGTTCCGGCGTGTGATAATAATTTTGTAGTGCTTTAATGAAGCGTGCCGGACGTTCCGGAATGCCATTTGTCAGATAATCCATCACCTGCGCATGTACTCGCCGTTGAAACACCACACGATCCGGTTCGAAATCCCCTTCCAGATTGTCGCAACTGACGTTAAACGGATATCCCGCCGCCACACAGAACAACCAGTCGAGCGCCTGCGGCTTCACTTCAACATCTTCAAACTGGCTTTGCGTTTGGGCATCGCGTCCGTCCGGGCAATACCAGTAGCCGAAATCAACCAGCTCACGGCGCGCTTTCCCGGCAATACACCAGTGCGAAATCTCATGAATTGCGCTGGCATAAAAGCCATGAGCAAAGACGATTCGGTTATACGGTACTTCCGCATCAGCAGGAAGATAGATCGGTTCGTCGTCGCCTTTAATCAGACGGGTATTAAAATCATCGGCAAAGCAGCTATTAAAAATTTCAATCAACTGCTCGTAGTGGTGTGTACTGTTCATTAGTTCATCCCCAACCAGTGGAGGATCTCCTGTCCGTGGCTGTCGTAAAGTAATTTGGCACTCATCACCGCCGAGACGATAACAATCATCGGGCGGATCAGCTTTTGTCCTTTGCTCAACACCAGTCGTGAACCCATGCGCGCGCCGAGGAACTGCCCCACCAGCATGACAAAGCCCGTCGCCCAAATCACTTTGCCGCCGAGAATAAACAGCAGTAAACCGCCGATGTTTGACGTTGCGTTGAGTAATTTGGCGTGAGCCGTGGCTTTGGCGAGGTTAAATCCGCACAGCGTAACGAAGGCCAGCGCGTAAAACGACCCGGCAGCCGGGCCAAAGAATCCATCATAAAAACCGACGCAGCCACCGGCTATTAACGCGAAGGGTAAACCGTACATCCGGCGCTGGCGGTCTTCTTCACCTAGCTTTGGCATCAGCAAGAAATAGAGGCCGATACAAATTACCAGAATGGGCAAAATCTGCCGTAAGACATCAGCCTGAACGTATTGCACCAGCAGTGCGCCGCTCATTGAGCCGACAAAGGTCATGGCGATATTGAGTTTCTGATCGCTTAAACTAACCACTTTGCGGCGAATAAAGTAGATAGTAGCGGAAATAGAGCCGCCGCAGGCTTGCAGTTTATTGGTTGCCAGCGCATTAGCGGGAGACATCCCCGCTGCCATCAATGCCGGAATGGTGAGTAACCCACCGCCACCGGCAATCGAGTCGATAAATCCCGCCAGCATGGCGACAAAAAAGAGAACTCCCAGCAACAGCGGGGAAACCATAAACAGGCTATTAAACGTTTCCATTAGATCACGTGCTCATCCAGTAGCGCCTGGCAGGAAGGCGGCAACGGAGGCGGTGTCTTCTTCTCAGGCTTTGTTGTTCCCGGTTTTGGAGGTTCAAACCAGCTTTGCAGTTCTGCCCCGCAACCATCGCCTGATGGCGGTAAAGGTTGATCTTCACACTCCAGACTATCGGCAGGGCAACGTAATCGTACATGCATATGCGCGCGATGCTGGAACCAGGGTCGCACTTTGCGCAACCAGTCGCGATCGGTGCCCGCATCAAGGCAAAGTTGTTGTTTAATCGCCGGATTAACAAAAATGCGCGTGACGTCTTTGTCCTGGGCGGCGAGTTTGATCAAGCTGAAAATTTCTGGCTTCCACAGCGTGGAGACAACGTGTTTACCGTCGCGGGAAACTAAGTCCAGTGCTTGCGGGCGCAAGAGCTGCGCGGAGGTCCAGCGAGTTTTCGGCAGTTGCAGAAAGATATCGACATCCAGTCCGGTCTGGTGGCTGGCATGACCGCCGTTGAAACGCCCACCAGCGGGCATCCCCATATCGCCAATCAGCACCGTACCCATGCCCAGATTGCTCACCTGGCTACTCAGACGCTGGATAAACATCACCAGATCCGGGTGACCGAAATAGCGACGCTGATCGGTACGCATGACCTGATAATGTTCGGACTGTATCGGCAGCGTGTCAGCGCCGACAATACAGCCATTAGAAAAACTGCCTATCGATTGTGCGCTACCCGGCACAGGTTGGGTTATTTTTTGCCACGGCGTCGCTGCCAGGCTGGCGCTACTGGCAAGCAGAGCCAGCAGCGCAATCGCGGTTTTATTCATTTTTTACCAGCGTGGAATATCAGTCTTCACATCGGCATTTTGCGCCCGTTGCCGTAACAGGTGATCCATTAAAACGATCGCCAGCATCGCTTCTGCGATCGGCACTGCGCGGATCCCGACACAGGGATCGTGACGGCCTTTGGTGATCATCTCAACTTCTTCGCCAAAGCGGTTAATGGTACGACCCGGCACGGTAATGCTGGAGGTCGGTTTCAGCGCCATATGGGCAATGATTTGCTGCCCGCTGCTGATACCGCCGAGAATGCCGCCCGCATGGTTGCTCTGGAAACCGTCTTTGGTGATTTCATCGCGGTTCTGGCTGCCGCGCAGCGCCACCACGTCAAAGCCGTCGCCAATTTCCACGCCTTTCACCGCGTTGATGCTCATCAGCGCATGGGCGATGTCAGCATCCAGGCGGTCAAAGACCGGCTCGCCAAGTCCGGCAGGAACGCCACTGGCAACAACGGTGACTTTAGCGCCGATGGAGTCGCCCTCTTTTTTCAGCGCACGCATCAACTCGTCTAACGCGTCGATTTTGTCGGGGTCCGGGCAAAAAAACGGATTTTGCTCGACCTGCGACCAGTCTTTGATATCCAGCGGAATGTCGCCCATCTGGGTCAGGCAGCCACGGATTTCAATACCAAATTTCTCGGCGAGATATTTTTTGGCAATAGCTCCTGCCGCCACGCGCATGGCGGTTTCGCGGGCGGAAGAACGTCCACCGCCGCGATAATCGCGCAGACCGTATTTTTGTTCGTAGGTGTAATCGGCATGGCCTGGACGGAAAACGTCCTTAATCGCACTGTAATCCTGAGAGCGCTGGTCAGTGTTTTCGATCAACAAGCCAATGCTGGTGCCGGTAGTAACGCCTTCAAAAACACCGGAGAGAATTTTGACCTGATCCGGCTCGCGGCGCTGGGTGGTATAGCGCGATGTCCCAGGGCGACGACGGTCGAGGTCATGTTGCAGGTCCGCTTCCGTCAGCGGAATGCCTGGCGGAACACCATCGACGATGCAGCCGAGCGCCAGCCCGTGCGATTCGCCGAAGGTGGTTACGCGAAAGAGTTGTCCAATTGTGTTTCCAGCCATCACGGCTCCGTTATTGTTGTGTTTGCGTGTTTACTTAATCTTTATAAATCGCGAAATGTTCTCGTGCGGCAATAAGCTGCTCTTTGGTGAGCATAAACACACCATCGCCGCCGTTATCAAACTCCAGCCAGGTGAACGGAACATCCGGATATTGTTCCATAAGATGTACCATGCTGTTGCCGACTTCACAAATCAACACGCCATCATCAGCAAGGTAATCTGCCGCGTTACCGAGAATGCGACGCGTCAGTTTCAGGCCGTCAGTGCCAGATGCCAGGCCCAGTTCCGGCTCGTGGCGGTATTCGTTTGGCAGGTCGGACATATCTTCCGCATCGACATACGGCGGGTTAGTGACAATCAGGTCGTACTGCACTTTCGGCAAGTCGCGGAACAGATCGGAACGAATCGGAATGACGTTGTGGATCAGACCGTGTTCTTCGATGTTCTGTTCAGCAACCGCCAGCGCGTCTGGAGAGATATCCACCGCGTCGACTTCTGCATCCGGGAAGGCATAAGCACAGGCAATGGCGATGCAGCCGCTACCAGTACACATATCTAAAATATGCTGCGGTTGCTTGCTGATAAGTCCGGCAAATTTATGGTTGATCAGTTCACCAATCGGCGAGCGCGGCACCAGCACGCGTTCATCGACGTAAAATTCATGGCCGCAGAACCACGCTTTGTTGGTCAGGTAAGCCACCGGAATGCGTTCATTGACGCGGCGGATCACGCGTTCAACAATACGGTGTTTTTCGCTGGAGGTCAGACGCGCGGTGCGCATATCTTCCGGAATATCCAGCGGCAGGTAGAGCGAAGGCAACACCAGCTGTACGGCTTCATCCCACGGGTTATCGGTACCGTGACCGTACCAGATATTTGCCGCGCTGAAGCGGCTCACCGACCAGCGCAACATGTCCTGAATGGTTTGCAGCTCATTTACTGCTTCATCAACGAAAATTTTATCCACGTATTCCTCCAGGGCATGATCGCAATAATTTCGGCGGCTAGTTTGCCATGAAGATGACGATAAATCAGCATTCACGCGCGGTGAGTGAGGAAAAATACGTTTAAAACGATCGATTGCGCTACGAGTCGGGTAAACTGTAGGAAAATTAGAAATAGAGACAGATAAATGAAAAAGAAAACAACACTTAGCGAGGAGGACCAGGCTCTGTTTCGCCAGTTGATGGCGGGGACTCGCAAGATTAAGCAGGACACGATTGTCCACCGACCGCAGCGTAAAAAAATCAGCGAAGTGCCGGTGAAACGCTTGATCCAGGAGCAGGCTGATGCCAGCCATTATTTCTCCGATGAGTTTCAGCCGTTATTAAATACCGAAGGTCCGGTGAAATATGTTCGCCCGGATGTCAGCCATTTTGAGGCGAAGAAACTGCGCCGTGGCGATTATTCGCCGGAGTTGTTTTTGGATTTACACGGTCTGACGCAGCTGCAGGCCAAGCAGGAACTGGGGGCGTTGATTGCCGCCTGCCGCCGTGAACATGTGTTTTGCGCCTGCGTGATGCATGGGCACGGGAAGCATATTTTGAAGCAACAAACACCGCTGTGGCTGGCACAACATCCGCATGTGATGGCCTTTCATCAGGCACCAAAAGAGTATGGCGGTGATGCGGCGTTGTTGGTGTTGATTGAAGTCGAAGAGTGGCTGCCGCCGGAGTTGCCCTGAGGAGTTGAGCGCGTTGCGCCAGGTACGGGTAATGGCAGGGGCGAATGCCCCTGCCTGGTGTATCTAAGGGCTACAACTCATTCAGTATGTACTGGAACCGGCAAGTAGAATCGATTGGCTGCATACTGCTGGTATCAACACGCACGACCATATCGTGTAACTGTTTGTCCGTTATAGGGTGTCGATTTGGCGTGACCGAGACTTCCGCCTTGTCACATCCCGACGCGGTAAAAGTTATCATCTGTGCAACCCAGCGGCAGTAACCACCTGTTTCATTCATCTGCGTACTGTCGCACAACTTCCCATCTTTCATCAAATACGTTGAAAGCGTTTTCTCAACCACACCGCCCGTCGACTGCAGGGTGAGCAGTTTTGACTTACTGACATAATTCTCATTCCATGAAACGTCATAAGGTTGAACAGAAACGGATGGACAAATCGTGTCGTGACTATCAGGCCCCTGATACGTCACGCCCCCTGGAGAGGCTTCAGAGTCATTCATAATAACCAACCATGGACAAGAAAAGTAAGATTCAATCTCTGCAGAGACAATAACCTCAAATGTATAATACCCGCAGTTCCACCCAGACGGTAATCCAGGACAACTTGCTTTGTTGATATTTTGATGGTAGCCAATCAGCTTAACCGAAGGGGCAGGAGGAGGACCACTCCAGCTCACATTTTGCAATATTTCCCCAGTCATGAGCCATTGACTACTTTTATATTCACCAACGTACACTGCGGATGGCATCATTATTTTTAAATTAAAAGTCGCAATATTACGCGAATCACCGTTGTAACCGTAGTAAACGTCAACGCTATGCCCGGCAGCCATAGCTTCTGTAGTAGCAATAAGCATGACCAGAGCGAACAACCATCGTAGTATTTTCATTTTAAATATACTCAAATGTCGCAGTTAAAGAGGCGGTAAATTCACCGATCGTCACATCACGGCCGCTTTTCGCCTGTAGCCAGGCTCTGAAATTGATATCGTTATTGCCATTGGTTAGCGCAAAGGTCGCCCCATTTGTATTGTTGATGGCAACCTGCATTCCGTCGGTTTTTTCCATGCCAATTCCCACTCCCTGAGCGGTTGATGACGTATCCAGTGCCAGAAAACCGGGTTGTTCGCTGTCTTCTACCCCCGTGAGCGTGACTTTTACGTTGTATCCCGCCGGCCCTTTGCAATCTTTCAGCTTAAAGACTACGGGTACACGAGCGGACTGGCCTGCAACGTTCAAATCCTGACGACTGACCGTGGGAAAGCGCACCTCTGCCAGATATTGGCCATCCACCACCAGCGCACAGGATTTACTTAATAAATTACCGGAGAAATGCAGATTATTATCTGCCGCGAATAACGTGCTACTCATTGCCAATATCAGCCCCGCTAACAGGACGTAACCACCGGACTGAATCATTGATTTATTCATTGATAATCCACCCGTAATGTTGCGTAAGCCGAAAAATTCGTATCGCTTAACACAGCATCACTCGCTTTTACCGGTACGGCCTCCAGCTTCGGCTTTTGCGTAAAATCAGTGGCGTTGATAGCAAGCGGAGTATTGAGTTTAAAACGCTGACCATCGTGCTGAAGCTCGATACCAAAACCGGGTACATCAGTTTCAATTGCTGCATCATTAAAACTGGTTTGTGTACCAGTCCAGGTGAGGGTCATCTCCCAATCTGGATGACGGGTCGTCGAGTCACAAGTGAGTTCATATGGCACCTCTTTACGACCATAGTTGCCGTTGATGTCGTCGATAATGAGATCGCGAAATTCGACTTCAATGGTTTTACCACCGCTGATGCTACAGGTTGGCGGTGACAATAATGTCCCGTGAAAGGTGATGTCTTCATCAGCAGCATGAGCTATGGCGCTACTGACACAAAGCAGGGTTAAGAAAGTCTTTCTCATTGATAGTCCACCACCATGGTCAAACTGGCGTTAAACTCGCCCGCAGCAAGTTGCGCCCCGCTTGCCTTCACAGGTACAGCCTTCAACTGTGGCTGGTTATTGATATTAAATGGCGTCCAGCTATTTTCACCGACGGCAAACAATGAGTTATCGGCGCTATTTTCTATCCGAATGCCCAGCCCGGTGATATTGGTACTGAGTACCGTTTCGCCGTTAATCGTTGAGGTATTGCCCTTAAGTTGCATCCGCAAGTCGTTAGCAAGACTGTTTGTGCAGTTCAACGTGTATTTCGCATCTTGCCGATAATTGGTGCCATCAACGTTATCAGCAATCATATTGCCGAACTCTACCTGGCTGCCCTTGATTGAACAGGGTGGAGGAGCATCGACCAACACGCGCAGAATTAAATCCACGGGTTTACTACCAGCCATAGCAGATAAACTACAGACACTGCATACCAGCAGCCCTGCGCCCACTACAAACTTTTGACTCATAACTCCCCCTGTCATCAGCCTTTGCGGCTCTGCTCTTCATCCACCTGGCAGCTGTTGCCATTGCACTGGAAGAACAGCGGCATCCGTGCGCCAAAGTCGTTGACGTAAGTCAGCACCGGTACGCTATCCATTTTCACATTCAGCGGTACCGTGGTTTTCGGCTCAATGACCAGAGGCGAGAACCCTGCAGCTGGATTACCGTTTTTCTGCGCACTGGCGTTGCTGATAATCACGTAGTACGGCGTTGGGTTATTGACGGTAAATGCCTGACCGCTGCGGGTGAGCGTCACCTTGTGCTGCCACGGACTTTTCATACTGACCTTTTCCAGCGCCTTTGGTCGCCAGAACAACTTGATACGCGTTTGCAGCGCGATTTGCAGGGTATTGGGTTTGTTTGATTTTGGCGGGATCTCGCGCACGTTAAAGTAGAACATGCTTTCACGATCGGCTGGCAATTTGTTGATATCCGGCATTCCCTGCACTTTTACCTGCCCGTTCATCATTGAATCGATGCGTTGCACTGGCGGCAGCACAGTTAACGGCGAGGTGATCTTGTTACCCTTTTCATCTTCAATCCAGCTTTGAGCCAGATAAGGGAGTTTCGGATCGTTATTACGCAGCGTCACGCTGATTGATTTGTCGCTTTCATTAAATATCAAACGGGTACGATCTGGCGTTACAGACGCCAGGGCAGACAAACTGGTAGCGCTAAGCAGTAACGCCAGCGTCATAGCACCCAATTTGGCAGAGCAAAGTAAATCAGACATGGATCATTCCTTAATCACGTTATTGGTTAGCTGAAACAGAAACAGGGGGATCGGTGGGTGTCACCTGTTGCGTCTGCTCCTGAATGACAGGCTTTATGTCATCAGGAACAACCGGCGCGACGTTGCCTTTATGCTGGCATGGCAGTAACAAGCCGTTAAACAGATCGGCAGGCAGCGGGTCCGGCAGGTTGATATCGCAATGCGCAACACCACTCCAGAACACACTCATATGTTCGCCAGGTTTCACCCCAGCCAGATAGACACTACCGTCATCATCGACAAGGCCCACTGTCTGCTCGTTATCATTTTTTACTTCTGCGCCAAACGGTGGATGGCTGCCATCTTGTAAACGCAGCACCGCCATCGCTTTTTGACCACTGATGACGGCAAATTTGCGGTAGCCAATGGCTCCTTCAGTTAGCGTGGCTTGCACCACCGACTGGGTTGCTTCGGCGTTTTCCGGCAATTTGTTGAGGTCGATATACGCCTGATTGCGATAATAATTGTTAACGTCAGAAACGACGGCTTTACCAAACATATTGGTATAAACAGCAGCCCCGTTACCTTCCACCGGAACATCGGCAACGCCATCGGCATCAATCAGCAGGCGTGTCCCGCCCATATTCTGGGTACGGTGAAGTGCGCCGCCGTGGGTAGTAAGCGTTGCGCCGCCCTGTAACGACAAGCCCGCAGAGGTGTATTGCCCTTCATGGTAGTTCGCACTGAGGTCAACCTGCGCCAGCGAACCATCATGGCTGTAGTAGCCATCAACGCTGGTGTGTTTGTCACTGGTGCCGATGTTCAACTGATAGTGAGTCGCGTCATCGACACGGCTAAAATAACCGACCTGGCTGCTGTCCGTCCCACTGCCATAGTTGCCGTTATAGCTAACGGTACTGTTGTCGCCCCACGGCATACTGAGCGAAATGTACATGCCCTTATCCGCCCGGTTGTCATACTCGTAGCGGTAGCCAGTCAGGGAAACGCTCATATTACGAATGCTGCCCATATTGAAATAGTGGGAGAGCATGATGTTGTAGTTTGTCTGCTCCTCACGATCCCAGTAGGTATGGCGGGTATAGTTGAGATAAACCGAAACACCCGCATCGCGGAAGTTCTGGTTATAAGTGGCGGTGTACATCTCTTTGTCGTTGCCCGTACGGACCATTTCGCTGTCACTGGCATCCAGATACTCGCTCATGGTCATAAAGTTCTCTTCCGAGAAGCGATATCCAGCGAAAGTGACGCGGCTGTTGAGCTGGTCAAAGTCTTTGGAATAACTCACACGGAAGGAGTTACCGTCCAGCGAACCTTTGCCATAAGCGGTGTCTTTATCCAGTTTGGTATGCGAATGAGTAACATCAAACGCGACCGCGCCGAAGGTAGACAAATCGCGACCGACGCCCAGCGCCGCAGACTGATAGTTTTCATCACCCAGCGCACCGCCATATAACGACCAGCCGTTAGCGATGCCCCAGGAGGCTTCAGCACCAGAGAAAAATCCCCCCTCGACATGGTGGCCCCACTCTTGCGGACGTCCCATCATGATCTTATAGCGAACCTGGCCTGGGCGAGTGAGGTATGGCATCGAGGCGGTGCTGATGTCATATTCCTGCACCTGGCCGTTCTGTTCTTCAATGCGAATATGCAACGTACCGGAGACGGAATCACCAAGATCCTGAATACGAAACGGTCCAGCCGGAACCTGCGTTTCGTAAATCACACGCCCCATCTGGCTGACGGTCACTTTTGCTGTGGTGTGTGCCACGCCGGAAATGTCTGGCGCGTAGCCGCGCAGGTTGGGAGGCAACATTTGATCGTCAGTGCTGACACTGCCACCAACATAATTAAAACCGTCGAAAATATCGGAATTGAGGTAATCTTCGCCCAGCGCCAGTTTGGCTTTTAATGACGGTAACGCCCGCCAGGCATAATAGCGACTCCACTCCCATTTTTTTTGTGTGTCATCGCCGCCAAATTCATCGTCATCATCATTACTGCGCGTATGTTGATAGTTGGTCTGCCAGTCAGCGCGCATACGCCATGGCCCCAGGTTAACCCCGACCGTCCCGTTGCCGCTAATCTCGTTACTGTCATCGCCGCCATTTTCTTCGTGTCGTGTTTGCGCAGTGATGCTGTAGTCCGCAATGATCCCGGAGATGCCATCATCCCAACGAGAAGGTGGATCCCAGTCGGGCCAGGTATATTCGAGGTAAGCCTGCGGTAGTGAAATGACTAATGCGGACTGGCTTAAATCAGCCTTAATTTCCATGCCTTCCAGTTGACCGGGCTTCAGGCATTTACCATCGTGGCTCCATTGCAGATTTTTCGCCACGTCTTCTTTTAAACCAAACTGCGCCACCAGTTCCGGTGTCAGACAAGCATAGCTTTTGCTAACGTCATCTTCACCAGCATACCAGTAAATATCGTACTCTTCCGCCAATGGCTGTTTATTTAGTTGAACCTGTAAATTGTATTTTCCGGGCTCAACATACCCCTGGCTGGAAAAACGCTTCAGATCAATTTTTGTGTCGCCTTTTAATTCCAGAAAACGGGAATCAAACTGAATGTCGTCTTCAGCCCAGACACTACTATAACTCCCTGACATTGCCAGCGCAATGCACCACGGAAGAATCCGTAATCGAAAAAGAGAATGGTCAGGCATACACGTTTTTATCCGTTTTTATTCTTGTTCGGTCAAAATCCATTTAAATACCCCATAGCAGTGTCGCTATGGGGGTATGCCTTACAGGTAAGTAATCTGGAAGGTGGTATTTGCTTCGAAATTACCCAGATCTGGCGCATCAGCTGCGCCGACCAGCCAGGCTTTAAAGTTCAGAGTCTGCTTCGCTTTGCCTTTATTAGTGGCAGTATCTTTCACGATTTTCTGGTCAATACCCATGCCGCTTTTGTAAGAGGTACCCAGAGAGTCACCGATCGCCAGGCTAACATTGTTAAATGCCGCACCGGTATCGGTATTGAAAATGGTGTAATAATTGCCGCTATTTGCAGAAGAAACGGTACCAGTAAAGGTAGTGGTCATTGTTTCCTGAGTATCAAATACGCAATCTTGCAGGCGAATCTGGAAATTTTTCGGCGTGGTGGTGCCGTTATTTTTCAGTTTTTCGGCACCGATATCACCCATATCAACTTCCAGTTTGTGATCGTCCGGAACGATAGAACACACTGAGTCTTCAATGGTGCCGTAAAAACGTGCAGTACCGTTGTTACCCGCAGCGATTGTTGCCGTAGAGGTGAACGCGCCCATCACCATTGCCGCAGCAATAGCTGTTTTAACAAACTTACTCATTATTTGTCCTTAAACTATAAATAATTAAAATATAAACATTGCAATACATTGATTCAGTCAATAGCCAATGTTTATACCCAGCCATTGAATACGGCATGCGATCCAAAAAAACAGGTCGTAAAAAATGTATTCGTTGGTGTGGGGTCGAATAGTGATGTTTTCACTCCCCTGATTCAATTTAATTTTACTAATGAGTAAATGTAGATTTAATTAATATATTGATAGGGGAAAGATTATCTTAAGGATCTTCTAAAAAAACACGAAATATATATTTAGAAAAAACAGGAAGCATATCAACAATGAATGCCAATAGCTTAAAAAACAAACAATGAACATATAATGCGATTGGCATTAACCCGCTTTTGTCGATATAATATATAAACACTATAGCCAGAATTTAATCAAGTTTCAATTACGTCCTGCCTGATTATTCAACTCTATTTTCTCCATTATCTGTATTAATAAATGATAATGAGTGTCAAACAGACATTATTCATTTCAACATGTAACTTTGGGCAAAATCAAGATACGCGCAGAAGAATACTTTCCGAATGAAAGTTAAAGGTGTTTTATTTATAGATGGGGAGAGTCTTCGATAGTAGTGAGGTTGACAGATATCCGCTGCCTGATGAGCAATTATGCCCAATGAATCTACCTCATTGGGCATAATTTGGAACTCATCAGATAGCTTTTGCCATCTTCAGATTACACGGGCTCATCTGCCAGTTGAATGTGCCGTTTCCGCTTTCATCAAGCGTTACGCTGGCAATGGCCGAGGTGGTAAACATAGGCGGCGTTTCGCCCGGACATAACTCGGCAACCAGATACCCGACTAACGGTAAGTGAGAGATCACCAGTACCGAAGCAACACCTTCATTGGTCAACGCCTGCAAATAGGCACTGACCAGACCAACATCGCCGCAGGGCGTTAACTCCGGCAGAACTTCTGCACTGGAAGGCAGGTTCAGACAATCCCCTACTTCTTCCAGTGTTTGCTCGGCTCGCAGGAACGGGCTCACCAGAACGCGTTCGATTTCCACTTTTTGACCTTTCAGCCAGTTCGCCATCAGGCGAGATTCGTCACAACCATTAGTGGTCAGAGGACGAACGGAATCACTGGCGGCATCGAGGGCTGCGTCGCCGTGACGCATGATAAAAACTTGCATATTGCACCGCTTTTGTTAACCAGATTCGCCCGTTTTCTTTCATCTGAAACCAGAGAAAGAAAACGGTGGCCGGCATTGTGCCTTATCCATTCACCGAATGAAACGCTGTTTTTTACCTCAATGGCGTAAGTATAGTCAATATGCGTTTACATTTTGACCAACACTCCGCCATTCAGCGCGGATTCATATAGCTTTGACCTTCTTATTGCAGGTCAGTTGCAGTTGTTTTCCAAAAACTTTCCCCACGCGCGCCCATCTCGACCAAACGCTCGCAAGGGGTAAAACGGGAACCATACTGCGTGGCAAGTCGTTGCATTATTGCAACCACTTCGCCCGCGCCGAGAGAATCGATATAGCGGAACGGTCCACCGAGAAATGGCGGAAAACCAATGCCAAATACCGCGCCAATATCCCCGTCACGCACGCTACGGATAACCTGCTCATCAACACAACGTACTGCTTCATTCAGCATCAACATCACACACCGTTCAGCAACCTGCGGTGCGGAGATTCGCCCCTGCCCTTGTGTGCCAATCAGCGGGTAAATGGCGGGATCGACCTGTTTTTTGCTTTTACGCCCTTTCTGACCATAAAGATAGAAACCCCGGCCATTTTTTCTGCCTTTGCGATCGTCGTTCAAAATTGAAGAAACAACATTTGCAGGCGCGCTAAAACGTTCTCCATAAGCGGCTTCCAGTACAGGAATAATTTTAGTCCCGGTGTCGATTCCTACCTCATCCAAAAGTTGGATTGGGCCTACCGGAAAACCAAATTTCACTAGCGCGGCATCAATGTGCTCTACCCGTTCACCTTGGGTCAACATGCGGATAGCTTCATTAATGTAAGGCGCTAAGATGCGATTGACGTAAAAACCGGCTTTGTCACGCACGACAATTGGCGTTTTACCCTGTTTTTTCGCCAGTTTTACTGTGGTAGCGATGGTTTGCGCCGATGTCCCCGCATGAGGAATAATCTCCACCAGCGGCATTTTTTCCACCGGACTGAAGAAATGCAGGCCGATAACTTGCTCAGGTCGCGTGGCGTGAGCGGCGATATCACCAATCGGTAAAGATGACGTATTCGAAGCAAAGATGGTATGAGCGGCGCAATTTTGCTCAACTTCCGCCACCATCTGTTGTTTCAATTCGAGATTTTCAAACACCGCTTCAATAATCAGATCGCGATGGGCAAAGCTGCGATAGTCCGTCGTTCCGGAGATTAATGCCAGCTGTTTGTCACGTTCGCTGGCTTTGAGATGACGACGGCGAACTTTGCCCTCCAGCTGATCCCAACTGTACTTCAGCGCATGATTTATGCCCTGCGGGTTGATATCTTTAATTCTGACCGGAATCCCCGCTTTACAAGCAGTGACATAAGCAATACCGCCGCCCATCAAGCCACCACCTAAAATCCCCACGCTGTTTAATGGCGCAGGCGGCGCATCACTGCCGGGATCTTTCTTCACGTCCGTACTGGCAAAAAAGATACTACGCAGCGCCTGCGATTGTGGCGTCATCGCCAGTTCGCCAAACGCCCGAGCTTCGGCGTCATAACCGCTGCTGGTGCCCTGCGCTAATCCCGTTTCAACAACCTCCAGGATGCGTTCTGTCGCCGGATAATTGCCTTGAGTTTTGTGTTCTGTTTTCTTGCCGACCATTTTGAACAGCAGCGCACGACCTAACGGCCCCGCCAGAATACGCTCGCGTACAGGTAGAGGGCGGGAAGATGGGCGCTCCTTCTTTGCCAGCTCAACAGCGGCTTCCAGCAGAATGGAGTGCGGAACAACGTCATCCACCAGCCCCAGCTTTAATGCCTGTTTCGCCCGAAGTTGTTTTCCGGTGAGGATCATCTCTAATGCTGTGCTGACGCCTATCAGACGCGGTAAACGCTGGGTGCCGCCTGAACCGGGTAACAATCCAAGTTGTACTTCAGGCAAACCGAGCACCGTTTTAGGATCGTCAGTACAAACGCGACCGTGGCACGCCAGCGCCAACTCCAGCCCACCACCCAGGCAAGCGCCATGAATAGCCGCGATAACCTGAATGGGCAAAGCATGAATCTCCGCCATCAACTGTTGGCCCTGCCGCGCCAGAGCTTCCGCTTCTTGCGCCGTTTTGCAGTTGCCGATCATGTTGATGTCTGCGCCAGCAATGAAGTTGTCCGGTTTAGCGGAGACAAACACCACGCCTCGCAACTCTTTGTTTTCACGGAGTTGCTTAATAATGGCGCGCACCTGCGAGGCAAACTCCGCCTTCAGGGTATTCATTTTCTCACCCGGTACGTCGATGGTGATAACGGCAATGTTGTCCAGACGAACATTAAGGGTAAACGCTGATGTCATTTCCATTATTCCGCCTCCAGAACCATTGCCGCGCCAAGCCCACCGGCAGCACAGGCGGTAACTAAACCAAATCCACCGCCGCGACGGCGAAGTTCATGCAATGTCTGGGTAATCATCCGCGCGCCGGTCGCCGCGAAGGGATGCCCGTAAGCAATCGAACCGCCAAGCACGTTAAATTTGCTATCGTCCACTTCGCCAGTGGCATGTGCACGCCCCAGTGCTTCACGAGCAAAACGTTCACTACCCAGCAACTGAATATTCGCCAGCGTCTGAGCTGCAAAGGCTTCGTGCATATCGATCAATGTCAGATCGCTCATCGTCAAACCGGCACGCTCCAGCGCCAGCGGTGTTGACCAGGCTGGACCGAGCAACATGTCCTGCCAGACATCAATCGCAGTAAATGCGTAGCTGCGCAGATACCCCAGCGGCACCAGCCCTAATTCTTTCGCCCGGGATTCAGTCATCAGGATCACCGCTGCCGCGCCATCGGTCAGCGGCGTACTGTTTGCCGCCGTTACCGTTCCGTGTTTGCGATCAAACGCCGGGCGCAGCTTTGCGTAATCGGCAAGCGAGGAATTACCGCGAATATTGTTGTCTTCGACAAGCGGTTGTTTATAAGGAGGGATAAAGGCAGTCATCACCTCTTCTTTGAGTTTTCCGTCTGACCATGCCTGAGCGGCACGCTGATGCGAACGGTGCGCTAATGCATCTTGCTGTTCTCGGGTGATGCCGTAGGTTTTCGCCATTTGCTCTGCGGTGTCGCCCATCCGCAAGCCGGTAGAATATTCTGCTACCGCAGGTGGTACGGGCATTAAGTCGCGCAAACGCAGGCGAGAGAAGAGTTTCAGTCGCTGGCTCATGGTACGAGCTTTGTTGACATCAACCAGCACGCGCGCCAGTTTTTTACTGACGCCAATTGGCAATACCGAAGAGGAATCTGCCCCACCGGCAATCCCCGCTCGAATAGTTCCCGCCATCAGGCTTTCTGCGACGTTTGCAACTGCCTGGAAACTGGTAGCGCAAGCGCGGCTGACGCTGTAAGCATCGGTATGTACATTCATTCCCGTACCGAGAACAATTTCACGCGCAATGTTGGGGGCTTCAGGCATTTGTACGACCTGACCAAAGACCAGTTGTTCAATCACTTCGGCGGGGATCTCGCTGCGTGCCAGCAGTTCGCCTACCACCATCTTCCCTAAATCAACCGCGGGAATGCCATGAAAAGCCGTCGCCTGACGGGCAAAAGGCGTACGTAAACCGCTAACAATGGCGATACGATCGCCCTGGCGGGTAACCAGCGGTAAAACCTGACCCATAACACTCCCCTGTAAAAAAATAAATAAAGTGGTCTGACCTGATCATAGTCTTAACCATTTTTTTACATTTAGCCAAGTGGAGAAAAGGGAAAGTGGGAGCTATGACACAGAGAGAAAAGAAGAAGAGAAAAGAAAACGCCCCTGCCAGCAACTGACAGGGGCGTACGTACCCGAGAGGAATTAACGCAGACCCAGCTGGAAAATCAGCATTTCAGCTTCGCAGGCAAAAGTGAAATCGATATCCAGGCGCACACCGTCAGACTCTTCAGTGAAAGTCGGGGTGATTTTGCAAGGTTCAGATTCCACGCTACGGGCTTTTTCAGTCAGCGCCGCCAGCGTTTGCTCTGCTTCTGCGCGGTTTGCAAACACGCGGCTGTAAGACGCGGTGCAGTCGGAGTTGTCCATAATGGTGCCAACATCCATACAGCAGCAAACCGGGGTTTCATCAGCACTACATTTACTCATCGTTGATTTCCTCTGTATGTGCACCCAAGGTGCCAGATAAACGTTGTGGATATTTTACGCTTCCGGAAAGTGCTGCTCCAGTTGTTAATTCTGCAAAATCGGATAAGTGACCGAAATCACACTTAAAAATGATCTAAAACAAAATTCACCCGAATCCATGAGTGCGCCACCTCCAAATTTTGCCAGCTGGATCGCGTTTCTTAGATCATATTTGAAAAAAGATAGAAACATACTTGCAACATTCCAGCTGGTCCGACCTATACTCTCGCCACTGGTCTGATTTCTAAGATGTACCTCAGACCCTACACTTCGCGCTCCTGTTACAGCACGTAACATAGTTTGTATAAAAATAAATCATTGAGGTTATGGTCATGAGCCAGAAAACCCTGTTTACAAAGTCTGCTCTCGCAGTCGCAGTGGCACTTATCTCCACCCAGGCCTGGTCGGCAGGCTTTCAGTTAAACGAATTTTCTTCCTCTGGCCTGGGCCGGGCTTATTCAGGGGAAGGCGCAATTGCCGATGATGCAGGTAACGTCAGCCGTAACCCCGCATTGATTACTATGTTTGACCGCCCGACATTTTCTGCGGGTGCGGTTTATATTGACCCGGATGTAAATATCAGCGGAACGTCTCCATCTGGTCGTAGCCTGAAAGCCGATAACATCGCGCCTACGGCATGGGTTCCGAACATGCACTTTGTTGCACCGATTAACGACCAATTTGGTTGGGGCGCTTCTATTACCTCTAACTATGGTCTGGCTACAGAGTTTAACGATACTTATGCAGGCGGCTCTGTCGGGGGTACAACCGACCTTGAAACCATGAACCTGAACTTAAGCGGTGCGTATCGCTTAAATAATGCATGGAGCTTTGGTCTTGGTTTCAACGCCGTCTACGCTCGCGCGAAAATTGAACGTTTCGCAGGCGATCTGGGGCAGTTGGTTGCTGGCCAAATTATGCAATCTCCTGCTGGCCAAACTCAGCAAGGGCAAGCATTGGCAGCTACCGCCAACGGTATTGACAGTAATACCAAAATCGCTCATCTGAACGGTAACCAGTGGGGCTTTGGCTGGAACGCCGGAATCCTGTATGAACTGGATAAAAATAACCGCTATGCACTGACCTACCGTTCTGAAGTGAAAATTGACTTCAAAGGTAACTACAGCAGCGATCTTAATCGTGCGTTTAATAACTACGGTTTGCCAATTCCTACCGCGACAGGTGGCGCAACGCAATCGGGTTATCTGACGCTGAACCTGCCTGAAATGTGGGAAGTGTCAGGTTATAACCGTGTTGATCCACAGTGGGCGATTCACTATAGCCTGGCTTACACCAGCTGGAGTCAGTTCCAGCAGCTGAAAGCGACCTCAACCAGTGGCGACACGCTGTTCCAGAAACATGAAGGCTTTAAAGATGCTTACCGCATCGCGTTGGGTACCACTTATTACTACGATGATAACTGGACCTTCCGTACCGGTATCGCCTTTGACGACAGCCCAGTTCCTGCACAGAATCGTTCTATCTCCATTCCGGACCAGGACCGTTTCTGGCTGAGTGCAGGTACGACTTACGCATTTAATAAAGATGCTTCAGTCGACGTTGGTGTTTCTTATATGCACGGTCAGAGCGTGAAAATTAACGAAGGCCCATACCAGTTCGAGTCTGAAGGTAAAGCCTGGCTGTTCGGTACTAACTTTAACTACGCGTTCTGATAACGCGTTCGCCTGGATAAAGTCACCTGCATAGCAGGTGACTTTAACTCCCCCACTTCACCGAAAGTAGTGTCCTCATTGCTTACCTCCTGAGTTTTGCAAACAGCCTGTTGGCAGCTTGCCCTTTCAAATCAATAAGCGGTATCCACAGACAAACCTGAAGGGAAAGGCATATTTTCAGGCGTTCTGCTCGTCCTTCTCAAAGAGTTTACTTTTCTGCATTTCCAGGATACTCCCCCCCCCTGGCTATTGTGCGCTCATACACTCAAATTAAAGATAGGTTCTAAATAAATGAGCGTTTTTTGATAGTCTATTTCATTAGGTAATATATATTTGTAACAAATCAATCAAAATGGAATAAAATCATGCTACCATCTATTTCAATCAACAATACCAGCGCAGCTTACCCAGAATCCATCAATGAAAATAACAATGATGAAGTTAATGGATTAGTACAAGAGTTCAAAAACCTTTTTAATGGTAAGGAAGGAATAAGCACCTGTATTAAACATCTACTTGAGCTTATAAAAAACGCCATACGAGTAAACGACGATCCTTATAGATTTAATATTAATAATTCCTCAGTTACTTATATTGATATTGACTCCAATGATACAGACCATATTACTATTGGTATCGACAACCAAGAACCAATAGAATTACCTGCGAACTATAAAGACAAAGAACTCGTCCGTACTATCATTAATGACAACATAGTTGAGAAGACTCATGATATCAATAACAAGGAAATGATCTTCAGCGCATTAAAAGAAATATATGATGGAGATCCTGGTTTTATCTTCGATAAGATATCACACAAACTCAGACATACGGTAACAGAATTTGATGAGAGCGGGAAAAGCGAACCAACGGACTTATTTACCTGGTACGGTAAAGATAAAAAAGGCGACTCTCTCGCTATTGTAATTAAAAATAAAAACGGAAATGATTACTTATCTCTCGGTTACTACGATCAGGACGACTACCACATTCAAAGAGGAATTCGTATTAATGGTGATAGTCTCACCCAATATTGTAGTGAAAACGCCAGGAGTGCTTCAGCGTGGTTTGAAAGCAGTAAAGCTATCATGGCAGAATCATTTGCAACTGGTTCCGATCATCAGGTTGTAAACGAGCTCAACGGGGAAAGACTGAGAGAACCAAACGACGTTTTTAAACGTTATGGTCGAGCAATAAGATATGATTTTCAAGTGGACGATGCAAAATATAAATGCGACCATCTAAAAGAAATAGTTTCTACTTTAGTCGGTAACAAAATTAACGTTGGCCATTCTCAAAAAATATATAAGCATTTTAAGGATCTCGAAGGTAATATTGAAGAAAGGCTTCAAAATCGCCAGGCTGAATATCAAAATGAAATTAATCAACCATCTGCGCCAGGTGTTAATTTTGATGATATTTAAAATTATTTTTCCAGTTTTTTGATTTTTCAACAGCTGAATATCGGAAATAGTCAGTGACGAACATCAGTATTTTTACATAATTACGTCTAGGTCATTGTCGGTTTATCTCCTTTTACTTGTGGTAATTGAGGGATAACAACAAAAAAGGTGAGTTTTGCGACTCACCTTTTTTATTTGTTTCTTATTCAGAATCAATATCTTTTAAATCATCCTGAATCGCTTGTGCGTTCGGATTTTCCTGCGGTTTGAGTTCGCCGCCATTAGCGATGAAATCATGACGCTGGAAGTACGCTTCGCGCACCATAATATAAGGATCGGACGACTGACGCAGCAGACCATCGGAATCCAGCAGCTGAGCGCGGGTTTCGATCCCTTCAAGCGTCCATTTACCCACAGACATCGGCCAGGTCAGCCAGGAAAGAACCGGGTAAAGACCATCCGCCATATCACCACCGTCATCACGCAGCGTGAAGCTACCGTAGAACGGTAACTGAACGTAAGGCCCATAACCCACGCCATAATGACCAAGCGTACTACCGAAGCGGTGAGGTTCAGTCCGTTGCAGTTTCGGGTTCGCCATCCCTGCAACATCAATAAAGCCGCCCATCCCCAAAATGGTGTTCAGGAAAAAGCGGGTAAAGTGGACCATCCCCTGATAAGGGTCGCCCTGCAAGAAGTAGTTAACCATCACCGCAGGTTCTTCAAGGTTGCCAGTAAAGTTGCTCAAACCATTACGCGCCGGTTGCGGAACATAATCACGCCAGGCGACAGCGACCGGTCGAACAATATACGGGTCTAATACGTTGAAGTTGAAGTTGTACATGGTGCGGTTGAACCCTTCTAACGGGTCAGAACGCCCTTGCTGATCTGTACCGGAACTCGCACACCCCACCAGAAGCGTAGTTCCCAGAGCAAGCGCCGACAGGCGAAGCTTCATAAATGTCTCCCTGTTTTTTTATGGCTTATGCAGTTTGCCATCCATGACGGAACGATACCGTATCCGCCTGTTTAGGTGTGGGCGATTGTAACAGCACGTCAACTGATGTCCAGACGCCCTGATTTGCTGATTTGATCATAGCCTGGTAATCGCCGCCCTGTAGGCTACTTGATTCTATAGAAACAGAAAAAGGCAAACGCAGCCTTTTCTACATTTTCAGAGTAACTCCCGTCAGTTGCGAGCAAAAAAGCCGCTACGCTTTAGCTATACGTGCTAATTCAAGAGAAGAGACCATGGACAACGACAAAATTGATCAACACAGCGACGAAATTGAAGTTGAGAGCGAAGAAAAAGAGCGCGGCAAAAAAATAGAAATAGATGAAGACCGACTCCCCTCCCGGGCGATGGCAATTCATGAGCATATCCGCCAGGATGGTGAAAAAGAGCTGGAACGCGACGCAATGGCGCTACTGTGGTCAGCCATTGCGGCGGGTCTGTCGATGGGCGCTTCGTTACTGGCAAAAGGGATATTTCAAGTCGAACTGGAAGGTGTGCCGGGCAGCTTCTTGCTGGAGAATCTCGGTTATACCTTTGGTTTTATTATCGTCATTATGGCCCGCCAGCAATTATTTACCGAAAATACCGTGACTGCGGTACTACCCGTCATGCAAAAACCGACAATGAGCAACGTCGGCTTACTTATACGGTTATGGGGCGTCGTGCTGCTGGGTAATATTCTCGGGACAGGTATTGCGGCGTGGGCATTTGAATACATGCCTATCTTCAATGAAGAAACTCGCGATGCATTTGTCAAAATCGGCATGGATGTGATGAAGAACACCCCCAGCGAGATGTTTGCCAACGCGATCATTTCCGGCTGGCTGATCGCCACTATGGTTTGGATGTTTCCTGCAGCGGGTGCGGCAAAGATTGTGGTGATTATATTGATGACCTGGCTTATTGCCCTGGGTGACACCACCCATATCGTGGTCGGTTCTGTTGAAATCCTCTATCTGGTGTTTAACGGTACGCTGCACTGGAGCGATTTCATCTGGCCCTTCGCACTACCTACTTTAGCGGGGAACATCTGCGGCGGCACCTTTATCTTCGCGTTAATGAGTCATGCACAGATTCGTAACGACATGAGCAATAAGCGTAAAGCAGAAGCACGCCAAAAAGCAGAACGTGCGGAAAACATTAAGAAAAATTATAAAAACCCGGCATAAATGGCGAGGGTTTAAGCAATCGAGCGGCAGCGTACTTACCCCGCACTCCATTAGCGGGTATACTCATGCCGCATTGTCCTCTTAGTTAAATGGATATAACGAGCCCCTCCTAAGGGCTAATTGCAGGTTCGATTCCTGCAGGGGACACCATCCTTGTGTTTATCCCTAAAACCACATAAAAACCGTAAATTAAATTCGAACTAGCAGGCCGAATAAGGCACACCAGGAACTCGTGGTTTTATTCATTATGAAGTGGTTTTTACCTGTTCTCTTAGCCAGGTAATAAACGCTTCAATTTTTGGCCACTGCCTGCCCGGTAATGTGGTGATGTAATAATGCTGATGGCATTTCACCGTCATATCGCCAAACGGCGCGACGAGCTCACCACTGGCAAGCCTTTTTTGTACCAGGCGTTTTCTTCCCATCGCCACCCCAATATGATTCATCGCGGCAATAACAGCTAAATCAGAACGATCAAAGCCAATTCCAGAAGATGTCGGCAAATTAACCGCATAATGTTGCGCCCAACTATGCCATTCATCCGTACCGGAGTCGTTGCTCCATGCCTGTCTGTCATGGAGCAACGTACAGTGACACAGGTTAATTACCGTGTTGGTTAAAGCATGTCTTTGAGCGTATTCCGGGCTACATACTGGCAGGATTTCTTCATCCATCAGAAAGTGATGAGTGAGTTGCGCTGACGGCGCATCATCAAAGTAGATCGCCAAATCGATTCCGGCACGTTGCAGATTGACGTTGTCATTACCAGTGAGCACGGTGAGCGAAATAGACGGATACCGGCGTGTAAAGTCACCTAATGCGGGCACCAACCAGCATTGGGCGATAGAGGGCCGGGAATACAGAGTTAACGTTCCCGATAACTCCTGATTTTTGATATCAAGAATTTCCTGGTTCAGGGTATCCAGCGACGATTTTAGCGCCCAATAAACACGTTTCCCCTCGTGCGTTAATTCCACTTTGCGATGGGAACGAACAAACAACTGAATGCCCAATTCTTCTTCCAGCTGATTGATACGGTGACTTACCGCACTGGGGCTCAGCGACAATTCCTCTGCCGCCAGGGCGAAGGACTGATGCCTGGCAGCCACTTCAAAAGTATGCATTTTTGATAATTGCCAGCCGTTAAGCAGCCGATTTCTTATTTCACGAAGGGGTTCCATAATCACCTCATTTTTCGCTTAAGTGTAAAAAAATAGCGGCAAAATTTCAGCTATGAGATGAGCTAAAGTGAACCATATCTCAATTCACCTTCATTTTTAGATGTAAATCACTCCATTGATGCAATTTACCTCATGTGAAAGGCAAATTTTATCGTTTGTCAGCCTGCGTTGTTTTTTTGTCCAATATCATCAGGTTAATCACAGGGGAAGGTGAGATATGCACTCTCAAATCTGGGTTGTGAGCACGCTGCTTATCAGCATCGTGTTAATTGTACTGACCATCGTGAAGTTCAAATTCCACCCGTTTCTGGCGCTGTTGCTGGCCAGCTTCTTCGTGGGAACGATGATGGGCATGGGGCCACTGGATATGGTAAATGCTATTGAAAGTGGAATTGGCGGAACGCTGGGGTTCCTCGCAGCGGTTATCGGCCTTGGCACGATACTGGGAAAAATGATGGAAGTATCCGGGGCCGCAGAAAGAATTGGTCTGACACTTCAACGCTGCCGCTGGCTTTCAGTTGATGTCATTATGGTGCTGGTTGGCCTGATTTGTGGCATCACGCTGTTTGTTGAAGTGGGCGTCGTGCTATTGATTCCTCTGGCTTTTTCAATTGCCAAAAAAACCAATACCTCATTATTAAAGCTTGCCATTCCGCTATGTACCGCATTGATGGCAGTGCACTGCGTGGTTCCTCCACATCCGGCTGCTTTATATGTTGCCAATAAGCTGGGCGCAGATATCGGTTCGGTGATCGTCTACGGTTTGCTGGTTGGGCTGATGGCATCACTGATCGGTGGCCCACTTTTCCTTAAATTTCTGGGTCAACGACTGCCCTTTAAACCTGTACCCACAGAGTTTGCAGATCTCAAAGTTCGCGATGAAAAAACACTACCGTCATTAGGCGCAACGTTATTCACCATACTGCTACCCATTGCGCTGATGTTGGTTAAAACGATTGCCGAATTGAATATGGCGCGTGAGAGTGGTTTGTATATCTTGGTTGAGTTTATTGGCAACCCTATCACTGCCATGTTTATCGCCGTGTTTGTCGCCTATTATGTGTTGGGTATACGCCAGCATATGAGCATGGGGACGATGCTCACACATACGGAAAATGGCTTCGGTTCTATTGCTAATATTTTGCTGATTATCGGGGCCGGAGGCGCATTCAACGCCATTTTAAAAAGCAGCAGTCTCGCTGATACGCTGGCAGTTATTCTCTCCAATATGCATATGCACCCGATTCTTCTGGCCTGGTTAGTGGCTCTTATTCTGCATGCGGCAGTGGGCTCCGCTACCGTGGCAATGATGGGGGCAACGGCAATTGTTGCACCCATGCTGCCGCTTTATCCCGACATCAGCCCGGAAATTATTGCGATTGCTATCGGTTCAGGTGCAATTGGCTGCACGATCGTTACGGACTCGCTTTTCTGGCTAGTGAAGCAATATTGCGGCGCTACGCTCAATGAAACATTTAAATACTATACGACAGCGACATTTATCGCTTCAGTCGTCGCTCTGGCGGGCACATTCCTGCTGTCATTTATCATCTAAGCGCAAAGAGACGTACTATGGAAAACGCTAAAATGAACTCGCTCATCGCCCAGTATCCGTTGGTAAAGGATCTGGTTGCTCTTAAAGAAACCACCTGGTTTAATCCTGGCACGACCTCATTGGCTGAAGGTTTACCTTATGTTGGCCTGACCGAACAGGATGTTCAGGACGCCCATGCGCGCTTATCCCGTTTTGCACCCTATCTGGCAAAAGCATTTCCTGAAACTGCTGCCACTGGGGGGATTATTGAATCAGAACTGGTTGCCATTCCAGCTATGCAAAAACGGCTGGAAAAAGAATATCAGCAACCGATCAGCGGGCAACTGTTACTGAAAAAAGATAGCCATTTGCCCATTTCCGGCTCCATAAAAGCACGCGGCGGGATTTATGAAGTCCTGGCACACGCAGAAAAACTGGCTCTGGAAGCGGGGTTGCTGACGCTTGATGATGACTACAGCAAACTGCTTTCTCCGGAGTTTAAACAGTTCTTTAGCCAATACAGCATTGCTGTGGGCTCAACCGGAAATCTGGGGTTATCAATCGGCATTATGAGCGCCCGCATTGGCTTTAAGGTGACAGTTCATATGTCTGCTGATGCCCGGGCATGGAAAAAAGCGAAACTGCGCAGCCATGGCGTTACGGTCGTGGAATATGAGCAAGATTATGGTGTTGCCGTCGAGGAAGGACGTAAAGCAGCGCAGTCTGACCCGAACTGTTTCTTTATTGATGACGAAAATTCCCGCACGTTGTTCCTTGGGTATTCCGTCGCTGGCCAGCGTCTTAAAGCGCAATTTGCCCAGCAAGGCCGTATCGTCGATGCTGATAACCCTCTGTTTGTCTATCTGCCGTGTGGTGTTGGCGGTGGTCCTGGTGGCGTCGCATTCGGGCTTAAACTGGCGTTTGGCGATCATGTTCACTGCTTTTTTGCCGAACCAACGCACTCCCCTTGTATGTTGTTAGGCGTCCATACAGGATTACACGATCAGATTTCTGTTCAGGATATTGGTATCGACAACCTTACCGCAGCGGATGGCCTTGCAGTTGGTCGCGCATCAGGCTTTGTCGGGCGGGCAATGGAGCGTCTGCTGGATGGCTTCTATACCCTTAGCGATCAAACCATGTATGACATGCTTGGCTGGCTGGCTCAGGAAGAAGGTATTCGTCTTGAACCTTCAGCACTGGCGGGTATGGCCGGACCTCAGCGCGTGTGTGCATCAGTAAGTTACCAACAGATGCACGGTTTCAGCGCAGAACAATTGCGTAATGCCACTCATCTGGTGTGGGCGACGGGAGGTGGAATGGTGCCGGAAGAAGAGATGAATCAATATCTGGCAAAAGGCCGTTAATAACGTTTCAACGCAGCATCGCAATCCTTTCCCTGGGTGAGCGATGCTGCCGATGGCGCAGACTTAAGATCCCCGGTCTTACCCGCTATAACCCCCTCCTTTTATCATCACCCAACGCCTTTCGCTGTAAACGGCGGTTTCGCAAACCAAACCAAAACCGTAAGTAAGATAAAAGCAATAGCCGCCATACGGAAAATCTCATTTGCAGAAATAGAAAGTGACTGCTGGGTTATTTCATTATTAATTTCATTAAGAACTCCTGAAAGCGAACCATAGTATTTATCCATAATTTGTGACGATGAATTAAACACGGGGTTAAATTGATCGATGGTTGCTGTCAACTGACTATGGTGTAACGATTCGCGTCGTCCCCACAGCGTCATTGTCAACGACGTACCAACTGATCCTGACAAGGTACGAAAAAAATTACTCATACTCGAGGCATTGGCAAATTTATTATCTGGCAAGCCTGAAAACGAAATCGTTGTTAAGGGTAAAAAGAAACAGGCAACGGCGAATCCCTGAAAAAACTGCGGCATAATGATACCTGTAAAATCAATCGTTGGCATAAATGTCACAGAACGCCAGTAATAGCAAACCGCATACATCAAAAAACTGAATGTCACCAACACCCGCATGTCTATTTTGTTACCATAACGTCCTATCAAAGGTGAAATTAATAGTGGCATGATGCCGATGGGCGCATAAGCAAGTCCGGCCCATATCGCATTATACCCCATCGTTTCCTGGAGTAACTGCGGCATAAGGACGATCGCTCCAGAGTAAAATAAATACGCGCATGTGATACTCACAATACCAATGGTGAAGTTACGGGACTTAAACAAACTGAGATCAAGAATCGGGTTCTCTGAGGTCGACTCCCAAATGACTAAAGAGATCAGAGAAATAACTGATACTACTGTTAATATTATTATCGTACTCGAGTTGAACCAATCCAGATCGCGCCCTTTATCAAGCATAATTTGCAAGCCACCAACACCGAGCACTAACAGGGTCAGTCCTGGTAGATTCATTTTGACCGGTGAAGTCTCAGTTTCTCTTCCTTTAAGTAAGGTTAAGCATAATGTCAGGACGACAATCCCCATAGGGACATTGATTAAAAATATCCAACCCCAGCTAAAGTTATCACAAATATAGCCGCCCAATATCGGCCCACATATCGGAGCGATAATCACGGTCATTGACCATAATGCCAGAGCAAATGTCCTTTTTTCTGGTGGGTAATTCCTTAATAATAAACTCTGTGACAGTGGAATTAACGGCCCCGCCATTAACCCCTGAACGACTCTAAAAAATATCAGCACATCAAGATTGGTCGATAGGCTACACATTAATGAAGACAGCGAAAAAAAGGTTACTGAAAGTAAAAATAATCTTAATTCGCCTATTCTTTGTGCCAACCTGCCAGTAACAGGGATCGCAATGGCATTTGCTACACCAAACGAGGTGATAACCCAGGTGCCTTCGTCTGTTGATGCTCCCAGAAAGCCAGATATTGTCGGTATTGCGACGTTAGAAATAGTGGAATCCAACATTTGCATAAATGTCGCTAATGACAATGCAATAGTGACGCACCATAACGTCCCACCGGTTAATGGTGCCGGAGTTGATTTAGTGATTGCCATTAAAGTTGTCCATTATGCGAAATAATGTTGCTAATTTCTTTTTCTATCGGACTGGTATCGATAACTAAAGCCTTACTGGTATAAGCCGGCATGGAGGTCACGGTTGAAGCCAGCTCAGGCATCTCGGCAATGTCTTCGTTCTTCGTATCAATAGTTGCTGTCATCGATAAACCAATACGCAAGGGATGTTCCATGAGTTCTTTTGGATCAAGAGAAACTTCAACCGGTACACGCTGAACGATTTTGATCCAGTTCCCTGTCGCATTTTGTGCAGGTAATAAGGAGAACGCATTGCCGGTTCCCATATTGATCCCTGTCACCCGACCATGAAACACAACATTTTCACCATAAAGATCGCTGATAATATTGACCGATTGACCAATCCGTACATCCGTGAGTTGTGTTTCTTTAAAGTTGGCATTAACCCACATTTGACGTGCCGGTACGACAGCCATTAACGATTGTCCGGGGCTCACTGTTTCGCCGACCTGAACACTTCTCTGGGCAATATAGCCGGTAACCGGACTCTTAATATCCGTACGTTTAAGCGCCAACCAGGCTTCTTTAGTTGCATCCGCCGCTTCAACGACTTGTGGCTGACGGTTTAATGGTGTGTTCATTACTAAAGCTTTATTCGCTTTATAAGCCTGGATAGCGGCATTCAATGCCGCTTTGCTACTTATTAACGTATCTTTGGTATGCTCCAGCGTTTCTTTTGAAATAACCCCCTGCTTCGCTAACGGCACTCGACGGTTATAATCTTCTAAAGATTGTTGATACTGAATACGTGCTGAAGCGACTTCGGCACTGTATTGTTTATCCTGTAAGTATAGTTTATTCGTTTGCCGAACAATATTTGCCAGATTATTTTTAGCTTTATTGAGTGCGATAGTGGCATCAGTTTTATCCAGTGAAACTAAAATGTCACCTTGTCGAACGTAGTTCGTATCTTTATGATTAACGACAGTGACACTACCTGAGACTTGTGCAGAAATTGGATCTGCATTCCCCGTGACATAGGCGTCATCTGTACTAATCATGTCTTCTAATTCCATTGACCAATAGGCATAGGCACCTGAAAACGCAATAAATAAAACTACCGCCAATAAAGAAAAGTATTTTCTTCTGTTAGAATGTTTTTTATTTGAATTAATCTGTTCCACTATTATCTCTCATTTCTCATAGATGAAATTTATGAATTGAATGAAAAGAGCATTCATTCTTCATATCAAACACAGTGCATGTGTTGCACATTATCCCAGGAACGTTGGAGGCCTAATTTAAATGAGGTGCAAAAAAAACAACAGAGGACTAAACCGTGGCTTTTGCAATACAATTCTTACGCCTGTAGGATTAGTAAGAAGACTTATAGTGCCAACTTAAAACTATAAATCATCGGTACAATCCCTGATTTTATTGTTGACATTTCATTTATGCCGACTATTTATATGGTATACTTGTCGAATTATCTTAAAGGAAGCTCAGATTTTCTTATTTTTATTGAGAAAATGAGATGACGCCTTATGTCTGTATTACTACAGGGAGAAGGGAGATGCTTCATTGCAAAGGGAATAATCTATGAACGCAATAATTATTGATGACCATCCTCTTGCTATCGCAGCAATTCGTAATTTATTGATCAAAAACGATATTGAAATCTTAGCAGAGTTGACTGAAGGCGGAAGTGCCGTTCAGCGGGTGGAAACACTTAAGCCTGATATCGTCATCATTGATGTCGATATCCCCGGAGTTAACGGTATCCAGGTGTTAGAAACGCTGAGGAAGCGCCAATATAGCGGAATTATTATTATCGTCTCCGCTAAAAATGACCATTTTTACGGGAAACATTGTGCTGATGCTGGCGCTAATGGTTTCGTGAGTAAAAAAGAAGGCATGAACAATATCATTGCGGCTATTGAAGCTGCAAAAAATGGCTACTGCTATTTCCCCTTCTCTCTCAACCGGTTTGTTGGAAGTTTAACGTCCGACCAGCAAAAACTCGACTCCTTATCGAAACAAGAAATTAGTGTCATGCGGTATATTCTTGATGGCAAGGATAATAATGACATTGCTGAAAAAATGTTCATCAGCAACAAAACTGTCAGCACTTATAAAAGTCGCCTGATGGAAAAATTAGAATGTAAATCACTGATGGATCTTTACACATTCGCACAACGTAACAAAATCGGCTAACCACATGAAGTTTTTACCCTATATTTTTCTTCTCTGTTGTGCTCTTTGGTCGACCATGAGTTTCGCAGACGAAGATTACATCGAATATCGTGGCATCAGTAGTAACAACCGTGTCACACTTGATCCACTACGTCTGAGCAACAAGGAATTACGTTGGTTAGCGAGCAAAAAAAATCTTGTGATTGCAGTACACAAGTCCCAAACGGCTACCTTGTTGCATACCGATTCGCAGCAACGGGTTCGTGGTATTAATGCTGATTATTTAAATCTTTTAAAAAGAGCGTTAAATATCAAATTAACACTCCGGGAATACGCCGATCATCAAAAAGCAATGGACGCGCTGGAAGAAGGTGAAGTCGATATAGTGTTATCACATTTAGTTGCTTCGCCGCCTCTTAATGATGACATTGCTGCAACCAAACCATTGATAATTACCTTTCCGGCGCTGGTAACCACCCTTCACGACTCAATGCGACCGCTTACCTCACCAAAACCAGTAAATATTGCTCGGGTAGCAAATTACCCCCCAGACGAGGTAATTCATCAATCATTTCCAAAAGCAACAATTATCTCTTTTACAAATTTATATCAGGCATTAGCATCCGTCTCAGCTGGGCACAATGATTACTTTATTGGTAGTAACATCATTACCAGCAGTATGATTTCCCGCTATTTCACTCACTCCTTAAATGTAGTGAAATATTATAACTCGCCGCGTCAATATAATTTTTTCTTGACCAGAAAAGAATCTGTCATTCTTAATGAAGTACTCAATAGATTTGTTGATGCTTTAACAAATGAAGTTCGCTATGAAGTATCACAAAATTGGCTTGATACAGGAAACCTGGCCTTTCTGAACAAACCATTAGAACTCACTGAACATGAAAAACAGTGGATTAAGCAGCATCCCAATTTAAAGGTGCTGGAAAATCCTTACTCGCCCCCCTATTCTATGACGGATGAAAATGGCTCGGTTCGGGGCGTTATGGGGGACATTCTTAATATTATTACCTTGCAAACAGGTTTAAATTTTTCTCCGATCACCGTTTCACACAATATCCATGCTGGAACACAGCTTAGCCCCGGAGGATGGGATATAATACCTGGCGCTATTTATAGTGAAGATCGAGAAAATAATGTTTTATTTGCTGAAGCCTTCATAACAACGCCTTACGTTTTTGTCATGCAAAAAGCGCCTGACAGTGAACAAACATTAAAAAAAGGAATGAAAGTTGCCATTCCATATTATTATGAGCTGCATTCGCAATTAAAAGAGATGTATCCGGAGGTTGAATGGATACAGGTCGATAATGCCAGCGCTGCATTTCACAAGGTTAAGGAAGGTGAACTTGATGCTCTGGTCGCGACACAGTTAAATTCGCGTTACATGATCGATCATTACTATCCTAATGAACTTTATCATTTTCTTATTCCTGGCGTTCCGAATGCATCGCTTTCGTTCGCTTTTCCTCGCGGAGAACCGGAACTTAAGGATATTATTAATAAAGCACTGAATGCAATTCCCCCAAGCGAAGTTCTGCGCCTGACGGAAAAATGGATTAAAATGCCCAATGTGACCATTGACACATGGGACCTATATAGCGAGCAATTTTATATTGTTACGACATTATCCGTTTTATTAGTTGGCAGTAGCCTTTTATGGGGATTCTACCTGTTACGCTCAGTTCGTCGTCGTAAAGTCATTCAGGGTGATTTAGAAAACCAAATATCATTCCGAAAAGCACTCTCGGATTCCTTACCGAATCCAACTTATGTTGTAAACTGGCAAGGTAATGTCATTAGTCATAATAGTGCTTTTGAACATTATTTCACTGCGGATTACTACAAAAATGCAATGTTACCATTAGAAAACAGTGACTCACCCTTTAAAGATGTTTTTTCTAATGCGCATGAAGTCACAGCAGAAACGAAAGAAAATCGAACAATATACACACAGGTATTTGAAATTGATAATGGCATCGAGAAAAGATGCATTAATCACTGGCATACATTATGCAATCTTCCTGCAAGTGACAATGCAGTATATATTTGTGGTTGGCAAGATATTACTGAAACGCGTGATCTAATTAATGCACTCGAGGTAGAAAAAAATAAAGCGATAAAGGCTACCGTAGCAAAAAGTCAGTTTCTGGCAACGATGAGTCACGAAATAAGAACACCAATAAGCTCTATTATGGGCTTCCTGGAACTTCTGTCGGGTTCTGGTCTTAGCAAGGAGCAACGGGTGGAGGCGATTTCACTTGCCTACGCCACCGGACAATCACTCCTCGGCTTAATTGGTGAAATCCTTGATGTCGACAAAATTGAATCGGGTAACTATCAACTTCAACCACAATGGGTCGATATCCCTACTTTAGTCCAGAACACTTGTCACTCTTTCGGTGCGATTGCTGCAAGCAAATCGATCGCATTAAGTTGCAGCAGTACGTTTCCTGAACATTACCTGGTTAAGATCGACCCTCAGGCGTTTAAGCAGGTCTTATCAAATTTACTGAGTAATGCTCTCAAATTTACCACCGAGGGGGCAGTAAAAATTACGACCTCCCTGGGTCACATTGATGACAACCACGCTGTTATCAAAATGACGATTATGGATTCTGGAAGTGGATTATCGCAGGAAGAACAACAACAACTGTTTAAACGCTACAGCCAAACAAGTGCAGGTCGTCAGCAAACAGGTTCTGGTTTAGGCTTAATGATCTGCAAAGAATTAATTAAAAATATGCAGGGCGATTTGTCATTAGAAAGTCATCCAGGCATAGGAACAACATTTACGATCACAATCCCGGTAGAAATTAGCCAGCAAGTGGCGACTGTCGAGGCAAAAGCAGAACAACCCATCACACTACCTGAAAAGTTGAGCATATTAATCGCGGATGATCATCCGACCAACAGGCTATTACTCAAACGCCAGCTAAATCTATTAGGATATGATGTTGATGAAGCCACTGATGGTGTGCAAGCGCTACACAAAGTCAGTATGCAACATTATGATCTGCTTATTACTGACGTTAATATGCCGAATATGGATGGTTTTGGGTTGACTCGCAAACTCCGTGAGCAAAATTCTTCCTTACCCATCTGGGGGCTTACAGCCAACGCACAGGCTAACGAACGTGAAAAAGGGTTAAGTTGCGGCATGAACTTATGTTTGTTCAAACCGTTGACCCTGGATGTACTGAAAACACATTTAAGTCAGTTACACCAAGTTGCGCATATTGCACCTCAGTATCGCCACCTTGATATCGAAGCCCTGAAAAATAATACGGCGAACGATCTACAACTGATGCAGGAGATTCTCATGACTTTCCAGCATGAAACGCATAAAGATCTACCCGCTGCGTTTCAAGCACTAGAAGCTGGCGATAACAGAACTTTCCATCAGTGTATTCATCGCATCCACGGTGCGGCTAACATCCTGAATTTGCAAAAGTTGATTAATATTAGCCATCAGTTAGAAATAACACCTGTTTCAGATGACAGTAAGCCTGAAATTCTTCAGTTGCTGAACTCTGTAAAAGAACACATTGCAGAGCTGGACCAGGAGATTGCTGTTTTCTGTCAGAAAAATGACTAAATAGCGGCTCCCACAATGTTCAAATGTGGGAGCTATTTACCAGCACATCTTACATTTATGATGAGAACTCCTGGCGAATTTGTTCCCCATGCTGGTCGAGCGTTGCCGCTCCCGGCATAACATGCGGGTCCGCGCAGCCGCTGATTTTTATCGGATTACCCGGCATCATTATTCCCCCGGCTTCAATCAACATATTTCTCGCCTGAGTTTGTGGCAATTTAATGGCCTCAGCCACACTTAATAACGGCGCGACGGGTACACCAACTTCATGTATTCTGGCTAACCAAACTTCAGCTGCCTGCGTTTTTAACGTCCGCTCAATATATTGTTTAAGAATAGCCTGGTTTTGTACGCGTAAAATATTGCTGCTAAATCGGGGATCATTAACCAGTTCCGTAAGCTCCAGTGCCTGGCATAACGCAGAAAAAAGCTTGTCATTACCACAACAAATCGTAATCGGCTTATCCTGAGTATTGAAAACATCAAAAGGTGCCATGTAGGGATGGCGATTTCCCAGACGTTGTGGTGACTTCCCAGTTGCGATATATGCCATCAGACCATGCTCCAGAAAACTCAGCGTGGCATCAAACATCGCTATATCGACATGCGCCCCTCTCTGGCTCTTTTCGCGGCCATAAAGTGCACTCACTATTCCGCTGAATAAATAGACACCGCCGCATAGATCCGCAAGAGATGTACCAACGCGCACTGGCGGAGCATCAGGATATCCTGTTTCCATCATTATCCCGCTCATTGCCTGAATGATGGTATCGTAGGCAGGAGCATCTTTTAGCGGACCGGTATGTCCGAAACCTGACGATGAAGCATATATGAGGCGCGGGTTGATTTCTTGAAGCGTTTCCCATGAAAACCCCAGTTTTTCCATTGTACCTGGGCGAAAATTCTCAGCTAATACATCAGCTTGTTTGAGCATATTTATAAATATACTTTTATCGTGATCATTCTTTAAATCAAGAACCACACTCTCTTTGCCATGATTAATAAAACTGTAATAGAGTGACTGTCCATCCACATAGGGACCAAATGTGCGGGTATCATCACCATGACCCGGCGGCTCAACTTTAATTACCCTTGCGCCCATATTACAAAGAAGTTGAGTTCCGAAAGGTCCATTAAGGACATGTGTCATATCGATAACTAATAAGCCTTCAAACGGCCCTTTGCTTTCATTATTTGTCATTTGCTTATGCCTTGAAAAAAGCCGAAGGTGAAAAGACACTTCGGCATTTATGTAAAATCAATAACATGATTAATTATGAAACCAGTCGACTGACATAAATCCACAAGGGAGCCGTGACGACAAAGCCCAGTACGCTCACAGCCAATGACGCTGTACCAGTACGGGTGTAGACATTAAACCGGCTGGCAATAATGATTCCGGAGAATGCCGGCGGTAATGCGCCTGCCAGTACCATCATCTGCAGATGTTCGCTGTTCAAATGACATGCCATACCAACGAGAAGCAGTGCCAGTGGCATCAGAATCAGCTTCAGGAAGGTGTTATAAGCAATTTCGGCACTGAACTCGAATTTATGTGCAGCCAGAGTCAACCCCGCAGCGAATACCGCTACCCCTGAGTTAGCCTTCGCAATCAGATTAAAGGTTGGGTCCCATGCTGCCGGAATTTTTACCCCAACCAACACCAGGATCGTTGCCAGAACAGGTGCCCATACTACTGGCTCCTTTGCCGCAGAAATTAATGCGCTCAGATTACTATTCTTCTTACCATCCGCTCCTGAAGAAGGATTCAGCAAATACAGACCAATAGGAATAGTAATTGCGTTAACAATAATAGAAATAATTGCTACCACTAAACCTGTTGATACGGAATCACCATAAATAGGATCGAGAACTGCAAACCCCAGGAATCCAATGGTAGGTGAACCTGCAATTAATGCACATACAGCTGCTTCTGCATGGGTACGTTTAAAAAATTTGTAGCAACCGAACCAGGAGAAAAAGAAACATCCGACAATAACCACAAGTGATACAAGGGTCAGACGAGTGTCCGCAAAAATCATTTCCCTGTTTGCCCGAGTAATAGATACAAATAGAGCCGCAGGAAGCGCGTAGTTTAATACCAGTTTATTAAATGCCCGAGCTTGATCTTCTGAAAATGTTTCTCGTCTGCCGCTAAAATAACCCAACAGCATGATTACGATAATAGGCAATAAATCGCCAATAAAAAATGTTAGCATAATAGTATTTCCGATAAGGGTCCCCTCACCATCGCATAATGAGTTGGCAAGAGGAGACGATGTCAGTATTTAATTACCAGCGACTTGTTTTGGGTTAAGTTTGGTAATATGGCCACTTTCAGTTCCTGCTGCAGGGTCGATGACCACATTAATAATGGTCGGTTTGCGCGACTGAATACCGGTGGTTAAAGCATGACGAAGTTCATCTGTCGTGGTGACGTTATAGCCAACGCCACGAAACGCATCCATTAATTTGTCATACCTTGCATGGTGCAACAGATCCGTTGGTGATGGTGCACCAGCGCCACTGAGATCAACACCGTCTCCTCTGTAGATGCCGCCATTATTAAAAATAACGATCGTCACCGGCAGGTTATATCGACAAATCGTTTCAATTTCCATCCCACTGAAACCAAAAGCACTATCACCTTCAATGGCGACAACCGGAGAACCAGAAGTCACGCTAGCACCGATGGCATAGCCCATACCGATGCCCATGACACCCCAGGTACCACAATCCAGACGACGACGTGGTTTATACATATCAATAATATTTCGTGCATTATCCAGGGTATTTGCACCTTCATTAACTAAATAAATATCCTGGTTCTCGCGCAATACGTCGCGCACAGCACTTAATGCATTAAAGTAATTTAATGGTTGAGTATCTGTACTTAATTTTTCATGCATTTTTTGTGCATTTTGCTGCTTGTGGATATTTAAAATATCGCGCCATACCAGTGGAGTCGTAAATGTGTTTTGTTTCAGTTCTGCCAGCATACCTTGCATACTGGATGCAATATCACCAACGACTGGCACAGCAATGGGGCGGTTGCTGTCAATTTCCTGCGGTTCAATATCCAGTTGAATAAACTGTGTATCTGCCGCCCATCCTTTTTTACCGTGTGCCAATAACCAATTCAGTCGTGCACCAACAAGCATGACAACGTCAGCATTTGCCAGGGCAAACGAACGCGCAGCTGCCGCAGAAAGTGGATGCGTATCTTCAAGGATCCCTTTCGCCATAGACATTGGCAGGAATGGAATCTGAGCACTTTCAATAAATTCACGAAGCTGTTCATCAGCTTGTGAATACGCCGCGCCTTTGCCAAGGATAATTAATGGCCGTTCAGCTTTTGCTAAAAGCGAAATTGCGCTAGTGACTGACTTCGGGCATGGCAATAATGCTGGCGACGGATTTTCAACTTTAACAATCGTGGTTAACGCTTCGTCTTTTTCCATCGTCGCGGCCAGGACATTTGCTGGCAAATCAAGATAAACTCCGCCAGGGCGACCCGATACAGAGACCCGGATAGCGCGTGCCAATGCAATGCCAAGATCCTGCGGCTGATTAACGCGAAATGCTGCTTTGGCATACGGTTTTGCCGCATTCATTTGGTCCAGCTCTTCATAATCACCTTGCTGTAGGTCGACGATCGCGCGGTCGCTGGAGCCGCTAATCATGATCATCGGAAAACCATTTACCGTTGCGTTGGCCAATGCGGTCAAACCATTGAGGAATCCTGGCGCAGAAACTGTCAGGCAGATCCCCGGTTTTTGGGTAAGAAAACCGCTTGCCGCAGCGGCATAGCCTGCCGACTGCTCATGACGAAAACCAATATAACGAATGCCTTCCGCCTGGGCATGGCGTGCCATATCCGTCACAGGAATACCTACAACACCATAAATAGTGTCAATATTATTCTGTTTTAATGCTTCAACGATGATATGCATACCATCTGTCATTTGAAGTTGATCTGACATGATTAATAACCTCGAAATTTTTATAAATTGGGAGCCAGAAGCCCCCGTTAATATCAGATGGCGTGGTTTTGCTTCATTGCAGCAATTTCATCGTCGCTATAACCCAGCTCCTGCAATACAGCAGCGGTATGTTCACCTAATAGCGGCGCAGCTTTAATATCCGGCGTAAAGGCAGAGAATTTCATTGGACAACCAACGGTCAGATATTTTCCACGCAACGGTTGTTCCACTTCAACAACACTGCCACTTTGGCGCAAAGAGGGATCAAGTGAAATTTCTTTCATACTTAAAACCGGTGCACAAGGAATATCAAACTGAGTCAAATAGGCCACCGCTTCATGTTTATCAATAGTGACAGTGTATTTTTCGATTTCAGCAAAAATATCGAAAATATGTGGCTGTCGTGCATGGGCTGTACTGTATGCCGGATCGGTAATCCATTCTGGTTTGCCGATGGCTTTACAGGTGTTTTCCCAGTTTTGCTCCTGAATAGTGAAATAAATATAGGCGTTAGGATCGGTTTCCCAGCCTTTACATTTCAGGATCCAGCCAGGCTGACCGCCACCACCTGCATTACCACCGCGGGGAACTGCATCACCAAATGTACCATTCGGATACTGCGGGTATTCTTCCAGATAACCCAATTTATCGAGACGCTGCTGGTCACGTAATTTCACGCGGCAAAGGTTCAATACGGCATCCTGCATTGACATGGTGACTCGTTGCCCACGCCCCGTTTTTTCGCGATGCAGCAAAGCAGCAAGTAAACCGATCAGCAAATGCATTCCGGTGTTGCTGTCACCCAACGCTGCAGCGCTTACCAGCGGCGGACCATCCCAAAAACCCGTAGTGGATGCCGCGCCACCCGCTGCCTGAGCAACGTTTTCATAGGCTTTTACATTCACATAAGGCGAACACTCATCAAACCCTTTGATCGAACCAAAAATCAGACGTGGATTGATTTCTTGAATATGCTCCCAGGTGAAGCCCATGTGATCAATGGCCCCTGGATGAAAGTTCTCGACTAAGATATCAGCTTCGCGGATCAGCTTTTCCATTACCTCTTTGCCTTCCGCTGTTTTGGTATTTAACTCAATAGAACGTTTGTTACTGTTAAGCATGGTGAAGTAAAGCGCATCGATATCAGGAATATCTCGCAGCTGGTGACGCGTTACGTCACCAACGCCGGGACGTTCAATTTTAATAACGTCAGCGCCAAACCAGGCCAGCATTTGAGTACAAGATGGGCCAGATTGCACACCGGTGAAATCGAGAACTTTAATTCCTTGAAGTGGAGTTGACATAGCAATACCTATTAGTTAATTAAATATGTGTTAATTTAGCGTTTATTTAAGGCGTAATATCTTCTATAAATAACCCGCAAAATATCGTCGTAGCTGCACTCGATATTTTTAAAATCCTGTATCAAGTGCTGAAAATCATTTCATCGCCACTTCCAATTCCTTTCTGCATGGTAAGTAGTGAGGACGAAAAGAAGAATATGATAAATATTGATTCGTGGTAATCAGAGAGAGTCGCGACATTTGTGATGTTATTCTTACAACTGTAAGAAGCGCCGGTGATTTACAAGCAAGGGTATGATTACGCTTTTTAAAGCGTACCATAAAACATAACATAATAAATGATTTGTGATGACACAGGATTATTGCGGTTTACTTTGAGGAATATAAAATGCGAGTTTATAGCACCGCGAGCGCCAAATAATTTTATGACCACAACCTGTCGTATTGTGGTCATAAAAAATTGTCGGCTGGAGGGAGTTAAATCCTTTACCTCAATATACTGCCTGTCAGCATTAGTTCACAAACAGTGCTTCGCTATCGACGATGATTCCATCTTCCGCACCTTTAAGCGCCAGGTTTGCCTCGTAGTATTGCTTTTTATCAAGCAGTTTCTGCGCATCAGCAAGTGCATTACGAGTCTGTTTAAGTGGCATCAGATATTGGTTTTCCATTACGCCAACACCGGCCAGGCGAAGCTCTTCCATTGCGCCCTTTTTATCCCCTTTCGCCATTTTTTCATTGGCAATTTTTATCGCGGCTTCTTTTTCGGGAGTTGCTACATAACTCTCAGAAATTCCGACAGATGCATTAATGACAATATATTGGTCATCATTGAGATTGGTCTTTTTACCTGGCTTAGCGAACTTTGCCCATTCGGTACTGTCATCTGACAGCAAAGCGGAAGCTTCATTGGTCAGTTCTTTTGCCTTTTCTGGATCGCCATGAAACAGAGCCAGGCGCGCTACCTGCACGTCACGCATCGCATATAAACCTTGTTCAGAGATACGCTCTGCTGCCGCTGCCGTTTTCTGGGTTTGCTGAACTTGCTGAGTTTGCTGTTGTGCCGCTACCGGAGTATTATCAGCAGCCCATACAGTTGAAGATGCCAGAATTGCTGTGACCATCGTGGCCATAATTAAACGTTTCATACTTACCTCATTCTTTAACAGTTTTAGAAAACGCCGCCATCATATTGGGTGAGCATGAAATGAGAAATCAGAGAGCAACGGTCATTTTGAAAGGGTTATCTTACAGTTGTAGTTATTATCGCAAGAAGTATTTTAGTCTTACAATTGTAGGAATATGCTTCCTGTCGCAGAGAACTATTCTTATATACCACAAAGAGATGTCATTTATTATATCGATGTAAATACTGATTAATTAAATGTAAATACAGCCATAACATCGTAGGTTCTCAGTGAACCATTTTCAGGATAACTTTCTATGAAAGTAAACTTAATACTTTTCAGCTTATTTTTATTGGTCTCTATTATGGCATGCAATGTTTTTGCATTTTCCATTTCGGGTGGTGGAAGTGAGAGGAGCTATAAAGAGACTGAAAAAACATCAGCGATGACGACCACACACTCTACAAAACTTCAGCCATCACAGGCGATTTTGTTTAAGATGAGAGAAGATGCGCCACCATTAAACCTCACAGAAGAAATGCCGCCCCCTTTTCCGACAAAGGCGAATTATCTTATTCATCCTGTGCGATAGCGTCTTTCACATGGCAGGTGAACAATCATGTCTGATGCTGATGTGAACACCTGCCCAAATGAGCCATCCTGACCCACTACCGCCTGCCATACCCCACCATAAAGCGAATCATCAAGCCACAAGCCGGGGCAAGAAACATAAATATCCCCGTCACTAGTTCATTACCGCCAGTTAACCACATGGTGAAGTAATAAATGAGTGCAGCGAGGATCACCATGCCGAAGAAAGAAGAGACCGCCGATACCACGTTCAGTACCTGACCGATGTAGCCGCTTACGCAGACAATACACAGGGCGAGAAACATCCATAAATTAATCATAGCTCAACCTCCTGCCGCGCTAAAAAACCTGTAACTTCAATCACTTTAATAGTAAGACAATCCTTAACCTCTGGCAATTTTTGCTAAGCATCAATGAAAACAGCATGTTAAATGCAAGACTGTTGTGTACGGAAAAATATTTACTTTGCACGATTAATAATCAGTAGCTGAAAGCAGTCAGCGAGTGATAAAGTACAGATACCGCATTCATGCTCCTCGTGGTTATGTCCTGACTAGTCTTTACACTCTTTACAGGAACCATTGTCGTACATGATGGCCCAACCAATTGAGTGTACCGCTGTCGACATGGAATCTTCTGCGATACAACAATTCGTATCTACAGAAGGTAACTATGTTTCCACAATGCAAATTTTCCCGCGAGTTTCTACATCCTCGCTACTGGCTCACATGGTTTGGGCTTGGTGTACTCTGGCTTTGGGTACAGCTTCCTTATCCTGTTCTCTGCTTTCTCGGCACGCGTATTGGCGCAATGGCGCGACCATTCCTGAAACGTCGTGAATCTATCGCCCGTAAAAACCTGGAACTTTGTTTCCCGCAGCATTCTGCGGAAGAACGCGAGAAGATGATTGCCGAAAACTTTCGTTCACTCGGCATGGCGCTGGTAGAAACCGGCATGGCATGGTTCTGGCCCGACAGTCGCGTACGTAAATGGTTTGATGTTGAAGGGTTGGATAACCTTAAACGCGCACAAATGCAAAATCGCGGCGTAATGGTTGTCGGCGTCCATTTTATGTCGCTGGAACTGGGCGGCCGCGTGATGGGACTGTGCCAACCAATGATGGCTACCTATCGTCCACATAATAATCAGCTGATGGAATGGGTGCAGACCCGTGGGCGCATGCGCTCTAACAAAGCGATGATCGGCAGAAATAATCTGCGCGGCATTGTCGGTGCACTGAAGAAAGGTGAAGCGGTATGGTTTGCTCCCGATCAGGATTATGGTCGTAAAGGCAGCTCCTTCGCGCCGTTCTTTGCGGTGGAAAATGTCGCCACAACCAATGGCACCTATGTTCTCTCCCGTCTCTCTGGCGCAGCCATGTTGACCGTAACGATGGTAAGAAAAGCGGATTACAGCGGATATCGTTTGTTCATCACCCCAGAGATGGAAGGCTACCCGACAGATGAAAATCAAGCCGCTGCCTATATGAACAAGATTATCGAGAAAGAGATCATGCGCGCACCGGAGCAGTACCTCTGGATCCACCGTCGCTTTAAAACGCGCCCGGTGGGAGAATCGTCGTTGTACATTTAACAAACTGCTCTTACTCTTTCCCTCCTCAAATCGGCCATAATAACCTCATGGTTTTTATGGCTTTTTTCTTAAGGTTTTTTCCTTCGCTGAATATCTAATTATTACCGTCAGAAATTAAACTGTCGCCGATATGAGACACTTGTAAGTTACTAAAAGTAAATAAGAAAATGCCTCTTGTCTCGTTTCAGTTTTAGGCGTACATTAGCGCCGTCTCGAGCAGTTTAGCTCAGAATTCTGGGGTGATGCCCACGGTAAAATACAGGGCTTTTCAGGTCGCTTTGCCCGGTGTCAACTCACTGTATCAGGTGTAATGAAGTCATTCAGGCGTAACAGTAATTACGCGGAGAGATGTAAAGTGAAATATTTCTTTATGGGCATTTCTTTTATGGTCATCGTTTGGGCCAGTACTTTTGCCCTGATGATCTAAAAGCAAACTGTGCAATGAAAAACAGGAGCCATCAGGCTCCTGTTTGCATTTCTGACGACGGTGTTTATTCCGCGTTTTCGTGAATATGTTTGCTGCTGGCGGGTAGTAAACCGTCGGCACGGAACATCGCTTTAATCCCTCTGATGGCCTGACGAATACGGTCGCGGTTTTCAATCAGTGCAAAGCGAACATGCGTATCACCATAGTCGCCAAAGCCAATCCCCGGCGAGACACAAACCTTCGCTTCGTTAAGGAGCTTCTTGGCAAATTCCAGCGATCCCATGGCCGCATATGGTTCCGGGATTTTCGCCCAGACATACATCGAAGCCTTCGGCATTTCAACCATCCAGCCCGCTTCATGCAGCCCTTTAACCAATACATCACGGCGGCGTTTGTACTGTTCGGCAATGTCGCGCACGCACTGTTGATCGCCCTCCAGCGCCGCAATCGCCGCCACCTGCAACGGCGTAAAGGTGCCGTAATCGTGATAGCTTTTAATACGAGCCAGGGCGCTGACCAGCGTTTTGTTGCCAACCATAAAGCCGATACGCCAGCCCGCCATGTTGTAGCTTTTCGACAGCGTAAAGAACTCGACTGCCACATCGCGTGCACCCGGTACCTGCATAATTGACGGCGCTTTCCAGCCATCGTAGACGATATCGGCATAGGCCAGGTCATGGACCACCAGCACATCGTAGCGTTTCGCCAGCGCCACTACTTTTTCGAAGAACTCCAGTTCCACGCATTGCGCGGTTGGGTTTGACGGGAAGCCGAGGATCATCATCTTCGGTTTCGGATAACTTTCACGAATGGCTCGCTCCAGTTCGTTGAAGAAATCGACACCTTCCACCAGCGGCACTGAGCGTACCTGCGCCCCGGCAATCACCGCGCCATAAATATGGATCGGGTAACTTGGATTCGGCACCAGCACCGTGTCACCATGATCCAGCGTCGCCAGCATCAGATGCGCCAGGCCCTCTTTCGAACCAATAGTGACGATGGCTTCTGATTCCGGGTCGATTTCAACGTCGTAGCGATCCTGATACCAGCGGGAAATGGCGCGACGTAACCGCGGAATGCCGCGTGAAGTGGAGTAACCATGCGTGTCCGGGCGCTGGGCCACAGTACATAATTTTTCGACGATATGCGGCGGAGTCGCACCGTCCGGGTTACCCATGCTGAAATCGATAATATCTTCGCCGCGCCGACGCGCAGCCATTTTCAGTTCAGCGGTGATGTTAAAAACGTAGGGCGGGAGACGATCAATGCGCGTAAAGCGACGTTCAGGGCGAGTGTCAGCCATAATTTCCTCAGATTAACGTTAGCGCCCGGACCGTCCGAGCGACGCTGCCACAATGGTGGCTGTTTTGAAAATAGCCTGATTAATTTCTGTCTGTCCAGCGTTTTAGAACATTTTTATCAATGGCTTTAAATGAGGAACTCAACTTCAAAAACAGGAAATTTTTCTACGCTAACAAGAAAATTACCACCAATTTTATTAACATTATAATTTCAATAAATTTACCATCCAGAAGCGCATTATCAAGAGATACATTGCTAATACACCATTTATCTTTCAATCCCCTTTTAAATTTATGGTTTTTCCTCAAAAACGGCCTGCTGGTCATCAGCCTTCAGGTTACCTATCATAGAGGTTTAATCCTTATTCAGAGTCACCCGTGCACGAAATATTCAACATGCTGCTGGCGGTCTTCGATCGGGCAGCGTTAATGCTTATCTGCCTGTTCTTTCTCATCCGTATCCGCCTGTTTCGCGAACTGTTGCACAAGTCGGCGCACTCCCCAAAAGAATTGCTCGCCGTTACCGCCATTTTCTCGCTGTTCGCCCTGTTCAGCACCTGGTCCGGCGTTCCCGTAGAAGGCTCGCTGGTGAACGTACGTATTATCGCGGTGATGTCCGGCGGGATTCTGTTTGGCCCGTGGGTAGGCATCATTACCGGCGTGATTGCGGGTATTCACCGGTATTTAATTGATATCGGCGGCGTGACGGCGATCCCCTGCTTTATCACCAGCATTCTGGCGGGTTGTATATCGGGCTGGATCAACCTGAAAATCCCCAAAGCACAGCGCTGGCGCGTCGGTATTCTCGGCGGCATGTTGTGTGAGACGTTGACCATGATTCTGGTAATTGTCTGGGCACCAACTACCGCGTTGGGGATCGATATCGTCTCTAAAATCGGCATTCCAATGATCCTCGGTAGCGTCTGTATCGGCTTTATTGTGCTTCTGGTGCAAAGCGTTGAGGGCGAAAAAGAGGCCAGCGCCGCGCGGCAGGCCAAGCTGGCGCTGGATATCGCCAACAAAACGCTACCGCTGTTTCGCCATGTCAATAGCGAGTCATTACGCAAGGTCTGCGAAATTATCCGCGATGACATTCACGCCGATGCGGTGGCGATTACTAATACCGATCATGTGCTGGCCTATGTTGGCGTGGGTGAGCATAACTATCAGAATGGCGATGACTTCATTAGCCCGACGACCCGTCAGGCGATGAATTACGGAAAAATCATCATTAAAAACAATGATGAAGCCCACCGTACGCCGGAAATCCACTCGATGCTGGTGATCCCGCTTTGGGAGAAAGGCGTTGTGACCGGAACGCTGAAAATTTACTACTGCCACGCACATCAGATAACCTCGTCATTACAGGAAATGGCGGTTGGTCTGTCGCAAATCATCTCCACGCAACTGGAGGTTTCACGCGCCGAGCAGCTACGTGAAATGGCAAATAAGGCAGAGCTTCGCGCCCTGCAAAGCAAAATTAATCCCCATTTTCTGTTTAACGCTTTGAACGCTATTTCATCGTCAATCCGTCTGAATCCGGATACCGCTCGCCAGCTGATCTTTAATCTGTCGCGTTATCTGCGCTATAACATTGAATTAAAAGACGATGAGCAAATCGATATCAAAAAAGAGCTGTATCAAATTAAAGACTATATTGCCATTGAGCAGGCCCGCTTTGGCGACAAGCTCACGGTTATCTATGATATTGATGAAGAGGTGAATTGCTGCATTCCCAGCCTGCTGATCCAGCCGTTGGTGGAGAATGCCATTGTCCACGGTATCCAGCCTTGCAAAGGTAAAGGCGTTGTCACCATCAGCGTTGCAGAGTGCGGCAATCGGGTACGCATTGCGGTGCGGGATACCGGGCACGGCATCGATCCAAAGGTGATTGAGCGGGTCGAAGCGAATGAAATGCCGGGCAATAAAATTGGCCTGCTGAATGTTCATCATCGCGTGAAGTTATTGTATGGCGAGGGGCTGCATATCCGCCGCCTGGAACCAGGAACGGAAATTGCGTTTTACATTCCTAACCAACGCACCCCAGTCGCCTCACAGGCTACGTTATTGCTTTGAGCCGGAGTGATATTGTGAAAGTCATCATTGTTGAAGACGAATTCCTGGCACAACAGGAACTGAGCTGGCTAATTAAAGAGCACAGCCAGATGGAGATTGTCGGCACCTTTGACGACGGTCTGGACGTGTTGAAGTTTTTGCAGCATAACCGCGTCGACGCCATTTTTCTGGATATCAATATTCCGTCGCTGGATGGTGTGTTGCTGGCGCAAAACATCAGCCAGTTCGCCCATAAACCGTTTATTGTGTTCATCACCGCGTGGAAAGAACATGCGGTAGAAGCGTTTGAACTGGAGGCGTTTGACTACATTCTCAAACCGTATCAGGAGTCACGCATTACCGGGATGCTGCAAAAACTGGAAGCGGCCTGGCAACAACAGCAGACCAGCAGCACGCCTGCCGCGACGGTAACGCGTGAGAATGACACCATTAATCTGGTGAAAGATGAGCGAATAATCGTCACGCCAATTAACGATATCTATTACGCCGAAGCGCACGAGAAAATGACCTTTGTCTATACGCGGCGTGAATCCTACGTAATGCCGATGAACATTACCGAATTTTGCAGCAAACTGCCGCCGTCGCATTTTTTCCGCTGCCATCGCTCATTTTGTGTCAATCTGAACAAAATCCGCGAAATCGAACCGTGGTTTAATAACACCTATATTCTGCGGCTGAAAGATCTGGATTTTGAAGTGCCAGTCAGCCGCAGCAAAGTAAAAGAATTTCGCCAGTTAATGCATCTTTAATCGGGAACTTTCATGAAAGCACCAGGCTTGCCCGCCGATCAACAATTTTTCGCCGATCTGTTCAGCGGCCTGGTGCTTAACCCGCAACTACTGGGGCGCGTCTGGTTTGCCAGCCAGCCTGCCTCGTTGCCGGTGGGCAGTTTATGTATTGATTTTCCCCGTCTGGATATCGTGCTGCGCGGCGAATACGGCAACCTGCTGGAAGCAAAGCAGCAGCGAATGGTGGAAGGAGAAATGCTGTTTATTCCGGCACGCGCGGCTAATTTACCGATCAACAACAAACCGGTGATGCTGTTAAGCCTGGTGTTCGCACCGACCTGGCTTGGGTTATCGTTTTACGATAGCCGCACCACGTCGTTGTTGCATCCTGCTCGCCAGATCCAGCTTCCCAGCCTGCAACGCGGTGAAGGTGAAGCGATGCTTACCGCCCTCACTCATCTTAGCCGTTCGCCGCTGGAGCAAAATATCATTCAGCCGCTGGTGTTAAGTTTGCTGCATCTTTGCCGCAACGTGGTGAATATGCCGCCGGGTAATTCGCAACCGCGCGGCGATTTTCTCTATCACAGCATTTGTAACTGGGTTCAGGATAATTATGCCCAGCCGCTCACCCGCGAGAGCGTGGCGCAGTTTTTTAATATCACGCCCAATCATCTGTCAAAACTGTTTGCTCAGCATGGAACGATGCGTTTTATCGAGTATGTGCGTTGGGTGCGAATGGCGAAGGCGAGGATGATTTTGCAGAAATATCATCTGTCAATTCATGAAGTGGCACAGCGTTGCGGTTTTCCGGATAGCGACTATTTTTGTCGCGTTTTCCGGCGTCAGTTTGGTCTGACGCCGGGAGAGTACAGCGCCCGTTTTCAGGGCTAACGTCAGAAGGTTAATTCTGTTTCCAGCAGCGTCAGGATACTTTGTGCATCTTGCGCGGCAAACAACGACTGGCGGAAGTTTTTATTCACCAGTTTACGCGCCAGCTGCGAGAAGACTTTCACATGATTCATCCCTTCGTTAGCACCCAGCGTCAGCATGATCACCAGTTCGACTTCGCCCATTTCTGACTGCCAGTCAATCGGTTTCGCCAGCCGGGCAATGCTGATACTGGAATGACGGATCCACTGAGATTTGGTGTGCGGGATCGCTACGCCAAAACCAACGCCGGTGGTAACAATCTCTTCCCGCTGCCAGACATCTTCTTCCAGCTCAAACGGATGTTCAGTGCGCCCGTTAACGCCGAGGTTGCCGCACAGGAACTGGATCGCCTGCTCTTTATTGCTAAAATCCTGATCAACAAAGATATTCTCCAGCGCCAGCAGTGGGCGAACGTCTTCTTCCGGCGTAAAGGCGGTGAGTAACGCTTCAATTTCCTGCGCACTGCGGCATTCACATGCCTGACGCGCCAGTTCCCGACACGCCTCGCTATCCAGTTGACGAAGCTGGCTTTTCACCGCCGGAATACGCGGGCTACTCATACTCAGCTCATCCAGGCCCAGCCCAAGCAGTAGCGGCAGATAACGGCTTTCACCGCCCAGTTCACCGCAAATGCCTACCCATTTGCCCCGCTGATGCGCAGTGGTAACTATTTGCTGCAACATGCGCAGGAACGATGGCGTAATCGGGTTATATAGCGGCGATACGCGCGGGTTATTACGATCGACCGCATACAGATACTGGGTCATATCGTTGGAGCCGATACTGAAGAAATCGACCTCATCGCAGAAGTGGTCGATGATGTAGCACACCGACGGAACTTCCACCATGATCCCAAGCGTAATCGTCTCTGCATGACGCAGGCCATCGCGCTTAAGCTCAACGATCGCTTTTTGGATCTCGCCTTTCACCCATAAGATCTGATCGAGGCTGTGAACCATCGGGATCATCAACTGGGCGTTGCCGAAACTGGCGGCGCGCAAAATGGCCCGCAGTTGAGTGCGGAACAGGCCAGCAAATTCCGGGTAAATACGTACCGCGCGATAGCCGAGGAACGGGTTCTCTTCCTGGGGAATATTCAGATAAGGAATGCTTTTATCGCCGCCGATGTCCATCGTGCGGAAGATAATCGGCTTGTCGCCCGCCGCCAGTAGCACCTGCTGGTAGGCTTCAAATTGCTCCTGCTCGTCCGGCGCGCTGTCGCGATCCATATAGAGCATTTCGGTACGGAACAGCCCGACACCTTCCGCGCCGTTGGCAAACGCGCCTGGCGCTTCCAGAGCGGTGCCGATATTCGCCGCAATATCAATACGCTTGTTATCACGGGAATAGGCCAGCTGCGCGGCAGCCTGCGCCTGTTGTTTTTGGCGTTTATCCGCCAGCGTCTGCGCGACCTGATAATAACCGCTCACCGCGTCATTCGGGTTAATCGCCAGCACGCCGCACTGGGCGTCAAGCACTGCAGGTTGCCCGGCATAACGGGCAATCGCATCCAGCGGCAAGCCACTCAGTACCGGGATCGCCGAGGCACGGGCCAGAATCAGTGTATGCGAGGTGCGCCCGGTTTTCTCCAGAATCATGCCCGCAAGATTTTTCAAATCAAGGCTCAAAAACTGGCTTGGGGTTAAATCTTCAGCCACCAGAATGGTCGGTTTTTCAAGCACCAGCTTGTTGCGCGGCTTCAGTTCCGGCCAGGTGATATGCAGCAACTGTTCGCTGATATCGCGAATGTCGCTAACACGTTCGCGCAGATAATCGCTGGCAGAGGCAGAAAGTTTGGCGCAAACCTGCTCCATATTGCTGATGATCGCCGCCCCCAGCCCCTGATGCTGTTCTGTCATCAGGCGACGGATATTGCCTGCAAATTCATCATCCTGAATCAGCGACAAATGGGCGCTGAGGATAGTTTTGCTTTCGCCGTCACGCTCACGCAATTGCTGGTTCAGTTGCTCGGCAAGCGTTGCCAGGCTGTGCTCCAGCCGGGTGGAATCTTGCGCACTGGCGGGGATTGCCCGATAACTGTCGAGGCTGTCGCTTTGTAACAGGGTCAGCGTACCCACGCCGACGCCGCTTGCCAGCACATTGCCGTACAGTAAATCCGGGTTAAGGCGGCTTAATGAACGCTGCAGCGGATGCGCCGTCAGTTCTGCCTGCGTAGGCTGAACGCTGTCGCTGTCGATAAAGCGCACCTGGATGTACTCTTCCAGCACGCGCCGCGCCTGCTCTTCATCGCTGCCGCTAATGTTCAGGCTGCAACTGTCATTAAATAGGGTGCCGGTGCCAATCAGCGCCAGCGAGCTTTTCGCATCTGCCTTTGCGTTCTGGCGATGGTTAATAAAAGTGATTTCGCTTTGCCACTGGCTGCACTGTTCTTTAAGTTCCCACGCCGGACGAGCATGTAGACCGTTAGGCAAAGGACAGAGAAATTGAATCGTTAACATAACCGCTCCGGGTTAATCAGGAGATCATCTGAAATCCGTCAGTTGAACAACCGCCTCACGCGTAAGACGTTGAATAAGGGCAGATAAAAGTTGCTGCATCTGCAAAATGTCGCGGCAATCGGCAATCGATGCGGCGCAATGTCCATGGCGGGTTGCTGGCCCCATCACCACTGTGGGCACGCCGGTGCCGGTTAAGTGCACCGCCCCGCCGTCCGTGCCGCCGTTGCTGAACATATCTGCCTGCAACGGCACGCCAATTTCTGCCGCCACGGTTTCGACCCAGGCGGTAAGTTTTGGCGGCGCAATCAGCGACTTGTCGCTTAACACCAGCATCGGCCCGTTACCAATCTGGCGATGGTTAGCCGCGCCATAATCAAAGTTTTTCGCCCAGCAGGCGGTATCAAGCACAATGGCGACGTCCGGCGACACCGCGCGGGTGGCAGTTTGCCCGCCGCGTAATCCCACCTCTTCGCTGGAACTTGCCACCAGCCACACTTCCGCAGGTAGTTCGGCGTCGTGCAGTTCGCGCAGTAACGTCACCAGCAGATAGCAACCGAGGCGGTCATCAAAGGCTTTCCCCATCACTCGCTGGTGAGGGAGAACCTGAAAAGTGGTATCAAACGTGACGCGATCGCCGGGACGAATTCCCGCCTGCATCACTTCGTCATAGGAGCGCGCACCAATGTCCACGCGCATGGCGCTGACGTCATTCCCCTGCCGGTCGCCGTCAAGCAGGCCTGGAATTTTGCACTCTTCACGGGTGGTGATGCGCACCGGCTGCAGCTGGCGGGCAGCCATGCGTACGTTGCCAACCGGCAGCACATCAATCGCCCCTTCGCGGGAGATGCTGCGCACCATAAATCCCACTTCGTCCATATGCGCACAGATCATCACCTTCGGACCTGTCGATTCATTCAGGCGGATCAGCACCGATCCCAGACCATCAAATCGCACTTCTTTTTGCAGGCGATCCGCTTCTTCCAGCAGGATCTGCCGCACTTCCTGTTCCGAGGAGGCGATCGCATCTGCCTCGCTCAACGCTTTTAATAGCGATAAATCCATTATGCCTCTCCCGTGAGCAACACTGTTTTCGGCATGGCGTAGAGCACTTCTGCGCCTTGCGGGGTAACCAGCACAACATCTTCGATGCGCACGCCCCCTTGCCCTGGCAAATAAATCCCCGGCTCCACGGTCAGTAACATGCCTGGCTGTAGCGTCGTGGTGTCCCGCGGTGAAAAACGCGGATCTTCATGAACTTCAATGCCGATAGCGTGACCGGTGTTATGACCGAAATAGTCGCCATAACCAGCTTCTGTAATGACCCGGCGCGCGGCATCGTCAACCTGCTGGCAGCGCACGCCGGGGCGAATCGCGGAGATTGCTGCGAGCTGTGCCTGCAGGACAATTTGATAGACGTTAAACAGCGGGTGAGATTCGGCGCTCACCCCTTCGCCATTCACCAGCAAGGTGCGCGTCATATCAGAGCAGTAGCCCTGATACAGCGCACCGAAATCGAGAGTGACAAACTCGCCCGCTGCAACAATCTTGTCGCTGGCTTTGCCGTGCGGCAGCGCCCCACGCCAGCCACTGACGACAATGGTGTCAAAAGAGGCTTTTTCTGCGCCCTGCTGGCGCATAAACCACTCCAGTTCAGCGGCTATCTCGCGCTCGCTCATCCCCGCCTGAATAAAGCGGCGAATATGCTCTGCACCGCGATCAGCAATCCCACAGGCGAGGCGGATTTTCTCCACCTCCTCTGGCGTTTTGATTTGCCGCAGCACATCCGGCGTGGCGCTAACCAGTTTCGCATTGAGTTCAGACTGCCAGCGGTGCGCGGTTTCCCAACTCACCTGCTGGCCCTCAAAACCGAGCGTTTGCAACTGTTCATCGGCAATGATTTGATTGACGATAGTGGTAAGCGTGTTCGTCGCGTCAAGCAAATGCAGCTGGTAGCCTTGCGCACGGGCTTCCACCTCAACGTAATAGCGCGAATCCACCAGAATGTGCGCACTTTCACGGCTAATCACCACATAACCTGATCCGGTGGAGATCCCCAGATGCGGCTGTTTGTTCTGCCGTGAGGAGAGAAGCACTGCATCCAGTTGTTGCGCCTTAAGCCAGTCGCGCAGCGAAGCGAGTAATGTCATCTGGATTTTCCTTCTTACAGGCTATCGATTAACAATTTGCCTTTACGGAACATCATCAGACGCAGGAACACCACCATCAGCGCAGTTATGACTGCCCCCAGCGCGATCCCCGCCATATAGACGCCCAGGTTAGTGACCAGCGGCCATGCCCAGATAGCGGACTCCGGGAACCATTGCACTGCGCCCAGCCAGACAGCGGCGGTTGAGCCGACAATAGCGCCGACCATATACGACGGAATGGCGGTGATGGGGCTTTCCAGCGCAAACGGAATCGCACCCTCACTGATCCCCATAAACGCCAGGAACATGGCGGTCTTACCCTGCGGATAAAGTTGAGCGTTGAACAGGCGTTTGCCGGTTAAACGACGGTCGATAATGGTCGCCAGCCCCAGACCAATCGGCGGAATAACGATAGCGATAGAACGAGCGGTGACCGGTAATACGTGGTCAGTGGTAAAGCTGAAGGCAACAAAACCTGCGGCTTTGTTGATCGGTCCACCAAGGTCGATTGCTGTCGCCGCGGCGATCCCCATTGCGTACATCAGCGCGCCCTTCTCACCTGCGGCAGTCAGCACAGTACGGATACCGCCGTTGATCCAGCCACCAAAGGGGGTGATGACGTAGTACATCGCCAGCATGACAAAAATGGCGGAAAGAATCGGGAGCAAAAATGTGGTTTTGAACGCTAACAGGAAATCCGGTAACTGGATTTTCTGGTTCATCCACTTCACAAGGTAACCCGCGACGATAGAAATAATCAGCGCACCAATGAAGGTGGACGGCACCGGCGAAGAGGTCGCCCATTGCATAGTGCTGGGATCGAAGTTCAGCAGTTGCGTCGGCTGGGTAGACATCAACCCGCCGATAAAACCAGCCGGGAACGCCAGTTTGCCACCGATAGAGTTCGCCACAAAAGCAGCAAACATCGGAATGGCAAAACCAAACAACACGCCGCCGAAGGACTGCGACAGCCAGGCAAATTTAAGTAAGGAGAGGTCGAAACCGGAGAATTTCCCGCTATTAAGAGCATCCATGATGCCGATCTCAGCAGGAATTTTAAGCCAGCTATAAGCAATCAGCTGGCTGAAAGCGAGGATCACACCGCCCATAATTAAGGTCGGCACCATGCGTGAAATCCCTGACATCACATGCTGCGGGAGTTCACCCCAGAAGCTGGTTTTAGAGGCCTGCGGATTCTTAACTGCCGCTGCCGCACCGGATGCGCCAGGCACAACGGTTGCACTGCGTTTTTTAATGGCCATAACAATTATCCCTGTCGAATATTACTGTTGTTCAGAGGCAATCATCTCTTCGATTTCTTTGATGATGCCCGCAGCGTTTTTAATTGCGTCCTGCAAAGTGATTTCATAAACGTCGCGTGATTCGAAACGTTCGTTATCTTCCGGGGTAACTGCCACGGAGTGGATGATGATGGTCGCTTCGGCGATATCCTGCGCCGTCAGGCGATTCTGGATACCGTCCGCGCCCTGGGTTTCAATTTTCACTTCATAACCGGCTTCTACCGCCGCTTCTTCCAGCGCCTGAGCGGCCATAAAGGTGTGAGCCAGGCCCATCGGGCAGGCACATAAGGCAATCAGTTTCTTACTCATCGTTAATTCCTCGTTCAGTGATAGTTGACGAGTGAAATTATGAACGTGCAAAACAAATCGCCGTTACCAGACAAATAATGCATTTACTGGAGAATTAATCCCGCTGTACGGAAGTGTGACGCAGGTCGGCCTTGTGAGGGGACACAAAGAAAAATTGAATAAACTGTATGATTTAAAAGATTATCGGGAGAGTTACCTCCCGATATAAAAGGAAGGATTTACAGAATGTGACCTAAGGTCTGGCGTAAATGTGCACCGGAACCGAGAAGGCCCGGATTGTCATGGACGATGAGATACACCGGAATATCATGGACATATTCTTTAAAGCGCCCTTTATCTTCAAATGCGGCACGGAAACCGGAGGCTTTGAAGAACTCAAGGAAGCGCGGCACGATACCGCCCGCAATAAACACGCCGCCAAATGTCCCGAGATTGAGCGCCAGATTGCCGCCAAAACGGCCCATAATGACGCAAAACAGCGACAATGCGCGGCGGCAATCGGTGCAGCTGTCAGCCAGCGCGCGTTCGGTAATATCTTTTGGCTTGAGATTTTCTGGCAGGCGGTTGTCAGCTTTCACAATTGCGCGATACAAATTCACCAGCCCAGGGCCAGAAAGCACGCGCTCCGCCGAAACATGACCAATTTCCGCACGCAATATTTCGAGGATAATGGCCTCTTCTTCACTATTCGGCGCAAAATCAACGTGACCGCCTTCGCCTGGCAAGCTTACCCAACGCTTATCGACATGGACCAGATGCGCAACCCCAAGCCCCGTTCCGGCACCGTAAACCGCAATAGGCTTACCTTCGACCGGTTCTGCGCCACCAAACTGAATCAGATGCTCTTTTTTCAGCATCGGGATCGCCATCGATACAGCGGTAAAATCGTTAATAATTTCCAGATGGCTAAAACCGAGATTCTTTTTCATTTCGGCAATTGAGAACGCCCAGGTATGGTTGGTCATCGCCACCCAGTCACCGGTAATTGGGCAAGCGATGGCAATACAGCCGTCTTTCACCTCGACCTTATGTTCTTCAAGATAAACGCGAATGACCGCTTCGAGGCTGGGGTAATCAAGCCCTGAATAGGTCTTAGCCTGCGAGATTTCACCACTGGCAATATCACACAGAGCAAGACGTGCGTTGGTGCCGCCCACATCACCGACTAATGCATACTTTGTCATTCTTCAACTGCTCCGCTAAAGTCAAAATAATTCTTTCTCACACTGTAAATACCTGGGGGCATAACAACAACGCCGGAAAGGCAGGCTCCCTGTAAATATCGATCTGGGTCACACAATTACTTTATCGTTTCAGCACCAATTGCAGCGATGCCTTTTTGCAAGCTGGGCAAACTAAGTATCTGACCCCGCATAAGGAATAGAACATGCTCCATCCGCGAGCCAGAACCATGTTGTTATTATCGCTCCCCGCCGTGGCAATTGGGATTGCGTCCAGTCTTATTCTGATTGTGGTGATGAAAATCGCCTCGGTATTACAGAATTTGCTCTGGCAACGACTGCCGGGAACTCTGGGGATAGCCCAGGATTCACCCCTCTGGATCATCGGTGTATTAACGCTAACGGGTATTGCGGTGGGGTTGGTTATCCGTTTCAGCCAGGGTCATGCCGGACCAGACCCCGCCTGTGAACCGCTGATCGGCGCACCGGTTCCGCCCTCTGCGCTACCTGGACTTATCGTAGCATTAATTCTCGGTCTTGCTGGCGGCGTCAGCCTGGGGCCGGAACATCCGATCATGACCGTCAATATCGCCCTTGCGGTTGCCATTGGCGCTCGTCTGTTACCGCGCGTCAACCGAATGGAGTGGACTATTTTAGCCTCTGCCGGAACCATCGGCGCGCTGTTTGGTACACCTGTTGCGGCGGCGTTGATATTTTCGCAAACCTTAAATGGCAGTAGTGAAGTTCCGCTATGGGATCGTCTTTTTGCGCCGTTAATGGCGGCAGCAGCTGGTGCACTTACTACCGGATTATTTTTCCATCCTCATTTTTCACTGCCCATTGCTCATTACGGACAGATGGAAATGACCGATATTCTCAGCGGCGCAATTGTCGCGGCGATTGCCATCGCCGCAGGGATGGTTGCCGTATGGTGCTTACCACGGTTGCACGCGATGATGCATCAAATGAAAAATCCGGTGCTCGTGCTGGGTATTGGCGGATTTATTCTCGGTATTCTGGGGGTTATTGGTGGACCAGTTTCGCTGTTTAAAGGGCTGGATGAGATGCAGCAGATGGTGGCAAATCAGGCTTTCAGCACCAGCGATTACTTTTTGCTGGCGGTAATTAAACTTGCCGCCCTGGTCGTTGCTGCCGCCAGTGGCTTTCGCGGTGGGCGAATTTTCCCGGCAGTGTTTGTCGGCGTGGCATTAGGGTTGATGCTGCATGAGCACGTTCCCGCCGTACCAGCGGCAATAACCGTTTCTTGCGCTATTCTCGGCATCGTGCTGGTGGTAACACGCGATGGCTGGTTAAGTCTTTTTATGGCGGCAGTCGTTGTACCCAATACCACATTGCTACCGCTGCTCTGTATCGTCATGCTTCCGGCATGGCTGTTATTAGCAGGTAAGCCGATGATGATGGTCAATCGTCCGAAGCAACAGCCCCCCCACGATAACGTTTAGCAAAAAATGCTCTCCTTTATGATTTAAGAGTTATGGCGATGATACGGGGCTTTACCTCCCCGTAATATTGCGTTAACAGGCCGCTGACGGCTTCGATCGTGAAGGAGAATAACAATGTTCAGGTCACTGTTTCTGGCGGCCGCCCTGATGGCATTTACCCCGCTTGCAGCAAACGCAGGTGAAATCACCCTACTGCCATCAATCAAATTACAAATTGGCGATCGCGATCATTACGGTAATTACTGGGACGGTGGTCACTGGCGAGATCGTGATTACTGGCATCGCAATTATGAGTGGCGCAAAAACCGCTGGTGGCGTCATGATAATGGCTATCATCGTGGCTGGGATAAGCGTAAAGCGTATGAGCGTGGCTATCGTGAAGGCTGGCGCGATCGTGACGATCATCGCGGAAAAGGCCGCGGACATGGACACCGCCATTAAACACATTCGCCAATGGAGCACAATGCCTGATGCGACGCTAGCGCGTCTTATCAGGCCTACAAACCGGCTCTTTAACGCGTAGGGCGGGTAAGGCGTTTACGCCGCATCCGCCAATAGTGCCAGATGCGACGCTCATTCAACTACAATCCCAGTGCCGTACCCACCAACAACCAGATATTCAGCGCCACTACCAGCACCACAATCACCCAGCCTGTCTGTTTTACGCGTTTGCTGTTCACCAGATCGCCCATCAACTTGCTGTCACTGGTGAAAATCAGCAGTGGAACCAGCGCCAGGGCGATACCAAAACTTAACAGCACCTGACTCATAACCAGAATCCGTGTCGGATCTAATCCCATCAGAATGACAATAAATGACGGCAACATGGTGACTGTACGACGCACCCACAGCGGGATATGGAAGCGAATGAACCCCTGCATCACCACCTGCCCCGCCAGTGTCCCCACCACCGTTGAGGACAGTCCGGCAGCAACCAGGCTTAATCCAAAGACCGTTGCCGCAGCATGGCTTAACAACGGTTGCAGCGTCAGATATGCCTCATCAAGATCGGCAACACCAGTATGACCAGAAAAGTGGAACGCCGCCGCAGCTGTAGCCATCATCGCCAGATTGACAAAACCGGCAATAGTCATGGCGATAGCCACATCCCATTTGGTGGCGGAATAACGTTGTTGACGCGAACCGCCATGTAAATGCTGAGTGAGCGAAGAGTGCAAATAAATCACATGCGGCATAATCGTCGCCCCTAACACGCCTGCTGCAAGGAAGACCGCTTCCGAAGTAGGTAAACTCGGGATCACCATTCCTTTACCCAGCTGCGCCAGGTTAGGCTGGGAGAAAATCAACTCGACAATGTAAGCCGCGGCAACAAACAACAGTAACCCGCCAATCACTTTCTCCAGCGGTTTTTGCCCGCGACGTTGCAGCATTAAAATCAGGAAAGTCGCGATCCCCGTCAGCACCGCACCTTGCAACAACGAAACACCAAGAATGAGTTTAAAACCGATCGCCGCACCAATAAATTCCGCCAGGTCGGTTGCCATCGCAATAATTTCTGCCTGAACCCAATAGAACCACACTACGGGACGCGGATAGTGATCGCGAATTTGCTCCGCCAGATTTTTACCGGTGGCAATCCCTAGTTTGGCAGAGAGGATCTGAATCAGCATCGCCATCAGGTTGGCCCAAACGACAACCCACAGGAGCTGATAGCCGAAGCTGGCACCCGCCTGAATATTGGTCGCAAAGTTACCGGGATCGATATAACCAATCGCCGCAATGAACGCAGGTCCCATTAATGCGAGCCTCGTCTTGCGCGCCGCCCGTCCGCTGCTACTCTCAACGCGATAGTTCGTCATCTTGTGCCTCTAAAACATAGCCTTTGCTATGTTTCATGCTATGCCAAACGAGAATGATTATCAAATTCATTTAAATGGGTTGTGGTGATTTCTTTGATAGACCAGGATTATGACTACGAAAAGATTGATGACTTGAATGTTATGGTTATGTTTAATGTTAGCACATTTACATAACTTTCAGCTTCCATACACAACATAGCAGAAATGTATGACAGATCACTATTTTTGAAGCTTGTCACAGGACGTCATTATAGTGTGTGTCAGATCTCGTTTTCCTTAACCATGTTACATAGAATGTGCACGGAAATTTAACCTGCCTCATATTTGGAGCAAATATGGACCGCGTCCTTCATTTTGTACTGGCACTTGCCGTTGTTGCGATTCTCGCACTGCTGGTAAGCAGCGACCGCAAAAAAATTCGTATCCGTTATGTTATTCAACTGCTTGTTATCGAAGTGTTACTGGCGTGGTTCTTCCTGAACTCCGACGTTGGTTTAGGCTTCGTGAAAGGCTTCTCCGAAATGTTCGAAAAACTGCTCGGATTTGCCAACGAAGGGACTAACTTCGTCTTTGGTAGCATGAATGATCAAGGCCTGGCATTCTTCTTCCTGAAAGTGCTGTGCCCAATCGTCTTTATCTCTGCACTGATCGGTATTCTCCAGCACATTCGCGTGTTGCCGGTTATTATCCGCGCAATTGGTTTCCTGCTCTCCAAAGTCAACGGTATGGGCAAACTGGAATCCTTTAACGCCGTCAGCTCCCTGATTCTGGGTCAGTCTGAAAACTTTATTGCCTATAAAGATATCCTCGGCAAAATCTCCCGTAACCGTATGTACACCATGGCAGCAACGGCGATGTCCACCGTATCTATGTCCATCGTTGGTGCATACATGACCATGCTGGAGCCGAAATATGTCGTTGCGGCGCTGGTACTGAACATGTTCAGCACCTTTATCGTGCTGTCGCTGATCAACCCTTACCGTGTTGATGCCAGTGAAGAAAACATTCAGATGTCCAACCTGCACGAAGGTCAGAGCTTCTTCGAAATGCTGGGTGAATACATTCTGGCAGGTTTCAAAGTTGCCATTATCGTTGCCGCGATGCTGATCGGCTTTATCGCCCTGATCGCCGCGCTGAACGCACTGTTTGCCACCGTTACTGGCTGGTTTGGCTACAGCATCTCCTTCCAGGGCATCCTGGGCTACATCTTCTATCCGATTGCATGGGTGATGGGTGTTCCTTCCAGTGAAGCACTGCAAGTGGGCAGTATCATGGCGACCAAACTGGTTTCCAACGAGTTCGTTGCGATGATGGATCTGCAGAAAATTGCTTCCACGCTCTCTCCGCGTGCTGAAGGCATCATCTCTGTGTTCCTGGTTTCCTTCGCTAACTTCTCTTCAATCGGGATTATCGCAGGTGCAGTTAAAGGCCTGAATGAAGAGCAAGGTAACGTGGTTTCTCGCTTCGGTCTGAAGCTGGTTTACGGCTCTACCCTGGTGAGTGTGCTGTCTGCGTCAATCGCAGCACTGGTGCTGTAAGACCATATATAAAAAAGCCGGGGATAATTCCCATAAGCGCTAACTTAAGGGTTGAACCATCTGAAGAATGCGACGCCTCGGTGCCTCGTTAAGACGATGCCTCGCGTTCTTCAATTGCGTTTTGTAGGCTGTCAGGGATACTGTCCCACGAATGGCCACCTGTAAGCTCCAGATGACCATTTTTGTTATTCTCCACAACGAG